>Ga0129316_1000004_pt1 | contig 293713 bp, 294 predicted proteins | sample Cm1ome_2_FD_94429 | JGI IMG/M metagenome (GOLD analysis project Ga0129316, IMG submission 94429) | Eastern black-and-white colobus group fecal microbial communities from Wisconsin, USA - Cm1022B metagenome | ecosystem: Host-associated > Mammals > Digestive system > Large intestine > Fecal...
ACTCAGCAGTGATTGATTGCTCAAACAATTGAGAATTGTTTGAGGTTGGAAATCTAGCTTGCAAAGCAAGCGTCAAAAAGTGCCTAATCAATTGTGCATGGGAAACTCTAAGTTGACTAAAGTCAACAGAGTTTCTCCAAACTACTGCGCCTTGTAAATAATAACTATATAAATAAAGAAGCTGAGTACTTTTGTCTCAGCCTCTTTTATCTCTAACTTAGCCGCGGAAAGCGTCCAAGATAATTTTAAATTCATCATTTGTGAGTGTCACACCTTTGCCCATTTTGCTGTGGTCTGGGCTCCATGAACGAATATCAAATTTTGGCTCTGCTCCGTTAAAACTAACACGGTTCAATTCTTTTGTCCAACCTTTATCGCTCTCAGATAGGGTAAGTAAGTGTTCAACAATTTCAAATTTAAATTCTGACATAATAAATCTTCCTCCTAATATATATATTCGTAAAAAAACTTTCTAAACTTTTGATTATTTATTTTTTTCTTCAAAAGGTGTATAATCATTTTATCAATTTTTTAGGTAAATGACTATGAAAAATCTTATCAAACGTTTAAAAAGGCAAGCACAGGCGTATATTGACTTTCGTGCTCAACCAGCCGCAGATATTAATCTGAAAACTCACAAAATCATCACAACCATCAAAGAAGCGCAAGAAAAGCAATTAGCGCTCCATGCTATTTACAAAGACGGCAGTTTTACAGGTGATTTGGTCAAATACGACCCCAAAAATGACAAATTAATCCTCAAAAACTTCCAAAAGAATATCTCAACAATCATCGCTATCAGCGATATTAATCGTTTGACATTGGTACCACCAACTGTCCGTAAATCTCAAGAACTAGACAAAAAATGAACGACCCTACGCCATTACGTTTAAGAGTCGTTCATTTTTTAATAATTATTACTGATTATGCTCTAACAGTTTTGCTAGAACCGTCGCTTTTATAGAGGTTCACAAGTCCTTCTTTACGAGCACGAATCATATCTCCTGCTTGAACCGCTTGAGGGACAGTGATTGTCAATAATTCCATTGGATTTGGAGCACGATCAATTTTATTGCCATCAGCATCATGCAAATCTTTGATGTAAGTTTCAAAATGACGGAATCCTGGTCCGTAGAATTCGACGGCATCTCCTTCGAGAATAACGTTACGTTGACGGATTGTTGCTGTCATCGTTTCTTCGTCAAAGGCAACAACTTCACCGACAAATTTATATTGTGGTATTTTACGACGAGCGCCAAAGAGTTGCTCGTTTTCTGTTGGTGTTTGGTAGTAAAAGCCAGTTGCCAATTCACGTTGGGCAACTTTCCAAAGCTCATCAAGTAATTCACCTTTGATAGCTTCGAATTTTGCTGGGCTTTCTAGGTAAGCATCGACAGCTGCACGGTAGCAGTTTGTGACTGTTGATACGTAATGAATTGATTTCATACGACCTTCAATCTTAAAGCTATCAACACCATTTTCAATCAAATCAGGCAAGTGTTCAATCATACACATATCAACTGATGACATTGAAAAAGGCTCTGGAATTTCACCTTCAAGACTTTTACGTTCTTGACCGAATGGCATATCGTAAAGGTCATATTTCCAGCGGCAAGATTGTGAACAACCGCCACGGTTAGCATCACGATGGCTCATGTGATTAGAAAGGACACAACGTCCTGAATAACCAATACACATTGCGCCGTGAACGAAGGCTTCAATTTCAAGTGAGGTGTGTTTGCGAATTTCTTCAATTTCAGCAATGCCGACTTCACGCGCCAAAACGACACGAGACACACCGATTTCTTCCCAGAAAGCAAAGGCTTCATAGTTGGTTGTCGAAGCTTGTGTTGACACATGGACTTCTAAACCTGGTGCTTCTGTTAAACAAATTACCATAAGTGCTGGGTCAGATACGATAACGGCATCCAAGCCCATATCACGAAGTTCACGGAACCACTCTCCTGCACCAGTTTCGTTTCCTTCGTGGGTAACCATATTTGCTGCGACATGGACCTTAGCGCCATGCGCATGGGCATAATTAATCCCTTCTTGCAATTCTTCCATCGTGAAGTTACCAGCACGGCTACGAAGACCGTAAGCTTGTCCTCCGACAAAGACTGCATCAGCTCCATAATCAACAGCGACTTTTAATTTCTCAAGAGTACCAGCAGGTGCTAAAACCTCTGGACGTTTTAAAGTTTTTTCTGACATTATTATATTCCTATTTCCAAGATAGTAAAATTTAAAGATAAATATCTTTACAACAATTTCAGTTAATTAGCTAACTTGTCATGCCCTGAAATAGTAACTCAATCATGACAAGAGTTCATTTTTGGGTAGTTTTACTTCACTTCCTCTGGATCAAATTCATAGAATCCAGTTCCGAGTGTGCGACCTTTTGGATGTAATTTACGAATTTCTTCATCCAATAAGAAAGCTTGGTCTTGTGTAAATTCATCTGCTTCAATCAATTCTTTAGCTTTGACAAAGCATTTAACAATCTCAACAAAATCATGCCCTGGACAATAAATACCGTCCAATTTCCAATGCGTGAAATTATGGTCAGTTAACTCTGTCAATTTTGGCATCATATCAAGATCATCAGTATCAAAAATATGTGTGCCATGTTTATCCTCAAAAATTGAGTAATGAGAGTCTTTATTGCTTGGTTCAGCAAGGAAAAGACCACGTTCACGTGTTTTTTCATCATCATTATGCGTAAAATTGTAATAATTTTGCAATAATGGACGTTTTGAATGATGAATGACAGTAGCTCCGTAAACAAGCACTTCAGCTGGGTAGCGAAGATTTTCTGACATTTTGAACAATTCGACCGACGGGATTTCACGAGCAAGAACGACTTCACTAGCGCCATGGTCTCCCCAGAAATTCACTTGACGACTTGATGTTACAAAAACAGAAACATCATAAATCATCTTGAAATCGTAGCCTTCATTTTTATTGATGTGAAAAACACCTGCATCTCCTGCTACTAGATAATCGGCTTTAATATCTTTCAAAAAATCAAGATATGGGCGAACCGCATTAATCATATCTTGGTGCAACAAAGCATTGCAAGCGATACTTAGTTCTTTTCCAGCATCATGAACTAGCTTAGCGATTTCAGAAAGTTCATCATAAGTAAAATTATGAGGCAAACGTAAACCATAGTTTTCCTCACCCACATAAATACGATCAACACCTGCATCTAAAAGCTCTTTGACCTGCTCAATAGACTCAGCTGTCGCAGTAATAATTATTTTTTCCATAACGTTTTAATTATACCACTCCTATAACAATTAGTCACAGATATCCTCTAAAATCTTATTGTTATAGCTTTCTAAAAAGTTTTAGTGTCATCTCAAAATGAGAAAAACTTTATGAGAGGAGAGGCTCAAAAAGAAATCCTCATTTTGAAACAAAAAAGAGGAACAACTATTTTAAACATATTTTTTAACATCAGTCAAGGGATTTTTTAAAAAAAGGTGACAAATTTGTTAATTTATGGTATGATATCTAAGTATCAGAGGAGAGAGGATTATGCCAACACCATTAAAGCAACACAAAGAGCTTGAAGAACGGCATTATCAAGAAGATAATGCACCAAAATTTCAAGAATTTCAAGAAATTGACCACAGAAATGCTAAATTAAAAGAGCTAATGTTTTTTGCTCGTATTGCATTATTTGGAATTTCGACTGTCGTCATTTCATTCTTTTTGCTGGTCTTGAATCTAGCTCCAATCTGGGCTTTCTTATTTGCCTCTCTTATTAGCCTAGCTATTACGTCAGCTGTTTCAAGTATTATTTGGTCTTTAAGACATTGAAATGAACTACTACAACTCCACTTTGGGGTTGTTTTTATATTTTCCATATTAGAAAAGCGGTCATGTGTTCAACTGACCGCTTTTTAGATTGTGAGAATGATTTTTGATATTTTTCTTAGCTTTCCTGTTTTCAGGCTCGAACATAAAAAGGTCCACTGGCACCTTCTCGCTTTCCTGTTTTCGGGCTCGAACATAAAAAGGTCCACTGGACCTTTTTATTATTCTTCATCAGCTTCTTCGGTAGTAGTCTCAGGCTTTTCAGTTGCTGGGGCTTCTTCGTCTTGTGTGTAGTCAATGATAATGTCATCGACTTCTGCTTTTGTTTCTTCTTTAGCTTCTTCTGCTTCGTTAACCGCTTCAGATACTTTAGAAGTGAATTCTGAGACTTTTTCAGAAGCAAAATCGGCTGCGGCTTTACCTTTTTCTTTTACTGTATCCAAAAATTCATCGGTTGTTAATTCACCAGATTCAAATTTTTGGCGGTAGTCGTTGAAGGTATCAACAGCTAAATCCGTGTATTCTGTTGCTTTATCTTTTGCTTTTTGATGATATTCAGCAGGATTTTCTTTATAAGCCTCGTAAGCTTTAGCGGCTTTCTTTTGGAATTTCTTACCTTTTTCGGTAGATAGGAAATAAGCTGCGGCTGCACCAGAGGCAACACCAATAATCACGTTTTTCAATAGTTTACTCATGCTTCTTCTCCTTTTTTACGAAATAATTTTGAGGCAACTTTACCAACAGCAAATGCTGCACCAGCTTTGCTAACATTTGATGAGGCTTGAGTAGCTTTTTGAGTGATGTTACGAGCTTGTGTATTCAAGTCCGAAACAGTCTCAGACAACTCTGCAACTGCCACAAAAAGTGGATCAATTGTTGACACCTTGCCATTAACATCCTCAACTAAAACATTAGCTTTAGCCAAGATTTCATTGGTCTGATGAAGAGTGACGTTAACATCACTGGTCAACACTTTTATGGTCTGCTTTGTTTCATCAATTGTCTCATTTACAACATCAACTGTTTTATATAGTTTAACACCAAGTGGTATAAAAACGCCAACCAAAACAGCAAAAGCAATGGCAATAATTAATAGTGCTACTTCAAACATTTTTTCTCCCATCTACCTATTTTTATTCCTGATAATACGGAACATCTTTCTGTTTTCTTCTCCAGATAACCAAGACCACACCAATCAAAACGAGTAGAGCAGAAAGCCATTGTGATACTCGAATTCCGAGTAACATTAGACTATCTGTCCGCATTCCTTCGATGACAAAACGCCCACAACCATACCAAATGAGGTAAAAGAAGGCAATTTCACCTTGTTTGAAGAAACGTGGTCGGTGTCTTAGGCTCATGACAATCACAAATCCTAATAAATTCCACAATGATTCATATAAAAATGTCGGAACACGATACGAACCATCAATATACATCTGGTTCTTGATAAAATCTGGTAGGTAATTCAGATTATCTACTATTTTACCATAAGCTTCTTGATTTATGAAATTTCCCCATCGTCCAATAGCTTGCGCAATCATGACACCAGGTGCTGCAATGTCCAAAAAATCGAGTGGATTGATTGCTCGGTAATAAGAAAAAACAAACAATACGATTGCTCCTGTAATCAAGCCACCGTAAATAGCAAGGCCACCGTTCCAAATGGCAACTATTTCGCTCAATGGCTGATTAGCATAATAAGACCAATCAAAAATGACATAATAAACACGAGCACCAATAATCGCAAGTGGGAATGCAATTAAAATAAAATCTAAAATATCATCAGGAATTATCTTCCGACGCGGTGCTTCTTTCATCGCTAAATAAACAGCAAGAAGTAATCCTGAAACAATGAAAATCGCATACCAACGAATACTAATAGGACCTAACTGGATAGCAACTGGATCAATCATTAGTCCTCCTCATTTTGGCTAATAAGCTGAGTGAGGCGGTCCTCAAATGTCTTAGTTGCATCAAATCCCATTTGTTTAGCACGGTAGTTCATGGCTGCTGCTTCAATAACGACTGACACGTTACGTCCTGTTTTTACTGGGATACGCACGCGCGGAATTTTTACACCAGATAACTCGATTTCTTCGTTACTATTTCCTAAGCGGTCAAAGATTTTATCGGATTCAAAATTCTCTAAGTAAATTGCCAATTGAACTTGTGATGAATCTTTAACAGCGCTAGCACCGTATAAGCTCATCACGTCAATGATACCAACACCTCGAATTTCAAGCAAATGACGGAGAATTTCTGCGGGTTCACCCCAAAGTGTTTCTTCATCTTTGGCAAATACATCGACACGGTCGTCAGCCACCAAGCGGTGACCACGTTTGACTAATTCAAGACCAGTTTCACTTTTACCAATTCCTGAATCACCTTGAATTAAAACTCCCATACCGTAAATATCCATGAGAACACCATGAACGCTAGTGCGTTCGGCAAGGCAAGAATCCAGATACCATGACATTTCACCAGATAAACGACTTGTTGGCACATGACTTTGCAAGACAGCAATGCCTTTTTCTTTAGCAGCTGCCAACATTTCATCTGGAATGGCTAGATTACGCGCCACAATAATGGCAGGTGTCTCTGGCTTAATCATTTCTGTCAAAACTTGATGACGATTATGTGATGACATTTTGGTAAGATAAGACCACTCTTTCATCCCTAGCAATTGCAGGCGTTCCGGCGAATAATAATCAAAATAACCTGTCATCTCAAGCCCAGGTCGTGAAATATCTGACGTTGTAATTTCTTTAGCTAATAAGTCATCATCACCGTAGATAACATCTAGCTTGACCTTGTCCACCAACATTTTTACAGTAACCGACATTTGATGTACCATGAACCATTTACCAATCACCTCGTGACTGTGTAAATAAATTGAAAATTTTAGAAAATAAGCTTGACTAAACCACAAGCTATTTTCAGTTTATCATCAATTTTTGTTCAATCCTTTTCCTCTTTTTTTCATTATTATATCACATTAACCTGCAAAAGTAAGCGCTCACGCAGACTTATTCAAAAATATTGTCAATTTCCTGCTAATAAAAAGCTACCAAATCAAAAGCCCAGAACAATCATGCTCTGAGCTTTTCCTGTTTTGAAAGACCTTTATAAGTTCCTGTTATCCCTATAAGTGTCAAGTTTTTGCTACATTGAAGTTGAACTGTCAGTTTTTACCAAAACCAACCGTCGTTGTCGTCATCTTCGTCAACGACTTCAGCATCCTTACGTCGGCGTGGTCCCGTTCCGTAATGGTCACGAGTGATATCTTCTTTGTAAGGAAGAAAAATTGCTAAAAGAATATAAATGACAATGCCAAAGCCATAAAAATACATCAGCAATGCTGTCAGGACACGCGTCAAAGGCAAGTCCCAACCAAACTTATCAGCAATTCCGGCACAGACACCACAAACCAGTTTATTTTTTCGCTGTTTATAAAGAGCTGATTTCATTTTAGTCCCTTCCTTCTTTTTATCTCACTATGATTATTATACCTAATCGCCCTTAAAATAAAATCAGTCGTAGGACTGATTTTATTTTAAAGAAAAATTTTTTTGATACTTACCTTGAGTGGTACCGTCGGCAGCGACTTCCTACGGAATTCCATGCCTAAGTTTTGAGCCTAAAGTCTCAAAACTTACGGGTAGCTGATTTTACTGCTATTTCAGCCACTTTCACCACGGCGGTAAGTATCGTTTTGTTGTTTGCTCCGCTCGCAAACAATCCCGAAATCTAACGGAGACAATAATTATTTATAACTTATTTTAGTTAAAAGTAAGTTTGTCTTCAGTATAAAATCTTTTTTGAGGCTTCTTTAGTTTTCTTGATTGATTTCTAAGAGCTTGCCGTGGCAACGTCCACAACGGTATTTTTGGGTATTGACACGACGTTTTCGGTGATAGTCTTGTCCACATTTTTGGCAACGGTATAGGTATTTTTCCGTCTTTTGGGGCATGGCTGGCGCGTAACGCAGACCATCAACTGCTTTCAATAATGCTTTAAAATCGGCATCAGCGTGCTTATAGCCTTTTCCCTCAAAATACAAATGATAATGGCAAAGCTCATGGCGAATAATTTTTCGAAAAACGTCAACACCAAATGCTTCATAAATCTTGGGATTAAAATCCAAATGCCCATCAGCTGGGAAAAAACGACCACCTGTTGTCCGCAAACGTGGATTCCAAACTGCCGTGTGGCGAAATTCTTTTCCGAAATCTTCTCGTGAGACTGTTTTGATAAAATTAGTTAAGTTCACGTAAGTCTACCAAGGAAAGATTGATTTTTCCGCGTTCCTTATCGATTTTTGAAACCCAAACCGTCACAACGTCTCCGACAGAAACCACTTGACTTGGGTGTTTGACAAAGGACTTGCTCATTTGTGAAATATGAATCAAACCGTCATCATGCAAACCAATATCAACAAATGCACCAAAATCAACGACATTGCGGACAGTTCCTTCTAATTTTTGCCCAATTTCAAGATCTGAAATATCCAAAACATCTTGGCGGAGCACAGGTGCTTCAAAATCATCACGCAAATCACGCCCTGGTTTTAAGAGGTCAGCGATAATATCTTTAAGCGTTTCTTGCCCGATATTAATGGTTTCAGCCATCGTTTCAATTGAAACAGATTGCAGTTTTGTTTTTGCTGAATCATCTAAATCTGTGATATTTAATTCTTTCAATAAACGTTCAACGGCTTTATAAGACTCTGGGTGAACGCCTGTATTGTCAAGGATATTTTCTGCCCCTGGAATACGCAAGAAACCTGCTGCTTGTTCAAAAGCCTTAGCTCCCAGACGTGGAACTTTTTTGATTTCTTCACGCGAAGCAATTCGTCCATTTTCATCACGGTATTTGACAATATTTTCAGAAATTGTTTTATTTAATCCTGAAACGTGGGCTAATAGCGCGGGGCTTGCTGTATTAATATTAACACCGACTTGGTTAACAACGGTATCTACAACAAAATCAAGGTTTTCGGCAAGTTTTTTCTGACTAACGTCGTGCTGATATTGTCCGACACCAATTGATTTTGGATCGATTTTAACCAATTCTGCAAGTGGGTCTTGCAAACGACGCGCAATGGAAATAGCAGAGCGTTTTTCAACGGTCAAATCTGGAAACTCGTGACGTGCCAATTCAGATGCGGAATAGACAGAAGCTCCGCTTTCATTGACAATCACGTAAGAAACATCTGGAAAATCTTTCAAAACTTGTGCCACAAAGGCTTCACTTTCACGGCTAGCAGTCCCATTTCCGATAGCAATAATCTCAACACCATATGTGCGAATGAGCTCTGCTAAATCTTTTTTCGATTGCTCGATTTTAGCCTGACTAGCTGGTGGAACAGGATAGATAACTTGGGTAGTCATCAATTTTCCTGTTTGGTCAACAACAGCTAACTTAGCTCCTGTACGAAAGGCTGGATCAAATCCTAACACCATTTTTCCTTTCAAAGGAGACACCAAAAGGAGATTGCGAAGATTTTCGGAGAACAGTTCGATTGCACCATCCTCTGCACTTTCTGTTAACTCACTGTGAACACGGCGTTCCATAGCAGGAACGATTTTTTTCTTAATCGTTCCTGCGATGACATCATCAATATAAGTATTTTTATTTTTAAAACGAGCTCCCATGAAGCGCACCATTTTATCAATGTTATGCTCGAAACCAACTTTTAAAATACCGAGTTTTTCACCACGATTAAGTGCCAAAATACGATAACCTTGGATTTTAGAAACTTTCTCTGAAAAATCATAGTAAATTTGGAAGGTTTTATTATCATCAGCAGCTTCGTCTTTAACTGTTGATATGATTGAGCTGTAAGACCAGATTTCATTGTAAACCCATGAGCGGAGCTTGTTGTCCTCCGAAAAAGCTTCAATAAGAATTTCACAAGCGCCAGCAAGTGCCTTGTCAGCTGTTTCAAACCCTTCTGTTATAAAATTCGCTGCTTCTACTTCAAGCGAAGGCTTATTTTGCAAAATTAAACGAGCTAGTGGAAATAGCCCTGCTTCTCTGGCGATAGTGGCTTTAGTACGACGTTTTTCCTTGTAAGGAAGATAAAGTTCCTCAACGTCTGCCAACTTTTCAGCGTTCTCAATAGCTTTTTTGAGTTCCGCAGTAAGCTTACCTTGTTCTTCAATTTTAGCAAGAACAGTCGCTTTACGGTCTGCTAAAGCTGTCATGCTTTTATCCAAGTCAATGATAGCTTTAATTTGTACTTCATCCAAATTACCTGTCATTTCCTTACGGTAACGAGCAATGAAAGGAATGGTATTCCCTTGTGAAGTCAAGTCTAGAACTTTGGCAATTTGGCTCTCTTTGATGTTTAAATCTTGAGCAATTTTTGTTACATTTTCATTTTCCATAGTGCTTCTATTATATCATAAATCAGCTGAATCTCAGGTTTTCACTTAGATTTTTAAATGCAATAATGAGAAATTCACGCCAATTTCTTAGGCAGATAACCGTCTAAATGACACACTATTTCGCATTAAAATAGCTAACTTGTCTGCTTAGTTTTTGTACTATTTGAGGATTGATAGTATAATAAGAGGTGATTACATATAGAAAAGAGGTGCCTTATGGCTATCACACATAAACGTCAAGATGATTTAGAGTCAATGTTTGCAAGCTTTGCAAGTATTCCTAAAATCTCTAGCGACCCTGAAAAAGAAAAGAAAGTTAAGGACAAAAAAGCTGAGAAAGCGACTGATTAATTTTTATGGAAATTTTTAATAATTTACCTGCTAGTGTCTTACAATGGTTTGCGATTTTTATTTCAATCATTATCGAGGCACTGCCTTTTGTTTTGCTAGGAACTATTCTTTCTGGCTTCATTGAGGTTTATGTTACGCCTGATTTGGTACAACGTTTTCTACCTCGAAATCGTTTTTTACGAATCCTTTTTGGAACTTTTATCGGTTTTGTCTTTCCGTCCTGCGAATGTGGTATTGTTCCCATTATCACGCGCTTTTTAGAGAAAAAAGTTCCTAGTTACACCGCTGTTCCTTTCTTGGCAACAGCTCCGATTATCAACCCAATCGTCCTTTTTGCCACCTATTCAGCCTTTGGAAATAGCTGGCGCTTCTTAGGTTTACGACTGCTTGGTGCTATTATTGTTGCTATTACGTTGGGTATCATGCTGGGATTTGTGGTTGATGAAAATATCCTCAAGGAAAATGCTAAACCAACACATTTTCATGATTATTCTGGTGAAACATGGTATCGCAAAATTTTCTTAGCTCTTGCGCACGCAATTGATGAATTTTTCGATACTGGACGTTATTTGGTTTTTGGTACCCTGGTAGCTTCAGGAATGCAGATTTACCTGCCAACACGCATTTTGACCAGAATTGGTGGTAATGCCCTTACAGCCATTTTAGTCATGATGTTACTGGCATTCATTCTTTCTCTTTGTAGTGAAGCCGATGCCTTTATCGGAGCTTCCTTGCTATCAAGTTTTGGTACAGCACCTGTTCTAGCCTTTCTTTTGATTGGACCAATGGTAGATATTAAAAACCTAATGATGATGGTAAATTCCTTTAAACCTCGCTTTATCGTTCAATTTATCACAGTATCTGTTGGGATGATTATTATTTACTGTTTACTTGTGGGGGTGATTTGATGATTCGATTTTTAATTTTAGCGGGTTACTTTGAATTAACCATGTATCTTCAAATCTCTGGGAAATTGGATCAATACATCAATACTCATTATGCTTATTTAGCCTACATTTCCATGGTTTTATCATTTCTTTTAGCGGTTATTCAACTGGTTATTTGGATGAAAAACCTGAAATTGCACAGCCATTTACATGGAAAAATAGCGAAGCTGACTAGTCCGATGATTTTGGTCATTCCAGTTTTGGTAGGACTCTTAGTTCCTACGGTAACGCTGGATTCAACGACAGTAGCTGCCAAAGGCTATAATTTCCCACTTGCTGCTGGTTCTGCTGGTACGGTTAGTGATGATGGAACAACAGTCCAATACCTGAAACCTGACACAAGTTTGTATTTTACATCTTCTGCTTACGAAAAAGAAATGCAGAAAGAACTCAAAAAATACAAAGGTTCAGGCGAACTTAAAATCACAACCGAAAATTATATGGAAATCATGGAACTCATCTATCTCTATCCTGACGAATTTATGGGACGTGAGATTACTTATACTGGATTTGTTTATAACGAGCCTGGTCACGAAGGCTATCAATTCCTTTTCCGTTTTGGTATCATTCACTGTATTGCAGATTCTGGTGTTTATGGCTTATTGACAACTGGAAACAGTACAAGCTACGCTGATAACACTTGGATTACCGCAACAGGCACAATCAGCCTCGAATACAACCAAACCCTTGAACAAACACTCCCAGTTCTTCATATTACAGAAATGAAAGAGACTAGTGAACCCGATAATCCTTACGTTTATCGTGTCTTTTAAACACAAGCCCCCCTCCAAAACTGGAAGGGGGTTTTTCATTTATTTTGTTTTATAAGCATAAACTAGCCGTCCAATGTTTATGAGTGACACGAATGCCCAAATAAGCATGATAACCCAGTTTGCCTCAAAGGCATAAATGGCTGTTAAAACAAGGGTAGATGACGTTAAGAGAATTGTTGATAAATGTGCTTTGACAAATTCTAACATTAGCTTTTAAACAATCCCTTCTAGGAGACCACGCATAAAGTCTTCAGAATCAAATTCACCGATGTCATCAATTTTTTCACCAAATCCAATAAATTTGACAGGAATATCAAGTTCTTGACGAATGGCAAGAACAACACCACCTTTAGCCGTTCCGTCAATTTTAGTTAGGATAAGCCCAGTTAACGGTGTAATTTTTGAGAATTCTTTAGCTTGGCTAAGCGCATTTTGACCTGTTGAAGCATCAAGCGCAAGGAGTGTTTCATGCGGTGCATCTGGCACGACACGCTTAATGATACGACCAATTTTTTCAAGCTCTGCCATCAAATTATCTTTATTTTGCAGACGTCCTGCTGTATCAATGAGAAGAATATCGACATTTTCAGCGACAGCTTTTTCCATACCGTCAAAAACAACAGAAGCTGGATCAGCTTTTTCTGGTCCTGTTACAACTGGTACACCGACACGACGTCCCCATTCAACAAGCTGCGCAACCGCACCAGCGCGGAATGTATCAGCAGCAACAAGCATGACTTTCTTGCCTTCGTTTTTATATTTGTAGGCTAATTTACCGATTGACGTCGTTTTTCCGACACCATTAACCCCAACAAAAAGCATAACGGTTAAATCATCTTGGAAATTAATTTTTTCGTTGAAAACACCGTCTTTTTCGTAAATATCAACTAATTTTTCAATGATAACACGTTTTAAATCGTCAGCTCTCTTAGCATTTTCAAGTTTAGCTTCATAACGCAAATCTTCTGTTAATTGTGTTGCGACATTCACCCCAACGTCTGAAAGAATGAGCATTTCTTCTAGTTCCTCGAAAAATTCTTCATCAACACGACGGAAATTAGCCAAGAAGGCGTTCAAACGTGCACTGAAACCAGTACGGGTCTTTTTCAGACTGCGATTGTATTTTTCTTCTTCGGTTTCGGTTGCTTCTTGCACAACTACTTCTTCTGGTTCAGTTTCTTGACGTGTTTCGACAGCTTCAAAAGTAACTGTCTCACCACGGTCAATAGCCTCTTGAGCGGCTGCTTTTTTCGCATAATAATCAGCCATGACATCTGAAAAATGTTGGTCTGTTTCAGCCTCGTTAATTACTGCGGTTGCTTCTGAAATTTCTTCAGTTTGGCTAGCTGTATTTTCAACCACAGTTTCGCTATTTTCAGACTGAACAAGCGTTGCTGTGTCAACAAATTCAGCTTCGCCATTGACATTAACAACGTCTTGAACTTCTGGAGTTTCTTCCACAGTATCGTTGACGATTTCTGCTTGTTCTGAAACCTCAACAGTTTCTTTTACTGTATCAGAAGAGGCTCTAGTTTGTTCTGATGTTTCGACAACCTCTTGAAGTGTTTCTTCTTGGCTTTGGCTGTCAACCGTCTCCTCAACTTCTTTTTTCTTATTTCCAAATAAACGGTCAAATAATCCCATACTAAGTACCAAAATCGATAAGATTACCTTATCCACTTTTCCTTTCTACTACGCATTTAAAATGTATTTTTCAACAGCTTCTGCAACACCTGATTCGTCATTGGTACGTGTTGTTACCGCATTAGCTGTTTCTTTCGCAATAGCAACACCATTTGCCATTGCGACACCTAAACCAGCCCATTTAAGCATTGAGAGGTCGTTTTCTTCATCTCCCATAGCCATAACATTTTCAGGGAGTAAGTTCAAATGCTGAATCAACTGATTTAACCCTGCTGCTTTATGGACGCCTTTAGGCATCATTTCCAATATAATATCACGTGATTTGAAAATTTCAAACTCATTGTATAATTCTTTCGGAAATTGCAAAATCTGCTTGTCCAAAAATTCAGGATTTGTCACGCTAACGACTTTGTTATAAATAATATTTTCAGGAATATCATCAAAAGAAGTTAGTTCTACAAATTTAAGTTTGGGGTTGGCTTGTGGGTAAAGGGACTGATTGCCTTGACTGGCAAGACTATAAACAATTCCGTCACTAAGCACATCAAATGGAAGAGCAAGCGGTTCAAGCGTGCTGTGTAAACGTTTGAGCTGCGCACGTGTTAGCTCACTTTTATCTAAAATATCGCCATTTGTCTTTTGAACCAAACCACCATTGAAAGTGATGATATAGTCCTCATCAGAAATCAAATCTAGCTCTTCAAGCAAACCGCTAATCGCCTTTAGAGGACGTCCAGTCGTAATAACAACTTTAATTCCCTTATCACGTGCTGCTCGCAAAGCTTTTTTATTTTCTGGTGAAACGACCTTTTGGCTGTTAAAAAGTGTACCGTCTAAATCCAAGGCTAATAATTTAATATCCGCCATTACTCTACCAATCCTTCCATGTAAGCCATGACAGACTCCTCATCACAATGCCCAATGATTTCATCTGAGATGTCTTTGATTTCTTGTCGAGCATTTTCTGTCGCAACTGCAGTCCCAGCAAAATCAAGCATTTCAAAATCGTTAAGATTGTCGCCAAACGCCACAATTTCTGATTTATCCATGTTGAAGGTTTGACAAAGTGCTTCTAGTCCTGTTCGTTTATTAACGTCACGGATAACAATATCGACAGATTTAAAGCCCGTCGTCACCGCTTGCGCGTAACTAATACGTTCATTAAACCATGCTTCGCCTTGACGAACAGTATCTTCTGAAAAGTTTGCAGTGACTTTTAAAATATTATCTTCAACCTGCGCCAAATCAGCCACACGTTGAACATTTTCATAATAATTGCTAATAAAATTCAGGTAATCATCACTAGCTTTTGGATGTAAATAAGCCCCACTTTCACCTGATAAAAGGAAATCATAACCTAACATATATGGACTTTCAAGAAGGGTATCAATGACCTCCAAATATTGTTTTTTACTCAAACCAGATTCAAAAACAATGTCTTTACCAACCTTTACCAAAGTCCCATTTTCCGCAATAAATGCCATTTTGTCGGCATGCTCAGCAAACATTTTTTCCAAAGCCATAAGTGAACGTCCGCTCGCTGCGACAAATAGCATATTATTTTTTTCAAATTTTTCTAGAATATCATGGAGACGCTTACTATCAAAATAGCCATTACTTGTTAAAAACGTACCGTCCATATCTGTTGCAACTAATTTTACCATTATTATACTCCTAAAGAATTACATAATTCTATTTTAGCAAAAAACACAGCAATTTTCTTGCTAATAACACATTCTTTTCAATCTTCTAAATAAAGCTGAAGTTTTTTCCAGTTTTTAAAATTCTTTTTCGAATATATATAGTGAAGTTAAAAATAAAGGGGATTACAATGAAAAAAAGAACATCATACTTCCTAGTGTCTGGTTTGGTACTGCTTGCGGTTGGTGGCGGTGTCATTACTTTAAAACACCATTCAAATCACAACCACGCTTCTATGGTTTCTAGCCAACATCATCACGCTCAGAAAAAACTTTCAAAATCAACAAATTCTTCAACAAAAACACAGAACCACGTTGCTAGCAAACGCGCGGATTTGCTGAAAGCACCTACTGAAAAACAAGTCACAGAGCAACTGATAAAAGACGGAGAAAATCTTATTAGCACCCGTCAAGTCAGTCAACAGACTAGTCAATTTGATTTCAATGCGCTAGCGCAATCAGATTTCTCAAGTCTTGCTGGCACATGGATGGACGCTAATGGTTACACTTTTGAATTTTCACCGCAAGGTATTATTGACGACAAATTAATCTTGTCTGCTCTCGTTTATGATGAAAACGGTGAAGCTATTTCTAACGTTTATACTGAAAGTGGAGGTGGTTTCATTTTACATTATTACGCTGCTGGTAGCCAAATTCCTAGCTGGCATTTTGGCATAACAGAGACTGATCCGTCTGATTACGGTCGTGACCGCCTATTTGCAACACAAGGTAGCCGTTTTGATTATGAATCAACTAATCAATTTGTCAGCAATGTCTTTTACAAAGTTTCAGAGCAATACAGCCAGAACACACAAACCGAATCTGACACAGCAGAACTCTCAGATAATCAAGAAGAAAGTGATGACACACTCACAACTTCTTCATCAGACAACCAAGCTGACGAAACAACAGAATCACAAACAGAAACTACGGTAACAGACTAAAACTTTGAATACAACAAAACCTCCCAACTGATTCTAGTTGGGAGATTGTTTGTTATTCTTGCTAAAACTCAAGAGTGGATTTTATCATTCCACTAGATTTTCGGCTTCTTTTAATTTAACAGAAACGATACGAGAAATACCTGATTCTTGCATGGTTACTCCGTAAATGCTATCAGCGGCAGCCATTGTTCCCTTACGGTGAGTAACGACGATGAACTGACTTGATTTGTCAAAGCGATTGAGGTAGTCTCCAAAACGTTTCACATTAGCTTCGTCAAGCGCAGCTTCCACTTCGTCCAAAATGACGAATGGAATGGTTTTGACGCGGATAATGGCAAATAGCAGAGCTAAAGCCGAGAGGGCTTTTTCCCCACCGGACATGAGGTTAAGTGATTGGATTTTCTTCCCTGGCGGTTGCACGGAAATCTCAACCCCAGCTGTTAACAAGTCTCCTTCTGTTAGTGATAAATCAGCTGAACCACCACCAAACATTTGAGTAAAGGTTTGCTTAAATGAATCACGAATAGCATTGAAAGTCACTTGGAAACGTGTTTTCACTTCATCATCCATATCATTAATCGTATCAAGCAAAAGATTCTTAGAATGAACCAAGTCCTCTTTTTGGGCGTTAAGGAATATCAAACGCTCGTTCACTTCATCGTATTGTGAAATGGCATCTAAGTTAATTGGACCCAATGCCTTGATACGACGGCGCAATTCTTGTAAACGTTGACGTGCACTTTCCATATTATCAATTGGTTGACTAGCTTCCTTGGCTTCGTCCAAAGTCAAGTGATAATCTTCCGTCAAATCATGTGAGAAGGTACGCAAGCGGTCAGAAACTTGATTGATTTGAGCTTCTAATTGCGCTTGCTGACGAATCAATTCCTCATTTTTCTGATTTTCTTTTGCAACTTGTTCTTCAAGTTCTTCTAAATTAGCTTCGCAATCTTCCAATTCAAAACGGAGGCTAACTAAGCATTCTTCTTCACTGGCTTTTCTAGTAACAGCCTCATCATGTTGTTTTTGCAAGGTTGGCAGACTTTCAGTCTGATTATCGCTAGCATGGTAAGCTAACAAATCCTCGCATTTTGCAATTTCAGCTTTATTTTCAGCTAAACTAACTTCTAAGCGTGTTTTGTTAGCCGATTCAAATTTGCGCTCACTCAACAACTCACGTTCAGCTAATTTTGCTTGTGACACTTGTTGACGCAAAGCTTCAACTTTTTGCGTAATGGTATTTTTGTTTTCTTTAATTTGCTCAATTTCAACTGTTAAAGCTTGTTTACGCGCAGCTATTTCTGCTAATTCTGCTTCAAGTGTTGTTTTTTGTGATTCCAAATCATGTGAACCACCATCTGTTTCTGATTCTTGCAGGCGTTCGCAAAGCTGGTTAATGTCGTTCAAGCGTTCAGCCAATTGTTGGTATTCAAGCTCTGCTTTTTGTTCAGCAAAACGCGCTTCCTCTCCTTGCGCTTTGAGACTAGCTAAAGTTTCCTTATTAGCTCTCAAAGCATCTTGGAGTTCTTGCACACGTTTTTCTTGTTTGATTTGCTGAGCTTGCAAGTCTTGTAATTCAGCCACAAGATTATCTAGTTCAGGTTTGATAAATGTGGTATTATTTTGACGATTTGCCCCACCTGAGAAAGAACCACCAGGGCGAATTTCTGTACCATCAAGTGTTACAATACGCACTTGATAACGAAGCGCACGCGCAGCTTTATTAGCATTGTCAACCGTGTCAAAAACCGCAGTTACCCCAAGAAGATTTTGGAAGATATTTTCCAAACGATTATCAAATGAAACTAAATCACTTGCAACACCAAGAAAACCTTGACTTGAAGCCAAAATCGAATGATTTTGTTGCGATAAGTGACGTGGTTTTATAGTCGTTAAAGGCAAGAATGTCGCACGTCCTTGGCGATTTTTCTTTAGAAAGGCAATCGAACGTTTAGCCGCTCCCTCATCTTCGACAATAACGTGCTGGCTTGACCCACCAAGTGCAATCTCAAGAGCAGTCTGATAATCTCGCTCAAATGTCAAATGCTCACTAACCGCACCAATAATACCACCTAGCTGACTTGAAGCCTGTAGAACCGACTTAACCCCAGCATAGAAATTGCTGTGATTTTTAAGAATAGATTCCAGACTAGCCTTGCGAGCCTCTTTTGATTTGATAACATCCAATTGGTCAAACATTTTAGTTTGCTCTAGTTGGTAATCTTTTTCGGCTTGAACAGTTTGCACGTGTAACGTTTGATAGTCATCAAGCAAGACTTTGACTTTTTCACGAGCTGCTTCAAAGTTTTCTAAAGCTTCTTTTGCCGTTAATTTTACTTCTGCTAGCGTTTCTTGTGTCTGTGCCAATTCTTCTGATTTTGATTCTGACAATTGTTTTTGATTGTCAATATCAGCAATCGTTGCTGTCAGTTTATTTGATAAATCAGCTTCTTTTTGCATTAACCCAACAAACTCTTCACGAAGTTTTTCGATAACTTGGTCTGGGTCGGTTGAAAAACGGTCTAATTCAGCCTGCAATGCTTGAATATCAGCTGTCGTCTGGGCTAATTTGGCATCTAATTGTGAGAGTTGCTGCTCTTTTTGTGCCAATTCTTCTGTTAATCTCGCTTGATTTTCCTTCAAATCAGCCAATTGCGAGCTTGCAGCTTGTTTTTTCTCTTCTTTTTGACTTGATTCTAAGGCAATCAAATCCATTTGGCGCTCAAGGTCAGAAATTGCTCTGGTAATATCAAGCAATCCTTCTTGTCTTCTTGATATTTCTTCAGACAATTGATGACGTTTTTCTTTCAAGTTTTGATTTTGTCTTTCAAATTGCTGGCGCTGTTCATAATAAGCTGTCAAATCAGCTTTAATAGCTGTTAAAGACTGATTTAATTCTGCTAAACGCTCCTTATCCGCCTGAATATCTTCAACCAGAATATTCAAATGAAGTTGCTTACGCTCATCTTCCAAGCCAAGAAATTCTTTAGCCACTTGTGCTTGACGCTCCAATGGCTTAACTTGTGTTTCCAACTCATAGATAATATCGTCCAGACGGTCCAAATTATCCTGTGTTTGATTAAGCTTGGTTTGGGTTTCTTTCTTACGTGTCTTGTATTTTAAAACACCTGCAGCTTCTTCAAAAATAGCACGACGTTCCTCAGGTTTACTGTTGAAAATTTCTTCGACACGCCCTTGTGAAATCACAGAAAACGAATCACGTCCCAAGCCTGTATCCATAAATAAATCATGAATATCACGCAAGCGCACCTTACGTCCGTCAATCAAATACTCGCTGTCGCCATTACGATAAATATGACGTTCTACACGAATCGTTTCTTTGGCGTCTTTAATAAAGCCATCAGAGTTATCCAAGGTCACAATAACCTGTGCATAGTTTAATGGCTTACGATTCTCAGTTCCTGCAAAAATAACATCTGGCATCTTGCCACCACGCAAATTTTTGGCAGAAGATTCACCGAGCGCCCAACGCAAACTTTCTGTAATATTGGACTTACCAGAGCCATTAGGACCTACAACAGCTGTAACTCCCTTATCAAATTCAATGGTTGTCTTGTCTGCAAAGGACTTAAAGCCCTGCATTTCGATTTCTTTTAAATACATAAAATAAGAGATAAAAAGGCAAATTACCTTCCTGAAAAGAAGCTATTTAACTAGCCTTCTTTTCCTAGGTTTATCACATATCGCCTAGGACAGGTTGGACATTTGCCTCATCAATTTCCTTTCAAATGTCTTATTGAAGCAAGGCTAGAGCATTTTTAGCAGCATCTTGCTCAGCCAATTTCTTAGATCTTCCGATTCCTTGACTTTTGGCTTCATCATTAACGTACACAGTCACTTCAAAGACTTTAGCGTGTGCCGGTCCTGATTCGTTTGAAACACGATAATCAATCGTCACATCACCGTGACCTTGTAACAACTCTTGAAGTGTTGTTTTGTAATCTTTCACGCGCTCAAAATTACCTTTTTCAACTTGTGGAATCATCACCTGGTTTAAGAATTTATTGACGGCTTCAACACCTTGATCCATCAACAAAGCTCCAAGAAATGCCTCAAATAAGTCACCTAAAATCGTATCACGATTACGACCACCAGATTTTTCTTCACCATTTCCTAATTTGATAAATTCATCAAATCCACAGTAACGTGAAAAACCTGCTAAAGACTCTTCACGTACAATGACGGAACGCATTTTTGACAAGTCTCCCTCTGGTTTTTTCGGATACTTTTTAAACAGATATTGCGAAATCAAAAGTTGAAGAACCGCGTCTCCTAAAAATTCCAAGCGTTCATTGTGTGAAATGTTTAGGAGGCGATGTTCATTAGCATAAGAAGTGTGGGTAAAAGCTGTTTCTAGCAAAGTTTTATCTTCAAAAACAATTCCGAAATCTCGCTGAAGTTTTGTATCTAAAGCTTGCATGATAAATCTCCCTTCAAAAAATAGTCTATATCCTTATCTTATTAAAACGTTTCTTTTCAATCATTCATTGAGTGATAAAAACGCTTTTTCTACCATAGACTATTTTATTATACCAGAAAAGTCATAAAAAAGGGAATTTCTCCAAAAAATCCCCTTAATTTCTTTCTATTTAATGCAATTTATTTTGGTCTTAAATTTATAGTGTAAATGCACAATAAAAACTGTCCAACGGATAGTTAGAATGTAATCAAACTTACTATATAACCAAAAATAAGTTACAAATAATTATTGCCTTTGTTCAATTTTAGAACTCTTTGCAAGCTTTGCTCCCTACAAAACAATACTTCCCGCCGTGGTGAAAGTGGCTGAATCATCACTAAAAACAGCCACACGGAAGTTTTGAGATTTCAAGCTCAAAACTTAGACATGGAATTCCTTGGATTCCTTCGACAGTCCACTGGACTGTCGAACCTGCCGTCCACACCACCTAAGGGAAGTGTCAAAAAAACAATTTCACAAACCTAAACTTTTATAACTCTGTTAATGGTGTTGCTTCGTCTGGTGAGGTATCAAAGACTTTCATGTCATAACCAACCCCAAAGTCAGCTTGAATAAGATTATTTTCCATGGTCATGTGAGCCAATTCTTTGATATTGTTTTCTTTACTCAAATGTCCAAGGTAAATTTTCTTCGTGCGATTTCCAATGGTTCGAATCATTGTCCCAGCACCATCTTCGTTTGACAAGTGTCCTTTATCAGATAGGATACGTTGTTTCAAACTCCACGGATAAGAGCCTGAACGTAAAATCTCAACATCATGATTCGATTCAATCAAATAACCGTCAGCATTTTCAATAATCCCTGCCATGCGGTCACTAACATAACCTGTATCTGTTAAGACAACAAATGATTTATTATCTTTCATCAAACGATAAAATTGTGGCTCAACGGCATCGTGGCTAACACCAAAACTTTCAATATCAATGTCACCAAGTGTCAATGTTTTCCCACGTTCAAAAATATGTTTTTGAGCTAAATCAAGCTTTCCAATCATATTTCGCTCATCAATCATTTGCCACGTTTTTTCATTCGCATAAACATCAAGATTATAACGACGTGCTAACACCCCAACCCCTTTGATATGATCAGAATGTTCGTGTGTAATAAAAATAGCATCTAAGTCTTCTGGTTTGCGGTCAATTTCAGCAAGAAGACTGGTAATTTTCTTACCAGTCAAACCCGCATCAATCAAAAAACGTTTTTGTGGTGTTTCCACATAAAAAGAATTTCCAGTTGAACCGGAGGCTAAAATACTATATTTAAAAGCATTTTCAGACATCTACTCTTCTTCATCCTCCCATTCATCATAAATTTCAGAATCTTTTTCGTAAGGAAGTACAATCGTAAAGGTCGACCCTTTTCCGTAAGTACTTTGTGCCCAAATAAAACCTTTATGTTGTTTGACAATTTCTTTTGCGATAGCTAAGCCAAGTCCTGAACCACCTTGGGCACGACTTCGAGCCTTATCCACACGATAGAAACGGTCGAAAATCAATGGCAAATCTTTCTTAGGAATACCAAGCCCTTCATCAGAGATTGAGATAATCAACTGTGTTTCCGTCGTTTTCATGCTAACTGTGATTTTTCCACCATCTGGTGAATATTTGATAGCATTATTAAGGATATTATCCAAAACCTGCGTCATCTTATCAGGGTCAATTTCAAGCCAGATTGATTTAATAGGATAATCCCTGACAATCTCATACTGTTTTCCGCTGATTGTATGTTGGCTTTTAATTTGATCAAAACGGTTAAGAATTGATGTCATAAATGCTGTGAAATTTGTCATTTCCACTTCCAATTGAACCGTCTGATTATCAATACGCGATAAATTAAGCAAGTCTGAAATCATACGAATCATGCGGTTTGTTTCATCTAAAGATACTTTGATAAAACTTGGCGCAATGTCTTCTTTGAGCGCTCCTTCATCTAAGGCTTCCAGATAAGATTTTACAGATGTTAATGGTGTTCGCAATTCATGACTAACGTTAGAAACGAAAAGACGACGCTCACGGTCTTCTTTTTCTTGTTCGGTTGTGTCATGTAAAACAGCAATCAACCCTGAAATAAAGCCACTATCACGACGATTTAGAGCAAAGCGAATACGTAAAGTGATAAATTCACCTGTTTCGTCACGACGGTTCAAGACAATTTCAGGTGTTTTTGACACCAAATCATGATAACTATAAGTGCTATCAGAACCCAAAATATCAACAATATTCATCTGCAAAGCTTCTTCACTCTCTAAATTGAGTTGTTGTTGCGCGGTCTGATTAATCATTGTGATATTTCCAGCACGGTCAGTCGCCAAGACACCGTCTGTCATATAAGATAAGATACTCGCCAAACGATTCTTTTCTTGTGCCAAATTTTCCTGCGCTAAACGAAAGACTGTTGACAAATCATTTAATTGGTCAGCTAACTCAGCTAAGTCTCTATCTTTTTCAATAATAATATCTTCTGTGTATTTTCCTGTGATAAGCTCTCGCACTTTACCACTCAAACGTCGAATATTAACAGAAGTTCGATAATCTCTTATCGCTAAATAAACAAAATAAACTGCGACAAATGCTAAAAGAAAGAGAATGGCTTGTTCAAAATAAGTTAAATTTTGTAACATTGTATCATTCATATGACTTCATGTAGTACCCAACACCACGACGTGTCAAAATATATTCTGGACGGCTTGGTGTGTCTTCGATTTTTTCACGTAAACGACGAATGGTTACGTCAACCGTACGCACATCACCAAAATAATCATAGCCCCAAACGGTTTCCAAAAGATATTCACGGGTCATGACTTGTCCCATATGTGTTGCCAAATGATGAAGCAATTCAAACTCACGATGTGTCAATTCGATATCTTCACCACGTTTTTGTGCCACAAAGGCGTCTGGTAAGATTTTCAAGTCGCCAATTGTGATTTCTGAATTTGAAGCAGAAGCATTTTCTTCAGCAACTGCTGTTTCAATATTTTCTGTACGACGAAGGTGCGCTTTAACACGCGCCAACAATTCACGATTTGAAAATGGTTTGGTTACATAGTCATCTGCACCGATTTCAAGTCCGATAACTTTATCAAACTCGCTATCCTTAGCAGACAACATAATGATTGGAATATGACTTGTCTTGCGAACTTCTTTAGCCACTTCAAGTCCGTCCAATTCTGGCAACATCAAATCCAAGATAATCAAATCTGGATCTTCTTCCTCAAACTTTGTAATAGCTTCACGACCATCAAAAGCCGTTACGGTTTCATAACCCTCTTTAGTTAAATTAAATTTAATAATATCCGAAATTGGTTTTTCATCATCAACGATAAGAATTTTTTTCATATGTCACCTCTTTATTCTTCGTAAGTTATTAAAAAATTCTCAAACAACGATTTCATGTTTAGTCACCAAAATGACTTCTACCCTAAATTATATCAAAATTCGACTTTAATTGGAAACATTGGGCGTTTTTGACATCATAAAGTAACATTTGAAACAATAAGATTATTATTTTTAACCCTTTATTTGTTGAAATTTTCTGAATATATTTGACAATTGGTACCCCTTATGTTAATATAAACTAACTTATAATGTCAGATGTAAGATTATCTGACAAAGAAATCTTATCTTTGAAAAGGAGACAAGTGTGGCACTAATTGAATTTAAAAATGTCGAAAAATACTACGGGGAATATCATGCCCTTAGAAATATTAACTTAGAAATTGAAAAAGGTCAGGTTGTTGTACTTCTAGGTCCTTCAGGGTCTGGTAAATCAACACTTATCCGTACAATGAACGCCCTTGAATCTATTGACACAGGGAGCTTAAAAGTAAACGAACATGAGGTTGCTTCTGCAACAGCTAAAGACCTTGTGCAACTTCGCAAAGAAGTTGGCATGGTATTCCAACATTTTAACTTATATCCGCATAAGACGGTGTTAGAAAATGTGACTTTGGCACCAATTAAGGTTCTTGGTAAATCAAAACAAGAAGCTGAAGCTATCGCTGAGCAATACTTGACTTATGTTAACATGTGGGATCGTAAAGATTCATTCCCAGGAATGCTTTCTGGTGGACAAAAACAACGTGTGGCAATTGCTCGTGGTTTGGCAATGCAACCAGAGTTATTGCTTTTTGATGAGCCTACTTCTGCTCTTGACCCTGAAACAATCGGTGATGTTCTTGCTGTTATGCAAAATCTTGCCAAAGAAGGAATGAACATGGTCGTTGTCACGCACGAAATGGGATTTGCCCGTGAAGTTGCTGACCGCATTATTTTTATGGCTGAAGGAGAAATTTTGGTAGATACTACTGATGTCCAAGGTTTCTTTGACAACCCAACTGAACCACGTGCTAAACAATTCTTGAGCAAAGTCATTAATCACACAAGTGACACTGTCTCTCAGAAATAAGGAGATGCTTATGAAGAAAAAACTAGGTTTAGCCATTTTAGCCAGTCTGTCACTTATTTTATTGACACTTTTTGCTGGCAAAACAACATTTGCAGATAGCGTATCTGAACAAGTCAAGAAAATTCAAGACGCTGGCGTTTTAAAAGTCGGTGTTAAACAAGACGTTCCAAACTTTGGTTATTATTCAGCCGAAACTGGAAAATACGAAGGTATGGAAGTTGATTTAGCTAAAAAAATCGCTAAAAAATTAGGGGTTAAAGTTTCATTTACAGCAGTTACTGCTCAAACACGTGAAGCGCTTTTAGATAATGGGCAAATTGACATTTTGATTGCAACTTATACTATTACTGAAGAACGTCAGGCTTCTTATGCGATTTCTGACCCTTATTATTATGATGAGATTGGTTTCTTGGTTAATAAATCAAAAGGTTATGATAGTATTGCTGATTTGGACGGCTTGACAATCGGTGTTGCCCAAGGTTCAACAACTAAATCAGCTATTGAAGAATATGGTGAAGCACACAATCTAAGCTTTAATTTTGTTCAACTCGGTTCATATCCAGAATTAGCCATTTCACTTTATGCTAATCGTATCAGTGCTTTCTCTGTTGATAAATCTATCTTGACTGGTTATGTCAGCAAGAAAACAGAAATCATTGACGAAGGGTTCAACACTCAAGAATACGGTATCGCAGCAACAAAATCTAATCAGTCTGTGATTGATTACATCAATGACTTACTTGCTGATTGGAAAGCTGATGGTAGTTTGCAAAAACTTTATGACAAATACGATTTAACGCCTGCAACGGCTGACGATAATTAAGAGAGGAGAGATTGACATGTTTTTATTAACCGAAGCTGCAAGTCCATTTGCCCTCTCACGTTGGGCAGATTTCTTTGCCAATTTTGGTGAATTTGCAAAAGGCTTCTTATATACGTTGGGAATGTCTATTTGCGCCTTGATTTTAGCCTTTGTTTTAGGGGTTATCTTTGGTGCTATGTCATCATCTAAGAATAGAGTTCTAAAAGCAATTGCCCGTGTTTATGTCGAAGTTTTCCAGAATACACCTCTTCTAGTGCAATTCGTTTTCGTTTATTACGGTCTTGCCATTATGACTAACGGTGTTATCATGATTTCAACATTCTTCACAGCTGTTCTTTGCGTTGGGATTTACCACGGTGCTTATATCGCCGAAGTTATTCGTTCGGGGATTGAAGCTGTGCCAAAGGGGCAAACAGAAGCTGCTCTTTCACAAGGATTCACTTATAGTCAAACCATGAGTTTAATTATCCTGCCACAAGCGGTGCGTACAATCTTGCCACCACTCACTAACCAAGTGGTTAACTTGATTAAAAATACATCAACGGTCGCTATCATCTCAGGAGCAGATATCATGTTTACAGCGAAAGCTTGGGCATACGAAACAACTAATTATGTTCCTGCCTTTGCTGGTGCAGCACTTCTTTACTTCATTATGTGTTTCCCTCTTGCAACATGGGCACGTCGTAAAGAAGAAGAAAACAAGAAATCATATTCACTTTAGGAGGAGAATAAATGTCAGTATTAACACCTACCAACATTAGCTTTATCCTCCAAGGATTGTGGCTAACGATTTATATTTCATTTATTTCAATTGTACTATCAACACTTATCGGAACAGTGCTTGCTGTCATGCGTAACGGAAAAAATCCGATTCTTCGTTGGATTTCAAGTATTTATATTGAATTTGTCCGCAATGTTCCAAACTTGCTTTGGATTTTCATTATTTTCCTTGTCTTTCAAATGAAATCAACGCCAGCAGGAATTACTGCCTTCACTGTCTTTACTTCTGCTGCTCTTGCTGAAATCATTCGTGGAGGGTTAAATGGTGTTGATGATGGGCAAACAGAAGCTGGTCTAGCACAAGGGATGACAAATTTCCAGATTTTCATTTACATTATTTTTCCACAAGCATTCCGTAAAATGCTGCCAGCTATCATTTCACAATTCGTAACAGTTATCAAAGATACGTCATTGCTATATTCAGTTATCGCTATTCAAGAATTATTTGGTAAAAGCCAAATCTTGATGGGACGTTACTTTGAAGCAGACCAAGTTTTTACACTATATGCTTTGATTGCTGCCATTTACTTTGTGATTAACTTTACCATTTCAACAATTTCACGCCGATTGGCTAAAAAATGGGAAAAAGCTGCCGAATAATAAATCAAACAAAAATCCCTTGCTCACATTGAGTAAGGGATTTTTTGCTGTCATATGTCAAAAAGAAGTTATTGTTTATTCAATCAAATCATTAATGGAATAGTGTTAATAAATAGTTCAACCCTTTATACGCCACAACGGTGTAAATATAAAGTGTCACTGGTTTGGTAATAAGGAAAATCGTAATAAATTTCTTCCAAGTCATTTTTGAAAGCCCAGATACCATGCAAAGGAAATCATCTGGAAAACCTGGTAGAGCAAAGGCTGCTCCTAAAAATTTAGCGTAAAATTTACCATCATTGCGGTCTAGATAACCGACATACTTATCATAAGTTTCTTGTGAGACAAAGGCTTTGGCAAAAGTCTCACCATAACGTCTAGCAAGCCCGAAAGCTAATAGAGAACCTGCAAAAATACCAGTAAAGTTATAAATAAATCCCCAGATAGGTCCAAATGCAATATAACCAATAACACTTGTCATCCCACCAGGAATAATCGGATAAACGACTTGAATCACTTGCAAGAGCATAAAGATAAGCGGTGCAAAGAACCCAAGTTGTCCAAGGTAACTTTGAAAGATTCCTCCAACTTGGAAATATGTTGGGTGTTGTTTAAAGAAAATTAACAATCCAATAGAAATGATAAAACCAATTCCTGTTAAAATTTGAATATTTTTTCTCTGAGTTCCAGCTTCTACCATAGATTCCCCTCCCTTGTCTCAAAAATGAAAGCATCGCTTCAGCGTCGCCAACTAATAATCTTCAGACCAAATAGTTCTAAAAGATAAACAATAAGTGCCAACGGTAAAACCAGTAAAAGTAATATATAAAGTATTGATTTCTTAGATTTTTTCATTTTAGTCTCCTTATCACTTAGCTACTATCAGCTAAATGCCATGTCTCTTTCGTTTCATTAAAATAATATCTTAAATTAAAAGGTCTTAACAGTTACTTTTCGTGAAATTGCCGTTGCATGATAGAACCCGTTGAGGCATCAATGGTGTAACTGTAATCCGTCGTTTCAGTTTTTAAGGTAATATGATAAGTTGCCTTTAATCCCAAGCGACTTTTCTCAAAAGATTTTGAGAGAAGATCCTTGCTTGCAACGCCAGCATTTTGATAAGCAATTTGATAAGCTTCTTTGCTACTTAAAGTGTAACCAAGATTATTGTAGGCGTAAATAGACAAGATTATTAAAATCACTGCTAGTACACTCATCAAACCAATTTTAAACTTTTTTGAAACTGTCATCTTTTCCTCTCTTCGATATTATATGTCTATTATAACCAAGCTTTTTTGAAAAATCTCGGCTAAAGTATCGAAAAGCTGTGGCAAAAGTGTGGCAATTTCTTCTAAGTCTAGTTTACTAGATTTCAGCACTTGCGCTCTTACAAAATTGTAAGACGATTGAAAGATTTGAGGTAGACTAAATGAGAACAAAAATACGAAGTTGAGACAAGGTGCTCAGCTTCGTATTTTTTATTATTACCTCGTTACTTTACTGGCAAATAAATAATGAAACTCGTTTCTTGGGCATTTGAGATTACAGTGATTGTTCCCTTATGGCGCTCAACAATTTCCTTGGTAATGGCAAGTCCAATGCCAAAATGACCACCTTTTCCCTTGTAGAAACGTTCAAATAAGTGCTCTTGGTCTTGCTCTGAAATAGCTTCGCCATCATTTGAAATAGTGATTTGTAATTGATTTTCTATCAGCTTTCCTGAAATACTGATTTGTGTTTTAGCGTAGCGGACAGCATTCGATAAAATATTGGTAAATGCACGTTCCAATAACTTTTCATCGGCTTCTATTTCCAAATAATCATCGTCAAAGTGATGTTCAAAGGTAATGCCACGTTCATCAGCTTTGGCTTTCAAGCGCCAACTAACATCATAAAGAAGGTCTGTAATATTCAGCTTTTCAAGCTGTAATTGTGTTTGGACGGATTCCATTTTCGAAAGTGTCAAAATATCATCCACCAAATCAGTCATTTTCTGACTTTCATCAACAATGACACTAGCTGCTTGTTTGGCATCAATAACCCCCTCTTTAATACCTTCAGCATAGCCTTGAATAGACATCAAAGGCGTCCGCAATTCATGAGAAGAATTTTGAAAGAAGAGTTGTTGACTACGTTGGTTGGCATCAATCATATCATTCATCCGCTCAACAGTTTGCCCAACTTCATTAAATTCACGGTAGGCAAAGTTTTCTGTTGGCAAGTTTTTTTCGCGATTGCCAACACGTAAAATATAAGATTTCAAACTACCAAAATTTCGGTCAAGTTTTCGAGCGGTAAGAAAAATACTGATACTAGCAACGATTCCGACAATAACCATCAAACCTAATAATATAAAATTAATATAATCTTCCAGTTCTTCAATCGGTGTGACATTGGCAAAAACGAAAATATAATATGTTGGAGAATCGTCATTATTGTCTTGTTTGACATAACTGTCTGCTAATGTGCCAGGATATTCCTGCATTTTGATCATGTAAGCTGAACCATCAATTTCAACTTTTTTAAAGTAATTTAAACTATTTTGGTAATCACTATAGTCTGCATCATCCTCATCAATATCATCAAACCATTCAATATCGTCATTATCTGAAAAATAATCAATAATCTTTTCAGAGATTTTTTTCTCTGATAAATCGTACATAGAAGCTGAAATGTACTTGATATCAAAAGAGTCGTCTGCAATGACATAAGTAGTCTCAAAAATATTTCCTTCTGCTGTCGTTTCTGGAGTATCACCGACATATAAGGTGTCCAAAGTATCATATTGATTTTGTACAGCTGTAAATGCCTGCTCAGCAATAAATAATTTCAAAAGCACATTAAATACTAAAAGAATAATAGCAAAAGAAACGATAATAATGGTTAAAGGCTGAACAAATAATGTCGTTTTGAAACGCAAATTTCGACGCTTTTTCTGCAATATTTTTTTCGGGTGACTGAGCTGTTTTTTATTGTTTTTTCGTGAGTTTGAAACCATAGCCCCAAACCGTTTCAATAAGGACATGACTATCGACTCCTCTCAATTTTTTACGCAAGCGTTTAATGGTATCATCCGTTACCCGTGTTTCTATGCTACTTTCGTATCCCCAAATGTGATGCAAAAGTTCGTCACGTGAAACAGCCTCTTCGGCATGATTCATCAGCATTTTTAATAATTCAAATTCTGTATTGGTCAGTTTTAAGACTTGATTGTCATAGGTGACCGTTCGTTCTTTCTCGGATAAGATCAGCGCTTCGTAAGTCACAACATCTGAGGTTCCTTTAGCCACTTCTTGCGATTGCGGTTGGCGTGCCAAAATAGCTTTCACGCGCAAGCTTAATTTTAACGGTGAAAATGGCTTGGTGAAATAATCATCTGCCCCTGCTGAAAAACCTTTGACAAAATCGGCATCACTATCACGCGCTGTCAGTAGGATAATGGGAACATCAGAGCGTTTACGAAGCATGGTTGCAATCTCAACACCATTTGTCCCTGGCATCATAACATCCAAAATCACTACATCTGCTTCTTCTTCCATAAAACGCAGCAACAATTGGTCTCCTGTCTCGAAAATCTCAACATCAAGTCCTTGTTCACGTAAGAATGATGCAATCAATTCACGAATATTTTTTTCATCATCTGCCACATAAACTTTAGCCATTTAACACCTCTAAAACGTAAATTCTTACATTCATCATACCATAAATTACACTAAATATGGCAAGCCCAACCGGACTTGCCACAGAAATACCTCATATTTGTTCTATTATTTTTTCAACTTTCTTAATTCCTTCTGGAAGGAGCGTCGCAAGACTTTGACTTGCTGATAAGCAGATTTCCCTGCTTTGGCATAATGCCCTTTTTTATTAAAATAGCTGTGCTCCCATTGTTCGTGTTGGCGTTTTTTGATTAAAAGTGGTGCTGAAAAACGATTGCCTTGATTGGCTAAGATTTGTTTCCGAAAGGCAGGATCATGTGGTTTGATGGGAGCAATATCAAGTTCATAATGCCTTTTGTCATTCTGATTCGCATAGTTAAAACTAGCACCGTTGATAATACCATTATGATTGGTACCCTGTGGGTCAATTTCATTTGCAAAGCGCCCTTGGCTATCTAGGATAAATTCCGTGTGAAATCCCATTACAATTTTCAAATTAACGGGTAACGAAAATCCCAAAATAGGCTGTTTAGGAGCTTTATTGTGAAGGCGTGACGATTCTGTTAAATCAAAATCAAATTGTTTCCGCCAAAAACGTCGCCTCTTCTTTCCCTTTAGATAAGTCAACAAGGATAAACGGTCATTTTGAGATGAAAAATATTCTCGTACCCACTGTGCTTGGTAGGCAGAAATCACATAACGAAATTGATGAATTTGGTGAGCCAGTAAATTATCGGCTGCCATGCTTTCTGCTGGAAAGGCAAGTTGGACAACCTCCGCAAATTCTTGCCAAAAGACATGGTCTGGTGCCAAGTTATCCGAAAACTGATTTATTAACTCGCGCGTCTGGCTGACGTTCCCAGTTAATTCTAAAGGCATTTGAGCAATTGCCATGACTTTCTCCAAGACTTCCTTTGCCTGATTGGCACTTGTCACAGCTCTGCTATCTTCCCAAAAACTAAAAAATGCTTTATCTCCGATTTTCATAGTGTTATTGTACAATTAATAAAGCTATCGCTAATCAAGACTCACCTCTTTAGGTGTATCTTTTGCTCTAACTTTTTAATAAATTTTCTATCACTCAACTCGTTCATTTTACCACTCGTGATACTTCTTTAAAATAAATCCGAATGACTACCCGTTCGCACTAAATTCAAAATCAAATTATCATCATCAATCTGATAAATTAATAACCAATCAGGCTGAATATGACATTCTCTAACATTTTGATAATATTTACTTGCCACTAGTTGGTGGTCTCTATATTTTTCTGGTAAACTTTCACCCTTTATTAAAATTTCTAAGACTTCCTCTAGTTTGGAAGCTTTTAAACCACGTTTTAAAGCTAGTTTATAATCCCTTTTAAACTGTCTGTGGTATTTAATTTTAAGCATCTAAACTCTCCATCAAACTTTTAACATCAGTAAATTCTTCACTCATGTTAACACCCTTTACGACATCATCAAGAACAGGAGTTAATTCATCAGCTTTAATAACAAAAGGAATACTACGAGTAACAAGAGATTGCTTTATAAACAAGCGTAATGCACTAGATAAATCTAACCCCATTGATTTATAAAGTTCTGTTGCTTCCTTTTTCATTTCATCATCAACTTTAAATGTAATTGTAGTCATAAATCATACACCTCTTTTCCTTATATTAACATTATACCAACAACGTTAATATTCGTCAAAAAATATGCTATAAATACAACAAAAAATCTATTTAATATACAGTAAAATGCACTAGTAAAAAACCTTAACAACTTTATTCTATACCTAATTGATTAAAAATATATTACTTGGTTAGTTTCCTTACTACACATATAAAAAATAGTTCAAAATGCCCTTAAATTAAGCATTTATATTTTCACGTTACTATATCTAACGGAAGAACTTTTTTACACTGTTATCTTTGGTAAATAATGGTAGAATAAGAACATCACGATAGAGGAGAAGTTATGAATACCTTAACTGAGCAGGCTTTTGCAAAAGCTTTAAAAGAGATTATGCAGGAAAAATCCTTTGATAAGGTAACTGTGACAGAATTGGTACAACGTTTAAATGTTAACCGTCAAACCTTTTATTACCATTATAATGATTTGTACGATTTGCTAGAGCAGATTTATATTGCTGACGGTGAGCAAATGATTGGCGATAATCGAACGGATGATTCATGGGAAAAAGGAATGCTTGCTATTTTTCACTATATTCAAGAAAATAAAGCATTTGTCTGCAATACTTATTATTCTGTTAATCGTAATTACTTGGAGCACTTTTTATATGACAGAGCTTATGAATTGATTAAGCCTGTTCTCAAGGAAAAAGAACTTGAATTAACACAAGAAGAACTTGATTTCCGCAGTCATTTTTATAAATATGGGCTAGTTGGTTTCATTTTAGATTGGATTGATTCTGGCTTGCAAGAAAATCCACAAGATCTGGTACAACATATCTATCAGTTACTGGAAAAACTTTAATTAGACAAAATCCTTTATTTGTCAAAATTCTAGACAGGAGCGACCGCCTGTCTATTTTATTTGCTTGAAAAAAGCGTTTTAATGGAGACAATAATAGAAAAGGAGTTACGCTTATGTACTATTCAAATGGTAATTACGAAGCTTTTGCACGTCCTAAAAAACCTGAAAATGTTGAAAACAAATCCGCTTATATCGTCGGAAGTGGGTTAGCTGCCCTATCCACTGCTGTATTTCTTATTCGAGATGCACAGATGCCTGGTGAGCACATTCATATTTTAGAAGAATTAAGTCTTCCTGGCGGTAGTATGGATGGTATCAAAAATGACCGTCTTGGCTACATTATCCGCGGTGGTCGTGAAATGGAACCACATTTTGAAGTGCTTTGGGATTTATTCCGCTCTATTCCTTCACTTGAAAATCCTGAAAACTCCATTTTGGATGAATTTTATTGGTTAAATAAGGAAGACCCTTGTTACGCTAAAACACGTGTCATCCATAATCGTGGAAAAGCCATTCCTGATGATGGGCAATTAACACTTTCTGAAACAGCAATTAAAGAAATTATTGACCTCGTCTTAACTCCTGAAAAGCAACTAGAAGATGTCCAAATCGACCAAGTATTTGGAGAAGAATTCTTTGCTTCAAATTTTTGGCTTTATTGGAGTACCATGTTTGCTTTTGAACCATGGTCAAGTGCTATGGAAATGCGCCGCTACCTCATGCGCTTTGTGCAACACGTTGATGCACTGAAAGATTTATCCTCTCTACGTTTTACAAAATTTAATCAATATGAATCATTAATTTTACCAATGATTCATTATCTACAAAAACACGGAGTTGATTTTAGCTACAATACAACAGTTACTAATATTCTCATCAATCGTACTGGTAACGATAAAGTGGCTACAAAAATCGAATTCACAAAAGACAAGCAAGCACAAGAAATCTTTTTAACTAAAGATGACCTTGTTTTTGTCACAAATGGCTCTATCACAGAAAGTAGCACTTACGGTGACAATGACCATCCAGCCCCTACTACACATGAATTGGGAGCAAGTTGGGAATTATGGAAAAAATTAGCTGCCCAAGACAAGGACTTTGGTCATCCTGAAAAATTCTGCGAAAATATCCCTGATAGCAATTGGACAATTTCTGCCACTATCACGTTTAAAGACAAACGCATTGCGCCTTATATTGAAAATATTAATCATAAAGACCCTTATAGTGGCTCAATTGTGACTAGTGGACCAACGAGTATCAAAGACTCTAATTGGCTCTTAGGTTATTCAATCAGTCGCCAACCACACTTTAAAGCTCAAAAAGAAAATGAGCTAGTCGTTTGGCTCTACGCACTTTATACTGACCGCAAGGGAAACTATATCGATAAACGACCTGATGAATGTAGTGGTAAGGAGCTTTGCCAAGAATGGCTTTATCACATGGGAGTTCCTGAAACTGACATCAAGGAAATTGCTGAAGCAGCTTCTACCATTCCTTGCCATATGCCTTATATTACAACATATTTCATGCCACGTGGCTTAAAAGACCGTCCTCTAGTCGTACCAGAACATAGTAAAAACCTTGCTTTCATCGGAAATTATGCTGAAACTCCAAAAGATACCGTATTTACCACAGAGTATTCTGTCAGAACAGCCATGGAAGCCGTCTATACATTATTAAATGTTGACCGTGGCGTTCCAGAAGTTTTTGCATCAGCCTTCGATATTCGCATGATGCTCAATGCACTTTATTACTTGAATGACCAAAAATCACTAACTGAAATTGATTTTCCTTGGGCAAAAAAAGCCGTTCTTAAAGAAGCACTCAAAAAAATTCACGGCACTTATATTGAAGAATTACTCAAAGAATATCACTTACTTTAAAATAACCATTTCTAACATAGTAAAAACGACTAGAGATTTTCTAGTCGTTTTCAGTTAGTATAGTTAGTAAATATGAAAATCATCGCTATGTAAATGTTAACTTTTTTTGGGGGAAAGTAGAGGAGAATAAGTTTTAGCGATGTCGTAATTTACGATAAATACCGATTACAATTAAAAAAATAATAACAATAATAAGCGCCACAATTAATGGGTTCACACGAGTTGCTTCAGGAGCAATGCGTGTAACACCTTTTTTATTAGCAATACGGTGACCACGTACCAAGAGACGATGAGAATTGACTCCGTAAGGCGTACAAGTAACCAAAGTTACGTAGTCTTGTTCTGGATCAATGGCTAAGGCAGCCATATCGTCAGGTGTTACCGTCAAAATCTGGTCCACCTCATACGTCAGCGTTTCATCTAAAACTTGAATCATGAATGTATCGCCTTTAACCAGACGGTCAATATTAGTAAACAGCTTTGCAGATGGTAAACCACGGTGACCTGAAATCACAGCATGCGTTCCTTTACCACCAACAGGCAAAGATGTCCCTGGAATATGCCCAATAGCAACCTGCAAAGTGCTATCATCTGTACCATGGTAGATTGGCAAAATTGTCTTTAACTTAGGAATTTCGACATATGCCATGATACCCGTACCAGTTACATCAAGTGTTTGATTATAAACTTTTCTTTCAGAATCTGATAATTTTAAATCAGGGGTGCCGCCTTGGCGCAACGTCTGATTATAAGCTTGCGCAGCAACTAACATGTCAGCTTTCTTTTCGTCGCTCATATCATCAACATCTTGCACATATCCCGCAACTGCTTCAGATTGATGAAATGAATTCCAATAATCGCTAATTGTCGGATACAGTAATAAGGACAGACCAACTAATAATATACCGACGAGAAGAACTGTTAAAAAATTATTTTTTATCTTTTTTATCATTATAGAATCTCACATTGCAATAGGAAAGGGAGCGCGGAAAAGATTTTACTTTTCCTCACTCCCTATAGGGGTCAAAATAGGATAAAACTGTGTGCTACTCTCATTTCCTAGAGCAATGTCCTGCATACTACTTTACTTCTTAATTAACACTTACATGTTTTTTTGTAACAAGTAGAGCACCTGCTGCTAGAACAAGAATAGTACCTACAACATAGAGAAGTGTAGTTCCCATACCACCTGTTGAAGGGAGAACTGTACCTTTTTTATTGATAACGTCAAATGTAAAAGAACCATTTACGATACTTTGTGCGTGGTTTACAGGAATTAAAGTTCCTAAGTTCAACCATGAAAGTTGGTCCAAAGTAGGTGAATCTGATAATTCTTTATGGCTTGCTCTTATTCTAAATTCAATATCAGAAATTGTGTTGTAACCAGCTGGTGTAGTAGTTTCTGAAAGTTTATAATCACCATCGTCAAGACCTTTAAATTCAAAAGTTGTTACACCAGTGATTTCATCACCAATTTGTTTCCATGTATCATTCACTTTTTTGTAAAGTGTGAATCCTGCACCTGCCAAGGCTTTACCATCTTGGTCAACTTTATTTACAATAACTTTGTAAGTAAAGACAATAACTGTATCTTCTGGAGTTTCACCTTTACCAGTAGAACCAGGATTATTTGAATAGATTAATTTTACAGTATTTGGGTTACCTGCTGAACCGATAACAGCATTTTCGTTAAGAGTAGCTGTGTATTCAACAATTACTTTTGTTGATGAAGTAACACCGTCAAGTGATTTCAAATTGTCAATTTTGAAACTTGAACCATCATCTGCGATTGTAAATGCTGATGTTACGTCAGTTCTTGCACCATCATTGTCAAGATAAACTTTAGCATCTTTGTTATAAGTTAAACCTGATGAAAGTGTATCTGAAAATTCAAGATAGTATTCAGTGTAGTCATCAAGGTTGCTTGGCAATGTAGCAGTCAATTGGAAAGGAACTGAATCGTTAATATCGTAGTCAGCAGAATCTTGCCAATCACTAGTTTCACCAGTTGTGTCGTTAGTATCTTTTACTTTTTTCTCAACAGTTGGAGTACCATTCTTTACAGTAGCTGTAATATCTTTTGTAACTGCTACAAGGAAGAAATTAGAATTTTCATTGGCATCTTTTACCAAATAATAACCAGCTGTTAAACCAGGAATAGCAACTGATGTTGTTGATGCAGTAACAGATGTTGTAGCTGTGCGTAAGTTAGCTGCTACCGATGCTGCAAATGATTTTGCTACACCAGAATTATCTTCAGAACCAAGGCTATCAGCAATTTCTTTTGGGTTCATACTGCTGATGCCAGCATAGCTAAATGGTGTAACACCTGAACCCCAGCTAACATCTGAAAGAGTTGTTCCGTCATCAGCAACTTGAACATTAAATACCTGATAAACTTCATAAGTGTGCCCTATTGTTGTTCCATTGATAGTCAACGTATAAGTTGAATCATCAGCAAAAGCTTTCCCGCCACCTGTAAAGGCGAAAAGAACAGACAATAAGGTAGCAAAAATTAGTTTAAGCTTCTTCATAATCTTTGTATCCTTTCTTTAAAAAAGCTAAGTAGTTCCGACAATATTGATATATCTACACAAATTTTACGGGGCATCACATCCTTTACAGTTTTACTTGATTTTTATAAAATCTGACAACCATAAAGATTAGGGCAAATAATACGGCTGTTAGACCAATCACATAATAAGAGATAGAACCACTACCACCTACACTAGGAAATTGGTATTTCTTCTTGATTTGGTTAGTGATTTCAAAATTACCAGCTTCATCTTCTTCAATTGAGACGTTCTTATAATTAGGAACATCTTTTTCTGAAAGACTGTATTTTATTTTCTTTCCCTTTTCATATGTAGGAAGTTCTGTTAATTCGCATTTCCAGTCATCTTTTGCCGTAATAGTTACTGTTTGAATATCTTTGTCATTGGCTTTCAATGTTACTTTGATTGAGTCTGGGCGTTTCTTCTCTTTATCATCTTTATCATCCCAAACCTTAGTAACTGTAATATCTGTTGTTTCTGGGGTATGAGTATTCGTAATATCTGTCCCTGAAACTTTAGCTTCATAATCTTCAACAGCTTCTTCTGTTATGCTATACTTAATTTCTTGTCCTGCCTTATATTTCGCTAACTCTTTAAATGAGTATTTCCAATCGTCATCTGCAGTGACTTTTTTGGAATCAACTTTTACACCATCAACAAGAAGATTGACCGTAATAGACGTTGGGCGTTTACCGTCTTGGTTATCTTTATCGTCCCATATTGTTGTCCCTGAAATCTCTGTTGTTTCTGGTTTACGGGCATTCGTAACAGTATATTCAATATGGTCGCCGTAATCTCCTGAAACACCAGCTTGATAAACAGGTGCCCCATAGCCTGAAACTTCTGTTACTTCTTTTACTGTATATTCAATAGGGGTGCCATTTGAATCATACTTATCAAGCCTACCTTCTTGATTGGTACCAGGAAAAGCAGAACTCCAATTATTTTCAGCATCTAATTCTAATTGTTGCCCAGCAACTTCCACACCATTTGCTAGTAGTTGGAACACTACTTTATCTGGACGAATACCGTCTTGATTATCGTTGTCATCCCAAACTTTAGTAACATGTACTTTTGTGTACGCAGTTTTTGCTACTAGTAAAGTACATGCACCTGCTATACCGTCCCTAGAACCATAGATATCAAGTCTAAAATATGGTGAATAAGTAAGATTACTAGTATTAATTAACTCACGGTAAGCAGCTTTATATTTTGAATTACTTTCCCAAGTATCTATCCAAGATTGGTCGGTAAAACCAAGTGCAGTAGCATCACCAGTACCGTTAGGGTCAAACCCTTCTGATGTGAAGTGTAAAATAGCATACTGAGTAATGTATCTAAACTCATCATTACTTAGATTATACTTAGCTTGGATACCGCTATAATTGTTCGGATAGCCATTGTACAAAACTTTCATAACAGCATCATAGAGTTCTGCCCTATCCATTTTTATAAAATAGCAACGTAAGTTTAAGGCTATAGCAATACGTTCAGCAAGACTAGCATCACTCCAATTAGGATTTACATCCATAGTAGGGGTAAAACTGCTTCCTCCTTGATTTTTCTCCTTTGGCAAAAATGTATGAGTAACATAGTAAGCTACTGCTTCTTCATTATTTTCAACTAGGGTACATTTCACAGGCTCAGATGGTGAATCCGCATAGCCTAAGTAAGTTTCAGCCTTCGCTTTAATACCTGTAAATGCCAATAGTGTTATCAACAATACAAAAAGAATCTTAATAAACTTTCTCATCATAAAACTCCATCATTTATCAAGTTATCTTAAAACTCTATTTACCTAACAAATCGTTACTGCATTGCTAGGGGTCACAAAGCAATGCAATAACAAACCAGCAGAAAGTTTATATGTAAAACAGCAAAAGGTATAAACTTTCTACAAATCCGAGTATATATATATATATATATATATATTGTCAAGACTTTTTTGAAAAAAATAGCAAAAAAGCACACTAATTCTTAACACATGTTAAGTTTAGAAAATGCTATTTTTGATAAAAAAAGGGATTCTGATAACACCCATTTTGTGATAGCGCTATCCGATAAAAACTTCTAATTTACTTTATCACTAACATAAAAAATAAAAAAGCGACTAGAGATTTTCTAGTCGTTTTTGCTATAAAGTTAAACTTACCAATTTTCCCATTGTGTCTTAACGGTCACGTCACCGTAATCCTCAGGTGAAAATTGACTATCGTAAATTGAGCACCAATCTGTTAACACTTTTTGATTGACGATTGTATCATAATAACTCTCTAAATCAGTGGCGGTGATACCATAGTCTTGTAGATAAGATTTCACTTTTGATTCGTCTTCGATGTAGTTATTTGAATCATTCTCTTTTATCAAAACTTCTACCGTTTTAGTTAAAGTTTGTTTTTTAGCACTATACATACTCCATAGCGACAAGCTAACTTTTGAATCCAATTCTTTTTGAAAAGATACTGATACTGTTTTTTGAGTTCGCTTAAAATTGAATCCGATTCTAATATTAGAATAGTTATTCTCTCCCTCTTTAATTTCATAAGTACCAAATGGAGTATATTTATAACTATCACTATCTGTTGGCCAAGAACCTCGAATTTCAAAATCTTCAATCTGTCCTAAAATATTATTGCTTCGATATGTCTTTTTCGTTTCTTGATAGATTTCATCAAAGATATTCTTGGGCTGACGAATGTAATAATAAAACCCAGCTGACAAAATAAGCACACATAAGATGACTAAACTAATGAGTTTCTTTTTCATAAAGTTTACCAATTTTCCCATTGTGTTTTAACAGTCACGTCACCATAATCTTCAGGTGAGAATTGGCTATCGTAAATCGAACACCAGTCTGTTAAAATTTTTTGATTGACGATTGTATCATAATAACTCTCTAAATCAGCGGCGGTGATGTCATAGTCTTGTAGATAAGATTTCACTTTTGATTCATCTTCAATGTAGTTATTTGAATCACCGTTTTCTAAAATGATTTGAATAGACTTATTAAGGGTCTTAGTTTTTGAATTGTACTTACTTAAAAGCCATACTTTTGTATTTGAATGTACTCTTTTCTTAAAAGAAATCAACATTGTTTTATATTTTCTTTTAAAGTTAAAATCAATAGAAACATCATAATAGTAATCATCAGTAAGTCTTTCACTATTATAAGTTCCGAAAGGTGTCTGTGAAATATTAGGGTCATCCGTTGGCCACCATTCTGCTATCTCAAAATCTTCAATCTGTCCTAAAATATTATTGCTTCGATATGTCTTTTTCGTCTCTTGATAGATTTCATCAAAGATGTTCTTAGGTTGATGAATATAGTAATAAACCCCAGCTGACAAAATAAGCACACATAAGATGACTAAACTAATGATTTTCTTTCGCATAAGATAATTCTCCTATTCTCCCGCTACTGATTCCAAACGGTCTAAGAATTCTGGAACACCTTCATAGCGTTCAAGGATATAATTTCTTGTCGCTTCTTCGCCTTTTCTACGAATATCAACAGGAACTAGACTCGCATAAATGGTTCCTTTAACCTTATCCCAATCTTCATTTTTCAAGAATTCTTTTTCACGAACGGTCTCATCCTTAGTCACATCGCTATAATAACCGCTCATCGCCCGTTCATAAGATTGCCCCTGTGCCATTCGACCAACAATATTAACAGCATCCAAGTCGGCTTTATAATCATCTTCACCAATACTAGGCTTCTCATCATTGGCATTATAGGTGGTATCACCCTCCCAACCAGCTAAGTCTTTTACATGCTCTCGACCGCCATAAAAATCCGACAATTGCAGACCAGATGGATTCAAGTGTGTTGCCATGGTAATGGATTGGTGCGTAAAATCCGCATTCCCTGCTCTATTATTGGAGTAAGCTTTTAAATGTTCATCCCAAAAGTCATCAAAACCTTTTGCCGAACCATAAATACTCTTATAGGTATTTTTAGCATTTTTATAGAAATCTGTATCATTAGTTTTCAAGTATTGAGAACTTCTGTATTTTCCACCAGCCATTTCATGTTGCAATCGGAGATTATAAGTCAACTCTTTAGCTTCTTGTTCACTAAGCCCTAAGACTTGAAAGATTTCTAAAAGTGACATCGGCACTTTTTGCGTGTCACCTGTAATAACATTGTTAATCCCAACTGCTTCTTCGTAAAAATAACTACTCAAATAACCAGCTGTTTCATCCCACTTCACGCCATCATAGCTCACAGCCCCAATCAAGCGTAAAAAGATATAATCACGCTCCTGTGACGTGTAGCCTGCAAAATAAGAAAATTGACTATCAATCCCCCGCTTAATGGTCAGCAGTTGCTTAGCGGTCTCCACATCAAAGCCATACTCTGTCATCATGGTATTGACAAACGCCCGTTCCTCTCGGCTAAGCTCTAAATCTTTCGTCGCAGAATAAGCCGATAAATAAGTCGCCCAGCTTAAATCACTTGGAATCGTAAACGACTTGTCCGTAGCGTTCCAACTAGTTTCTGCTTGTGCTAAACCTGTTGAGAGTTGCAAGGCAATATCGTCTAAGTCATCAAATAAACGAACCGAATCCGTGCTATAAGCTCGTAAGTCCTCTAAAATCGTTTCATAAACACGTTTATTAGCATGGTGACCACGAATCAAGTCAACCGTGCCTTGTTGCATTTGGCGTTTTTGCGTCGTTGGCAGTTCTAAACGACTTAAAGATTGGTTAATCTCATCTAGTTGATTAATCAAATCTTCTTCCTGACGGATGTACTCTAAGAGCTGCTCTTCACTCCAACTCTTAGTATCCACACTCTCTTGATAATTTTCAGGCAGTTTCGCACTCGCCTTGGCTAACATTTCCGCATACAGTTCACCACCTTGTGCTAGTGGCAAAAGAACGGCACGATAATAAGCTTTAGCTGCCTCATAGGCTTTCCCTGTTAAACTCTCTGTGTCATCCGCAAATTGCTGAATAGCTTGTTGCAAGGCTTGATAGCCTTCACTTTGAGCCTGACTGACACTAGCGACACTCTCAGCTTGTGCCTGTGACTGCTCTAAGGTCATGTTAAGTCCCATTTCAATCTCCCCCTAAATTACTTTAAACTTTCTTTGCGCTTAGCAACGTAAATGGCTTCCATCTCATCTTCGATTTGACGAGCTTGATGTTTGAGTTCATCAACACCGTCAATAAAGGGCTCAAAGACTTGATTTCTCAACTCATGTAATTGTTCGCCTTGTTCTCCCAATTGAGTCGCATACTTACTCCCATAAGCAGCATCCCATGCATTATTTAACGAGATTGTTCGTCCGCCGTAGTCATAATTTTCAAAGTCTCCCAACACTTGTTCGGCTCGAAAGCGGGTATTTTCAATATCTTCTAATTGGTAAGATAATTGGCGTTCTTTACGATTCAATGCTTCCCATTTTTCAGTCATGCTTGCCCTCAAAACTTTCTGCACCTGCTTGGTCAACCGCTTCAAAGTCACTAGCCACCGAATGCAGATGGTCAGAAGCCGTCTCAACAGCAGCAGTAATTTGTGCCAAAAAGGACTTGGCTTGGTCAATCACCACATGATGACGTGTATTTCCCTCTAATTCCGTTACGGTATCTTTTGTCACCTCACTAACAGCAGTGAGATTCTGACAAGCATTTGCCAATTGACTGGCATACGTCTGGGCAACTTCCCTATCGCTCCTAATTGTTGTCATAAATCCTATACTCCCTTTTACTCCGTCTAAAATTACATTTATTTTACCATAAAACTAAATTTAAAAAAATCAAAAAAAGAGGTCATTACGACCTCTTGTGGTTTATCTGTCCATTAATTAAAGACGTTAAAGGTTACTTTGCCTGGGATTTTGTTGGCTTGACAGCTAGCGATAATGCTATTTTTGGTGCTTTCTACTGATTTTCTAATAGAGCTTTGGCTGCTTGATGACGGTGTGCTGACCGAACGTCCACTTGGCAATTTATCACCGCTCTTGCCGCTAAATCCTTGAACTGACGACCACCCTTTAATGGTCAATGGTTGAATGTAATAGTTATACCCATTGTCAAAGGCGATACAGTGATTAAAGTAACCAGTAACCGAGCTATTGTTGTTGTCAAAACCTTTTTTAGATTCATCAAAAGCTAAGCAATAAGAAAGATTGCGTGTCACACTTGATTTTGAATAGGCAGAGCCAAGTTTAAAGCCGTTTGGATTACCATCAAAAGAACTTCCTGTCCAAGCTGAAAGGCTGATTGTTCCTGCATCCGTTTGAATAAAGTTGCCCGTTGGCAATGAGAATTGACGTTTGGCATATTTTGATGCAAATGAGCTGTCTTTAGCTTTGATTAATTGAACTAAAAGTAGATTTTCATCTAAAGCTTTTCCGTTATCAAAGTCATATTTCCCTGTGAAAACATTAGGGTTTCCGTTATTCCAAACCGCACAGTAAGTATAGCTGATATCTGGTGTTACATTGCCTACCTTATCGAAAGAATCCCAACCGTCATCAGAATTATCCCAAGCGTAGCAATATGAGAACGTATTGCCACTACCAGCACCAAGTTTTGGTGCAAAACCGTCTGCATTACCACCGCGTGTGTAAACATCACAATTTCGGTAGCTGCAAACATATTCAATGGTATTTTTATAAGCTCCCAAAGTCACTTGCAAACCAGCGTCGTTATTATAACGTGTGATACAGTTTGACACTTTGTTATTTCCGGCATTTGAACCTTTGATTTGAATACCATTGTCTGGAGCGTGTTCCACAATCAAGTTTTGAAGCGTGTATTTAGAACCTGTGATTCGGACTCCAACCGCTGTATCTGAAGAAGCTTTGCCAATATATTGGTTCATAAAAGTTGAAAAATCCAATCTTGGGTAAGTGCCATCTGAATTTTTCACACCAATGATTTGAACATTAGCATTTGTTTTTGATAAAGCGATTTGACCGCTACAAGCAATGCTTGTTCCTTTGACGTAAACTTTTCCACCACCAGCTTTTTCAGCTTTACTAACCGCAGAAAGCAAGTCCTTGTAATTGGTAACGACTGTTCCGTCTGATGTGTTTGTAGAGCCACCAGAAGAACTGTTACCAGAGTTTGCTGTTGTTGATTCAAACTTAAATTGCTGACATTCATAGCCATTATAAGTCTATGTTTTGATGTCTCCGTTGTCCTCTTTAGACCAACCGTTCACATCTACTGCTTGTGTGCCACCAGAGCATTTCGTTAACAAACAGTAAGTATTGGCAGTTTTCGTTGGAACAACTTGGAAAATTTGAGCGTCAGCTCCATTGGCAGAATAAATCTGAATATTTGTTCCGTCTGTACGTCCACCGTTAGCAACATCAAGCATTCGTCCACCTGATAGACCACTTCTCAAAGTGATGTAATTATTGCCAAGGTTGGTAACATACCATTTTTGGTTATCGCCGCCATTTCCTGAATATTGAATCACATTGCTTCCGTCAGCGTCTCGTTTTCCTGAAACATCTAAGTATTTTTGGCTATTAATATTTTTAAGGTAATACCAACCGTCAGCTAGATAGTTTTGCGCTGCATTGCTGGCAACCTTGCTTTCAGCCAATTGATCGCTAGAAAGTTGATTATCAGAAAGATTATTAGTATCAATTGTTACTGTTTCATCAGCGCTTGAATCAGGGGTAGCTGTATCACCCGTGCTTGTTTCAGTTGATTCTACTTCAATTTCAAATAAATCAATCCCACTATTTTGTGAATACAACCAGATGGCATCTTCGCTTCCAGTATAAGTATAAGATTGTGTGTTAGCCGTAACATCTGCAGTCATTGTGCTCAATTGGTTTCCCGCAGAATCTGCTAAAATTAAGGTTCTTGCTTCTGTGCTTGATGAACTTTGCAAGGTCACCTTAACCACGTCATTGGCTGCTACTGGAACTTTAACTGCTCTACCATTCTGGTCACCTTTGCCGTTTAATGCTAAAGCGTAAGTAAAACTTTTATCTCCCAAAGTAACATTTTTTACCTTGACCTGCATGGGTAGGCTATCTGTTGCTACCAACGTTAAGCCATCGACTGTCCGCGTATCAGACAGTGTTCCTAAATCTTTAAAATTGGAATCCTCAAAATTCCAAGAAGTTGTTGTCTGTGTGTTTGTATCCGCTTTCAAAAGTGACACTCCTGTTAGTGTCATGGCAACAAGTAATAGGATACTAAACATCAACGACAATACGCGTTTTGTTTTTTTCATTTGATCTCCTCCATTTGAGTAACATTTTTGCCACAAAAATATTTTAGTTTATATAACTCAAAAAATCAATTAAAAATCAGTAAATTTTAATTTTTATTTACCTCTAATTTTACTGTAAAAAATAAGCCCCAATTTGGGGCTCATTTATATTACATCAAAAGTAGAGTTCGTTATTACATTTATTTTAGAAAATATTAAAGGTTACTTTTCCTGGGATTCTGTTAGCTTGACAGCTTGCAATAATGGCATTCTTGGTGCTTTCTACTGTGCTTCTGATTGAAGATTGTGTGCTAGTAGATGGTGTGCTGACAGAATAACCACTTGGAAGTTTATCACTACTTGTTCCACTAAAGCCATAAACAGCTGACCACCCTGTAATCGTAAGTGGTTGAATATAGTAATTATAACCATTGTCAAAAGCAATACAGTGATTGAAATTACCAGTAACAGAGCTGTTATTGTTGTCAAAACCTTTTTTAGATTCATCAAACGCTAAGCAATAAGAAAGTGTTCTTGTTGCACTAGAGGTTGAATAAGCAGAACCAAGTTTAAAGCCGTTTGGATTACCGTCATAAGAACTTCCAGTCCAAGTAGAAGGACTAATTGTCCCTGCATCTGTTTGAATAAAGCTGCTTGTTGGCAATGAGAATTGACCATTAGCGTAATTTGTTGCAAAAGAACTATCTTGAGCTTCAATCAATTGAACCAATAAGAGGTTCTCATCAAGTGAGTTACCATTGTCAAAATCGTATTTTCCTGTGAAGACATCTGGGTTACCATTGTTCCACACTGCACAATAAGTGTAGCTGATGTCTGGTGTCACGTCACCTGATTTGTCATATGAATCCCAACCGTCATCAGAATTATCCCAAGCATAGCAGTATGAGAAAGTATTGCCGCTACCAGCACCAAGTTTTGGTGCAAAGCCGTCTGCATTACCACCACGAGTATAGACATCACAGTTTCGGTAACTGCAAACATATTCGATAGTATTTTGATAAGCGCCTGCTGTTACTTGCAAACCTGCATCATTATTATAACGTGTGATACAGTTTGACACTTTATTGTTTCCTGCGCTTGTTCCCTTGATTTGAATCCCGTTATCTGGGGCATGTTCCACAATCAAGTTTTGAAGCGTATAATTTGACCCTGTAATTCTGATACCAACCGCTGAATCTGACGACGCTTTACCAATATAGCTTGACATAAAGCTTGAGAAATCCAATTCTGGGTAAGTACCGTCTGCGTTTTGCACACCAATGATTTGGACATTTGAATTGACTTTTGAAAGCGCAATTTGTCCACTACAAGCAATGCTTGTCCCTGATACGTAAATTTTGCCACCACCAGCATTTTCTGCTTGGCTAATCGCTGAAAGCAATTCCGAATAGCTTGTTACGACTGTACCGTCTGATGTGTTGGTTGCAGAAGTATCTGAAGTTGTTGTGGTAGTTGATGTACTGCTTGTCCCGTTTGAATCAACTTGAATTTTAAAAATATCAATACCACTATCTTGTGAATACAACCAAATAGCATCCCCACCACCTGTATAAGTGTAAGATTGTGTACTAGCTGTTGTCCCAGCAGACATTGTTGTCAATTGATTTCCTGCTGAATCAGCAACAATCAAAGTTCTTGCGTCTGTGCTTGAAGAACTTTGCAAGGTTACTTTAATCACGTCATTTCCAGACACTGGAACCTTGACAGCTCTGCCGTTTTGGTCACCTCTCCCACTAAGCGCCAAAGCATAGGTATAATCAGTTCCAGAAACCGTCGCATTTTTAGCCTTAACCTGCATGGTCAAGCTATCTGTTGCTACCAACGTCAAGCCATCAACCGTCGTTGTGCTAGAAATTGTTCCAAGATTTTTGAAACTTGAGTTTTTAAAATTCCAAGATACCGTTGTTGAGGCATCTACTTTCAAACTAGACATTCCCGCTAGTGTCATACCAACCATTAAAATGGCACTAAACAATACTAATAACACTTGTTTTGTTGTTTTCATTTTATCTCCTTTCCCACAAGCGTGGATTTATTTTAGCATGGATAATGTCTATTTTTAAGTTTTTGCATATATGAAATTTTTCTATAAATTAGAATAATCTTATTTAATTATCTATAAGCCATTTTGGGTTATATAAGCGTTTTCGTTAACAAATAAGACTATTTGATTGACTTGGTTTTTAATTTTGTATTTGCATATATGGAATTCCTGTGCTGAATCAAGAAATTTTTCTTCAAAGTCATGCAAACGTCCTCGTTGCTAGGCTGGAGTTTTGATTTAACTTAAATTTGCATATATAGGATTCTTTCGCTAAATCAGAAAATTTTCCACAAGTAAAAAAGAAGCCCACTATTGGACTTCTTTTCTGCCGAATTTATATTATTGTTTGTGCAAATGGAAGTATTATTCAGCATCTGGACGTGATTTGCGGTTAATGTCAGCTAGGATATTGTCAACAAATTCATCGATTGCTTCTGTGTGAGTTTGTTTGCTTCCATAGCGACGAACGTTAACTGTCTTATCAGCCATTTCTTTGTCACCAACGATTAATTGGTAAGGGATTTTCTTAGTTTGGCTTTGACGGATTTTAAGTTGCATTTTTTCGTTGCGTTCATCAACGTCAACACGAACACCTTTGTCGCGAAGAACTTTAGCAACTTCCCAAGCGTAGTCAACGTGAGCTTCGTTAGAAACTGGGATAACAGTTACTTGGTGTGGTGCAAGCCATGTTGGGAAGGCACCTTTGTAATTTTCAATCAAGATAGCTGTGAAACGTTCCATTGTTGAGATAACACCACGGTGAATCATAACTGGACGGTGCTCTTCACCATCAGCACCAATGTATGTCAAACCGAAACGTTCTGGAAGAAGGAAGTCAAGTTGGATAGTTGACAATGTTTCTTCGTTACCAAGAGCTGTTTTCACTTGAATATCAAGTTTTGGACCGTAAAAGGCTGCTTCACCTTCTGCTTCGAAGTACTCAACACCCATTTCATCCAAGGCAGCTTTCAACATTGATTGTGCATTTTCCCACATTTCGTCGTCATCATAGTATTTGTGAGTGTCTTTAGGGTCACGTAGTGAAAGACGGAAACGGTATTCAGTCAAGTTGAAATCTTCGTAAACATCGATAATCAATTGAAGAGCTTTTTGGAATTCTTCTTGAATTTGTTCAGGTGTTACGAATAAGTGACCGTCGTTAAGTGACATTTCACGAACACGTTGAAGACCTGACAAAGCACCTGATTTTTCGTAACGGTGCATCATACCGATTTCCGCAATACGGATTGGCAATTCACGGTATGAGTGTACATGGTGTTTGTAAACTTGGATGTGGTGTGGGCAGTTCATTGGACGAAGAACGAATTCTTCACCGTCACCCATATCCATTGTTGGGAACATATCTTCACGGTAGTGGTCCCAGTGACCTGATGTTTTGTACAAATCAACTGAAGCCAAAGGTGGAGTATAAACGTGAAGGTAGCCTGAAGCTACTTCTTTATCAACGATGTAGCGTTCCAACGTACGACGAATTGTTGCACCGTCTGGCAACCAGAATGGAAGACCTTGACCAACTTCTTGAGAAATCATGAACAAATCAAGTTCTTTACCAAGTTTACGGTGGTCACGTTCTTTAGCTTCTTGACGTTGTTTAAGGTAAGCTTTAAGGTCTTTTTTGTCGAACCAAGCAGTACCGTAAACACGTTGCATCATCGCATTGTCGCTATTTCCACGCCAGTAAGCACCAGCGACGTTCAATAGGTGGAAAACTTGGATACGACCAGTTGAAGGCACGTGTGGACCACGGCAAAGGTCAGTGAATTCACCTTGTGAATAAACAGTAAGACCGCCTTCGTCTGCACCATGTTCTTCAATCAATTCAAGTTTGTAAGGGTCGTTTTTGAACAATTCACGCGCTTCATCAATTGTGATTTCTTTACGAATACATGGAAAGTTTTCTTTAACGATTTTTTTCATTTCTTCTTCGATACGAGGAAGATCTTCATCGGAGATTTGACCAGCTTTGTTATCAGTATCGTAGTAGAAACCATCTTCAATAGCAGGACCTACACCAAGGCAAAGGTCTGGGAAAAGACGTTTTGCTGCTTGTGCAAAAAGGTGAGCAGCTGAGTGACGTAAGATACCAAGAGCATCTTCGTGGTCAGGTGTCACGATTTCAATGCTACCGTCTTCAGTAATTTCACGGGTTGTATCAATCAATTGACCATTAAATTTACCAGCCAAGGCTTTTTTAGCTAGTGAATTGCTAATGCTTTGAGCAATTTCAAAAGGTGTTACACCAGATTCAAATTCGCGCACAGCGCCATCTGGAAAAGTGATTTTAACCATATTTCTCTCCTTTTAATAATTTACAATGTTGACAATTCCTTTTTGGGGAACCAAGCAAAAGGAATGTTATCAGCTTATGAGACTTTTTTCCGAGATAAAAGAAAAACGACGTCCCAAAAGGACGTCGTAACGTGGTTCCACCTTCATTTATCTACGACAAAAAAGAGTCGTAAACCTCAAATTAGCTATATCGTAGCTACCGTTTTATGTTTGCATAAAAGCAAGGAAGTAGTATTGAATCAGCTAACCCTGCGCCCTTCTCACCAACCGGCACTCGCTCTAAAGGTTTAACCCTGTTCAACTTGTCTTCGTAAGTTATTATAACACGAATAATTTATTTTTCAAGAACTTAATCAATGAAATCTCGAATTGAATTAATTAATCGTTTTGGAGCCTTGACAACTTTGGCTGATGTTTTAGCTGTCGCTTTAACAGCTTTAGCTGGCATTTTTATCGCTGATTGAGCAAATTTGATAGATGTTTTTTCATCTTGGCTTCGCACTGTCAATGATAATTTTGATTTTTTCTTATTTTTGGCTGAAATCAAGACGTCTAAATAAAAGGCATAGACTGATTTTCCAAAATGCTCTGCTGAAATAGCGTACATTTTTTCTTTGTATGTCCTTTCGTCCATTGCTGGTGTATCGGCAATCGCATCTAAAATTGCATCTGCTAAATCTTCTTCATGATAAAAGAGTGTCCCGAACATCTTTTGGTCAATAATATCGTCCAAATAAGGATTGCCATGAGCAATGACAGGCGTTCCGCTGGCAAGGCTTTCTGTGTAGGTCAATCCTTGTGTCTCACTAGTAGAAGCTGAAATAAAGAAATCACTTGCCTTATAATACAAAGCTGTCTCGTCATGTGGAACCATTCCTGTAAAAATCACAGCTTCTTCAATGCCTAACTCTGCTACCAAATCTTTCAAATCTTGGAGATAGGGTCCATCACCAACAACAACTAACTTAACACGTTTATTTTCCGACAAAACTTCTGGAAATTGTTTTAGGATAGCTTGGATATTTTTTTCGTAAGAAACACGTGACAAGCTAAGCAGCATGGTTTCGTCATCAGCAATACCTAATTTATCGCGGAGAGCTTTAGCATCTTCTGCTGTAATATCCTTGCGTTCGTATTCTTCCACACGAATACCTGTCGGGATAACACGTTTAGGAATTTTAATATCGTAACCGTCTAACAGATTTAAAACAATACGTGATGGGCAAATAACACCGTCTAAATCATTTAAATAACCGCGAATAATGTACTTAACCATGCCAGGTTTAATGATTTTCCCTTTGGCAATGTAACCAACATAATCCTCATACTGAGTATGATAAGTGTGTACCGCAGGGATGCGGAGCGCAGCAGCAATCATTTTCCCTAAAACACCAACACTAAATTCAGTCTGGGTGTGAATAATATCCAACTTATACTGCTTTGCTATTTTATAAGACGAAATTAACCCACGATAAACCACACGGCGGTCAGTAAACGACACAAAAGGAACGCTAGGCAGACGAATAATCGTTGGATCCTCGTAGCGTTTAACGGCTTTATCAGTGGTAGTAAATATATAAACCTCGTGTCCCTCTTTTTCCAATTCTTCTTTTAGGGTGCAAATGCTTGTTGAAACCCCTGAAACTTGAGGGAAATAGGTATCTGTAAAAAGACCTATTCTCATTTTACAACTCCATTACTTTTTCATAGACGTCAACTAATTCATGAGCAACTTTATCGATACTACGGCTTTCAGCCACTTTGTAGCCTGCTTCTTGTTTTTGACTTTTTCCTGCTAAGACTTTTCGAAGCGCTCCTACAAATCCGCCAACGTCAGTCGCTAATTCTGCACAACTTTCATCTATCCAGCCGTGATAAACAGGAATATCACGTAGCACGACGTGTTGGTGGCTAGCAAGAGCTTCCAAGACAACAATCCCTTCGGTTTCCTCACGACTCGGGAAGAAAAAGGCATCTGCTCCGCTCATTGCCCCCTCAAAAACATCACCTTTAATGTAACCAGCAAAGGTCACATTTGACGGATGTTTGCGAGTCACAATGCTTCTGACTTTATGTGGGATAACCCATTTATTTGTTTCACCGAACCAGATAAAACGGACGTCTGGCATTTGTTCTGCGACTTTTACAAATTCATCAATGCCCTTGCGCATGAAATAAAGCCCAGCACAAACAACAACTTTTTCATCTGGTTTAATATCAAAATAACGACGGAAAGCTTCCTCTTTGGCAGAATCTGGAACATAGCGTGACAAATCAATGCCATTTGAAACAGCGTAAATTGGGTGTTTAATGCCATAACCTGCAATCAAAGATTTTGAGTATTCCGTAGGTGTGATAATAGCATCCGCTTTTTGATAAAAACGGCAAAGATACCATCTAAAAATCGGTGATACTAAATTTGAACCAATGAATGAATCACGAAAGTCTTCTTCGGTTGAATGACCGTGCATAAGCACTTTTTTACCAGCTCTTTTAGATTTCATCAACAGATGCCAGCTTTTAAGCCCATAAGTATTAATGTGTACTAAATCATAATCGTCTTTCGGGTTAGTTGTATATTCTTGCCCCACCATTGTAAGGGCACGCTCTTGATGCTTAATCGCACGTCCTATGCCGGATTTTCTCAAATAATTCTCGGCTTCCAAATACAGTAAAACTTTCATAATTTCTATTATATCTTATTTTGTATTTTTTTTCACCAAGAGTCAAAAAAATCAGTCCTCGGACTGATTTTTAATTTGATATAACTAGTCAACTATTAACGTGTTGTGCCACGTGTTGTAAGACCGTGGTTAAGAAGAATTTCTTTTTCTTCGAGTTCCTCTTTGTTCATGATTTTAGTCAACATACGCATGCTGACAGCACCAAGGTCATAAACTGGTTGGCTGATTGAGCTAAGGTTTGGACGTGTGTATGATGTGATTGGTGAATCATTGCTTGTGATGATTTCAAAGTCTTCTGGAACTTTTTTGCCAGCTTCGAACAAGCCATTCAACAATCCTGCTGCCAATTCATCTTCGGCAACAAAGGCTGCTGTTGCACCAGAATTAATCACACGTTGTGCAAGTTCAAATCCATCTTTATAGTTGTAATTGGCTTCAAAGACAAGACCTTCTTTGAATGATAAGCCATTCTTTTCAAGACCTTCTTTGTAACCAGCTAAACGCACTTTACCGTTGATATCATCGATAAGTGGACCAGAAACAAAGGCGATTTCTTTATTGTTTTTAGCCAAAATATCAACAACATCAGCAACGGCTGCTTTATAGTCAATATTAACACTTGGGAGTTGGTGTTCTAAGTCAACTGTACCCGCAAGTACAACTGGTGTGCGTGAGCGAGAGAACTCTGCACGAATTTTTTCAGTCAAATGATGTCCCATGAAGATAATACCGTCAACTTGTTTAGCAAACAAGGTGTTGACAACGTTAACTTCCTTATCATCATCTTCATCACTTGAAGCAAGTACGATATTGTACTTGTACATAGCGGCAATATCATCAATTCCTTTAGCAAGAATTGAGAAATAGCTGTTAGCAATATTAGGGATAACAACACCTACTGTTGTTGTCTTTTTACTTGCTAAACCGCGGGCAACGGCATTTGGACGATAATCCAAACGATCAATAACTTCAAGGACTTTTTTACGTGTGTTTTCCTTTACGTTTTTATTGCCATTTACAACACGACTAACTGTTGCCATAGAGACGCCTGCTTCTCGGGCAACGTCATAAATTGTAATCGTATCATCAGTGTTCATTATTGGACTTCCTTTCTATTTGAAAATTTCGCTTTCACGGATATTTTATCATCTTTTGGAAACACTTTCAAGGGGTAAGTGGTCTTTTTTGAAAACTTTTCATATATTGTAAGCGTTTAATTGGTTGATTTCTGTATCAAACTACTTGAAAAGTCAAAATTTGAGGCTTTTCAAAATAATTTGTGAAAATTTTCATTAGAATTATGGGAAAACTTCCTTTTATCTCATTTGCTATTTTTTTCTCTATAAGTTCACTTTTTTTGACTCAAGTCTTGATTTTTTCTACTTTTTTTGAAAAAATGGGGTTAATTAGAAAGAAGGTTTCTCATGTCAAAATTAAATCAAATCCGCTCGTATCTTAGTCAAGAAAAAGCTAATATTGCTGTTTTTTCTGATCCTGTTACTGTAAATTATTTAACGGGATTTTACTGTGACCCACACGAACGCCAAATGTTCCTTTTTGTGTATAGCGACCGTGAACCCGTGCTTTTCGTTCCTGCGCTTGAAGTGGCACGCGCAAGCCAAATCGTCGCTTTCCCTGTTTTTGGTTACATGGATTCTGAAAATCCTTGGCAAAAAATCAAATCAAGTCTGCCTTCAACTGACAGCGCGAAAGTTTTTGCTGAATTTGATAACCTCAATGTGACAAAATTCCAAGGTTTGCAAACTGTTTTTGACGGACGTTTTGAAGACTTGACACCGTTTATTCAAAAAATGCGTCTCATCAAATCACAAGATGAAATCGAAAAAATGCTAATTGCTGGTCAGTTTGCTGATAAAGCGGTTCAAGTTGGTTTTGATAATATTTCATTAGACAATACAGAGACTGACGTCATTGCCATGATTGAGTTTGAAATGAAAAAACAAGGTGTTGAAAAAATGAGTTTTGACACTATGGTCTTAACTGGAAATAATGCTGCTAATCCACACGGTATCCCTGGTACGAACAAAATTGAAAATAACTCACTACTCTTGTTTGACCTTGGAACAGATATGCATGGCTACGCTAGTGATATGACGCGTACTGTTGCCGTTGGTAAACCTGACCAATTCAAAAAAGATATTTACGAACTTTGCTTAGAAGCCCAATTAACAGCTCAAGACTTCATCAAACCTGGTGTTCTTGCTAGCGAAGTTGACGCTGCTGCACGTAATGTCATTGAAAAAGCAGGCTACGGTGAATACTTCAACCACCGTCTTGGACATGGTATCGGTATGACTTGCCACGAATTTCCTTCAATCATGGAAGGTAACGATATGGAAATTCAAGAAGGCATGTGCTTCTCTGTCGAACCTGGCATTTACATCCCTGGAAAAGTTGGCGTACGTATCGAAGATTGCGGACACGTCACAAAATCTGGCTTTGAAGTCTTTACACACACACCAAAAGAGTTGCTTTATTTTGAAGGATAATACACAAAAACCAAGCCAAATGGCTTGGTTTTATTAATGTCCTGCATTTCCTAATAAGTTAACCATGACAACACCAATGATAATCAAAATTAAACCGATAATGCTATAAACATTTAGTGTTTCTTTGAAAATCATTACTGAGATAAAGGCTGTCAAAACTAAACCGACAGCTGACCATGTTGCATAAGTTACTCCTAAAGGAATTTTTCGCATTGCCAGTGATAAGAAATAGAAACAAACGCCATAGCTAAGCAGGGCAGAAACGGTTGGAATAGGCTTTGTAAAACCGTCTGAGAATTTCAATAAGTTAGTTCCCAATAACTCTCCTAAAATGGCGATAAAAAGATGTAAGTATGACATGTCTTTAACCTCCTATATGTCATGTTTTTGCTCTAAGAGCTATTATAGCTATCCGTTTTTTAGAAATCTTGGCAAAAGTCATGAGAATTTGTAGTAAAACTGTGGCAGATACTTTTTCAGAACCAATAGCTGATAAGTTTAGTCTAGCTTAAAATAAATTTAAAACAAGTCTTGATTTATTTCAATGTCTTGCGTGGTCTTGATTTTACTGGTAAAATTGCTTTTAAGAACTTTAAAAAAAGAGGCTTCTATGTTTTACAAAACAATGACTTATTGTCCCGAATGTGGACATCCTTTGGAGAAAAAATTCTTAAAAGATGAGGGAGATATTCCTTATTGTTCACAATGTGCGAGTTTTCGTTTTCCAGTCTTTAATACAGCAATTAGTGCGATTTTATTTAATGAAAATCATGATAAGATTCTCTTGATTAAGCAATATGACATGGCTGAGCATATCTTGCTAGCTGGTTATGTGTCTCAAGGGGAAAATGCCGAGACGACTGTGGCGCGTGAGATTGGTGAAGAACTTGGTTTAAGGGTTAAATCGTTGACGTTTAACGCCAGTCAGTATTATGAGCGCAGCAATTCACTCATGATTAATTTTGCGGTAACAGTTACTGGTAATGTGTCACCTAACCACGAAATTGACGATTGGGATTGGTTTTCAATTGAGGAAGCCAAGAGAGCTATCAAAGACGGTTCGCTCGCCGAAAGTTTTTTACTAGAATTTCTAAAAAAGATAGACTAGATTTCATAGGATTCAAAAAGCTCCTTAGGGCAAATGCCTAAGGAGCTTTTATTATGAACGACCGCCTTGGTAGCCTTCGTTAATAAAGGTTTGCCATGGCCATCTCAAGTGTTCTTCCCAAGTGTCACCGAGAATGAAGCCAGATTTAACTGTCACATTGGTAACATCTTTTGGAGCTTTAATAGCTGATTCAGCTTGTGAATAAACTTTGGTGAAAGTCACATCTTGTCCGTTTATACTTTTGACTTCTGTCTGATTATACTGACGTGTTAAATAGATAGTGTTATCAAGCAATTGAAGATTTGTATCAGTTGAGGCATCGTAGCTTGTCGCTGACGCTTCATCAACTAAGCTGCCACCATTTGCTTCTGAATAATAGCGTGTTTCACCGTCTATCTCAGCAGATAAAGTATAAGTTGGGGCATTAAAAATCTGTTGCCAATTTTCTAGCCCGTCTAAGCCATAGATTGTCCATGTTTGTGTGCCTGTCTGACCGCCTGCCATAACATTATAAACATAAACACTAGCAATGCTGTAATCATGCGAAATGTCATCAACTTTGTATTCATCCTCATCCCATGTCAAATGCTTCTTGGCAACATCAACCGTCAGTGTTTGGTAAACTGGGGTATATGCCCAATAAGTATAATTAACATGAATCGTTGTTCGATTTTTCTTGGTTTCAATCGTAAAATCATCACCAGCCGTTAGAGTCAAGGTGTCACCATATTGACTTTTCATCGTTAAAGTAAGGTCTTTAGCTTTCAGCTTAGAGGCATCAAAGCCATTTGCCCAATCAATAATGAGATCATCTGTGTAATCATCACAAAGAACTGGAGTATTATTTTCAGCTGTTGTTGACCATTTAGCGGCATCATTAGCGTAAATACTTCCGTCATCAACCTCAAAGGTTCTACCGTAACAATAAACATCCGCCGTAAATGTTTCAACACTTACAGGCAAACCGTTGTATTCTAAACCTGATAATTTAAAATTTAAATGGTAATTACCATTACCGTCGCCACCGATTTCTGACCAGTTGCGACCACCTCCGTTTTCGCCAAGTTCGTATCCTGAATTGGTTATTTGCAAATCTTCTGGTTCAATGGTGTAGCTGATACTTCCATTTTTCATTTTAGTTGATAAACCTTGGTCGCTATAGGTGTAATCACTAGTGTAGTAACCGTCTCCTTCTGCCAATACAATGTTAGCAGCTTCGGTATTCATTAAGCTACTGTCTGCTTCGTCACCATCAACTGTGAATTGGAAAGTAATTTGATTTTCTGTAAATGTTAGACCGTCTTCTTGTGTTACTTCTCCCTCAATAGTGCCGTCAACACTTACTTTTGGAATAACGTATTTCCCAATTTTAGCACTTGTTTCACTATAATGTGCGTGATTGTCGCCAGTTCCTACAATGCTACTGGAGTCTGGCATAATATAAAGATTTGCTCCACCATTGCTTGAAAATCCTGTGATTTTACTACTATCAATAGTAATGGTAATAGCTGAAGAATCACTATCAACAGCCGTTATTTGAGCAACTCCAGAGGTATCTGTTAAAGCTTGCTTATCTGATTTCAAAACAAGCCAATCGGTAACGTCTTGACCTTCTTGAACGCTAAATCCCCACGTATCTGTTGCGTCCAATGTTACCTCATATTGATTGTCTGTAATAATTTCTATCGGATTTGATGTCACTTCAAAATAGGTACTAGCACTTTTAGAGCTACTCGAACTTGAAGAATCTGTTTGAGTTTGAGATTGACAAGCCGCTAACACTACTAGTCCTAAAAAAGATATTATCACTTTCTTCATCTTATTCTCCTTGTAAAAAGAAGAGTTAGCGTAGCGTCGCCAACTCTTTTTTGGTTTTATTTTAAATTAATAGAGAGTAATGGAGTCGTTGTGTCAACTGTTCCTTGTGTTAATGGTGTTACAGTATCTAGTTGTTCAGTCTTGGTAACAACGACCATAACTGTTGGGTCATAACCTGCTTTTTTAATGCCATCAAGGTCAAATTCAACAAGAAGGTCACCTTTTTTCACTTTCATCCCTTGTTCAACATGACTAGTGAAGTATTGTCCGTTTAAGTTAACCGTATCAACACCAATATGAATGAGAAGTTCATCACCTGCAGTACCTGCTAATCCTACCGCGTGACCTGTTGGATAGGCAACACGGACGATCGCATCTTCTGGTGCATAGACCTTGCCATCACTTGGAATAACTGCAATACCGTCACCTAAGAGTAGTTGTGAAAAGACTTGATCGCTAACACCTGTCAAATCAACAGCTTGACCATTTACAGGAGAAACAATTGTCACTTCTTTTGCTTTAGCAGGTGCTTTTTCTTCTGCTTTTTTTGCCAGTAACGCTGCGCTGTCTTGTTTATCACCAATAACTAAGGCTGATACCAAGGCAATCGCAAAGGCAACAACACCTGAGATACAAAGAGCAATAAAGCCGCCATCAATACCGTCAGGATTGATAAATGTTGGGAAGCCAAGAAGTCCGTGAGCCCCGAATGTGTAAAGTTTAGCACCGCCAAGTCCAGCAATGGCACCACCGACACCAGCTGCAGCAAGACCAGTAACCAAAATCATTTTACGAGGAATCATAACACCGTAAAGTGCTGGTTCACTAACACCAAAGAATGATGAAACGGCTGCCGCAAATGACATTGAACGTGTATCTTTATTTTTAGTACGAAGAGCAACACCAAGTGCAGAACCAAGAACGGCTGGAGCACCTGAGAAAATCAATGGGTTGATGATATCGTAACCATATTCAGAAACATTGATTTGGAAGAATGGTAGGATTGCCCAGTGAAGCCCGAACATAACCAAGATAGACCAGAGAGACCCAATCAAGAAACCTGCAATACCAATGTTGAGATTAAGGAGCCACATCACAGCGCTACTCAATAAGTTTTGAAGGACAATTGAAATTGGACCAATGACAATCAAGCTAGCTGCGCCAGCAACAATCAAGGTACAAAATGGAACAAAGACCATTTTCAAAACATCTGGAATGTGTTTGTTAAAGAATTTGTAAACATAACTAGCAAACCATGTTACCGCAATAATCGGAATAACGGTACTAGCATAACTTTGAAGAGCAACTGGAATGCCAAGAAATGTTAATTGATAATCCATTTCAAAAACGGTTCCAGAAAATAGCGTATTAATAGCATCGCCACTAGCAGCTGATACTAAAGTTGGATAGACGAGGAAAGCCCCTAGTGTCATACCATAGATTTCTTTTAACCCAAAGCGTTTAGCAGCACTCCAACCTAATACAACTGGGAAGAAATAAAATAGTGCATCTGATAAAGCGCTTAGGATAATGTAAGTCCCACCCTCAGTTGACATCCAACCAAAAGCACTAAGAAGAGCCAGAACAGCCTTAATCATCCCTGAACCAGATAACATACCCAATACTGGAATGAAAATAGAACTAATAAGACCTAAAGCTTTGTTAATGAAACCTTTATCATCTTCTGTATTTGCTGCTGTGCTATCACCCTCGTTCGTTGCAATATCGCCATCTTCAATAATAGCATTGTAAACTTTTTCAACGCTCGGTCCGACAACGACTTGGTATTGACCACCTTGTTTGACAACATCGAGGACACCAGACATATTTTTAATAACGTCGTCGTTAGCTTTGGCTTCGTCTTTTAAAATAAAGCGAACACGTGTGATACAGTGACTAACACTGCTAACATTTTCTTTGCCCCCCACCTGAGTGAGAATATCTTTTCCTAATTTATTGTAGTCCATAACTAGAACTCCTATCTAAAATCTTCAATCGACTTCACACAGCCCCGATTACGGCTCGTTAGTTATCTAGCAAGTGACTTGCACGACTAAATTTTTCAATAATAGTTTCAAAAGTTCCTGCTGGAACAGGGTTACCAATCGTTTCAAAACTTAGCCCATAATCCTTAGCTTCTAAGAAATAATGGTGGAAACCATTGCTATATCCAGCAATCAACACTGTTTTATCCGTTGCATTTCTCAATAATTCTCCGCCAGCAGATGCTAGCTCCCCAGGGAAGATGAAGAATCTTAAATTTCCAATATCCAAGATTCCAAGTTGTAAGATGTCATAAAATTGTGGCATTGTTAGCTGCTCTTCACACTTTTCAATCAAATGTTCGACTGGCTGAGCGCCAACGGTCTTAATAGTCCCATTTTTCATGCCAGCAATTCGCAAACAAAGGTCTTTATCATAAGCCTTTTTGTCATTGATGACCTCGTGACTAAGCTCTAAAACGTTAATGCTTTCTGTTCCAAAAGAAAGTTCAGTTGTTTTTATAGGAGCGATAAGCTCAGCTAATCCAGTTGTCACACGTTCTAATTCTGCAAAATCACGCCCCAGTCGGTCGTAATGATTACTAGAATCACCTGCACAGCCTATTAACATCAATGGGTAAAATCCCCATTTTTCTTTTAATTTTGTTGACAGATTTCCTGCTAAATCCGCAGTCAATTCCATATTCTCGCCACTCAAAACCGTTGAGTGGACAGCGATATTGACAATTCCTGCAATAGCTTTGCCATCGTGAATAAATTTTGTCACTGAGACAATATTATCTGATTGGCTTCCTTTATGATTACGATTACTATAATAACCAAGCACTAAATCTTGCCCGTATTCCACACTAGCTTCGACAAGATTCTGCCGACATTGTGCGACAACATCAAGAAAACATTGCACAAAGAAATCATAATACTCTTGATTGTAGCGCCCAAATTCCCAAGTTTTATGAAAATCACGTACCGAATGGTGGTCATGTGTGACACCGATAATAATATTTTCAAAAGGAATCTGATAGGTTTGACTGATTTCACGTCGAATATCTGCGGCAACAGCATCCTCTATTTCAAGAAGGTCTCCTGTTGCCAGAAAAACTTCTTGACCTTCATTGTTATGAAATAAAATACCGTTAATGTAAATGTGGTCATGAATGCCTTCAGCGGGTTGATTTCGTTTGGGAGTTTTATATCCTAATAAGTAAAATGGGGCTGTCGGTGTGATGTCTGCACGACCGTATCCAACCTTCATAAGCTCACTTCCTCTCTTTTAATGTCTTAATAATAGCCTTACTAACTTTTTCAGCACTACCACGCGCAAACATGGAATTCATTGCTTCATAAGTATAATTATCGTAACTTTTCTCATCCACCATGTATTTTTGACCACCGTTAATCATCGTGGCAATCATTGTTACGGAAAAAGGAGATTGTTCTCTAATAACCTTACCTGTAATGCTTGCCAATTCAGGCTTTAGCATGACTAATCCAAAATCTCCAATGGTCAAAATCGCTAACTCAACTTGCTTTTTACCTTGCAATTCAAAGTGATACTCCCTCGTTGGTTTTAAGCTTTTCATATCAGGAATGGCTTGTCCGTCAAGCTCAACGCTGATTTGGGTTAAGCTAAAATCACCCTCGAAATGTTCATTTTCTGTCACTTGTGATAGTATTGCCGAAGCTAATTCATCTGAACAGCGTTCTAGGCTGTCAAAACTTTCTTGGCTGACGTTAGGTGTCTGGTCAGCAGCTGCTCCAAGCATAAATAAAGCAACACAGTTAAGCTTATCTTCGATTTTTTGTGTGGTTAAACCGATAAAATCACTGCTAATAGCCCCGTCACCTATTTTTTCAACGATAGACGACTGAACATCCACACTATAAATCATGGCTATTAACGCTCCTGACGTCGAGGAGATTGTCAACATCGGAATCATATGATTAGAATAACCGTGCGGATTTTTTCCCAACCAATACCCATCTATTAGCTCTATATCGCGGTTTACCTGAGCTTGTGCCGTGACATTTTGGCAAGAGAGGGAAACTGGCTGTAAATTGTTTTTGGCTAAAAGCAAAGCTTCTTCAACAGCTTGAAGCAAAAGCTCTAAATAGTATTGATTTTTTTGCTTGGTTTCCGTGTCTGCTTTTTCCAATGCCTTTAAAGAACGCGTGTGAGGCGCCGAAAAAGTATGTGTGACACTAATAAAAATATGACTATCTAAAACCTCACAACTTGCCTTAACCTTGTCTTTTATGGCTCTAATCGCGTAATTTTGTAAAGACGTCACATCAAGTGATATAAAGACAAAATCCTCTAAAATAATAGCTCGGCAGTACAAGTCATCATGACAATAAGTAAATTTTTCAAGCGGCAATAATTGTTCTGTCAGCTGAATGCGAGATTTCCCTGCACCTGCTTGTAACATAGCTACCTCCATTAATCGTTAATATGGTAAAGTCGTTGCGCATTACCTCCTAAAATCAAGTCTTTTTCTTCTGCTGTCAAATCCAAATTATTAACAAAGTCAGCACCTTTTGTTAGCCATTCTTGGCGGACAGGATATGATGAGCCAAAGATAATATGGTCAGCACCTAAAACTTGCACGGCATACTCTAAAGCATCTTTTCCCCAAGGTTGCGCATGTGACATTTCAAAATAAATATTTTCAGCAAAATGTTCCTCGATATGCTTATCATCCCCACCAAAACGTTGAACAGTATCAGCTTTGCTTGGTTTATGTGGCATTAAGACATTTTTCAACCCAAAGAATGCTCCTCCGAGCATTGAATGCACAAAAGTCAATTGAGGGTATTTTTCAAAGAAACCACTATACAACTCACGACAAATTGCCGTTGTTTGGTCAACACAACGTCCATAAGAACGACGGACATTTGTGTATTCATAAAGCGCATCATACTGTGTAGGAACTGGTGTATGGTGAACGTAAACCGTTGCTTGATACTTATTAAGCTCTTCAAAGAATGTTGCAAACAAATCATTATCAAGGTAGTAATTGCCATAGTGAGCAACCAATTGAACACCTGTAAATCCAAGTTCTTCAAAGCAACGTTTCATTTCTGCAAAAACAGCCTTAGAGCCATATGGTGGTAAAACAGCTAAAGGAACCAAACGCCCCTGACTACGCTTCATGTAATCATACATACCGTCATTGAAAGCTTTGCATTGCTCCAAAGTCAACCATTCTTGACAACCTGGAATTTTCAAAACAGCCTTATCAACACCAGCCAAGTCCATATCAGCCAACATCGTTTCAAGCTTATATTCCCCTTGAACATAATTCAAATTTTCAAATCCTTTAGGACGTTCAATGATAATTTGCTGACGTCCGTCTGGTAAAGTTCCAGCATGGACTTTGGTATCATACTGCTTGGGAGCACTCGCTAGAAAAGCTTCCATTTTTTCTCCAGACTCAAAAATATCTTCATCAAACCAGTATAAATTACTATCAATAATCATTTTTTAATTTCCCTTCTAAATGTAGCTACGTGAATTTTCATTTTTTCGACAAGAGTATCAAATTTAGCCTAATAAGATTAACAATACCTCTAAAATGAAACGATTCATATCAGATAACATTTCTGCTCTTGTTACTAATATCATATCTATTTTTAGAAACGCTTTCAATTCCGTTTAAACAACTTTTTTGTAAAAATGGAAACAGTCACTAAGACTGATTGGGTAGAGATTTTTTTTACAAAATTTTGAAGCTTGACCAATAGAAATTTATTGACACTTTTTAAGCACCAAGAGCAAGACTGAAAGGTCGTTTGAAATCGTATTCACGTTTTGATATAATGGCTTAAGTAGAGTATTTGGAGGAATTTTACATGGACCTGGAACATCTTTACGAATTCGCTGTTTTAGCTGAAAGTAAGAATTTTTCAGAAGCTGCTGAGAAACTCTTTATTTCACAATCTGCTCTCTCTAAACATATTAAATCTTTGGAGCAGGAATTAGGTGTCCCTCTATTCAACAGAGAAAATCGTAGTGCAACTCTTAACGAATACGGTCAACTCCTATTGCCACATGCACTTAAAATCAGCGAAATTCGCTATGCTTGCTTAACAGATTTTCACAATAAACTTAATAACATTAATGGTGCTATTAATATTTGTTTTGAATATCCCATTTTTAACCTATTAGCGTCATTTGAGAAAGAAAATCCAAACATTACTATTCACGTTCGCCATGTTCCACCTCACGAAATGGTGGAGCAACTACGTTCTGGAAAATGTGAACTAGCTTTTTTATATGAGAAAGAGGAACAAAAAGATTTAACGTCTGTCTTTTATCGTCAAGATAGTCTAGTTGCTGTTTTACCAAATAGTCACCCCTTAGCCAACCAGACAAGCATCTCACTAGAGCAGCTTAAAGGCGAAAATTTTATTATGCTATCACAAAGAGCTAAGGAATATGCTATTGCCATTGAAGCTTGCCAAAAAGCAGGATTTGAGCCTAAAATTGCACTTAGTGGCTGTATCGGAAGAGATGTGGTACGTTTTGTTAAGGAAGAGGTTGGCGTATCTATTATGATTAAATCTTTTGCCCTCCAACATCAATTGGACGGTGTCAAATTTGTAGATATCATTTCTTCAACTCCTGTTCCTTGCCTTTATATTTATTATCGGAAAAATGTCCAGTTATCCCCGTGTGCCAAACATTTATTAGATTACATTAATGCTAAAACTATCCAAAATGAGCTTATTAAATAACACTTTGCATTAAAAAGAGCTTGGAGCTTAAAGCTTCAAGCTTTTTTAGTATAAACGACCGCCTGTTAATAAAGGTTTGCCATGGCTATTTTACGAGTATTTCCAAAGATGAAACCCTTTGGAACTAAAAGGCTGACTTAGCTTAATTTTTCTTTTCGGACACCTCTGTAAAGATATACTAATTGCACAGTCATGACAACCCAGATAAGTGGCTCGCAGAGAATGACACCTAGATATCCCAGCCGCGGAATAATGAATGCTACAAAAATAATCTTTCCAACTAACTCAATAACGCTAGATATTAGGGGAATGACTTTTTCTCCCAAACCCTGCAATGTATTTCTCAATATGTAAAGAATGCCTAAGACGATGTAAAACAGAGAAGCAATATGCAAAAATTGCGTACCATTGGCTAGCAGTTCTGTATCAGTTGAACCTGAAATCCAACGAACCATGGTAGTCGCTGAAAATAGGAATAGGATAACTGTCAATAGGCTCCAAGTTGCTGATAAAGCAAGTGAGATTTTAATCGCCCGAATAATTCTATCAAACTTCTTAGCACCAAAATTCTGAGCTACAAAAGTAACCATTGCCAATGCGATTGAATTAAGTGGCATGATAAAGAAACCTTGAATTCTTCTAGCTGCTGTCTGAGCGGCAATGATATTGACTCCTAATTGATTAATAGCTGTTTGCAAGATAACCGAACCAATGGCAACAATTGAGGTCATTAACCCCATCGAAATGCCTTGTCCTAGCAAATCACGATACAGATGTTTATCAAGTTTAAAATGTCGTTTGCTTGGGATAAGCAATCTAACCTTTCTTAGAATGTAAAAGATACAAAGTAGCGCAGCCATTCCCTGTGCTACTATCGTTGCAAAAGCCGCCCCTTGTACTCCCATTTGAAATTTAACGATAAAAAGCAAATCTAAGATAACGTTAAATACTGCTGCAAGAATGAGAATATAAAGAGCTGTCATGCTGTCACCAATTGCTCGAAGCACACCAGCACCAAGATTATAAGCTATTGTAACACCAACAAATATCATGATGATAAAAATGTAATCATAAGCTTGTCCAATGATATTCTCTGGAGTCTGTAACAAGGTCAAAAGAGGATGTAATAGTAATAAAGAAATCAGCATGATAAAAAGGGTTAATACCACACCAACAACAATGGCACCTGCTACTGATTTTTTAACAAGTTCCTTTTCTTTGGCTCCATAGTGCCTTGCAATCACTATTCCCATCCCGTTTCCAACACCAATAGCAAAACCTACAATCAATTCAAATAAGGAAGATGTTGCACCAACAGCAGCCAAAGCTTGGCTTCCCATAAAATTCCCAACAATCATAGTATCTGTTGTATTATACAACTGTTGAAAAACATTTGAAATTAAAATGGGCAGGGAAAATAGTAATAGACTTTTTAAAACTGGTTCTGTAGTTAAATTTAATCGTTTAAACAACACCCTTTCCTCCTTTTGTTAATAAAAAAGTCAAGCGGGAGAAGCGCTTGACAGACTAGCTCTTATCGAAAACTTATTATTTGACTGCTTCATTTCAATAAGAGCTTAATTGCAATTAGATTGAATCTCTGCCACAATACGATTCCATTCTTTATCACCTTTTGTCATATCACCTTCTACCAGCGAAACTCGGATTGTAGCATCACTAAAACCATTTTGAGCTGTTTGGGTTAACGTTCGAATCCCATTTTTAGCAATATCATAAAGCAAATGCTCAGGATGATAGGTCACAGGCTCTAACACTGTGTTGATAATAACACCATGCTTTTGCTCTTTGGCAATTTGCAATTCATATTTCATGCTAAAGAAAATTCCTTTGAGGCAATTATCTAAATAATTATCCCATGTTTGTTCACTAATTTCTGTGATTGGTTGCAAAGGATAACCTGATATACTTGGGCCATAGCCAGCATTATTAACAAAAACATCAATATCACCCAAGGTTTGAGTTAATTCTGTTAACGTTTGGTGGACATCAACTTCATTTGTCACCTCACAAACTCGGTAATCATAATTCCCGCCAAATTGTTCAGATAACTCATTAATAAGTTCTTCGGTCATCGGGATATTGTGTGTCAAAAAAACAATATCGTATCCTCTTATGGCAAAAGAGACAGAAATTACCTTGCCAATTCCTGCAGTTCCACCCGAAATAACCAATTGTTTTCCCATTTTTATCACCTCATTCAATAACTTTTAATAAATCTAGTAACCGTTTCAGGTTAAAATCACCTGCTTCTTTTTGACTAGCATCGCCTACACAAGCCACCTTAAAACCACCTGCATGCCCAGCTTCTACACCTGATATAGCATCTTCGACAACTAAACACTCTTGAGGTTTTACACCCAATAAATCCGCAGCTAGTAAAAACACTTCTGGATGTGGTTTAGAATGTGTGATTTTTGTTCCGTCACTAATGGCATCAAATTGTTCAAATAAACCAAGTTTCTTTAAAATCATCTCTGTATTCCGAGAAGAAGATCCAATAGCCAATTGATAACCTAACGCTTTCAGCTGATTCAATGTTTCAACGACTGTTTCATTGATATCAGCTGAGGAAAGTTGCTGCAAACTCTCACGATAAATGTCATTTTTAACATCACATAATTGCTCTTTTTCAGAGTCTGTTAAAGGTTGTCCAGAATAGCGTTCAAGAATGATTTCTAAACTTTCTCTTCTCGAAACACCTCTAAGGCGACTATTATCTGCTTCTGAAAATGGAATATTTAGCCTATCAGCAATTTTCTTCCATGCTTTATAGTGATAACTATCCGTCGTACAGATAACCCCATCTAAGTCAAATATAATTCCTTTGTATGATTTCATATCATTTCCTCACAAATGTGTATCCACCAAACCACAGAAAGCATCAATAGGACTTACACCGACAAATGGTGAATAGCCCAGCATTTTATCAAAACTAGCTAAAACACTTGCTTTAGTTGGTGAATAAGCATTAATATATGTGCGAACACGAGGAGCATCTTGGAGATGATAAGGATTATTAAACGAAATCATAGCATAAGTTTCTTCGTCCACAAATCGAGGCATATCAAGAGCGTGTTTTGGGCTCCAATTAATCCGAACCGTCGTCTGATTGGAAGCTGTGGGACAGTTAACCAAAATCAAACGCAACTTATCCTTTGATAATTGTGAAGTTCCATGTAGGTCATCTTCAAGTGGATGATAATGGCTAACCTCAAACCCTTGGCTCTTAAAATAATTTTCAGCTAGTAGGCTAATTTTATAACCCTCAGCAATCTCATCTTCTCCGACAACGGTTATTTCAATTTGAGGAAATCTTTCACGATCAAACGGAATAAGATGTTGAATATCTTTGACCAAAGTAATTGATTTATCCGCACACTCATTGCGCCAAGCAATCGACTCAATAGTTTCCTGTGGATAGGACATTGATTCTAATGTCATCTTTAAAGCCAAGATTCTGATGACTGCTTCATCCAAGCGTTCTCGAGAAAGTGTTCCGTCATGCAATGCTTCCAATAAATAACCGTAATCTTCGTAAAAATCCGTTGAAAAACAGAACATATCACAGCCTGCATTAATAGAAGCCGTTAAGGCTGCCTTTCGTGGAAGTGACATACAGTAGCCACCCATAATAGTAGCATCTGTAATGATAAGCCCATTAAAACCAAGTTTTCCTCGCAGAACACCTGATAACAGCTGCTTACTTTGACTTGCTGGTAACATATCTGCGATTTCTAGTTTGGCATTAATTTCTTTTTCTAAGGCTGGTTGAACAATATGTCCTACCATTACTGATAACAGCCCGACGTCAATAGCTTCGCTGTAAACACGACCGTAACTAGCATACCAATCTTCTGCCGACAAACTGTTGTAGGTAGGGTGCAAATGTTGGTCACGATAATCAACACCGTCTCCTGGAAAATGTTTGCAAGCTGCAGCCATTCCATTTTGCTGCAATGTTTGGACATAACATTTCACATTGTCAACGACCGTTTGCACATCAGAACCATAAGTCCGAACATTAGTAATCGGATTTTGGGTATTGAAATCAATATCGCTAACTGGTGCAAAATTCCAATTACAGCCTGCTGCTTTTCCTTCAACAGCACATACTTTTGCAAATTTTCTAGTGATTTCTAAATCATTGGTTGCGGCAACTTGTAAAGGATTAGCAAAATAAGTACCCTCTTCGTTTGCGCCGTATCCGCCTTCTTCAAGATTTGCAGCTTTTAAAAGAGGAATTTGAGTGAGCTGGTCTAGCCGAGCCCATTTTTTCTGAAGGTCGTCTGCTGGCATAGGTCGAAAGAGAAAACCACTCACATGATAGTCAGAAACCAAACGATTCAACTCATCATCTGAATAAATAGAACCTAACAAACAAAATAATTGACCAACCTTCTCTTCATCCGTTAAACGATTTACCAGTTGAATAACTTCGGCACTCTGTTCTTCGGTCAAATAAAAGGGTTTTTGAGTTAAATTAATCATAAGTTATCTTCCTGAATTAGTATCGTAAATAATCTTTTCCACAGAAAGGATCGACAGGACTAATCCCTTTAAAATCGCTCTGACCTAAAACTTTTTTCAATGTTTCTTCAACAACAATGTCTGTTAAACAATAAGCATTGATATAAGTCTTTATATTTGGTAGGTCATACAATTCAAAAGGATTACCAAAACTAATATGTACGGTTGGAATATCCGCAGAAAAACGTGGAAGGTTGCCTGCTTGATGCCAGTTAATCCGAAGAGATAATTTATCTTTTCGAGCTGACTCCTGATGAGAAATATAAAGGAACAAGTCATATTTTTTCTGCCAATTACGTACACTATTATCCTTAGGAATAGAATCATTAGGATTTGAAACCGTGACTGTAAACCCTGCTTCTTCTAGCTGCTTCTTAACAAGAGTTTCGATGTGTTCACGTTCCCATGGATCTGAAATAACGGTTAACAAGATTTTTTGATGCTCTTTTGTGTTTAGGGGGAGGAGATTTTGCCCATTTTTCACTAATGTCACAGCATCACTTGCACAACGTCTTGCCAAATCACGGTGTTCCACACAGCCCAAAACATCCAAAGCGGCTTCGTCTGGCACTAATGTCCCTTCCTTTTGCTTATCATGCAAGCCTAAACTTGCTTTGACAGCAAGATTTCTAGTCACAGCTTCGTTCAAGCGTTCCATAGTCAAACGACCATCTTGGAGTGCTGCTTTTAGATAATCTAAATCCTCATCCATATCAAAGCTATACAGAATTAAGTCAATTCCTGCCATTAACATCTGTGGTACCGCTTGATAGCGTGGAAGATAATTGCTTGCGCCAGCAATACAAGTATTATCACTGACAATAAGTCCATTAAACCCAAGTTTCTCCCTAAGAAGATTGGTCAATAATGCTTTAGAATATGTCGCTGGCATCACTTGCCCACTCATATCATCAGCATAATATTTTTGATAGCTTGGAAGAGCGATATGTCCTGGCATGATACTCATTGTGCCTTGGTCAATCAAACCTTGAAACACCTTACCAAAAACATTGTCCCATTCGGCAATAGACATCTCATTGATTTCACAGTTGTAATGTTGGTCATGGTCATCTGCACCTTCCCCTGGAAAATGCTTAACCGCTGTTACCAGACCATTATCCATTTGCCCTTGCATATTGGCAGAAGCATATTTCAAAACTTGGTCGGCATCGGCTCCATAAGTATTTGTTGATGTAATGGCTGAACGCCAGTCAATAGTCATATCCACAACTGGACCAAATGACATATGACATCCTAAAGCACTAGCTTCTCTAGCTAATACACGACCATTTTGATAAGCAAAGTCCGTATTGCCAGTAGCAATGGTTTCCATTTGCTTAGAAAAATATGTCCCTTCCTTAGCTAGACCGATACCACCTTCTTCTAAATTACCGCAAAATAGCACAGGAATTTTTGACGATTTTTGAATGTAGCGCAAGGTTTCTTGTACCACTTTTGCTTCATTTTGGCGAAAAAGAATCCCACCAACATGCTTACCAAGGATTTTCTCATCCAGATAATCTTTATCGGGTTGTGCCAGCTGAATAAAAACCTGTCCTAATTTTTCATCTAAAGACATATTGTTCAATGTTGTTTCAACCCACTGAACAGCACGCTCATCCAGATAAAATGGTTTTGCTTTTAAATCGACCATTTCTTCTCACTTTCTAATACAAAATCATAAATGGTTCCACCGAAAAATCATTTTTGTAAGGCATCAATCGCGGTGAAGACTATAAACTTCTACTCCTTTAGATTCGAGTCTTTCTTTTAGATTTTTATAATGAAATTTTGTGTCTCCAAAAAGGACTTGTCCCCAACCACGACAATCAATAACGACTTTATAATCATTGTCAAGTAACCATTTTTCCCACTCGTCGTAGCTTCTCTTGTAATCTTGACCCGTTAACAACCACGCCTTTTTATCACCTAATTGTTCTAAATGGCTATCAACCCACTCAATAATTTTGTCCTTGTCATATGATTTTTCCGTTTTTCGGACATAGTCATAAAAATTTTGAACGAGTTGCACATTTGGATTTTCACTAAAATAAATTTTTGGCATAATTTTTCTCTCCATACTGTATCTGTCTCTCAATTGAATGCTTCCTTTTTAAATGAATAAGGAAACAATGCTAATCAGCTTATTAATAACGTTCGATGATTTCATTCGTTTCTAAATCACGTTCAAATCGTCTCAAGAAATCCCAAGCCAATCCTGCCATTTGTGGAGCTGGAGCATGAATCATTCGTTCAATTGAAATCAAACGCATATGTTCTTTTCCTTCGTTATTTTTAATGTCCAAAATGTAGCATTCTTGTCCTAGGCGAGTTTGAACTGAGGTTCTATCCGCAGGAATTCCCATTAATTGCGTGATCTTGTCTTGGCTCATACGCGCTGCTTCTATTTCCTCAACACTTGGGATTGGACAACGGAAAGCTTTAAAACGACGTTGCAAGGCTTGGACAAAAAGACGATAACGTTCAGAATCTTGTTCTAACCAACCAACCTCATTTTCACAGTAGCCATTGATATTAACAATTGGCAAATCAAGTTTGGCTGATTGTTCAATCATTTCATCTGTTACTTTCAACACTTCATAGGAATAATCTGGAGCTGGCATGGTATGTGACATACCAGTTGGTGCAATAGCTGCCAACATTTCAGGATGTCTCCGAGCAAATTCACAAGCAAACTGAGCGTTATGTGAATGTCCTGTCAAATAAACACGCTGTGCATCTAGTGGATAATATGCACAAGCTTCTCTAATGATATCCGCATATAAATCATTATCATCTGCTGATTCAAGAGCGAAAAATAGCAATGCAACGTCACCATTAGCAGCAATGTCAAACCAGTCATAGAAGCTAGCAAAGGCTGAAATGGACAAGAAAGGATTAATAGCATTGACCTCTTGGAAAATAGCGACAACAGGGACTTTTTCTGCCTGCTCATCAAAAGCTGATTTTGGGACAAAACTTAACCATTGTTCTCCCTCTGTTTGATGAGCCTGATAGATTAGCCCCATTTCTTCCCATTTTGCTAATAAAGCAGAATCATCTGGCGTCTTAAAATCTCTTTCTAAGACACCTGCTTCTGCAACACGACGTCCAGCTGGAGAATGAATATAATCATCTAAATTGAACAAAGGATGATTAAATGCCCCACCATTGATGAAACGAACTAATGAACTATTCGTATTTGCCCAATGGTCGGTAATATCGAGCATTTTAATATCATCTACCTCACAAACAGCCAAATCAGGATTAACTTCTTTGCCATAACGGTCCACGTAATGAAAATCTGGAATATCTACCAACTGTTTGCCTAGACGGTAAACTGGGCTAACATCTAAGAAAATACTAGCAGGCTCTACGTGTAAAATCGCACACAGTTCTTGAAGAACAGGGATAAACATCGCATTTTTATCCACGCCATCTGGCATAACATAAAGAACAATTCGATTGTCTCTAAGTGCCATATCGTTGTATTTTTGATAATAAGCAATAGCATTCATCAAATAATTAGGATTAGAATAGTCGCCTTCATGAAGAACCACTAAAATCTCGGCATTCTTATTTTGTTTCAGATAAACGTCCTCAGGTACCATTGTTGCCCAACAAACACCTGCCATTTCACCTGTACGAAGATAGAGTCCTTGTTTTTGCCAATTATCTACGACGTCTTGATAGGTGTTACTATGCGTTTTTGAATTAAAAATGCCGTCCGTACGATGATTATAAAGACTAAGATTAGCATTTTCTCGTGCATATTTTCCATTATGCTCACTAATCCAAACACCTAGCGGCCAGACCATGCTATTACGATCTTTCCAATAATCCATAGACATCATATCAATGTCAGGATAAGTATAATATCTATTCATTTTCACTACACTTTCTTTGCTATATTGTTTTTTCAGTCACATTGACCATTAACATATTGATAATTAGATTTTATTAAGATAATCTAAAAGAAAACTAACTATCCGTTTGATTTAAGAAGCTAAACCAACAACCATATAGCCAACTTTCAGTGAACTTCGCATTCATTAGTCAACGTTAAATAATTGGTCAACTTCTTCTTCCGTTAAATGAACATCAGCAGCTGCCATTGTTTCATTAAGAATGTCAACATTTGTTGCACTTGTCAATGCAACACCTGGTAATTTATTGTTCGTAATGTATCCAATAACTGGAACTGAAGCAGGAACATGATGTTTTGCCATATACGCCTTAACATTTTCAAGACGTTTGATATTATTAGGTGTTTCAAAAAATTGGCGTGTTAGCTCTGGTAAAGCTTCCAAGCCACCTTTGGCAGCGATAGAGAAGAAACCTTGTGCTACGGAACTAAAGGCAAAAACAGCCACGTCATTTTTGACATACCAATCATAACTTTCATCATCCATAACTAAAGCGTTGAAAGCTTTCTTGTAATCATCTGTCTCAACACGCGCCAAGCTCCATTGAATTTGATTGGCAAAGAAACCATATAAACCAGCTTCCTTAGCATAGTTATTAGCCGCTTCAATACGTTCAATACTCCAGTTTGAACAACCAACAGCACGAACTTTTCCAGTTTTAATAACTTCATTTACCGCATCAATGATTTCTGAAACAGGCTTTGTAACGTCATCATTATGAATCCAAAAGAGGTCAATGTAATCTGTTTGAAGCTGTGACAAGCTCAATTCCAAATCTTCTAGCATATCTTTCAAAGTTAGACGGCTTGGTTCTCCTTCAAAAGTATGACAAGCTTTTGTCGAAATAATAACCTTATCACGATTGCCACGTTCAGCCATCCATTCACCAATGTATTTTTCACTTTTTCCTCGATTGTAACCTGGTGCTGTATCCAAAACCGTTCCACCTTTTGCAAAGAAAGTATCAAAGAGTTGGAAAAACTCTTCTTTTGATAATTCCTTTAAAGCTGACCCAGTACCAAAGGCAATACGAGAAATCTCAAAATTTTCTTTAACACCTTTTACAGTAATTGTATTCATTAACTTTCCTCTACTTTCTACGTCATAAAAACTTCTTGACTTAATCGATTTTTGATGAGAATGTAGGGCAATATTGCCCCACCTCATCTACATTTTTAGTTATCGCTTTACAATGTTTATGATGATTTTGTTCCTTTTTGCATACTGCCGATAACTCCTAGTGGATTTTGAACAAAATCTTGTCCAACATCTTCTGTACCACCTAAAGCATTTGCCAAATTTAAAATTTCAGCATCATAGTCTAGATTGGTTGCTGAACTATCTTCCAAAAGTGCCTTGGCTCTTGTTAACTCTGTTTGATAAGTGTCCCAAATATCTTGTGTAACCCAATAAGTATCACTAGAGACATCGCTACCGTCTGTACTCACGACAATTTCTGACGTTTGAGATTCAGCATAGTTAATCCCATATTCAAGTGCTCCTTTTGCTGCATCGCCACGAGTAAAGCCAATGCTATAACCTGTACTGGTTTGCCACATGGTAACATCAGCATCATAGTCGTAAAGATTAAGACGACGTTGTCCTCGAATGAATTGGGTATTTCTAGCATATTCAGGCACATGACTGCGGTCAATTAAACCATCAGAAAAATCTACTGCTTTATCTGAATCGGTTGCCAACCATTGCGGATTTTTAATGTCATCTGTTTCAACAAGTTTCCCTGTCACAGCTGTCGCCTTTTTCGCTGACAAACCTTTGTCTGCATCATCTGTTAAGATGACAATATCACCAATCGCAATATCTGAATCAAATCGGTCACTAGCAACGTCAACCGTCGCTGTAACATCACCATCATCTGTTTCTGAAGTTGTTGTAATGGTCACTGTATCACTAGAACTGTCTGTATCCAATCCTGTTACAAGAGCGGTATTAATAACCGTAAATTCGATTAAACTGGCTGTGCTTTCACCTTCCTTAGCGTAGAGTTTTATCGCTTCACCTTCACGGTAACCCAAATTAATCGTAAAATCATAAGCTGTCGTTGTTAAATCACGACCAGAACCTTGCCACATTTTCTGTGCATCCCAATACCAAGTCTCATAGCCAGCGCCGCCATCAAGCCACATCATTTTTTGACCATCAACGACTAATTCTTCCGTACTAGCTGTTCCATCGTCAGTTAGGTATGGGATTTGATAACCATTGACATAGACATTTCCTGCACTAACAATCGCCATAATGGCTGCACTAGAATCATCTCCACTAAAATAATCGTTATAATCGGAATCCGTTAATCCCTTATCACGATTAGCAACTAATGTTTTTAGTAAAGTATATTTTGTGCCATTAATAGTTGTCGTTTTAGATTTGCTAGAACTACTATTTGTTGAACAAGCTGCTAAAGCGAAAATACTAACCAGCATAACTCCTAAAAAGACTACCAACTTCATTTTTTTCATATCTAACCCTCAAACTTATTTTTGAACGTTTTCTGTTTCAACTTTTCCTTGACGTTTATTCAAAGCTGCACGAACTGTTGGATAAAGTTTTTCTAGGTCTAGGAAGAAAACACATAGCAGACCTAAAAGTCCGATAATCCCTGGAATCAGCGAAATATTAAGACGAATTGCGAGTTTTGTCACCGCTTTTTGAACTTCAAGTGAAGCATCATATTGACCAATGACCAATACCCATGCAATAGCAACGTTATTAAGAGTTTCACCAACTTTAACAAGATATTGAGTTAAAGAAGATGTAATCCCTGAAACTGGGTGACCAATTTCGTATTCAAGATAATCAAATAATTCAGGCATTAATGCAAAGTACATTGTGAATGCAATTGAGAAACCAAAACCAATGATGAAGTAAGAAACTAGAACAAGCGCAGGTTGAGCAAGATAGAGCCCAAAGTAACCTAACTCTCCCATGATAATGCCAACCATGATAAGGACACGTTTAGAATATTTTTTACCAAGCATTGGCGTTAAGAACATCCCAATAAATTGAGCACCACTAAGGCACATCATGGCTGTTCCTTGCATGACTGGATTGTCCATAACATTTTTGAAGTAATACGCTCCACACATCAACGTCATCATAAACGCAAATGAAATAAATGCAGCCATTAAACCAAAGAGCCAGAAACGTCTGTTTTTAAGAATAAGAACAGAAGCCTTTAGCAAATTGTGCTTTGGTTGTTCCTCTTCGTCATTATCTGCTGAAACATTATCAACATAAATTTCTTTCAAAAGCAAAAGACTAACAACGATACACACAACAACAAATACCGTAACAAGTTGCGCCACTTGCGCATAACCTTGTAATCCTTTACCAATAAAGAAAACAAGTAGAGATGCAAATACTGTTGTCCCAAAGAAATTGATAACATTACCAGCCAATTGACGACATGTTGCAAGAACCGTACGTTCTTCAGGATCATCAGAGAGTGTTGGCAAAATCGTAAATTCAGGAATATTTAAAAACGTTAAACCAAGTGAGAAAACACAATAAGTAACATAAGCATACACCAGTTGTGAATTTGAAGCCCAGTCACTCGGAATATTAAAGACTGTGAGAAGACCTACTGTAACAAGAATAACTCCAAGAAACGCCCAAGGACGGCTCTTACCAAAACGTGAATTTGTCCTATCTATCAAAAGCCCTGCCAAATAGTCTGTTACAGCATCAATAATCTTACACACTAGGAAAAGTGTTCCAACAGCAGCTACCGATAAGCGAGCGGTGTCTGTCATATAAATCATCAAGTAAGTCTGAATCAACAAATTAGCAGTAAAACGACCTGTTTCATATAGCCAATAGCCAACACGCTGTCTCCATCTTAAAAGCTTACCGCCACCACTATTATTTGTAGATACTTCTACATTCGATGTTGTCGCAACCATAATATTTACTCCTTGTTAAAAATACCAAGCCCCTTAAAAAGTAAGAAGAACTCCCAATTTCCCTTTGCTTGTAGGGCATGTTAATTGGTTACTTGATGAAAGCTAATCTCTTTCATCAATAGAGGATTATCGCTCATAAGGCGATTAATCATGAACAAAATTCTTCACATTTTTCAACTAACCTCACAAGCTTAGCTGAACTCAAACAGTCACATTACCTATCTTTGTGACTTTGTCTTGTGAATCTTTTGAGAAGTTCTGATTTTCTCACAATCTATACAATCGTTTGGCATTCTCAGTCAAAATCATATCTTTGTCGGAATCACTAATATCTAGCGCTCTAACAAAATCTGGACCTGCTGTTAACCACTCTTTACGGACAGGGTAAGACGACCCATAAATAATATGATCGGCACCAAGAATTTTGACAGCTGCTTCTAGCTGATCTTTTCCCCAAGGCTGAGCATGTGACATTTCAAAAAAGAGATTTTTTTCCAGATGCCGAGCAATATCGCCATTATCTGTTTGAAATCGTTGAACGTCTTCTGCTTTTGTCGCCTTTTTAGGTAAAATCAAATTTTTAAAAGCAAAGAAACCACCGCCCAACATTGAATGAACAAACTTAATGTTAGGAAACTTATCAAAAAAACCACTGAACAATTCACGCATAATTGCTGTGCCTTGGTCAACATTACGCCCATAAGAACGTCTGACATTGTTGTATTCATAAAGTTGATTAAACTCCACAGGTACAGGGTTATGATGAATGTAAACAGTCAAACCAAGTTCATTAATGTACTCAAAGAACTCAGCAAATTGTTCATCGTCCAAATAATGATCACCGTAATGTGCCACCATTTGTAAACCAGTGAACCCCAAAGTATTTAGACAACGGTCAATCTCATCTTTAACTGCTTGACTAGCCCGCGGTGGAACAACTCCTAGCCCACGCAGACGACCTCCTGAACGTTTCGCAAAGTCTGCCATACCATCATTAAATTTTTTACAAAGCTCTAAACTTAGCCATTCATGATAGCAAGGCAACTTGAGAATACCCACATCAATACCTGCTTGGTCCATATCTGCTAAGATATTTTCCAAAATATAGTCACCTTCAACATAATTCACATTGGCATAACCAAAGGGTTTTTCAATGACCACCTGCTTACGTCCATTAGGCAAAATCTCCATTTTACCTTCCGTCTGGTAAAGACGAGGGACTTCAGCTAGAAATTGCTCTGCATAGGCATCATCATGAAAAATTTTTTCGTCAAACCAATAAATATTTGCATCAATAACCATTTTATTTGCCTTTCTAAGCCACAAACGTTGCTAACTATTTCCTGAAAACTATTATTCATCTCTCTTATTTAAGATTAATCTTTTGAGGATAAGACCAATAAATAGACTTGAATCGGAAATAAGAAATCCAAATTCACTTCACTTACTTTTTATCCCTCCTCGCAATAACTATATTACCTAAAAAGTAAAGCGCTTACAATTCTGTTTTGATAACCTTTTATTCTAAACAGGAATAAATAAACCAACTGTCCAATAGACAGCTGGTTTACAAGCACATGACATTGAAAAGCAGATTATAGCCAACAAATACTGTTTTACAAATCTCGGTAATCAATGAGTTCAACATCTTGCTTTCTGAGCCATTGTTTGACATCAGGATTGATTAACATAGCAACTTCTTGTGTTCGAGGAATGGTTAGGCTAGAGTGCGTTAGAATGTCATCATCAAGATAACCAGGGTGAAAAACAGCCAACTGTACCACATGGTCATCGGCTTTTGCTACCATGCGTTTTAGCATGTCAAAAGGCTCATAATGCGGCGCCATTGATTCCATATTGAATTGCACAAGAGAGTTCCCAATTGTCAATGGTGCGCCACCTGTTGAAAATCCTGAGTATTTCAAGCCGTGCTTTTTTGCGACAGTTTCTAATCCCTTAAAGAAATTGCTTGACGCTACCGCATGCCCTTCAAAATAATCTGGCTGACGCCCAAATAAGGCTAAAAATTTCTGGTACTGCGCTTCAATTTCCAAGACAACTTCCTCAAAAACGACAAAATCCTCTTTCGCCGCCCGAAATTGTTTAGAAGATTTGAAATTACCATTCTCATCCACCAAGCTCGGAATAAGCTCAGGATTTGTCAAAGACTTCCCAGCACAAATGTTGGTATGCACCCCAAGAGCCAAAGGACAATCTTTGATTAAATCAACGCCATGCTGCGTAGCAGGCATATTGACCATAACACCAAGGCTTGAAATCAACCCTTCCTTGACCGACTTTTCAATACCATAATTAACAGCCTCAGAATAACCTAAATCATCAGCACGCAAAAGAATTTTTTTCATAAAATCACCTAATTTCTTTGCAAAACACTTTCTGTTTTGTTAAAACCGAAAAGATACGTTAAAACAGCAGTTACAGCAAAAGCAATCGTTGCCGCAATACAGCCATTTATCATGTTCACTGTTCCACCACCAACATAGCCAAGAACAGCTAGAAAATTCGTAGCTCCCATAACATAAGTTCCAACATGGGTTAACCCTGCGTAAAGTCCACCACAGAAGCCACCTGCTGCAAGGGCAAGAAAAGGACGTTTATAGCGAAGTCCAATACCGTAAAGAACTGGTTCGGTTACTCCACCTATAATCGCTGAAACAAAATAACCAAACGCCAAAGCCTTAGCATCTTTTTCACGAAAACGCAGAAATGCTCCAAAAGCCATACCAAATGCTGCCCAAGTTGCATAACCACCTGCTGTCAAAACAAAACTATCATAACCATTTTGCATCATAGCAGTAATCCCAAAAACAATCAAAACTTGGTGCATTCCTGACATAACAAGGAATTCCCACAAGGCTGCAACGACAGCAATCGCAAGAAAGCCACCAACATTACCAAAAGCAATCAAGCCATTCCCAATTAATTCACCACCAAGATTACCAATTGGAGCCAAAACAACAAAGGTAATAGGAACCATAACAAAAATCGTTAAAAATGGCACGAAAATCGTTGATAAAACATCAGGAATTATTTTTTTGAAAAAACGTTCAACATAACTCATTACCCAAATAGAAATAATAACAGGTAAAACCGTTTGCGAATAATCATGAGCAGTTGTTGTTAAAAAACCGTAAATGGTAAATTTTTGACCATCCAAAGCAACAAAGTCAGGTACTAGCAACATCGCCCCTAACATTATCCCCATGACCTGACTCACACCAAGTTTTTTAGCAGCTGTAAAACCAAGAAAAATTGGCAAGAAGTAGAAAAAAGCACTATACATAATATCACATAAAACATACATATCGCTCTTTTCAGAAACCAATCCAAGTAAATCTGGTCCAATAACGACTTGAATCGTTTTAAACATTGCCGCAGCAATCATAGCTGGGATTAAAGGTGTCATTGAGCCTGACATATAATTAAGGATTGTCATTCCCACACCTTTTAATGTTAATTTTTCTTTTGGTTTATCCAGATTCTCGTCAACTTGTTTTTCCAATGTGACCCCTGCTAATTTAGCAAACTCAGGGTAAACTTTTGCGACATTTTGCCCAATGACAACTTGGTACTGTCCACCAGACTCAACAACAGCAAGAACACCTGGGATACTGGTTACCTCGTCCTTTTTAGGAACGGAAGTATCCTTTAAATTCAAACGCAAACGTGTCATACAATGTGTTGCACTCATCACATTTTCCTTGCCACCAACCGCAGCAAGCACTTTTTCTGCGATAACTTTGTTATTATCGACCATAACTTTCTCCTTTGCGAAGCTTCGCTATTTTTCTCCGCTATTTTTTTCATACAACCTGTTGATGTGTATCATCAGGTAAAGTAACTCGTCATCTGATTGACTATATCCCATACTTTGATGAATATAATCCATGATAACGACTGCAACTTGATAGATATGAGGTTGACTTTCTTTGAGACTTTGTAAAATAGTCTCATTCCCATTAATAAATGATTCATTTTCACGTAGTCGTTTCAGATAATAACGAACATGTGCTTGAAACCTTTGGTAATTAAATTCTTCACGCTCAATACGAATTGCTAATTGGTTTTCAATCATCTGTGTCATAATCTCAATCAATTCTTCGATAGCCTGACTTTCGTTGTCAATGTCAAATTCGGCTTGGCTATTGATAAAATGTATGGCAATACTGGTCACTTCACTGTGTGGGAGATTAACACCTAATGAAGTATTTATCAAAACCAAGGCATCTTCTGCTAATTTCGTTTCCTTAGGATAGAGCTGAGCAACATCCTGTGAAAAAAGAATTTTCATTTCCTTAAATTCTTTCAATCGACGAATAGCAAATTGGATGTGGTCTGCCAAGCTAAATATCAAAGTCGGATTGAGTTTTCCAGACAACTCCTTCTGCGCATTTTGCACGATTTCCACACTAAGCAACATCAAATCTTCTGGAATTTCATCCAAAAGTAATTGAAAATGAGGATCTAATTTATAAAATGTCATATCAATTTTTGAAAGATCCCCTAGCTCATAAGGCGTCTTTGGAAAACCAATACCACGTCCAAAGGCGACCAACGATTTACCATTATTGTCAAGACATTCTGCCACATTATTATTGATTTTCTTCACAACTCTCATCATATCTACCTTTTCTATTTATGCTATTTGTCCTGCACAAAAAAACTCTTCGAAGACATACCACACCCCTTTACTTGATGAACGGTAATGCCTCCCGAAGAGTAACAATCCTTGTTTAATTATAGTTTTATTGTAGTTGATTTTGTAAGCGTTGTCAAGTGAGATTTTAAAAAAGTTCCTATCCAAGTGCTTCTAATGCTTGGCTTGCTTTTGTGGCTAATTCGGTATTATTTTCCTCTGTCGCAGTATCTAAAGCAAGTTGATAGTAAGACTTAGCTTTTTCGATGTCTGCGGCTGTATAAATTCCCTCTTGATAAATAGCACCTAATTGATACGCAGCTGTAGCTTTATCGTGAGCCTCATTGTCTATCAAATCTTGATATAAACTGATAGCAGTTGTTACATCTTGTGTTGTTCCTTTACCTTCTAGTAAATAATCTGCTTGATAAAGCTGTCCTGTGCTATCTCCAAGGTCTGCCGCTTTTTTAAAATTCTCATAAGCTTTTTCGTCATTTTGTGTTACGCCTACACCAGCTTGATAAGCAAGCCCCAAATAGCGATAAGCTTTAAAATCATCCATTTTAGCAGCTTTCCTATAATATTTGATAGCTGTTTTTGCATTATACTCAATGTCACCAAAGTCCTCACCACCACCAGGGATAGATTCGTGCATATAAAGTAAACCAATATTAGTATATCCCCGCGGTTGCCCATTTTCAGCAGCTTTTTCCCACCATTCAATAGCACTCTGAACATTATCACCTTTGGCAGCTTGACTAATCTTATTTCCTTGATACATTTCACCCATATAGAGCATGGCATCGGCATTTCCTAGTTCTGCTGCTGCTTTTGCAAACTTATATTCTAAATCATATTCATTAGTATCAGTCTGCTCGCTAGTATTTTTAAAATACAAGGCAGCTTTTGTTAAGTCTTCAGCAGTAATATTGGATTCCGTAACAGCTTTTCCTACAGAATCATCTGATATAGATACGGCTTTATAACCAATAACTACTAAAATTATAAAAATTATAGTGCCTAATAATAAATAGTATTTCTTTTTCATTTTTATAGCTCCTTTTCTTCGATAGCATGATTATACATTCTCCCACAAAACATCCCTTATAGTTCAACAAACTACAAGGGTGTTTTCTTATTTATTGCAAAGCTTCTTCGGCACGTTTGTCGCTATACATGATAAATTCAACGATAAAGGTTAATACCATGGCGATAGCAAGGCAGATGAGGACTTTATAGAAATCACTCATATTGCCAGTGGCAGGGTCAATATAATTGGCTAAGCCAAAGAGACCTTGTCCACCCATGAGGTAAGCTTTCGCGCCTGAAATACCAAGTAAGACACCACCAATCGCACCACAAACAATGTTAATGGCATATTCTTTCTTCAATGGCAAGAGGATTGAGTACATCAATGGTTCACCAACGGCACAAATTTGTGAAATGGTTGCTGGTAAAGCGAGGTTTCGAACTTTTGTACTGCGTGCTTTAGCACAGATAGCAAGCCCTTGAGCCATACCGACAAATGGACCAACTGCTGTAACAACGGCAATGTAGTCAAATCCATTGACCGCAATATTAGAAATCGCGATAGCAAGAACCGCCCAATGAAGTCCGAACATAACCAGAACACCAAAACCTCCACCGAGAATAGCGCCAGCAATGGCTCCACCAACATAAGGAATACTATACAAAGCAGAAACCAACCAAGCAAGGCTATTTGAAATAAGCGTAGCAACTGGTCCGATAACTAGATAAGTCAAAATGACGGTTACAACCAATGTTACAAACGGTGCAACAATATTTTTCAACACATCAGGCAATGCTTTGCGCAAACTTCTATCCAACTTCGCAGCAAATAAAACGGCTAAAATAATCGGAATAACACTTGACGTGTAGCCACTACCAGGCATGATGACAGGAATGCCAAATACAGTCGTGTAGTAACTCATTTCAAACGACGTTCCTTGGAACACCGTTCCTAAAACATCTGCTGTTGAGCTAAGGTTAACCATTGTTGGGTAAGTCAAAGCGGCACCAATAGCAGCACCGACAAATTCATTGACTTTGAATTTACGAGCAGCTGTAATTCCTAGTAAGATTGGGAAGTAATAGAAAAAGCCATCACCAAGTGCGTACAAAATCATGTACAATCCACTATCGGTATCAATCCACCCCAATGATGAAAAGAAGGACATTAGCCCTTTGACAAGCCCTGCTGCTGCCAAAACCATTAAAATTGGAGATAAAACACCAGAAATGGAATCCATAACTTTTGAGACAATGCCTGTCGATTCTTTAGCTACTGGCTCTTCTTTGTCGCCGCTAGCCAATTGGAGCTGGCTCATTGCCAAATCATAAAGAGGAACCACCAATTTTTCACCGACAACCACTTGGTATTGCCCGCCAGCTTGAACAACCGTCATGACTTCATCCAAATCAGTTAATGCTTTTTTATTGGCTAAATGGTCATCTTTTAACACAAACCGTAACCGTGTAACACAATGCGTCAATGATATCACATTATCTTTACCACCGACGTTTTCAATAATGCTTCTAACCAAATCTGCTTGATTTTTTGCCATAATAATTTCCTTTCTTAATGAACAATGGCATCCACCCATTGACTAAATTCTTCGTTATAATCGGCATCAGCATGCCCCATTCCCCAAATCAATTCATAATGAACATCAATACCACGCTTTTTCAAAGCTAATGCTAATAAGTAAGAAATCGCAAATGAGGTATCCGCATCTTTTGCCCCTAAACAAATACGATAATGAGAAGCAACCTGTTTTTCCTCCAAATCAGACTGCAAGAAAGTCATTGGATTTAAGAGTTTTCTGGCTAATATCAAATCTTCTTCTGCCAAATCAGCTTGAAATGCTTTCTGATAAGCACTCAATGCTGGCAATTTCTCAATATGCTTAGCTACGTTTTCAGAGAAGTGACGATGATTTTTGTCACGATTTCCAAACACTTCTGTTTCAGGTGTTTGATAATCTAAGCTATCAAACGCAGGGCAATCTTTCTTACGTCCCATATAGTTTACAACATAAGCATCCAAGTCAAAGACAGTCGCTTGACCATTCTCAAAATGGCACCACAATCCTTGCGGGTCTAATTCACGAGCCAATTCTTCCTTTTCATCGTTTGTTTGAGCATGTTTGGCGAGAAATTTATTGAGTGATAAGCTAAGTTGATTGAGAATACCTTGATAAAAATCCCCACCACGACCATCTGACGTCAAGGATTCACCCAAGTGCAAATTGTTCACATACTCAGGAAATTCAGCCGCTAAAGACTGACTTAATAACTGTTGACGTTTATTGATAATTTGAGGTCTAACACGTGAATTAAACGTATAAATTTTCTTTGCTTGGAACATCCATTCATACGCCATATCAGCGTGTTCTAAATTTGTAATCGGACAAAAGCATTGTGCGGCAAAGATATCATCACGTTGGTCAAGCTCAGCACCAATTTCTTCTAAAAAAGAAAGATATTCTGCTCGATTTCCTGTGCTACCTAGTAAGCTGCTCATCGCACCGCCAGCACTCGTTCCCACACTAATGATTTTTTCAATATCACCAGGAATGTCATTGTGATGTTTTCTAAGCCACCTAACAGCCGCTTTTAAATCCACCAAGCCTGCAGGAGCTTTTCCAATGCCATTTTGCGACTGACGACCTCTAGCTCCCACGCTGACAAGGACATAACCATCTTCCAAATAGCGCTGATTACGCGGCGTTACCATTGCAGGTTGACATTCAGCATAGCCACCAATATCATTGTAAAAAATGATAGGAACCGTCTGGCTTGTGTAGATTGTGCCATTTTTGTTTGTGACCACAGCGTCTCTATCAATGGTACCATCTGCAGTCATATAAACTGCTGGCACAAAGATATGCAAAGCCTCTAGTTCACTCTCCTTCGGCTGAGCACAATAAACATTCTTCAAAGACATATAACAATTATTCGTTTCATCAAAAATCCATTGATTAATCGACATTTAATCCTCCTGATTACTTAAGATACAAAGAGCTTAGGGCGTGTTCAATTAAACTAAGATACAAAGGGCGTTAAAACGCAAAGGGAAAATAGGGAACTGACTGACGAAGCGTCAGATTCTAAGTCAGGGCATCTTTTTCCCACAGCGTTTAGCCCGTGTTCAATTAATAAGATACAAAGCCCGTTAAAAGCTTGTTTCCAATACATATTATTTTTGGAAGCGCTTCTATAAATATAATATACAACATTATTTGTGTTTTGTAAATATTTTATTTAATATTTTTTAAATTTTTTATTTACATTATTTACGTCATCACCTATAATAAATTTAAGAGAAGGGAACGAATGGTATATGAATCCACTAATTATCATGGAAAGTTTGAAAGAACAATTCTCACCAGCAGAATTAGCTATTTATGATTTAATCAAAAAACAACCGTCTTTAGTCACCCATGCGACGACGACTGATTTAGCCAAAAAAGCAGGTGTTTCTCAGCCAACGCTAACTCGTTTTGTCAAAAAACAACTTGGCTATAAACGTTATCAAGATTTTCGCTTTGACTTTATCAACTGGCTTTCATCAAACAACGCCACAAACACTGATGAGGACAATGAATATTTCACGCGCCTCACCAAATTACTCGAACTCACTAAGGCAACGTTGACCGATGAGGTTATGACTGATTTAGCAAGCTTTTTATCACAAAGCGAGCATTTATTTGCCACTGGTGGTGCCAAAAGTTTTTTAAGTGCCAAATTATTTGAAACCTTGATGCGGAAAATGGGAGTTTATGTGTCATCTTATTCAACAGATTACCTTGATGATGCCGTTAACTATTTCAAAAAAGACGATTTATTGCTTATCTTTTCAGCAGGCGGCGATTCCACTTACATTCGCAAAATCACCAATTTGAAATGCAAAACACTTTTAGTAACAGCCAATCCAAATGCCAAATATCGCAAGCATTTTGATAAAGTCATCACACTCCCAACTCTTTCAGGAGACTGGGAATATGATTCCATTTCCCCAATTATGTTTGACATCTTCACAGAACTCCTTGTCACACATTATGCCAAACAAATGAAAAACTAACGCAACAACCAAAAGCCACCCGATTGTTGAAAACGGGTGGCTTATTTATTTTTTCACTGAAATGGATTAAAAGGAGTTTCGTTTTTTTGAGTTGTATTTGTCTAAACTAGTTTATTGTTTGGTGTTTTTTTGGTATTTTGGGTGACTGATTGGTGATTTTTCAATTTTTAACCATGTGCCAATCTTGCTAGCAAGTTCTTTGGTCATTTCAAAAGCGCCAGCAATTTGTTCTTTGCTAATACCGTCAACATGGACACCTGAGGTAATTACACAATTTTGCGGCAACAGCTCTGCTATTTCTTCCAAAAGAACATCAGCCAAAACGTCATCTTTATGAAAACGCCCTGAATGGCTTGGAAAACGCACCACTTGCTTGTCCGCATTTTCTTTACAATAAGTGGTTACTGTGCCAATATGAGGATGGCTTCCGCCTGTCAATTGAATAAACAAGTCAGCGCCAATATAGTCAACCTGCGCTTGAATAGAATACCCATAGTCTGTCACTTCAAATGTTGCCATCTAATCACCATCCCAACGTCCAGCATAATCATTGCGAATGTGCAAAGCATCTAGCAATTTAGCAGTATTGTGGTCGATAATATCTTGCAAAGTCTTAGGATGATTGTAAAAGGCTGGTACAGGCGGAATGACTTGTACACCCATCCGTGATAATTTTGTCAAATTTTCCAAATGAATCGTATTTAACGGTGTCTCACGTGGGACAATGATGAGTTTACGTTGTTCTTTTAAAGCCACATCAGCTGCGCGACCAATAAGATTGTCTGAAAAACCGCAAGCGATACCTGCAACAGTTTTCATGGAAGCTGGAACAATCACCATACCGTCTGTCAAGAAAGACCCTGAAGCAATTTTGGCACCCAAATCCTTGTTAGAATAAAGCACATCACACAAACTGGCAAATTCATCATGTGACATATCGAGCTCCAGTTTTAAATTCTCATGTGCCCAGTCAGACATGACCACATGCGTTTCAATGTCAGGATATTCTTTTAGTTTCTTTAATAAATTGATAGCATAGATTGTGCCTGAAGCGCCAGAAATAGCTACCACAATACGTTTTTTGCTCATAAGCACCTCACTTTTGTAATGAATACTCACTGAAAATCAACATTAGACTAAGTAGCACAAATGCAGATAGAACCGAAGGTCATCAAATCAAGTCAACAATATCTAAGTCCGATTTTCAAAGCGTATAAGGACAATCGTTTTTTAACTTGCCACTTGCTTAGCTAGCGTACCAACGACTACCAACTTAAAAATTCTTAATTGAAGATGACCCTAGGCTATGCAGTGAAATCATCCAGTGGATGATTTCAGCCCGAACCAAGAAAAGAAAGAGTGAGGGGGTCGGAAATCTGTATCGTTAACTAGTTACTACCAGCCGTAAACGACTGAAAACCTTGTCACCTTAACAGTCAACCACATCTTTCTAGTCGTTCTGGCAGGGTTAAGCAGAGGAAATCATAGATTTCTGGCTTACCGCCATTTTTTCTTTGCTCTTGAAACGCCCTTTGTCTCTCAAAATAAGAGGTTGGAAGATTAGCTCCAGCCTCTTATTAAGGATTACTTGCCTTATCTTCTATCTCATTTTATCAACAGTCTTGTTATCTAAAATGAGTAGCAATTAATCTAAATATTTTTTCCAATCAGGAACTTCTTTAAATTTAGCACGTTCAAATTGGTCTTTCATGTCAAATGGTACTGTACCGTCAAGGACAAGTTTAGATGACATTCCTCGTACACGGATGTGTTCTGGTGAATATTCTGGACGTTCTGATGGGTCAAGTGGGTGGTTACGCATACCTTCCAACGACATAATATCTTTGTGGGCTTGGAAGCGTGTATTGATTGTCCACATGACATCATTCATATCAAAGATATCCACATCTTCATCAACAAGGATAACTGTTTTGAGTTCTTTGAAAGATGAGAATGCTAGCAATGCAGCTTGACGTTGAATACCTTCATCTGCAGGATTTTCTTTGCGGATTTGCATGATTGTCATCAATTTACCGCCACCAGCTGGTGGATTGTAAACATTAAGCACTTTACCAGGGATAGCTTTGTCAACCAAGTTAAGGATAGAAGCTTCTGTTGGAATACCTGCCATTGACACGTGTTCTTCAGAAGGGCCAATTGTTGTTTGCATAATTGGATTATCTTTACGGTGAGTAACCGCTTTAACTTTGATAACATTTAAAGCTGGATTGGCTGGACCATTGTAACCTGGGAATTCAGGCATAGCATGACCTGTATGCGTATTAATATCTTCTTGAATTGTTTCATTTGGAAGGATTTCACCTTCAATGATAAATTCAGAACGTGCAATACCAACTTCATCAACAGCGATAGAATCAACCAATTGAACAGGTTCGTTACGAAGCGCACCTGCAACCCAAAGTTCATTGTAACCAAGTGGTGTCGTTGGTGGTTCAAATGTCGCCCCAATCAAGATAGCAGGGTCAAGACCAATATTGATTGTAATTGGCATTGGTTTGTTAAGTTTTTGATATTCTGACAAGAAAGCACCAATGTGACGACCACCAGGCATGATATAAATACCAATAGTATCTTTATCTTCCAAAACCATACGGTGAATTGTAACGTCACTCATTGATTTATCTGGCGTTGAACCATAAACCAAACCAGTTGTGATGTAAGGTCCTGCATCGTATTCTGTATTTGTTGGCGCAGCAATGAGCTTACGAATATCAAAATCATCATCAGTTGCTAAGTGAACAACTTCTTGAGCAGGTGCTTGGTCCTTAGAAACTTTAACAGGTTTCACTGGATTTTCAACGGCTTTGTTCAAAAGATGTCCAAGGTCTTTGTAATCATGATGAAGAATATGACCAACACGTTTACGGCTTGCCATTGTACCAATATTGACACGAACATTAGGGAATCCCTTAATGTTATTGAAGGTCATTGCTGGACCTTCTTGAGTTGGACGTTCTACGGTACCGCCAGCTCCGATATAACGGTAAACGCCAGAAATTTCAGCGTTTGGATCGATTTCAACATCCGTTTCATGGTATTGTCCTGGAATTTCTTTAAGTTCTTCCAAGACTTTACGCAAATCATAAGGTTGTTCTGACATAAGATTTACTTCCTTCTTAAAGATTTCATATTAAAAGTGTAAACCTTCAATCACCGATAAACAATTCAAGTTAGGCGTTTTCCTATTCCTGTTTGGAATATTTTTCTTGCATTCCTTTCCAGAATACATCCAAAGCTGGTGTTGTTTTCTTCTTACGACGGATTAGATTCATTTCTGACACCATATCAACCTCCAACGGACGACAGATAATTGCTTTCGTTTTAAACGGTGCAACCAATTTTTCCATCATCACCGAAACACCCATTTCTTTTTCAATAAAGTCAATGATGAGATTGATACGATTTCCTTGATAGCCCATTTTCGGTTCAAAACCATAGGTATGACAAAGTTCTCGTACTTTTTGGAGCAACTGCGTTTTATTGCCAAGTTGGAAGAATGTCTCATCTTTCAATTCAGCCAAATCAAGTTTTTCCTTGTTGGCTAAGGGATGATTTTCAGGCAAAACCAAGACAAAACGGTCATAATCTAAGGTTAGACTATCATAAATATCAGGAGCAGCTTTGGTAAAAGAACGCGTAAAGACCACATCGCAGATGCCATCATCTAAACTATGCATCAGCTGGTCAGCCTCTTCTTCCTCGACAACAACCGTGTAATCAGGATACTGCTTTTGAAAAGCTGCAATATCTGAAATAATAGGATAAGAAGACATACTCGGAATACCATGAATGGTTAGTTTATGTTTTTCTTGTTCAGACAAATCCTCTAATGTCTCTTGCATTTCTTGAAAAGTGCCCATAATCTTTTGAACATAAACTCGCACAATCTCCCCTTCTTCTGTCAGAGAAATTTGACGATGTTTACGATTAAACAAAATCACACCCAACTCTTTTTCAAGCGCAATGATTTGCTTTGAAATGCTTCCTTGCGTTGTATAAAGTTGTTCTGCTGTCTCGGTGTAATTCAACGTTTCACACAAGCTAAGAAAGACTTGAAATTTTTGGAAATTCATTTCCTGCTCCTATTCTTAATACTATTCCATTTTAGAATAGTATATCACAAAAATCTGAATTGTTTTTTAAAAAGTTGGTGTTAAAATGTAACAGAAAAGAAAGAATTCACAATAATAGAACACGGTCTAGCAGTCAACACTAATGTTTTCAAACTGTTAATGACTTTGTTCTTTTGAAGGAGGAAAATTGTATGCCTACTGGCGTCATCATTAATGCCCTATCAGTCGTTTTTGGAGGGCTACTAGGTGGTCTTGTTGGAAACAAATTATCAGAAGACTTCAAGACACAAATCAATATGATTTTTGGGGTCTGCTCAATGGGAATGGGGATTTCATCTATCGGATTGATGAAATACATGCCCGCTGTTATCTTTGCTATCGTTATCGGAACAGGGATTGGACTTGCACTTCATCTCGGTGATTGGATTAACAAAGGCGGTGCCCTCATGCAACGTAGCATGGCAAAGATCGTGCCAAACGACCATTCATCACTATCTCATGAAGATTACCTTGCTACCTTGTTAACTGTTATCGTACTTTTCTGCGCAAGCGGTACTGGTATTTATGGTAGTCTAGATGCAGGAATGACTGGTGATTCAACAATCTTGATTTCAAAATCAATTTTGGACTTCTTTACAGCAGCTATTTTTGCTTGTAATCTAGGTTATGTGGTATCACTTGTTGCCATTCCACAATTTATCATTTTCTGCTGCCTCTTCTTCTTGTCAGCCTTCATCGTGCCACTTACAACACCTGATATGATTGCTGATTTCAAAGCCTGCGGTGGTTTTCTAATGCTTGCCACAGGTTTCCGTATGGTAAAACTGAAAATGTTCCCAATTGCCGATATGATACCAGCCATGATTCTCGTCATGCCACTTTCTTGGTTCTGGGTTAATGTTATTCTACCATTGCTATAATAACTATCATTTTTAAACATTCAACATGTCACATACGTAGAGAGATAAAATTATTTTCGGCGAGATAATTTTATCTCTTTTTTATGTTCAAAAATCACACCTGTTTAAGTTATTGAAATTTTTTTGCTATTTCATTTTTTTAACTTATCATAGAAAAAATGATTTGTAAGTTTTCTAAGTTTATTAGAATACTTTTAATAGAAAAAATAATCATCTCTCCCAATGCTTTGATACTATATCTTAGCCTCTGTTATATTAATTGTCCGACATCGCTTTTGAAAAGCTACCTCATTTGTATTCTTCATTTAAGTGTGTTATCATATTTTCTATAAAACTTATATTAAGGAGAATGTCATGTCAAAAAATATTCAAGAATCACTTGACTCTTGCCTATTTTTTACTGTAAAAAAGCTGGATCGTGCCCTCAACAAATTGGCGGAGGAATCTTTCCAAAAAGTTGGAATGACTCCAACTTATGCCTTTATTCTTCTTATTCTTGCGGAAGAAGATGGCAGATTGCAAAAGGATATTGCACAAATACTTTATATCGCACCTTCTACCTTGACACGCCTTGTTGAGAAATTGGTCTATAAAGGTTATGTCACAACACAAACTGAAGGACGTACTCGAAAAGTTTATCTTACAGTCAATGGCAGAGAACTTTTACCAGATATCCGAGAAGCTTGGGACAATTTGCATGCCCGTTATAAAGCTATTCTTGGTGATGATTACGCTGATGACTTGGCTTCTATCATCAATATCAATTCAGAAAAATTGAGATAATCGGAGAGCAAGAAACTCCGATTTTTATATTTTTTGTTATTTTTGAGTCAAATTAGTTGTATGCACAACTAATATATGTTATACTATCTCCATTAACAAATGAAAGAGGTATATTTTATGTTATTATCTATTAATTTTCCAGAAAAATTCACACCAGGTTTGACTGATAACTTTGTTTCAAACGAAGTTGTCTTTAAAGACCTTGACTTTGACAAAATCCTTGACGGTCTGCTTGACGCTGGCAAATGGGAAACTTATTATGAAAATTCATCAGACGTGCATATGTATAACCAAGACTCTACTGTTCTTACAAACGACACACGCTTCCGCTTTAAAACATTTGGTTTTGACGTTGAAGCTCAAGTTGAAGAATATGATTTAGATGCTAAAAATGGTGTTTTACGCTTAGCATGGCATGGTTGGAACGAAGCTGAAGGCGATGAATTTCTTGACGTTTACCATGCTTGGTTAGTTCAAAAATTGGACCGTAACCGTGTTCGTATCTTGACACAAGAATCTCAAATCGGTACACCTGCTAAAGAGTTAGCAAAATCTGTTCCTAATACAATGATGCTTGGTCACCAAGCTTGGTTAGACGGACTTGTTGCCTTTGCTAAAGACTAGAAAAAATAGCTTCTAAGTGTTATCATAGAAAGAAAACTGGAGAAAGCTATGTCAAAAGAAGATATCAAAAAACAAATTCGCACTGCCTTTGACCACCGTGTTGCTGTCCGCGTTTACAACGACCAAGAAATTTCCCATGATGATATGGATTTTATCCTTGATACAGCTTGGTTGAGCCCTTCTTCTATTGGTTTGGAAGCTTGGCGCTTCGTTGTTCTTGACCGCAAACAAATTGAAAAACTTCGTGATGAACTCAAAGCCGTTGCTTGGGGGGCTCAATACCAATTAGATACAGCAAGCCATTTTGTTCTCCTCATTGCTGAAAAAAATGCACGCTATGATTCTGAATCGGTCAAAAATAGCCTTATTCGACGTGGTCTCGGTGAAGGTGATGCTCTTAACAGCCGTTTAGCAACCTACGAATCTTTCCAAAAAAATGATATGAAAATGGCTGATAATCCACGCGCTTTGTTTGACTGGACTGCCAAACAAACTTATATCGCACTTGGAAATATGATGACCACAGCTAGCATGCTTGGCATTGACTCTTGCCCAATCGAAGGGTTCAATTACGAAAAAGTCAATAGCATTTTGGCTAATGCAGGCATCATTAATCCTGATAACGAAGGTATCGCAAGCATGGTATCATTTGGTTATCGTCTACGTGACCCTAAACACCCACGCTCACGTAAACCTCGTGAAGAAGTCATTACATGGCTCGATTAAAAATATAGAAACACACTTCCTTATCCTCGATGAAAAGATATTAGTCAACTACTACATATCCTTTTCAAAGAGAAAATTAACCTTTCATTAACACCGTATAACCAAAAACCAGTTCTGAATTTTGACGTTCAGGACTGGTTTTGTTTATAAAATCAATGACAAGAGGAGATTACACTCATTATTGATTGAATTTTTCTTTCTAAATTTCAGATAACTTAGCACCATTTGAGGCGATAATTTCTTTCATCCAAGCATAGGATTTTTTAGGAGTACGTTTCAAGCTGCCATTACCTTTATCGTCCATATCCACATAAATAAAGCCATAACGTTTTTTCATTTCTCCTGTTGAAAGTGAGACTAAATCAACAGCTCCCCACATGGTGTAACCTAAACATTCTACACCATCAATGATAATAGCGTCAGCCATTGCTTGAAGATGATCACGTAAATAATCAATACGATAATCATCCTGAACAATACCATTTTCATCAAGTTCATCAATGGCCCCCATACCATTCTCAACAATAAAAATTGGTTTTTGTATGCGATCATAAATCTCATTCATGACGTGACGAAGTCCCAAGGGATCAACTGGCCATCCCCACGGCGTCTCTTTAAGATATGGATTCGTAGAGCCACCAACATTAAACCAGTCATCTCCAGCTTTAGTGGTATTAGAACGGTAATAAGAAAAAGAAATAAAATCAAGTTGACCTTCTCTAAGGAGTTCTTCATCATCAGCAGCAAAAACAATTTCTTTCACGCCTCGACGACGCCAGATTTCTTTTGCATAACGTGGGTAATAACCACGCCCCATAATGTCAATAAAATACCAATTTTCACGACGTTCCTGCAAGCGATGAAAAACATCTTCGGGCTTACAAGTTGCTGGATATAGTTCACTCATAGCATACATTGCACCAAATTGGCTATTTGGCATCATTTCATGTCCAAGTTTAACAGCACGCGCACTAGCTACAAACATATGGTGGGCAGCTTGATAACGGTCTTGCCCTTCTGATTGTCGTGTCCCACATGGACCAAATCCTCGCACAGCATTGATTTCATTAAAAGTCAACCAATAACGGCAACGGTCACCGTAACGTTCAAAGAGAATTTTGCAATATTTTACATAACAATCAATGACATGACGTGATGACCAACCATCATATTTCAACGCCAAATGCATCGGCAACTCATCATGACAAATCGTAATTAAAGGTTCCATGCCATATTTTGCCATTTCATTAATCACATCATCGTAAAACGCTAACCCCTCTTCGTTAGGCGTTTCTTCCTCACCTGTTGGAAAAATACGTGACCAACAAATTGAAAATCTAAAAACATTAAATCCCATGCCAGCCATCAAAGCAATATCTTCCTTATAGTGATGATAAAAATCAACTGCACGATGACTAGGATAATATTCATCTTCTAAAAAGACAGGCTGTGCTTCTTTCGGAACAGGATCTGCATAGAAAAATGAGCTACGCGGATTGATAATGCTACCATCTGGCATCTGCATGGTATGATGACGTGGATTTTCTTGTGAACCATCTGTTTCATAGTCATGTGAAAGTAAACCACGTCCTCCTTCGTCAAAGCCACCCTCATATTGAAAATCTGCTGTGGCTCCTCCCCAGAGAAACCCTTTTGGTAATTCGTATGACATTAGTTTTCCTCCTTATCCAAACGTTGCCCTTGCTTCACATCACCCATTTGAGGTAGTTCAATCGTTTTTCCATTAGCATTTGTAATAATTAACATAGTTGTTGTATCATAACCTTTTTGATTAATCCTGTCTCGATCAATTCTCACAATCGGTTGACCCGCGCGAATACTATCACCAGCTCTTGCCAAAACATCAAAGCCTTCTCCGTTTAGCTCAACGGTATTAATGCCAATATGAACCAATAGTTCAACGCCATCAGGACGTGTTACGCCAAACGCATGCCCTGTTGGAAAGACAGTTGTTAATTCACCATTGGCAGGCGCTGTGATAAAATCACTTGTTGGTTTGAAGGCAATACCATCTCCCATTAATTTTTGAGCAAATACTTCATCATTCACCTTTTCTAATGGCACCAACTCACCATCAGCAATCGCAAGTATAGCATCATCTGGTACAACCTGACGAACAGGTTCCGTGACAGTCAACTTAGCATCTTCTTTGCTAGTATCAATTCCAAGTAGATAAGTTACAACCGCTGCAACAACAATAGCCACAATAATTCCAGCAACAGCTGCTAAAACAGTTTTGCCAAAGATTGGTAGAGCAAGAATATTTGAATACCCCATTTCATAGGCTTTAGCACCAAGAATACCAGCAACGATACCACCAACAAAGCCACCAGCCATAACACCATACATTGGTTTCTTGTACTTCAAGTTAACCCCATAAATTGCAGGTTCTGTGACACCTGCCACGATACAACCAATAGCAATCGATAGAAGCTCACCTCGTTTAGCTTTGTCCTTAGTACGTGCCGTAACACCAATAACAGCACCACCTTCAGCCATATTATGTAAAAGAAAGGCAGGACGAATCATGGCATCGTATCCAGGATTCGTCAGTAACTGTGTCATAAATGGTGCTAATGCGGTATGCATCCCAGCCATAACCATCCAAGGAAGAGCAGCAGCCAAAAGCCCCACAGCAATCGGTCCTACAGTTCCTTCCAAGAACATAAACAAGCTTGCAATACCTTGTCCAATCATATTTCCAAGTGGACCTAAGATAATAAACCCTAAACTTCCCGCTACAAAAATAGTTCCCATTCCGACAAAAATTGCCTTAAAAATATTTGGGATAATCTTATTAAGAAATTTTTCGACATAATAAGCAAGAATAGCAATTAGTAGAGCAGGTAAAAGCGATGTTCCATACGAAAGCAAACGAACACTTATACCAAATAACGTAATGGGGTCACCTGCTGTTACTAAACCTGTAAAATTCCCATGCAATAATGCTGCTGCCGAAGCCATTGCATAAATTGGTGTGGCACCTAATTTATTAGCCGCACCGTAAGCAACAAAAATTGGCATGAAATAAAATGGGGCATCTGCAATAGCTGATAATAGCAAATAACTTGATGAAGTAGCAAAATTACTATCAATAAAGGTCACAATCAATAATAAGACAACCTTTAACATCCCTCCAGCAATCAGACCAGGAATCATTGGGGTAACTGAACTTGATACAAAACCAATAATTTTACTACCTGCATTCTTCCACGTCCATGGTTCTTTAGGAGTTAAATCACCATCCAAATTTTCATCGATACTACCACCCGATGTAATGTTAAAATCATTCATCATCACATCGTAAGTTTGCAATAAATGTTGCCCTAAGATAACCATATACTGACCACCAGCATAGACAACACCTAGGACTCCTTCTAGATTTTCTAAAGCCTCCTTATTAGCTTTTGAAGCATCTTTTAGTTGAAACCGCAACCGTGTCATACAATGAGACAAGGTTTGAATATTGTCAACATCACCGACATTTGTGACAATTTCTTGTGCTAACTTCTTATAATCCATAGCTAACCTCTTTTTGTAATTTTTGTCATTTTGTTTTGTAAAATTTTACACCCTCATTGTAGTTCTTTTTGAAAGCGATATCAATAATTTTTTGATATTTTTTATAATTATTTTTGACATTTTTGTCAAAAACGCTTAAAATACTTGATTAGAAAGGTATTTTGATTATGAACATTTTACAAAAAATGCAACTCCACGAACAAGAATACTCAAAATCTGAAGCAAAAGTTTATCACTTTCTCAAGGAGAATTTTGAGAAATTAGAAACGTTGACAATTACTAGAATTGCAACAAATTCACATACTTCTACATCTGCCGTCCTACGATTTTGCCAAATTTTGGGCTATAAAGGATTTAAAGATTTTCGCTACGATGCTATCAATTATATTCATCAAAAGCCAAAAGAAGAAAATGAAGATATTCTTGACCAAATTGCGGATAATTATAGCGTTATTCTAAATCAAATGAAACATTTAGAACGTCAAGCAATTGACGAACTTGTTGATTGTATTTTAAAAAGACAGCATCTGCATATTCTTGGTATTTTTCTATCATCACTCCCTGCAAGGTACTTACATTTTGGTTTACAAGATTTAGGTATCGCTAGTCAATTAGCAAGTGATTTAAACAGCGGGAATCATCTTTCAAATATTATTGACGAAGAAGACACACTTATTATGTTTTCTATTTCAGGGTCGTCAGCCAATTTCAATAACACATTAAGTGCTATCTCAAAAAATATGCCACAGAACTCCTATCTAATTACATTAAATGAGCACGCTGCTGCCGCGAAATACTTTAACCATGTCATTACTCTTCCTGGAAATTCCATTTCAAAACAATCTATTGTAGATACGCAGGCTATCACTATGATTTTTGTTGAGATTTTGCTCAATATGGCTCATCGAAAATTATAAAGAGGTTGGAACCTATTGTTCCAACCTCTTTTAACGATTATCACAGACTAAAAGTCTCTGTAAGTATTTCCTATTTACCTTGCATTGAAATTTTTCATTTGGCGTTTGATGTCGCGGTCTTGTTCACGACGTTTGATGGTCTCACGTTTATCATAATCATGTTTCCCTTTTGCCACACCAAGCAAAACTTTAGCGAAGCCATTTTTCAAATAAACTTTAAGCGGTACAAGGGTCATCCCTGTTCCTTTTAGGTCATTTGATAATTTTTCGATTTCGCGTTTTTTTAGCAATAATTTACGAGTGCGCTCAGGGTCTTGATTCCAAATATTTCCTTGTTCAAAAGGTGAAATATGGACATTAATCAGCCAAGCTTCACCATTTTTGATTTGGGCATAGCCATCTTTGAGCTGAATACGTGCAGCACGAACGCTCTTGATTTCTGTTCCTGTCAGAACAATCCCTGCTTCAATTGTATCAACGATGTTATAGTCATGACGCGCTTTTTTATTTTGTGCAACGACATTTCCGTCACCTTTTGGCATATTAGATACCTCTCTTGAAAATTAGTGATTATCTTAGTTAGCAGTTTTATTTTTTAGCTTTACGTGATTTTTTCTTAGCAACTTCTTTATAGAAAGGTTTCTTGCCTGACTTTTTAGAAGTTGAAGTGGAAGATTTACGATTTCGTGGTTTGTTTGATTTTGAACCTTTGTGGTTATCCGCTTTTGGACGACGTTTTTCTTTACCAGAACGGTCTTTGCGTGATTTTTTAACTTTCTCTACCACATCATACTCACTTGGAATGTATTCAAAGTCAATATCGCCAGTTTCTTTATCAGCACGTGTTAATTTGATTTTAATCGGTTGACCAACACGGAAAACTTTTCCTGATTTTTCACCTTGAAGGGTCAATGTACGTTCGTTGTAATTGTAAAATTCTGGCAGAGTTGTGATGTGAACAAGCCCTTCGATTGTATTTGGCAATTCGATGAACATCCCAAATTTCACGACACTAGCAACCACACCGTCAAATTCCTGACCAACGTATTCTTCCATGTATTCGGCTTTTTTCATGGCTTCAACGACACGTTCAGCATCAATAGCACGACGTTCAAGGGTTGAAGATGACGTTGCCAATTCTGGAATCACATTTCTAAAGTGTTCGATTTTCTCATCAGTGAGTTGTGTGTATTCGCGAATCATGCGGTGAACAAGCAAATCAGGATAACGACGAATTGGACTTGTGAAGTGAGTATAGTACTCCGCAGCCAAACCATAGTGTCCGTGATTATGTTCAGAATAACGTGCTTGTTGCATTGAACGAAGAAGCATCATGTTTAACACTTCTGCGCCTGGTTTACCTTCCACTTTTGCCATGAAATCTTGTAAAGCTTGTTGAGTGATTTTGTTAGCTGTACCATGGATTTGAACGCCAAAAATGCTAGCATAATCAAGGAATTTTTGTAATTTTTCAGCTTTTGGTTCTTCATGGATACGGTAAATAAATGGCAATTTACGTTTTGCAAAATGCTCTGCAACTGTTTCATTAGCTGCCAACATGAAAGATTCAATCATGCGTTCAGCAATACCACGTTGACGAAGCACAATATCAACTGGCATTCCTTTATCATTAACAATAATCTTGGCTTCGCTCGTATCAAAGTTAAGAGCACCGCGGCGCACGCGCATGGTTTCAAGAATATTGTGAAGAGCAGTCATATGATGAATAGAGTCAACGATTGGTTGGTATTGCTCAATCAATTCTTCATCACCAGCAATAATGTCATTGACATCGCTGTAAGTCATACGGAAAGTTGTCTTAATGACTGATTGACAAATTTGGTGATTAACAACGTGACCATTGCGGTCAATTTCCATTAAACATGATTGTGTCAAACGGTCAACATTAGGATTTAACGAACAAATACCATTTGACAAACGTTCAGGCAGCATTGGAACTACACGGTCAGTCACATAAACTGATGTCCCACGAGTAACGGCTTCACGATTAAGCGCAGAGCCTTCTGTAACATAGTATGAAACGTCCGCAATATGAACACCGAGCTCAAAATTACCATTGTTGAGCAATTTAATATGGACAGCGTCATCCAAGTCTTTGGCATCCGCACCATCAATGGTAAAGGTGATTTCATTACGCAAATCAACACGCCCAATCATGTCTTTTTCAGACGGCGCATCTGGAACCGCATTGGCTTCAGCCATAACATCTTCTGGGAATTCTGATTTGATGTCCATTGATTCAAGGACTTCAAGCACATCAATACCAACATCACCTTGGTGTCCAACGATGTCACGCACATGACCAACAAAATAATCATGACCACGTGTTGGGTATTTATCAATGTCAACCTTGATAATCTCAGTGCCGTCAAGCAAAACAGGCTCTTTCTTGATATAAATCTTTTGTTGAATTTTTTGATTTTTAGATTTAATGTAACCAGCGTATTTTGGTTTTTCGTCATCAAGAATAAATTTCCCAACAACTGTTTTTAAGCTACGCTCAACAATGCCGACAATGCGAACCTCAGCTGCTGTACCTTTCAAGCGATTAGCTGGCTTTTTAACAACTGCTTCAACCGTATCTCCGTCAACCGCATGACCAACATCATTACGTCCGACAAACATGTCATCTTCATTTTCGTCAACCGCTAAAAAACCAAAACCAGCTTTGTTAGCACGAAAAACACCCGTAACGGTGATTTCTTTTTTCTTCTCTATTTTTTTACGAAGAGCAAGGTTCCCATGGTCATCAAAACGCAGTTTTCCTTGACTTTCCAATTTTGAAATCTCTTTGATAAGCTTTGGAAATTTTTCAGCGCCAGCCATGTCTAGCCCAGCAGCCAATTCATTAATATTGACTTTTCCATGCTCCTCTAAATAAGCAATAATTTTTTCGTTCATAATTTGTGATTGTAAGTATTCCTAGTAAAAATCAGACATAAAATGCCCAGCTAGGCTTAACTCAATAATTTTCCTCTCGTATTCTACTTCATTCTAATAGGTCGTAAACAAGACTTTTACGACTTCATAATAAAAAATGAGCTGAGTGACCAGCCCATGAATTTTCGTACAAAATTCAAGATGCGCAGCCAACGTAAGCCACTATTTAGCCTCGTTAGTTGCTATCTATTTACTTGATAAAATCGCTAGCGCCAAAGCAATTGCTAGCCAAAAGAAAACTAGAACTGCTGTAAAACGTTGCATAAACGCTTCGAAGCCACGCGCTTTAGTACGTTCAAACAAAGCTTCTGAACCGCTGTTATCAAATACATTGCTACTTGGATTTTTTTGTGGTTGCAAGAAAATAGCAATCACAATAATAACAGATAATACCAGCAAAGTTGTCAGTAGTATATTGTACATCTTTTTCACTAAGAACGCGTCAGAAAGTTATTTTCAAATCAATTGAATTGGTCATGATTTGACACTTTCAGTCTGAGTTCTATTCCTTTCCTACACTATGGTCTTGATTATTCTAACATAAAAATCCCTAAGATTCAATATGTAAGGTCACTTTTCGCTCTTTCGGACAATATTTTAAGACCTGAATACGCTCTGGATGAGTTGTTTTATTTTTACTTGTCAAATAATTCTTACTGCCACAACTGCTGCATTTTAAATTAATCTTTATTCTCACACGATTTCCTTAACTTTCAAGTATTTTCTAAAATTAATAAGGCTCCAGACAAAGTTTACAAAGACAATAAGACTAGTCACGTAGAAAACCGAACGATATCCCAAACCAGTTGCGATTGCTGACCCAATAAAAGGTCCAATAACTTGTCCCATATTCATAAACATTTGATTATAGCTAAAAATACGTGAAATTCCCTCACGTGGTGTGATTTTAGTCAACAATGAATTGATACTCGGCATCAACGCACCTGTACCAAAACCATACAAGAAGCGGACAATACCTAATTGTAATGAATTCTGAGCAAGGGCGCAAAGCACATACATACTAAAGCTATAAAATAGAGCAATCAAAAGTAATCTATGATTACCTATTCTATCACCAATTTTCCCAAGAGTCGAGCTTGAGAGCATGCTTGAAAATCCTAGTGCTGATACAATCAAACCAGAGACAAACATCAAGTTCTCTGTTTGACCAAGATGACGAATATACAAGGTCAAAATTGGGGCAATAGATTGTGCTGATACTTGGATAATCATGCTAGTCACAAAAAGACCAATTAAAATTTGCTTATCTTTAATTGAGGAGAATAGCTCACGTGTTGATAGAGCTTCTGCCTTAGTAACTGGTTGAAAATCTTCTTTAACAAGAAAAACGGTCATCAGATTACAAATCAATAAAATAAAGCCGACCAAAAGAAAAACTTGACGAATGCCCAAGATTTCAGCAAGAACACCACCCAATAACGGTCCTACCAAACTACCACCGATAACACCGGTTGCTAGTGTTCCAAGCGCATAACCTGAACGATTTTTGGGAGCTTGACTGGCGATCAAGGCTGTTGAATTAGGGACATAGCCAGAAAACAAACCGTTCAAAATACGCAAAACTAGTAACCAAAAAACGTTAGGAACAAAGGCTAAACCACCCATGGTAAAAGTCATCACCAAACTCGCTCTTACCATCATTGGTTTACGACCATAACGGTCTGCCAAACGTCCCCATACTGGAGCAATAAGAGCCGAAGTTAAAGCTGATAGTGACACCGCTAAACCAGCATACCATTCTACCTTATTTTTAGGTGCTCCAAGTTGTTCAACATATAAAGCCATAAAAGGCATGACAAGTGAAAAGCTTGCCCCAGTAAAAAAGTTACCAAGCCAAGCTACCCGCAAGTTCTGTTTCCAATTAATTTCGCTGTTAATGATTGTTCACCCTCTTTTCTAAAAAACGTCAATTGATATTATAGCACAATATTAGTCAAATGAGAAAGAAAGTTGTCTATACAAGTATTGTTTTTTTAATCACTAAAAATAAAGCTAAAAATCAGTCCGATAATGTGTGTAACAATCGGTCAACCTGCTCTTTTAGCGCTTGTAGATTACCACGATTGTCTAGTAATTTATCAGCGTAAGCTTTTTTAGCTTCTGTTGACATCTGACTCGCAATGCGCTTTTGTGCTTCAGAACGCGTGTAATGATTTCGCATCACTAAACGGTCTAACTGCGTCTTTTCATCAACATAAACTAACCAGACCTCATCAAACCAATCCATATAATCAAGTTCAATCAACAGCGGAATATCCATGAAAAAAACTTCCTCTGTCTGGGCTAATTGATTCCGACGATTAGCTAATTCTTGACGAATAATCTCATTTTGCAGCCTTGATGATTTTGCCATCATCTCTTTATTTCCAAAAATAACTTGTCCTAATTTTTGACGGTCAAGCTCTCCGTTTTCTTGCAGGATGCTATTTCCAAGCCATTCAACTAAAGTTTGATACAGCTTGCCACCTTTTTCTTGCAATTCATGCACAACCTGGTCCGCATCAATAACCTGATAGCCCTGTTTTCGAATTTCAGCCACAACTGTTGATTTTCCCGAAGCAATTCCGCCCGTGATTCCAATAATTTTTGTCATCGTTTTTGACATGCAGGACAAAGATGTGTCCCACGACCTCCTACTTTGATTTTTTCAATCGGCGTTGCACAACATGGGCAAGGTTCGCCCGTCTTACCGTAAACTTGCAAAAACTGCTGCATATTGCCATCCTCACCAAAGGCATTATGATACGTTCTGATTGTTGTTCCACCTTTAGCAATTCCTAGCTGCAAAATCCGAATAATCTCGTCATGCAACAAAGCTATTTCCGAATCTGTCAAACTTAAACTGACACGCTCTGGGTGAATTTTCGCTGCCCAAAGCGCCTCATCAACGTAAATATTTCCAAGCCCCACAACCAAGGTTTGGTCTAAAAGATAAGACTTGATAATCTTCTTGGAAGCCTTCAATTTTCTAATAAACTCTGATAAGTCAAATGTTTCCTTTGTCGGTTCAGGATCGAGCTTTTTCTTTTGAAAATAAGCTTCTATCTGATTTGGATACAACAATTCCATTGTCCCAAACTTACGAACATCTTGATAAACCAACGTTGACCCATCATCAAGTTGAAAAAGAACATGAAAATGTTTGTTATCAGGCACCTGTTCTGGAAAAAGCAAATACTTACCTTCCATTCGCAAATGAGAAATAATCACCTGCTTATTCAACATTAATAGTAAATATTTTCCACGCCTTCCAATATTCTGAAACGTTTGCCCCAAAATCTCAGTCTCAAACGCCACCAAATCTGTTTTGACAATCTTAGGCACACGAACATCAACAGCTACAATTTTTCGACCAACAATCAGACTCTCCAAACCACGTCTAACCGTCTCAACCTCAGGTAATTCAGGCATATTTCTGATACAAAGGACGTAAAAGGCAAAGTAAAATTAGGAGGTCATCAGAAATCCTGATTTCTGAAATGACCTGTCTATTTTACACAGCCTTTAGTCCGTGTTCAATGTAACACGAACGAATCCTCTCTCCTTTCTAAACAAAATTTAACAAATAGGAATCTTGACGAAGGTGATAAGACACCTAGGAAAGATTATCTTTTTTCAAAGAGTCGTAGGCGGGTTCTAGTCAACCAACCGCTTGGCTCTCCTTTCTAAACAAAATTTAACAAATAAGGATGAGGCGGAAAATCCTGATTTTCCAGTCGCATCATCTTTTTCACTAGCTTTTCCGCTCGGGTTCAATTGAGAACCTCTCACCTTTCCTTTCTAAACATCATTTCAAGAATAGAGGGACAGCCTTTAGTCCGTGTTCAAAGTAACACGAACAAATCCCTCTCCTTTCTAAAATTCATTTAATTCTTGATTGAGCATTTCTACGCTTATTATAAAACAGAGTGCTGCTTTTAAGCAAACACTCTGCTTTAGTGTTATTTTTGACAAAGCTACCTAGGCTACGCTTAATATTCTTTCTCGTTGTAACCAAAGTCAGCAAGGTCAAGTTTTTTATCACGCCAATTTTTCTTAACTTTAACCCATGTTTCAAGGTAAACTTTGTCACCAAGCATGATTTCAATATCACGACGTGCCATTTTACCGATTTTCTTGAGCATTGCCCCCTGCTTACCGATAATAATCCCTTTTTGGCTATCACGTTCAACCATAATTGTCGCACGGATATGCACTTTATCCGTTTCAGGGTCACGTTTCATAGACTCAACGATAACCGCAACAGAATGTGGCACTTCTTGTTCAGTCAATTTCAAGATTTTTTCACGAATCATTTCTGACACCAAGAAACGTTCTGGGTGGTCAGTAATTTGGTCCTCAGGGAAATATTGGAACCCTTCCTCCAAATTATCTTTCAAAATGTTCATCAATGTTTCAACATTGTTCCCTTGAAGAGCTGAAATTGGCACAATTTCTTTGAAATCCATTTGACTACGGAAATCATCAATTTGTTCCAAAAGTTGGTCTGGATGCACTTTGTCAATCTTATTAATGACTAAGATGACAGGAATTTTAGCAGCCTTCAAGCGCTCGATAATCATATCATCACCCTTACCACGCTTTTCATCAGCAGGCACCATAAAAAGGACTGTTTCAACTTCACGAAGAGTGCTGTAAGCAGATTCCACCATGAAATCACCAAGTGCATTTTTGGGCTTATGAATCCCAGGTGTGTCAATAAAGACAATCTGTTCCGTATCCGTCGTGTAAATTCCCATAATTTTATTACGAGTTGTTTGAGCTTTATCACTCATGATAGCAATTTTTTGCCCCATAACATGATTTAAAAATGTTGATTTTCCAACATTTGGGCGACCTAAAATCGCTACAAAACCTGATTTAAACATAAGATATAAAGGACGTTAAACGCCCTACTCCTTTCAATTCTCTCTAACTAAGTTTTGGCTATTCACCAAAAATCAAGGTAATAATTTTCGGTACAAAAATAATCAATCCTGTTAAAACAGCATAGCCTGAAATGACTAAAACCGCACCTGCTGCCATATCCTTAGCATTTTTAGCCAACATTGAAAAATGGTAATTGCTAGCAAGATCAACCACATTTTCAATCGCCGAATTAATGATTTCAAACGTGATGACTAAAAAGATTGCCAGTAGCAAAAAGAGCCACTCAATCGCCGAAATTCGAAAAACAGCGCCAGCTATGCTCGCCAAAATAGCTGAAACCATATGCTTGCGCATGTTTCTTTCTTCTTTGAAGGCTGTGATAATACCTGTAATGGCAAATTCCATACTCGCTACTAACGTGCGATTTTTCCACTTTTTAGGTGAATTATTGTCTCTTGAGTCCATAGGCAGTTAAAATCTCTTCCTGTAAAGTAAACATTTCTTTTTCTTCTTCAGGGGTGTAATGATCATAACCATTGATATGTAAAAAGCCATGTACTGCAAGGAAGCCCATTTCACGTTCGAATGAATGTCCATATTCTTCTGCTTGTTCACGCGCTTTATCAACCGAAATGAATAATTCACCGATGTAAGCGTCAAATTCATCTAGCATTTCAGCCAGTTCAGGATTTTCTTCTAAGTCTTCTTCTGAAAATGACAGACTTGATTCTGGTTTGTATTCTAAGCTGATAACATCTGTTGGACGGTCTGTGTCACGGTATTCCAAGTTCAACTCATGACTACGTTCATTTGTCACAAAAGTCACGGCCATTTCTTTATTGTCTTTACCTGTCTTTTCAGCTGCAAATTGTAATAAATCAAGGGTTTGTTTTTTTATTGCTTCTGAAACTTGACCAGTTTCATCTATCATTTCAACGTACATATAAATCTTCTTTCAAACTAATTATATCAAGGCTATTATACCATAATAAAATAAAGCCCGCTACTGTACGCTTTACAACACTCATCCCCGCTATCTCAAGAATTTAGCAGGTCAACTTTTGTCATCTTTTATTTTTTAACTGACAGCAAGATTGATTTTCTCATAAAAAAGAAGTAGCTCGGGGTAAAGCTACTTCTTCAAGGAGGAGTGTTAAGGACTAGTTCTCATCAGAAGTCCTATCATCATTTCAAACCATCTTTGTTATAATTGCCTGATTTTACCAAATCAAAGCCGATACTAGCTGGGAATTGGTTACTAGTACCAGGTTGGCTAAAGATGATTTTAACGTTTAAATCAAGGTATTCCTCTGGGAGATCAATATAGAAATTACCTTGAGCATCTTTTGTCATGGCTTGACCAGGCCACGCACCAAGTGGCATTTGGACTGGATTACCATAATAAGCATAGAGATTTGCGCTATCCCAACCACCAGGATTATCAAATGAAATACGTGTCATTCCTTCAGGAACATCTGCAACTAAACCGTCTTTAGAATAAACACCTTCTGCTTTAAAATCAAATCCTGTATTTTGTGGATATTGTGCACCACTATTGTTTGTAAAGAGGACTTTGACACCTTCTGTCTCATATGATGCTGGAACTGAAATTGTATAACGCCCTGATGAATCTTTTGTCATCTTAGTTCCAGGCCATGCACCAAGAAGTTGGGTATTTGTGGCATTATACATGTAAACATAAACATCTGACCAGTTATCTGGATTTTGGAAGTAAATGTTTGTTTCAGCATTCGGATCTTTCATGGTGAATGTATAACTCTTGCTTGCTGTTTGTCCATCTGCACCAGTTGCACTGACTGTGACTGTTGTTGATTGACCAGCTTCAAGACCTTCACCAACTGTGATTTTATCACCATCTTGGAAAGCAACTTCTTGACCATTGTCAATTTTATAAGTTGCTGTTTGCGCATTTTTAGCTTTCAATGTCACTTCTGTTGCTGCTGAAATAGAATTGTTACCTTCGTTGTAACCATCAATTGATGCTGAAACTGTTTCATCGTCTTTTGCATCATACAACACAACAGCTGAACGTGACGGTACGCTACCAGTGATACGTCCATTTGAAACATTAAACTGGCGTCCTGAAACTTGGTCTGTGTAAGTACCATCTGCCAAGTTTGTTTCAGAATTCAAATATTTGTCGCCGCTGACAAGGTTGACAATAACAGCCCCCTTGCTTCCACGTTCAATCATAGCAACTTGTTCGTCTCCGTTAGGGTTACGGATGTATTCTGATTCACCAACCATAGCGTTGTGGAATTTATTAACAGCTGCTACTGTTGCATCTTTATAAAGGTCACTACCTGCATCACCAATTTGTGATTGACCTGTAAAGCGTGTACCATTTCCTCCGCCAACAGGACGTGAGAAGAATAATGGGGTACCTTTGGCACGCGCTGTAATCATTGCCCAACCAAGACGAATATCTTCATCACTCATCCAAGTTGATTCTTGGTCATCATTGGCGTAAGTATCGTGTGATTCAACCCACAAAACAAGGTTTGCTGGGTCAACGCCAGACACTTGATAATTGGCAAGATTGCCTGCTGCAACACGGCGATCTTTCAAAGCGTAACGAATTTGTTGACCATAATTTGAAGCTGTAATACTCATCAATTGACCATAACCAGCTTCGTTTGAAATGCTATCTTGTAAAATTTCACCATATTGGAATTCTGAACCATTATTCAAGATAACATTCCAGAAATTACTACCGTATTCACCTGGTAATTCAATATGTTTAGCAGCATCGTAACGGAAACCATCTGCACCGTCCGCAACGGCTTGTTTTAAGAAATTAAGCAAATATTGTTGGACGTATTCGTTTTGGGTATTCCAGTCATAAAGCCCTAAAAGCGAGTTTTGTGTGACATCATAACGATTTCCCCAATTGGTAATTTGGGTATTGCCATGTGTCCAGTTTGGAATACTTTTGATTTGTTGGTCAATTTGATTGTAATCAGAAGTTGTGTGGTTAAGCACAGCATCAACAATAATTTTGATACCGTATTGGTCAGCCACACGGTTCATTTCTTTGAACTCTTCTTCTGTTCCTAATTGGTAATTTCCAATAGTATAAACCGTTGGTTGGTACTGATAATACCAATTTGTCAAGCTTTTATTGCCACCATTTCCTGCAACAACAGCATTAATCGGTGACGTCTGAACGCTAGTGTAGCCAGCGTCCTTAATCGCTTGCATATTATCCTTAATAGTATTGAAAGACCAGCACCAAGCGTGAAGCACTGTTCCTTCTTTCATCGATACCTGCTCTGTATCAGCATTAACAACACTAACTTGAACAAATGTTCCAGTACCAAGTATTGTAAAAATCAAAGCAGATCCTAATCCCAGTTTCAACTTTTTCTTCATTTTTTCTTTATTACGAAATACCATAAATAATCTCCTATAAAGATAGACAAAATACGCAACCGTTTTCATTTTTATTAAAAACAAAAGCAGAAAAATACATGATACTAAATAACTTATATCACATCACAATCTGCTCAATTGAGGAAAGTAGAATGGTTGTTAAAATTGTTTTATAGGCAAATCCTCCTAATTTTTATTGCAATCGGTTGCATATTTCTTTTTTATTATATCACAAAAAATCCCCAACGCAACAAAAAAACTAAAAAATTTAGACAATTTAATCTATTTTTTTGCTCATATCAAAAAAATTGGTCTCAAAAAAGCACATTATGAAATCAAAAAACTGAGACAGCGTCCCAGTTTTACTTTTATATTTCTTGCCACTTTGTTTTTGTTATGACAAAATGTTGGCTTGTGATGCTTTGACCGTTTAATATCTTATCATTTGGTATGTGTTCGAGCTCTGTCATGCCAAGTTTTTCGAGAACATGCGCTGAGGCTGGGTTATTGAGAGCGCAATAGCCATGCACTTCCTCTAATTCTAATTTTTCAAAGCACAGCGCTATGAGCTTCTGACTAGCTTCGGTCGCTAACCCTTGATTCCAATACTTTTTATTGATAATATAGCCTAGCTCTGCCATTTTTTCATCCGAAAAATTCATCAAATCAATAGTACCTATGAAAGCATTCGTACTTTTTAAGACCATGCCATAGCGACCTAAAGGCGTTTTAAGGTAAATGTTTTTAATAGCAGCCTTTGTTTCTTCAAGCGTTTTATTGGCTGGAAAATTCCAGCGCGTATTTTCCTCGTCTGAAACGTAAGCAAACATCGCCTCCGCATCTGCCAACGTCACAGGGCGCAAGATTAAGCGCTCTGTTTCAAGGATTTGATATTGGCGCAATCTCTCTGTTATCACTTTTTGATTTTCTCCGTTTCATGCGCTATAATTTTTTGAACACTATTAGCTAAATAATTGGCGTTTTCTCCCATTTTTGAGAGCATTTCAGCTTCATCAGCAATTTCTTGAGACGACACAGCGACTTTTTTCACAGCTTCTAGTGTCATCTCGAGGTCATTAGCTTGTTGTGATAGATAATTAGCCAGTTTACGCAACTCTTCTGCTGACAATTCACGAGAGCTCATGACTACCTCCCGTAATCCTGCTATCCGCAGATGATGTTAACTTTATTGTTGTATCAGTTAAAAATACCATTTTTACATTCCTCAAAATTTTAAACTAACCTCAATTATAGCACGATTTTATGGCTATCTTTCATTTTCGCATATCTGAAAATTATTTTTATAAAAAAAGCCAGATTTTAATCTAGCTTTCCTAATCACTATTTGCTTCTTTATCACTAGCTGGTTGACCAATGGTTTCATAGCTTGCAAAACCCGATTCAGCCACAGCTTCTTCTGACGCTTTTGGAGAATGGCTGCGCTGTTTTGGTGCAGCTTTTTCATATGCATTGATGATTTCAGCAACAACTGGATGACGAACAACGTCATTAGCTGAAAAATGAACAAAATCAATCTGTTTAATGTGTTGTAATTTTTCAGTCGCATCAATCAGCCCAGATTTAACTTTTTTAGGCAAGTCAATCTGGCTAGTGTCACCGTTAACAATCATTTTCGAATTGAAACCAAGGCGTGTCAAGAACATCTTCATTTGCATAATTGTCGTATTTTGTGCTTCATCAAGAATCACAAAAGCATCATCAAGTGTTCGTCCACGCATATAAGCCAGCGGAGCAATTTCAATAATATCACGTTCCATTAAACGTGTTGTTTGCTCTTTTCCTAAAATTTGATAAAGGGCATCATAAACTGGACGAAGATAAGGGTCAACTTTTTCTTTCAAATCCCCTGGTAAAAAGCCAAGACTTTCACCAGCTTCAACAGCTGGACGCGTTAAAATAATACGTTTGACCTGTCCACGTTTGAGAGCAGTCACCGCTAAAGTTACTGCCAAGAAAGTTTTCCCAGTTCCTGCTGGTCCAATCCCAAAAACCACATCATGTGATTTGACACTATCCACGTAAACTTTTTGTCCCAAAGTTTTAACACGGATAGGCTTTCCAGAATTATCTTTAATAATCTCTTCTTCGTAAAGTGCAACAAATTTATCAATTGAACCGTTTTGTGCCATGGAAAGAGCTGTCACAACGTCTGATGTATTAACCAGCATACCACGCGAAACCAAAACCAAAAGCGCTTGGATAGTCACACGCGCAAGCTCAACACTTTCTTCATCGTCTCCCAAAATTTGCACACGCTCAGTTCGTGCATGGATAATAACGCCAAGATTATCTTCAATCAGCTTCAAATGACGTTCATTTGACCCAAACAACGCCAATACGTCATCAGGATGATTTAATGTTATCTCAACAGAATACTCTTGCAAATAGAGTCCCTCTTTCTTTTGTGTTTGATAAGCCTATTATAGCTTATTTAACGTAAAAAATCACGACTTGCGTGATTTCTTAACTATCTTTATTTCAAATCATTGCGCTTCAAAATTAAAAGCGGAGCTAAAAGCATTAATACAATACCTAAAAGTAGAAATGTTAGTGAAAAGCCCAACCAGTCAATCAAAAAGCCAGTCATCGGAAAAATGACTATCATAAACAGACTGAAAAACATGGCAGTAACACTAAGCATTGTGGCTCTCACATCGCTTGGAATCATCACTTGAAGGTCATTATTAAAGATTGGTAAAAAGAAAGCATAAAGCCCATCTGCCAACAAATAAATAATCATATAAATCAGAGGTAATTTCGTGATTGCTAAAACGTAAAGCATTCCCGTTAACCCAACTAAGATAGGAAGAAGAGCGACTGCTTTAAACTGTTGACCAATCTTACTTGCCAACCAAACAGCCCCAATATTGATAACACTAGAGATAAGCATCAGCAAACTAATCTGCCATGACGGCAAAATCTCTAATTCATTTTGATAGTAAAAGTAAAACATACACATCATGACACAAAAAACTTGACTAGTGATAAGCCAATAAAATAAGTGTCGATTCACTTTAAATTCCCGAACAACCGTTTTTAAAATACGCGATAAACTTGCAGGCTCTTCTCGTTCTTTCTTAAACGCTGGCTCTTTCATCATAGCAATCAAAATAATAACTATCAAAGAGAAGAAAATTTGGATAACATACGTCATATCCAATAAACCATGAACAAAGAAACCTGCAACAACAGCGCCTAACGTTCTTGTTGCTTCAGCAACAGCAGACAAAAAACTCGAAAATTTGAGAAACTTGTTCTCTAACCCTGCTTCTTTAGCCGATTCAAATAACATGGCAGTGCTTGTGCCAGAATCAAAATTGTATGCCCATGCGTTCAGCACCATTCCAAATGCATAAATCCAAAAATTACCTTGCCCAAATAGCATAAATAGACACGATAATATTGACATCAAGCGTCCCAAATAAAGATTTGTGCGGTAAGTAAAACGGTCAGCTAGAACACCTGAAGGCACTTCAGACAAGAGACTGGTCAGATGAAAAAGACTTTCTAAAATCCCAATTTGACCAAAACTCATGCCATGTTGACTAAGAAAGAGAAGCCAGAAGCTTGTGATTCCGAAAAAACCGAAAAATTCACTTGCTCCAACTAAAGCAATATTATGACGATACGATTTTTTAAACATAGTAAATTTCCTTAAAATATGTCAGACTCTCCATAGAGTCATAGATTATTAACAAAATAAGATTTTAAAATTTGATTTCTTTTAAACAGACCTATAAGTCAGTTAAAAGCCTATCAAATGCCAGTTATTGAGTTAAATCATTTGACCTACGTGCATATAGCCCACTCTCCCTTGAAATTTCTATGTTTTTGTATCGTAATTGCTATCCATTATAGCACAAAAAGTTTGAAAATAAAGCCGATTCACGCAAATTCACAGAGAATAAATTTCTTATGATATTGTACCAGCTTTGTTAAACAAAAAAAGAGGTGATTCACCTCTTAATGCGCTAAATATTCTTCCCAAATTTTGTCGAATTCGCTAAGATTAAAGGCAAAATCTGCTTCATCTTCCAAATAACGACTAATGGTTTCAAAATTGTCAGTATGTTTCGGAAAAGTTGTATCATCAAAAACTAAATCCGCTAAAATGGCTACTGGCTCATAACTTTTAGGATTACGTTGCGTCATTAACCAAGTATAAAATGATTTTCTCATTGCCAATTCTCCTTTAAAAATTGATGTCTAATGGCACTACTTTCGGCATAGTGCTCAGGATTTTTCTTGTAAAAACCTTGATGGTAATCTTCCGCCAAATAAAATGGTTGAACTGGCTCAATTGCTGTTACGATTTGCTCTTTAAAACGACCTGAAGCTTGCAAAGCTACCTTTGACTGCTCTGCTATTTGATGCTGACGCTCATCACTATAAAAAATAACAGGGCGGTAATTATCACCACGGTCTTCAAACTGACCGAAAGCATCCGTTGGGTCCGTCTGTGCCCAATAAATCTCAACTAAATCCGCATAAGAAATCTTTTCCTCATCAAAAATGATTTCTACCGCTTCTGTATGACCAGTCTCATGCGCCTTAACCTGCTCATAAGTGGGATTTGCAACATGTCCCCCAGTATAACCCGAACGAACAGATAGAATCCCCTCTTGCTCTTCAAAAGGTTGTACCATGCACCAAAAACAACCACCCGCAAAAATCGCACGTTCCATTCTATGACCTCCAAATTATGGTGAATATATTATAGCAAAAAAAGTATCCAGTGGATACTTTTTTCTCGAGCCTGAAAACTAAAAAGCGAGTTAATACAGTAGACATTTTTTTCTCGAGCCTTGAAACCGAAAAGCGAGTTAGTCATGTGGATACTTTTTTCTCGAGCCTAAAAATTGAAAAGCGAGTTGTCCACTGGATACTTTTTTCTCAAGCCTGAAAACTAAATAGCAAGTTTATTTAATTCCCAACCTTAAGCTTTTTTGGACAAGGCTTTTTTATTGCTCAAAAAATACTATTCATCACTTTCTAAAACATCAGCATTCTTTTTCAAAGCTATTTTTCTTCGTCAATTAATTCTGTTCCGAATTGGTCTTGTTTGACTTTTCGTGCTTTCATCAAGCCGCCAAGCGCTTTTTTAAACTGACCTTTTGAGATGCCAAACGTTGCTTTAATATCAGCTGGCGATGATTTGTCATTCAAGGTCATAAAACCACCATTTGATTGTAAATACGTCAAAATCATTTGGGAATCATTTTCCAACATTTCAAACGAACGTGGTTTCAATGACAAATTAAGCGTACGGTCAACTTCGCGAAAACCAATGACACGTGCCGTTACTTCTTCACCAAGACGTGGCTCAGCATAACGTTCACTTGGATGAATAAAGCCAAGCATGTTATTATCTGGGAGATAAACAAATGTTCCAGATAGTTTCAAACGATAGACAATGGCGCGCAATTTTTCATTTTGCATATTATTGTAAGCAGGTCCAGCCATTTTTTGGAAAACTTCTGGCTGCGCTGGAATTGCCCAGATACGGTCTTTTTTATCCACGTCCAGATGAACATAGAGTTTATCACCTTTTTTAGGCCACAATTCCTTCATATCTGGCAACACATCAAGTGAAACAACAAACTGCTTATCCGCAAGTCCAGTGTCCAAAAAGACACCCAAATCACGACGTACTTCTGTCACGACACCCCAACCATAAGTCGTACGTGTTGTGGCAACGTCAGCTGTTGTCAAACGAGCTTTTTGGTGCACATCAGTATAAGCAAACCCTTTGACCATATCGCCAATCTTATGCTCACCTTCTGCCTTATCTAGCATAAAAGTCACGCCATCTTTTTGCACAAAATACGCTTTCGCATTCTCATCAATCACAAGACCTGTGATAATAGTGGCAAGTAAATTATTCATGTATTCTTTCCTTTATAAAAGGAGGTGGAAAGTCCACCCCCATACCTTCTTTTTGATTAGACTTCAAGCAATTCTTTTTCTTTGTTAGCTGTCATAGCATCGATGTGTTTAACAGCTTCGTCAGTTGCTTTTTGAATGTCTTTTTCAAGAACTTTCAATTCGTCTTCAGTGATTTCTTTAGCTTTTTCTTGTTTTTTAGCTTCGTCCATAGCATCACGACGGATATTACGGATAGCAACTTTAGCATTTTCACCGACTTTTTTCACTTCTTTAGCGAGTTCTTTACGAGTTTCTTCAGTAAGCGCAGGAATAACCAAACGAATCACTGAACCATCGTTAGCAGGGTTAATACCAAGGTCTGAAGCATTGATAGCATGTTCAATATCTTTCAAAGATGATTTATCAAATGGTGAAATCAAAAGAACACGCGCTTCTGGAACTGTGATAGAAGCCAATTGATTAAGTGGTGTCATGGCACCGTAGTATTCTACTTGGATACGATCCAAAAGAGATGCGTTAGCACGACCAGCACGGATAGCTGCAAATTCGCGTGCCAATGAACTGTGTGATTGTTCAAAGCGTTCTTTAGCTTTTTCGATAATAGCATTAGCCATAGATTTTATTAATCCTCATTTCTTATTTTTTGGAAAATAGCAGAGCTGATAAATTATTTTTTGTGGTGTTCAGCTTTATTTGAAACAGTTGTACCAATGGCTTCACCAAAGACAACACGTTTAATATTACCAGCTTCATTCATGTTAAAGACAACAAGGTCAATATCGTTGTCCATTGAAAGGGTAGAAGCTGTTGCGTCCATAATTTTAAGTCCACGTTGAATGACTTCGCCATGTGTCAATTCATCGAATTTCACGGCATTAGCATCTTTCTTAGGATCGGCATTATAGACACCATCAACACCATTTTTCGCCATTAAAATAGCTTCTGCTTCAATTTCAGCAGCACGAAGGGCAGCTGTTGTATCTGTTGAAAAGTATGGTGAACCAATACCAGCACCAAAAATAACAATGCGGCCTTTTTCAAGATGACGAAGTGCACGACCACGAATATAAGGTTCTGCTACATTTTGCATTGGAATAGCTGTTTGAACACGAGTATCAACTCCATATTGTTGCAAACTATCAGCCATTACAAGGGCATTCATCACTGTACCTAACATACCAGTGTAATCGGCTTGTACGCGGTCCATACCAGCTGCGGCAGCTGGTTCTCCACGCCAAAGATTTCCCCCACCAATAACCAAAGCAATTTCAACACCTGAACTATGTACTTCAGCAATTTCTTTCGCGATAGTTTGAACGGTTGTAAGATCAATTCCCACACCTTTTTCACCAGCTAACGCTTCACCAGATAATTTAATTAAAATACGTTTATACTTAGGTTCCACTACAAGTTACTCCTTCTTTTATCTTTACTATTTTATCATAATTTACCTGTTTTACCTAGCAAAATTCTCTGAATTTTGAAAGATTCAAGGTTTCAAAATCATGATGTTACAATGACAAAATGCTCCCTTTTTTGCTTTCTACGTCATTCACACAGTCCATAAAAAAATCCGTTTCAGTGAAACGGATTTTCTGTTGTATCATCACATTAGAATGAACTTGGATCTACTTTGATACCTACACCTTGTGTAGTTGTGATAGACAAGTTAGTCATGTATGTACCTTTAGCAGTAGCTGGTTTAGCTTTAACGATAACTTCGTGGATAGCTTTGAAGTTTTCAACCAATTTATCTGCATCAAATGATACTTTACCGATGATAGCTTGTACGTTACCTGCTTTATCAGCACGGTAAGTGATTTTACCACCTTTAGATTCTTCAACTGCTTTAGCAACGTCCATAGTTACTGTACCAGTTTTAGGGTTTGGCATAAGGTTACGAGGTCCAAGGACACGTCCAAGACGTCCAACGATAGCCATCATGTCTGGTGTAGCGATAACTACGTCAAAGTCAAGCCAACCGTCGTTGATTTTAGCGACAAGGTCATCTTCACCAACGAAGTCTGCACCAGCAGCTTTAGCTTCTTCAGCTTTAGCACCACGTGCAAATACAAGAACACGTTGTGTTTTACCAGTACCGTTTGGCAATACCATTGCACCACGGATTTGTTGGTCTGCTTTACGAACGTCAATGTTAAGTTTGTATGCAACTTCTACAGATGCATCAAATTTTGCGAAATTAGTTTCTTTTGCAAGAGCTACAGCTTCTTCTACGCTGTAAGCTTTTGTGCTGTCGATTTTTTCAAGTGCAGCACGCATTTGTTTGCTTTTTTTAGCCATTTAAAATTCTCCTTGTAATGTGGTCATATCGATTTGATTTAAAATCTCCCACGTCACTCATCAAATTACGATGAAGTCTTGCGGGTCTAACGTGAATTAATCTCAACGGTACAGTGTGGTTACCTCAATTAATCACAGATTGGGTTGCTATTGATTAGTCAACAACAGTGAATCCCATAGAACGAGCAGTACCTTCAATCATACGCATTGCAGATTCAATATTTGCAGCGTTTAAGTCTGGCATTTTAGTTTCAGCAATTTCTTGTACTTGTGCACGAGTAACTGTTGCAACTTTAGTTGTGTTAGGTGTTCCTGAACCTTTTTCAACACCTGCAGCTTTTTTCAAAAGAACAGCAGCTGGTGGAGTTTTAGTTACGAAATCAAATGATTTATCTTCATATACTGAGATAACAACTGGGATAATCATGCCAGCTTGATCAGCTGTACGAGCATTAAATTCTTTAGTGAATCCCATGATGTTAATACCTGCTTGACCAAGAGCTGGACCAACTGGTGGAGCTGGTGTAGCTTTACCAGCAGGAATTTGAAGTTTAACAACTTTTTCGACTTTTTTAGCCATTTATAAAATCCTCCTGTTGTGGTTTTGGCGGTAATTAAGATTTTTACCTCCCACAGATATGCTCAATAGCATACTTTACCATTATACATTAATTTTAGGAAAAAGCAAGGAATTTATTGCATTTATTTTCTTAAAAATCCTTGATTTGACAACTTTTATTAACTGTTATCAAATTTAAGCACTTTCAAGCTATTTTTTCGTCAGGCACTATTGATTTTCCTAATAATCTATTTCCATTCCACGTTAAATTATCGACGTCCATTTTTACTGACAAAGAAAGTCAAACTAAATTTTAGGAAAAGCCCTCTAATCATTTACATCTTTTAGGTTTCAGTATAAAATATAAAGTATGATGATGTACAAATTATTTTCTTTCTCGTTTGTGTTTTTGACACCAATTTTTGCTTATATTTTAGTGACATTTTTCAAATTAAAACGTTTTGGCATTCTATTTACCGACATTGCTTTTCCGATTTTTGCTTTTGAAATCGGATTGGTGGGAAATAAATTTTTAGGGAGTAGTATTTTCTTTTATTATTTGATTTGTCTGTCACTACTCGCTATTATTTTAACGGTAACTTTTCTTAGGAGAGATCATTCTTTTTCTTACCGCCGTTTTGGGAAATTTTTCTGGCGCTCTGGTTTTATTTTGACTTTTCTCTTTTACATTATGATACTGATTTTAATTTTTACGATTACATAAAAAACGCTAGCCAATTGAGCTAACGTTTTTTATTATGCTTCTGGATTTGGGTTAGTCATCAGAACTTTACGTGGTTTTGTTCCTTCGGCTGGTCCGATGACACCTGCTGCTTCCAATTCATCCATTAAACGGGTGGCACGGTTAAATCCAACAGACAAACGACGTTGGAGCATTGAGGCACTTGCTTTTTGTGTTTCAAGTACCAAAGCTTTGGCATCTTCAAAGAGTGGGTCACCTTCTTGGGCGCCACCACCACCAGATTTCAAATCTGATTCAGAAACCTCACCTGGGTCAAAGTTATCATCATAATCTGCGTCAGCTTGGTCTTTAACGAAGCCAACAATGCGTTCCACATCATCATCAGAAATGAAAGAGCCTTGCAAGCGGACTGGGTGATTTTCATCAATTGGTTTGAAAAGCATGTCACCACGACCGAGAAGTTTTTCAGCACCATTTTCATCCAAAATGGTACGGCTATCTGTCCCTGATGATACGGCAAAGGCAACACGTGATGGCACATTAGCCTTAATCAAACCACTAATGACGTCAACAGACGGACGTTGTGTGGCAAGAATCATGTGAATACCCGCAGCACGCGCTTTTTGCCCTAGACGAATAATCGCATCTTCCACTTCTTTGCTGGCAACCATCATCAAGTCAGCCAACTCATCAACAATAACTACAATCAATGGTAAAGGAATTTGTTTTTGCTCAGATTGCGCATTAAATTCTTCAACTTTAGCATTGTAGCCTGCGATATTTCGCACCCCAAAATGACTAAAGAGTTCATAACGATTTTCCATTTCATCAACCACTTTTTGAAGTGCTCTTGCAGCCTTACGTGGATTGGTTACCACAGGAATTAGCAAATGCGGAATATCATTATAAACTGACAATTCAACCATTTTAGGATCAATCATCATGAATTTGACTTGGTCTGGGCGAGCTTTCATCAAGATACTTGCAATAATCCCATTAACGGCAACTGATTTACCAGAACCTGTTGAACCAGCGACAAGCAAGTGTGGCATACGAGCAAGGTCAAAAGTCCGTGCTGTCCCGTTAACAGCCTTACCAAGTGGTACTTCCAACAATTTATTAGGGTCTGTATTTGCTTGTTCCCAAAGTTCACGGAAGGTTACCGTTGCAATTTCTGAGTTAGGAACTTCGATACCGACCAACGATTTTCCTGGAATTGGTGCCTCGATACGAACATCTTTAGCGGCAAGTGCAAGTGCCAAATCATCAGCCAAATTTGAAATGCGGTTAACACGCACCCCAACTGCTGGTTTGACTTCGTATTTCGTAACAGACGGTCCAATCTCCGCACGTTCAACTTTGACATCAATCCCAAAGCTATTAAACGTATCTTCTAAGACTTTGATATTTCTGCGAACGAGATTTTTTTCCTTAGACTGATTTTTAGGTTTATCTGGTGCAAATAAGTCAATCGTTGGTAGTTTATAAAGAAGATTTGCTTTCGCCGTAAAATCAACTTCTAACGGTTCGCCGTCATCTTCTTCATCAAGCATAGCTTGCGCAGCTTCTTGCAATGGTGCCGAATCCATTGTCGGATAATCTTCAAGTGGCGGTTCTTCTAAGCCGTCCAAAGTGTGGTCATATGCCAAAATTTCAGGTTCAGTAGGTAAGTCATTTTCTGGAAGATTATCAAATAGCGAAGTCTCATTGTCAGTAGGATTCTCTAAAATTTCTCCTGTTTCTTGGTCAACAGTCATTTGAGCCAAGCGTTCTTCTTCCTCTTTCTGAGCTTTTTCCTGACGTTTTTGTTCAGCAAGTGCTTTTTTCTCTTCTCGTTTTACAAAACGTTTTTGCTTTCTAATTTCGTTTTTAGCAGCCCATTCTTGGGATTTTTCTTTAAAGAATTCTACGATATCGTAGACTTCCCACGGACTCATCAAAAAGAGCCCCAAGATGATAAACAACGCTCCGATCAGAAATGTGCCAACATTTGAAAAAAGAAAGGCTACGGGTTTATAAAGAACAGCACCAAGCATTCCTCCACCGACAAACTTGCTTACTTTAAAATTGATAATGTCACCATAAAGCAAGCGAGCTGTTGTTGAAAAGACTTCCTTGTCACGATAAGCTGTCAATGAAAATAGGTAAGCATGCCATTCAAGCAACAACCCAATCATTGTCACCACAAAACCACCGACAAGCCCTGTCTGTTTATGAAACCATTTAAATCCAATTAAATAGATAAGTACCGCAAACATTAGGAAGTAAGCCAAACTTCCCACCACGAATCTGACGATATTGTAAACTGTTATGCCAAAAATTCCTAGACGAGCAATCGCAAAGAAAAAAATAACAGCTGTCACAATTGCCAAAATAAAACGTTGCAGTGCTTTCTGTCTTTTTATTTCTGCTTTTGTTGGTCGCCGTGATTTACGACCTTTTTTTCTACTTTTTGATTTTGCCATAACCTTATTATAGCATTTTTTAAGCTTTTAGGTTATTTCGATAAAAATATGATAAAATGGAATAACTAATATCACTTCTATTACTATAAACTTGTGGATAAGTTGATTTCAAATGATGATTATGCACACGTGTTATCACCAGAATATCCACAAGCTGTTGATGATTTTGAGCTGTTTAGGAGGCAACATGAAAAAATTTTGGTCTTTTGGATTAATGGTATTATGCCTAGCTAGTTTATCTGGTTGTGAAAGCATTACACGCGCTATTCGGGGTGATGATTATGTCGATGCAAAAATAGCGGCTAGTTCTTCAGAAGCTGCTGCTTCTGCTTCAGCAAGCGCCAGCGCATCCTCATCAAAAGCTTACCAAAAAGAATTAAAGAAAGCTTTGAGTGCTGACCAATCTGCCTTTCCTCAATTATCAACAGACGTCGCAGATGACGAGGCAGAAGTTATTATGCACACTTCTATGGGAGATATTACCTTAAAACTCTTTCCAAAATACGCACCTTTAGCGGTCGAGAATTTCCTCACACACGCCAAGGACGGTTATTATGATGGTCTGCTATTTCACCGTGTGATTTCAGATTTCATGATTCAATCAGGTGACCCTAACGGAGATGGCACAGGTGGTCAATCTATCTGGAATGGTAAAGACAAGAGTATCGACTCAGGGAATGGATTTGTCAATGAAATTTCACCCTACCTCTATAATATTCGTGGCGCTCTTGCCATGGCAAATGCTGGTGCTGATACCAACGGTAGCCAATTTTTCATCAACCAAAATTCAGATGACCAATCAAGCCAACTCTCATCAGATAATTATCCTCAATCGATTATTGATGCTTATGCTAACGGCGGTAACCCAAGCTTAGATAAAAACTATACTGTCTTTGGACAAGTTATTGATGGCATGGATGTAGTTGATAAAATCGCTGCGGTTGACACTGATGACAATGATAAACCAACGACTGACGTTACCATCACAAGCATTGAGGTCGTGAAAGACTACGATTTTGATTAATGAATTGATCCTCAAATAATTAAAAAATCAAGTTAGGATAACCTGCCTTGGTTTTTTGCTTGCCTTTTTATTAAAATCATTCCGCTAAAACGCCAAATCTCCCAAGAAAAACAGATTTTTTGCTATAATATAAGAACAGAAAGCGAGACGATATGACGCCAAATAAAGAAGATTACTTAAAATGTATTCATGAACTTGGAGAAACCAGAACTAAAATCACGAACAAACGCATTGCTGAATTAATGAAAGTATCTGCGCCAGCTGTTTCTGAAATGGTCAAAAAAATGATTGCCGAGGACCTCATTGTCAAAGATAAAGAGCTTGGCTACTACCTGACCAAAAAAGGATTGCTTTTGGTTTCAGAACTTTACCGAAAACACCGTTTGATAGAAGTTTTTCTAGCCAACCATCTTCATTACAATGCTGATGAAATTCACCAAGAAGCTGAAGTTTTAGAACACACGGTTTCTACCATTTTTATCGATCGTTTGGAAGAAAATCTTAATTTTCCCGCATTTTGTCCGCACGGTGGAACAATTCCCAAAAAAGGTGACTTTTTAGTAGAAATTCATCATCAAACGCTCAGTCAAATTGAAACATTGGGTACTTACAAAATCAGTCGCACGCACGACGAAGCTCATTTGCTAAACTACCTTGAAGAACATGAGTTGGCCATCAATGATGTCGTCGAGTTGGTAAAAGTCGATGACTATGCCAAAACGCACACACTCGCCTACCACTCACGACAATTGGTTATCCCAGAAAGAATTGCTGAACAAATTTATGTTGAAAAAGTTGACTAAGTGATGAAAAAATGAGGTTTGGACAAAAGTGCCTAACCTCATTATTTATATAGTTGTAATAAGCAAAACGCAGTGGTTGAGTGGGTTCTAATGCGCTGATAAATCAGCTTTTACACCCCTTTTGACATCAAGCTTCACTTGACTCTATTTCCCACCTCGAAAGATTCCCCAAATCTTTCGAGCCATGCGGGGGTGAGTTATAAAGGTTCGGGGAACCTTTATAATCGGGAAATAAAACTTACGAAGTAAGTGTCAAAAACGGTCTGGGGATAGACCGTTTTAGGTCAGCAACTAGAAACTAATACTTGCTGAGAACTCGAATTTCTTCGAAATTACCGATTCGCTCTTTAATTTCTAGGCTCATGAATAAAATCTCCACTGGAGATTTTATTTGTTTCACTCCCATTTTATTATGCTAATTTTTCCAAAAATGCCATTAAAATTTTGGCAGATTGTTTACCAGCTTCGATGATAAATTCATCAAATGTAATATTGGCATCATGGGCTGCTGTGTCAGACATGGCACGAACAACGATAAATGGTTTGTTCAAACTGTGGGCAGCTTGCGCAATCGCAGCACCTTCCATTTCAACAGCTTGAACTTTTGGAAATGCTGCTTTAATGGCATCAATTTTATCTTGGCCAGCGATAAAAGAATCTCCAGTTGCAATCAAACCAATTTTACTAGCAACGTTAGCTTCATTTAAAACTTGTTCAAAAGTATCAATAAAGCTTTTATCTGATTCAAAGTAAAGAGGTTGCATTGACATTTGACCATAATCGTAACCAAAAGCCGTTAAATCAACGTCATGATAAACTAATTTATCGGCAACGACAACATCACCAATATTTAAACCCGTAGCAACAGCACCAGCTGACCCTGTGTTAATAAGAGCATCAACACCAAAATGATCGGCAAGAACAGCTACAGACATCGCTGACATCACCTTTCCAACACCTGATTGGACAAGAACAACATCATGATTTCCAAGTTTACCTTCATAATAAGTATTCCCTAGAACTTGATGTTCAACTTTGTTTTCCAAATGTTCCACAAGAAGCTTTAATTCCTGCTCCATTGCTGCAATAATTCCAATTTTCATCACAAAAATACAAGAGTTTTCAACTAGGATGATTCTCCAAGTTCGTTTTCTAACTCTTGCTTACTCCTTCTTAACTTTTTAATTAGAGATTAAACACCGCGAAAAAGAGTGCAATCAATAAAACAATAACCACAAACATGATTAGATTAAGTTTTCGTTGAAACTTGCTACGTTTAGCATTTTCAATGCGACGACTTTTATAAACGTATTGGTCTTTTTTCTTACGATCTTTCCATTTATCCAGAAATCCTTGGGTTTCTTCTTCCTCTTCTTCATATGGCACAATGGTGTCATAAAGGTCTGTACGGATAACTTTTGTCTCCTCGTCATCCTCTAGATACTGGTCATCATAAAAAATTTCACCACGGTTAGCACGTTCGATTATCTCGTCTGTTAAAAGTGGTTTTCCCATTTTGTCTATCCTCCAAAATGCAGAGCATAATATTGAAGGGCTATGATTGTTTTAGCATCTTCAATAGCTCCAGATTTCACCAAATCCATACATTCTTGATAGGTTAATTCAAGAATCTCTAAGACTTCGTCATCATCTTGCGGACGTGGATTTGGCACTTTTTGCAAATGAGTTGCTTGATATAGCTTAATTTTTTCATTGCAAAAACCAATAGCAGTATAAAACTCATGAATTTGTTTTAAATCGCCAGAGTATCCTGTTTCCTCTTCTAATTCACGCGCAGCGGCATCTTGTTCAGAGCCGTTTTCACCAATTTCAAGTTTGCCTGCTGGAATTTCGTAAGAAATTTTTTCGATTGCCTTGCGATATTGCTTAACCAGAATAATTTTATTCTCATCAGTCACCGCTAAAACAGCAACAGCTCCTCGGTGAAAAATGAGTTCTCGTTTAGCTTGACCTAAATCATTTGGTAATTCGACATCGTCAACAACAACTTTAAAAATGTGCCCATCAAAAATTTCTGTTCGTTTGAGCGTTTTTTCTTCAAAATCCATACTAAGCATTCTCCCTAAAAATATTTCCAGATTAAATTTTACTACAAAATAGCAAGAAATGCCATTCTTACACGGTTAATTGCCATAATGTCTCTAAAAAATCATAAAAAAGAGATCAAATCAAGTTAATGCTATCCCCTGAATATAAGCAAAAATTGCCCATGTTTAGAGTACAGCTTAATGATTTAAACCTCCTAAAATATGCTTACTTTTTATTGTTTGGGTGGTGTGGTTTGTTAAGGGCATAGCCTGCTTTGTTAACTTGACGACCACGTCCAATCGCTAAAGCATCTTTTTCAACGTCATCAGAAATCGTTGAACCTGCTGCTGTCAAAGCGTTATCTCCCAAAGTAACTGGTGCAATGATTGTTGAATTACTTCCAACAAACACATTGTTACCAATGGTTGTTTTAAATTTATGTTGACCATCATAGTTGGCAATGATTGTACCAGCACCAAAATTAACTTCGCTTCCAACGGTCGCATTACCAATGTATGTCAAATGTCCTGCTTTAGTATCTTCACCAACGATAGATGATTTTACTTCAACAAAGTTACCAATGTGAACATTTTTTTCAAGCGTTGAATCTGGGCGAACATGGGCAAATGGTCCAATGGTTACACCATCTTTAACAACAGATTGTTCAATCATTGAGTTTGTGATAACGACATTTTCACCAATTGTTGCATCAACAAGATAAGTACCATTTGTCAAGACAGAACCTGAACCAACTTTAGTATTTCCTTTGAGGGTAACGTTGGCTTCAATCATCACATCAGGTGCAATCTCAACGTCAACATCAATGTAAGTTGCTGCTGGATTTTGGAAAGTCACACCGTTGACCATGTGTTTTTTGTTGATACGACGGCGCATAATGTCTTCTGCTGTCGCAAGTGCCACACGGTCATTAACACCAAGACTTTCATCAAAATCATGAAGCACGTAAGCTCCGACTTTTTCACCATTATTGCGGAAAATTGAAATGACATCAGTCAAATAGTATTCCCCTTGGGCGTTGTTAGTGTTGATATTTTTAAGCGCTTCAAAAAGGCGTTTATTGTCAAAGACATAAGTTCCTGTGTTGATTTCTTTGACTTGACGTTCAAATTCAGAAGCGTCTTTTTGTTCAACGATTTTAAGCACTTCGCCGTTTTCATTACGAATGATACGTCCGTAACCAAATGGATTTTCGGCTGTCGCTGTTAAAATTGTGGCAACATTTTTGTGGCTAACATGAAAATCAATTAATTCTTTCAAGCTTTCTCCAGTGATAAGCGGTGTATCACCAGCGATAACAAGGGTCTGACCTTCAAGACCAGCCAATTCATCTTCTGCCATCATGACCGCATGACCAGTTCCGAGTTGTTCTGTTTGCATGACAAATTCTGATTTGTCAGCTAAAACCTTACGAACCATTTCGGCTTTATGCCCAATAACCGTCACATTTTTTTCTGGATTCAAAGCTGATACGGCACGAAAAACGTGTTCTAACATTGTAATGCCAGAAACTTTATGAAGGACTTTTGGCAAGTCAGATTTCATACGTGTTCCCTTACCAGCGGCTAAAATAATTGCATAATTTGACATAACTAATTCCTTAAAAAATAGAGTAGTTCTGTGGGATAAACAAAGTTACATTCCTTTATTTTTCTCACACAAGCTACTCCATTATATCACATTTACTTATTTTGAGCTTAATTTTATGGCAATCAAGGTGCACATTCTAACCATTACAAGCTGTTAACGGCTGCATCCAAGACTTCCATAACGGCACGGCTATGCTCAAGCGCCAGTTTTGTAGCCGTCATGTCCTCTTGCTCGATAATGGCTTGAAAAGCAACAAATTCATCGTGCATACGGTGATTTAGGGTATTTTCATTAATCATTGTCATGCTTTGATTATTCAAGCTTAAAGCTAATTCTGGCAAGGTATTCGTAGCGCCGATAATAGCAATTGAGCCTTTATTGCCTTGAATCGTTGATTTAATCTCTGCTGCACAATCTTTGGCACCAATACAAGCAGCTTTAAAGTGACCATAATCCATGATTAGGATACCTGAGGTATCCACACCACGTTCCATATTTGCCAAATACTGTACTTTTTCAGGTTTACCAAATAAGCCAATTACCAAATGAATGTTGTAAATATTAAGGTCACGCAGTGCTCCGCCACCTTTTTCTGGGTCGAAGGCAGGCGCAATCTCGCCACGTTTGAAGGCGTCGTAACGTGAAGAATACTGTGAATAATTACATTCAACGATTTTGATATCACCAAGCTTAGCCAGATTGCCTTTAATAGCTGCAAAATTGCCAAGGTACTGATTGGTAATAGCTTCTAACAAAATACGATTGTTCTGCTCTGCTATTTTTGCCAAGTCTTCAAATTCTGCTAAAGTCAATGTAAAAGGCTTTTCACAAATGACGTGTTTCCCAGCAAGAAGTGCCTTTTTAGCATAATCATAGTGCAAGTGGTTTGGAAGTGCCACATAAACGGTGTCGACGTCTGGATTTGCCAAAATGCTATCATAATCGCTACTTGCTTGAGAAATGCCGTAAATTTCAGCGAGTTTTTGTGCTTTTTCAAGACTTCGTGGTGTTGATAAAATAGCACTTAACTCAATGCCATTGATTTCTTTTAAAACCGGTAACACTTCGTCAACAATTTTTCCTGTTCCTAAAATGGCTAATTTCATGAATTTCCTCCTATCGTATTTGCTAAACTGTGGGATAAACCACTTCAAATTCTTCTAAAACGATTAAGCTTTCTGGTGTGAATGTCAACCCACATTCTTCAAAATAGGGTTTGAAAAATGCTTCGTGAACATCTCGCCAGTAAGCAAGCGATTTATCACCCTCACCTTCTTTGAAAGCATGCTTCTCCGAGACTTCCTTAAAAGGTACAACAGAGACTTTTTTAATCTGAATAATGCAAACTGCTTGGTCTTTGCTATCTAAAATCACATCATAAGACCCAACTTCAGGTAGCGGGTCATTATCAACAGCATATAAGTCATAAGCTGATGCCGTCGCCGTTTTTGTGCCCTCAAGGACTAGCTTCGCTAACAAATCAGCTTCTAGCCCAAATTGCCAAGCGTCAATGTCATCTCCGATTGAAGGATTGATTTTCTTATACTTGTTCCAAAGTTCTTGTGCGTTCATGGTTATCTCCTATTCTTTTCTGTCTTACTTCTTCTTACAATCCGTTTGACAGAATTTCCCACTATGGTTTTCTCCTCTTCATTTTGAAGCCTCCCTTTCATTATTCTACCTTTGAAGCAATGCCGAATTGTTTATCTACCCGTTGCTAAAATCTCGTTTCTAAATATGTTATTTACCACACTCGCAAATAACCAATAACTACTTCAAACTCCAGCCGCCGTCGATTTTGATAATTTCGCCTTGCATGGAGCTTGCTTTGCCTGATGCTAAAAATTCTGTCAAATCAGCGATTTCTTCGGGATTACTCCAACGTCCGATTGGTGTTTCTTGGGCTACCCAGTCAGCTAATCCTCCAGGTTCAAAATCACTAGCTGTCATGGCTGTCTTAACCGCACCTGGTGCGATACCAAAAATTTGAATCTTGTCCTTAGCATAGTCAAGTGCCAGCTGGCGCGTGAAGCCTGCAAGAGCGTGTTTACTAGCGGTGTAAGCTGCTCCGCCACCACCTGCGATAAATGACGCAATTGAGCACATGTTGATGATGATACCAGATTTTCGTTCCACCATTTTGGCTAAATAGTGGCGTGTAATTTTGACTGTCGCAAAGAAATTGGTCTGAAAAACACGTTCCAATTCGTCGTCTGATACTTCAAGCAAAGGCTTGTAAGCGTCGAGAATTCCAGCGGTGTTACACAAAATATCCACGTCCTGAACAGAATCGTACAGCGCAGCTAAATCCGTCGTCAAGTCCAACTGCAAGAAATGAAAGTTGTCATCTTGAATCTGAGGTGCTTGCGATTTGTCAACGCCATATACCGCGCAGCCATTTTTCAAAAAAAGTCGTGCTTGTGCGAGTCCAATGCCAGAACTAACACCTGTGATGAGAACTTTAGTCATGGACTTCAACCCAATCAGTCGCTAGAACGTCACATGGGGTCGGCGACCACATGGAAAAGCCTTCACCGTCACCTGAAACGTTGATGAGAAAATACGGTGTCACTGGTAATGCCACGCCATTTTGCTCAAGCGTGTCAAATAGCTGAACGTAATTTTCAGCACCACCCCAGCCTGTGCGGACATATTTTTTCTTAGCCTTTAAACCAGGCAAAATTTCTTCAAAAGTCATTTCTTTCTCCTTGATTTTACTAAGTCTAGTATATCAAAAAACGAGCTCGTAAGCTCGTTTGCAATTGATAAAATCATTTAAAAATTAGTAATCGAGACATGATTAGAAATACCAGTAAACTAAGGCAAATAACGATGATTGGAGCAAATTGTAGCACGTTATGTTGAATGCCTGCTGTGTTAATGGCTAGCGCTAAAATGCCTGCCAAAAAGTAGCCAACGATTATTGGGATAAATACTCGAAATAGTTTTCTTCTGGTCACCAAAAACAAGCCACCAATCACCAAAATGCTAGCTATCACGATACTCACAAGCGTTGAGAAGGTATAAATTGGTTCGACAAATACCATTCTGAATCGGTCAAACAGGTAAACAAGGGCAATAATAAGCGCTGCTATGACTACAATCGTAAGATAGCTACCCAACTTATCTTTACGCAATGTCAGCCCATAAATGCTTTGCTTGTAAAAAGTCAAAAAGACAGCCATAACAACAAATCCAAAAACAACACTACTTAGGTATTCAAAAACGTTAATCGTTACCAAACCATCTGAAGAAAAATCACTCAAAAAGTGACAATAGCAAATCACCCCAATGAAAATAGTAAACAAGCTTATTTGTGATATTCTCGTAGCGACTTTCGCCTCACAAATGACATCATCTACCATTTTCTTGGGATTGTCTCCAAAATATTCCACTGCTGTCAGACCATCTTGCTCAGCATCTTTTAAATCAAGAGCCATTTGCAAAATCACTTTTCTCAGTGAAATTTCATCATAAAATATGCCTGAAAAAATCATGTAATCTTCAACTTTTTCAAAATACTCTCGATTTGACTGAGATAAGCTATCCAAAACTTTCTTAGTTTCCGTGTAATACGACTTAATAATCTCTTCCATCTTTCTTTTTCGCCTCCAATTGTGACACTTTGTGAACCAAATCGTGCCATTCATCCCAAAAATCTGCTAAATACGCTTCTCCTTTTACCGTTATTTGAAAATATTTTCGTGGTGGACCGTCTGGAGAAGGTTTCATGCATGACGTAATCATTTCCTTCTTCTCCAATTTTTGCAAAAGTGGATAGACCGTTCCTGCAACAATATTGGTAAAACCAGCCGCTTTCAATCGCTGAACCAAATCATAGCCATAAATATCCTCTTTGGCAATGATTTGAAGAACACAACCGTCTAACACCCCTTTTAGCAACTGTGTTTCGCGCATACCAACCTCCCTCTTTTTTTGACTAGTATGTATTACAAACTAGTTAATTTACTATCATTGTAATACATTTTCACTATTATGTAAAGCAAAATAGTAAAAATAAAAAAATCAACCCAAGATAGGTTGATTCTAGATGTTGACAAAGCTACTTTTTACTAGAAATAAGTTACAAAAAATTATTATTTCTAGTTAATTTCAGAATTATTTGTGAGTAAAGCGAACACAAAAGCGATACTTCCTGCCGTGGTGAAAATGGCTGAAATAGTAATAAAATCAGCCATCCGTAAGTTTTGAGGGAGTGGTACAGAATCCCAATATTCATAGTTCGTTGTACCACCCCCGCACAGTTGACTAGGTTGGTCGCAATTTTGCGAAGCAAAATGAGAACCGCCAATCAACCACTGCGACCCTTAGGGATTCCTTCAACAGTCCACTGGACTGTCGAACCTGCCGACGGCTCAAACCATCCAGTGGATGGTTTGAGGTCTGAGCCTAGAAATAAAAAAGCGAGAAACTTAAAGAAAGTATCAGAAAAAACTTTTTCTCCAGTCTAAACCAATCTAATCTAGGTTGATTTCATAGGTTATCGTCCTAAGATTTTCTTTAAAAGCGTGATTGCTTTATGCAGTATTGGACGTGGATAATAACGGAATGTTCCCATTTTGCGGACAATATAGCCATTAAAGTTTTGTTTGAAACGAAGAACACCATCACTACCATCGAAAATCCCTTGAATACCAAGGAAAGTATAAAAATGAATGCCACGATTTAATGCTTCTGTCATCACGTGTTCTTGAAGGGCGACAGGTGCATAGAATTTGTTAAATTCCGTATAAGAGCCACTAAAGAGATAAACAGCTTCTTGCGGTGTGTAAATAAAGAGACTACCTGCCAAAACCACATCTTCTGAACCATGTTTTTCAATTAACTCTTTGGCTTCGTTGATACGAACATCAAAGGTTGCAATTTGTTTATCTAGTTGTGCCTTTTGTTTATTGACCTTAGCTGAGTTAACACCGTCAGCAATTTTTTGATTTAAAACAGCTAGTTCAGAAGCAATCGTTTCATGGCTAGCCTGAAGATTTTTAAGATAATCTTGGAAATTAATCGTTGCAATCATAAATTCGCATTTATCACCAAAACTATCGTAAAAAGCTTCATAATAATCTAACGGTTTATCAACGTATTCGCGACGTTCTGAAGTTGATGCTGTAATTTCTTTAAAAATGTGGAGTTCATCACGCTCTAGACGACGCACTTTAATACCAAAAGAATTTGTTTTGTTAGCTAGCGGACGTCCTTTTTTGCTAAATGACTTGCGAAGCGTTTCAGGTGTCAATCCTGTCAAATCTTTGACATAATGCCAATCTGGCTCGCCACCAGGATAACCAGTTTGCAGACCATCAAAGTGATAGCCAAGTTCTGTCAGACACGTAATCAGTTCAGGCTTTTCGTCGTCATTTGGCTCACCGTGACTATCAAATGTTTGATAAGTATCGTAAGGCTTGACAATCAGTTCAAACGCCCCATTTTCCTTGGCATAAGCTTGTAATTCTCTGTAAAATTCAGTCAGATAAGCCGTATCTGTCGAAGCAGGACCCGAATTGATTTCCATGTGAAGTCCGCCTGTCATCGGCATGCTGTACAAAATACCCGCCACTTGGATAGCTCCGTCTGCTTCCAAACCTAGAAAAGTAATGTCAAACCCACGTTTTTCAAGCAAATCCGCCATTTCAACAGATTGCATAAACGAACGTTCTTTAAATGTGGCACTCACTTGTTCATAATCTTCTCGTGATAAGATTTTTAAAGTCATGTTTGTTTTTCTCGATTCTAATTCACCATAATAAAATTCGCCATTAAAAATTATCAAAGGAAACTTAAATGAAAATTAATTGTCATTTTTGAAATTTATTTTCATTTTTTGCGAATTTCTTTTCATAAAAAGACAAGTTAAATACCCAGTTACCATTATAGGTACTGAGTATTTTCATTATCTTTTGTGACAACTATTAACCAATTTGGCTACCGTTTGGTACGCTTGGGTCAACTGTTAAAACAGTCAAGTTGCCATCATGTTCAGCCGATAGAATCATTCCCTGACTAAGCAAGCCCATCATTTTACGTGGTTTCAGATTAGCAACGATTTGCAATTTTTTACCAACGAGCTCTTGTTCATTTGGATAGAATTTTGCAATTCCTGAAAGGATTTGACGGTCTTCCCCGTCGCCAGCATCAAGACGGAATTTGAGCAATTTTTCAGAACCTTCAACTTTTGATACTTCTTTGACTTCTGCGACACGGATTTCTACTTTGTCAAAGTCATCAAATTTGATAGCTTTCTTTTCATTTTTTAGCTCAACATCTGCTGGATTCCATTCTTTTTCTTCTGTCGCAGCTGCTGCTCCACCCATGTTAGCTTTGATATAGTCGATTTCAGCTTCCATGTCAAGGCGTGGGAAGATTGGTGTTCCTTTGGCAACAACTTTAACACCTGCTGGGAAGCCTGCAAGGGTAATATTTTCAAGGTCAAAGTCACTTCCTAGACCAAGTTGTTCCATAATAGCGTTTGATGTTGTCATCATAAATGGTTGAATAAGGTGAGCCACCACACGAAGGCTAGCTGCCAAGTGAGCCATTACTGCTGCCAGTTCATCACGTTTAGCGTCATCTTTTGCAAGAACCCAAGGAGCTGTTTCATCAATGTATTTATTTGTACGTGAAATAATGCTCCAAACCGCATCAAGTGCGCGTGGGTAGTCAACAGCATTCATTTGTTTATGATATTCAGCGAGTTTTTCTTCGACAACACCTGCCAAATCAGCATCAAATGCTGTGACATTTTCAACGTAAGCTGGAACATCGCCACCGAAATATTTATTAATCATGGCAACTGTGCGGTTAAGAAGATTTCCAAGGTCATTTGCCAACTCATAATTGATACGTCCAACGTAATCTTCTGGCGTAAATGTTCCGTCAGAACCAACTGGAAGTGAACGCATGAGGTAATAACGAAGTGGGTCAAGTCCATAGCGTTCGACAAGCATTTCTGGGTAAACCACATTACCTTTAGATTTAGACATTTTACCGTCTTTCATGACAAACCAACCGTGGGCAATCAAGCGGTCAGGCAATTTCATGTCTAACATCATGAGCATAATTGGCCAGTAAATTGAGTGGAAACGTAGGATATCTTTACCAACCATATGGAAAACTGTTCCCTCGTTCCAGAATTTATCAAAGTTTGCGTGTTCTTCTTGACCATAACCAAGTGCCGTAGCGTAGTTAAGAAGCGCATCAATCCACACGTAAACAACGTGTTTTGGATTTGAAGGCACTTTAACGCCCCATGTAAATGATGTACGGCTAACAGCCAAATCTTCAAGACCTGGTTCAATGAAGTTCTTGATGATTTCGTTCATACGACCATCAGGTTGGATGAAATCAGGGTGTGCATGGAAAAATTCTACCAAGCGGTCAGCATATTTTCCAAGACGTAAGAAATATGATTCTTCTGAAACCCATTCTACTTCGTGTCCAGAAGGGGCAATCCCGCCGATGACTTTTCCATTTTCGTCACGGAAAACTTCTTCTAATTGGCTTTCTGTGAAAAATTCTTCATCTGACACTGAGTACCAACCAGAATACTCACCCAAATAAATATCATCTTGTGCCAACAATTTTTCAAAAACATCAGCAACGACTTTTTCATGGTAATCATCAGTTGTACGAATGAATTTATCATAAGAAATATCAAGCATTTCCCAAAGTTTTTTAACGTCAGCAGCCATACCGTCAACATAAGCTTGTGGTGTAATTCCTGCTTCTTCAGCTTTTTGTTGAATTTTTTGACCGTGTTCATCAAGACCAGTCAAATAAAAAACCTCGTGGTTCATCATGCGTTTGTAACGTGCTAAAACGTCACAAGCAATTGTTGTATAAGCTGAACCAATGTGAAGCTTACCAGATGGATAATAAATAGGTGTTGTAATGTAAAATGGTTGTTTACTAGTCATTTTCTTTCCTTTCAAATAGGAGCTAATGAAACTCCTTTATTGATAACACTTTATTATAACATAAATTTATAGCTGATTATAGGTAAAATCGCATAACAATGCGAAAAAATCCTGGCAATCACGCCAAGATTTTAGTGACTTTATTAAAGCGATAAGATAGAAAAATAGCTCGAATGGCTAAATCAATTAGAATCGATAACCAAACACCTGCAATGCCTAAACCAAGATATTGTCCTAAGAGAAATACACCAACCACGCGTATTCCCCACATACCAATAATTGTGCTGTAAAGAGGCGTTTTGGTATCCCCCATTCCTTGAAGAGCTCCCGCTAAAATCAAACTAATCGCCAAAACAGGTTGGATAAAACCATCAATTTTTAAAGCAATGCCCACTTGGGCAATCGCAGAGCTATCAGAGGTAAAGAAAGTGGCAAAATAAGCTCCACCAAAAAACAGAAATAGCCCGAAAAATCCTAAGATAACAACGCCATAAAGGGTTGACCAAAAACCAACTTGACGAATTTTATGATAATCTTTTTCACCCTTTGCCATACCAATCAAAACAGCTGCTGCCGTTGCTAAACCATAAGCTGGCATGTAAACAAATGATTCAATTGAACCTGCAATATTATGGCTGGCGTACGTTTTACTACTAATCGCAACAATCAAGCTCATATAAACCACTTGTCCCAAACGCATGACCAAACGCTCTGCTGTCGCCGGAATGGTCAAGGAAATCAATTCCTTATCACGACTTCCAAACCTTAAATCCTCTCTTTTCAAGGCTAGTGCCGAAGATTGTAATTTTTTAAACAACAAAACCGTTCCAAAGATTCTGGCAATTACTGTTCCAATCGCCGTCCCCAATATTCCAAGTCCAGCAAACGACCCAATCCCAAAAATCAAAACATAGTCAACACAGACATTCGTCACATTTGTGATAGCTGAAATCGTCATCGGCGACTTGGTATCACCAGTTGCACGAATAATACTTGCTAAAACAGTCATCAAACTATTAAAACACGTCAATCCGCCAACAAGGTAAAAATAAGTTTTGGCTGCTGCCAATTCTGTTGCATCAAGCCCCATCCAAAGTAAAAGATAATGTCCAAACAGCACCGCTACCAGTCCCAAAACCAAACTAACAATGAGTCCTAAATAAATCGACTGAATAGCAACGCTCTTTGCAGCTTTGCTATTTTTCGCACCAATATTTCGCGATACCAGTGCTGAACTTCCAACTCCAATGGCAATGTAAACCGCTAAGTAAACATTAAGAATTGTATTAGAAACACCTACTGCTGTCACCGCTGTCAAGCCAAGCTTTGCAATCATCAAGGTATCAATAAACCCCACCAAGGTCTGTAAAATATTTTCAATCGTTGCTGGTATCGCAAGATTTAAAATGGATTTATGTAATGTATTTGTCATAAGATTACTTCTTTCTTTAAATTATCTCTATTATCTTAAACTTTTAACTTTAAAACCATACGCAAAAATATTATAATGTTCAATAATAGACAAAAAAGAAAAAATGTCCATTTTAGGAGAAATCTCATGACACGTCAGGAAGTCAAAACACAGGAAGCCATTTTTACCGCATTTTTTGATTTATTAGCTCAAAAATCATTTCACGATATTCGCATTGGCGAATTATGTCAGAAAGCTAATATTGGTCGTTCAACCTTTTATAGTCATTTTACGAGCAAAGATGATTTGCTAATCACTGTTTGTCAACAGCTTTTTCAACACGTTTTTGTGACTTCTTCGCTTGCTGAACATCAAACCAACCAATCCTTACACAAAGGCAGCCTTGAAGAGCAAGTAACTCACCTTTACCAACACTTCAAAGAAAATGCTGATAAAGTGACAACCCTTTACCAGCTGGAAGACGATTATTTTAGTCGCAGTCTACAAGCAGAACTTCAAAAATATTTGGTTCCCATTCTTAAGCCCATTTACTTTAAAGAAAACGCGTTACCTGACCAACTGTTGGACCAATATATTATTGATACTTTTTTAACAACGCTTAGCTGGTGGCTACACGCCCAACCAGACCTCGAAGCTATTGAAATCACACATTATTACCTGGAATTACTTGCTTGAGTGACGACTAAGCACAAACGAATAAAGCACTGGCACAATAACCATTAAACCAATAACACCACCCAAAACATAAGGCAAAGCAAGTTGGAAAAACCACCTTTCAAATCATCAAAGTCGCGTACTGTTTCTTTTTTTGTTAAAATAGGTGGTAACGATTAGATTTTTTAGAAAGAAGAGAATCTTGTTTTCCTACAAGGTTCTGGTAGCTTAGTTATGAAACTTATTTCGTGGAATATTGATTCACTCAACGCTGCTTTGACTAGCGATTCTGCACGCGCTGTTATGTCTCGCGCTGTTATTGATACCTTGGTTACTGAAAATGCTGACATCATTGCCATTCAAGAAACAAAATTGTCAGCCAAAGGTCCGACCAAAAAGCATTTGCAAATTTTGCAAGATTATTTTCCTGAATACGAGGTCTCTTGGCGTTCATCTGTTGAGCCTGCCAGAAAAGGCTATGCTGGTACCATGTTTCTCTACAAAAGTAGCTTGACACCAAGCATTTCATATCCTGAAATCGGTGCTCCTGACACCATGGATAGTGAAGGGCGCATTATCACCCTTGAATTTGACAAATTTTTCGTCACACAAGTTTACACCCCAAACGCTGGTGACGGTTTAAAACGTTTGGCTGAACGTCAAATCTGGGACGAAAAATATGCGGATTACTTGGCAGAATTAGACCAAGTAAAACCAGTCTTGGCAACAGGTGACTACAACGTCGCTCACAAAGAAATTGACTTAGCACACCCAAGCTCAAACCGTCGTTCTCCTGGCTTTACCGACGAAGAACGTGCAGGATTCACCAACTTACTAGCAAAAGGTTTTACCGACACTTTCCGCTACATCCATGGCGATATTCCTGATGTTTATAGCTGGTGGGCGCAACGTAGCAAAACAAGCAAAATCAACAATAGTGGCTGGCGTATTGACTACTGGCTCACATCAAGTCGTATCGCAGACAAAATCACAAAATCAGAAATGATTGACTCAGGTGCACGCCAAGACCACACACCAATTGTCTTGGAAATTGATTTATAACCCACATAAAATCTCCTAAGTTTTTTTAGCTTAGGAGATTATTTTTATAAAAAAAATCAAGCCTTCTTACTTTTCACTTTTAGGGCAGCTGAGAGCAAGTAGCACCTTTACAAGAATTTGTCGGATTTAAATGTCTAAAAATAATAGCTTAACATACACCTTGTGAGATTTTTTTGTTAAAATGGTTTTAGAAATAAGGAGACATTTATGACGCATTCTGCTCAAGAAAAACTCAAACAAAGTTTAATTCTATTACTAGACGATTTTGATTTTGACCAAATCTCAATCAGTAAAATCTGCAAAGAGGCAGGTGTTCACCGCTCTACTTTTTATGCCTACTATGACAACCAATCTGATTTACTAGAAGATGCCATGGCTTATCTTGCAGATATTTTTACAGCCGAATTTGCATCACTTCAAGAAACCTTTGAAGCTGAAAAAGAGCATGACAGTTTGCTTGATTCTTACTATCTTCTGCCTTACCTAACTTACATTAAAAATCATCAAAAACTCTATAAAATCTACCTCAAAAATCCCACTGATTTTCAGCATGAGAAAGTTGTTGAACAGCATATTAACGAGCAGTTTCTCAATCGTTACCACGACAAGGGATTTACCGATGAAAAGATGATTCGCTACATGACACACTTCTACACCGCTGGTATTCGTCGGATTATCTATGACTGGGTTATGGACGATTGCCACGACGACATTACCTACATTATCAAAATCATTCATACTATTATTTTTTAGGAGGAGCTTTTGGAGACTATTCAAAAATCACTTGCGTTATTTAAAAAGCATCGCTTGATTTTTCTAGGACTTAATCTACTGATGATAATAGCTGGCGCTTTGGTAATTTCTCACCGCCTTAGCAATGTTATACTCGTTGATTTTCTATCCGTATTTTCAGGAATAATAGCTGCGCTTGATACTTGGCTAATCATCTGCCTCATACGTCTTTTTCTAAATCATTTTGCACTCTTAAAAAATAATTGGTTAAAGGCAAGAATTTCCATGACAACAGGGGCTATTTATAATACTTTTTATGTCATCATGTCGCTGGTGTCATGTTTTGCATTGCAATCTGTCTGGTATCTCATCTACGCCGCTTACCACCTACTCTTTGCAATCGCGAAATTTTACACAGGACAAAGTATGCAGCGCAACAAAGGGGACAGCTGGAAATTTTATCAATATGTCGGCTACTTTCTGATGATAGCTGCCTTTATTTTCCATATCATGGTCATTTTTGTTTCACAACACGATGACAATATCGGAGTTGCCTATCCATTTTTAGTCTATCTCATTGCACTAGCTACTTTTATTAATTTCATCAGTTCAATGATTCAGCTATTTCGCCTTCGTAGAAGTAGCTCTGCTTATCTCAAGGCAAGCAAAAACATTTCCTTTGCTTCTTCACTCTTTTCACTCTTTTTCCTTCAAACCATGATGCTAAGACAATTCAGTGGTCCATCCGATGCCTACTTTAGCTGGCTCATTACCATTATCCTAGGTACCTGCGTTTTTTCAAGCCTCCTCATTTTAGGAATCACTATGATTATCTCAGGTAGGAAATAATCAATAAAAAGTTCCTCTCTCTTGAAAGGAACTTTTTTGTGTTATCATGCGGGCTTCCATTCGCCACTAATCTTTTTGAACGTTGTATCAAACTGCATTTTCCATACTTTTCGATAACCGTAAATCGAAGCATCCGTAGTTGCTCGAAAACTTAGAATGGCACGTTCTTTTCCGATTGGTGTCACATTGGCTTCAAGCAAATGATAATCATAATAACGAAATGTCCCGTCTTTCAACGTTTTCAGCCATTCCGATTTAGTTTGAGTAACACCGCCAGAATGACGAATTACCATATCATCAGGATAATAATGCTCAAGCCATTCAAAATCACGCGCAACAATCGCCTCATTTATCCGCTTATGAATGGCAATAATTTCTTCTTCGACAGACATTTTCTCTCCTAATCCGCTGGCTTCCAAGAACCCATTGCTCTTTCTTGCTCTTCTAACGTCATGGTAAAGTAACGAGTTCCTTTGTCTAAATGTTTAATTTGATTCATTTCCTCATCTGTTAATGAAAAATCAAAAATAGCAATATTTTCATCTAAATGATGTAAACTGCGTGGAAAGACTGCATTTCCAACTTGAATATGCCAACGTAAGATAATTTGTGCTGGTGTTTTACCATATTTGTCTGCTAAATTGAGAAACAACGGCTCATTTAACAAAGCATTGTCGCCATGCCCCAATGGATACCAACTTTCAATGATTGTTCCGTAAGGTGCAATACGTTTTTTAAGCTCATCTTGTTGGTAATAAGGATGACATTCAACTTGCAGCGCTGCTGGTTTAATCGTAGCTGCTTCCAAAACTTCTTCCAAACGTTCTGACTCAAAATTACTTAGTCCGATTGAACGGACTTTTCCCTCTGCCACAGCCTTTTCCATATTTTGATAAGCTGTCATATAATCACCAAATTGTTGATGAAGCAAAAGCAAATCAATATAATCAGTATCCAAACGTGCCAACATTTTATCAATGGCAGAACTGTCTACATAATCGCTTGGCCAAAGTTTAGAAGTGATAAAAATATCTTCACGTTTAAGCCCAGATTCTTTAACCGCTTGACCGACTTCACGTTCATTTTGATAAGCATGTGCAGTATCGATATGACGGTAACCGAGTTTCAAAGCTTCTAATACATTTTGTTTAGTATCTTTTGGTGCAACTTGATACACACCAACACCAAATTGTGGCATTTTTAAGCCATTATTTAATGATAAATAAGTTTGTTCCATTTTTATCTCCTTTTACATTCCTAATTGATAACGTCCTGCCTTAATAGCAGCCATAACACCGCCATCAATTAACAAATCTGTTCCTGTAATAAAACTGCTATCATCACTAAGCAAAAATTCTCCAGCTCGCGCTACTTCGTCTGGTGTTCCTGTACGTCCTGTCGCACTAGCTTCAATCATGCGCGCGTAGGATTCAGGCTGAGCTTGCAATTCATGACGAGCAAGCGGAGTAATAATAATTCCAGGACTCACAGTATTGATACGAGCTCCTTTATCTCCCCACAAGATTGCTTCATGTTGAACACGGACAATATTCGCACGCTTTGCCATACCATAAGCATAACCAGAATTATCAACCGCTTTGATTTCTGCTAAATCGCTAAGCTCATCAGCAGGTACTTGCGCTAATTGTTTTTCAAAATCAGCCGCAAAAGGAATCATATGACCTGCTTGGCTAGAAATCACCAAACCAGCTCCGCCATTTCCAATATAATCACGAAAGACTTCAAGAGCAATAGCTGTCCCAATCAAATCAACTTTAATAATATCTTCTGGCTTCGCCATATTAGGTGAAACTCCTGCGGTATGGATATAACGGGAAATTTGACCGAAACTCGCTGCGTATTCTGCAAATTCTGTTATAGAACGACGATTTGAGCCATCGACAATTTTAATATCAACATCAAAACCAGCATCTAAAAGTTCTTCTTTTGCTGTCTCCAAAATTTTTGAACTTAAATCACCGAGAACAACTTTCTTTCCGCTCGCAATCCGTCTAACAATAGCCAGCCCCATCTTGCCAGCTCCAAGTAAAACAATCACTTCTTTAGCCATATTTTTCACCTCTCTTAATTTCTATTTTTATTATAATCTGTTAAAATAGAAACATCTAACTGATAATTTAGATAATTGATAGAATTTTTCTATAAGGAGAATTGATGAATTCTAAACAAATTGAATGTGCCTTGGAATTAGCACTCACATTAAATTTCGGGCAAGCTGCTGAAAATCTTTATATCACTCAGCCGACCTTGTCCTATCATATCAAAACATTAGAGGATGAAATTGGTTTTCAACTTTTTGAGCGTTCAGGAAAAGGCGCCGTCTTAACACCTGCTGGTAAACAATTCACACAAGATTTACGCCAAATTCAAAATCATCTTCAAGAAGCCATTGAGCGTGGGCAAAATTTTGGATACCGTTATAACGAAACCATTCGCTTAGCTATTTTTGACATTAAAGCTCTGCCTATTTTACCTCAAGCCATAAAAATTTTCTCACACACGCACCCAAATACCTATATTGATGTGCAGTTCAATGCTACGGATGCTCTCGAACAATTGTTAAACAGGCAACTGGACATAGCACTGGCTATCACTTCATCATTGCCAAACATCACAGAATTGGAAGCAACCTTTTTATACCAAAGCCCGATTTACTTAGTTGTTGAAAATTCTCATCCCCTATCAACTTTGAAAACAGCTAAATCTACTGACCTCAACAATCAAACTTTAATGGTCAGCCAAATCAGCCCCAAAGAACTCAAAGAAGCTCAGAAAAAAGTAATCTCTAAATCCCAAGTAAAAACCTTTAATAGCCCAAATCACTCATCTACCATTACCAATATTTTATCTGGTCGTGGGGTTTGCCTCGTCCCAGGATTTTTAAAGGACAATACACCAAATCTCACGTGGATTCCCTTTGAAGAAACATCAGGAATCGCTTGCTCTATCGTCAAACGAAAAGATAATCACCGAGAAGTCGTCCAAGATTTCCAAAAATTACTAAACGAACTCCTGCAAGATAATTAACATTCGTTGAAAATCAAATTCAGACCTCACTAGCTTAATTTGAAAAAATAATCTATCAACATCGGCTCACCAGTCTAATTTTCATTGGGCAAAAATTCCCACAAAAAACCACTTTCTATAACGAAAGTGGTTGATTTTATTTTTCTAGCAATTCCGCATAGGATTTGCGGTGACCAAGTTGTAAGACTTGATTATCTTTAACCAATACTGGACGTTTGATGAGCATACCATCTGAAGCCAAGAGGCTTGCTGCCTCATCAATTGACAAACTATCGATTTTATCTTTTAAACCAAGTGCACGGTAGACTTGTCCGCTAGTGTTGAAAAAATTCTTGATAGTATATGTTGAATTTTCAATCCATTCTTTCAATTGTTCTGCCTTAGGTGTATCAACTGTAATATCGACAGCTACAAAATCAACACCTAATTCTTGCAATTCCGCCTTAGCACGGCGACACGTACTACATTTTGGATATTCATAAAAAGTAAACATTTCTTTCTCCTTCTAAAAATTAGCTTTCTCATGTTCCAATAGCCAACACTTTCGCTCTACTCCGCCAGCATAACCTGTTAATTGCCCTTGATTTCCTAAAACACGGTGACAAGGAACAATGATAGACAAGGGATTTTTACCAACAGCCCCACCAACAGCTTGTGCCGAACCACAGTTAATTTTTTCGGCAATTTCTCCATAGGTCATTGTCTCCCTATAAGGAATTTGCGCTAAGACTTTCCAAACTTTCCTCTGAAAAGCCGTACCATAAGGCACCAAGGTCAATCGACTCGGGTCGGGATTCTTACCAGCAAAATAATCATCCAACCAAACTTTTGCCTCATCTAAAAAAATGGTCGTTTCTTCAATAATTTTTTCGCGTTCATAACCATATTCAAAATACTTTTGTCCTAGAAAATAGCAACCTAAGAGCCCTTTTTCATTAGCTAATACTACTATTTCTCCTAACTCAGACTGATAAACCAAATTTCTTAACATTTTATCACTCCCACTTAATCCATATGCCTAATAGAAAAAGCAAGCTCAGCTTCCTTATCTATAACTGATGATTCTGCCATTCTGTATTAATCTTAGGTGTCCCATCCGCATTAAGTAAAGGTGTTATCCCCGAAGGATCACCTAGACCAGCCGTCACTCCAAGATATTCTACTCCAGTTTCACGGTCAACTAACAGAACCAAATTTTGTTTTTTGTTATCAAATCGAACACTGAAAAATCGTTCTCTTAACTGTTTTTGGTATTCTTTTTACTGCTTTTTATCCATAAAATATCTCCTTACCTCCCAATTTTTGAAATCGTTTTAACCATTATAGCAAAAAAAGAAAAAAAGAGCTGAGAAATACTCCCAACTCTTCCAATCTCTATTGTTATTTTTTCGTGATTAAACGTACACGAACGATATTATCGCTAGCTTCAAAATTAGCAACTAAGTGATCAATTTTCGCCTTATCAGTTTCATCAAGGTCAAGTAGCGTATAAGCATAGTCACCTTTTGAACGATTGATGATATTATCAATATTAATGCCTAAGTCAGATACCGCTGTTGAAATTTTAGCAACGATATTTGGCACATTTTTATTAATCAATGTGATACGATACGGTGCAGTCAATGCTTGATGAACATTTGGAAAGTTAACAGAGTTAGTAATCTCACCTGTTTCCATAAATTGACGAATTGTCTTACCAGCCATAATCGCACAATTAAGTTCAGCTTCAGCCGTTGAACCACCTACGTGAGGAAAAACTGTGATTTTATCTTTGTTAAGCAACTCTTCTGTACCAAAGTCGGTAATGTAACGTTTCACGACACCAGCTTCAATAGCTTCAAAAAGTGCTGCATTGTCAACCAATTCACCACGCGCAAAATTGATAACAACCGTTCCTTTTTGCATCAAACCAAACGCTTCACTATCAAATGTATGGCGTGTTTCATCAGTCAAAGGCACATGAACAGTGATATAATCAGAATTCGCAAAGATTTCTTTGACATCAGCCACACGTTTGACGTGATGAGAAATGTTCCAAGCTGTTTCAATGGAAACATATGGGTCATACCCTAGAACATTCATACCAAGACGTTGTGCATAGTTAGCAATACGACCACCGATAGCACCAAGTCCGATAACGCCTAGCGTTTTACCAGAAATTTCATTACCAGCAAATTGTTTCTTACCAGCTTCGACTTGTTTTGGAACACCATCACCAGAAAGGGTGTTTACCCACGCATTAGCAGCGATATAGTCACGCGCTGACATCAAGATAGAAGCAAGAACCGCTTCTTTTACAGCATTAGCATTTGCACCAGGCGTATTAAAGACAACAATCCCTGCTGCCGTTGCTTCATCAATCGGAATATTATTTGTTCCTGCACCTGCACGCGCAATCGCTTTTAAATTTTCTGGAAATACTGTTCCATGCAAATTTTGACTACGAAGAATATAGGCATCTGGATTTTCAGCTAACTCACCATCAATTTGGAAATGATTTCCTAATTCTTTAAGCCCTACTTGATTAATATTATTAAACGTTTTAACACTATATACCATTTATTTCACACAAAGGCTACAAAAAGCCTTCCTTTTCCGTTATTGTTAATAACTATGGTGATCAGCCTCATCAACTTCTTGATAGAGAGCATTCTCATCCTTAGTTTTAATTTTTTGATAAGCTAGACGTTCACCATCAATTAGCACTTTTCCACAATAGACATAACCAAGTTTCTCAAAAATGTGTTGCATGGCACCATTCTTTGCATGGGTGTCACAACGGAAATCATGTCCATCAGTTCCTTCAATCAATCCTTGAAGAAATGTTTGAGCAACCTTTCGACCAGTCACGCTAGACAAAACAGCAACACGGTGAAATGTGATGTAACGGTGATTATTGTGTTTCCACTGACCATCGTAAATCTTGTCATAAGCAGGGTCACCATCAGTGATAACAGCTGCATAGGCTACAATTTGCCCATCTAATAAGGCTACATACCCTTGACCAGTCAAAACGTCATCATAAATCGTATCCTCATCAGGATATTTCCCTTGCCATTGATTACTACCGCTTGCTGCCAATTGTTTTCGTGCGTCCTCAATAACGAGCATGATTTGGTCGACTTCATTGGGAAAAGCTTGTCTAATTTCCATATTATTACCTCTTCTAATGATTATGAATCTATTTTATAACAAATTCGATACGAAAGTGGTAATAAAACAATTATTTATTTTCAGCTTCAAATTTTTTCATGAATTCAATCAAATCAAGTACCCCTTGACGTGGGAATGCATTGTAAAGACTAGCACGCATACCACCCACAGAGCGGTGACCTTTGATATTTTTAAATCCAAGCGGTGTTGCTTCAGCAACAAATTTAGCATCAAGTTCTTTACTTGGTGTTACAAATGGAATATTGGCTACTGAACGTTCTGCTGGATTTTTAACAGGGTTTGTATAGAAGTCAGATTGGTCAATGAAATCGTACAACAAACCTGATTTTTCGCGGTTAGCAGCTTCCATTTTATCAACACCACCGAAAGCTTTCACCCATTCAAAAACAAGTTTTGCAATATAGATGTTATAGGCAGGTGGTGTATTGTAAAGTGAACCCGCTTCTGCTTGGATACGGTAATCAAGCATAGCAGAAAGCGTTGGTTCATCATTCAAGAAATCTTCACGGACGATGACAACTGTAACCCCTGCAGGACCAATGTTCTTTTGGGCACCTGCATAAATCAAAGCAAAATCTTCAACGTTGTAACGTACAGCCAGAATATTTGAAGACATATCCGCTACAATTGGCACACCATTTGTATCAGGAAGATCATAAATAGACGTTCCTTCAATTGTATTGTTTGTTGTGATGTGAACATAAGCAGCTTCTGGGTCAATATCTTTTGAATCAAAAGTAGGGATATGATCATATACTGTATCTTCAGATGATGCTAGTAGCAATGGTTCAAAAGGAACAGTTTTGGACAATTTAACAGCTTCTGCATAAGCTTTTTTACCCCACGAACCACCAACTAGATAATATGCCTTACGTCCCTTAGCAAGGTTTAAAGGAAGCATTGTAAATTGCGTAGATGCACCACCTTGAAGGAACATCACTTTATAATTATCTGGAATAGCCATTAATTCACGCAATAATTGTTCTGCTTCTTTAATGATATTATCAAACTCTTTGGAACGGTGGGACATTTCTAAAACACTCATGCCGCTACCTTGGTAGTCAAGCATTTCACGCTGTGCTTGTTCAAGCACTGGTTTCGGTAACACTGCAGGACCTGCAGAGAAATTGTAAATTGTCATAAAAATACCTCCGTATAATGGTATAAATTATAACACAATTTTCTGAATTTTGTAAAGATTTTTGAGATTTTTTACTCAAAATATTTATAAATAATCATGATATAATGATAAGTAGTAAATAATTAAGGAGTCCAAATGATTATCAAAGAATTTTGTGCTGAAAATACAACACTTCTCAATCAACTCGATCAGTCTGTTAAACGTGTTGAACTTTGTGATAATTTAGCCGTTGGAGGCACAACGCCATCTTATGGTGTTATCAAAGAAACGGCACGCTACCTGCATGAAAAAGACATCGCACTAGCAACAATGATTCGCCCTCGCGGTGGTAACTTCGTCTATAATGATAGCGAACTTCGCATCATGGAAGACGATATTCTTCGTGCCGTTGAACTTGAAAGTGACAGTTTAGTTTTGGGATTATTAACAGAAGATAATCACATCGACCAAGACGGTATCGAACAACTTCTTCCTGCCACACAAGGATTGCCACTTGTTTTTCACATGGCTTTTGACCACATTCCGCTTGAAGAGCAAAAAGAAGCACTCGACCAATTGGTTGAATTAGGCTTTACACGTATTTTGACACACGGGTCTGCTCAAAATAATGACATTTTTGAAAACATTGCTCACCTTAAAGATCTTGTTGATCACGCTGACGGTCGTATTGAAATCATGATTGGTGGTGGTGTCACAGCTGATAATTACCAAGAACTTATTGAAAAAACAGGTGCCCAAGCTGCGCACGGAACAAAAATTAATTAAAAGAGGTTGTTAACCTCTTTTTTCTTATACCCAAAAAAACCGAATCCTTTAAGAATTCAGGTTTTCTACCACTATTTTTGCTTGACTAAACTTCGGAGATTTTAAAACTTAAACGGCATCACCACCTCGTTCTCCTGTCCGAATACGAACAACTTCTTCAATCGGAAGAATAAAAATTTTACCATCTCCAACTTCACCTGTACGAACAGATTTACAGATGATATCCACAATTTCATCAACCGCCGCATCGTGTGTCACAATTTCAACTTTTACTTTCGCAAGCAAAGTTGGCACAATCTTTTGACCACGAACATATTCTGCAAAACCGCGTTGGTTTCCATAACCAAGCACTTGACTGACTGTCATTCCCTTGGTAAATCCTGCTTTAGACAAGGCATCTTTGAGATCTTCCAAACGGTCTGAACGGATAATCGCCTCTATTTTTTTCATAATACACTCTCTTTCTAAACGTTTCTATTTAGCTCAGATTTCTAACTATCCTTTAATTATGAATCAAGCCCCATAAATGTTGGGTAAGCTGTTTCTTCATGCTCACTATCATCAAGACCAATAGCTTCCGCACGATCCTCAACACGAATACTTGTGAAGATTGAAATCACTTTAATAATAACAAAAGTTGCTACTGCTGACCAAACAATTGTAAAAATGATAGCTGCTATTGTTACTAGGAATAAATGCGCATTACCATAGATTAAGCCGATATTATTTCCGTCAAGAGCGAGTTCTGGTGTAGTGAAAAGTCCTGTTACCAAACCACCAAAGATCCCTCCGATACCATGACAACCAAAGGCATCTAAAGCATCATCATAACCGAATTTACTCTTAAGAACTGAAATCGCAAAATAACAAACTGGACTAACACAAAGGCCAATGAGAAGAGAGCTCCAAGTTGAAACAAAACCTGCTCCTGGCGTGATAGCGACAAGCCCTGCTACCAATCCTGTTGAAGCACCGACAAGTGAGAATTTTCCAGTTAACACTTTTTCAACAATCAACCAAGACAACATAGCTGCCGCTGCTGAAATGTGTGTTGTGACAAAAGCATGGACTGCAAGCCCGTCTGCTGCAAGGGCAGAACCAGCATTAAATCCAAACCAACCAAACCAGAGAAGACCTGCACCAAGGAAAACAAATGGGACGTTATGCGGACGGTATTCTAAACGGTTATAATCTCGACGTTTTCCAAGTACCAATGCCAAAACCAAACCTGAAACCCCAGAGGTAATATGAACAACATCACCACCAGCAAAGTCAATTGTTCCCCATTGAGCCAAAAGCCCTTCATCCCAGACCATATGAGCAAATGGGAAATAAACCAAGAGAAGCCAGAAAATGATGAAAATAATCAAAGGTGTAAAACGCATACGTCCTGCTGCCGCTCCTGTTAAAATGGCAACCGTAATGATTGGAAACATCATTTGGAACGCTGCGAATAACGCATCAGGAATTTCTAAACCACGTGTGCTAGCTGTTTCGCTAACACCGTTGAAAAAGAGATGCGAGAAATTACCAATTAGGCTTCCATCACCACCAAATGAAAGGGAATACCCACAAATCATCCACATTACTGAAGCAACAGCAATCGGAATCACACACATCATCATTGTATTAATGACATTTTTGCGTCTCCCTAAACCACCATAGAAGAATGCTAAACCTGGTGTCATTAAAAAGACTAGGCCAGCACAGATAATCATAAAAGCTATACTTCCTGCATCCATATCAAAAACTCCTTTTATATTCTAAGACTCTAAACCTTAAAGTCGATTTTCTAAAATACTACAACAAGCGTTGCGAGATTTTATGTTAGATAATATAACATTATTTTCAGATGAAGTAAAGTGTTTTTTGGTAAATTTTCTAAATTTTCTGTATTTATCACATAAAATGTTAGTCGTTTTCAGCATTGAAAAACACTCGTTTTCCCTTGATAATACTAATTTTATCGATTATATCGTTTGACATAGAAATGTTAGCTAAGTCGCTGTTTCTGATATAACTATTAATGTTATATTTTCTGACATAAAATTGTAAAATATAAGTAAAAAAGCTTTGAAGACAAAAAACCACCGATGATAATTCCATAATCATCGGTGGTTGTCTCAACTGATTAATAATCTTTAAAGTTGATGATAAGCATTGTAAACTTCTTGGCGGTTTAAACCATAAGTTTTAGCTATTTTTTTAATGGCTTGATTTGGTTTGTCCCCAGCTTCGACTAACTGAGCAACGAGTTCAGCAGGATTGACCTCTTCTGGCATTTCTTCTGATGTCACTGTCTCGTCTTGACCAGATACAACGATTAAACATTCTCCTTTTAAAGGATTTTGGGCAATGTATTCCAAAATTTCTGATATGCATCCGCGCTGATATTCTTCATAAAGTTTTGTTAACTCACGAACCAAAACAATTTTTCTGTCACCATATATTGCTAACATATTGTCCAATGTATCTGCGACACGGTAAGGTGATTCATAAAAAATTTGTGTTTCAGGATACTGTTTCTTAGCTTCAAAAAATTCCTTCTGCTGCTTAGCTTTTCTTGGCAAGAAACCGTAAAAAATATGCGGTTGCGGTGCTAGGCCACTCGCAATAAGCGCTGTAATCCCAGCAGAAGCCCCTGGGATAGCAACGACAGGAATCTCTTCAGCGATAGCTGCTGTTACTAAATCATGACCTGGGTCAGAAATAGAAGGCATCCCAGCATCAGACACTTGTGCCAAAATTTTTCCTTCTTTCATCAGAGCAATCAATTCAGAAATTTTTTCATAGGCATTGTGTTCATGAAAGCTAATTTGCTTGGCTGAAATGTCAAAATGTTTCAGCAAAAGCCCTGTATTACGAGTGTCTTCTGCACAGACAAAATCAGCATTTTTTAGCATTTCCACGGCACGATAAGTCATGTCTTGCATATTGCCAATTGGTGTTGGAACAAGATACAACTTGCCGTAGGTTGTCTGATTTTTAAAACTTTTTTGTACTTTCATAGGCAGTTACTCCCTATCTAAAACTTCCATACAAAACATACATTCTTCATCGTTTTCACGACGTTGACCATAGTAGTCATTACAAATATGGAAACCATCATGGTAAATGCCCTCGATATATCGTTTTCCTTGCTTAGAAGATTTAGCTGGCGTATCTTGCTCAAGTTGAGCTAGGCGTGTGCGAATTTTATCATTTTCAAGACGCAAAGCTGTATTTTCCTCTAGGAGTGATTGCACTTGTTTTTTCATGGCTTCAATTTCAGCCAGGGTAATCATTAAATTTTGTGAAAAACCATCAAAGGCATCAAACAATTCTTTTTTATCCACGTACTTTGACCTCCTCTAAAGCATAGGTTAAAAGCGTGTGTTTTTCTGGTAAACGAACTTTGACAGTATCAGAAAACACATCAATCCCCGCAATAACTCCCAAGCCATCAGCTGTTTCAATCTCCGTTCCCACATCAGGGAATTTCTCCTTAGAGGTTTTATAAAAGTCATCTTCAAAACTCAAACAACACATCAAACGTCCACAGATGCCTGCTGTTTTTCCTGTGCTGAGTGACATTCCTTGATTTTTGACCATTTTAATAGATACAGGTGGAAATTCTCCCAAGAAACTTGAGCAGCAAAGGACACGACCACACGGTCCAACACCACCATAAACCTTAGCCTCTTCGCGGCTGTTGATTTGGCGAAGTTCAATTCTTGTTTTGAAATGACCTGCTAAGTCACGTAACAATTGACGAAAATCAACACGTTCTTCTGCTGAAAACGTGATAAGCACATAGCTTCTTTCCAACGGGAAAATAATATCAATCACTTTCATTTTTAGGTCATTAGCTAAAATCAGCTCATTAACCGTTAAAAACGAACGCTTCGCCAAGTCGATATTTTCTTGGTAAGCTTGTTTATCTTTTTCATTGGCAAGACGCGTCACAGAATCCATCTCAGCAGGTAATTTGACCTCATCGATGACTTCGTTGCTAGTGACAACTTGCGCCAAACGACACCCTTTTTTATTTTTGACGACAACATAATCGCCGAGTTTATATTTTTTATTTGGTAAAACATAGACAATACTGCCTGTTTCTTCGTATTTTACACTCAATACTTCTGTCATGAAATCACCATATATTCTAGCGCATTTTGGAAGCTTACATTGCTTTTCCACATTTGTTGCGCCTTATAACTTTTTTCTAAATAAACCAAACTTTCTTTTTGATTAAATTGCTTTGCTAAAAACAGTGGCAAGAGTTGAAAAACAAGTTCTTGATCAGACTTTTCTAAAGCAACTTGAACCAAACGCCCTGTTTCTAAATAAGCTAGCATTTTTTCCTTAAACAGAACCGTGACAAAACGCTCACAAGTTTGAATGACATCCAATATTTTTTTATCTTGCATCAATTCATCAAGGTGCTTCGGTGTTTTTGCCAATTCTGCTAATATTTCTGCTTGTGTTTTCAAAACTCCAGCTTTTTCAGCTTGCTCAATCAACAGCGACTTATTTTTCGGAAAACGGAAAATCTGTGTTCGACTTTTAATCGTCGGCAAAACCTTATTTTCATCACTAGTCAGCAAAATCATGTAAGAAGAACTTTGCGGTTCTTCAATGAATTTCAAAAGGCTATTTGCAGCATTAACATGCATTTTTTCACAATCTTGAATGATGAAAACTTGTGATTTGCCTTCAAAACCTGAACGTGAGAAATCGCGCATTAATTCACGAATCGTATCAGTTTTGATAACTTGCCCGCTTGGTTTGACAATCTTAACATCTGAAAATTCATTTTCAGCAATTAACTGACACTCTCGGCATTCCCCACATGGCAAACCATCTTGGAGATTTTCGCAAAAACGACTTTTAGCAAGGTAAAGAGCAAAATCAAAGCTCGCAAAATCCCCTGAAAAAAGATAGGCGTGGTTCATCCTATCTGATTTCAAAATTTGATTAAACTCTTTAAAAAGTTGGGGTTGCAAGTGCTCTAATTCCATCTAAATTCCTCTACTCATTTTTTGCTAACTGTTCCAGAATGGTATGAAGTGTCTCTGACACGACATCTGCCAATTCACGTGACGCATCAATAGTCACAATACGTTTTTCTTGTTCAGTCAAGGCTAAATAACCTTCTCGAACACGCTTGTGCATATCTAATTTTTCCAAATCAAGTCGGTTAACTTCACGCTCAGTATTTTTAGCAATTCTGGCTAAACCAATTTCTGATTCAACATCAAAATAAAGCGTCAAGTCTGGTTTTCTACCGTCTGTTGCAAAGTCATTTAATCTCGTAATGATATCTTTATCCAAGCCACGTCCAGCGCCTTGGTAAGCGATTGAACTATCAATAAAACGGTCAATCAAGACCACTTTACCAGCCTCTAAAGCTGGCAGAACCTTCTCAACATAATGTTGACGTCTTGCTGCCATATACAAGAGCAACTCTGTCTTACTATCCATAGCAACGTGATTGACATCTAAGATGACATCACGAATACGCTCTGCAATTTCAACACCACCAGGTTCACGTGTGGTTACAATATCATAGCCCTTTTCTTGCAAAACTGGAAAAACTTGTTCTAAAACTGTGGTTTTTCCAGCCCCATCTGGACCTTCAAATGAAATAATTATACCGTTTTTCATGAAAATTCCTTAAAATTCTTTCTATGCTTCTATTTTAACAAAAAACAGGCAAAAATAACACTAGCAAATTCGCTAACTTATTGGATTCAAGCATAAAAAGTTAATAAACATGACTTTACATCTCGTCGCTCAAAAAAAAACAGAACCTAGTTTGAAACTAAATTCTGCTCTCTCAATTAGATTACCAATCAATCCAATGATTTTGCCTCTGTTAATTCAATCGCATCAACTTGAATGCCTTGGTTAAGCAATTTTTCACGCAAATCTGTAACGTTAGCTTTACCGTCGATTTGAATTTCAATAACAACTTTTCCAGATTTACGAGTGGCAACAACGGTACGTTTGATATTGAGATTGTCATTTGAAATCGTATCTACAATTTTTGCCAAAGTTCCAACCGTATCATCAGCCGAAATAGCCACGCGAATACCTTCTTCGCCATAACCAGAAATTTCAAGAAAAGCTTTGAAAACATCTTTATCTGTGATGACACCATAGACTTGTCCGCTTTCGACAACAGGAACAATTCCAACACGATTTTTCATCATGGTATAAATCGCATCTTCTAGACTTGCGTACGGTGAAACCGTCACAACATCGCGAATCATCACATCACGAATTTTAGTTTTATTAAGTAAATAATTCATCTCATAAATTGACAAAGTCGTTGCTTTTGAAGGACTAGCTTCTGCCATTGTTCTTTCGGTAACAATCCCGACAAGCTTATCATTTTCGATAACAGGCAAGCGACGCAAACCTTGTTCTCTCATCATATCAGCCGCATGTGCTACTGTTGTATCAGGAGACACATAAACAACTTTTTTAGTCATAAAATCTTTTACTGCCATAACAATTCTCCGCATTATTTTCTTGTTATTATTATACCACAAACCGCAAACGGTTTCACCAAAGATTGAAAAAATAATGAAAATAAAGCAGACGAGACTGTTGTTAATGATAAAAAGCCTAGGATAACAACTATCCTAGACTTGGTTAAATACTAAATTCAGTTAACGGTTTGTTAGCCACCGAGGTAAGCCTTGCGAACTTCTTCTGATTCTAACAATTCTTTACCTGTTCCTGAAAGAACAATTTTTCCTGTTTCTAAAACATAACCGCGGTCAGCAATCGCTAACGCTTTATTGGCATTTTGTTCAATCAACAAGACAGTTGTTCCTTGTTTTTGAATATCTTGAATGATGTCAAAGATTTCTTGGATAAAAATTGGCGCAAGCCCCATTGACGGTTCATCAAGAAGAAGTAATTTGGGTTGGCTCATCAAAGCACGTCCCATAGCAAGCATTTGTTGTTCACCACCTGAAAGTGTGGCTGCATCCTGCGATTTACGCTCTTCAAGTCGTGGGAAACGATCAAAAACTTTCTTCAAATTCTTTTGATTTTCTTCACGGTCATTACGCAAGAAAGCCCCCAATTCAAGGTTTTCAAGCACAGTTAAGCCCGGGAAAACGTGGCGCCCTTCAGGAACTTGTGACAAACCACTAGCAACGATTTTTCGAGCGGGTTCTTTTTGAATCTCTTGTCCTAAAAATTCGATTTTACCAGCACTTGGACGAACTAAACCAGAAATCGTACGAAGAATAGAAGTTTTACCAGCACCATTGGCACCGATAAGTGTGACAACTTCTCCTTCATTGACTTCAAAAGAAACATCTTTTACAGCTTGGATAACGCCGTAATGGACTGATAAATTATCAACTTTTAACATTGTCATTATCCTTCACCTCCAAGATAAGCTTCAATAACACGTTGATTATTTTTGATTTCATCAGGTGTACCGTGAGCAATTAAACGTCCATATTCAAGAACATAAATGCGTTCTGTCACTTCCATTACAAGACTCATATCATGTTCGATAAGCATAATGGTAATGTTAAATTCTTCTTTGATTTGACGAATTAACTGTGTCAATTCTGCTGTTTCTTGTGGGTTCATCCCAGCAGCAGGTTCATCTAAAAAGAGAATTTTGGGTTCAGTTGCAAGAGCACGCACAATTTCCAAACGACGTTGTTGACCGTAAGGAAGATTTTTAGCTAGGGTATCTGCATCCCCATCCAAATTAAAGATAGCTAACAAATCCATAGCTTTTTGGCGCAACTCTTCCTCGCTTTGATAGAATTTTGGCAAACGAAGAAAGCTTGCAAAGACATGTGATTTATTTTGATTAGCCATACCAACAAGTACATTTTCCAAAACGGTCATATCTTTAAAGAGACGGATATTTTGGAAAGTACGTGAAAGACCAAGTGATGCGATTTTATAAGGTTTCTTGCTATTTAACAATGTGCCGTCTAAAGAAACTGAACCTTCGCTTGGTTCATAGACACCTGTCAAAAGGTTGAAAAGCGTTGTTTTACCAGCACCGTTTGGACCAATAAGACCAACTAATTCTCCCTCATTTAAATGCATTGTAACATCACCAACGGCTGTCAAACCACCGAAATTTTTGGTTAAATTTTTAACATCAAGAAGTGCCATTAATGATTGCCCCCCTTAGTTTTATTAAAGAAACGTGATAATGTGAATTCTTTTGTTCCTAAAAGTCCTCCTGGACGGAAAATCATTACCAAGATTAGAGCTAATGAATAGATAATCATACGGAGGTTTGAAACGTTTTGCAAGAACATGTTAAGAATTCCTAAAACAATGGCTGCTAGAATAGTTCCTGTGATAGAACCAAGCCCACCAAGAACGGCAATAATCAAGTAATCAATTGATTTCATGATAGTAAAGTCTTTTGGTACAACTGTTCCGATGTAACCAACGTAAAGTGAGCCAGCAATAGCTGAAATGATAGCTCCCATTACAAAAATCAAGACTTTCATTCTTGTGACGTTGACACCCATTGCTTCTGCTGCAATCTCATCTTCACGAACAGAAATAACTTGACGTCCAATAGATGAACGTAGGAAATTTAAAATCAAAATCGTAATTGCGACGACAAAGATAAAGATAACTGGCCATGTTGTGTATGGCAAAATTCCTGTCAAACCAGCCGCACCGTTGGTTAAATCACCACCATTGACAATAACAATACGGATAATTTCAGCCATACCAAGCGTTGCAATCGCAAGGTAGTCACCTTTCAAACGAAGTGTTGGAATACCAAAGACAAGCGCCACAAGAACAGCAATCACAATCCCAACAAGCATTGAGAAATAGAAACCACCGTAAGTTGGATTTTGTTGTGTGATAATCGCTGTTGCATAAGCACCGATTGCCATAAACCCAGCTTGTCCAAGTGTGAATTGTCCTGAGAAACCGAGCACAAGGTTAGTACCAAGTCCCATTAAAATACTAATCCCAATCCCCATGAGAATTTGAATGTAGTAAAGGTTCAAAATATTAGTTGTTGCTAGAAATTCTAAGATTCCAAAAAGAACAACAATCAAAGCAAGCCAAGAAAGATTGATTTTTAGATTCTTTTTCATTTTCTACACCTTCTCTTTCACGTTTTTGCCAAGAATACCAGCAGGTCTTACCAAAAGAATGATAATTAAGACACCGTAAACAATGGCATCACGATAACTTGAAAGGTTGAGCGAAATTGATAAAGTTTCCAAAATACCAATAACAAATCCACCTAAAGCTGCCCCTGGAATAATGCCGATACCACCAAGAACAGCGGCAACGAAGGCTTTAATACCAGGTGTCATCCCCATTAATGGTTCAATTGAGTTATAGTAAAGACCGATTAACACACCTGCGGCACCTGCAAGTGCTGAACCAAGAGCAAATGTGAAACTAATTGTTGAATTGACGTTAATTCCCATTAATTCAGCTGCATCGCTATCAACAGATACAGCACGCATTGCTTTCCCCATTTTTGTTTTCTTAACGATTAATTGCAACGCAACCATCAAAACAAGGGAAACAATCAAAATCAACAATTGAATGTTTGTTACCGTTACAGAGCCAATCTTGTAGCTGACAATGTCGATAGCTTGCGGGAATGAACGTGTATTTGCGCCGACCAAGAAAACCATGCCATATTCAAGGAAGAATGACACACCAATCGCCGTAATCAAAGCTGCAATACGCGTCGAATGACGTAATGGACGATAAGCCAAAAACTCAATAATCATTCCCAGACAAGCTGTTGCAATCATTGTAAAAATGAGTGCAATCCAGAAATTCATGTGAAGGCTACTAATAGCATAGTAACCGATAAATGCACCTAGCATATAAATATCGCCATGAGCAAAATTAATTAATTTAATAATCCCATAAACCATGGTATAACCGAGAGCAAGTAACGCATAGATACTTCCTAGAATAATACCATTAACCAGTTGTTGGGGGAGCTGTTCTAAAAACATATAATACCAAACTTTCTAGTTATGTGATATAAAGCTAAAGGAAAATGACCTCTAGTTATCTCCTGTAATTTCAACGGCTTCAGCCGAATCTTCAACACCATCTTTCATCTTAACCATCAAGGCTGTCTTGATTGGGTTATGATCTTCATCGATAGTCATTGTACCAGTAACACCTTCAAAATCTGTCAGATTTGCTAAGTTATTAGCAATATCAATAGAAGTCTCTGCGCCTTCTGCTGCTTTTGCAATCATATAAACAGAGTCATAAGCAAGCGCTGCAAACATATTTGGTTCTGAACCGTATTTTTCTTTATATGCTGCAATAAATTCTGTTGCTTTATCTGAAAGTGCTGTTTTCGTTGAATAACCTGATACGTAATAAACATCATGCGTATTTGCTGTACCAGCCAAGTCAGCAAAGCTATCATCATTGAATCCATCAGGTCCCAAAATTGGAACTTCGATACCCATATCACGCGCTTGTTTTGTAATGATACCAGTTTCTGTATAATAACCTGGCATTACAATCGCATCATAATCCAAGTTTTTGAATTTTGTCAAGGCCGATTGGAAATCTTTATCCCCTGAAGCAAATGTCGCTGTTGCAACAATCTCTCCTTGATATTTTTCTTGGAATTCCTCAGCAATCCCTTTAGCATAGTCACTTGAGTTATCATAATAAAGAACAACCTTTTTAGCATTCAAATTGCTATAAGCGTACTGTGCTAAAACCTGACCTTGGAAGCTGTCTTGGAAAGTCGTACGGAAAACGTACTTTTTAACGCCATCACTATCCACTGTCAAATCATCCTGTGTGCCACTTGGAGTCAACAACGGAACACCTGTTTTCTGGGCATTCAAACTAGCGGCAGAAACCGCACCAGAAGTGGCTGGACCAATCATGGCATTAACTTGACTTTGAATAGCCAAGTTAGTCGCTGCGGTAGAAGCTTCCGCGTTTTCAGATTTATTATCTTTCGTAACGAGTTCGATTTTTTTACCATCAACACCGCCAGCTTTATTAATCTCTTCAACGGCAAGTTTAATACCGTCATTTTCTGCATTACCATAAGCAGCTACTGCACCAGTCAATTCAAGGTTAACACCAATTTTCAAGGTGTCACCAATCGTTGTTCCTGTGGCATTTGCAGTGACGTCTGGTGACTTACTACAAGCTGCTAAAGCAATTGAGGCTAAAAAAGTTAGCGCTGTAAGCGCAATCTTTTTATGCATAAGAATTTCTCTCCTTAAATTTCTAATAAAAAGTTACTTCAGAGAATACTGAATTATCAGAAAATTGTCAATATTCTTTGCGTACTTCTTAGTCATACAAGATTATATTATATCAAAAACGAGCTAAATTGCCTACAAAATTTTTATCGATATTATCAAACTGTGATAATGATACTTCTTTAACAAATTTCAATTCTGAAATTTCTTTTGCAATATCTTCTGCTTCTTCTTTATTCACATACAAGACCTGATATCGCATTTTACGCGAATGGTATAAAACATCACCATATTTATTTAATTTTCGAGCATCACGATTATAGTATAAATAAACAATAATCCCCTGACGTTCCTGTTTTTTAAACATGTTTTTTCCGTCCTCCTTTACTACAATTCCCATGGTGTGATTTATGTGGTGCCAAAGGTAAACCTGTATCTACAAAAATATCAGATGAAATAGCTGATGAGATTTTTTGTGATAGTTCTGCTAATTTTTTTTGAACAGCAACTTCACTTTGTCGCAATTGACTCACTTTTTCGTTGATGTCAATGGCTCTTTTTTCCTTAAAAAGTTGATGACGCATTTCAGCAACTTCTGGTCGAAAAGCTGCATACGGCTTAGCATCTTCATAGCTTTGTTTCAAGGCTTGAAAATGCATAATTTTTTCCTGAAGCATAGTATCTGCCAAGAAAACCTCACGTGCTTTCCGATAGTCTTTGACACTTTCCAACTCAAGAAAGGATGCGACAACCTCATCAATAGCCTCATCAATATCAAATAATTGTTCATCAATTGTCAACATAAAACGATTATACCACAATTAACGTTAAATGTATCCTCGGTCAGCTCAGAACAAAAAAACCCACCAAAGGTGGGCTTAATATAGTATTATCTTCAATTAGTTTAATTCGTTGTTTACCATGATTTCGTCGATGAAGCCGTATTCAAGGGTTTCTTGAGCGCTCATCCAGTTATCACGTTCGGCGTCAGCGTGAACTTTTTCCAATGTTTGACCAGAGTTGTCAGCCAAAATTTGTTCCAAGTTTTGACGTGTTTTTAAAAGGTGTTCGGCAGCAATTGCCATATCTGTTTGTTGTGTACCGCCACCAGTACCCCCCATTGGTTGGTGAATCATGTATTCAGCATTTGGTAACATGAAACGTTTACCTTTTGCACCTGATGACGCAATAACAGTTCCCATCGAAGCTGCCATCCCCATAACAATCGTTTGAACATCTGATTTAATGAAATTCATTGTATCAACGATTGCAAGCCCTGCTGATACTGAACCACCAGGAGTATTAACATAAAGGTAAATATCTTTAGTGTTGTCTTGTGCATCAAGGAACAATAATTGGGCAATGATAGAGTTAGCCATATTATCTTCAACTGGTCCAGTCAACATGATAATGCGGTCTTTCAAAAGGCGTGAATAAATATCGTATGAGCGTTCGCCACGGCTCGTTTGTTCAATAACTACAGGAATCATATATTTTCTCCTTCATTAAGATACACGGACAAATTGAAATGGTGACTATCACCTTTTAGTCCATGTCTGGTTTTAATAATCAATCTGAAACTATTATAGTCAATTGGTCAAAAAAGGTCAAATAAAAAACGTTAATAATTGACTTTTTCCTGAAGTAAAATGGATTGCTTGTCTTTTTTAGGCTGATAAATTACGATTAACACACCAAGAAAAATCAACAATGTTCCTAGGTAAGATAAACCAGCTAAACGCTCTCCAAAGAATAGAAAAGCAAAAATCGCTGTAAAGATAGGCTCTAGTGAAAACATTATACTTGTAAACTCTGCACTAATATAAGATTGAACGACTGTTTGCATTACCCAACCATAAGCCGAGCAAACCAGAGCTAAACCAAGAATTGCCATCCAAACCTTACCAGTATGAGGTAAAACTGGTGTTTCAAATAGCAAAGTTCCAACTAAAGCATATAGACTAGAAAAACCTAATTGCCAAATTCCCAAACTCATCGCATCTACCTTCTCAACAAAACATTTTGAAAGAATAATGTAGATAGCATATAAAGCAGCTGATGCTAAACACATAACCGCTCCAAAATTAAGCTGTGACAAATCAGCTCCTGTTAACAAAAAAAGTCCTAATAATACAATAAAAATCGCTATTATCGTCTTTAAATCTGGAAGTTTTCGTGTCCAAGTAGCACGGATAATCGGTACGATAACGACTGTTGTTGAAGCTAAAAATCCTGCTGTTGAAGCTGATGTATCAATGACCCCTACAATCAGAAAATAAAAAACAGCAAACAACAGTGTCCCTGCGAATGCACTATAGCCCATTAATTTCCAAGAAAATGTCTTTTTCAGATGACGGTTAAAAATTAATACTAAAGCAAGGAAAGCTAACCCACAGCGAAGAGCAACTAATTCTATCGCCGGAATTTCAGATGCACCAAGCGCCATAAAAAGATAAGACATTCCCCATGCTAGAGGAACTGAAGCTGAAAAAAGTTTAGCATATTTCTGAATCATGAATGTAACTCCTAAGTTCCTAATTTCTTGTTTTATTATAAGCCGAGATTACCTATAAGTAAAATTAAAGTATATAATATAACTATAAGTTTTACTTATATAAAGGAGTACCAATGATTTCAAAATATGCTGTTTTCTGTTCGGTTATTGAATTAGGTTCATTCACTAAAACCGCAAAAGAACTGAACTACTCACAAAGCGCAATCAGTCAGACGGTTAAAAATCTCGAAAAAGAAATTGGAACCTGTTTATTGACTCGTAGTCACGAAGGAATCAAATTAACCAAAGACGGCCAGGCCTTATACCCTTATTTTCAACAACTTGTCCAAGGTGAAAAACAATTAACTAAAAAAATTGAAGAATTACAAGGACTTAATAAAACCGAGATACGTATTGGAATTTTTACATCGGCTAGTCGAAATTTTATTTTACCTTATATCAAAGAGTTCAAAGTTAAATACCCATCAGTAAATTTTGTCCTCAAACAAGGAGAATATACAACTATTCATCAATGGCTAGACACTGGACAAGTTGATTTAGGGTTTACTCATATCGATTTTGTTGGACAAATGCAATCTCAAATTCTCTACCAAGATTGTCTCTATGCTGTTTTTCCAAGCAACCATCCACTTGCCAAACAAAGTGAGGTTTCACTAACCGATTTAGCTGAAACTGAGTTAATCTTACTTGATGAAGGAGAAAATAGTTTAACACGCGCAGCTTTTGCAAAAGAAAACTTAACACCAACATTCACCTATGAAATCTACGATGACTATACTATTTTGGAAATGATTCGACAAGATTTAGGAGCTAGTCTACTTTATGAAAACTTCCTTGACGGTTTATCTCTTCAAGACTTAAGCATTCGTCACATCACAGAAAAACCATTTAGAACTATCGTTCTAGCTTGGAAAAATTGGCAGACACTTCCCTTAGCAGCGCAACAATTTGCCAAAAATATTTCCAGCACTATTCACGACTAACAAAAAAGTTTGTGTTCATTATGGAACACAAACTTTTTATTATTAGTTAGGCAGTCAACTTAATCTTATTTTGTACCGAATAGGCGGTCACCAGCGTCACCAAGACCTGGAACGATGTAACCATATTCGTTAAGTTTTTCGTCAAGAGTGGCTGTGTAAATGTCGATATCTGGGTGTGCTTCTTGGAGAGCTTTAACACCTTCTGGTGCAGATACGAGACAAACAAATTTAATGTTAGCTGCGCCACGTTTTTTAAGAGAATCAACAGCTAAAATAGCTGAACCACCTGTTGCAAGCATTGGGTCAACCACAAAAATTTGACGTTGGTCAATATCTTCTGGTAATTTCACAAGGTATTCAACAGGTTGCAATGTTTCTTCATCACGATACATTCCGATATGACCAACTTTAGCAGCTGGAACTAAGCTAAGGAAACCGTCAACCATACCGATACCAGCACGTAAAATAGGAACAATTGCTAATTTTTTACCAGCTAATTGTTTTTGAGTTGTTTTTGTAATCGGTGTTTCGATTTCAACATCTTCAAGTGGAAGGTCGCGCAATACTTCATAACCCATAAGCATTGCAATTTCGTTAACTAATTCACGAAAATCTTTAGTTGAAGTTGTTGTGCGACGCAAGATTGATAATTTGTGTTGGATAAGCGGGTGTGAGATAACTTGGAATTTTCCCATGATGTACTACTCCTTTTATACTGAATTTAGTTTAACCTTATCAATTATAGCAGAAAATGGCAAAATATGCTCACTAATTATGACGAATGTCATACTTTTTTAAAATTAGTCATTATTCTCAGTTTTATGAAAAAAACATCAGCCAATTGGACTGATGTTTTTACTTTTCAAAGACGCTAGCGATGCGTTTGCTAGCTTCTTTTACAGTTTCTAGTGGTGCAGCAACGTTTAGACGAGCAAAACTTTTGCCTTCTTTTCCGAAATGTGCGCCATCATTTAACACCACTTTTGCTTCTTTTTGAAGTTTTTCATCTAATTGTGGTTGTTCAATACCATAGGCTGAAAAGTCAAGCCACACAAGGTAAGTTCCCTCAGGCTTCATGACCTTAATCTTGGTATTTTCTTCAAAATAATCCACAACGTAATTAATATTTTCTTCGATAACTTTTTTTAATTCCTCCAACCACGGCTTGCCATAAGTAAAGGCAGTTTCTGTCGTAATCATTCCCAGAGTCGGAACTTCGTGTTGATTATTAGCCAATTGGACACGTTTAAATTGCTTACGAAGTTTCGGATTTTGAATAATCGCAAAGCTGTTTTTCGTACCAGCAATGTTAAATGTTTTCGTAGCTGATGACAGGATAAGCGTAAATTCTTTAAAACGGTCATCAACCGTATTGAAAGAATGGTGTTTATTGCCAAAAAGCGCCAAGTCTTGATGAATTTCATCTGAAACCAAGATAACGCCATGTTTTTCACAAAGCTCACCGATTTTTTGTAATTCTTGTGCTGACCAGATACGTCCACCAGGGTTGTGTGGGCTACAAAAAATATAAAGTTTTACCTGATTATCAACGATATCTTTCTCAAGTTGGTCAAAGTCAATTTCAAAATGCCCATTCTTAATAACCAAAGAATTTTCCACTAATTTACGGTCATTTAGACGAATTGTCCGTGCAAAAGGATAATAAACTGGCGAATTAATCAGCACCGCATCGTCTTTTTCAGTAAAGGCCTGAATAGCAACTGAAATGGCAGGAACAACACCATCAATGAAAGAAATGTCATCTTTGGTGATGTTGTAGCCGTGTTCTTTTCTTTCCCAATCAATCACTGATTGATAAAGAGAATCCTTAAAATAATTATAGCCAAAGATGTGTTCTTGTCCATAATCGATAATCGCTTCTTTAATTTCTGGAACAGGCAAAAAATCCATATCAGCAACCCAAAGTTGAAGCAAATCAGGGTCATTTTCAGACGTCTGCCATTTATATGTGAAATGTGTTAGGCGATTTGGTCTCGTTGTAAAATCATATGTTCCCATACTAAGCCTCCAATGCGTGTTTTAGGTCATCAATCAAATCTTCAACATCTTCGATTCCAATAGATAAGCGCAATAAATCATTGGTTAATCCGTAAGATAAACGAACCTCTTCAGGAATGTCTGCGTGTGTTTGGGTTCTTGGGTAAGTGATTAAACTTTCCACACCACCAAGACTTTCTGCAAATGTAATGATATCAAGACTATTGATAATATCTGGAATCTTACTTTCATCAACCACTCTGAAAGAAATCATGCCACCTTTACCCGTATAAAGCACTTCTTTAACAGCAGGTAATTTTTCCAAAAATGCAACAATCTCACGCGCATTTTCAGTTGATTTTTCCATGCGAAGTTTAAGAGTTTTTAGCCCACGCATCAACATATAAGAATCAAATGGTGATAAGGTTGGACCAGTCGTGTTGAGATTGTAGAAAAGTTTGTCATATGTCTCTTTGTCGTTTGTAATCACAACGCCTGCTAAGACATCATTATGTCCTGCCAAATATTTTGTGGCTGAATGCACAACAATATCAGCTCCAAGTGGAATTGGATTTTGATAAATTGGGCTGTAAAAAGTATTGTCCACAATAAGCTTAGCACCCTTGGCATGAGCCGCATTCGCCACTTTTTCAATGTCAAATTCAACCATTAGTGGGTTCGTTGGGGTCTCAATGTAAACAATATCCGTGTCATCAGAAATCGCTGCTAAAAGTTCTGCTTCTGTATTGGTGTATTCAAACGAAAAACGCCCTTCTTTTTCTTTATCATTGAACCAACGGAAAGAGCCACCATATAAGTCACGTGCGGCAACTACTTTGGCTCCAACAGGAAAAATTTCAAAGGCTAAAACAATAGCACTCATACCAGATGACGTTGCAAGTGCATAATCTGCTTTTTCAATCGCCGCAAGTGTCTTTTCAAGTGTAGCGCGTGTTGGATTTTTCGTTCTTGTGTAATCAAAACCTGTTGATTTTCCAAACTCTGGGTGTTGATAAGTTGTGGAAAAATGAATAGGTGCTGCTAACGCTCCTGTCGCTTCATCTGATTTTATTCCTGCATGTGCTAAAATAGTTGCCAATCTACAATCACTTTTCATGGTGTCTCCCCCTCAAAACATATCACTACCAGCTATACTGGTCTATTAAAATTTATAAACTATTCTATCATTTATTCGTTGAAATGCATGACTTTTTCGTTATTCTATTTCTTGATAATCAGCTATAAGTAAAAACTATAACTAAAAAAACAGTCCAGTGGACTGTTTTTTCACGAGCCTAGAAATAAAGAAGCGAGTCTATCCTGTGGACTTTTCATGAGCTTAGAAACAAGAAAGCGATTTTTTCATCATTCTAAATGTAGTTTTTGGCGGAGTGCTTTTGCTCTGCCACCAATTAATTTATCAAGCAGACGAGTTACCAAAGCAAGGAAGCCGTAAACAAGCACACCTAAGGCACCTACAAGCACAATATAAACAACACTACCGACACGTGTCGTTGGGCTAACAATAAAATGAAGTCCAACGGTTGCTATGGCAACAATAACACCCATAATAACTGTTAAAATACTAACAAGAAAAATTCCTCGCCACAAAGCTTTACGGTTAAAGCGTGTCACTTCATGAATGCGCTTATACATCAGAATAATTGGTATTGTTAAACCAATGGCTGTGGATAAAAGTGGGCCATAAGCGTGGAAGAAATAGATAAACGGAATTTGCAAAACAATCTTAATAATTAAACCGTAACCAAAATATCGAATAGCTTTGCGATTTTCAAATAAGGCTTGAAGCATAGGCGCTAAAAGGCTATAAAGTGCTAAGAAAATTACTTGCACCAAGGCACCTACAAATAGCCAAAGGGCTGTGCTATTTGGCGCACCGTAGAAAAGCGTATAGACTGGCTGTGCTAAAATAATTGCTCCAAGCATTGCTGGGAAAAGCACCATGCATAGCATTTGCAAACTATTAATAACCAAATGCGCTGCTGCTTTTTTGTCTTTATTAACAAAGTTTTCTGTCAGAAGGGGAATCCCAGCTCCACCAATAGCTGTAGCCAAAGAAATCAAAATCATTGTTACTTTATTTGGATTACTTGACAAATAAGCATATAAAATTTGCAATTCTTTGGTCGTATGCGACGTAAACAACTTCATTGTGTTGATAAATGACAACTGGTCAACAATCTGGAAGAGTTGAATCGCTGCTCCTGTAATGATAAACGGAATAGCTTCTTTTATCGTTTCAATGATAATCGCATTGGCATCAATATCAACATCATTATTTCCTGCAGAGAAAATAGCTTGCAATTTACCCTCGCGCCAAAGGAAGAAAAGGAGGACGAGGACACTAGCAATCATTCCGATAAAAGCAGCAAACGTTGATTGAACAACGGCTGAAACATAATCACCAGAGCCAATTTTCATAATCATGAAAGCTGTTAAAAGCATCCAGATAACACGGATAATTTGCTCTGCAATTTGGCTCATGGCATAAGGTTTTAAATTATTAAATCCTTGGAAAAAGCCACGTAGAACACTCATTGACGGGAAAAGCAAGAGTGCCCAAGATAGACTTTTCATAACACGAACCAAATCAGCTCCGCCACCACTCCAAGCAGCTAGAATTGGTGAGCCAATGTACATAATCGCCGCAAAAATAAGCCCCAATACCAAGGTCAATCTTAAAATTTTACGTAATAAATAATAACTAGTATCTTCTTGACCTAACGTATTATACTTGGAAACCTGTTTAGCAATGGCAACAGGAATTCCCGCGGTTGAGATGAGTAGGAAAACGGCGTAAATATTATAGCCCATTCCAAAAAGTGCATTGGCTTGCTCACCGTGAGTCCCCATCCAAGCATACCAAGGGATAATGTAGAAAGCACCCAAAAGACGACTAATAAAGTTTGACGCTGTCAACCATGCCGCCCCGCGCACCATCTGTTGCTGCTGTGTCATATTTGTTTTGTTTTCAGACATAGTATTCTTCCTAATTTTTAAAATAAGCGTTACTTTTTATTATAAACTTTTGATTGTGACTTGTAAAACAAAGACATTAAGTCTAAAATAGAGAGTATGATTACACTTGAAAAAACCCTCGACATTCTGAAAAATGACCATAATTTTCGCGAAATTATTTTCCATAATCACTATTCTTTGGATTGGAAAGAAAATCCAAGTTTTTCTAAGATTAGTTTTGATAGTCGCGAAGCAGATAAATCAACACTTTTCTTTGCCAAAGGTGCGACCTTTAAAAAAGAGTATCTTGAGCAAGCAATTGAAAATGGCTTGACTTTCTATGTTAGCCAAGTTGATTATGAGCTTGATATTCCAGCGATTATCGTTACTGATATCAAAAAAGCCATGAGCTTAATCGCCATGGAATTTTATGGTCATCCAGAAAATGATTTGAAAATCATTGCTTTTACGGGAACAAAAGGGAAAACAACCGCTGCTTATTTTGCCTACAATATCTTGAAACAAAGCCACAGACCTGCGATGTTTTCAACCATGAACACAACTTTGGACGGCAAAACTTTCTTTAAATCAAAATTAACAACGCCTGAAAGTCTTGACCTGTTCAAAATGATGGCAACAGCTGTCCAAAATGGCAGGACACACCTTATCATGGAGGTTTCTAGTCAAGCTTATCTGGTTGAACGTGTTTATGGATTGACTTTTGATGTCGGAGCATTTCTCAATATCAGTCCAGACCATATTGGACCGATTGAACACCCAACATTTGAAGATTATTTCTACCACAAACGTCTTTTAATGGCAAATAGCAAAGCTGTGGTTGTCAATGCAGGAATGGATTACTTTAATGTTGTCGCACAACAAGTTGCCAATACTCCTCATGATTTTTATGGCAAGGATTCTGATAATACGATTGAAAATGGCAGAGCTTTTGACTTTGATGTGACTGGCAAACTAGCAGGACATTATGATATTCAACTCATTGGCTCATTTAACCAAGAAAATGCGGTTGCTGCTGGTCTTGCTTGTCTGCGTTTAGGAACAAGTCTAGCTGACATTCAAAAAGGAATTGCCCAAACAAGTGTCCCTGGTCGCATGGAAGTCATTACACAAACTAATGGTGCTAAAGTCTTTGTCGATTATGCACACAATGGTGACAGTCTTGAAAAACTGTTATCTGTCGTTGAGGAACACCAAAAAGGCGATCTTCACCTGATTCTTGGTGCAACTGGTAATAAGGGAGAAAGCCGTCGTGCTGACTTTGCTCGTGTCATCAATGCTCACCCAAATCTTCACGTTATCTTAACAGCTGATGACCCTAATTACGAAGACCCACAAGCTATTGCCGAAGAAATTGCTAGTCAAGTGACACGTCCACTTGACATTCAAGTTGACCGTGAAAAGGCTATTTCACAAGCTATGGCACGAACTAATAATGAGACAGATGCCGTTATTATCGCTGGTAAAGGAGCTGACGCTTACCAAATCGTAAACGGTGAACGCACAGCTTATGCTGGTGATTTGAATATCGCCAAAAACTACCTTAATTAGAACAATTTTAAGTATTATTTTGAATGATTCTAATTAATAATAAGGATCTTTAAATAACATAAAAATATTCAAAAAAAAGGCTTTTCAGAGGCCTTTTTTCTTGTTACAATAAGAAAACAATTCTCGATTTAGGGACTTGTTTTTGGGAAGAAAAATTCCCCTAAAATCATTTTGAAAGGAGGTCGATTATGTCAGATATTTACGCTGAAAACATCTCAGTAGCTTACGATGATAAAGTGATTATCAATGACTTATCTGTCACCATAGCAAAACAAAAAATCACGACAATTATCGGTGCCAATGGTTGTGGTAAATCAACTTTATTAAAAGCTTTAACACGCATTCATGCCCTTAAAGCTGGTCAAGTATTTATTGACGGAGAAGCAATTGCTCATTTACCAACTAAAGAAATTGCCAAAAAGTTAGCACTACTCCCTCAAATGCTTGAAGCGACTGAAGGGATTTCAGTTTATGAGCTTGTCTCATACGGTCGCTTTCCACATCAAAACTATTTGGGAAGTTTGAGCGACACAGACAAGGAAAAAATCAACTGGGCAATGGAAATAACCAAAGTTGTTGAATTTGCCAATGAAAAAGTTGATTCGCTTTCAGGTGGTCAACGTCAACGTGTTTGGATTGCTATGGCTTTAGCTCAAGACACAGATACTATTTTTTTAGACGAGCCAACAACTTATCTAGATATGAACCACCAGCTGGAAATCTTGGAATTACTCCAAAAACTTAACCAAGATACCCAGAAAACTATTATTATGGTTTTGCACGATTTGAACTTATCAGCACGTTTTTCTGACGAATTGATTGCCATGAAAGCTGGCGCGATTAAATATCACGGTAAGGTTCAAGACATCATGACAGCAGACATTTTACGTGATATTTTTAATATCGAAGCTCATATCGTTCAAGACCCTATCCACAATCGTCCTATTTTGCTGACTTATCAGCTAACATAGATTTTTATTAGGAGAATAGACATGAAAAAGTTTTTCGCCGTTTTAACGACTTTTCTAGCAACATTTTTACTCGTTGCTTGCCATAATACATCATCGACTTCAGATGATACCGAGTTATCTAGCATGCCTAAAATTACTGGATTTTCTTATGAAGGAGATATTCCTAAAAATCCTCAAAAGGTCATTAATTTTGCCTACTCATACACAGGTTATTTATTAGAACTCGGTGTCAATGTTTCAAGTTATTCACTTGATTTAGAAAAAAATAGCCCTGCTTTTGGTGATCAATTAGCTGACGCTGTCCAATTAACATCAGATGATACCGAAGCTATTGCTGCCCAAAAACCAGACCTTATCATTGCTTTTTCAACAGATGAAAATCTTGATGATTTAAAAGCAATTGCTCCTGTTTTAGTCATTGAATACGGTAAAAGTGATTATTTGGAAATGATGACTAATCTCGGAAAAGTTTTTGATAAAGAAGATGAAGCACAAGAATGGCTTGATAACTGGGAAACTAAAACTGCTGAAGCTAAAGAAGAACTGAGTCAATACATTGATTCATCAACGACTTTTACGGTTATGGATTTTTACGACAAAGATATCTACCTTTATGGTAATAACTGGGGACGTGGTGGTGAGTTGATTTATGATTCGCTTGGTTATGCTGCACCACAAAAAGTCCAAGATGATGTTTTCCCTGCTGGCTGGTTTGGCATTTCACAAGAAGTTCTTGGAGATTATATCGGAGACTACGTTGTTCTTAATGTTAGTGACGACACTAAAGAAGCGGCAGCTTCCCTAAAAGAAAGCGATGTTTGGAACAATATTTCTGCTGTGAAAAATAATCACGTTTTAGAAGTTGATGAAAGCCTCTTCTACTTCTCAGACCCAATGTCGCTTGATAAACAGTTGGATGCTTTTGTATCAGCAATCAAGCAAGCTAATAGTTAAACTCACTTACCAGCTGAGAATTGCCTGAAATCCATACGCTAGGCAGTTTTCACTGATTTCTCTGAAAGGGAAATACAATGAAACAACTGTACCTTCTTTTTCAAAAAAATAAACGTTCAAGAGCATGGCCTCTTTTTTTCAGCCTATGTTTTCTCTTTATCCTTGGTTGGTATTTAAGCCTTCGCTTTGGTGCGGTAGCTTATTCTAATGCTCAATTAATGAGTGTTTTTAGACATCCTTTAACTGATTCTAACTTACAAGATGTGATTTTTGATTTGCGGCTTCCCAGAACCATTGCTGCTATTTTAGTTGGGGCTGCCATGGCACAAGCTGGTAGCATTATTCAAGGCGTTACTCGTAATCCTATTGCTGATCCTGGTCTGCTTGGTATTAATGCTGGCGCTGGTTTAGCCTTGATTGCAGGTTATGCCATTTTTGGTAGTATGCATTACAGTTTGATTTTAATCATTTGTCTGTTTGGTGCGATTTTAGCTGCTATTTTAGTATTTGGAATAGCTTATCATCCTCGGAAAGGATACCAACAACTTCGACTCATTTTAGCAGGTGCTATGATTTCAACCCTATTTTCATCACTTGGTCAGGCAATAACGCTGTATTTTGATTTGTCAAAAGCAGTTATCGGTTGGCAATCTGGTGGCTTAGCACAAATTAATTGGAAAATGTTGGGAATTATTGCGCCTTTTATTATCCTTGGCTTGCTATTAGCGCAGCTTTTTGCGCATCAATTAACCATTCTAAGTCTTGATGAAACAGTTGCAAAAGCTCTGGGGCAACGAACTTTTGCCATGACCATGACTTTCCTTGCTATCGTTGTTATCTTGTCGGCTGCCGCCGTGGCTCTTGTTGGCAGCATTGCATTTGTCGGACTTATCATTCCTCATTTTATCAAAATGTTTGTGGCGAAAGATTATCGGATTATCCTTCCTCTAACAGCATTTGCTGGGAGCACTTTTATGCTTTGGGTCGATTTGATTTGCCGTACAATCAATCCGCCAGTAGAAACGCCAGTTAGTGCGATTATTAGTATTGTTGGCTTACCATGCTTTCTGTGGTTGGTGCGAAAGGGGGAAAATTTATGACATCTGGAAAGAAAGTAGCTTGTCATTTCAGCGTTCTCATTTTTCTGTTATGTCTTATTTTCCTGCTATCCTTATCTCTAGGATATGCTAATTCCTCACTTCTAGAGGTTTGCAAGGTCTTTTTAGGAAAATCAGATGCAACCATGTCTTTCATTGTCACGCAAATCAGATTGCCACGCATTTTGGCTTGTATGCTCGGTGGCGGTTCGCTTGCCATATCAGGTGTGTTGCTTCAAACACTCACTAAAAATCCCTTAGCCGATTCAGGTATTTTAGGAATAAATGCAGGAGCTGGGCTCGTGATTGCGATTATGGTTGGGCTTTTGGATGTTACCAATTCCATGATGATTGCGCTTATGCCATTTTTAGCCATGTTAGGTGGTATTCTGACCATTTGTACTGTTTATTTTGTTTCACGTCAGAAAAATCAGCCGATTAGTCCGACACGCCTTATCATTACAGGTGTTGGGATTTCTAGCTTGCTTTCAGGTATCATGATTTCAATCATTGCTAACCTTGATACGAGTAAGACGGATTATATCGTCTCATGGCTAAGTGGAAAAGTAAGTGGGGGCAATTGGCAGACATTGATGATTTTAGCACCGCTTCTATTAATCACTTGGCTATTAACTTACAGTCAAAGCTATGCGCTAAATATTATGAGCCTTAACGAAGAAACAGCTATCGCTTTAGGTTTAAATCTAAAACGAGAACGTCTCTACACACTAATACTCTCGACTGCCTTGGCGGCGCTTAGCGTTGTTCTTGTGGGCAATATCACATTTATCGGTCTGCTTGCTGGTCACATCACGCGCCAATTATTAGGAAGCGACCACCGCATTAGCCTTCCGTCTAGTCTGTTAATCGGAATGATTATCTTTTTAATCGCCGATACCATTGGACGTGTTTTCTTAGTCGGCACAGGAATTCCAACAGGACTTGTCGTTGCCGTTATCGGAGCACCTTATTTTCTCTATCTAATGATAAAAACAACGTAGATTGTCCGCTGGACTTAACTCGCTTTCTTATTTCTGGGCAAGTGAAAAAACAGTCCGCTGGACTTAACTCGCTTTCTTATTTCTAGGCGAGTGAAAAAACAGTCCGCTGGACTGTTTTTTTAAGCTTTACTGGTAAAAATCAAGTTTTCTTTGTCAAAAAGCATGTTCAATTCGTACTTGCCTTGATCATTTTTTCGGATATAATCCAATTTTTCCAACGTTTCTACAAAAATGTCTGGGCGTTTTTGGGCAACTTCGTCCTTACGACCAAATTTTAACAAAAATGTTGTCATATATTTCAAAGCGTATTGTGGATTGACGTCTCCAAGCAAGTTATACAAAGGTTCTTGCGCTTTAGACATTGGTAAATTATCTGCTAATTTGAAGAAATAATTTGACAAGGTTAACTCACTACGAGCGATACTTGTTTTTTCAACAAGCACCAAACCATTAGCCTCATTTGTCAAACGTGTTTCAAAAGTCAGAGCCATCAAGTCCCCATAGATAGCACTTTGGTCATCTACAAAAAGTTGACTGTCTAAACTAACATTTTCTAGGCTATCAAGCAAGTCAAAACCAATCGTATAGCGTTTATTGTCACGAATAATGTAGCCTGCTTGCACGTATTCCTCAATCAAACGGTCAATTTTGGGAACTTCTGGAAAGTTTGCCTTGATTTGGCGTAAGGTCACATCATCCGTTTGATAAAGAAAATTAATCAAGTCTTGAAAAAAAGCTTGTCTGGTCAATTTATCTGGATTAAAAATGTTAATCATGTAATTCTCCTAAATACTGCAAATGCTCGGACTGTGCCAATTGACTAGGGTTAGTCCCAGATTGATTTAGCGGAACAGTCACTCCAAGCTCATCATAATATTGCTGCCAAAACTCAGAAATCGTATGCTTATCATCACCAAACTGCATGGGAATCGTTTCAAAAATCGGCAAAATATCCGCAATATATTGTGAGCAATAATAAGAACCATTATCTGGATAGAAACTGTGATTGTAAGGTCTGCCCAGCAAATGCTCCGCTGCTGCCTGAACCTGCTCAGCCTTAATCCTAGGATAACGGTAAACAAAAATCCTATGCTGCTTCGTTTTCAAAAATTCCTTTAACTGCTGTTTAATAACACCTTTATCCTTGGTCGCGTGATAAATCATTGAGTCAAAATAAATAGCAACGTGGCTATATTGTCCAGTTGCTTTCTGGATAGCTTGCGACATATCGGAAATTCCGTACATAAAAAGCAAATCGCCAGCTCGCAATTCTTGAATATTCATAGCTTTATTGTAACAAAAAACACGAATGACTGCTATAAGAAGATAAGCTTCACTTTTTAATAAGTTTTTATCTTTGAAGAACTTTTGAGGTCTATGCTATAATGCCAGTATGAAAATATTGATTCCTAACGCCAAAGAATTACATACCAATCAAGATGCTTTTCCAAGCCAACCATTATCTGCCAAGAGCCAAGCAGTGCTCAAAGCCTTACAAGAATACTCCGTCGAAAGTTTGGCTAATTTTTACAAAATCAATTCAAGTAAAGCTGACCAAGAATGGACACGTTGGCAACGTCTAGCGGATAAACAAGCTAAAAACTATCCCGCATGGCTATTATATGACGGTCTCATGTATCGGTATATGAAACGAACTCAGGTAACCGAAGCGGAGCGACATTATCTTGATAACCACCTTCGTATCGCTACTGCCTTATACGGTTTAATCAGCCCCATGACGTTAATCGCACCACATCGCCTTGATTTTCAAGGAAAACTCAAGATTGACAACACATCATTAAAACAATTTTGGAGACAACAATACGACGAAGAAGTCCAAGATGACGAACTCATCATTTCATTACTGTCATCAGAATTTGAGCAAGTTTTCTCTCCAAATATCCGCAAACGCATGGTTAAAATTGTCTTTATGGAAAATAGAAACAGAAAGCCAAAAGTTCATTCAACCATTTCTAAAAAAGGACGTGGTCGTTTGGTCTCACTAATGGCTGAAAAACAAATTGAAAACATTGAGCAAATCAAACACCTAACCTTTGACGGCTTCCAATTCTCACCAGAATTATCCAAAGACCAAACCCTCACCTTTATCCGTGATCAAGAATAACATCCCAAAAATAAAAAGCAAACCAATCAAACCAACGATTCGTTTGCTTTTGTTTTGTTATTCTCTATAATAATATGCTTCTGCAGGAAAGTCAATAAATTGTTGCCCAGCAATCAACCTTGGTTGGGAAGAATCCGAATGATCTCCTTTGGGATTTTTGACACCAGTAGGGTAAACTTCAATAGCAAATCCACCGGGTGCACCGTTAGCTGCACCACATGCTAAGGTAACTGTTCCATAAGAACTTTCTCGTGGCGAACTAATATTCATTCCTTCAAGCATTCCTTCATCACTAAATTCAAAAGTTTGCCCTCTACCATTTTTCCATGTTCCAGCTAATGATGTATAATCTCCATTAAGTATCTGGTCAATATTTAAATCACCTGAAGAAGTCGTCTGTTCTGATGCCAAAGGTTGCCAATCCAAAATACTAAAATCAAACTCTTTTTTCCCCTTGATGTCAAAGTAATCCGACAACTCTACATCTCTCCCAATAGGTACATTAGCATTTTTTATTACATCAACACCTCTATTGTCTGCTCTTAGTTGATATTGAGTGTCTTCCATTTGAGTTCCTGTTGACATCCACTTAGCTGTAATAACCGTTCCATCTGTATAAATATTTGCAGCTTCTCTATAACCACCAGCTGACGCAACATAACTTTGTGCCAAATAATCAGCAACACCGTTATTATCATAATAAAGAGCGGCGAATTCAATTGTTCTCGTAGACTCCCAATACCGTCCAGAAAATAGTTCATCCTGTCCATTTCCATCAATATCATAATAAGCATAATGTGTCGCAGGGCTCTCACTGGTATCATTTCTAAGTTTCTCTAGTACAACGTCATAAATACTATTATTACTTGTTACTTCCTCATTACTTTCTGTCTGTGATACAGTTGAACTGCTAGAACTAATCGTCTCACTCGAGTTTGTGTTCCAACTACCACTTACACTTCGACTATCACTCTTTTTAGAACACCCTGACAATAATAAAATCATAGTACCTAGTAAAACAAGCTTTTTCATAAACTGACCTTTCCTTAATACTCCTATAAAAATATTACATTATTATTGACGATAATAATAAGCATCACTCGATAAATTATACACACCATTCTGTGTTGGTACAATTCGTGGTTTAGAAGTATCTGAATTGTCACCTTCTGTTTTAAAACCAATCTTAAGTAATGCTATTAAACCTCCCATATAGCCATTACTCATTCCAATATAAGGAACACCATCACTTTCATATCTAAAAGCACCTCCCAAACTTCCTTCGCCCGTCCTTCCGCTTACTGTACTGACAACAGATCCATCTGCTTGAATGACAAGAGTATCACCTCTACCATTAACCCATGTTCCCACTAACGATTCATAATCACCTTTACTGATTGCAGATAAATCAATATCATTTACAGATTGTTGTTCATAATCATATGCTGATTTTATTTGTAGCGCACCCGACCAAACATAACATATTTTTCCATCAACAGATACTTCCCACCAACTTGAAATATCATTATACTTATCACCATTAACGCAATCAGATACTTGGATAATATCACCCTTTCGTCTTGAATCAATAATATCGGAATTTAAGCTTGGTTTAGAACGCAAATTTACCTCATCTGCATTAACAACATATTCTGTTTTATTAGGTTTTCCGTGAAAATAAACCTGTATTGCTGACTGATTTCCTTCTCCTGTTGTCAATACTTTATTTCCTTCATCATTGGTATAGCCATATAATACCTCTGTCGTTTGATCTTCTGAAAATTCAACTGTACCATTAACTCGCTGAATGTCTTCAGAAGAAATATTAATTACAATCTTAATACTCGGCATAACTTCTGTTCGGCTTGGTTCTTCACCATTTACAGTCATATTTCCCGAAGTGATATAGGCTTGGATAGAATCTGGTTCTTCATACTCCTCGATTGTGTACTTTCCTTCCAAAGGATTTCCTTGATTATAAGCCATTAGTTCAGCGCCAGATCTATATAAGATTACTGTTCCATCATTATTCAATGATAATCCGCCAAACATTAATGATGAGGTATTAGATTGAACATAATAATACTTATAGTTTAGGTACCATTCACTATAATCTTTATTCTCTTCCTGCAAGGATACATTACTACTGCTGCTAGAAGTTTGTATTTTTTCGCTACTTTGCGTGGTTGTTTTAGTATCATTTGATTCCTGATGACAGCCTACTAATAATAGGCAAGAAAAAAATAAAACAAACTTTTTCATAATAATCCCTCATTTTTCTTTCGTTTTGTACTCATTATATCATAACAGATGCTCCTCTGAATAGATTATAGTAACTTTCTAAAAACGTTAAAAATTATGGGATAAACCCAGAAAAAAAGTGAGATACAATAATTATCTCACTTTAGTTTTAATATAAAATTCTAAGATTTTTAGACGACTCACGTCGCCTTTTTATTATCCCTTATTAATTAAGCGTTGAAGCTTTCTGTTAATTGTGGGACAACTTGTTTTTTACGTGAAACAGCACCTGCAAGGAATGCGTGGTTGTTTTCAAGTTTGAAGTTGAAGGCAGCTTCAACTTTGTCAATGTTTGAACCAAGTGCCAAGATTTCTGAGTTTGAGTTAAGAATATCAGTAATCATAAGTACAAAGTCAGAGTAACCATTTGCAGTATTTGCTGCTGTAATAGCTGCTTCGATTTCTGCTTGGCGTTCAAGAACTTCGTTAATATCAACTGTGTTAACTTGTGCTACACGAACTTGGTTTCCATTAAGCTCAAATGTTTTAGCGTCAATGTCAATCAATTCTTCAGCAGATTTTGTTGCCAAGTTTGTACCAGCTTTAAGCAATGCCAAACCATATTCTTCAAGGTTTACACCTGCGATTTCTGCCAAGTCAGCAGCAACAGCTGGGTCAGTTGCGTGAGTTGTTGGTGATTTAAGAAGAAGTGTATCTGAAATCAAACCAGACAAAAGCAAACCAGCCATTTCTTTAGGAATAACAACGTTATTTTCTTTGTATAAGCGGTAAACGATTGATGAAGCTGAACCAACTGGTTCTAAACGCATGTAAAGTGGGTTAGCTGTTTCAAAGTTTGCAACACGGTGGTGATCAACAACTTCGATAACTTCAACGTCACGAATATCAGAGATTGATTGTTGGAATTCGTTGTGGTCTGTCAAAATAACTTGGTCAGCCCCTTCAGCTTTTGCTGATTCAACAACACGTGGTGCTTCTACACCAAAGTAATTCAAAGCAAAAGTTGTTTCTTCATTAGGTGTTCCAAGAGCAACAGCTTCAGCATCAACACCAAGTTCACGTTTCAAATATGCATAAGCAACTGATGAACCGATAGCATCAGAGTCTGGATTTTGGTGACCAAAAACTAAAATTTTAGACATGTTTTCTACCTCATAATAATTATTTATTCTTATTTTAGCAAAATTTAAGGGAGATAGCAAAGTCAGCAGCTGCTTTTATCGCAATAATAGTACAAAAAGAGCACCTTTATCACTAATTATTGTTAATTACTGATAAAAATGCTTCTATTTAGTCTTTTTCTGTTGTGTTTTGTGTGAAATCAATGTTGTTTTCTTTGACATCAGGTGTTTCATTATCAGAAGAATCGTCCTTGGCAGCTTCTGCTTTTGCCGTTTTTTCTTGCTCTAAGGCTAAGCGTAACAAGCGTTCTTCCTCCTCACGATTTTCTTGATTACGGATAGCTTCTTGTTCTTTGCGATAAGCCATGTATTTTCGGCTATTATCCACAATATGCAATCCCTTCACACCTTTGACTAGCAAACGCCAAATAAAGGTAATAAGTGATTCAATCAAGAGTAAGATTTCAATCGCAATGACACCAAGTAAACTCCAAGCCATAAAAAGTGTCACCAATAATTGAGAAAAAATCTTTTTCAGATTACCTAGGTCATTGTTATGGATAGACAATGTTTCAAGGAAAAGGTTCAAGATACCTTGTAAGAGCCCAGATTTTACAGACTTGTCGTCATTCAAATCCAAAGCTGCCTCATCTTGATTTGGCAAAACAAGGACAATGTCCCCGTCTTGAATATAATCAACCTTATCTCCCAGTTTTATGTCAAAATCAAATAAATCACGCGCAAGCTTTTTTATTTTTCCGTCTTGCGTCAAATAAACGAATTCGTCGTCAAATTTTAAAACTTTGTAACTGTTCATAGATTCCACCTTATGCTAGAGCTTACCAAAGTTTCAAGCTAATGTCAATATTTTTACTGATGAATTCGTTTCATGTATTCAGTGTAAGATTCTGTATGCATCAAGTCTTTGGCATTTTGCACACGCTCTTTCGTTGGAGGTTTAACGCCTTCCAAAGTATATGGAATGCCAAGCTCATGCCACTTAAATTCACCCAAGGTATGATAAGGAAGAATTTCAAATTTATCCACATTTTTCAACGTTGCGACAAATTTGCCAAGTTCAATCAAATCATCATCGAAATCAGTTAAGCCAGGTACCAAAACGTGACGAATCCAAACAGGAACCCCCTTGTCAGATAAATAACGCGCAAATGCCAAAATATTAGTATTTGGCTGGCGTGTCACGACAATATGTTGTTTAGGATTAATTTCTTTCAAATCTAAAAGAACCAAATCTGTTACTGCTAACAATTTATCCACAATTTCATGGTATTCTGGTGTGTCACGAAAAGCAAAACCACAAGTATCTAACGTGCAATGAATACCCAATTCTTTTGCTTTTGTGAAAAGTGCTGTGACAAATTCAATCTGTAACATGGCTTCACCGCCTGATACGGTAATACCACCATTTTTTCCCCAGAAATGCTTGTAACGCAAAGCTTCAGCCAACACATCATCAACTGTGCGTTCTTGCGATTGATTGGTTTCCATAGCCCAAGTATCTGGATTGTGGCAATATTGACAGCGCATCTTGCAGCCCTGCATAAAAATTACAAACCGAATTCCTGGACCATCCACAGAACCAAAACTTTCTGTTGAGTGAATCATCCCAGTTACTTTTCCGTAATCAATTTCAGTCATTTTTTTCTTCCTTTGTAACCGTTTTTCCTGCTTTCATTATAACATTTTCTAAAGGAAAAAGACTAAGATTAGCTTAGTCTTCTTCAATACTCTGTTCTATATCAGAAAAAATAACTTTCAGTTTTGTAACACGTCCATCTTTAACTTTATCATTTGTCAAAGCAAGGTGTTTTTCTTTCGTATCCACTTCAAACGTTTCACGACTATCTTGGTCTGGAATATTTCCCACACCAGTTAGGTAGTAACCAGCAATAGTATCCACATCATCACTTTCAAGATTGACGTCAAAATAGTCATTGAATTCGTTGAGTGTCATTGTCCCAAGAACAATGTAAGTATGTTCACCGATTTCACGGACAAATTGCTCTGCTTTATCGGTTTCATCGTCGATTTCTCCGACGATTTCTTCAAGCAAGTCCTCAAGTGTGACAATACCTGCAACGCCACCGTATTCGTCCAACAAAATCGCCATTTGATTTTGGGTATTTCTCAATTGGCGTAACAAATCGTCCACAAAAATCGTTTCTGGAACAAAGAGCGGTTCTTGCAAAATCTTACGCAAGACAATATTGTCAAAACCATCACGGAAACCAGCGTCCAGCAGGCGTTTGGTGTGAAGTACACCAATAATCTTATCCTTATCATCATCATAGACAGGGATACGTGAAAAATTCTGTTTGAGAATTTCTTGAATATTTTCTTGTGTATCATCATTAATGTCAATCATGAAAGCATCTGTTCTTGGAACCATGACTTCACGCGCCATTAATTCATCAAGTGAGAAGACACCTTGTAACATCTCAATTTCTTCAGCATCTAGTGTTTCTTCACTATTTGACAGCATGTATTCAATTTCATCACGAGTCATTTTTTCGTCCGCATCATCAAATTGCATTGGCGTGATACGTGAGAGAAGATTGGTTGACGCTGATAAGAGCCAAACAAAAGGACTGACAATTTTTCCAATAAAAATGATAACAGGGGCAGAAATGACAGCCAGATTTTCCTTGAGATTCATGGCAATACGTTTTGGATAAAGCTCACCAAGAACAATGGAAACATAGGTCAAAAAGACAAGGGAAATAACGCTACCTGCTGTCTGAGCCCAGACAAAATCTCCAAACCAGGAAGCAATAACACTTCCAAGCGAGGCAGACAAGCTAGCCCCTTGTAAAAGACTGATAAAGGTGATACCAACTTGAATTGTTGATAAAAAGTTATTAGGATTTTCCAAAACAGACAATAGACGAATGAATTTCTTATCGCCTTCTTCTGCTTTTTGTTCAACACGTGAACGATTAAGGGAAACTAATGCCATCTCAGAAGCTGAGAAAAAGGCATTTAGCAAGGTCAAAATTAATAATAAAACAAATTGCAAAACTAAATTCTGACTGGGGTCTTCCATATCAATTCTACTCCTATTCTTAAAATATCTATTATGGTAAGATTTTATTCTCCACGACAAAATAGTATAGTGACTACATTATAGCATATTTTTGATTTTATGTAATAGACAAATAGCCTTATCAACCATATTTTACAATGCTAAACTAAAATATCAAAATTTTCAGAAAAATGATATAATAACTATTAAAAACACATGGAGGGCTCCAAATGTTACAAGTCAAACTAAAGAATGTCAGCTTAGAACGTCAGCATAAATTATTATTAAAAAATCTTAACTGGGAAGTTAACAAGGGGGAACATTGGGCTATTTTAGGGCTGAATGGTTCTGGTAAGACAACGCTTTTAAAGCTTATCATGGCTGAATATTGGAAAACAGACGGTGAGGTGGAAGTCTTAGGAACACCATTTGGTGGTACTGACATTAGCGATATTCGTACCAAAATTGGTATCGTTGGCTCATTTATCGCTGAGCGACTTCCAGCCAATATGCTTGCTGAAAAAATTGTTTTGACTGGGAAATACAAATCAAGCATTCTTTACAAAGAATACGGTGAAAAAGAACTTGATGAAGCACGACAAATGTTGATTTCAATTGGTGGCGAACATCTGCTTGGACGTATTTATGCTAGTCTGTCACAAGGTGAAAAACAATTGCTCCTTATCGCACGTAGTTTAATGGAAAATCCTGAAATTTTGATTTTAGATGAGGCTACAAGTGAACTTGATTTGTTTGCGCGTGAAAAACTATTGACACAGATTGAGCAAATCACAAGCCTTCCTAATGCTCCAACAATCCTCTACGTGACACACCATGCCGAAGAAATCACACAATCAATGACTCATGTTTTGTTACTGAAAAAGGGAGAAATCATTGCCCAAGGTCCTAAAAATGATGTTTTGACTGAGGACATTTTAACCGATTTTTATGATCAAACCGTCTCAATCATTCCACTAGGCGACGAACGCATTTACATCAAACCTGAATTTAAATCATAATAGCAAACCCCTAGGACATTTTCGTTCTAGGGGTCATTTTATAATAAAGTAATTATATGGTAGTGTTCCGTAGTCATCTTTTAACGAATAACTTTCGAGTTTATTGACATTGCGGCGTAGGAAGGTTGCATAACTTGACGTGATGTCACCACGCATTTCATATTCGGCAATCACTTTGCGCTCAAGATAATACCCTCGCAACATTTCATCAATATTATCAGGTTTCATATGAGCAATAACACGTTCAACAAAGACGCCCGATTCAATGATATTAGCTTCTTGTAGGCGTGACCTTTGAAGAAAGCCAATCAGTTCAGAATTATAAATGCCTTCCAAATCTTGTAACCCTTCTAACACTAGCTCCGTATTGCTTAAATAAAGCTCTGTCAAGCGTTCACGGTTATCTTCTGTCAATTTAATTTCGCGTGATTTTCCAGAAAGAAAGTGACGGATAGTTGGCCAAAAACTAAGACTTTCACGAACTAAGCGACGAATCATTCGCATGCTAATTGTGAAGAAATAGCTAAACGTTGAAATAAAACCACGATTAATCTGACGTTCCAAATTTTGCAAGTAACGTTGATACAAACGGTATTCAACTAATTCTATCTTGCCTTCTGAAAAGGCATGCTCTAAACCATCGCTTTCAATTCCAAGAATCATCAAGCGCAGGTAAGCCAATTCTTTTTTGACAATAGTCGGCTCCTGTTCAAAAATCAAGTGCTCAATACGCCCATTGTAATTATCAATGGCAGCATAAAGTGGACCTTTGTCCTCAACTTCTTTTAAATCTTGCTCCAATGTCTTAACCACTTCATTTAAAATGGCAATTTGAGTGACATAATCGGTAGTATCAGTAGCATCAGAGCTTTGTGCCAAGTATGGTAAAACAAATACTCCGATTAGAAAGCTTAGCAAGGTCACCGCTGCTACGGTAAATAAAATCAAGCTATAAGCGTAACTTTCAAACTGTGGCAATAGCAAAATTGTCGCGATTGATACCGTCCCTTTTACACCAGAAAAAGTTAACAGCCAAACCTCTCTCAATAGTGATTTACTTGAACGTTTTCTTTTACGATAATGCAGAATATAATAAAACCCAACCATGACAAATCGAACTAAAAAGAGCAAAGCTGTCACGACTAACACAATCGCCACAAGACGATAATTATTAACCAAAGGATTGGTCAAAGCAGGCTCAACGATACGTGTCAATTCATAGCCAAAAACGATAAAGACAAAGCCATTTAAGATGAAGCTGACCGTCTCCCAAATAATCTGGCTGACACGGTCCACCTCAGCATCAAATAAACGAATTCGTTTGAAACGACTGGCTTGTGATAATCCAGCAATCACGACAGCAATGATACCTGATACGCCAAAAAGACTGGCAACAAAGTATGACACAATCGGCAATGATAATTCCAATAAGAGAGCCCCTGTCACATCAGCGACGTCAATTTTTTCAAGAAAAGCCATGACGCCTCGATTTAACAAAGCAAAAAATAGCCCGACCAACATTCCACCAATAATTGCCAAAAACAGACTAAAGCTCGCAGTAAGCAAAGAAAAGGCTCCAGTGGTCAAAGCCGTCACAGCAAATTGGAAAGAAATCAAACCGCTGGCATCATTCAAAAGCCCTTCTATTGTCAAAATGGATTCGACTCGCTTTGGAAATTTAAACCGTTTTGCAATTGATAAAAACGCAACGGCATCTGTCGGAGCAAGCGCTGCTCCCAAGGCAAAACTAGCAGCCAAGGGGACATCAACAGGCAATAACTTACCAGTCACATAACCAACTGTCAGCATTGTTATCAAAACAGTTGGCAAAATCAGATAAGCCACAATCGACTTGTATTTGACAAAGGTCGTCACATCACTTTCTTGCCCCTCTCTAAAATTAAGCGGTGCAATTACCAAAGCCAGAAATAGCTCTGAATTTAAAGTGAGTGTCGTCTCTTTTGCTAAAACACCCACCAAAATTCCCAAAACAATTTGGATAAAAGGTAAAGGCAATTTAGGATAAAGACGATTAATGACGTTGGAAACAATGAGCATTAATAAAAATGCTATAACAAGGATAGAACTCTCGATAAACCATCACTCCTTATCGTTGTTTTTGACGGCAATAAACAGTAAAACGTTCTTTTTGCTTGGCAATTTTTTGATCAATAGCCGTAACATCTTTACGATCACGAAGTCGTACGCAACGTTCTTTTTCAAGACTGGCTAACTTTTTCTTGATTGTCAAGATTTTCTCTGCATCTTCTTCTGACAACTTGGCACACGGTTTAGTGTTTGTGTCATCTAAATATTTTTGATGCATTTGATGTAGTTTTTCACGAACCGTTACGGTTTGCATAATGCTTAACTCTCTTTCGACTGTTTTAATTTTTCAATCATCACTAAAAATGGTGGTTGATTAATTTGGTTTAAAGGTTGATACAGCATGGCAGTAAAAAGCCTTTGGTCTAGCTGATTGACATATTCTAGCACAGCATCTTTTTCCATGTCACCGCCCTCATGTCCATAGTAAATCATGATAGCTAAGCGACCACCAACCTCAAGCTTTTTTAAAATTTTCTCCACAGCAATCAAGGTTGTATCAGGTTTAGTGATAACCGTTTTATCAGCACTTGGCAAATACCCTAGATTGAAAATAGCTGCGCGAATTGGTTGATTCACATAATGGTCAATATGTTGATGCCCATCCAAAATTAAATGAGCGTTGTGAATTTCTTGTTTTTCTAAACGTTCTTTCGTGCTTTGCAAAGCTTGTTCTTGCACATCAAAAGCATAAATCTCTTTAGCATGTTGGGCAAGAAAAACTGTGTCATTGCCATTTCCCATGGTCGCATCAACTGCGATAGCTTGTTCATCCAAAACTTCAGCTAAAAAATCATGAGATAAATGCAAAGGACGTTTTATCATAACACGACCTCCTTATTTTCTAGCTTACACCCTTGATAAGAACCACGGCGTTCCATTTCTTTATCAATGGCATTTAAGACTTCCCATTTTTTAAGACTCCACATTGGACCAATGAGCATATCGCGCGGAGCGTCACCTGTAATACGATGAATAATGATATTTTTGGGAATAATCTCCAGTTGGTCACAGATGATATTAACATATTCTTCCATACCCAGCAATTTTAAACGCCCTTCATGGTAATCACGTTGCATTTTCGTACTTGTCATCAAATGCAATAAATGAAGCTTAATCCCGTCAATTTCATTATCTGTCACACAACGTCTGACATTTTCAATCATCATGTCATGCGTTTCGCCAGGCAGACCATTAATCAAATGCGAAACAATCTCAACTTTCGGCGCTAACTGACGCAGGCGTTTAACCGTTTCAACGTAAAGGTCATAAGTATGCGCGCGATTAATGATTTTAGATGTTTCATCATAAGTTGTTTGCAAACCAAGCTCAACCGTTACGTGCATACGATCAGAAAGCTCAGCAATATAAGCAATCGTCTCATCTGGCAAGCAATCTGGACGTGTCCCAATATTGATACCAACCACCCCAGGTTCATTAATGGCTTGCTCATAGCGCTCACGAATGACCTCTACGGTATCATGCGTATTTGTGAAATTTTGAAAATAAACCAAATATTTCTTAACATCTGGCCATTTGCGGTGCATGAAATCAATTTCCTTGTAAAATTGGTCACGAATCGGTGCATCAGGAGCAACAATCGCATCCCCTGAACCAGATACGGTACAAAATGTACAGCCACCATGTGCGACCGTACCATCTCGATTTGGACAATCAAAGCCTGCATCGATAGGAACTTTAAAAATCTTCTCCCCAAAAATCTGACGATAATAATCATTTAAAGTATTATAACGCTTTTTCATAGCTTATATTATAACACTTTCCCAAAAACAAACAAACTCTTATCACTTGTCGTAAACGTATTCTTAGCTATAAAAAAGCTGGGATGACCCCAGCTCATTTTTCAATTACTCTTGTTTTCCTTGGAAACGCCATTCAAAGCGTTTTTTATCATAAAATGGATAGGTTGCGGCTGCGATAGCAAATGCTAGTAACCAACCTCCCAAAATGTCAGACGGATAATGAACCCCTAAATAAATTCTTGAAAGTGCTGTTGTCAAAGCGATAACCACAACTAAAACTTGTAAGCAACGTTTGAGTGTCGTCTTGGTTAAGTGTTGTTCCATAATCACAACCAAGCTCAAAGCAACAACCATGGTCGCCGCAGCATGCCAACTCGGAAATGATGGTCCCATTGGCTTTGGAATGAGGTACTGAATACTTGGACGCGGACGATTATAAAGGTATTTAAAACCTGTTGAAAAAATGCCCATTAACACTAAATTCCCAGCTAGCAAAATAGCTTCTGCTTTCCACTTTTTCCAAAAATAAAATACAAAAGCAATGGCAAAGACATAAACAAAGATAAAAACTTCATGTCCAAAATTCGTTACGATTTTAAAGAAAGCTGTCGCATTGGCAGGAAGGTCGCCACGAACACTTGTTTGAATGCTTGAGTCAATTCCAACCAAAGTCTCAGGAAAAAATTTGACCAAATAGCCTAACATCATAAAAATGACAAGGAAAAATGAAGCTCCTACAAGATAATTTTGTTTATGTTTCATATTATAATACCTTTCTATCAAAATGTCGTAAGTCTATTATACCTTAGTTAGTTTTCAAATCCCAGATAAATCCTCGAAAAATCTGTGGCAAAATTGTAGGAATTTATCATTCTAAACAGTTTACAAAATCATCAAAAGGCTTCCAACCACAATCAGTAGACACCCAAGCATTGACTTTAAAGTTAGCTGTTCATTTAGAAAAATGAAGGCTAAAATCAAGGTGATGACAACACTTAATTTATCTATCGAAGCTACTTTTGAAGCGTCGCCCATTTGCAAAGCGCGATAATAAAATAACCAAGAAGCACCAGTAGCAAGCCCAGACAATATCAAAAACAACCAACTTTTTCGGCTAATATCACCAATACCACTCTGAGCATTTGTGATAAAGACTATTCCCCAAGCCATAAAAACCACGACAACTGTTCTGATAGCTGTCGCTAAATTTGAATTGACACCACTTATCCCAATCTTAGCTAGGATAGACGTTAACGCAGCAAATACCGCCGATAAAATCGCAAATAAAACCCACATCTATTTTCCCTCACTCCAATTAAAACTCACTTAAACTATACCATTTTTAAGCGTAAAGCAAGGGAGTGGGACAGAAATCGGTAATTTCGAAGAAATTCAATTTCGTCGTCCCACCCCCGCAAGGTTGAGTAGGGTTGTAAAAGCTGATTTATCAGCGCATTAGAACCCACTCAACTACTGCGCCTTGTAAATAATAACTATATAAATAAAGAAGCTGAGTACTTTTGTCTCAGTCTTTTTCAACTTAATCTATTTTTAAAATTGGTTTAAGGCAACTATATAAAATAAAGAATGTCACCGAAAAGATAACCCCTTCAATTAGGTTAAATGGAATGACCATGGCAAAGAGATAGTTTCCCAAACCTAAAATAGCAGAAATATCAAAATTCGCAAATTTGGCATAAAGTGGCACAGCGTAAACATAATTAAGCACAAACATTGCCACGGTTAAGCCAAGCGTTCCCACGACTGATGCTAGTAAGTAATTTTTCAAGCTTGGTTTTTGGTTCCAAAGAATGGCTAGCGCTACTACAAAGACACCTAGAGCAACAACATTCATTGGCAAACCAATAATCGTTGAAATACCACCGTTATTTAGCAAAAGCTTTAGCAAAGTACGAAGAATTAAAATTCCCAAAGCACTCTTCAAATCAAACATCACAAGCCCAACTAAAACAGGCAAAACTGAAAAATCAAACTGTAAAAAACTAGCTGACGGAATCAGTGGAAACTGAAGATACATCAGTAAAAAAGAAAGTGTTGATAAAATCGCAATATGAGCGATTTTACGCGTATTAGTCATTGTTTCAGGCATAAAAAAGTTCCTCCAATTTTCTCAAATTGAAAGAAGGCGTTCGAGTATGTGGTAGCATAACAAAAACAGCATAGCCAAACTCTTGGTCTTCTCCCATCCAGACTATACTGTCGGTTCTGGAATCGCACCAGATCAGCTGCCCTGCAGCTCGCGGACTTTAAATCACTCTCGTTCGTTTTCTAAACTAACTAAGTTGTTTAATCTTTTGCTTTTAGTCTAGGCGACAACCCGCAGACACAACTGACATTAGGCAAGGGAAGTCAACGACAAATAAAAACAAAAGGCAGACAACGAGAGGCAACACCGCCGGTCGGGAATTACACCCTGCCCTGAAGACAATTCTAGAATAGCAAAAAAACAGCATTCGTGCAATATTTTTCGCACAAAAACCTTGCTATTATCAAAAAAACAGCCATTTTGACTGCTTTCGTATAACTTATTTTAATTTATCGTGTGCGTAAGTATGACTTAATTCTAAATTCGGAAAAGCTTGCTGACGAAGAGCTTCATAAACAATCATACAAACAGTATTTGATAAGTTTAGGCTACGAACGTGTTCATCATTCATCGGAATGCGAAGAGCTTTTTCAGGATTAGCTCGCATAAATTCTTCTGGCAAACCTTTATCTTCACGCCCAAAAAGGAAATAATGGTGCTTCCCGTCGTTATAATTTTCATCAGAATACACTTTGTTGGCAAATTTACTAATCAAATGAACCTCACCATTGCATTTTTCCATAAATTCATCCAAACTATCATAAAATGTCACATCAAGTTTGTCCCAATAATCCAACCCCGCGCGTTTCATTTTACGGTCATCAATTGGGAACCCCATTGGACGAATAATGTGCAAAGGAGCGTTTGTCGCAGCGCAAGTTCTGGCAATATTTCCTGTATTTTGTGGAATTTGTGGTTGAAAAAGAACAATATGATTCATCGCTTTATTCGGTTCTTCGTGATAGTCAAGCTCTTCAATATTCATAACTTACCCTTTCATTTCGACATAAAAATAAACCACACTGCTCGGAGTCAAGCTCAGCAAACAATGTGGTTGGCGGCGATTCATTAACTTAAATCATAACAGGTTTGATTTAAACTAACGAATTCTTGATATTTATTATAACACTTTAATACCTAAAGTCAACGCATTTGACATGATTTTGTGATGTTTTTGCGTGTTTTTTCAATATTTTTTGATTCTTTTCCTAAAAATAACGGTTTCAATACTTTTCATTTCAATTTTTTTCAAAACAGCCCTGAAATTCAGGGCTATGTGCATTATTTTTTCAAATGATAGGAATAAGTTGCGATGATAATATCTTCATACCAGCGTAGGCGAGCACGTAAGCGCAAGCTCATTTGGTTGTGAAGAACATTTTGCCAACTGTGTTTTGGAATGAATTTTGGAATAATCACTGTCATGGTGTGGTTGTTTTTCTTGGCTTCCTGATTCATTTTTTGAACAAATGACATTGTTGGTTTCACAATATCACGGTAGTTTGATTCGATATTGACAAACGTTACGTCTGGGAAATAGGTCTTGAATTCTTGTTCAATTTCCAAATCTTTTTCACGGGTTTCTAACGTTGAAACGTGCATAGCAACAACGGTTTGACCAATACTTTTGGCATAATTAATGGCACGAATACTTGCTTGTGTGATATTCCCAACCAAAATCAAAACCGTATTGCCATCGTAATGAATATTTTTGACATCATCTGTTAAACGCAACTGCATGGCAACATTATTATAATGACTCTTAATAGAATAGAATAGAATCATCAAGACCACAATAATTGGGAAGAATGGCCAAATTTCACCGATTCTAAAAATCAATAAAATCAAGATAATCAGATAACAAATGATTGCTCCTAAAATATTAGCAAGTGAATGTTTCAAATACCCTTTGCCAAATTTGCGTTTCCAGTGAATGACCATACCAGTTTGTGAAAGCGCAAATGGAATGAAAACACCAATTGTATAAAGTGGGATAAGGCGTTCTGTTGAACCATTGAAAATACAAAGCAAAACAATTGCTCCAACTGCCAAGGTAATAATCCCATTAGAATAGCCTAAACGTGCTCCTTTTTCCATGAAAAGGTGTGGCATGTATTTATTTTTAGCCATGTTAAAAGACAACATTGGAAAGGCTGAAAAGCCAGTATTGGCTGCCACAGCTAAGATAAGAGCTGTTGACAACTGGAAAATATAGAAAAGCGCATTTCCGATTGCTGAATCGCCAAAGATTTTTTGAGCAATTTGCGCCAAGACAGTCACATGTGCTGACGGCAAAATGCCCAACCAATAGTTCAAGAAAGTGATACCTGCAAACATAACACCTAAAATGAGCGACATGATTGCAAGGGTTCCAGCAGCATTTTTTTCTTTAGGCTTCTTGAAAAATGGTACCGCATTTGAAATAGCTTCAACACCAGTAAGGGAAGCCGAACCGCTTGTGAAAGCCCTTAGTAAAAGAATCAAAGATACTCCAGGAACAACTTTACCAACATGTGCTGTTGCACTATAAGCAAGGTGACCCGTTGCAATTTGAATGCCACCATAACCAATTAAGAAAAGGATACTAACAATGAAAAGATAAACTGGAATCATCAGAGATGTCGCTGATTCGCGCAAACCACGCAAATTCATAAACATCAAAATTAAAACTAATACAATGGAAATTTCCAGATTAAATTCTTTAATAGCAGGAAAAGCTGATGTAATTGCATCGGCACCAGATGATACGGATACTGCTACTGTCAACATGTAATCAACCAAAAGACTACCACCAGCTATCAATCCCATACTTGGCGATAGATTTTCAGTTGAAACCATATATGCTCCGCCACCTTTTGGATAGGCGTGAATAACTTGTTGGTAAGAAATTGTCAAACTAGCTAACAATACCAAAACCAATAATCCAATCGGTAGAGACCACCAAATAGCTGCCGCAGAAATCGTTGTTAAAACTAAGATAACTTGTTCTGGTCCATAGGCAATAGATGAAAGAGCATCGCTCGATAACATCGCTAACGCTTGTGATTTAGACAATAAATGTTCTTCATCAGACTCGCCAGCTGATTTTAATGGATTACCGATAAAAACATTTCTTAACTTTTCAAGCATTGAAATTCTCCCTAAAATTAGATAACGATTTATTATAATTCTCCCCTTCTCATTTAGCAAGTATTTTGTAAAAATGTTATATAATTTTAACAATCAATGTTACCTTCTGTAAATTTTTCAAAAATACAGAATCTATCTCAACCATTTTTTTAAATAGGAAAACAGCTCTATAAAGAAAGGGTTTACAAATTATTAAATAGCTAGTATTTTTAGAAAAAAAAGAGTATTATAGGGGTGATACATTTCGGAGGTAAGAATGAAAATAATTGTTGTCGGCGGAGGTAAGGTTGGTACCGCACTTTGTCGCTCTCTTGTTGAAGAAAAACACGATGTTGTCTTAATTGAAGAGAAAGAATCCGTTTTAAAAAACATCACCAAACGTCAAGATATTATGGGGATTGTTGGTAACGGAGCTAATTTTAAAATTCTCGAACAAGCTGATGTCAGCAACTGTGATATCTTTATCGCCCTAACGGCTAAAGATGAAGTCAATATGATTTCAGCTGTTTTGGCTAAAAAAATGGGAGCTAAAGAAACTGTTGTTCGTGTTCGTAATCCAGAGTACTCTAACGCCTATTTTAAAGATAAAGACTTTCTTGGTTTTTCACTCGTTGTCAATCCAGAGTTGTTAACAGCTCGATACATTGCCAACACAGTTGATTTTCCAAATGCACTTTCCGTAGAACACTTTGTCAACGGTCGCGTCATGTTAATGGAATTTATGATTGCTGATGGCAGCAAACTTTGTCAAATGACACTTAGCCAATTCCGAAAGAAATTTGGCAATATTGTTATCTGCGCTATTGAACGTCAAGGTAAGCTGATTATTCCAGACGGTGATGCTGTTCTCAAAACGGGAGATAAAATCTTTGTTACAGGAAATCGTGTGGAAATGATTCTCTTCCACAACTTTGTCAAAACCAAAATCATTAAAAATCTGATGATTATCGGCGCAGGACGAATCGCATACTATCTCCTCAACATCTTAAAACATACAAGAATCAATCTTAAAGTGATTGAAAACAATCAGGAACGTGCTGAACTGTTTAGCCAAGAGTTTCCTGATGTACATGTTGTTCAAGGTGATGGTACTGCCAAAAGTGTGTTATTGGAAGAAAGTGTTGAAAACTTTGATGCTGTTGCTACCTTGACAGGGGTTGACGAAGAAAATATCATCACTTCAATGTTCCTTGAGACCTTGGGAGTGCAAAAAAATATTACCAAAGTCAACCGTACAAGTTTGCTTGAGATTATTGATACCAGTCAATTCTCAAGTATTGTCACACCAAAAAGTATCGCTGTTGATACCATGATGCACTTCATTCGCGGACGTGTTAATGCACAAGATTCAAACCTTGATGCCATGCACCACATTGCCAACGGACGCATTGAATCCTTGCAATTTGAAATTCGTGAATCCAATAAAATGGCTGGTAAGAGCCTATCATCATTGAAATTCAGAGATAATATTTTGATTGCTGCCATCATCCGCAAAGGAAAAACAATCTATCCTACAGGTGAAGATGTTCTACAAGTTGGTGATAAAATTGTCGTTGTTACCTTCTTGAAAAACATCACACGCATTTATGATTTGTTAGCGAGGTAAGTTATGAATAGAAGTATGGTTCGTTACCTCCTTTCAAAATTACTCTTAATTGAAGCGGCGCTTCTACTTGTACCAATGTTGGTCGCTATTATTTATAGTGAGCCATTGCGTGTGCTCAACAGTATTGGCATTACAATTGGTATCCTTCTGATTCTTGGTTTGCTGGGTTCTGCTTTCAAACCTAAAAATTACCACATTTATACCAAGGAAGGGTTATTGATTGTCGCTCTTTGTTGGATACTCTGGTCTTTCTTCGGAGCACTGCCTTTTGTCTTATCTGGGCAAATTCCAAGCATCATCGATGCCTTCTTTGAAATGAGTTCAGGTTTTACAACAACGGGAGCAACCATTTTACCTGATGTCAGCGTCTTAACGCACTCACTTCTTTTTTGGCGAAGTTTCGCCCACTTAATCGGTGGTATGGGAGTGCTTGTTTTCGCGCTAGCCATTATGGAAAATAGTAAAAATAGCCACCTCGAAGTCATGCGAGCTGAAGTTCCTGGACCCGTTTTTGGTAAAGTTGTTTCCAAACTAAAAGAAACAGCACAAATTCTCTATATCATCTACCTAACGATGTTTGTCATTCTTGCTATTATTTTAAAAATAGCTGGTATGCCAATCTACGATAGTATTATCACAGCAATGGGCTGTGCTGGTACTGGTGGCTTTGGAGTTTATAATGATTCGATTGCTCACTATAACAGCTCACTTATTACCAATATTGTTTCTATTGCTGTTCTTCTTTTTGGTATTAATTTCAACTTGTATTATTTCTTGCTTCTCCGTAAATTCAAAGCTTTCTTTAAAGACGAAGAATTGAGAACATATATTGGCATTATTATCGTTGCAACAGCTCTAATCTGGCTAAATGTTGGCGGGCTTTACACAAGTGCTGGCAAAGGTTTGGAAAATGCATTATTTGAAGTCGCCAATGTGATTACGACAACAGGATTTGGAATTACTGATTTAACTATTTGGCCACTCTTTTCTCAGGTTATCCTGCTCATTCTTATGTTTATCGGTGGTTCAGCTGGTTCTACAGCTGGTGGGCTCAAAGTTATGCGAGCATTGATTTTAACCAAAATCTCAAGAAATCAAGTTTTATCAACGCTTTACCCTAATCGCATTATGACTCTCCATGTCAATCACCAACCACTTGACAAAGAAACGCAACGCGGTGTCTTGAAATACTTTTCACTCTACATCACACTGTTGGTTGGACTCATTTTAATCTTATCGTTAGATAGTAATAACTTTATGGTCGTTGTCAGCGCTGCTGCTTCAACCTTCAATAATATTGGACCAATGCTTGGTACTAGTGACACATTTGCTATCTTTAGCCCATTTTCAAAATTAATCATGTCTTTTGCTATGATTGCTGGGCGTTTGGAAATTTACCCAATGTTACTACTCTTCATTCCAAGAACTTGGTCAAAATATTAAATAATGAAAAGAGGAAAGCCTTAGCTTTCCTCTTTCTTTGTGCAAAAATCTTTATTGCGTCGAAGCGTAAAATAGTCTGGAACTGGGTCATCGCCACCTGTCACAAATGGATGACAACGTAGAATACGTGCAATTCCCATTAAAACACCTTTTAAACCATGCTTTTCAATTGCGCCAATCATGTAATTAGAACACGTTGGGCGATAGCGACATGACGGCGGTGACATGGGTGAAATCCGTTTTTGATACCATTTCACAAGAGCAATAAGACTTTTTTTCATCATTTTTGTTTATTGACAGCCAGATTATGCAATTGACTGATTTCCTTTTTGTTGAGACGACGTGATTCGCCTGGACGAAGTCCTGCCAAATCAAGCGTTCCAAACTGTGTGCGAGACAATTTATCCACCAAAAGTCCAACAGATTCAAACATTTTCTTGACTTGGTGATTGCGTCCTTCGTGGATAGTTAACTCAACGACTGAACGATTTTTTTCAGGGTCAACCTTGACAATATTGTAGCGTGCTGGTTTTGTCTTTTTACCATCAATCACCACACCACGTGTCAATGGGCGTAAGTTTTCCTTCGTTGCAATACCTTTAACACGCGCCAAATAGACTTTGTCAATTTCATTACGTGGGTGAATCATTTCATCTGTAAAATCACCATCATTAGTCAAAATCAAAAGCCCAGTTGTATCCCAGTCCAAACGTCCAACAGGATAAATGCGTTCGGTAACATTTGGCAGCAAGTCAACAACTGTTTTACGACCTTTTTCATCTGAAACACTTGAAATGACACCACGAGGCTTATTAAGAAGATAATAAACCTTTTCCTCATTATAAATCGGTGAGCCCTCAACCTCAACAACATCGCCAGATTTGACCGTTGTTGCTAGTTCTGTAACCACCTTACCATTAATCGTTACCAAGCCTTTTTTGATAAGCTCCTCAGCTTTTCGACGACTAGCAACCCCCGCATGGGCAATATATTTATTAATTCTCATTCTCTTTCCTTTACTACATGCTATAAAATACCAATTGATTTTATTGTTATTTTACAGTATTTCGTTATTTTTAGCGACTGTCTAACCTTCTTCAGGCAAGCCAGAATTATCAAAAAGGGTCATTTCCTCATCAACCAACTCAATATTGGAAACGTCGATTAATTCACTCAAGTCGTTAATGCCCATGAAATCTAAGAAATAATCAGTTGTCGCATATAGATTTGGACGACCAATAACTTCTTTTTTCCCTGCTTCTGTAATCAGTCCCAAAGCCATTAGTTTGCTAATAGCGCTGCTTGAATTCACCCCACGAATATCATCAACTTCAATACGTGTAATAGGTTGCTTATAAGCAATAATGGACAGAACTTCTAAACTCGCACGCGATAAACTTTGGTTGACAGGTGCCTTAGCAAACTCTCGTAGTAAGTCAGCAAAGATTTCCTTCGTTACAATTTTATAATTACCTGCGGTTTCAATCAGACAGAGACTTGATGTCTCATCTGTTTCATATTTTTGGGCTAATTTTTCCAATTGTTGTTGGAGAGCTGTCGGTGTTAAATTAACCATACTAGCCAAATGTCGCAAGCTCAATCCCTCTTCACCTGCCACAAAAAGGAGGGCTTCAATCTGAGCTAAATAGTTCATGTAACTTCCTTTCTTAATCCTCTTTTGCTAAATGCCTTCTACAAGATTTGACAACTTAACTAACACTTCGTAAAACAATGTCACCAAAATTTTCTTCTTGTTCAACCTCAACTTCGTGAACTTTGATTAATTCCAAAGTTGCCAAAAAAATGGTAATCATTTCAGGAAGTGTCTGGCATTCACGAAAAACGGTTGTCAACACTAGTTTTTTTGTCGCATTAAGACGTTCCACAATGATTGTCATCATGTCCTCGATACGATAATCATCACGTTCGATAACTGTATTGCTATTTTTTAATTCTTTTTGTTTTTCAGCCATGACATGTGAAAACGATAAGAACAAATCCATGACCGTCTTATCGTGTGTTAACACAGCATCTTCAAAAATTAATTCTTGCTTTGGTTTTGAATAGAATTTAGCACGTTCGTCGTGCTGCGCTGACAGTTCCTCACTAATCGCTTTAAAGCGGCGATATTCCTCAATTTGGGTCAGCAATTCTTGTTCAGGGTCGTTTTCTTCTGGCTCTGCCTCGACAACTTTTGGCAAAAGCTTACGGCTTTTAATCAACATCAGCTGACTTGCCATAACCATATATTCACCAGCCACTTCCAATTTCATGGCTTGCAAGGTTGAAATATAAGCCAAATATTGCTCAATAACTTCTACAATTGGCACATCATAAATATCCATTTGGTATTTTGAAACCAAGTGTAAAAGCAAATCCAGAGGCCCTTCAAAATCTTTTAACTTAATATCCATTATTTATAAAATTTCTCTAAAGTCACTGGACTTTTAAGGCCCAGATTACGACTAACCTCCAATATTGATTTACCTGCTGCTTTTTGATGCAAAATGTATTGCTGGCGAATTGCCTGCGCAGATAAGTAATCTAAATCCAAGGTTGCTAAAAATGATTTTAGTTGATTGAAAAACCATTGACGTGAATAAGGTTTCCCTTGATTGTCAAAAAGATAAAGCTGATTCTCTGAAAAACTCGCTGCCACATAAGGCAATAATTTTTCAGGAAGCTCTAAAACCCTCACTAAACCTGCTCTTTGCACGCGCAAAACAGCAAAAGTCAAATCAAAATCATCAACTTTTAACTGTTGAATATCACTTGGTGATAAACCAAGTTCAATCATCAAAAGCGCAATTAGCTGCCCTGCTTGACAATTCGTTTCTTGATAAAAAGAACTATAATCCAAAAGCGCCAGCTCAACTGGTTTTGGTGTTATTTTCTCTTTATTACTCAACTTGTAAAAATGGTGCAGTCGGTCTGTTTCATATAAGAAATACAGAAACTGATTGACCGCTGAAATTTTTCGTTTTTTAGCCGAAGTTTTTAAAGGCGACAAAGAGTGTTCATACAATGCCAGCTTTTCTTTGTTAACTTTGCCATCAATAGCTTCAACGAATTGTTGTAAATCATAAAAATAGGCATTCTTTGTATTTTCAGATAAGGGCTTGCTATCAATAAAATCTTGGATAAAATCAATCATCTTTCGGAGTAATCGTGTAATAATCAGTGAAATCGTGTAAAAGGCTATTCACCGCCTTTAGAATCGATTTACGAGTGATAATGCCCAAAAACTGGTCATTTTTATCTAAAACAGGTAAAAATGGGTAATCTACCAAAAGGTGCATAATATCCGTCAAATCCGACGTTTCACTAATCGTTTCCATTTTAGTATTTACCATTTTACCAATATCTGTTTGAGCTAGTTCCCAGTCTGTCAGCTGATTTTTAGCTTGATAAGACATAATATCCGCAATACTAATGGTTCCAACATATTTCTTATCTTTGGTAATAACTGGAACACGCGAATAACCATTGTTAGCTAATAAAAGCATGGCATGGTCGGAATTATGAGTATCAATAAAAATAGCTAAATCCTCTGCTGGAATCAAATAATGTTCCAAATGACTGAGAAGAAACTCTTCAAATTCTTTTGCTATCATCTGTCAAATTCCTTAGAAAGTGCAGGAAAAAGGTCGTGATTACGTGTGTAATAGTTTACCTTAATCTTATCATCAGTAATGTCAACTTTGGCATAGAGTTTTTCTTTCACATCACCACGTGGTTGTAAAACACTACCTGGGTTGATAAAGATTGTCTTGCCATTGCGCCAAGCTGCTGGACGATGTAGATGACCATAAAGGCAAATATCAGCATCCGCTTCTTGGGCAAATAAATCCAATCTATCCCACGTAAAATTAATATTATAAAGATGACCGTGTGTTTGTGCTACAACAACATCACCGAGATAAGTGATTAATCTTTCAGGATAACCATTGTCATAATCGCAGTTGCCACGAACCACCTTGATACCTTCCCAAATCGTGTCCGAACTTGGCAATTCAGAATCACCATTGTGGAAAATAGCATCTACTTCCCCTTGGTATTTTGTCTTAATATCATTGATAATCTCACGGTCGCCATGAGAGTCACTCATTACAATTATTGTTTTGTTTGCCATACTGGGAATGCCTCCATTAATTTCTTAACAGCCAATCCTCTGTGCGAAATATCATTTTTTTCTTCAGCAGTCAATTCAGCTGCGTGACGTCCAGTTTCACCGACCATAAACAACGGGTCATAGCCAAAGCCGTTATCGCCTTTTGCTTCCATTGCAATGTATCCTGGCCAGTCAGCTTCAACAACTAAACTGTCTTTGTCTGGTGCTGCAACCACCAAAGTAGTATGGAATTGTGCGGAACGGTCTTTATGGTCAAATACCATAGCCAACTCATGAAGTAATTTGGCATTATTTGATTCGTCTGTCGCATCTGGTCCAGAAAAACGAGCTGACCAAACCCCAGGAAGTCCACCAAGAGCATCAACTTTCAATCCTGAATCATCTGCCAAGACCATTTTCCCTGTCAATTTTGAAATGGTTTCAGCTTTCAAACGTGCATTTTCCTCAAAAGTCATGCCAGTTTCTTCAACTTCTGGTAAATCAGGATAATCATTAAGATTTTCAACCTTGATACCGATTTTTTCAAACATCTTACGGAATTCTTTGGTCTTGCCTTCATTACGTGTTGCAATCAAAATCGTATCACCAAAGGCAGTTTCAGAAGTTTGTCCAAAGAAAGCCGCTGCTTCAACACCGTTTTCTGGCAAATGAACCAAGAGCAATTGTTCAGCTTCCGTAACAATCACTGCTCCCGCACGTTGTGTCACGTCAAGCTTGCGATTTGTTTCTTGATTAATCATATCAGCGACAAAACGAATCAATTGAAAATCTGATGATTTTTTCACAACAGTCACATTATAACCATTTCTATCATCGGAATGACAATCTCCGTGGCAATTGCCACAACACTTGCTTGTGTTCAATTTAGCCAGTTGTTGACTTAATTCATACACGGCATCATCGCAAACATTTCCTAAACCTGAAATGGCATTAAATCCGCCCCATTCACCAAGAAACCAATTTTCCACATCTTTATACTCATAAATTTTATCAGTCATTTATTACAATCCTATTTCTATTTGTTCAGCTTTTTCAAATCAACGTGTTGCACATCAATATCTTTAGCAAGCCAATTCACAGCAATTTCTTTGAAACTCTGGCTACTTGCTGTTGTGTAAAACGCATGAGTCACGTCATCTTGTGTACGACTGCGATTAATTTCAAAGTAATTTAACAAAACCGATACATCACGAATACATTCAGCCCCACTATCAATAAGTTTGACATTCGGTCCCATTACGTTTTGAATAATCGGACGAAGCAAAGGATAGTGTGTACATCCGAGTACTAATGTATCGACTTTACCAACAAGCGGTGCTAACGTTTCATAAACAACTTTTTTAGCAACACTTGATGTCATTTCGTTAGATTCTACAAGAGGAGCAAATTTAGGACAAGAAAGGCTTGTAACGTTCATTTGCGGTGCCAATGATTTTATTTTTTGATGATAAATATCCGACTTGATTGTCATCGGCGTTCCAATCACACCGATTTTTCCATTACGAGTTGATTTAATGGCTGCGCTAGAACCTGGCAAAATAACTCCCAAAACAGGAATATCCAACTTTTCCTTAACTTCTTCCCAAGCGACTGCTGTTGCGGTATTACAAGCAAATACAATCATCTTAACATTTTGTGTCAAGAGAAAATTAACCAATTCCCAAGTGTATTCGCGAATCTGTTCAGCAGGTCTAGGACCGTACGGCGCTCTAGCCGAATCTCCAATATATACAATTTCTTCATGTGGCAGCTGACGCATTAACTCACGTACAACTGTTAATCCACCAACTCCAGAATCTAAAAAACCAATTGGTCTATTATCCATAGAATCTTCTTTCTAATCATGGACTTAGAAAAAACTCAGTTGGTGAGCCAACTGAGTCATTCATTTCTGAGCTCTGTGCTCGAAAATCTTAGCCAAAAGACTGACTTTTTGGAATATCAACGACACCAATCACAGCAATTGACAATTATTTTTTCAAACCAAAGCTTAAAGATTATTTTTTAGCTTTTGCTGCAGCTGCTTTTGATTGTTTGATAATGTTACGATAAGTTTGTTGAATCTTAGCTTCGCTAGGTTTTTGACCCATTTGGCTCATCATTTCACGGATCGCATCAGGCGTCAAACGTGGGTGTTCACCAATTTCCTTTTCAAACTGTTTACGAGCAATAAAAACGCCGCCAACAAGGCCACCAAGAAGGGCGACCAAAACTAACAAAATCCAAAGAAATGTTGTCATGAATATTTTTCTCCTAAGTTTTTCTACAACACCCATTATAGCAGAAATAGAAAGAGTTTACAAATTCTTGGATGGTTTTTATCAAATGAATTGTAACTCTTTTTAACTAAAAAACACCCGCTTTATGTCAATCGATACTTTGATTGCACAAGCGAGTGCTTTATGGTGTTATTTAGTTATCAAAATCAAATCCTTTGATAGTTGCGAAGTAATCTTCTGGTGTTTCTGCACGGCGGATTAAGCGAGCACTACCGTCTTCTTGATAAAGGATTTCAGCCGAGCGTAGGCGACCATTGTACTGATACCCCATTGAAAAACCATGCGCACCAGTATCATGAATCACAAGCGTATCACCAACACGCGCTTCTGGCAGCTCACGCTGTTTCGCAAATTTATCATTGTTTTCACAAAGTGATCCGACAACATCAACCACTTCAAGTTTGCCATTAGGATTAGACACGTTAGTGATATGATGATAAGCATCATACATGGCAGGGCGCATCAGGTTAACTGCTGACGCATCAACCCCAATATAAGTTCGATAAGTTTGTTTACGATGACGAACTTTGGTTACAAGTAAACCATGCGGTGCCAACATAAAGCGACCAAGTTCGGTGAAGATTTTAACATCACCAAGTCCAGCTGGAATCAATACCTCATCAAAGACACGATGAACGCCTTTACCAATCACAGCAATGTCATTTGGTTCTTGTTCGGGACGATAGTTGACCCCAACACCACCAGACAAATTGATAAAGCTGACAGCCACACCTGTTTTTTCTTTAACTTCAACTGCCAATTCAAATAATTGACGCGCCAATTCAGGATAGTAATCATTTGTGACTGTATTTGAAGCAAGAAATGAATGAATACCAAAGTTTTTGACGCCTTCCGCCTTCAAATCTTTGAACCCTTGAATCAATTGGGCTTTAGTCATCCCAAATTTAGATTCTTCGGGGTTATCCATAATATCTGTTCCAAGAGCAAAAACACCTCCTGGATTGTAACGAAGCGAAACGGTTTCAGGAAGCCCAGCCACTTCTTTCAAGAAAGCAATATGCTCATAAGCATCAAGATTAATCGTTGCTCCGATTTCTTTAGCATATCTAAATTCACGCGCAGGAGTATCGTTCGATGAAAACATAATATCGGTAAAACCAAGCTTGTGACTCATCAATAATTCCACTTCTGTCGCACAATCCACACCACAATTTTCCTCTTGAAGAATCTTCAAAATCGCAGGTGTCGGTGTTGCCTTAACCGCAAAATACTCCTTGAACCCCTTGTTCCAAGCAAATGCCTCATTTAAAGCACGAGCTTTTTCACGAATACCCTTTTCATCATAAAGGTGAAATGGCGTTGGAAATTCATCAGTAATTTTTTGGAGCTCTTCAGCTGAAATAAAAGGTGTTTTCATATTTGTCCCTCGAATTTTCAAAATATTAGGACTATTATAACACAAAGCGCCAAAATCACCAATGGAAATCCCCTAAAAATAAAAGAAGCCGATACAGATTTAACTGTACCAGCTCTTTTTCATCATATTAATCGTCACTTCCAAAAATACGAAGCAAACTCAAGAACAAGTTAATAAAATCAAGGTAAAGACTTAATGCCATTGAAATTGCCCAGCCGTCACCAACATTACCACCAGTGCTCTCATAAACACGTTTAATCATTTGATTATCATAAGCAATCAAACCAGAGAAAATCAAAACTGAAATGATACTAATGATATAACTCATTGTGCCTGAACCAATAAACATATTGACCAAGCTAGCAATAATGATACCAATCAATGCTGCCATAAGTGCCTTAGCCATTCCAGACAAATCTCTTTTAACAAAAGTTCCGATAATAGCCATAACACCAAAGACTAAAGCTGACGAAACAAAGGCTTGAACAACCGTTGTTTGCGTGTATGCCACAATAACAAAACTAAGCGTAAAGCCATTTAATGCCGAATAAAATAGAAACAACGGCAAAGCAGCAGGCGTATTTTTACGAGCAGCATTACTAGCTAAGAAAACCAAAGCAAGCTCTAAAAAGATAGCACCGTAATAAACAAATGGATGGTAAACAATAATATTAACCATGTTATCAGTAAACACATATAGCATCAAAAATGATACCAAAGCTGATAACCCGATTCCAACGCCGACCAAACCGTAAATCTTAGCAAAGAAACGATTCAGTGCACTATCTGTCTGTGTGTAAATAACATCGTTATGATTCATGAAATCTCCTCTCTCTTACTATCAGAAAATCCTTCTAAACTCAATCTATTCTAGCGATGATTGCTAGGTAAAATTTTACGACTGTAACGTCTTCTCTTATTAAAACGATTACGAAATGGGGTAATGGCTTCTTTGACAGCCCAATATTTATCCACCATTGTCACGATATAACCTTCTTTATAACGCGGTGGAGCAATCGTTGCTCCCCACATATGTTTCAAGATAATATCTTCCTCACGTTTATTTAGTGTAGTCAATTTTCTGGCATTGCGCACAGCAATTCTCGGATGTACCCAAGCATGACCTTTATTAAATTTCGTTTCTCGCCAATCGTAATAAAAGAAATCGTGTAAAAGTCCTCCACGCGCCGTGGATTTTTCATCCCAACCAAATTTTTTGGCAATCTTGTAGCTCGTATAAGCCACATTAATAGAATGTTCCATACGCGTCGAATAGTGATGCTGTGGAATATTATTTAATTTTTGAAAACGAGGGTGTTGGATAAGATGACCAACAAGCTCCATAAATTCTTTATCTTTTTTATATGCTTCCATACAGAACCACCTTCTTTCAACCTAATTATAGCATATGACCTTAAATTAGACTGAAAACAAGTTCTCTCTTGCACCACATTTTTCAAATTAAATCAACTGAAAAAGGACAATTCCTGTCGCCACAGCAACATTTAAACTTTCTGCTTGCCCAGGCATGATAATATGTGCCAAAATGTCAGCTTGCTTTGTCATTAACTCTGAAATACCATTTCCTTCATTTCCCATGACAAGCGCAAAATCGCCATTATGCTCAACGGTCTTGTAATCCACAGACTCTTTAGAAAGCGTTGTGGCAATCAGCGGTACATCAAGATTTTGTAGCTTCTGACAAGCCTCATACACATCAGTACGCCAAATCGGTAAATGAAAATGACTCCCCTGCATGGAACGTAGCGTTTTTTGATTGTAAATATCAGCTGATTTTTCTGAAATCAAAACACCGTCCAAACCAGCAGCATCTGCCGTACGAATCATTGTTCCCACATTCCCTGGGTCTTGAACATCTTCCAGTACCAAATATCGCCCTGCTTTTAAATCCGCTAAAGGCAAACTCGGCATAGCAAGTTCAGCAATGATACCCTGCGGTGTCTTAGAATCCGTTAATTCTTTTAAAACCTCAGGCGTTACATACGTTACCATTGAAAAATGGCTGACGCGGTCAGCATAGTCCTCAAGAACAAAAATATTTAAAAATTCTGCCCCTGCTTTTTCTGCTTCTTCAAAAAGATGCCAACCTTCAATTAGATAAGAATGGTCACGATACTTTTTTTTCAATAATTTTTTAGTCTTTTTAATGAGATTATTCGATTTTGAGGTTATAATAGTCATAAGAAGATTATAGCATATAAAAGGAGGAAAGTGAGATGAAAAAAGTACGCTTAATTGTCTCAGGGCGTGTTCAAGGTGTCGGATTCCGTTACTCAACTTATGCCCTAGCCCTTGAACTCGGGGATATTTATGGTCGCGTTTGGAATAATGACGATGGCACCGTAGAAATTCTCGCTCAATCCGAAGACTCAACTAAAATAGCTAAATTCATCCAAGAAATTCGCAAAGGTCCTTCACAATGGTCAAAGGTTACCTATGTTGATGTTAAAATTGCTAATTTCGAAGATTTCACTGATTTTCGCATTGCCAACTAATACACAAAAAAATAAGACCACAGATGTATTGAGAAATTACCCAAAAAACAGTAAAATAGTAGGGTATTATAATAAAAGGAAATAATCTATTGAAAAAGAAACTAAATCGTGTCCTCTTTTCAGGACTCAGCTTATCATTATTGTTCTTACTAACTGGTTGTGTCAGTCGTGATTCAAGTGGTAATCCTACTGGTACTATCTGGCACATTCTTGGTGAACCAATGGCAAAACTTATCCAATATTTTGCTAATAATGTTGGACTTGGCTTTGGTTTAGCCATTATCTTAGTAACTATTATTGTTCGTTGTATTATTCTACCGCTCGGACTTTACCAATCTTGGAAAGCAAGCTATCAATCTGAAAAGATGGCTTATCTTAAACCAATCTTTGAACCAATCAATGAGCGTATGCGTAATGCAACTACACAAGAAGAAAAATTAGCTGCCCAAACAGAATTGATGGCTGCCCAAAAAGAAAATGGTATCAATATGCTTGGCGGTATGGGATGTCTCCCACTTCTCGTTCAAATGCCATTCTTCTCAGCAATGTATTTTGCTGCGCAATACACACAAGGTGTCTCTGAAAGTACTTTCTTAGGAATCGACCTTGGTACACGCAGTATCCCTCTGACAGCTGTTATCGCTGTCTTGTACTTCTTCCAATCATGGTTGTCTATGCAAGGTGTTGCTGAAGAACAACGTGCTGCTATGAAAGGTACGATGTACGTTATGCCACTTATGATGGTATTCTTCGGTATGAGCATGCCAGCAAGTGTTCTCCTTTATTGGTTAGTCGGTGGTTTCTTCTCAATTATCCAACAATTGATTACTATGTTTATCATCAAACCAAGACTTCGTAAGAAAATTGCTGTTGAATTTGAAAAAAATCCACCAAAAACTTACAAGTCAAAAGCTCGTAAAGACGTAACACCAGCTGCTAACAATGCACAACTTAGCAACAAACCTAAGAAAAGCAACCGCAACGCTGGTAAACAACGTAAACGTAAGTAATTAAACCCAAAGGAACAGGAAGTAATAAACTTCCTGTTCCTTTTTAATTTTTAACATTAAGAAAAAGCCCTCTGTGGGGCTTTTGGTTTGTTAAGCTGTTTTTTCAACACTAACGATTTTAACGTCGTAGCTTCCTGCAGGTGATTCGATAGTAACGATGTCGCCTGTTTTTTTACCGATTAAAGCTTGCGCAATTGGGCTTTCATTAGAAATACGTCCTGAAAAAATATCAGCACCAGCTGCACCAACGATATGGTAAACGTCTTTATCAGTTGTACCAACTTCTTCAACAGTAACAGTTTTACCAATTGCTACTTCATCTTTGGCAACAGCATCGCTGTCAATGATTTCAGCATAGCGAATTTTAGTTTCTAAGATTTGGATTTGTCCTTCAACGAAAGCTTGTTCGTCTTTAGCAGCATCGTATTCTGAGTTTTCAGAAAGGTCACCATATGAACGTGCAATTTTAATACGTTCAACAACTTCTGGACGACGAACTAATTTTAATTCTTCTAATTCTTGTTCGAGTTGTTCTTTTTCAGCAAGGGTCATTGGATAAGTTTTTTCTGCCATTTTCTATCTCTTTTCTAAAAATTTATTTGGATAATCTACAAATACAAACATGATGTGAACCACACCATGTTTGTCAGTATTTATTATTCATCTAATTGACTATTAACGTATTTTTCAACATTTGCTTCGTGATCTTCATAGGTTTCTGCGTAATAAACAGTTCCTGTATTCACATCGGCTACAAAATAGTAGTAATCTGTTGAAGCTGGATTAACAGTCGCCTCAATAGCTGATAAGCTTGGACTATCAACTGGACCAGGCATCAAACCAGTATTGGTATAAACATTATACGGTGAATCAATGGATGTGTCAATACTTGCATCCGCTGATAAGGTCGTTTCTTCACCAAGTTTGCCCATAGCGTACAAAATAGCAATATTACTTTGAAGAGCCATGTTAGCATTTAAACGGTTGTAAAAGACACTTGCAATATTGCGACGGTCATCATCTGTTGAACCTTCTTTTTCAACCAATGAGGCTAGCGTAAGCACTTCATTGACAGTCATGCCTTTTTCAGAAATCGTATCATAGTAACTGGACATGTACGAATCCATTGTTGAAATCATTTGCTCAACCAAATCTTCCATGGTTGTATCTTCATAGTAACTATAAGTAGCTGGGAAAAGGTAACCTTCTAATTGATACGTCGCCTCATCTGCACTTGGTAAATTCGCTAATAATTTCGGATATTTTTCAACCATTTTTGAAATGAATGATTCGTCTTGAACAACTGACAAAAAGTCATCTGCTGTGAAAGGTGTTGATGAATCATCATCCGCTGTATTTTTCGTAACAGCTTCTGAAATTTGTTTAATGGTATAACCTTCTGTCACCAGAATTTTTCCTAGAGAAGGTTCTTCTGGCTCTGCTGTTCCACCTTGTTTAAGGAGCTTACAGATTTCCTCTAAATCCATACTAGCTTGTAGGTTATAGTAGCCACTTTGGAAATTACTATAATTTTTGAACTTTGTATAGTAATTAAAGACCGTTGCGCTCTTGATAACGCCAGCTTTTTCTAGAATTTGTCCGATATATTTGTTCCCTGAACCTTCTGGAATTTCAACGGTAACGTACTCCGTTGATGTGCTATCAAGTGCTCCGACAGCGCTATCAACATAGCGATAAACAAAAAATCCAGTTGTTAACAAAGCAATAATAATAGCTGTTATCAAGAACAAGGCAATGCGTCGTGCCAAACTATCTGTTTTTTGGCGTTTTCTTTTGCGTTTTGTTCCCACGTTTTTCTCCAAGTCTGTATTAGTCTCTGCTGAGCTATTCGCAGCACTTTCTTCAGCCTGAACATTTTCTTCAGATTGCATATCAGAATCAGCAATTTGAGAATCATCGCTTGTAATATCATCAGGAATATCTGGAATACCAGCAAAGCCGACACCATCTGTTGCTCGGACGAGATAACTTTCTTGTTCGTTTTCAGCATTATCCTCTGAATCTGAACCGTTGGGATTGAAAGTTTGATTAATATTTCTCAAAACATCATTAATCTCTTTGTCATCTACCGTCGTTTCAATTTGGTTTTCAGCAAGAGCTGTTTGAGCTTTTTCTTCAAGGCGACGCTTTTCTTCACGAATTTCCGCCTCTTGGCGCTCTTTTCGCTCCTCAGCTTCGTATTCTGCCATCAATTCTGCTGTCTTACGCGCAAATTCTTCTGCTTCTTTTTCTTTCTGCTGAAGTTCTAAATCGTGTTGCTTACGCAAACGGTTGGCTTCTTCTAGCTCAGCTAAAATTTGCTCCTTGAAACTTTTTTCTTTTTGAGTTTTTGGCTTATCGTCGTTAAATTCGGTCAAAGCTTATCCTCCTAATCTTAGTCAATCGCCATTATAACCTAAAAACAGCGTAAAATCAACTGACGGGGTGGTTTGTTATCTATTCTTAATAATGTCATCACTCAATCATTGGTGATTCCCAAACCATGTTATACCAACTAGAGCCACCATGGGTAGATTTTGATTCACCTTCATCACTGAAACCATTTCTTTCATAGTAAGAAATTAAATTTTCATGACAAGTAAGTGTAATCCCTGTCCGTTTTTGGGCAATTGCTAAATCTTTCATTGTCGCTAGTAAAGCCATTCCAATGCCTTGTCCTTTAAAATCTGGAGCCACAGAAAGGCTTGTGACTGCGATAAATCCGCCGTTAGCTGGATTTGAAACAACCTGATGAAAGACATCATCTGTTAAATAGCGTTGAAAAATGGCAAGTCCTTCAACATAGCCACAAATCTTTCCGTCAATCTCAGCTACTAAAAAAGTATCTGGAATAGTCAGAATGCGTTCCTTCATATCTTTTAGGCTTGCTGCTTCTTCTGCAGAGAAATTCTCGCGTTCAATAGCTATAATATCTTGCAAATCCTCAAGACACACATTCCTTATCATCATAGAATCACCTTCAAAAGAAAAAGAGCTCTTTGCTCCTTTTCACCACAGTTTTTTATTGCGTATTATTAGCCAAGTTTGCTAACAATTCTTCAAAAGAACGTTCATACATTTGGATATCACCAGCCCCCATGAAAACATAAACAGCATTATCATGGTCAAGTAATGGTGATACATTTTCAAGACTAATCACCTTAGCTGATTTTTGGATTTTACTAGCCAAATCTTCGACTTTAACGTCACCGTGGTCAACTTCACGTGCTGAACCATAGATTGGTGCCAAGTAAACAGAATCTGCTTGGTTTAAAGCATCCGCAAATTCATCCAAAAGGGCAATTGTACGTGTGAATGTGTGTGGTTGGAAAATCGCTACAATTTCCTTGCTTGGATATTTTTGGCGAGCAGCATCAAGTGTCGCAATGATTTCAGTTGGATGGTGTGCAAAATCGTCGATAATAGTCGTGTTATTAATTACTTTTTCAGTGAAACGACGTTTAACCCCTGCAAATGTCTTCATATGCTCTGCTACCAATTCCATATCAATACCAGCGATATAAAGATTGGCAACAACAGCAGTCGCATTCAAAATATTGTGGCGACCAAATGCTGGAAGATGGAATGAACCAAGTTCTTCATCACCGTGTTTCACTTTGAAAGCAGAACCGTTTGTTGTGCGAACAATATCGTAGGCAACAAAGTCATCTGTATCTTTGAATCCATAGTAGTAAATGTCAGCGTCTGACGTGATTTTACGAAGATAAGCATCATCACCATACAAGAACAAAGCTTTTTGAACTTGTTTTGCATAATCATTAAAGGCATCAAAAACATCGTCAATGCTCTTGAAATAATCAGGGTGGTCAAAGTCAATATTTGTAATAATAGAATATTCTGGGTGATAAGGCATGAAATGACGTTGGTATTCATCAGACTCAAAAACAAAATAGTTGCTGTTAGCTGACCCACGACCAGTACCATCACCAATCAAATAAGAGGTATCTGTAATATTTTTTAATACATGTGACAATAAACCTGTTGTTGATGTTTTTCCGTGTGCACCTGCAACACCAAAACTTGTGAATTGGCGCATGAAATCACCTAGGAATTCGTGATATCGTTTGAATTTAAAACCATTATTAACGGCATAGGCAATTTCAACATTATTATCTTCACGGAAAGCATTACCAGCAATTAATTCAACGTCTGATGTGATATTGTCTTCAGAAAATGGCAAGATTTTAATGCCTGCTTGTTCTAAACCACGTTGTGTAAAGTAATATTTACTAACGTCACTCCCTTGAACCTTATGTCCCATTTGGTGCAACATTAAGGCAAGGGCACTCATACCAGACCCTTTAATTCCGATAAAATGATAGGTTTTAGACATTTTTTCTCCTCTATATTAATAACTGCTAGGCAGTTTAATTAGCGTCATCAAAGCGTGTCAAATTTAGCTCTTGAGCAACTTTGTGCTCTCTTTGGCTTTGTTGAGCTTCCTTATTGTAAATTTGGCTACGTTTCAAGAAATCATAGTTATTTTTCTTTGGTTTTGGTACAGAAGAATTATCTGGCTCTTTATACGTTACGGGAATCTCTGCCAAGATATAGTCCTCTTGATGCATTTTTTCTGTTAAATGACTAAGTTTGTTAGTCGGTTTAGCAGGAGCTTTAGGCAATGTCGCCTTTAATTGTTGCTGAAAAGTTGCTTTTGACGGCATCTTTTTAACGTCGCTAGATAGGTAAGCTTGACGTTTTTTCTTAATATCTCGTCTTGCTTCATCACGCGCTAATTCCGCATAAGATTTACCTTCGCTAACTGTTTTTATGCGCTCTGCATCGTTTTCTGTCTTGCCAACAAAATTATAGTCTCTAGTAACGTCGTCGTAGTCCTTTTCATGATAAGTTCCATGAATATTGGTAATTAAATCTTCGTTTTCGTATAAAGCCATTGCTTTTGGTGGATTACTTACTGGCTCACCATCAGCAACTAAGGGAAAGCGTCTTACAGTTTTACTCACAGCGTCACTTCCTTTCTTAACGCACTGTGCTAATTAATTATCATCACTCACTAAGAAATCAAGGTAAATAGTCACTACCATAACCTACGTCCTAGTAACTAAAAGCTTCTATCGCTAATGTCATCTCAAAATAGACTGAGAAGCTGAAATTAGCTCAAATCAAGCCCCAACTTTGTAGCATTTTTATTATAAACTAATTCAGGTATTTTTTCAAAGTTTTCATAAAAGAAAGTCAGTCTTTCATAAAGGAAAAACTGACGTTAAGATGATTAATCGACACCTAAAATTTCTTTGATATCTTCAATGGTCATACTAGCACGTGTTTCATTACCATCAAGTACCGTTGTTACAAGATTTTTTTTGTTTTCTTGCATTTCTAGAATTTTTTCTTCTATGGTTCCGCGTGTAATCAAACGATAAACTTCGACATTTTCTTTTTGACCAATACGATGGGCGCGGCTAATGGCTTGCATTTCAACAGCTGGATTCCACCAAAGGTCAATCAAGATAACGGTATCGGCACCAGTCAAGTTAAGTCCTACACCACCTGCTTTTAGAGAAATTAAGAAGGTATCTTTTGAACCATTATTAAAAGCTCGTGTCATTTCTTGACGAGCATTCGCTGGTGTTGATCCCGTAATCTTATAGGAAGTTAAGCCAAGCTCTTCCATTTCTTTTTCCGCAATATCAAGCATCCCTCTAAATTGTGAAAAGATAAGAGCACGGTGCCCATTTTCCTTAATTTGTGTCAAGAGAGTGCGAAGGCTATCTAGCTTGCCACTTTCACCATTGTAATCCATAAAGAGACTTGGTGTATCACAAATTTGACGCAAACGCGTAATTCCTGATAGAATCTCAATCTTACGGCGATTAATATCGGCATCAGATGCTCCTGCAATCGTTTCTTGCATTTGTCGAAGCTGCGCTAAATAAATTGCTTTTTGCTTATGATCGAGCTCATTAGGGTAATTAACTTCTATCAAATCTGGTAATTCTGGAAGGACTTCTTCTTTACGGCGACGCATGATAAATGGCTTAATAAAACGCGCCACTTGCTTAGCTTCCATTTTGAGGAAACGTTTTTTATCTGGCAATAATCCTGGCAAAACAATTTGGAAAATTGACCAGATTTCCAATAATTTATTTTCAATTGGCGTCCCAGAAAGCGCAAAACAATTTTTAACCTCAAATTGGCGCAAATAGTGAGCAATCTTCGTTTGTGTATTTTTCATCACTTGCGCTTCGTCCAAAATCAAATAATCAAAATTCAACTGGCTATATTCGTCAAAATCTTGACGAAAAGAGGAATAACTAGTAATCACAACCTGATGATTTTGCGAAATAATATCATCACGTACTGCTTTTAAACCGTAAGCCACAACGACATCAATTTCTGGTGCAAAGCGGGTAAATTCATCCTGCCAATTGTAAATCAAACTTGACGGCGATAGAATCAAAATGCGTGTCTCTGGCGTTAGTTTAGAAGCTAGAAAAGCAATTGTTTGTAAGGTCTTACCGAGTCCCATATCATCAGCTAAAATGCCACCAAATCCGTAATGATCAAGCATAGATAACCAACGAACACCAGTCATCTGATAATCTCGTAACTGCGTGTTTAAATTTGGAATGGTGACCTCAAAACTTTCTGGGTGTCTCAAATCGTGCGCCAACTGTTCAACTTCTTTTGAAAATGTCACACGGTCATTGTCTTGGAATAAATCTGAAATTTGGAACGCTGAAATGGCTTCTAGTTGCAGATGTCCATTTTTCAGCTGCTTAGCTCGTAAATTTTGCAAAGCATTACTGACACGTTGTGTTTCCTCATCAAAAACAACTAATTTACCAGCGTCGTTCACAAAATAAGGTTGATTTTTAAAAAGTGCTTCTAAGGCATCATCAATATCATTTTCAAAAATGGTTGAAAAATCAAAAGAAATATCCAACAAACCACCATTTGTCTGAACAGAAACTTGTGGGCGCTCAAACTGACGCATTTCTTCAAGGTCATCAGACAAGGTTACCTTACCCAAACGTTCCAATTGTTCCAAGGTATTGGTAAAGAAGTCGTACAACTCTTCATTTGCCAATGGTGCATGGTAAGATGAAAACGAGGCAGCAAAGCCATTGGCTTCTAAAGTCCTAAACACACGTTCTTCATGCTTAAAATGACTAGCAAATGGTAAGTCTTCAAGTTCACGTTTACTACTGACCTTAACTATACCATAATCAAAAGTCACCTTTAAAGCAATCTCTTGATATTCATTTAACATTAAATGAAAAGAAGGTACAAAATCATGAATTTCAAAACTTTTCGGAGCTTCAACCACTCCAAGCTCTTTAAAATCAAGTAAACTAGCAGCTAATTTTGCTTGGTCATCCAAATCAAAGAACAAATGCTTCGCTAAATCAGACTCAATCGGCAGGCTACGAACAGCGGCTAAGATTTTTTGTTGCTTCAAATTCAAACCGTAAATCATACCATTTGTGAATAAGAAAGCATTATCAAAAAGTGGCTGAAATGTTTTTTCTGTAATAACCAGTTCAATTGATTGACGGTGAACAATGACTTTAAATGACAACAACCCTTCTGAGCCATCTAATGGTCTAAAAACCAGTTGCCCATAATTTTGATGATTGTGCTCAAACGAGAAATCATAAAGCTCATTTAATAATGAAACGCCTTCCTCAAATGTCCCACTTGTCAACGCAAGATTTCGACCGTGATTTGGCAAAATATACTCCAAATCAACACGGTCACTATCTGGCAAAACACGCCATAAAAATTGAATCAAGTCTTGACTAGCTTCATCAAATTGAATCAAAGACAAGGGTTCAAAATAATGTTTCCCAATTTGATAGTAGCCTTCGCTTTTAACAACCGCTAAAAAGGCTTTAATATCTCGGACAACATAAGCACGGTCATCAGGCAAACGATTAATTTTTAACGTCCACCAATAATCTGATGAATAGGGACTCTGACTACCATAAGCTGCTAAACGGTATTTTGTTGTATCGTCATCGTTGATAACCAAGCCGTCCAAAAAGACACTACCAAATGAGGTCACTTTTTTCGTTTCTTGCTGAATTTCTTGATGTGAACTAAGTTCATCTGACAACTCTTTGCCTTCCGTGTTATTTTTTAGGAAGTACTCTAGAGCCGCTAAATGCTCACAATATTTTTTCTTGGCAAACAGGTCACAATCACACCTGACCTGTTCATCTTCTAAAGCATACTGAAGATGATGTGCACCAACTTTCGCTTGAATTACTTCTTCTCGTTTACTAACAATATCAACCAAACCTTGTTCGTAAAGTTCTATTCCCTGATTGCGAATTCGACCTGGAATCATTCTACCCACTCTTAGCCACCACCTTTTTCCTTATCCTTTTATTATATCAAATTCAGCCTTCTTTAGCTTGAAAAAATAATCCTTTTGATTTTATTTTTAGCGATATTTTCCAAATGCAGCAAAAAAAGCACCACAAACGGTGCTTTTAAATCTTATTTACGTTTGCGGGCAATCAAATTGATTGGTGTGCCTTCAAAGCCGAAAGCTGCACGGATTTGATTTTCCAAGAAACGCATATATGAGAAGTGCATGAGTTCTTCTTCGTTAACAAAGATAACAAACGTCGGTGGTTTAACAGAAACTTGTGTGCCGTAGAAGATTTTCAGACGTTTTCCTTTATCTGTTGGTGTTGGGTTGATAGCAATGGCATCCATGATAACATCATTAAGTACAGCTGATGGAATACGTTTGTTTTGGCTTGCGCTAATTTTCTTAATCATATCAGGTAATTTGTTCAAGCGTTGTTTTGTTGCTGCTGAAACAAAGATAATTGGTGCATATGACAAGAATTGGAATTGGTCACGAATGTCTTCTTCCCATCTTGCAACTGTATGATTATCTTTTTCAATCGTATCCCATTTGTTAACAACGATAATGATTCCTTTACCAGCTTCGTGAGCAAATCCTGCAATACGTTTATCGTACTCACGAATTCCTTCTTCGGCATTGATAACCATAAGAACGATGTCTGAACGGTCAATGGCACGCATTGAACGCATTACTGAATATTTTTCAGTATTTTCATAAACCTTACCAGATTTACGCATACCTGCGGTGTCAATCATTGTGTATTCTTGACCTTCGCTGTCCGTAAAGTTTGTGTCGATAGCATCACGTGTTGTCCCTGCAATTGGACTTGCAATCACACGTTCTTCACCAAGAATAGCATTAATCAAACTTGATTTACCAACATTTGGACGACCAATCAAACTGAATTTGATAATATCTGGATTTTCGTCTTCTTCTTCAACAGGCAGATTTTCAACGATAGCATCCAAGACATCTCCTGTACCAATCCCGTGAACAGATGACACTGGGTATGGGTCCCCAAGCCCAAGTGAGTAAAAGTCATAAATATCACTACGCATTTCAGGGTTGTCAACTTTATTGACCACTAAAATCACTGGTTTATTAGTACGATACAAGATTTTTGAAACATATTCATCAGCATCTGTAACGCCTTCTTTTCCTGAAACCACAAACACGATAACATCTGCTTCAGTCATCGCAATGTCAGCTTGGTGTTTGATTTGTTCCATAAACGGCGCATCAACGTCATCAATACCACCAGTATCAATCAATGAAAACTTGCGGTTAAGCCATTCACCTGTTGTGTAAATGCGGTCGCGTGTAACACCTTCGACATCTTCCACAATTGAAATGCGCTCACCTGCGATACGGTTAAACAAAGTCGATTTTCCAACATTTGGACGCCCGACAATAGCAACAGTAGGTAAAGCCATGATTCTTCTAGTACCAGCTTCGTTAAAACAGTCTCAACTATTTTAAGTGGATTTTTCCACACGAAAGACATTTTGATTTCTCAAAAATGCCTTTGTCGAATTTATTCCTTTCAAATTCTTTTATCTATTTATCACTTTTAATGATTTACGATTAGCGACGATTATCACCTTGCAGGTGAATTTCACGAGCCAAATAACGAATACGCTCCATGACACGCTTTGCTTGCCACGTTTCATCACCTGAGCGTGATGCTGCAAAGTGTTCTTCAAGTCCTTTAAAATCAAGATTTGATGTAAAGAATGTCAAGAGATTTTCTTGCATTCGATATTGCAAAATAACCTGCAAAACATCATCACGAATCCATGGACTTTGTTGTTCTGCCCCAATATCATCAAGAACTAAAATTTCAGATTGTTTGATTTGGTCAATTTGCTCTTTCACCGTTCCTGTATTGATAGCATTTTTAATATCAACACAGAAAGTTGGAAAATGAAGCAAGGTCGTTGACTTGCCGTACTTGGCAGATAAACGATTTGCTAGATAAGCCATTAAATAAGACTTCCCAACACCAAAATTTCCAAAAACATAAAGCCCTTTTTGAGTTCCTGTCTCAAGATTTTTTTGATAATCGTTCAAATAATTGTAAATTTCAATACGATTTGGGTCTCCTAAATCAAGATCATCTGTTGAAATGTGTTTGAGACTGGCTGGCAAGCCAATCAAAGTCACACGATTTTTAATATCTTGACGTTTTTTAGCCTCAACTAATTCGCGTGTTTCCAAATAAATGACATCTGCATAGCCCTCATTCATGTTAAGAGCAGGCTTGTACCCTTTAGCAATATAGGATTCATCCTGATTTTGAAATTTTTCACGCTCCACCATGAATTGATTAAACTTAGGTAGGCTACGGTTAATTTGCTCCTGAGTCAAGCCATTTGACGTGATAAAATCAGCAATTTCCTTATCTGCTAAAATAACTTGGGTCAATTCATTAAGGTCTGTGCGACTTTGGCGAAGCTGTTTAGCCAAGGTTTGTCCGATTTTTTCCATCACTCGCTCCTTAATCTTCTAACATGCTACGTTTGAGTTCTTCCAATTTCGCTTTTTCTTCAGCAGTAGCAACATGCTTGTATTCTTTTGCTGTCCATTCAGGGACATTACTTTTAGCAACTTTTGCTTGTGCTTTACGGTCTTTATTGCGTTGGGCAAAGCTGCGCATTTTTAAAACAGCAGCTTCAGCAGTCGTTATATTTTGATAGGCAAAATCATTGGCTACTTTCATAATATACGGTTTATTGAGATTAGCTGACTGCGTTTTATTTAAAGTATAAAGCACCATGACATTAATCACTTCATCTAAAAAGCTCATGTTGGCTAATTCTTCCAACAATTTTCGCTCACTCTCGGTAACCACTGCACGACGCGGTGCTTTGATTTTCTCCAAAAATTCTCTTGCATTAGCTTGCTTGGCTTCACGAATAATCACTTGTTCCTTGGTGTCAAATTGCTCTTTGCTTTGACCTTGTGATTTCGCATTTTTGGGTTGTTCCAACTGAACAGTCATTCGTTGTGGTGAAATTTTACCATTAATAGCCGTGCTTTTTGCCAAATGATAAGTATCAAACCAATTCATGGTGTATTTGTCAGCAAGGCTGTAAATCGAAACAACATCTGCTTTTTCATCTTTAAATTGCAGGCCATCACGCAACATCAAACGCTCAAAGCTATCCAAATCAAAATGATTTTTTGACACATTTGCTTTTGGCTTTGGTAGCTCTCCTGCTGAAAAAATATCCGAGAATTTTTTGGAAATATCCCTAGCCTCTTGCGGAATTTTAATATCCAATTCTGCCACCGCAACATCACCAATTTCCTGCTCTAACAAGCGACGATACACAGGATTGCTAAGAAAAGTCTCACGGTTCAAAGCAGGTTGCAATTTTAAAACATAAGCATCACGTGTTTGGTACAAAACAAGCAAATCAACAGCAGTCAAAATTGCAAAAGCTTCTTCCACCTGACGCATGCTTAATTGCAAATGATTGAGAATCTCACTAAATTTGTGACGTTTAACACCATCATCAAAAAATGCTAACAAATAATCATAAAGCAAAACCGCGTGATTTCCAATCACTGGGTGATACAGCTGGCTAAGACTATCAGAATCTAATAAAACCTTATTATTTTTGATATAAGAAAACTCATCGATTGGTCTCATCTAAATTACTTCTTTTCTTCTTACTATGAACTCGGTTAGTAATTTGTTGTAAAAGTTCTTCAATCTCATCAACGTCTTTAAACGATTTATAAACAGAGGCAAAACGTACATAAGTGATTTCATCAAGTTCAGCTAACTCATCCATGACAAGATTACCAATGGCTGTACTCGGAACTTCACCTTCATAATCACTACGAACTTTTTGCTCAATGCGTGAAACAACTTGTTCAATATCGTCGCTCGATACTGGACGTTTTTGGGCACTTTGGAAAATACCATTTAAAATCTTTTCACGAGAAAATTGTTCACGCGTTCCATCTTTTTTAATGACTAGTAAGGGCAATTCTTCAACACGTTCAAAAGTAGTGAAACGTGTATGGCAATTTTCACATTCTCGACGACGTCTAATAGTATTTCCATCTTCAGCTTGACGACTATCAATAACACTTGATTTATTATAATTACATTTTGGACAACGCATGCAAACACCCCATTCTACCAATTATTTTAATACTTTATTTTAACATAAAATCAATCATTATGAAAGTAATACCAGTTTGACCATATCAATCAAACGATTTCCCATTTCTTAAACCTTATCCCTTTTCTAATAAAAAATAACTGTTCAATCATGCTTTATTAGAAAAACGAACAGACCGAGAGAAAAACTCAGTCTGTTTTATCTTGTTTTGTCATAAGTCGTGGAATAACTAACGTAAACTCTGAACCCTCATTAACAATACTGTTAACACTGACATTAAGCTCATAAGCATCAACAATCTGTTTAAGGATAGCCAAGCCAATTCCAAGACCTCCTTGTGTTGAAACACGATTACGTGATTTATCTGTTCGATAAAATCGTTCAAAAATATATTTCAGGTCTTCCTGAGAAATTCCTTCCCCTTCATCTCTAACTTTGACAACAGCGTCAGATCCTTGAAGCTCCAAACTAACATGAATCGTTTTACTTCCTGAAGAATATTTTACACCATTATCAATTAAAATCAAAATTGCCTGTTCAAAGTGATTTTTGTAAATTTCTGCAAAGACACACTCTTCCACACTTGTTGAAAATTGAAAATTAAAATCTGGATGCAAGATACGAAAATTTCCCAAAACATAGTCAATTGATTTCTTCAAGTCTGTTTTTTCACCTTTGTGTAGATCAAAACTTCCCTGAACACGAACCATATCTAGCATTTCATTAACCATAATGGACATTCGATCAGTTTCATGATAAGCAGCATCTAAACTTTCTTCAAGAATATGTTGGTCTTCTTTCCCCCAACGTTTCAGTAAACCAAGATGTCCCTTAATAACTGCAATCGGTGTTCGTAATTCATGACTAACATCACTAACAAAACGCGCTTGTCTTTTAGTATACCCTTCAATTTGGTCTAACATTTTATCAAAGTTAGCAGAAATTTCTTCAATTTCATCTCCAGAGTGAATATCACTACGGACAGTCAAATCACCAGGATTTTCAGCAATATTACTAACAATTCCTTGAAATTCTTCCAACGGACGTAAAAAGCGTTTTGTTGAAGAGAAAAGAACATATAAAATTAACCCAATCTCAACCAACTCTGCAATCAAAAGGATTGCAACAAGACAATGTCGCATTAGATAGTAGGAGCTAAAGTGTTGAAAAAGCGTCACATAACCAATAACTTCTCTTGTGTTTTTGGAGTAAACTTTCGCCGTTGAATAGTAACCTGTAAAAGCAGGTGCACGGTAGATTTTTGTCTTGCCAACTGTACCTGTTTTAAAATTTGCAACTGACTTATCAGTCGTTAAAACTAATTGCTTATCCTTGTTAAAAATGGCGACATCTTGATTATCAGAAGTCAAATCATCAATCCCACCACTTTTATCTAGGATATATTGGGCATCATCTTCCTCAACAAGTGACCCCGTAGCATTATACTCATCCAACAAATCCAAAAGATTGTCAACTGTTAGTGAGCTTTCTTGAGACAAAAAATCTCTCACTACTTCGGCACTTTGTTCAACATCATAACGCTCACGTGCTAAAAAGATTTGGGTAGTCCCAAAGTACACGATTAAATTAAAAAGAGTTAACACAAGGAGAATCCGAAGCAAAGAGAAAATCGATATTTTTCTAGATAAAGACTTTTCTTCCCATTTTATCATTATTTTTCTCGAATAATGTATCCCATTCCACGAACTGTTTGAATGTAAGACTCTTTACCTGGAATATCGACTTTTCCGCGAAGGTAACGGATATAAACATCAACAACATTTGTCTCAATATCTGTATCATATCTCCAAACACTAGACAATAATTCTTCACGTGTCATTACACGATTAACATTTGATAAAAGAACACTTAGCAAATCATATTCACGTTTTGTAAGTGAAATTTCATCATCACCTCGAACAGCAGAACGATTTTGAGGGTTTAAGCGTAGTCCAAGCAGCCCTTCTTTTCCTCGACTATCTTGCTCACGCTTAGATTCAACATCTTGACGACGAAAAACAGCACGGACACGAGCTAACAATTCTTCAATTGCAAATGGTTTAACAATATAGTCATCTGCACCACGATCAAGCCCAGCAACAATATCCATAATTGAATCACGAGCTGTCATCATAATAATAGAAGTCTCTTTTTCTAATCGAAGACGGCGTGTAATTTCAAAACCATCCATATCTGGAAGCATCAAGTCTAACAAAATTAAATCAAAATCATCATCTAGAGCTGTTTGTAGGCCAAGTCGTCCATTAGTTTCTACTACTACTGAATAACCTTCATGTTGCAACTCTAAAGATACAAAACGTGCAAGATTTTTTTCATCTTCAATAATTAAAATCTTTTTACTCATTGTCACCAACCTTTTATTAATTTTTAAAGATTTAAAATCTCTTTTTTGCAAAAGTATACTACCTCTGTCAAAAATGACTCCCCATTAGTATGAGAATAAAATTACATTTTTATTATTTTATTGCATCTTTCTAAAAAAGCAAAAACAAAGATAAGTATACTATATCGCCTTAAAAGTATATCAAAGTGTTAACGATAATTCAAGAATATTTTATTTTTTTTAATAAAAATAATATTAATCTTCAAACAATCCATTTAAAGCAGAAAATGGATTATTCTCCTTTTTCTTTTCATCTTGTAGCACATCATATTGTTCTTCTGTCAAAACTGACCAGTCATTTCCTGATGGCATTACATTAGAATTTCGTTCTTCCTCACTTAAAATTTGCATTGGAATTGTCAACAAAATATTATCAATAACACTTTCTTCTAAATCAATATAGTCCTCCTCAAGTACCAAGACAAGATTTTCTCTAACAAGTTCTTCTTTTGTACGAATATCCGCCATTTCAATAAAAACTTCTGAAACTTCCTCAATCTGGTGTACGTCAACAGGCAACATTGAGCGGCTTGAAGGTAATGTAATTGTATAATCGAGTGTATAATTTAATAAATATAAACCATCATCATAGGAAACATTACCTTGCACAAAAATTTCCTTAACATCTAACACATCTTTGTTACGTTCTACTAATTTTTCTTTAATATTCAAAGAAACATTGAAACTAATACCATCTGGATTCTTTTTTATTTCCGAAATTGAAAACATCATTATTACCTCTTTTAAATTTCTCTACTATTATATCAACTTTTTAGAGTATTGTCTGTATATATTCTATCAATAAATAATTTATTATAAAAGAACTTCACACCTTAAAATGAAGTTCTTGATATTATTATATTTGACGAAGACGTTCAATACGATCCGAAATAGATGGGTGTGTGTTGAACAATGATGTTGTTCTTTCTTCTTTTTTGATAGGGTCATTAATGTAGAGTGCCGCACTTGCTTCATCAACAGGATGATGCATTGGAGAAGATTGCTCCAGTTTTTGAAGTGCTTTAATCATCCCTTCAGGATTACGAGTTAGTTCAACAGAACTGGCATCAGCAAGGTATTCACGTTGCCGTGAAATGGCTAATTGAACAAGAGTTGCGGCAAGTGGTGCTAAAATTAACGATAAAATCGAAAAGAGCAACATCAAAATACCAAGTCCACCCTCATCACGGTTATTCGAACGGCGACGATTGCCACCTCCGCCAAACCACATCATGCGGCTGCCGATACTAGCAATTAAGGTCACTGCACTAGCTAAAGCAACAGCAATGGTAGAAATGCGAATATCGTAATTACGAATATGACTAACTTCGTGCCCGATAACACCTTCCAATTCTTCACGATTCATCACAGCTAATAATCCTGTGGTGGCTGCGACGGCAGCATTTTCAGGACTTGAACCTGTCGCAAACGCATTTAAAGAATCATCTTCAACGATAAACACGCGCGGCATTGGAATTTGTGCCACCATTGCCATATCTTCTACAATATGATAAAGTTCTGGGGCTTCTTCCTCGCTGACTTCACGCGCATTGTTCATTGACATGACAACATTTGTTGATTGAAAAATCATACTAACAGCATAGATTCCACCAATAATTAAGGCGATAACCACACCGAATTCTAGACTATCTAACCAAAGATAACCAACTGCGGCACCAATAGCTGACAAAATCAAGAAGAAAACAAGAATCAAAACAACCGTTCTTCGCTTGTTACTAGAAATTTGATCGTATAACATGACTTTATTAAGAAAATAGAAAGTCTCTTTGAGTTGTTAAAATCATCAACCATTTCAAGAGACCTTCCATTTTATTCCTTTCTTTATTAAAGGTTGCTTTAAAATAATTTCTCAAAACACTATCAATTAGAAATCAAATGATACTTTTGGTGTTTCTTTTTCATCTTCAGGCGTTTCCAAGAATTGGCTTGGTTTAAAACCAAACATACCTGCAATGATATTGCTTGGGAAAGTTTCTAATTTAACGTTATAATTTGCTGTTGTTGTATTGAACAATTGACGTGAGTACGAAATTTTGTTTTCTGTATTGGTCAATTCATCTTGCAATTTGACAAAACTGTTATTAGCTTTAAGTTCAGGGTAATTTTCAGCAACAGCAATCAAGCTTGAAAGTTGTTTAGTAAGAGCATTTGAGGCGTGCATTGCTTCTACTGGTGTTTCTGCTTGGGCAACTTGACTGCGTAATTCTGTAATCTTAGCAAATGTTTTTTCTTCATAAGCTGCGTAGCCTTTTACAGTCTCAATCAGATTCGGAATGAGGTCATTACGACGTTTGAGTTGCACATCAATTTGACTCCAAGATTCCTTAGTTTGCATACGACTTTTAACAAGACCATTATAGACAGCAATAATCCAAAGCACTAAAACAACAATAATAGCGATAATAACAAAAATCATAAATTCCTCCTTGGGTATGACATACCCTTCCAAAATCAGTTGCTTTTTGTAACCTACCGCTACACAAAAGCTTTTGATAAACCAAAATAAGTAGATAAAAATATACTTCCTAAGTTCATTATATCAATTTTCTTTCAATTCTTAAAGTATTTACAGATGAAGTTATGGAGGAAAATTAGTTTTTTGGGTGTTATAACCATTTCTAAGAATGTTATTGGATGGGATTTTATGGTAGAATAAGATGACATATATTGGAATTGAAAGGATATTAGAGAAAGTTGTGGTGGTTTGTGTTTTGCAGGCTGCTAATGCTTTCTTTACTGATAATCATGACACCTGAAGAATTTTATAAAAAACTTAGTCAACAAGGTTTTGAGTTGACAGATGTACAAAAGCAGCAATTCAAACGTTATTTCGAACTTTTAGTTGAGTGGAACCAAAAGATTAATTTAACGGCTATTACAGATGAAGAGGGCGTTTATTTGAAGCATTTTTATGATTCTATTGCCCCTGTTCTTCAAGGAAAAATAACAAATCAGACGATTCGTTTGCTAGATATTGGAGCTGGAGCTGGTTTTCCAAGTATTCCTGTCAAGATTTTATGCCCTGATATTGATGTTACTATCATTGATTCGCTAAATAAGCGCATTAATTTTCTTAATTTATTGGCAGATGAACTTGGCTTAGAGGGAGTTCATTTTTACCATGGACGTGCTGAAGATTTTGGTCAAGATAAGAATTTCCGCGCAAGCTATGACATTGTAACAGCCCGCGCTGTTGCTCGTCTCCAAGTCCTAACCGAATTGACAATCCCATTTTTAAAAGTTGGTGGGCAATTAATTGCTCTTAAAGCTTCTGCTGCCGAGGAAGAATTGGCAGATGCCAAAAATGCTATGACGATTCTTTTTTCAAAACTCATCGACAATTATCACTATGAATTGCCAAATGGCGATAGTCGCCAAATCACAATTCTTGAAAAGAAAAAAGAAACACCAAATAAATATCCGCGTAAAGCTGGGATACCAAATAAAAAACCTCTTTAATGTTATGAGCCGTAAGGCTCTTTTAGAAAACTTTAAAAACTTTTTGAAGTTTAGGAGGAGTACTCTTTGAATAGTATTTTTAAATCTTTAACAAGTACACAACGCTTAACATTTAGTTTTATGATTGTCATTTTTATAGGAAGCTTGTTACTCTCACTTCCTATAACTCACTATGCTGATGCACCTAGTACTACTTACCTTGACCACTTGTTCAATGTGGTTTCAATGGTTTGTGTGACGGGATTATCAGTCTTTCCTGTAGCCAGTGTTTACAACGGATTAGGTCAAGTGATTGCAATGTGTCTCATGCAAATTGGTGGACTAGGATTGGTTACATTAATTGCAATTAGTACTTATCTTTTACGCCGTCGTATGAATTTATCAGAACAAAGTTTACTGCAATCAGCTCTTAGTTATGACAATAGTAACGACCTTAAGCACTACCTCTTTCACGCTTACAAAATAACACTTGTTATTGAGTCTTTAATTGCTATTGTATTACTCTTGGATTTCATTCCTCGTTTTGGTTTGAAGCACGGTATTTTTAATGCGATTTTCCTTGCCATCTCTGCTTTTTGTAATGCTGGATTTGATAATTTTGGTGATTCTAGCCTTAAACAATTTGTCCTAAATCCTCTAGTTAATATAGCAATTGCTACTGCAATTATATCTGGCGGAGTTGGCTTTGCTGTTTGGATGGATTTTAAAAGAGCTATTAAACAGTTCATCAAAGATAAACCTTATCGCTTTGCAACATTCTCTCGTTCATTAAGTAATCAGACACGCTTAGTCCTTGCCACAACGGGAATTCTATTACTTCTTGGAACAGCATTGACATGGCTAATCGAATTTAAAAATCCCAAGACAATCGGTCACTACACTTTTTTTCAACAAATTATGACCTGCTTTTTTCAATCCGTAACTATGAGGACAGCTGGATTTGCAACAATTTCTTACCTTGATACTCACCCTGCGACTAATATTCTTTATATGGTTCAGATGATTATTGGTGGTGCTCCTGGTGGTACAGCTGGTGGTGTCAAAGTGACAACAGTCGCAATCGCCTTCTTACTTTTTAAATCCGAACTTGCAGGGCAAAATGAAGTCACCTTTCGCCACCGCGTTATTGCCAATAAAGCTATAAAACAAACACTAACCGTGTTAATCTTTTTCTTCACTATTTTAATCATCGGTTATGTGTTGCTCTTAGAATTTGAACCACATCATGACCCGCTAGCTCTGCTATTTGAAGCCATTTCTGCTATTGCTACCGTTGGCGTTTCCATGGATTTAACGCCTCAGTTATCGCAAGCAGGGCGATTTATTATCATGGTACTTATGTTTATTGGACGAGTTGGACCGATTACTGTCCTACTTAGTCTTTTGCAAAAGAAAGAAAAAGATATTCGTTATGCGCAAACAAATATTAATGTTGGTTAGAGGAAAATTATTATGACAAAAAAAATTTTTGGAGTTCTTGGATTAGGAATTTTTGGACGTACTGTTGTTGAGGAATTAAGTAAATTTGAACAAGAAGTTATTGCTCTAGATAGACATGAAAACCTCGTTCAAGATGTGGCTGATATAGCAACTAGGGCAGCTATTGGTGATATTACAGAAATCGAATTTTTAAAAGCCGTTGGAATTGCGCAGTGTGATACTGTGGTGATTGCGACTGGAAATACCTTAGAATCTTCAGTTTTAGCTATTATGCACTGTAAAAAATTAGGAGTCAAAACCATTCTTGCCAAAGCCAAAAATGCAACCTACGAAGAAGTACTTTACGGTATTGGAGCAACTAAAGTCATCACGCCAGAACGTGATTCTGGAAAAAGAGTTGCCTCAAATCTGCTTCGCCACCACATTGAAAATATTATTCACATTGAGGATAATATTGCTATGATTGAATTTTCTATTCCTGATTCTTGGGTTGGAAAAAATCTGGTTCAGTTGGATCTTCGACATAAATATGACCTTAATTTAATTGGTATTCGTAAAAAATCAATGTCAAGTCTTGATACCCATATCGATCCAACCAAAGCTTTTGAAGCTAATACTGAAGTCGTTGCTATTGCAAATGACAATACGTTTGAGAAATTTGATTATCTCGGCTATTTGAAATAAGAAAAAAACGTATAAACCGTTGAACAGCTAATTGTTCGGGTTTATACGCTTTTTTAATGCCAAGGATTGTAAAAACGCCCTTGGTTAAGGTGGAAAAGCCACAAGCTAATGATGACTAGTAAAACAGCTATCGCAATAGTCAGCAAATCAGCTATTCTGAATTTTTGATAAGTGTACCAAGTACGCTTTTTATTTTTCCCAAAGCGACGTAGCTCCATGGCTGTTGATACCGTATCAATTCGCTCAAGTGAACTGAAAATCAAAGGAATGACAATTTGTAAATTTCCTTTGATACGTTTCATTAGTTTTTCTTTTTGTGATAGTTCCAGTCCACGCGCTTCTTGTGACATTCGAATCATGTAAAATTCTTCCTGTACGTCAGGAATGTAGCGTAACGTCAAACTGACTGCATAAGCAACCTTGTAAGGCACACCGATTTGATTCAAACTTGAAGCAAATTGACTTGGCTGCGTTGTTATAAGAAATAAGACAGCCAACGGAACCGTGCAAAAATATTTCAAAGCAAGGTTAAACAGGTAGAATAATTCTTGACTGGTAAGATAGAATCGCCCGTATCCTTGTAGCAAAACGGTCTTAGTTCCGTAAATTGTTTCGCCATAATTCGGTGCAAACAAATACACCATGACCACATTTAAAAGAGCAAAAAAGCCAATAAATTTGACGACAAAAGAGACTTGCTGCCAACGAATGCCTGCTATTTTAAACAAAACAAGGGAAGCAATTCCAATCGCTGCTATCAAACGCGTATCATAGGTTGTCATACAAGCAACCGATACCAAAACAAAGAAAATTAATTTGCTGGCACCTGACAATTGATAAAGAAAACCACGACCACTCTGATAACCAATAAGATGACTAGCCATGAATACCTCCCTCTTTTTCAATGTAATAATGCGTCAAGGCAATTGGGTCAACTGCTAATTTTTCTGCTAATTCAAACAAGCTAGTCTTTTTCAAGTTAGCTTTTTCTAGGATAGCATTTTGATTGAATAATGCCACTGGCGAACAATCCGCAATGATTTCACCGTTGCTCACTACAATACTGCGGTCAGAATACTCCAACATCAGCTGCATATCATGCGTTATCATGATAATAGTGTGCCCTGCTTTATTGAGCTGATTAAGGAAATTCATGATTTCAGTATAATTTCGCTTATCTTGACCTGCTGTCGGTTCATCTAAAAGAATGATTTCAGGATTCATTACCAGAACCGAAGCAATTGTCACTCGTTTTTTCTGACCAAAAGACAGCGCAGAAATAGGCCATTTTCGGAATTCATACAAACCACAAACTTTTAACGTTTCCAACACGCGTTTTTCAACGTCTTGCTCATCTACTCCACGCAAACGAAGCCCAAGCGCCACCTCATCAAAAATCATCGTCTGACTAATCATCTGATTTGGATTTTGAAGAACATAACCGATTTTTTCAGCACGCTCTTTGATAGAATCCGTCATAATCGATTGTCCTCGATAACGAATATCACCTTCTGGCGTGATAAATTGGCAGATAGCTTTTGCCAAAGTTGACTTGCCAGCACCATTTTTTCCAACAATGGCAATCCGTTCGCCTTGATTAATCTCAAAATTGATATTTTTCAAAATAGGACGATTCTCTTGATAAGCAAAATGCAGTTGTTCAACCGTTAAGAGCTTATCTTGCGGCGCTTCTTCTTGAAATGAGCTGGGCGCTGTCACGGCAATATTTGTCAAATCAACTTGACTTAGGTCTGATAGATGTTCCATTAATGTCACATCAACACCTAAATCTTTCAAAGCCGTTACGTAAAGTGGCTCGCGAATGCCATTTTGAATCAAAAGCTCTGTCCGTAATAGCTCATCTGGATGACCATCAAATAAAATCTGACCATCATTCACCAAAACGACTTTATCCACATGACGATAGAGCACATCTTCCAAACGATGTTCAATGATAATCGTCGTCGCCTTTTCTTCATGATGAATACGGTCAATCAAATCAATCGTTTCTTGACCTGATTTTGGGTCTAGATTGGCAAGGGGCTCGTCAAAAAGTAAAATCGGGCTCTCATCAATCAGAACCCCTGCTAAACTAACACGTTGTTTTTGTCCACCTGATAGATCTTGCGGACGATTCTCTAAAAACTCTGTTAAATCAAGCCTTTTTGCCCAATGAGCAACTTTTTCTTGCATTTCTTCCAAGGAAACACAATCATTTTCAAGCGCAAAAGCCAAGTCCTCTGCCACGGTTAATCCAATAAATTGACCATCTGGATCCTGTAAAACTGTAGACACCAAATGAGACTTGTCATAAATAGGCAAGCCAAATGCTTCTTTACCATTAATGGTAAACTGCCCAGATTTCTCCCCATGGTAAATATTAGGAATAATCCCATTAAGACAGTGACCAATTGTTGATTTGCCAGAACCTGATGGACCTATGATAAGAACCTTTTGTCCTTTTTCAATCGTTAAATTGAGAGATTTTAACGTTGGCTCTGCTTGAACATCATATTTAAAAGTGAAATCCTTAAATTGAATAAAGGGCTTCATGACTATTCTCCTAAAAAATGAGTAAGAGCAGGGAATCCCTGCTTCTACTTCTGTATTAATCTTTGGTTAGGCTGCCTGATTGCGTACGTGTCTTAGAATACACAGCAAGCAAAAGCGAGCCACCAATAGCAATCGTTAGGCTATTAATCAGTGCTGACAGAAATCCTTGAGCGAAAACTTTGCTTGCTGGTTCACTGTAAATCAAAATATCACCATAGGGGGCAATCAAAGCCCAACCAACAACATTAGCAATAATCTGTACGCCATTAAACCAAACATAATCTTTTGCTGTCAAAGGACTTTTTTCAATATTGATTTTCTTAGCTAATAAGCCAATAGCCAAGCCAATCAAGCCACTAACAAGTACCCATGTCCACCAAGGTGAACCATATTGAAGGGCATCTTTTAAGGCATGTCCGATAAAATCAGAAAAGAAACCAACTGTCGGACCATAAATCACAGCAAAAAGAGCAATTACGGCATATTGTAATTGAATATTGGTATTTGGAATGGGCGTTGGAATGTTAATCAAAGTTCCAATGATAATGAACAAAGCTGCGCCAATCCCTGTCGCAACAACGGTTTTTATCGAATTATTTTTCATAATGATACTCCTAATTTTTTAATCTCAATGCGCCAGTTAGACCCAACTCCAACATTATAAGCCTTGGCAAATGACCCTTGGTTGATAGCAAGCCCAACACGATAAAGTGAATTAATATAGATAATCGGTTGACCAATCCGCACATCAGCAAATGATTTTCCGTATGTCACTTGATTTTGGTAAACCAACATATCGTTATTAAAAATGGTTACTTCAAAACGGTCACCAAATTCAGGTGATAACGTATTAAACTCTTCACGTTTAATTGACGTCCACAATGACCCAAAACGAACATCTAAGATATCAACTGCACCACGCACAGCATTCTCCAGAATTTCGGTTTCAACGACAGGTAATTCCAAAACGGCCTCAATAGGTAATTCTGGTCCAACTTCTTCAAATGAAATATGACCGCTGGCTAGTTTTGCTCCTGTATAAGCATAAACGTCACGTCCGTGGAATGTATAAGAATACTCTGTGTTCTTGCGTCTATTTTTGACCTCTGAAATTTCTCGGACTGCCTTGATACCAACATGTGTTTTGATATAGGTTAAAGTGCCATTATCAGGTGTCACAATAAACTGGTTGTTCTCTGTTAAAGCAACAACACTTTTTCGCTTTGAACCAACTCCTGGATCAACTACAGAAACAAAAGTGGTGCCTTCTGGCCAATATTCTACCGTTTGAAAAAGGCGATAAGAAGCCTCAAAAATATTATAAGGAGTAATATCATGAGTTAAATTGTGAATTTTTAAAGTTGGCTCTTCCTGCAAGGCAACTCCAACCATGGCTGCAACTGCCCCGTCAACCAAACCAAAATCCGATTGTAAAACAAGTAAATGATTACTCAAAATGAGAGTTCCTCCTTTTTGATGTTGTTTTATTTTATCATAAATAAGGTTCAATTTAAAGAAGCTTATTTCTTGAACTAGTTATAAATACAGGTTATAGCAAGGGGTTTAATATAAAAAATAGCTGAGCAATTTGCCCAGCTACGGTGATTAGCTATGTTTTGCTTTTTTGTTTTTACCCCAGACAGATTTTTCGGCTACCGCTGTAAAAAGAACGTCCGTTGATGAGTTAAGCGCTGTTTCACAAGAGTCTTGGATAACACCAACAATAAACCCAACACCAACAACTTGCATGGCAATATCATTTGAAATGCCAAATAAGCTACATGCAACTGGAATCAATAGGAGAGAACCGCCAGCCACACCAGAAGCACCACAAGCAGATACCGCTGAAATCACACTCAATAAGAAAGCTGTTGGAAAATCAACACTTATTCCGAGGGTGTTAACCGCAGCAAGTGTTAAGACATTAATCGTAATCGCTGCGCCAGCCATATTGATGGTTGCTCCGAGAGGAATAGATACCGAATAAGTATCTTTATTCAACCCTAAATCTTCACAAAGCTTCATATTAACAGGGATATTTGCCGCTGAACTACGCGTAAAGAAGGCTGTCAAACCAGATTCTTTCAAGCAACGAAGAACAAGTGGATACGGATTTTGTCGGATCATTACAAACGCAATTAATGGATTGACCACCAGAGCCACAAAAAGCATTGTTCCAACTAGAGTTACAATCAAGAAACCATAATTAGCCAAAATTCCGATTCCGTTATCAGAAATGGTGTTAAACACCAAACCTAAAATACCAAATGGTGCTAAATTAATAATCCAACGCACAACCTGTGACGTTACTTCTGCCATAGTTTGTAGTAAATCTTTAGTTTGTTGGCTCACATTGCGCATCGCAAGCCCAAAGATAACCGCCCATGCTAGTACTCCAATATAGTTAGCAGATGCGATAGCATTAACAGGGTTATCCACAATTTTAAGCAAAAGGTCTTTAAAAACTTCTGCTACTCCTTCCGGTGCTGATAAATCCGATTCTGCTACATTGTCTAATGTCAATTTCAATGGGAAAATGTAGTTAACTAATACTGCTACTAACGCTGCAGCTAGTGTCCCAACAAGATAAAGGCCGACAACCGTTGACATATTGGTCTTTTGTCCTTTTTCATGTTGTGATAAAGCATTAGCAACCAAAACAAAAACCAATAATGGTGCTACAGCTTTAAGACCACCTACAAATAAATCTCCTAAAATACCAATTCCTGATAATTTTGGAAAGGCTACTCCCAGAATTAAACCAAGGATAACTCCGATAATAATACGTTTGATTAGACTAGTTCTATTCCAAACGCTAATAAAATGTCTCATAGTAACTCCTCATATCGTAATAACTTTTTTATAATAATACAAAACTGCCACTTCGTCAAACATCCTCTCACAAGATTTGTTAAATGACAGCGCTTAAATACACTATTTTCCAAATTTTTTCACAATTTAAATTTTTTGATGATACTTTTTATAACATTATTTAGCGCATTTTATAGCTTTAGGACACGGCTTGTCAGTTTTTTATGAGAATTTGTTTATAATTTTTGAACCTTTCTTCTATTGACGACAGCTTGTCTGTTCGCTATAATAATTGTCATACAATTTTACTCAATTGAAAAGTAATTGTAAGCATTTTCATTATTAGGAGGACATATGAAACCTTTTAAAAATATTTATGTCATTATCGGTTTCATGTTATTTGCTCTATTTTTTGGAGCGGGTAACCTTATTTACCCTGCCTTTTTAGGCATTTATTCTGGAAGTAACTTAGCATTGGCTATTCTTGGCTTCTGCTTGACAGGCGTCACCCTGCCATTGCTTGGAGTCGTTGCTGTTGCTTATTCTGGTGCTAGCGACGTCGAGGATTTTGCACGCCCTGTTTCACGCCATTATGCCTTGTTATTTTCAATTGCCCTCTATTTGTCAATTGGACCTTTCTTTGCGATTCCAAGGACCGGTGCTACGTCATTTTCGATTGGGATCCAACCAATTTTAGGTGATAGCATTAGCGTAAAAATTGCTTACGGTTTGCTCTTTTTTGGTCTTTCTTACATTTTAGCCATTAAACCAAGCAAGATTGCTGACCGTATTGGGAAATATTTGACACCTGCGCTTCTTATCATTCTTGCAATCTTGGTGATTGCTTCCTTTATCAAACCAGCTGGTGACATTGGTACTGCTTATAACGCCGCTAATGATATTAGTAATGCCTTTAAAGATGTACCTTTTGTTGCGGGGCTCATTCAAGGATATGGTACAATGGACGCTCTTGCTTCCCTTGCTTTTGCCATTATCGTTATCGATGCTAGTAAACAACACGGTGCCAAAAATCAGTCAGAAGTCGCTCTTTTGACCTTCAAATCTGGTATCATTGCAACCGTATTGCTTGCGCTTATTTATATTTTTGTGGCTCGTATCGGTGCAACGTCACAAAGCTTATTTACATTTACTGACGGGCACTTTACATTCAATGGCGCTGCTATTGATGGCGGAAACGTTTTGGGACAAGCAGCTTATTTCTATCTTGGAAGCATAGGACGGGCAGTTCTTGCGGCAGCAATTTTCCTCGCTTGCTTAACAACGGCAACAGGACTAATCACAGCCTGCGCGGAATATTTCCACAAACTACAACCAAAATTGTCTCACGTTGCTTGGGCAAGTATCTTTACCTTGATTGCTTTATTCTTCTACTTTGGTGGTCTTTCTGAGTTGATTAAATGGTCACTGCCAGTTCTTTACCTTCTCTACCCACTTACAGTCGTGATTGTACTTTTGGTACTCCTTGCTAAATTCTTCAATAATAGTCCAATTGTTTATCGATTAACCATTGGTTTCACCGTTATTCCAGCACTTTATGATGCCTTTTCAACATTATCTACAATGACTGGATTATTCACACTTCCAACAAGTCTCGTTGAATTCTTCACAACAATTGTTCCATTCGGACAATTCTCAATGGGTTGGATTAGTTTTGCTATTATTGGTTTTATTATTGGAATGATGATTCATAAATTTAAGACTGTAAATTAAAAGATTTAGCATTATGCTAAATCTTTTAATTTATCTGATTACTTATAGCTCCTGACTCTATTTTTTGGCGAATTGCTTGTAAATTTTTACCAATATCACCATCAAGTTGTATTAATTGCTTAGAAAGTTCATCAGGATATTTAAACGTTTCTTGATTTAATGTAATAAAAGTTGCTTTTGGATTAGCATAAGTCATTTGCATGAAAGGATATTTAATAATACCTGGTGTGTTCATTCCTACACCTAGTTCTAAATAAATGATTGTTTTTTTGTTATTTTTTTCCAAAAATTCGCTATACCTTTTTTGAGCTTTATGCCATCCTTCATCTTCAACAAAACGATTGTCTATCCTTAGATTATTAGTCATAGGAGCACCACACCTAGGACAAGTTGGTATAAGATTAGAAGGGATTTTCATTTCCTTTTCAGATTCAACCATCTGATAAATCAAATCTTTGTTGTCATAGTTGGTATAATTACAAGGAACCGAACATTGCATTAAACCATAATCCCCTTGTGTATAAAAAAGCCTTTTTTTATCAAATCCCGCTTTCTGTACTTGATGATCGACATTAGTTGATAAAATAAAATAATCCTTATGTTTAACAATATCTAATAAATCGATATAGGGTTGACCAACTGGTGCTTCATAACGATTAATGAAAATATGGCGACTCCACCATGCCCAATATTCTTCTTTTGTAGCAAAGGGATAAAAACCACCAGAATACATGTCTTCAATACCATACTTCTCTTTAAAATCAGAAAAATAGTTATCAAAACGTTCACCATAATAAGTTAGACCTGCAGAAGCTGATAATCCTGCACCAATACCAATTAAAACAGCATCTGCTTTTTCTAATTTTTTTACGATGTCATTAATTTGCTCTGAGTAATCTTTTGTAGATTTTTTCATCTTCTTCTTTAAAAACATTGAATACCACCTTCATCTTGCTATCTGTCTCTTTTAAATATTCTTGAACAGTTGCTACTGCCAGTTCTGCTGCTCTCTCATGTGGAAAATGAAATTCTCCTGTTGAAATACAGCAAAATGCTAAACTTTTTAAACCATTAGCATCCGCTAATTCTAAACAAGAGCGATAACTACTAATTAAATCTTTTTCATGTTTAGATAGTAATCTACCATCAACAATAGGCCCCACTGTATGTAAAACATATTGACTTGGCAAATTATAAGCAGGGGTTATCTTAGCCTCACCCGTCTTTTCTAAGTGTCCTTGCTCTTTCATCAGCCGATAACACTCCTGCCGTAATTGAACACCGGCAAAAGTATGAATAGCATTATCAATACACTTGTGATTGGGATAAAAACAACCTAAAAGTTGACTATTAGCAGCATTAACAATACCATCTACTTTTAATGTCGTAATATCACCATTCCATAGGTATAATTGATCAGAAATTGGAGTCAAATCAGTCAATTTTATTACTGTTTTTTGTGTTAACTCTTCTTGAAGGTATGCATTTTGAATATCTAAAAACTCAGCTGACACAGTTTCTGGTGGGCGAACATTAATCAAAGCTCGTAAAAGTACTTTTTGCTGTTCAACTTCATCAGGAATTATAATATCTGCAAACTCTGCTCTTTCTGATAAGAGCACCTTTATTAAATACAATCTTCTTTGTGCTTGATTCATTAGTCTCTCCTTATGGATAACAAAATCATTTCCCTACCAAAACGAGATTGAGAAAAATCTCAATCTCGTTTTTTTATTTACAAAGTACTATGCTTTTATTGATTATTTACGAACTAAACTGATACGTTCTTGAATATGATTTCCTTTTTCAATTTCATCTGCAAAACCAAGAGCATAGTCAGCGTAACTAATGATACTTTCACCACGACTATTAAGCGTTAATTGTTCCCCACCAAGAATATATTCCCCTGTGCGTTCACCATCTGCTTGGAAATCACCTGCTGGACTAACAAATGTCCATTTGACATCATTACGTTTGCGAAGAACATCAAGTGCATCAGTTTGTGCTTTAGCAAGTGCATAGTATTCTTTCGGAAAATCTGGAGTATCTACCAATTGAACTGTTAGCTCTGGATCAACATATAAGCTACCCGCTCCACCAACAACTACAAAACGAGCATCTGAATTAGCCATGATATCTGATAAGTGATTAATCACTTCAACATGCAGATGAAGAGTCTCAGGAGCCCATGTTCCGAATGCACTAACTACAACTTCAAAATCAGCTACATCTTCCTTTGTGATATCAAATAAATCTTTTTGAATATATGTTTGTGCTTTTGAAGCGTTTGTTTCTTCACGACTAAAACCTGTAACATCGTATCCACGTCTAACAAGTTCTTCAATAATAAGACGAGCCACACGACCATTTGAACTAATTACTGCAACTTTTGACATTATTTTTTCCTCCAAAAAATCTATTTACGAGGTGTAACTTCTTTTGTTACAACCTATATTCACAGTATAACAGCTTCTAGATGTAATGTCAACAGTTACAACCTAAAAAGTTGTAATTTTTTTAATTACAACAAAATATGGTATAATTAGTATGAGAAAAAATAATAAAAGGAAACAAAATGTCATATTCTACACGATTAGCTACTTCAGTTCATATCTTATTAGCTATCCATCATTTTGAAAACAAAGAGAAGGTAACTTCTACATTTCTTGCTAACAGTATTCAAACTAATCCCGTAATTGTCCGAAACTTATTAGGAAAATTACAAAAAGCTGGGCTTGTAAAAGTTGAAGCTGGAATAGGTGGAGCTCATTTAACAAAACAACCAGAAGACCTTACTCTCTGGGATATTTTCTTGGCTGTTGAGGATAGTAATAAAACCATTTTTAAACCACATGATGATACAAATCCGAATTGTGAAGTTGGACGTGTTGTCCACTCTGTTCTTGATCCTCGTTTAAATGAGATTCACAATCAATTTCTACAATCATTAAAAACGATTAGTTTAGCTTCTCTCATCACAGACATGGACAATAAAATAGCACAAAATAATCATTAAGCACCTCTGTTTTTTACAGAGGTGCTTTTTTCTATTTATGACTTAGTTTTTTAGTGAGGAAGTCTCCAATAAACTGGATAATAAAGACTAAGATAAGTATACAGATTGTTGCAACGATAGTGACATCCGTTGCAGAACGGTTATAACCGTAGTAAATGGCAATATAACCAAGACCACCTGCTCCAATCGCACCCGCCATAGCTGTTTCACCGATAAGTGAGATGAGAGTTACTGTTGAGACGCGGATAAGTTCTGGTAAGCCTTCGCTAAGGTAAATTTTGATAATATCCCAAAGGGTAGCTCCTGAAGCTTGTGCGGCCTCAATAACACCTCTGTCCATTTCTGAAAAGACAACTTGAACCTGACGAGCATAGAAAGCAAACGTCGCTGCTGATAGTGGAATTAGCGCGGCTGTTTGACCAAGGTTAGTTCCAACGATAGCATATGTAAAAGGTTTCAATATAGCTAGTAAAATGATGAAAGGAATGGCACGAACGATTGACGTAAAAATATCTAAAATTTTAAACCCAATACGATTGCTGAGCACACCACTTGGTCCAGTTAGAACTAAAAATAATCCCATTAAAAGCCCTAAAATGCCACCAATTACAAATGACCAACCAGTCATATAAAGCGTTGCTGAAAAAGCATCTGACCAAGAATTAGTTCCTTCCCAACCAATGCGGTAAACATTTGGTAAATTTGTCTCAATCCATTCAATCATTTAGGCACCTCGTTTCAATACAGTTAATTCAATTCCATCTTCAAGAATAGCTGTTTGGGCAGCAGCAAGCGCATCGGCTTCACCAGATAGGACAACAATCATTTCACCAACTGGTGTATCGTCTAGAATTTCAATATTTCCATAAAGGATATTCGCTGTTACTTCAAATTGTTTGTAAATCTGATTTAAAATAGGCTCGTCTGTTGATGTTCCTGCGTATTTCAATTGAACAAGCAAATCGTCTTTTGGCAAATGTTGCACAAGAGCTTGTTTTTCAATTTTAACCAAGGCTTCATCAATACCAGTAGCTGTTTTAATAAATTCTTGTGTCAATGGTTCTTTGGGATTTGAGAAAATGTCCAATACAGAACCTTCCTCAATCAAGTGCCCATTTTGCATAACAGCAACACGGTGACAGATATCCTTAACGATTTGCATTTCGTGCGTAATCATAACCACAGTCAAACCAAGTTTTTGATTCAAATCTTGCAATAAAGCTAAAATTTGTTTTGTTGTTTTAGGATCGAGGGCAGATGTTGATTCATCAGAAATCAAAATTTCTGGGTCATTGGCAAGAGCACGCGCAATCGCAACACGCTGTTTTTGCCCACCTGATAGTTGAGCAGGATAATTTTCAGCACGATCTGACAAGCCTACTAATTCAAGTAAATCAGCGACTTTTTTGTCTTTTTCTTCTTTTGATAATTTTGAATGGCGAAGCGCAAAAGCCACATTTTGGCGCGCTGTTTTTTGTGCCATTAAATTAAAATGTTGGAAAATCATCCCAATTTTTTGACGTTTTTGACGTAAAGCTGCACCTTTTAACTGCACTTTCCCATTGTCAAATGTCACATCATCACCAATCGTAATTTTTCCAGAAGTTGGTGCCTGTAATAGGTTAATCGTACGAACTAAGGTTGATTTTCCTGCTCCAGAATAACCAACGATTCCATAAATTTCACCTTTGTCAATCGTAATAGAAACGTCTTTTACCGCTTCTATCTCACGTTTTTTCTGATAAAACGTAATGTCAATATGTTCTAAATTAATAATCGGTTTTGTCATAACTCTTAATCAACTCCTCAATCATTTCAATGTGGGTGTAATAATCCGCCAAATTAACATTTTCATCTCCAGCATGGTCACGGCTGTCTGGATTGCCAATACCAAAAGAAGCAATCGGAACTTCTAATGCTTCAAAGAATTGGTGCATTGGTCCAGTACCAGCAGTCGTCGGCAAAACTGAAACACCATTTGGTGAAAATGCCTTTGCAATCTCAATCACATTGAGAATAGCTGGGGCAGACATATCACTACGATAAGCCTTTTCGCCCAATGTGTAAACCAACTCCACCTGCTCAAAGCCATGTTGTTGCAAATGTTGTTCAATCTTCTGAAGAACATCTTTTGGCTCAAGCCCAGGAACCAAACGAACTTCCATTTTAGCCTGAGCTTTAGCTGGTAGAATCGTTTTGACACCTTGACCTTGATATCCTGTTGAAATTCCTTCAATCGTGATAGCTGGTTCAAAGAAAAGCGTTCGAACTAACTTTTCCTTATTCCTTGTCAACATTGGCAAATTCAAACCATATAGTGTTTTTAAGTTATCGGCATCAAGATTAGCATGTTCTAGGATAAGTGACAATTCACGCTCACTTGGCTCAATGACTTGGTCATAAATCCCGTCAACCAAAATACGACCAGTTTCATCACGAAGGCTAGCAATCGCATTAAGCAAATACCATGATGCTGACTCAATGACCGCACCAAATTTCGAATGAATATCAACCTTAGCAGAATCAACAATCATATCAAAGGTGACAATACCTTTTGTTCCACCAGAAATTTCAATCTGACCTTTGGCATTTGAAATACCTTGCTCCCACACCAATAAATCCGCGCCACGGAGCTCATCAGCGTATTTTTCAAGATAGGTTTCAAGACCCACAGAAGCTGATTCTTCCGAACCTTCCATAATAAATATAATGTTAACTGGAAAATCTCCAAACTCACGGCGATACTTCTGAACGGCTGTCAAGCGTGCTGTGATATGCCCTTTATCATCATCAACACCACGTCCATACATGTAGCCATCACGGACGGTTAACTCAAAAGGGCTTGATGACCAAGGCTGGTCATCATCAGCTGGAACAGTATCATAATGGTTGTAAAAAATAATCGTCTGAGCATCAGGTCTATTGCTCTTAAAACGTGCCAAAACAAACGGCGCCGTACAAGTATCGTCAATCGTCACTTCAGCACCAGCTTCAGTGAAAATATCGCCTAGATAATTTGCTACTTCTGCTAACCCAATCTGCTGTGCAAAAATCGATTTTTTAGCAATTAACTGGCGTAAAATCTCAAAATAATATTGAGCAACGTCATCATTTTCAAACTTCTGCAACTGATTATTATCACTTACTACCATTTTCTACCTCTCAAAATCAAAGCACATCGGTAGCACAGTTTTGAAAACTCTCCAAGTTACTATTCTACCATATTGCTAATTATTTTAAAATCCAACCCCAATAAAGAAGTAATTTAGAGTTATTAACTCCTCATAAAATACGAAATTACGAAATAATGATTTAGAGACTGGGAATTTATCCCAGCCTCTAATTTTTCATTTCCAACAGGTTCATTAATCGTCATCAGAAGATGATGAAGATACTGTTGCACCGTCCCATGCAGGAATATCAGCACCATCTGAAGCTTCTTCGATGATTTTTCCGACTTCATCTGTTTGGTAAACAGAAACTAAAGTCTTGATAGCATCAGCTTTGTCTGATTTTTTCCAACCTTTTTGGGCTGCAATAACATTAATCCATTGATTTGAGTTTTCATCAACAGCTTCTTTGTAAAGTGTTGTGTCGTAGTCAACATCAGCAGATTGAGCATAAGAGTTGTTAATAACTGCAGCATCAACTGATGTCAATGTAGAAGCAGTTTGAGCAGCATCAACTTCTTTAATATCTAAGTTTTTCGGATTTGATGAAATGTTTTTAATTGTAGCCAATTCATCACCAGAAACGTCTAATTCAATCAAACCTGCAGATTGAAGAAGGTAGAGGGCACGGCTTTCATTTGAAGCGTCATTAGGAATTGAAATAGTTCCTTTATCTGGAATATCACTAACGTCAGTGTATTTTGCATCGCCGTCGCTGTCAGTTCCTGAGAAGAGACGAATTGGGCTAAGAAGTGTATCAGCAACTTCTACCAAAGTTCCATCATTTTCAGAATTCCAGTTGCTCAAGAAATATTTGTGTTGGAAAGCATTGACATCAATTTCACCATTTTGAAGGGCTTCATTTGGTTGATTGTAGTCTGTAAATTCAACAAGTTCAATCTTAACGCCTTTGTCTTCTGCCAATTCTTTAACTTTGTCCCAAAGTGGTTCTGTTGCATCATCCAAAGTCATAATACCAACTTTAAGTGTTGTATCATCAGAAGATGATGAACTTGAAGAACTTCCACATGCTGCCAACAAGACTGTTGACGCAAAAGCTACGCTAGCTAATCCAAATATTTTTTTCAATTTCATAGATATGTCCTCTTTCGTTTTAATAAGTGCTTTTATTTTATCCTATTTGATTATAGGTTTCAAATTGTTATTAATAAGGTTTTCTTATAGTTTAAAACTATAACCCACACTTTTTAATCTGATGTTGGAACTTTCAAATCATCAGCAGAAGGCGTGTAATCTCCACCAAGGTATTTTTCAGCAAGTTCTGTCAATGTCCCGTCTTCTTGCAATTCTTTCAAACGGTTATTAACAAATTCTTGTAAATCTTCTTGGTCTTGTCCAAAGATGAAATAGATGTATGGTTGCTCTTCTGATTCCAAATCAATGGTTTTCAAATTATCCAAACTTTGATTTTTAATGACAGAATTAACGGTTGGGGCATCAAAAATCTTGAAATCATATTTGCCATCATTCAAATTTGTCAAGATTTGAGTGATGTTTTCATTTGTATAATTGATGTCAACAGTATTGTCTGCATTTTCTTCGTTGTATTCTTCCAATTGAGCAGCGGTTGTCGTTCCTTGAACAACTTGTGTCGAATGACCACCGATATCATCGTAAGATGTTATATCGCTGTCATTTGGCACGACAAGTACTGACGGTGTTGAACCGATAGGATATGAGAAAAGGTATTTTGCTGAGCGTTCTTCAGTATAGCTGATGTTATTACCACCCATTTGATATTTTCCTGAATCAAGCCCAGTAAAGATTGAAGACCACTCTGTTTTTTTGAATGTTACTTCGTACTTATCTGAATCTTTAAAGACTGCTTTTGCGACTTCGATATCATAACCTGTCAATTCACCGTCTTCTTCATATGAAAATGGAGCCGTTGTTCCGACTGTTGCAAAGACAACTTCTTCCTTTCCTGAAGAACTAGATGATGAAGATGAGCTTGATGAACAAGCTGCTAAAAAGGTTGTAGAGGCTAGTGCAACACCTGTTACACCAAGGATTTTTTTCATTAATGTCATAATTGTCTCCTATTTTTGAAACTCCCTTTCAAAGGTATGCTTACATCTTAACATCACCAAGCCCACTTAACAAATACTTAAAATCTATCACAGTGATAAATAAAACTTATCACACACGGCTAATCCTTTTTAGAACGGTAATAGTCTAGTAGATACAGAGCATTTTGCACATAATAATTAACAGCTGTTGGTAGGGCTTCATCTTTTACAGTAAAGGTATCATGATGTAAATCTGCTGCATTGTCATCACCGTTGCTGCCAATCAAGGCAAAAACACCTGGAATATGTTCTTGGTAGGTCGCAAAATCTTCTCCTCCTGTTAATGGAGCGACTTCTAAGACCTCTGCAAACTGTTTTGAATGCTCAAAAATGAGCGGTGTCAACGTCTCGTCGTTATAAGTCACCGTTGGTGTTTTTCCCCACTCGATAGTGACTTGTGCGCCAAATTGCTCGGCTGTATTTTTCACAATTTTGGTAAATCGCTCGCGCAAATGCTGACGATTTTCTGGCGTAAATGATCGAATCGTTCCTTCAAAATAGCCTGAGTCTGGCAAAACATTCCATGTCGTTCCAGCATCAATATGTGTCACCGATAGCACCGCCGCATCAAATGGCGAAACCGTTCGGCTGATAATCGCCTGCAAATTATTTACAATGGTCGTAATAGTCAAAATCGTATCAATGCCAAAATCTGGACGCGCAGCATGACCGCTAACGCCAGTTATCGTAACCTTAAATTTTTCAACCGCAGCCATAATCGCTTTAGAGCGCAAGCCAATTTGCCCTGGTTTAAGATGAGGGTTATTATGATAGCCGATAATTGCAGACACTCCTTCGATACCACCTGCTTCAATCACCGCATCAGCACCAGTCGCCACTTCTTCAGCTGGCTGGAAAATCAATCGAATGGTTCCCTTGATGTCGGCTTCTTTTGCCTTTAATAATTCGGCTGCTCCCAGTAAACTCGTTTGGTGAAAATCGTGTCCACACGCATGCATTGCACCATTTTTACTCGCATAATCAAACGTATTGGCTTCTCGAATCGGCAGAGCATCAATATCAGCTCGTAGCGCAATAATTGGCTCACCTTGTCCAATTTCGGCAATAAATCCCGTCTTTAAATGTGTTTCAACAATACGAATTCCAAGATTTGAAATATGATTTTTCAGAAATTCTGTCGTATTAAATTCACGTTCAGACACTTCTGGGTGTTGATGAATATCACGACGAATTTTGGTTAATTTTTTATAAAGTTCTGCTGTCATTTGCTCACCTCTAATGCTGATGCTTCTGGTAAATAGCTACCACCTAAATATTTTTGGCTCAATTTTTCCAAAGTACCATTGTTATACAATTTCTTCACAGCTTTATTAAAAGCTGTTTGTAGCTGCTTGCTATCACTCGAAAAGATAATGTAGTTATTCGGATTATCATCTGTATTCAGCTCAATAACCGTCAAATCCAGATTCTTTTGTTTAATAATCGTTTCAACTGAGATTTTATCAAAAATCAAATAATCAAATTCCCCATCATCCAAATCCAACAAACGCTTGGTCACATCTTCTCCAGAATAGTCAATCGTTGACGGGTTATCACTATGCTGACTATTCCAATCATCAACAAATTTAGCAGTTGATGTGCCTGTATCATCTTGAGTCGTCTTACCGCCAATATCATCCAAAGAAGTGATTTTAGAACCCTTTTTCACGACTAGAACCAACGGATTTTTAGCAATTGGTACCGAATAGAGATATTTATTGGCACGTTCTTCCGTGTAGGATAGATTATTAGCCGCCACTTGGTAAATATCGCTATCCAAACCAACAAATATCGAATCCCAAGCCGTCTTTTTAAAACTAATCTTATAACCGTCGATATATTTGCTAGCCGCTTTTATCACCTGAATGTCATAGCCTGTTAGCTGACCTTTCTTATTCTGATAAGAAAAAGGCTTGATGTCACCAGCCGTTGCGACAACTGCTTTTTTATCAGCCGCTTCCACACAGACACTCAAGCTAGCACTCAATAAAACTGCCAATCCCAATAAAACTTTTTTCATTTTCATTCCCCCTAAATATCTGGATACCAAAAAAGCTGACTGACATCAGCTTTATCTATCTTATAGTGTTTTTACCAAATAATTGAACAACAAACGACTTTCACTTTTTTCTAAAAGAAGTTCTGGGTGCCATTGGATTCCCAAAATCGGCGCACCGTGTTTGCTTTCATAGGCTTCGATTGTCCCGTCACGAACATCACGCGCTGTCGCAATCAAATTAGGTGCCAAATCTTTGACACTTTGATGATGAAATGAATTAATCCATGAACCTGATTTTACCAAATGGCTGACACGACTATTCGGCAAAATTTCCACTTCATGAGATGTTCCTGAAATATCATCTTGCCAATGATTATCAACCTTTTGATTGAGAGTGCCACCCAAAGCAACATTAAGCAATTGCATACCACGGCAGACTGCAAAAATCGGTTTATTTTGACGAATGGCTTCTTTCACCAAAGCAAATTCAAATTCATCACGCTCTAAACTGTAATCGTCACTATCAACTTCTTTTTCTTCACCGTAAAATTCTGGTGTAACATTTTGCCCACCTGATAAAACTAATTTATCAATCATACTGATATAGGTTTTAGCAAGGTCTGGTGTTCCCACAGGAATAATGATTGGAACCCCTCCTGCTACCTTAACACCATCTGATAAATGACGAGAAACCGCATCAAAATGCATTCCTGACATAGCTGGCATTTCTTTGATATTTCCTGTAATCCCAACAATGACTTGTTTCATTTGGTTTCCTCACTTTCATTAGTTTTAAGGTTATCTTACTGTGATAAGATTATTCTATCCTAAATTCGCACCAATTGCCAATAGATTTTTTTTATCACCAAGATAGCCTTAGCTTATCACCAAAAATAAAAAGGATATTCAGCCTTTTTGAACTGAACATCCCATCATCTTATATTAGAAATCTGATACGTTATGATAAACTTTTTGAACGTCTTCGTCATCTTCAAGAACGTCAATAAGTTTTTCAAAGACTTCAAGGTCTTCGCCTTCAAGTGTCACTTCTGATTGTGGAATCATTTCAAGTTCAGTAACTTTGAATTCTTCAATGCCGTTAGCACGCAAAGCTTCGATACCTTTGTGAAGATCAGTTGGCGCTGTGTAAACAGTAACAACACCATCTTCTGCTTCAACGTCTTCAACATCAACATCAGCTTCTAGCAATTGTTCAAAAACGCTGTCTGCATCATCACCATCAAAAACAATAACGCCTTTTTTATCGAACATGTAAGATACAGAACCAGATGCTCCCATGTTACCACCGTTTTTACCAAATGCAGTACGCAAGTTAGCAGCAGTACGATTAACATTACTTGTCAAAGTATCAACGATAATCATTGAACCATTTGGTCCAAATCCTTCATAACGACCTTCAACGAAAGTTTCGTCTGTATTACCTTTTGCTTTATCGATTGCACGGTCGATAACGTGTTTTGGTACTTGCGCTTGTTTTGCACGTTCAAGTACAAATTTCAAAGCTGAGTTTGATTCTGGATCTGGTTCACCTTTTTTAGCAGCAACATAGATTTCAACACCAAATTTTGCATAAACTTTAGAGTTAGCACCATCTTTGGCAGTTTTTTTGGCAACAATATTGGCCCACTTACGTCCCATGGGTAGTCTCCTTTGTAAAGATTATTTTTATTTTAGCATGATTAATTGATTTGGACACCCTAAGGACCCAAATCATTGAACTACTGAACTAGCAAAGCTAAATTCGTAATCCTTAATATTATAGCACTTTGACGGGGCTGTGTAAAATGGGGGACGGTATTTAAATCCCTTACAATCGACTAAACGACCATTTTTTAGAAAAAGAAGCCCTTTTACAGTACATAAATGATTAAAAATCAGCTCAAATCTCGTAAATACTCTGCCAATGATGTTGGTGCCTTTCCTAGCACACACTCAATATCATCTGATAAACCTGCTTGTTCCCCTTTAGCGATTGCGGTATAAGTTGACACCCAAGAATCGTATTCCCATTGCTCGGCTTGCCAAGCTTTGCGAGAGTCGTATGCTTCCTCAACAGTTTCTTCAACGTACGTCACCGTTTTTCCAAGAGAATGACTGATTTGCTCTGCCATTTCCGATAAGGTCAATTCTTCTGGTCCTGTCATATTTAAGGTTTGATTTACCCACTTTTCAGGATTTTTAAGAATTTCTACTGCCACATCGGCAACATCCGAACGCACAACAGCAGAAACTTTTCCAGTGCCTGCAGGACCTTTGATTTCACCATATTGAAGCGCCATATCAACAAAAAAATCAATATAAAAATTATCACGCAAAAAAGTGTAAGTCAATCCTTTTTCCTTAATATACTGCTCCGTTGCCGCATGGTCACGTGCCAAAGTAAAGGTTGAACTTGGACTAGCATTGTAAAACGAAGTGTAAACAATATGCTTAACACCAGCCGCTTTAGCAGCATCAATAAAAGCCCTGTGTTGTCGCAAACGTTCAGGATTCTCCTTGGCTGAAATCATAAAAAGCAAATCAATTCCTGAAAGAGCCGCGATAGCTTCATCAGAATACTCATAACTGCATTTTTTCACAGTTGCCCCTGCCAGTTTGGGAGCACGTTCTGGCGAACGCGCCAAGTGACGTGCTGCAACACCTGCTTCTGATAATTCCTTGGCGACAAAACCACCCAAATGCCCCGTCACACCAGTAATCGCTAATGTCGTCATGTTTTTTTCCTCCGTTAGCTTTAATCACCTTCATTTTAGCATGAGCTCACAAAAACTGCTGACATTTGGTTTGAAAATGAAAAGCCAAGCTTTTTAAAAGCTTGGGCTACTTATAAATTATCCGTTATTTTTAACATATTCTGCAATGGCAGAGCTGACAAAACTAGCTGTCCCTTGACCTGCCGCTTTATCGATAAAAGCTGTGAAACGATTATCCGCAATATACATTTGCCCCAGACCTGATAAAATCTCCATATCACATGGGTAAAAATGCTACCTGATAAAATCTCCATATCACATGGGTAAAAATGCTCACTAATATAGCTTTGTAAAGTTTCAACTTGTTTTTGAACCTTGCTATCAGAAAGAGAATGCTCTTTTAGCTTTGCAAAGTCTCTCATTATCGCTGCCATTTCTTCCGTAATGACCGAAAAATCAGTCTGTGGATTTTTTTCAAATGCTTGATAAGCTTCCGTCGTTCCCCAACGCTCTTTAGCTTCTCTTTGAAAAGCTTCCAATTCTGACTTGTCGTAAGCCGTAAATGTCATCATGTTTCCTCCATTTTCCTGCAAGGACTTGGCATGACAAATAACTTTTTCCAAATGCTCTTTTTTCAATTCGAGCCATTTTATCTGCTCGCATAAAGCTTCTTCTTTGTCATAGCTTGGGTCCGACAGGATTTCCTTTATTTTTTTAAGAGGAAATTCTAGCTCACGAAACAGAAGAATTTCTTGCAAGCGTTCAAATGCGTCCATATCATAAAAGCGATAGCCATTTTCCCCAATAAAGGAGGGGCTTAAAAGACCAATCTGATCATAATAATGCAACGTTCGCACGCTAATGCCTGATATCTGACTCATCTCTTTTACTGTTTTCATGTACTAGCTCCTCTCGATGATAAGTATAGGCTATAACGTTACGTTAGGGTCAAGAGAAAAAACGAAGTTTTTACTTGTAATCGCTTACTTGTTTATTATCACTGGAACTTTTCCCCAGTTTTGCTCTTGAATGTGTGGATTTCCTAGCGCATAGACTTGGTCGGCTTGTTGCGTTACCACATCCCACGGTTTTGCACCGATTCGAGCCACGATACCCACAGATTTTTTCACCGTTTTGAGGTGTTCCTGCCCTTTTGGCGTAAATCCCAGCACATGAACAGCTTCTGGCAAGGGCTTTTCCACAGCTCCCACCAAAATATAAGCCAAAATACGGCGCACACGCGCCTTTGTGTAGCGTTTCGTGGCAACTTTATCCACTAACTCGTCCACAGTCGCTACGCTCCTAATAGCAGAGCGAATACGGCTGGCTAGTTCTTCATTAACTTGGAAAATCCCCGTCAAATCAGCATTTGTCAGGATTTGATATTTGAGCAATGGGAAATAATCATCCCAAGTCACCTGAGAGGCGCCTAGGAAAAGGTCCGCATTTGGCATGAATTTATCCACAAAAGTTTTGTCTTTTCTGTGGACACGCAAATTTGTCGCGGACGCAAAGGGTGTTTCTGTCTCAAGCGAGTGATAACCTGCTCCTTGACGCATGATTGGAGTCAGCTGAATAGCTTTTCCAGCGCAAGCTTTGGCATAAGAAAGCCCTAAAATATGATTTGGGGTATTTCCAGTAAAGTTCACACCAGCAAAAGTCTCCCACATTTTCTGCGTTTTCTGTGGATAAGACAAATTATCTGGCAAACTTTGCAAGTAATCCACCATTTTCTGTTGATTATCCCCATAAATCTGTGAAAAGTGTTGATAATCCAGATTTTCTTCAGTGCCAAATGCCAACTTATCCACACCTAAACGCTCTAAAATGTCCACCGCACCTTGTGCAAAGTAATCCGCTGACTGAACAGCCACCAAAAATGGCAATTCAACCACCAAATCAGCGCCATTTCGCAGAGCCATTTCCGCGCGTGTCCACTTATCCACAATCGCAGGCTCACCACGTTGGACAAAGTTTCCCGACATGGCAACAATCTTGACCCCCTCAGCCTGCGACAACAAATACTTATGCCCATTATGAAAAGGATTAAATTCAGCAATAATACCAGTAACAGTCATGGAGTGCTCCTTCTTAAGTCTAATTCAATCAACTTTTATCACACAGTAACTATGAGTTTACATTTCTGAATAATCAATTAAAGTCATTTCGTTATCGCTAATTTTATCTGGCAATTTCTCAATCTCACTGATATCGATAAAATCCTCACAGTCAATTTTAAAATCATCTAGCAGCCACTCTTCTTCAAAAATACCCTCTGAAAGCTTTTTACCAGTAACAATACCATTTGCAATACTAACAAGCTTATTATGATTTGATGACAAATAATCTTTAAATGAATTATCGTTATCCTTGCTTTTATAGATTATTTGAATAATAAGCCGATTTAACCATATATCTAAATATTCATTTTCACCAAAATTCTCTAGCTTCTTGCGTATTTTCTTTATTGTTTCAAATTTCTTGTAAATATTTGTGCTATCTTGGATATTGAATTTCGATAATAAGATAGATAATAATTGAATTCCAATACTAGTTATTTTAGGATTTTTTAAAATAATATCTACTAAGATAGAAATTAAAGTATCAATATCAGTCCCATTATGTATAAAATCTTCTTCAAAAGAATCTATACGATTTTTAAACTCATTAAGTGCCTTCACAAGTTGCCCACTATTTGGATAGCTATCAGCAAAATCTTTGATAATGAACAGGTGCTTTTGTACAGTTGCACTATATATTCGATTATCAAAATAATTTTTAAATCTTCTCTTAGAAAGATTTTTCTTTTTTGAGAACCCTACGTAACTTAAAAAATTTGAAAAGAATTTTTCTGGTTTCTTATAAAATTTATCACCACTCAATTTCACAACAGGATCATGTTTCAACCAGTATAACTTATCTTCTTTTATCGAATCCTTGACAACATTATCAGATAATTTTGTCTTTGAGTCACCTAACGATAGTTTATATCGCTGTAAAATTACAGATAGTATCTTTTTGATTTTATGCAATTCATCTATACTATTCGTAAAAATTCGATAATCATCCCTGTATCTTAAAATATGATATCCGCTGATTTTTGAGATTTCGAGCTCATTAACTAATTTAACATCAATATAGGCAAGCAATAGTTCGGCAAAAAAATCTGAAACTACATTTCCCTGTGGAATACCAACCGTCTCTCGATAATTCATCCACTGAAATCTTTTATCTATACCACTTCCAAAACTATTATGATTTTCTTTTGCATTTTCTTCTCCTATGATAGCCCAATGCAGACTGTGAGTATAGATACTTCCATAAAAATTACTAATATCTAATTTTAACATGTAGGAATACTCTATACTAAGTCTAATACTTTCTTGTTCTATCTTTTTCCAAAAATGAAGTGCCAACTCTTTTTTATAATCTGTAGCTAATTGACTCTCAACTTCAAATGGAATACTAAAACATTCAATTTGATTTTTTACTTTGCTTCTTAGTTCATTGAATCTTGTTACTAAATTTGTCCAACTATCAGATTTTGTAATGGCATTTACCAAATCTACGTACAAGTAAGGATGGATTAAAGTAATTGGACGATATGAGTTAGAAGTCTTATTTAGTTGCATGCAAAAATTAATATTTGGATAATTTGAGTAATATTCTTTATTAGACAGCACCTTTATTTCATTATCAGAGTTGTTTTTATTAGAAATAGTTTTATTTTTCATCTTATCAATTGCTTGACTAAGAATAGAGTCAATATTGAAATAGGAGGGAAGGTTTAATGTAAAATAGCTTTCTGATTTTAATAAAAAATTTCTTGCTTCTTCAGGAGACATTTCTAAAATTGATTTTTTCTGATATGACATATAGACCTCTTTTACGTAATAAGAATTATCAGCTAACTAATACATTGACAAAATTCTCCTCTACTTCTGACAGACAAAGAACCAGCGGTTTGATTTTTTGCGTGGCTTTTTGTCCTCAAAGTCAGCGTAGAGTTTGAATGATTTGAAGCCTGCTTGTTCCAAGAGGATGTCGTAAGTCAAGACTTCGTAAGTGCGTTCTTCGTGGACTTCGTCGTAGCGTGTGAAGCGTCCGTCTTCGTCTTGCAAGAAGAAAGTCAATTCGTGGACAACTGAGTGTGGTGCGTCATCAGCGTACGTGTCCCAGACCATGGCAAACTCTTCCGCATTTTCGTGGTAAGAGTAGCCAGGAAAGACAGTATCAGTTTTGTAAGTTGAGTGCACGTCAAAGATGAAGACACCACCGTCATTTAAACTATCGTAGACTTGTTTGAACACATCACCAACTTCGACTTCATCAGCCATGTAGCAGATAGAATCTGAATAACAGGTCACCAAATCGTAATTTCCTGCTTGCGACAAATCGAGCATGTTACCTTGTTTGAATTCGATAGCTTCACCTGCTGCTTCTGCGCGTTTTCTCGCAATTTCAAGCATGTCTTCACTCAAATCTAGCCCAGTCACATCAAAGCCAGCCTTAGCAAAACGTACTGACTGAATCCCAGTTCCGCAGGCTAATTCCAAGAGTTTTTTCTTATCTTTTGGAAAATGGCGGAGCGAAAAGTCTGTCCACTTGTCATAAAGGCTGTCGTCCATGATGGCATCATAAACAGCCGCAAATTTTTCGTAGTTTTTGTTCATGTTCTTTTCTCTTCAAGTTTCAAAAACCTTGCCGATTGGCAAGGCAAATCATTCTTAAGCAAGGTATTCTGATACGTCAACCATTGGTGCTTCGTGCCAAAGTTTTTCAATGTTGTAGTGTTCACGTTCGTCTTCTGAGAAGATGTGAACAACAACATCATTAAGGTCAAGAAGTACCCAACCAGTACGGCTATCACCTTCGGCATGGCTAGCGTCGCCACCAGCTTCTTTAACTTTTTCACGGATGTTTTCTGCAATAGCATCCAGTTGACGAGTGTTCATAGCGCTCACGACTACAAAATAGTCAGTCACACTAGTCAATCCATAAAGGTCTAAGACAACCATGTCTTCTGCACGTTTTTCATCAGCTGCTTTCACAACAACAGCTAAAAGTTCTTCTTTAGTCAATATAAATCCTCTTTCAATATTTCTTCTATCGTCTTTACCTTGGCAAATCGATTATGCCAAATAGCTTCGTAATGTTTTTGTAGTTGCTTTGCTGTCAGGAAATCACTATCAAAAGTAGTCGTTCCATTCTTTGGAATAGTAATAGTCACTTGATACCCTAGTTCAAATGCTACTTTAACAGTCGTATCAATGCAGTAATCAGTTGCCATTCCGATAATCACTAAATGATTAAATGCTTGGCTAGCCAGATATTCTTGTAGTGAGGTTTCTTTAAAAGCACTATTATATTGCTTATCAAAGATTTTTTCTCCTGCTTTCGGAGCAACACCGTCGTAGATTTTCCAACCATGACTGTCAAAAACTAATTCTTCGTCATGATGTCGAACATAGATGACTTCGACACCTTTTTTACGACAACTTGTTATCAACTTCTGCCAAATGAAAAGGGAATTTTGAATTTGATAGGGTACATTTTCAATCAAATCATTTTGAATATCAACGACTAACAAAGCAGTTTTCATTTATCAGACCTCATATACCCCACATACGCATTATAAGTTTCAATGGTTTGTGGGAAGATTGGAAAGGCTTGGTGAGCTAGGTGTTCAACGGTGTGGACTGTCTCGTAAGCAACTGCCTTGTCTAACGATTCTTTGGCAATCACACGCGCTTCTTCCACTAATGGAAAACGGCGACCTGGCTCGATATAATCAGCAACATAGATAATCTTATCAAGCAACGACATCTCACCAGAACCAACGGTATGAGTCTCAATACTACGCAAGATTTCCTTGTCCGTCACGCCCAAATCTTCTTGAATCTTATAAATGCCGACCATGCCATGCCAGACATTATTGCCCCATTTTTTTAGTTCTGGGTCAAGCTGATACTTATCAATCAAATCTAAAAATTCTTGGTCTGAAATCTCTTTGGCATAATCGTGAATTAATCCAGCCAGTCCAGCTTTTTCCGTATCATAACCATAACGCTCTGCCAATTCAATAGCAGTTTTTTCCACGCCAAGGACATGGTTAAAACGTTTTTCACTCATAACTGACGCAACTTTGCCTAAAAGCTCAGCACGTTCAATTCCCGCGGTATAAGCCTCATAAGTCATGATAAAGTCCTTCTTTCTCAATGTAGTCAATAACTGCCTGTGGCATTAGGAAATTCGGACGGCAACCATTTTCAAAATGATGACGAATCATACTAGATGAAATATCCATCAGCGGCACATCAACCCAAATGACTGGATAAGACGTTCCAGCTTTGTATTTAGGACGTTGAACACCGACAAATTGCACCATTTTAATCAATTCATCAATTTTATACCATTTTGGCAAATAATCCACCATGTCTGCGCCAATGATGAAATAGTAATCAACATCAGGATTTTTTTCAATCAAAAGCTTCATTGTATCGTAAGTATAGCTAATGCCTTTACGTTCCAATTCAATGGTTTCAATCCCCAAACCATCAACACCTTCAATGGCTAATTCAAGCATTTTCAAGCGATGTTTTTCATCGATTGTATTTTTCTTATCAACGTGTGGTGGCTCGTATTCGGGCATAAGAAAAACCTTATCCAAACACAATTGTTGGCGAACTTGGTCTGCAACGACGAGATGTGCATTATGAACAGGATTGAAATTACCTCCTAGGATTCCAATCTGCTTACGATTTTTATCTTTTTCTTTCTTCTCCAATTCAACTTTGGTGAATGGAGTTAACAATTCTAATGCCATATTGACTACCTCCAAGCCAGGCGACTTCTTAAACGACTAACTCTTTAAACGACATTGTCAATTCGTAAACTTGACTTTATTGATTCAATTCTTTTACTTTTGGTGAAATTTTACGGTTTTGTTTTTTAGACGATTCCTTATAAAGAATAAGGATACGTCCGATTTTCAAAACAGTATCGCAACCAATTTCATCTTCTAAGATTTCAGCAACTTCGTGAATATCTTCATCGGTATTTTGAAGAAGCGTTACCTTAATCAATTCGCGCGCATCCAAAGCATTTCGGACACTTGTTTTAATTTGGTCATTAAGACCATTTTTCCCAATTTGCACAATTGGTTTCATTGAGTGTGCTTGTGATTTCAAAAAAGCACGTTGTTTTGATGTTAACATAATTATCATATCAGGCATAAAAATCCGCTAAAAACACGCTCAACAAAAAAATCGTATTTTTGTTCAGTCGGCTTTTCAGTAAATTTTCCGCCTCTGTTCAAGTCACTCAAAACTGACCTGAACTTCCTTTCTTTTTATTCTTTTAAATCAATGCCTTGCGAAGCAATACTGCCACACCTTCTGGCGCCCAAGCAGCAATTTTAACAGGGCTATCTTGCGAAGCTTTAATGCGAATCCAACCCAGCCCAGAATAAACCACATCCATTTTAGCTTTAATGGTAAATTCATGACGGACTAATTTTGGAAAATCAGCTAATTCCTTGTCTGTCGGTGGTGTCAAAAGACTGCCGACATGTTTGTCATAGAAAGCATCCGCACCAGCTAATTTAGTACGGTGCAATTTCAAATTATTGTCAAAATAAGCTGTAAAACCTTGCTTGTCCCCTGAGATAAAATCAAAACGTCCCAAACCAGCCAAGAACAGCGTTTGTTCAGGGTTGAGCTGATAAGTTTTCGGTTTAATTTCTTTCTTAGGACTGATGTATTTCAAATTTTTATCCCCAAGATAATGTGCCATTTGGTGACGGTGAATAATCCCTGGTGTATCAAAAATATAACTACCGTCGTCCAATGGAATTTCGATTTTATCAAGGGTTGTTCCAGGGAAGCGAGATGTCGTAATAATATCTTTTTCCCCTGTTATTTCTTTGATAATAGCATTGATAAGGGTAGATTTACCAACGTTTGTAACACCTACCACGTAAACATCACGCCCACGACGTAATTTTTCAATTTTTTCAATCAAGTCCTTGATAGCTTGGTGATTTTGGGCACTCGTCAAAATGACATCAACTGGACGAAGTCCTTCTTCGTGCGCACGTTCTGTCAGCCATTGTGTCACTTTGCTATCCTTAACTGATTTTGGCAAAATATCCTTTTTATTTCCGACAAGTAGGACGTCATTGCCAGAAACAAAACGTGGCAAGCCAGGGATAACTGAACCATTGAAATCAAAGATATCCACAACATTAACCACAAGGGCCTCACTATCACCAACTTCGTGCAGAAGTTTCAAAAATTCATCATCAGTAATGTGCACATCGGTGATTTCATTGTAATGACGTAATCTAAAACATCTTTGACAATACAATTCGCCACTCTCTAAACCCTTTTCAAGAGCAGCTTTTGGGGTATATCCTGCCTTTTCCTTATCTTCTATTTGAATTTTGGCTCCACAGCCAATACATAATAATTCTTCCATTAAATTCCTTTTTGATATTGAATTTTTCCGTATTTTTCTTCAAGTTTAGCCCAAACACGACGTTCGCGCCAACGATTAATCTTTGTATTCCAAGCATCAGAAGTCACTAATGGCTTGACCAAGACGGACTGAATATCAGCACGGTGTGCCGCACGAATGTCCGTCATCAACTGGTCACCAACCATGATAACTTCATCACGATCAAAACCATAACGTTTGATTGCCATATTGATACCACGTGTGAAAGGTTTCATGGCACGGCTAACAAAGTCCACGCCAAATCGCGAAACTGCACGATTCACACGAGAATGCTTGTTATTTGATACGACAACAACTGAAATATCCGCCATAGTCATCTCATCTAACCATGCACGCACTTCAGGTGTTCCATCAGGATTATTCCATGCGATTAAGGTATTATCTAAATCTACTAACACGGCATGAATCCCACGTCGTAATAAATCATCTGCTCTTAAATCATAAACTGCCTCAACCACGAAGGTCGGCCTATAATCGTCTATACTCAAATTCTTCTCCAAAAAAATATATTTTACTACTCATTTTAACATATTTGCCAAAATATGGCGAATTGAAAACCATTCCCACATAAGGAAATTTAATGAAAAAAGAGTGGCAAGCCACTCTCTATAATTTATTTTTCTTTTCCGTCAACAACTCGTAGTAAGATAACAAGTTCGATAGCTGCTAAAATTAGCAAGACAATAAAGGCGTTGCGTGAACCTTGGGCTGTTGCTGCAGAATAACTAAGACTGCTGTTTGTTTGGCTTAGAGCTACAATCAATGAAGTGATTGTTGTTCCAACAGCGCCAGCAAATTGTTGTAATGTATTAAAAATAGCATTAGCATCTGCACGCTCTTTAAGTGCTACTTGTTTTTGACCATTTGTCATGACATTACCAAACGCAATTCCAGTTCCACCCATTGATAAGATGTAGAAAATTGTCAACCAAGCATTTGATAAATGCAAGCCAAAAATACTATAAAGACAAAGAGCAAAGACAAGCATGCTTACCCCAAAGATAATTGGTTTTTTAGCCCCCAACCGGTCCAAAATACTTCCACTAAATGGAGCAAAGCAAGCACCAATAAACGCTCCTGGGAAAACTAAAAGACCTGCTACCGTTGATGTTGAATGATTAACCAATTGAACATAGTTTGGAATCAAGAATGATAGTCCCAAGTTAACAATTTGGAAAAGGAAAAATGCCACGACGTGTCCTGCAAATTTTCCATTTTTCAAAACGGATAAGTCAACGATTGGCACAGCTAACTGAGCAGAACGTTTCACAAGTACAACAAGCCCTGCAACACCAACAAATAGGCTACCTAAAACAGGCAAGCTAAGAAAATCGTAATCAGCAAGGTTATTAATTCCTAAAATCAGACCAATAAAGGCACAAAGAATCGCAATCACGCTAAGAATATCCAATTTTTCACGCGCCACTTCATCCTTTTGTTCAATAGATGTCACACCTAACACCAAAGAAATTAATAACAATGGAATCAACAGAACAAAAATAAAACGCCAACCTAAGTTTGAAGCGACCAAACCACCAAATGTTGGTCCAACCGCTGGAGCGACCGCTGTAATCAACATTCCCACTCCCATCATTGCACCGATTTTACTCATTGGCACTTGATCCAAAATGATATTAAACATCAAAGGAAGGGCAATTCCGACACCAATCCCTTGAACCACACGACCAAATAAAAGAATGGCAAAACTTGGCGCAATAGCATCGATTAGAACACCCAAAATAAACAACAAGTTGGCTGTTAAAAAGACAGATTTTGTCTTAAATGAACGTTTTAAATAAGCTGATAACGGCACAACTGACGCAACAACCAAAAGGTAAATCGTAGTCATCCATTGAACCGTCGAAGTATTAATTCCAAATTCTGTCATCAAGGTTGGAAATGTGATATTCATAGCTGTTTCGACAACTACACCACAAAACGATAACATTCCCGCACCAACAATGGCTCTAATGACTTTAGGTGAAATTTTTTCTTCTGACATGTTTCCTCCTAACTTTTTTTCATGTAATACTGTAAAATTTTCTCAAAAATGGCAATATCTTCTTCAGAAAAGTGTTTTTCCAACTCTTTTTCTTGGTTTCTGAAATAAGAGCGACATTCTTCTACTAAACCTTGAGCTTTCTCCGTTAAATGAACGGATTTTTGTCTGGCATCCTGTTGTGATACTTGACGATAAATTAGTGCCTTTTTCTCCATTCGTTGCAAAAGTACCGTCGTCGTTGAACGCTGAATGTTAAATTCTTTTTCAATGTCTTGTTGGAAATATTCTTCCTTTACACCTTGACTTAAAAAATCAATGATAGACATCTGCATACCAGTCAAATCAAAAGGTTTTGCGAATTGGTCAAACTCTCGTCCCAATTGATTACTTGCCTTTTTGACCAAACGTCCGATATTTTTTTCCATAACGTTTCCTCATTTTTGTTAGTTAGCTAATTGTTAGAAAGCTAACAAATTATAGTTTAAGCTTCTTTTACAAGAATGTCAAGGGGCAAAACAAAAAAAGTTATAGCAAGCAAATCTGCTCAACTATAACCCTTTAATATTATGACTAATGCAATTGTTTACGCACAGCGATTAAGTCACGAAGAGAAACCGTTAAAACGGCTACGATAATGAAAATCATTCCCACAAAATCCATTGGGTAGAAAATTTCATGCATAATGGTTACCGAGAAAAAGACTGATGAGACTGGTTCTATCGCTGCAAGCAAGCTCCCTTTCACAGCCCCAATAATCGTAGTCCCTTTTAAGAAGAAAGTGTAAGCAAAGACAGTTCCGATAATGATAATCCCAAATAAAGCTAACCAATTCCCTGATGTTAACACTAGAGGATACTGCCATGAGCGTGTCACGATTGGAAAAACAACGCCCCCCATAAGCATGCCAAGTCCAATCACCGTAAAACTGCCAAATTCACGAATTAATTTAGCAGGCAAAACAATGTAAAAAGAATAAGTTACTGCTGAAAATAGCCCCCAGAAAAAGCCTTTCGGAGTCATTGCCAAGCCGTCAAAATGACCATGCGTTGCAATGATAAAGGTTCCTAAAATCGCAAAAAGAATCGCAAAGAATTCTGACAATGTCGGTAGTTGCTTATTTTTCAACGACACATAAGCCAAAATAATAATCGGTGCCACATACTGTAAAACCGTCGCCGTACCAGCATTCGTGTAGTGAATTGCCATCAAATACGCATATTGATTCATCAAAAGTCCAACAATGGCAAAAACAGCGATGCCGCCAAGAACTTTCGGTTGTTTTATCGCACGAAAAAAATGCTGTGGCTGCGAAATCACCGCCATTGCAGTCAACAAAAGCCCTGAAACAATCAATCTCACGCTTGTCAGCAAGTTAATGTTCATCCCATGTGCCATAAGATATTGCCCTGAAATACCCGAAATTCCCCAAGCAATACCTGCCATAAGCACCATAATTGTTCCCTTTAAATTCTTAGTCATCTTAACTCCATTCAACACATCAAAAATAAACTCAGCTATCAGTATAACATATTTGAATCAAAGAAAACACACCACTTCTGACACTTCCTGTCAAATAACCTTTCTAAAAATTCTGCCAGATTTGTAAAAAAATCACCCCGAAGGATGATTTTTAAACTTATTAGTCTTCTTTTAATTTCGCCAACTCTTGTGCCAACAATTTAAGGGCAACTTGTGGGTTTGCTTTACCTTTTGTGGCTTTCATCAAGAATCCAGTGAAGGCTTTATCGGCATTACGTTTACCAGACTTGAAGTCAGCAACAGCAGCTTCATTGTCCTCAAAGACTTGGTGGATAATCGGAATAAGCACAGCAGGGTCAGAAATTTGAACCAAACCAGCTTTTTCAACGTATTCACGCGCAGAACCACCATTTTTAGCCAAATGAACAAAGACTTTCTTAGCAATTTTTGATGAAATAGTGCCGTCAGCAATGATAGCAAGCATTTCAACAAGATTTTCAGGTGTCAACAAGATTTCTGGAAGTGTCTTGTTTTCGCTGTTCAAGAATTGAGCAACTTCACCCTGCAACCAGTTAGAAACTTGTTTAGCATCACCGCCAAGCGCAACTGCACTTTCAAAGAAATCAGATGTTGCTTTCGTTGCTGTCAATTGCGCAGCATCGTAAGCTGTCAAGCCAAATTCATTAATGTATTTAGCACGACGGTCTTTTGGAAATTCTGGCAATGTTTTGCGAACTGATTCAATCCATTCGTCTGACACTTCGTAAAGTGGTAGGTCTGGTTCTGGAAAATAACGATAATCTGATGACCCTTCCTTAACACGCATCAAGATTGTTTCACCAGTTGACTCATCATAACGACGTGTTTCTTGTTGAATTTGACCACCTGAACGAAGAACTTGTGCTTGGCGTTTTTGCTCATAGATAAGCCCTTTACGCACGTTGTTAAATGAGTTCAAGTTTTTCAATTCAGCTTTCACACCAAATTCTTCTTGACCATATGGACGAAGAGAGATGTTGGCATCCACACGCATAGAACCTTCTTCCATCTTAACGTCAGAAATACCAGTGTATTGGATAACTTCTTTAAGAGCAGTTAGATAAGCGTAAGCTTCTTCTGGTGAACGCATATCAGCTTCTGATACAATTTCAATCAACGGCACACCTTGACGGTTAAGGTCAACATAGGAATAACCATCAGTACCGTGAGTGTTTTTACCAGCATCTTCTTCCAAGTGAGCACGTTCGATACGAATTTTCTTAGTTGACCCATCTTCAAGCTCAATTTCAATCCAACCATTGTAACCAATTGGTTCATCAAATTGTGAAATTTGGTAAGCTTTTGGATTATCAGGATAGAAATAGTTTTTACGGTCAAAGTGCATATTTTGGTGAATATCCATGTTAAGTGCCAAGGCCGCTTTAATACCAGCATCAATAACACCTTTATTCATCACAGGAAGAACACCTGGGAATGACCAGTCGATAACATTTGTATTGGCATTTTGCTCATTACCAAAATGTGCTGATGTCGGTGAAAAAATCTTTGAATTTGTATTTAACTCAACGTGGACTTCAAGCCCGATGACTGTTTCAAAGTTCATTATTTGTCACCTCCAAAAATAATCGGTTGTTGTTTATGATAATCAGTTGTTGCTTCAAAGGCTGCTGCAGCTTGGTAGATAGTTTCTTCGCTGTATTTTGGACCAATCAATTGCATACCAACTGGAAGCCCTTGAGCAAATCCAGCAGGAATTGAAATCCCTGGAAGCCCAGCCAAGTTAACAGGAATTGTCAAAATATCTGCCAAATACATAGCAACAGGGTCATGATTAAGAGTATCCAAACCAAAGGCTACACTTGGAGCAGTTGGACCTAAAATCAAATCATAATCCGCAAAGATTTTTTCAAAATCACGAATAATCAATGTACGAACTTGACCAGCTTTTTTGAAGTAAGCATCGTAATAACCTGATGACAAGCTAAATGTACCAAGCATAATACGACGTTTCACTTCATCACCGAAACCTTCGCTACGTGTGTTAACGTAAATATCTTCAAGATTGTTGTAGTTTTCAGTGCGGTAACCGTAACGAATACCGTCAAAACGTTGCAAGTTTGAAGAAGCTTCTGATGAGGCAATGATATAGTAAACCGCTACGCCATATTTACTATGTGGAAGGCTAACTTCTTCAACCGTTGCGCCAAGTTTTTCAAAGTGTTTAGCCGCTTTAAGAATTGTTTCTTTCACTTCTGGGTCGATACCTTCACCAAGATATTCTTTTGGCAAAGCAATTTTCATGCCTTTAATATCTTGACCAATTTTAGCTGTGAAATCAGCCACTTCGCGGTCAGAAGATGTCGCATCTTTAGCATCATGACCAGCAATCACATTCAACAATTGCGCATTTTCTTTAACCGTTTGAGAAAATGGACCGATTTGGTCAAGTGAGCTACCAAATGCAATCAAACCAAAACGTGATACACGTCCGTAAGTTGGTTTCAAACCAACAACACCATTAAAGGCTGCAGGTTGGCGGATTGAACCACCAGTATCAGAACCTAGTGCCAAACGAACTTGACCTGAGGCAACAGCTGCCGCAGAACCACCAGATGATCCACCAGGAACTTTGCTATGATCCCAAGCATTTTTTGTTTTCTTAAAGTATGATGTTTCAGTTGAACCACCCATGGCAAATTCGTCCATGTTTGTTTTACCGACAACAATCATATCCTTACCGTAAAGTTTTTCAACCGCAGTTGCATCAAAAATTGGTTCATAGTTGTAAAGCATTTTAGACGCTGCCGTTGTTAAAATACCACGTGTTGAAATATTATCTTTGACAGCCAAAGGAATCCCTGACATCACATTATCAGCATCAATTCCTTTTTCATCGATTGCAGCTGCTTGTGCAAGCGCAGCTTCCTCAGAAACAGTGATGAAAGAATCAACAGCTGCTTCACGTTCTTTAATATCTTCAAGTGTTGCTTTGGTTAATTCAACCGCTGAGATTTCTTTATTGACAAGAAGATTATGCAACTCATCAATTGATTTTGTATTAAATGACATTAGGCATCTCCTCCGTCCTCTAAGATAGCAGGAACTTTAATATAGTAATTTTCAGATTGAGGCACATTTTTAAAGAGCTCATCACGGTCATCACCAGCTACTGCCACATCTTCACGCATAACAGTCTTACGATCTGCCATTGTTGTCGTTACAGGGACGCCCTCTGTATCAACTTCATTCAAGAGTTCTACCATATCTACAATTTTAGACAAAGTTGTCGCAAATTCTGCTGTTTCTTCTTCAGAAAAGGACAATTTTGACAAATCAGCCACATGACGAACTTCTTCTTCAGAAATTTTCATCTCTATCTCTCCTTGATTAAATTAAATCGTAACCTAAATTACAATACAGTCCTTAAGATTATACCATATTTTAAGCCTCTTTAACATGAAAAAAAGAAGTGGTCTCCCACTTCTTCCAACTTTTAAACAATCTTTGCACCTAAGACATTTTTAAAATGATTTAGTGCAAACTGATGATTTTCCTCTGTTAAGCTCGCAACTGCTTCCGCAGGAATCTCAATGTCATATCCTAAATTGTAAGCATCGATAGCTGTATGAAGGACACAAATATCCGTCAAAACGCCTGTCAATACAACAGTTGTTACACGACGTTCACGCAATCGAATATCCAAATCCGTCCCTGAAAAGGCTGAATAATGACGTTTATCCAACCAAAAGACTTTGCTATCTTCCTTGATTTCTGCATATAAATCAGCTAACTGACCATATAAATCACGACCACTTGTTCCCTTGATATTATGAGGTGGGAACAATTTTGTCTCTGGATGAAAATCATCCCCCTTATCGTGACCGTCAATAGCAAAGAAGATATAATTCCCCGCTTCATAGGCTTCTTTGGTGACACACGTAATAGCTTCTTCAATAGCTTGTGCTGGCTTTCCAGCCGTTAACTTGCCATCATCTGCTACAAAATCATAGGTATAGTCAATTGAAATAAGAGCTTTTTTCATTAATTATATTCCTTTAATTTATCGAAGATACCTTCATTGATGACTTTAAGGTAAGTTCCTTTCATACCCAATGAACGACTTTCGATAATCCCCGCAGATTCCAATTTACGTAGGGCATTAACAATAACTGAACGTGTGATACCAATGCGGTCAGCAATAACTGATGCAGTTAAGCGACCTTCTGTACCGTCTAATTCACCCAAAATAGCTGATACAGCTTTCATTTCTGAGTAAGATAGCGTGTTAATAGCCATATTAACAGCTGTTTGTTTACGAATAGTTTCTTCAAGATTTTCAGTTTGAAGATTAAGCAATTGGATACCAACTACTGTTGAGGCAATTTCAACAAGAATCAAATCATCTTCTGAGAATTCTTTATCATTACGCCAAATGATAAGAGAACCTAGACGCATACCGCCACCATAGATTGGCGCAATAGTTGTCAAGCCATCAGGGTAGATGTCTTTTGATTCTACTGGGAAAATAGTCAATTCATTATCCACAGACAAGTTTGCCTCTGTGTCGTAAACACGACTAGCCGCTTTAACATAGCTTTCTGGGAATTGTTTAGCGTCAAAGAATTCCTCTACGCGGTCAGTATTTGTTTTATACTTCATTGCATAACCAAGAAGGGTACCTCCTCCGTTGATGATGCAAGAGTTACAATCAATGATATCAGCTAATTGAGCAGCCATTGTATTATATGGCAATTCAGTGTCTAAGCTGTCAACAGAGCGTTGCAAAATTGATGTAATCTTTCGTGTTTTTTCTAATAAATTCGGCATTTTCTACTTCCTTTGCGTTATTTGCGTTACAATTATATCAAAGGAATCCTTATTTTGCAAACAATTATCTGAAAATTCCTTTATCTTCTGACATTTTTGTAAACGCATTCTTTTTAAACGAATTTTAATCAAAAAAAGCATTAAAACGTTCGGATTTTTCGCTTGATTTTTTAACCAAATTGCAAATTTCCAACATTTTAATAGCTTTTTCTTTAGCGTCGATATTGACTTAATACTCTTGTTAATTTTTCTTGAACTTCTGCCAATTCTTCCACGCGTGGTAGATAAACGATACGGAAGTGGTCTGGTTCTTTCCAGTTGAATCCTTTACCCGGAACCAACATGACTTTTTCTTGTTTCAATAATTCCAAACAGAATTGTTCGTCATCATCAATCTGATACATTTCACGGTCGATTTTAGGGAAAATGTAAAGTCCTGCGTCTGGTTTCACAGCTGAAAGCCCTGGAACTTCATTAACAGCTTTGTAGATGAAGTTACGTTGTTCATAGAGCCGACCACCAGGAATCAACAATTCATCAACTGATTGGTAACCACCAAGTGATGTTTGAACAACATGTTGACCTAAAACATTAGCGCAAAGACGCATATTTGCCAACATATTAAGCCCTTCAATGTAGCCTTTAACATTATTTTTAGGGCCTGATAAGACCATCCAACCAACACGGAAACCGCAGATTCGATGAGATTTTGATAAACCATTCATTGACACACAGAAAACATCTGGTGCTAAGCTAGCAATTGCTGTGTGTTTTTTGCCGTCCATTACCAAGCGATCATAGATTTCATCAGCAAAGATAATCAAATCATTTTGACGAGCAATTTCAACAATTTCTTTAAGAAGCTCATCAGGGTATAAAGCGCCTGTTGGGTTATTAGGGTTAATCACAACAATCGCTTTTGTGTTAGAAGTGATTTTTGATTTGATATCATCAATATCAGGATACCAGTTAGCTTTTTCATCACAAAGATAATGAACAGCATTACCACCCGCCAAGCTAACACAAGCTGTCCACAATGGATAATCAGGCATTGGCACCAAGACTTCATCGCCATCATCAAGAAGAGCTTGAAGAGACATAGAAATCAATTCAGACACACCATTTCCTAGATAAATATCATCAATATCTACATGTGGGAACCCTTTTAGCTGACAATATTGCATAATTGCCTTACGCGCAGAAAAAATCCCTTTACTATCTGAATAAGCTTCACTATTGCGGGCATTGGCAATCAAATCTCGAATGACCTCGTCTGGTGCTGTAAAGCCAAATTCAGCTGGGTTACCAGTATTAAGACGCAAGATTTTTTCCCCGTTGGCAATCATACGGTTAGCTTCGTCAAGAATGGGACCACGGATATCGTAAGCAACGTGTTCTAGCTTTGAAGATTTATCAAATGTTTTCATAGATTTCACCTCGTTTTAGATATTATAAACTTTCCCTTACAAATTTTCAATCCAAGAAAGGTTAGTTAGACGTAAAAAATAGTCAAGATAGCTATTATCGTTTGCTAAATACTCCTTAATATCACTCACCAAGTCTGGATAATCGGTAATAATCCCATCTGTACTGGTTTCGACGTACTTTTCAATATCATCAGTTGAATTAATCGTCCAAACGTAAATTTTCTTGCCATTTTTATGCGCTGTACGTGCTAAGAGCTCATTATATGAGAAGTCCTCAATCGCATAAAAATCCACTTTCTGACTGGTAAAATTTCCAATTTGCAAAGAAATGGTATAACCTGTTTTGATTGTTGGGTCAAGTTTTTCAACCGTTTCAATTGTCTTTAGGTCCGCAGACATGGTCATATAAGATTTCTCAACACCCAGCTCTTTCATTTTATCAACAAATAACTGTTCATAATTTGCAGGTTCATTGCCTGTTGGTTTTAACTCAACTAACAATTTAATACCGAGTTGCTTTGCCTTAGCGACGTAATCCTCAAAAGAAACAATTTGTGATTGATGACCATTTTGACTTGTTTTCAAACCAATAACGTCTTTGGCGTTAGATTGCGAAATCAGGATATCCTTACCTGTTAAGCGTTTGAGATTATTATCATGACTAACAATAAATTGCTGATCTTTTGATAAAATAATATCCATTTCAGCATAGTCAGCACCAGCATTTGCCGCACCTTCCAAGGCTTCTAGAGAATTTTCAACTCCTTGTGAAACCATTCCCCTATGTGCAATCACTTCTAAGTGCTCTACAGGCTCTCCAGACACTTTCAAAACATTGTATATATAATTAATACCACCAATGACCAAAATAAGTCCAGTCAAAGCTAACAAACGATGTCGTCTTCTTCCTTGATTAGCAGGTGCTAAAGTGCTACTGCTATTTTCTGCCACCTGTAATAAGTAAGAAATCGATGCTAATTTGAACAGCAGTCGCCCTGCAAACAATACTCCCCAAACAAAGGATAAGAATAAAGTTTCAACCCAAAACGATTTATCTGCGCCATCAACCAAAGCCGCCAAACTGATGCCAAGAAAACTAAACACAGCAACAACAGCTATAACACTAATCAGAACAATAGCAAGCTCAAATAATTTAAAAATTTTCTTACCACGTGTTAGTTGCCAAGATGTTGCCATATTACGCCCAAAACGTTCACCTTTTCCAGTCACCGTCAAGGGCAAGGTGTATAAAAATCGAAGATTTAGGTAGCCTAAAACAAGGTAAAGCCCATAATAGAGTAATTTTCCATTCGTCGTTTTCAAAAGCTCACTTGAGATAAATTTCGGAATATAGAGATTTTCTAACAAGGCTGATGAAAACATCACATTCAAAAACGGAATTGTCAAAACAAGATAAATCAAAAAGGCTAAGAAATGCCAGCCTGAAATGGCTTTAAAAAAGTAAATTGTATCTTCTTTTAACCGCGTCCAAGTCAACCGTAGTTTTGTTTCCTTATGCCGAATAATTTCAACGAGAAGCGAAAATTCTAGGTAAACTAAAAAAGCTAGCAAAAAAAGATAAATCACCAAAACACTTAATGTTAACGGATTGGTCAAAAAAGAAAAGATATTGTCGGTTGTCATTCCTGGAATATCAGAACCAACCAAAACAACCCTAATTAACAGTGACAAGACATAAGCCCCAACTGTCGTGATTAGGAGTTGTAAAATCGTTGCTCGTAAAATGTATGTGTATTTATGACGATACAAATCTTTTAAAACAGCTACCATATCTTTTCTCATTACTTTTTCCCTCGCTTTTTCTATTATAGCAAAAAATATTCAGAAAAATACTTCAAACGCTTTCATTTTTTGTATAAATAGAGTATAATAATGTTAGGGATGTTTTAACAATAATTGTAAGCGGTTAACGTTTTATCTCATCCCTCTTAGCTTATTAAAATTATTGATATGGGCTGAAATTTTGGAATGCGAGATGCTGTTTTTTTGAGCAAGACAGCATACGGATAACTAACCTTAGGTCACTAAAGCCAAGATTTCTTATTAATCCTATTTTTTCGGTCACTTTACGCTTTTACTAGCATAATTAAGGAGGCAGTTATGTCACATCATTATGAACGAATCTTAATTGCGATTGATGGTTCTTATGAATCAGAATTGGCTTTTGAAAAAGGAGTAAACATTGCACTGCGCAATAATGCTGAGTTGCTACTAACACACGTTATTGATACACGCGCACTTCAAAGTGTTGCTACTTTCGACACTTACATTTATGAAAAGCTCGAACAGGAAGCAAAAGATGTATTGAACGATTATGAGCAACAAGCACGCGAAAAAGGATTAACGAAAGTCAAACAAGTTATCGAATTTGGTAATCCTAAAACTCTCCTAGCACGAGATATTCCTGACAAAGAAAAAGTTGACTTGATTATGGTTGGGGCAACTGGTCTCAACACCTTTGAACGACTTCTTATCGGTTCTTCATCAGAATACATTATGCGTCATGCAAAAGTCGATTTGCTAGTTGTTCGTGATAGCGAAAAGACTTTCTAAGTCTTGCGCCATATCGATACTCTTTAATAATAATTTTTAATCAATCTTCTATAATTACAAAAAAAGCCAAGTTAGTTTAATGACTAGCTTGGTTTCTTTTTTTACGATTTAATGATTTTTGAATTTGGCGGTCAAGTTCACGTTTGATAGCAGGTTCAGGCGCAAACTGTTCTTCCCAATTATCTGGTTTCAAAATTTTATGCGTTACAGGGTCAAAATGTGCTTTTCCGTCAGGAAAGATTTTTCCCATATTGGCTTCATGAACCGTATCAAAAAACGGTTTTGGGTCAACTCCCATCAAAACAAATGAACCATAGGTCAAATATAACAAGTCCGTCAAAGCATCTACCTGACCAACCAGCGGTGTTTCTGGATGTTCTTTACTTTGTACTTTATTTACTGCTTTATCAATGGCAGCATGCAAATCTGATATCGATTTTTCAAACGCTTCTGGATTCTCCTTACTTGCCGCATGTAGAAATTCGACAATTTCTTCCACTTTAAAATCAGAACGATGTGTTGCCTCTTCACTGCCGTACAATCGTGGTGTTTCGCAAGTCTCACCGTCCATAAGATGATGAAAATCCTTAACTTTATTGAAATTCTCGTCTTGACTTTCAAAACTTTCTTCAACTTCAAAATGAATTAAGCCGTAATGAGCCAAAGCCTTTGAAATACCATCATTATTATTGCTGTCAGTTGTATAGTGAGCGATTTCTTTGACCGAGCTTTTGGCATTTCCCATAGCCACACCAATACCGACACCTGATAACATCTCAATATCATTATCAGAATCACCAAATGCCATGACTTCAGCTAATTCAAAACCAAACATCTCACCCACACGCTCAATCCCTTTTATCTTTGATTGTTCTTTTGAGATTAAGTCCGCAGAATAAGGGCTACTACGTGTGATTTTGATATAAGGAAAAGCTTCCTGAATCTTATCAGTCTCACCTTCAGTTGCAACAAGAACGATTTGGTAAATTGGCTGGCGCATGATGGTTAACAGATTGTTCAAATTTTGCGGTTTGAAACGACGAATCAAATGCTTAAAACTACGCTCCACCGCTTTTGCCCAACGTTTTGGGACAATCGTGCTAACCACTTGTCCAAAACGACTAGTTCCCATATCAATAATACGTGAACCAACTAAACCAGATGCCGTTCCCAGAGAAATTTCACGGCGCCTATCACTCGCATAACGAATAATACGATAAATGGTTGAAACAGGCAATTGATTATGATAAAGCACTTGATCACGTGTAAAAATATATTGCCCGTTATAGGTTACCGCAAAATCCAAGCCAAGATTTTCAAGATACGGTTGCACAAAACTTGGTCCACGTCCTGTCGCCAAACCAACAAAGATCCCTTGCTGCTTCAAGCTTTTGATAGCTTTTTGTGTTGACTGTTGCACATTTTTTCGGTCATTTAAAAGAGTTCCATCAATATCAAAAAAGACTGCTTTTATCGCCAAATCGGTTCCTTGCCCTCCATCTTTATGTTAAAATAGATTATAACACATTTTTAAAGGAAGTTTTATAATAATGAAAAAAATCCTTGTTCTGCATACTGGTGGTACCATTTCTATGCACGCTGATGAAGCAGGTAATGTCCGCCCAGATACTGATAATCCAATGAATCATGTTGGGGTTAATCTTGAAAACATTCAAGTGACGGCACTTGATTTTTTTAATGTTCCAAGCCCGCACATTACACCTAAACATATGCTAAAACTCTACCAAGAGATTAAGAAAAACGCTGATAACTATGACGGTATTGTCATCACTCATGGCACAGATACCCTAGAGGAAACGGCTTATTTTCTTGATACAATGGCAATTCCCAATATTCCTATTGTCCTAACGGGTGCTATGCGCTCATCAAACGAGCTTGGTAGTGACGGTGTTTATAATTATCTTAGTGCCCTTCGTGTGGCTAGTCATGACCAAGCTATCGGAAAAGGTGTTCTCGTTGTCATGAACGATGAGATTCACGCAGCCAAATACGTCACAAAAACGCATACTACTAACGTTTCAACCTTTCAAACACCAATCCACGGTCCACTTGGTCTGATTACAAAACATGATATTCTTTTCTTTAGAACGGCTGACCCACGTGTCCGTTTTGATTTGCAAGAGATTTCAGGGACGGTTCCTATTGTAAAAGCTTACGCTGGTATGGGAGGAGATGGCATTATCAGTTTCCTAAACCCTAGCAATGTCTGTGGCGTTGTTGTCGAAGCCCTTGGCGCTGGAAATGTCCCACCACGCGCAGCGCAAGAAATCGTTGATTTAATCAAACAAGATGTACCTGTTGTTCTCGTTTCACGTTGTTTCAACGGAATCGCCGAGCCAGTTTATGCTTATGAAGGTGGCGGTGTTCAACTCGCCAAAGCTGGTGTCATGTTTGTCAAAGAACTCAACGCCCAAAAAGCACGCTTGAAATTGCTCATTGCCTTAAACGCTGGCTTAAAAGGACAAGCCCTCAAAGAATATATTGAAGGTTAATTAATACAAAAAAATCTGAAACATTGATTCTGCCAAACTGACAGACAGTGTCTCAGATTTTTTATTAATCAGGAATATATTCTAAAATGTCTCCAGGCTGGCAACCCAATTCACGGCAAATGGCATTTAAAGTCGTTAACCGAACAGCTTTAGCCTTTCCTGTTTTAAGAATAGAGAGATTAGCATTCGTAATCCCAATACGTTCCGCCAATTCCCCAGATTTCATTTTCCGCTTTGCCAGCTCAACATCAAGATTAATTCGAATCATATGCTTCCTCCTAATCATCCTTAATTACTGTTTTAGAAAATGGTGTCTGATGTACTTGAATAAAATTCTCTAAAGATTGTTCATCACTATCACTATTATCAGATATTACATCATTAATTTTTTCATTTTCATCTTCAAAGTTAACATATCCATAGGTCGTAATAAATTCATTATTTCCCACATACTGAACCATTGTAAAAATTCCTAAAGTTGCAAGAACTGCTAAAATAATATTTTTAACTTTCTTACTCATGAGTATTCCTTTCTTAAATCGTAAATTCATTTTCTTCAGCAATCACAACAGCTTTTTCAAGAAGTTTAGCAAAAACCCAAATCAAAAGTGCCGCAAAAACAAATGTTAAATTGATAAATCCCGAACCATTAACCGCTAATACTGCCTCAGCTCCACCATCAAAAGAAGCTAATAGCAAGAATAGACTCGCACGTTTAGCTAATATAACATTTTCTTTAATAAAGATTTGCTCATTAATCAAGTTCTTTAAAAATTTTCGAATTGTTCCTAAGATTAAAATCATCATAATCATACTGTAAGCCATAGTTAAGAAACTACTTATTGCAACTGAGCCACTTATAAATGTAAAGCTCCAGCCATTACCAAATTCATGCACTTTAAATGGAGAGTTACCTTTTAACACAAAAACTACAAGCCCACCAAGAACAAGTGCTATCATTCCCAAGATATTCACTCCATATAAGAAATTTACAAAGTTCAAAATCCATTTAAATTTTTTTGTATCGTTTTTCATGATATTCTCCTTAAATCGTATCCTTTTTTATTGAGCTAAGCGACGTGTGCAGAAGTATTTAACTGCTAAAGTAGCTAGGAAAATGTAACCGCAAATTGAAAAGTCAAAGATAATGTTTGCTTGGTTGAGAGATGTTGACAAGACATTTTGAAGCAATGAGACAACAAATGCGTAGAGAGTTGCACGTTTTAAGAAAAGATATGTTTTGTCAGCTAAGACTTCTTTAATAGTGAATTCTGAAATAAATACTTTTAATTTTGCGAGGCCATAAATGATAGCGCTGTTTGTTAGAATGGTTAAAGCAGTCACCAACCATGTGTTCGTTTCCTTACCGATTGCCCATTCGATGACACCATAATGACCAACGTGGACAGTCTCATAACCGTAAATATGTGAAACCAAATCAGCAATAATAGTTAAAGCTAGAACGATAGTTGTAAGATTGATAGCGACTTTAGCGACTGTTTTGGTAATGTTTTCGATAGTTTTTGTGTTCATGATAAATCTCCTAAAAATGTTTTTCTTGGATTTGTTGTGAGCTCAGTTTTTAAATCTGTTTTACAATATGTAATTATTCTTTCTCGAAAATCTTTTATTGTTTTTCGATATATTTAGTATATCATAATTTTTATGTTTCGCAATACTTTTTTATTGATTTTCGATGTTTTTTTGCAGAATTTCACTTTTTTTGAGCTAAAAATTAACTTTAAAAAATACAAAAAGCCCAGCTACTTAAGCTGAGCTAAAATATTTTCTATGGTCTTATGTGTCTTATCATGGGATTTTTCCCTACTGCCATAGCGATTTATCAAAAAAGAGTACTCTTTTTTCAGCTTACTTTCCGTAAGCTGGTTTCACATGAATTTTTTTGGCAAAATACTTTTTGTAGGTTACTTTTACTGTCATAAGCTTTACCTCTCGTTTCATTTGATAGGGTCATTATAAGAAGCAAAGCTTAACCTATCCTTGCAGAAAACTTTCATAAACCTTAATCAAAAGTTCCTTTGTCTTTGAGATTTTTGCTAACAATTTGCCATTGTGGATTGTTTTGCCAATCTTTTTCGGAAACAATCTGACTTGCAACGCGTCTAGCTTCCTCAAGAATATTGTAATCTTCGACAATATCTGCCACTTGGAATTCTGGAATTCCTGATTGGCGTGTGCCGAAAATCTCACCTGAACCACGCATTTTAAGGTCGGCTTCTGCTAAAACAAAACCATCCGTTGTTTCTGTCATGATTTTCATGCGCTCTTTTCCTGTTTGTGTTTTGGGATTGGCGACTAAAATAGCATAAGATTGTTTATCTCCACGCCCAACACGTCCGCGAAGCTGATGCAGCTGGCTAAGACCAAAACGGTCAGCATCCATAATAATCATAATGGTCGCATTTGGGACATTAACACCGACTTCAATGACGGTTGTCGATACCAAAACCTGACTTTTTTGTGCCTTGAAATCTTGCATGATAGCTTCTTTTTCGTCATTTTTCATACGACCATGCATGAGCGCTACGGTTGCACTATCCGCAAAATAGGCTGACAATTCCTCGTGCAAGGCAACAGCATTTTTCAAATCAAGTGATTCAGATTCTTCAATTAAAGGTGAAATCACATAGGCTTGTGCCCCTTTTTGCAATTCTTTTTTGACCCAATCAAGCACAACTTCCAACTGTTCATGTTTAACCCAACGCGTGATAATCGGTTTGCGTCCTGCAGGCAATTCATCAATAATCGAAACGTCCATTTCACCAAATGCTGTAATAGCAAGTGTTCGTGGAATAGGTGTCGCAGTCATCATGAGCACGTCTGGATTTTCCCCCTTTTCACGGAAAACACGACGTTGATTGACACCAAAACGGTGTTGTTCATCAGTAATGACAAGCCCCAAGCGGTGGTAAGTTACCGCATCTTGAATCAGCGCATGCGTACCAACAATCATATCTACCGAACCATCCGCAATCGCCGAAAGTGCCGCTTGTTTGGCTGCTGTTTTCATCCCTGATGTTAAAATTGCAATGGACAAATTTGGAAAAAGCTGGGTCAAACTTTCAAAATGCTGCTCCGCTAAAATTTCCGTTGGCACCATCAAAGCTGATTGAAAACCTGCCGTATAAGCAGCATACATAGCAAGACTAGCCACAACCGTCTTACCAGAACCAACATCCCCTTGCAGGAGACGATTCATATGACCACCAGAACGCATATCTGCCAAAATATCATCAAGACTGCGTCTTTGCCCACCCGTCAAGGTAAATGGCAGAGCTGCAATCTTATCAGCAACTTTTTGCTCATCATAAGCAATCGCCAAACCGTTAGCTTCTGATTTATTGTCTGCCTTTAAAGCTTGCAAATTCATTTGGAAATAGAACAGTTCTTCAAATTTAATCCGACGAAGTGCTTGTTTATACTCAGCTAAATCTTTTGGAAAGTGCATAGCAGCCGTTGCTTGAGCACGCCCTAGCAAACGGTACTTGTCCAAAAGCACCTGCGGTAAATTTTCAGGCAACCAATTCTGAGCACCAATTTCAAAAGCTGATTTGATAGCTTTGACCAGTGCATTTTGTGAAATGCCTTGAGCGACACGGTAAACTGGCTGCATATCATCTTCAACTTGCGCTAAAATTTTCATACCAGTCACCGCTGATTTTAGGGCATCCCATTTTCCAAAAATCGCGATATCGCTGCCAAGCTCGACTTTATCTGCTAAATAAGGCTGGTTAAAAAAAGAAATCGCAATAACCGCTTCGCCCTGCTTGATTTTAAACGACAGACGATTACGCTTATAACCATAATATTGCACATTTGCAGGTGTCACAACCGTTCCCGTAATGACAGCTTTTTCCCCATCAGTAAGCTCTGAAACACGCTTGCTCTTAAAATCTTCATATCGAAAAGGATAGTACAGCAGTAAATCTTCAATGGTATAAATATCTAACTTATAAAATTTTTCCGCCGACTTAGCCCCTATTCCTTTTAATTCCACAATTGATGATTGTAAATTCATATGACCTCACTTTGCTACTATTATAACAAAAAATAGATTCTAAATCGCCGCAAGTTTCTTACAGCAAGATAGAATCTTTTTATCATTTATTTTGAATAAACACGTGGAATACGGTCACTCAATAGACAAAGAACTTCGTAATTGATTGTGCCACGTTTTTGAGCCAAATCTGTCGCTGAAATAACCTTATCACCCTCTTGCCCAATCAAAGTAACTTTCGTTCCGATTGGAAGTTTTTCTGGCAAGCGAATGGTAATTTGATCCATTGACACGCGTCCAACGATTTCACAAAATTCGCCATTCACAAGCACTGAGAAACCTTGTAAATCACGTGTCCAACCATCTGCGTAACCGATTGGAACAGTCGCAATATATTCCTCTTTTTGAGCAGTATAGGTCGCACCGTAGCCAACCGTTGCACCAGCAGGAATCATCTTAACATGAACCAATGATGATTCCAAACTAAGCGCTGGTTTAAGCGGATAAGGCAAATCAAGCTCTGTTCCACTTGGATTCAATCCATACATGACAATCCCAAGTCGAACAAGGTTAAAAATGGTTTCACTATGCCAAATACTTGTTGCTGAATTACTAGCATGGACAATGGCAGGCTTGTCGCTCAAATTGTTAACCAAATTCGTAAAGAATTCCAACTGTTCATTGAATTTCGTATCGTCAGCTTCGTCTGCTGTTGCAAAATGCGTAAAGACACCTGCAACGTTAGCCCCAGCTTTTTTCAAATTCGCAATCACATTTTCTGCTTCATCAAGGCTGCGCACACCGATTCGCCCCATACCAGAATCCACTTTCAAGTGAACGTCCAAACCAGCTAAGCTAATACCTTGTTCATTTGCCAAATCAAGCCATTCTTGACTAGCAACTGTCAAAGTAACATGGTAATCACGCGCCAAAGCCACCTCATCAGGCATAATAACACCTAAAATAAGGATTGTTTCCTCAATACCTGCTTCACGTAATTCCAAAGCTTCATCAATATTTGACACACAGAATCCATCCACAAGATGATGAATAGCTTGCGCTACGTTTGTGGCACCGTGTCCATAAGCATTGGCTTTAACAACTGCAAAAGCTTTTTTATCTTGTGGTATATTGGCTTTAACCGCATCAATATTTTGACAAATGGCATCTAAATCAATAACTGCCTTTGTTGGTCTGTGTAAACTTGAAATCATTTTATCTCCTCCAAAGCTAGAAATTTTTTTGAATGTTTTTGTTTCAATTTCATTGTTCAGCTATTATCTTCCAAAATAACACTGGCTTGAACAAGGTTTCCTGTATGAGAAAGTGAAATAAAGCACTTCCCTGAGAAAGGTGACTGGGTAATCACAGGCGCACCTAATTGGTTGTTTAAAATTTCAATATCCTTAAAACCAAGTGTTCCAATTCCAGTCCCCATTGCCTTTGCAAAGGCTTCTTTTGCCGCCCAGCGTCCCGCCAAAAACTCCATCTGTCGTTTCGTGCTTTTTTGCTCCAAAAAACATTGGAATTCTTTGTCTGTCAACACTCGCTTAGCAAATCTGTTATTTCTCTCATAGGCTCGCTTGATTGCATCAATTTCCTGCAAATCAATGCCGTGACCAATAATCATACGTCTCCTTTATGAAAAACGATTTTTACCAATTCAAACGTTTTATCAGCTTAACCGCTTAATGATTTCCAAAACTAAGGAGCTGAGAAAATTCCCCAGCCCCATAGGTTATTCAATTATTAGAATAGCAATTCTTCAAAAGAATCATGACTTAGTGTGGCATGAATTTCACGAATAAGTTGTTCTGTTTTTTTCCAGCCAAGACATGGGTCTGTAATAGATTTACCAAATACTTCTGGTGCGTCTTGACGACCATCTTCTAAGTAAGATTCAATCATGAAACCACGAACGTACTTATTAATCTTATCATTCCAATCACGATTAATCAATGTTTGACGAACGATACGAATTTGTTCAAGGTAATTTTTCCCTGAATTATCATGATTTGTATCAACAACGATAAATGGATTTTCTAAGCCCATTTTCTCATAAAGCTCAATAGCTTTCAACAAATCATCATAGTAATAATTCGGTTCATTTTCGCCATGTTCATTCGTTGCTCCACGAAGAATCGCATGTGCCAATGGATTTCCGTCAGTATCAACTTCAGCGTTATGATAAATAAAGTTTTGTTTATTTTGTGCGGCATAAATACCGTTAAACATAACGTTCAAGTTACCTGATGTCGGATTTTTCATACCTGTCGGAACATCAATACCTGATGCCACAAAACGATGTTCTTGATCCTCAACAGAACGTGCACCAATAGCATGATAAGAAACCAAATCATCTACCAATGGAAGATTTGCTGGATAAAGCATCTCATCTGCTGTTGTTAAGCCAGTTTCTGTGATAACACGATAGTGAAGGTGACGAACTGCAGCAATACCATTGATAAGGTCAGGCAATTTTGATGTATCAGGTTGGTGCATCAAGCCTTTGTAGCCATCACCATTTGTACGCGGTTTTGCTGTATAAACACGCATAACGATAAAGATTTTATCTTTGACTTCTTCTTGAAGTTTCGCTAAGCGATTAGCGTATTCAAGAACAGCCTCTTCATTATCAGATGAACAAGGACCAATAACCAAAAGGATACGATTGTCCTCACCTGTGATGATTTTTGCCAATTCTGCATCACGCGCAGCTTTCTTAGCAAGAAAATCACCTTCTAATTTTGAAAGTTCTTTTACTTGTGCAATATCAATTTTTGCACTTTTTTGATGTATTCCCATAGATTATTTACCTAATGTGTCATAAATTTCGTGAACAAGTTGTGCTGTATTTTCCCAACCAAGACATGGGTCTGTAATAGATTTACCAAATACTTCTGGCGTATCTTGACGACCATCCTCTAAGTAAGATTCAATCATGAAACCACGAACATATTTGTTAATTTTTTCATTCCAATCGCGGTTAATCAATGTTTGACGGACGATACGAACTTGTTCTAAATATTGTTTACCTGAATTATCATGGTTTGTATCAATAACGATAAATGGATTTTCTAAGCCCATTTTTTCATATTGCTCAATCGTATCAATAACATTGTCATAATAATAATTTGGTACATTTTTACCATACTCATTAGTTGCACCGCGAAGGATTGCGTGTGCTAATGGGTTACCTGACGTTTCAACTTCTTCGCCGTTAAATAGGAAAGATTGCTTGTTTTGCGCAGCATAAATACCATTAAACATAACATTTAAGTTACCTGATGTTGGATTTTTCATTCCTGTTGGAACGCTGATACCTGATGCCACAAAACGGTGCTGTTGGTCCTCAACAGAACGCGCACCAATAGCAATATAAGAAACTAAGTCATCAACCAATGGAAGATTTTCAGGATAAAGCATTTCATCTGCTGTTGTCAATCCTGTCTCTGAAATAACACGATAATGAAGGTTACGTACAGCCTTGATACCATTAATCAAGCTTGGTGCTTCTGACGTATCAGGTTGGTGCATCAAGCCTTTGTAGCCATCACCATTTGTACGTGGTTTTGCTGTATAGACACGCATAACCATAAAGACACGATCTTTAACTTCTTCTTGAAGTTTCGCCAAACGGTGTGCATATTCAAGAACTGCCTCTTCATTATCAGATGAGCAAGGACCGATGACCAAAAGAACACGGTCATCTTCACCCTTAATAATAGCTTCTAGTTCACGATCACGTGCTTCTTTTTTAGCTAAAACGTCACCTGTTAAGGCAGATTCTTCCTTGAGAGCATCGAAATTAATCTTTTTACTTGTTGCTTTAAATGACATGAATTTTCCTCTCCTGAATAGAAACTTTAGATTTTTTCTATTATACCATTTTCAGGCGGGTTTTCAATTGATTTTTCAGAATTTTCTATCGACTTTTTAAAATTGTTTACGACCGTGACAATTTTTGAATTTTTTACCAGAGCCACAAGGACACAAGTCATTGCGTTTAACTTTAGAAAAATCAATATCGCTATCAGCTTGAGCACGAACAGTTTGCGCAGCAATATTCTTTTCTGCCATTGTTGTTGCACGTTGTGATGAATGTTCACGTTCTTTTTGGTGAATTTGAGCTTTCATCATGGTACGTGTGACATCAAATTCAATCGCTCCAATCATTGCTTGGAACATACGGAAACCTTCAGCTTGGTATTCAACAACAGGGTTATTTTGGGCATAACCACGCAAACCAACTGATTGACGCAATTGATCAAGAGCATCGATATGGTCAGTCCATTTGTTGTCAACAACCATTAAAATCAAAACTTTTTGGAATTCAATAACAGCTTCTTGGTTTTGTAATTTGGCAATTTGTGTATCATAAACTTTCAAAGCACGTTCGTATAAGTTTTCTTTGATTGCTTCAAAATCTAAATCTTCTAGGTCAGACAAGCTGATTGAATCTTCAGCAACCAAGTTTGCTTTGGCGAAGTTCAAGATTGCTTGGATACCTTCTTCGCGGTCTGCACGACTGTGAGCATCAACGGCACGATTGATTGTGCGTTTAATCATGGCTTTGATTTCAGGAGCTAAGTCACGATCTGCTGTGATAACATCACGACGTTCTGCGTAGATAATTTCACGTTGTTCACGCATCACGTCATCATATTGCAAGACTTGTTTACGAGTATCGTAGTTATTACCTTCAACACGTTTTTGAGCTGATTCAACTTGACGTGTCAACATTTTAGATTTAATGACAGCTTCTTCTTCCTCAAGATTCATGCGGTCAAGAAATGCCTTGATACGATCTGAACCAAAACGACGCATCAAATCGTCTTCAAGTGAAAGGTAAAATTGTGATTCACCTGGGTCACCTTGACGACCTGAACGACCACGAAGCTGATTATCAATACGACGGCTTTCATGACGTTCTGTACCAATGACACAAAGCCCACCAAGTTCACGAACACCTTCACCAAGTTTAATATCGGTACCACGACCAGCCATGTTTGTCGCAATCGTAACAGCGCCACGTTGACCAGCATTCATGATAATTTGTGCTTCTTTGAAGTGGTTTTTCGCATTCAAAACTTCGTGTGGCACGCCAGCTTCAACCAATTTCTTAGAAATAAGGTCTGATGTTTCCACCGCAACAGTACCAACCAAGACTGGTTGACCTTTTTCATGACGAGCCTTAACATCTGCAACAACAGCTCTAAATTTAGAGTCAAGTGTTGGATATAGAAGGTCTGAATGGTCAATACGTGCCACAGGTTTGTTTGTTGGGATTGGAATGACACGCATATTGTAAACTTCGCGGAATTCGTCCTCTTCTGTTTTTGCAGTACCTGTCATACCAGCCAATTTTTTGTACATACGGAACATATTTTGGTAAGTAATTGAGGCACTTGTTTTAGATTCTTCTTGGATAGGCACGCCCTCTTTGGCTTCGATAGCTTGGTGCAAACCATCAGAGAAACGGCGTCCTTCCATTGTACGACCTGTAAATTGGTCAACAATCAAGATTTCTCCCATTTGACTAACCACATAATCAATATCTAAAAGCATGATGTAGTTAGCACGAAGGGCATTATCAATGTAGTGCGTTAGAGCAACATTTTCCAAGTCATAAAGATTTTCCAAGTGGAAGTATTCTTCTGCTTTATCAATACCATAATCAGTCAAGCCGATTGTTTTTGTAGGTACATCAATAGCGTAATCAACACTTGTCAATGTTTTTACAAAGCGATCCGCACGAATGTAAAGTTGGCTTGTTTCTGAACTTACTTGACCTGAAACAATCAATGGCGTTCTTGCTTCATCAATCAAGACAGAGTCAACTTCATCGACCAATGCAAAGTTTAATGGACGTTGTACCATGTCTTCTTGACGAACAACCATATTGTCACGAAGATAGTCAAAACCAACTTCTGAGTTTGTTGAATAAGTTACATCACAATTGTATGCTTCGCGCTTTTCATATGGTGATTTAGCTGCCAAGTTGATACCAACAGACAATCCAAGCCAACTGTAAACTTCACCCATTTCAGTAGCGTCACGTGTTGCGAGGTATTCGTTAACTGTGATAACGTGCACTCCTTCACCAGCAAGGGCGTTAAGGTAAACAGGCATTGTCGCTGTCAATGTTTTACCTTCACCAGTACGCATTTCAGGAACGTCACCATTGTGCATAACAATACCACCCATGATTTGAACACGGTATGGATAAAGTCCTAACACACGTTTTGCTGCTTCGCGGACAACCGCAAAGGCTTCTGGTAACAATTGATCTAATGTTTCACCATTTTGGTATCTTTGTTTAAATTCTGGTGTTTTTGCTTGCAGTTCTTCGTCAGACAAAGCTGCCATAGCGTCAGCATATGACTCAACTTTCTTTGCAATTTTTTCTAATTTTCTTAATTCACCTTTATCGTTTTCGATAACAGTCCGTAGAATATTTGCCATCCCAATTCCTTTCGATAAACTTATCATCACATTTTAACACAAAAAGCGCTCTAATTCAAGAATTCACCGTTGAAGCGATGAGCTCGCAAGATTAAAATGAGTAATTCTTATCTAAATTTAATGATTCCTATTTTCAGAGTTTTAACCCGCTACGATTATACCCTTTTTTTGCCCTAACAACAAGAAAACACCTTAAATCAACGTCGCAAGATTTCAGATGAAAAAAGATTGAAGAAAGCCCTACTGGATTTCCCCAATCTAAATGGTTTACTATGACATTAATAATTAGCGTTCTGATACTTTTTTAGCTAAAGCAAAGTTACCAAGAGTAGCAGAACCATTTTCGGCAACACCAGGTGTTACGATATATTCTGTTACATCTGGAACTGGTACATAACCGTTCAACAAAGCAGTAAATTTATCACGAACGCGTTTCAACATGTGTTCTTGAGCCATAACACCACCACCAAAGACAATAACTTGTGGGCGGTAAAGAAGAGTGGCTTGAACAGCAGCTTGTGCGATATAGTAAGCTTGAACATCCCAAACTTCTGAGTTTAACTCAATCAATTCACCACGAGTACCTGTACGACCTTCTAATGATGGTCCTGCTGCCATACCTTCTAGACAACCTTTGTGGAAAGGACAGAAACCAGTGTAGTTGTTTGCAACGTCTTGTGGGTGTGGAGCCACATAAACGTGTCCAGCTTCTGTATGACCAATACCACCGATGAATTCACCATTTTGAATTGCACCAGCACCGATACCTGTACCGATTGTGTAATAAACAAGACTCTTAACACCTTTACGAACAATTGTTTCACCATAAGCAGAGCTGTTAACATCTGTTGTGAAATAAATCGGCACTTTAAAGTGTTTTGAAATCAATCCAACCAAGTCAACGTTAGCCCAATGTGGTTTTGGAGTTGTTGTGATATATCCATAAGTTTCTGAATTTTCATCAATATCGATTGGACCAAAAGAACCAATAGCAATCCCTGCCAAATCAGCTTCAAAACGTTTAAAGAATGCTACTGTTTTGTCAATTGTTTCATAAGGTGTTGTTGTTGGAAATTGCACTTTTTCAACAACTTGGAAATTTTCATCTCCAACTGCACAAACAAATTTTGTACCACCTGCTTCTACACTACCGTATAATTTAGTCATTTTTTCTCCCTCAATTGCTAATTTTATACTAAATATTATACACAAAAGAAAGCGATAACTCAAGAACAAAAATAGCTCAAACCCTTGTAAAATCAACCTTTTCTCCATATAAAAAAGAGGTGAATATTCACCTCTTAAAATATACATATATACTTATTTAAGTTCAAGTAAATTTGCACCTTCTGCAACCGTACCTTCAGCAACTGGAGTTACTTCTGAATAGTCGGCAGTATTTGTCACAATAATCATTGTTGTATCATCAAGACCTGCCGCCGCAATAGCTGTAGTATCAAATGTTCCAAGAACATCGCCTTTTTTAACTTTTTGATTAGCAGTAACTTTTTGTGCAAATCCTTTACCTTCCATTGACACTGTGTCAATACCAATGTGGATAAGAACTTCAGCACCATTGTCAGATTTAAGACCATAAGCATGACCAGTTTCAAAGGCAATTTGAACTGTACCATCAACTGGAGAATAAACTGTATTTCCGCTTGGTTTTACAGCGATACCTTTACCCATAGCTTCTGATGAGAATACTGGGTCATTTACTGATGTAAGAGCAACTGTTTCACCAGCAAGTGGGCTAACAATTGTTTCAGCAGAAACACCAGTTTGAGCCGGTTCAGCAACAACTTCTGCTTCTTTAGCAGCAGGAGCAGCTTCTTCAGTAACTTCTTCTTCGTCTTCATAACCAAACATGTAAGTCAAGACAAATGCAAGAGCAGTTGTAGCAAGAACCATAATGATGTATTTAAGAACTTGACCATTGAGGTAAAGAAGTGTACCTGGAATAATTGTGATACCGAAACCTGTACCAGCAAGGTTAAAGATTGAAGCTAACCAACCACCAGCAGCACCAGCGACAAGACCTAAGATAAATGGTTTACCAAAACGAAGGTTTACCCCGAAGATAGCAGGTTCAGTAATACCAAGTCCTGCAGAAAGAGCAGCTGGGAATGCCAAAGCTTTAAGTTTAGCAGATTTTGTTTTAACACCAACAGCAAGAGTTGCACCAGCTTGGGCAGTCATAGCGGCAGTGATAATTGCGTTGAATGGATCTTTACCGTCAGCAGCAATCAATTGTGATTCAAGCAAGTTAAAGATGTGGTGAACACCTGTAACCACAACAACTTGGTGAAGTCCACCAATGATAAGACCAGAAAGTCCAAATGGTAAGTTAAGTAAGAATTTAGTACCAGCAAGAACGTAATTTTCAACGCTGTGGAATACTGGACCAATGACAAAGAGTGCCAAGACTGACATTACTAAGAAAGTCAAGAACGGAACAACCAAAAGATCAAGAACATCTGGAACTTTTTTGTGCAACCATTTTTCTAACTTAGCACCAATCAAACCAACAAAGAATGCTGGAAGCACTGAGTTTTGGTAACCAACAACTGGAATGAAACCAAAGAAGTAAAGAGGCGAATCAGTTCCAGAAGCAACATTCCAAGCATTTGGAAGTGACGTATTAACCATCATAAGACCAAGAACAAGACCTACGATTGGACTTCCGCCAAATACATTAAATGCTGACCAACAAATCAATGCTGGAAAGAAAGCGAATGCTGTATCTGTCAATACAACAGTGTAAGTGTAAAAGTTTGAAGATGAGAAAGCTTCTGATGTTGTTCCAAAGAGTCCTAGAATTGTATCATTATTGATTGCTCCACGGATACCCATGAACAAACCAGTTGCTACGATAGCTGGAAGCAACGGTACAAAAACGTCGCCGAATGAACGAATAGCACGTTGGAACCAGTTTCCTTGTTTAGCTGCTTCTGCTTTTTGTTCATCTTTTGATGCAGTTGGCAAGCCAAGAGCAACAACTTCGTCATACATCTTGTTAACAAGACCTGTACCAAAAATAATTTGATATTGACCTGAGTTGAAGAAAGCTCCTTGAACTTTATCTAGATTTTCAATTTTGTTTTTGTCGATTTTTTCTTCATCAACAACCATAACACGTAAACGCGTTGCACAGTGCGCGACACTACGCACGTTTTCGCGCCCACCTAAAGCAGCGACAACTTCTTTTGCAATCTGTGCGTTATCCATTACAAAAACTCCTTTTATAATTTTCTTTAGTGAATCTTTTGTGAAAGCGTTTCACTTGACTACATTTACATTCTAACACATTTCCGAAATATGTCAAGCGTTTATCATATTTTTTTCTTTTTTGCGGAAAATAATTGATTTTTAGGCAGAAAACGTTTACTATATTAATTGTAGATAGATTAACAAAAGGAGAAAAATATGAATTTACCTCAAGAAGTACGATACCGTGCTTATGCTGATTGGAGCACAGACGAGATTGCAAAAATCAACGACAATGTCAAACAATCCCCTTGGCATGCCAGCTATCATATTGAGCCCAAGACTGGGTTGTTGAATGACCCTAATGGTTTTTCCTTTTTTAACGGAAAATATACACTCTTCTATCAAAATTGGCCATTTGGAGCTGCTCATGGCTTAAAAGAATGGGTTCATACCGAATCAGATGATTTGGTTCATTTTCATGAAACTGGTGCTGAGCTTCGTCCTGATACAAAACGCGATAGCCACGGGGCTTATTCTGGTTCTGCCTATGAAATTGATGACAAACTTTTCTTATTCTATACGGGAAATGTTCGTGATGAAAACTGGGTACGTGACCCGCTTCAAATTGGGGCTTGGATTGATAAAGATTATAACATTACAAAATGTGAAGATGTTCTTATTCATCAACCTAGCGATGTTACTGAACACTTCCGTGACCCACAAATCTTTAATTACAAAGGTCAATTCTACGCAATCGTCGGTGCTCAAAGTCTTGATAAATCAGGCTTCGTTAAACTTTATAAAGCTGTTGATAACAATGTTGAAAACTGGGAAGAAGTTGGCAATCTTGACTTTGGCGGTACTGGTTCAGAGTACATGATTGAGTGTCCAAACCTTGTTTTTGTAGATGAAAAACCTGTGCTACTTTACTGCCCACAAGGTCTTGATAAATCAGAACTTAATTACGACAACATTTACCCAAATACTTTTAAAGTATGTCAAACGTTTGACACAGCAAATGCAAAATTGGTTGGAGCCTCAGAAATTCAAAACCTTGATTATGGATTTGAAGCCTATGCCACTCAAGGATTTAACGCTCCTGATGGACGTACTTTGATTGTCAGTTGGATTGGACTCCCCGACGTTGACTACCCAACAGATAAATACGATTATCAAGGCGCAATGAGCCTTGTCAAAGAACTTTCTATCAAAGACGGAAAACTCTATCAATACCCAGTTGAAGCTATCACGTCACTTCGTGCTGAATCTGAAAATTTTGCAGCAAAAGCTGAAACAAACAATACTTACGAGCTTGAATTACAATTCCCAGCTAACCAAAAATCTGAAATTCTTCTTTTCGCTGACGACAAAGGCAACGGACTCAGCTTGACTGTCGATACTAAAGACGGTAAAATTATCCTTGACCGCAGTAAAGCTGGTGTTCAATACGCTACGGAATTTGGCACAACTCGCGAATGTTCGATTGACTCTAAAGAAACAAGTGCTAATATTTTTGTAGATAATTCGATCATTGAAATCTTTATTAATAAAGGAGAAAAAGTATTTACCAGCCGTGTGTTCCCTGAAGACGGACAAAATGGTATTCAAATCAAATCAGGTGAGCCAACTGGAACATACTTTGAATTAAAATACTAATATGGTAGCAAAACTAACAGATGTCGCTGAATTAGCTGGTGTTAGCCCAACAACCGTTTCACGCGTTATTAATAATAAAGGCTATTTATCAGAAAAGACAAAACAAAAAGTCCAAGAAGCTATGAGAACGCTAGGTTATAAACCTAATAATCTGGCTCGTGGACTTCAAGGAAAATCCGCTCAACTTATCGGACTTATTTTCCCAAATATTAGCAATATCTTCTATTCTGAACTTATCGAATATCTTGAAATCGAACTGTTCAAGCATGGTTATAAAACTATCATTTGCAACAGCCAAAATGACCCTGCCAAGGAACGTGAATACCTTGAAATGCTCGAAGCTAACCAAGTTGATGGCATCATCTCTTCTAGCCATAACCTCGGTATTGACGATTATGAACGCGTTGGCGCACCCATTATCGCTTTTGATAGAAATTTAGCTCCTAATGTCCCAATTATCTCTTCAGATAACTTTGAAGGGGGGAAATTAGCTGCTAGAACACTCCAGAAAAATGGTTGTAAAAACATCATCATGATTACAGGGAATGACAACACCGATTCGCCGACGGGCTTACGAGCGCTTGGTTTCTCTTTCCAAATTCCAGACGGTAAGATTTTCAAAGTTCCTAATAATTTATCAACAATTCGTCGTGAAATGGAAATCAAGTCAATCATTGCAAGCAACAAACCCGATGGTATCTTTATTTCAGATGACTTGACAGCTATTCTTACGATGAAAATCGCGCACCAGCTTGAGTTAAATATTCCTGAGGATTTGAAAATTATTGGCTATGATGGAACATCATTTATTGAGAATTTCTTCCCACAATTGACAACTATTCGACAACCGATTAATGAAATTGCAAGCCTAATTGTAGATGTTCTGTTAAAGAAAATCAAAGGTGAAAAGACAAGTAAAGATTACATTCTACCAATATCGCTTCTACCTGGCGGAAGTATTTAATCATAATACCAGTTATCACAAAGATAGCTGGTGTTTTTATTTGGATAACTGATTTTTCTATTGAAAAAGAGCGAAAGCCTAACTTTCACTCTTTTTATTATTCTACGACAAATTGGCTTAACAAGCCATTGACAAATTTTGCTGAAGTGTCATCTGAATACTTTTTAGCAATTTCAATGATTTCATTTACCGCTACACGTCCTGGAGTTTCTTCGAAATATTTGATTTCGTAAAGCCCCAAGCGAAGCAAAGTTCTGTCAGTTAGTGTCAAACGTTCTAATGACCAACCTGACTTCAAATGCGTTTCAATTTGTTGGTCGATTTCAGATTGGAAATCTTGTACGCCTTTAACAAGATTTAAAAGAAAAACAGGAACATCAATAGTATCGTCTTCTTCGATTGTCTTGTCATAAGCGTAGGCAAACTGTGCGGCTGCTAAATATTCTCCACCAAATTCTAGGCTAAAGAGCGCTTGGAAGGCACGCTCACGGAGGTCACGTCTTGAATTTGTAAAATTATTAGTCATCCAAGAAATCCTCGTCAAACAATGCTTTCAAATCAGGTTTTGGTGTTTTTTCAGGAACGATTCCTTCAACGTGGATATTTACAGATGAAATAGTCACTTCTGCCATATCGTAAACCGCTGTTTTAACAGCTTGTTGGATTGCGATTGAAACAGCAGGAACATTAACACCGTATTGAAGATAAACGTAAATATCTGCATTAACCGTGCCGTCTTCTTCTGTTTGAAGGTAAACACCTTTACCTAAAACTGTTTTGCTGAAGCTGTCTGCCATGGCTTTGTTACGAAGTGAATGAACGCCATCGACTTTTGCTGCAGCGATACCTGTGATAACTTCTAGTACTCGTGGTGAAATAACAATATCACCGATATTTTCAGTTGTCATAAGCATTTCCTTTCTAATTAATTTTAAGGATTAAAAGTAAAGAGAGCGGTGCCCTCTCTACCCGCTCTAATGGCAAGCTTAGGCACGTGATACGTAAGTACCTTCTTGCGTATTAATTACCAATTTTTGACCGATTTCGATGAAGTCTGGCACGTTAACAACAAGACCTGTTTCAAGAGTTGCAGGTTTACCAGAACCAGTAACTGTAGCACCTTTGATTGATGGTTGAGTGTCAGTAACTGTCAATTCAACTGTTGTAGGAACAGTCACACCGATAACTTCTGTACCATAAAATTGGATTTTAACTTCAGAGTTTTCAAGGATGTAAAGCAATTCTTGTTCTACGTTAACAACTGGAATTTCATATTGTTCGTAACTTTCAGTATCCATGAAATATGCTGTGTCATCCATTTTGTAAAGGTATTGTGCAGCACGTGTTTCAATGATTGCTTGCTCAAATTTTTCTTCTGGACGATAAGTAGTGTCAAAAGTTGAACCAGTACGTACATCACGAAGTTTCATACGCATAACAGTGTTACCTTTACCTGGTTTGTGGTGACTTGCTTCGAGAACTTTGATGAGTTTTCCATCAGATGTTACGAAAGTCATACCTGCTCTAAGCTTACTTGCTTCAATCATTTATTAATTACCTCTTATAAATTATTTATCACTTCATTCTACCATAAAATACGTTATGGCTCAAATGTTTTATGGTCTTATGTATGTGGTAGAATTTTTTAGAAAGACCAATAATCATTAAAAATACAGAGAACTTAATACCGAGGTTCTAAAAAAGACTGAACAATTTTCTTGCTCAGTCTTGACATGATGGATATTATCCTGTATCATTAGTTAAAGACTGAGTAAGAAGAAGCGGTTCTTACTCGGTAAGGCGGAAGGTGTTAGCGCACCTTTCGTCTTTTTTTATTCGATTAATTTAATTATATTATAGCATACCTACGCTTACTGTGCAAGCATTTTATGCAGAAAAACAGCACAAAAAGACCTTTTTTCAAAAGGTTATTATTATATAACTTTATAAACAACTTATTATATAATTATTTATAGAACTTTTGCCTTTTCCCCCGCTTTAATTTGTTAAGTTGGTAGTCTTTTTCTTCGATATGATTCATTTGCTGTCTCAGGGTAGCAGCTGTTAGGCAACCCAACTCAGTCATTTTTTCATACTCTTGGCGCCAATCTCCAAAGAAAAGCTCTTGTAACTGTCCTTCATAGGCTAATAGAATCATTTGACTCATCGTTTCAGCACCCCAATCACTCCAATACATCCCACGGCGCTTCATCCGATAGGTGATTTTACGGTGTTGTGTTTCCATTACACCAAGGCTCACCTGTTGAAAGCCCCGTAATGTTGCAGGTTTTGTATAGTGGAAAAATCGGAATAGTCGCTGTTTGGTGTTCTCAAAAATAGCCGCTTCTTCATCAGTTGTCAGTAATCCTTCTGTGGTGTCAAAAACCGTCTGTAAGTGATCTTTTCGGTGCTGATAGACAGCTTGTAAGGCCTCTTCGACAAGCTGTTCAGAATAAGGTTTGAAATAGCTCTTAATCAGTTGGTTAACATGGTAAGCATCCCAAAAATGTTCATGTCGTTTAATATGTAGGGCTTTTGCTATTTCTTTAAAAACATATGGCGTATAGCCATGACCACCATCTGAATTGGTAATCAGAATCGTTTGGTCTGTTATCTCAAAAGTGTTATACAAATAATCAATGACCTGACTTCTAGCAAGACGATTATTCATGCTAATAAATTCTTTCTTATCAATGAGTTCCGAACGCTGTCGACTCACTTTTCGACTTCCTGTATGAACGACAAAATGAGCTAAATCAAAGCGTTGATTGTCTTTATCTTGTTTACGAGCTTTTACCATCACACCATCTCCCTCAATGTAGATGATTTTTGCCTCCCTTTTTTCGGGTTGTCGGTCTTCCTCATAAAACCGATAAGTTGCTCGCTCTTTTAAGAGAGTCTCACACAATTTAACTGCTTTAACGACTGTTGGTTTTGTAATGGTAATGTGGTAAGTCATCTCAATCACCTGCAATACTTTATCATAGGACATTATTGTAGATAGCCAAGCTATTTGGTACATCAAGGCTAAAGAAAACCTAACATTCTTTTCCAATCCCAATTTTTCATCGACAGGAACCACCCACTTATTTCCTTTTTTCCAGCGGCGTCTTCTAAAAGTAAACTCTCCAAACGTAAACGCAACTGTCCGTTCCATAGAGTGCACGCAAGTATATCCCCTGGCTCTCATCACAGGTGCCATTTGCTCATCGTAGGTTTCAATAAACCGCTCAAATAGCTCTGCGTTTTGTTGGAACATTTGTTCTTTTAGCTGTCGTTCGTCAAAAATTATCATATGCTCACTCCCTTTTCAAAAATCTGGTTTTATTGTATAAAGTCCACTCTATTTTTTCAATTATTTTTTCTGATTGATTCGAATACTTGAAAAGCAAATCAGTTGAGAAAAGATAATTTATGCTATACTATAGTTGTCCTAATATTAAATAACTTTATTTTTTCAAATCTCCACAAAGGCGACCGCAAGTTTTGCAGCCGCCTTTTTGTTGTTCTGTTCTTAATTGATGGCATCAAAAAAAGCCAACAGATGATTAAGACAATCATCGGTTAGCTTTCAGAAATTATATTCGTTATTAGTGTTTTTGTTGCTTCTGACGTTCTTTTAACACTTTCTTTTCTGCTCGTTTCATCGCCCATCGACCACCTTCACTTGCAACAATAAGGTAAATAACGCCCATGATAATCAGTACAAAAGCAGAACTAATGGTATCCGCAATAAAGGAAAAACCACCCGTGAAATGAACCCCAATAGCAATCAAAAGAATTGGAAGAAACAAGAATGGGGCAAAGTAAAGAGCTAACAAACCGATAACGAGAAGGAAAGCCATGTTTAACCCAATCGTTTTGTAAAAAACATAAAAGGCTATTGCTGCTATTAACCACCAAAAGGTTTGCACCAGTCTTTTAAGTGAAACAAAAATCATCATAACTTTCTGCTCCTCTCATAATACTACTTATAATACGTGATAATCTCATCTGTTAAATAAATACGATTAGGCTTTCCAGAACCTTGACGGGCCTCAACGATAAGGTGACGTTGTTTCAAGAGTTTTTTGAGCGAAATAACGGTTGATATACTACAGTTAAGCAGTTTAGCTAACTCTTCATTTGTGAAATAAACAAAGATATTGCCATTATCATCCTGACCTTTATGGATAAAATCAAGTGGTTCACGTAGGCGATTTAACAAAAAGGTATAAGCCATCACCCCATTAGCAGTAAACTCCCTAAGGTACTGCTCCATTAGTGGTTGCGGCACACAAAGTTGCTCTGGATCAAAAGTTGCTGTCGCAAATTCTGGAATGTCACTCATTGTTGTTAAATAGTTCATAAGCGTCTCCTTTCCCCGTGGTTAAGAGGTTATTTTTTTAATTTCCGTTGCATTTTCTCCCACTCTTTGATGATTAGGCTTTCCAGGTAATCAGAAGCCGATTTTGCTCCATGGTAGGCAACCAAATCTTCTAATTTCTCATAGCGAACATCTTCGTGTAAAGCAAACGGATAACGACCTTTTTTATTATAGCCTTTAAGTGCTGTTTGAGCGGCTCGTTTACGAGGTTTTGTTTTTGGTCTTTCTTTAACAGTTTCCGCCTCAAAAGCTTCCTTCAGCTGAGCAAAACGATTTTCAGTCATTAATGAGTCTCTCCTTCTAAAACATCTAAGATATGCTGATAAACATACGTGATATTATCATAAAAATTCTGATGTTTTTCTTGTTCTTTTGGGGTCATTTGTTGATACTGTTCAAAGACACTTTGATCATAAACAAGGCTCTTTGCTAATAATTCTTTGTAGAAGATTGTTCCAAGATAAGCAGGATCTTCTTCCATAACAGCTAGGAATTGTTTAGCGGTATCAGGAACATGATTGCCAAACAATTTGATGTTATTGCCAATAATGTATGGTGTTGCCGTCACATAGCTTTTTCGGGTAATGACATCAATCGCTTCACTTTTAATAAAATCTACAAAGCGATTGAGTTTTAACCAAGCACGGTAAGCGTTTTTGGAAGCGTCTGAAACAGCCAACACAATATCGGACACAGCAATAAAATTCGCTGTCACTAGACTTTCATCATTATGCGTATCAATGATAATCACATCAAATTGTTGAGCTAACTCATTATAATGATCACCTAGCCACATAAAAAACTGAAGGTATTTATGATTACGACTAGCCAAGTCCAATTGTGCATCGGTGAGACGTTCATCACCACGAATTAAACTTAAATTCTTTTTGATAGGAACAATCTCATACTCACCTGTTGTAAAGATATCATACATGGTTTTGGTACTCGTCACGTCAAACGCTCGTGTTAAGTTGCACTCAAAGGCACCATCCATTAATAAGACCCGTTTATCTTTGTAACTTGCTAACCAATCACCTTCATTAAACGAATGTGTTGTTTTACCGCCACCACCTTTTGATAAATTTGTCGTTTGAATTTTCATGTTTTGACCCTTCTTTATTAGTTTACATCATTTTTTAATAGATAACAAGTTATATAACTTTTTACATCTCTTATTATACTGAATCTTTGACTCACCGTCAACAAAAAGTACACAAATAGTTATATAACTTTTTGTGTACTTTGTTAGATAACTGCTTAACCAAAAGTAGCTCCGATATTCCCGCCAACATAGGCTTTTAATTGAATTTGATTAACGGTAGTATTAAAGTTTCCAATGAAGTAACAATTATCTTCATTTTCTTTGGTTAGAACAACTAAAAATTGAACCACGTCATCATTATCTGCTGTTGTGACTTCTAGTTGACTTTCTTGATAAGCGTACTGATTGATGAGTAGAGCCATCGCAAAGGTTTGAGCCATGGCATCGCTAGTCATCATCAAGTGATTCTCATACGTTCCTGTAACATTTGGAACTTGTTGGGCTTCTTGTATGGCAGCAATAGCCGCATTAAATGCCTCTTTAACAGCCGTTTGACTTGTCTCATCTGCTTCTGTATAGGGATGCTCAAGTTTTAATTTAGCCGTTCGATAATTCTTTTCATCTGTTGTTTCCGATTCAACCGAAGAAGATGACTGGCTCGTCGAGCTCTGCTTTGTTGTCGATTCCTGAGAGGAAGTTGTTTTTTCGTTAAAGCGCCGATAAACACCCACTCCCGAAATCAAGAGTAACAAACTAATCACGATAATAAAGATCATATTTGATGTTTTCCTTTTCTTCATAATTCCTTCGCTTTCTCTATTTGCTTAACGTTGGCTGCTTA
>Ga0129316_1000005_pt1 | contig 224585 bp, 217 predicted proteins | sample Cm1ome_2_FD_94429 | JGI IMG/M metagenome (GOLD analysis project Ga0129316, IMG submission 94429) | Eastern black-and-white colobus group fecal microbial communities from Wisconsin, USA - Cm1022B metagenome | ecosystem: Host-associated > Mammals > Digestive system > Large intestine > Fecal...
GCTGTACTCGATATCTGTGAATGTTTCCTGCTTCATTGCATTGCACCACCATTGTTTTGATGGAGTTATTATACCATATCTGGAACCTATTTGGTAGTGCGGATTAAATCAGAGGTTCCTTAGCTTATCCACGGCATCTGTATACCGTCCGGCTGCAATCAGCTTGTTGCGAAAACGGTTCAGACTTTCGATTACGAACCGCCATTCTTGCTGGTTCAGTTCCACATAGTATTTCTGCTTCATACGCCGTTCCTCCTTTGATTTTCTGCAATTATTGTAGCAGGAGAAACGGCAGAAATCGAATATGCGGAAAAAGAAATCACCGAGAAAAGCCCGTACTAGACTTTCTCGGTGATTTTCCTTGCCCTTGCTATGACTGATAACTAACTTCTTTTAATACTTCGTTATCAGCCCGTAGCATTCGGGTGGGGGGATTTTCTATAGCGAAAAAGAGAAGGAGGGATTTGAACCATTCAATGCAAGTGTCCGGTGGACACTTGCGCGACGCCGGCTGGACGGCGTCAACACCATAATGTCCCAAATCCCTCCTTCTCCGCGGGTGGGGGTATTTTTATGGTAGAGAAGAAGATAGGATTTGAAAGGCCGTTAAGAAAACGTGCCGGTGGCACGTTTTTAGGCCGTGGGAAAATCCATGGATATGCGAACGCACCCATACCGGGTGTGGGCGCGTGTCCATATGTGTGTCTGTTTTTTTGAATCTTCTGGTGGAAATCGTGTATTGCAAATGATATACTATCTTTGAGAGTATAGAGCCTTTGGAAACTTCCGCGAGGAACAGGGGGATCTGAGCGGCTTTAATTCTTGCAGGGAAGGAACTGACAAATCGGAATTTATGGAGGTGTTTAGAATGAAACAGAAAGTACCTATGATATGCAACATTGTGAGTATCATTCTGTTGATTGTATTTGTTATTAAGAGCATCGTTGATTATACTCAATACTCAACATCGCTAAACTCTGCGCCTTTTTATTTGTGGGTGTTAGTAAATGCTTTGTTTTTGGTAATTCCTGCAATTATTTTGTTCGTTATTGGTTTCGTTGTAAAGAAGAAACAGTAAACAATCCCGGTTTGAAAGCCTGATCACTGGACCCAATCATTTCTGCCAAGTCCGCTGACCGTGCCCTGTGCGCACAATCAGCGGACTTTTTATCGACAAAAAGTAAGAAAAGCGCGGCCATAGAAGAACGAAAGGAAAAAAGGTTTTCCGCGTTATACCGCACCCCTCACCCATCGGGCGAGGGGCTTTTTTGCGTTAGAGGCCGTTTAGAGATACCCATGTTATTCTGGTCCCGCAGACTCGAGGAAAGAGGGAAAAATGTGAAGCAAAAAAATATGGTCCGCTGGCTGTTTTTGCTGCCGAACCTGATGGGAATCGGGGTATTTGCCCTGTTCCCCATGGCGGAGGTGCTGGTGGGGGCCTTTCGGTCGGCCATTGGGGGCAGCTGGGTAGGGGTGCGGAATTTCCGCACGGTGCTTTCCAACCGGGCGTTCAGGCTGGCGGCTTTCAATACCGGGCGGTTCATGCTGGTGTGCATTCCACTGCTGCTGTGCCTTTCTCTGCTGCTGGCCCTGGGCCTGAAACGGGTTTGGGGCGGACGGCAGCTGCGCAGCGCGTGTTTGCTTCCCATGGCTGTGCCCGCCGCATCGGTGGTGCTGGCCTGGAAGCTGCTGTTCCACGAAAACGGCCTTTTGAATGGGGTTCTGGAAGGGCTTGGCGCAGGGGGTGTGAACTGGATGGGCACTTCTGCTTCTTTCTGGGTACTGGTCATCAGCTACCTATGGAAAAATCTGGGTTATACGGTGGTGCTTTGGACTGCCGCACTGGGAACAGTTTCCCCCAGTGTCTATGAGGCTGCCCAGATGGATGGAGCCGACAGCTTCCGGAGCTTCTGGTACATCACCCTGCCAAATCTGAAAACCAGCGCCTATTCCATTGCGGTGCTGTCCTTGCTGAATTCCTTTAAGGTCTTCCGGGAAGCCTGGCTTGTGGCGGGGGACTATCCTCAGGAGCAGATGTATCTGGTGCAGCACCTGTATAACAACTGGTTTCGGGAGCTGGACTATGACAAGATAGCCGCCGCCTCCGTGCTGGTGAGCTGCGTGGTGCTGGTACTGATCGCCCTGCTGCGCCGGGCATGGGACAAGGAGGATCAGGGATGAAACGAAAACTACTATGGTTTCTAATGGGAGCATTTGCTCTGATAATGCTTCTGCCCATCTGGATTGCCGTAACGGGCGCCTTTTCCTCTCAATGGGAGCTGACAGAAAATCTTCGCCCGGTGTTGGGCAATGGTCAGGGGCTGGCAAAATGGACGCTGCTGCCCCAGAGTCCGACGTTAAAATCTTTGGTGCAGGTGCTGCTGGACAGTCCGGAATTCTTTACCATGTTCTGGAACTCCGTGACCATCACGGCAGGTATATTGCTGGGACAGTTTGCCGTAGCTGTCCCGGCGGCCTGGGGGTTGGCAAAACTGCATTTGCCTGGGAAACTGGGTAATCTTTATATGGTGCTGATGCTGCTGCCCTTTCAGGTGCTCATGTACCCGGAATACCTGGTGCTGAAATCGCTGGGGCTATTGAATACCCTTTGGGCGGTGATCCTGCCCGGGGTATTTTCCGCCTATCCCGTATTTCTGCTGACCCGGTTTTTCGGTGCCATTCCGGAGGAAATCCTGGAGGCTGCCCGGCTGGACGGGGCGGGGGAGTGGCAGATCTTTCGCTATATCGCCCTGCCCCTTGGGCTGCCGGGGCTGCTGAGCGTTGGGATTCTGAGCTTTCTGGATGCATGGAATCTGATTGAGCAGCCTATGACCTTTTTGAAAAACCGGGCGCTGTGGCCCCTGTCGCTGTTTCTGCCCGAGACGACGCTTACGGACGCGGGGCTGGGCTTCGCGGCGGCGCTGCTGATGCTGATTCCGGCGCTGCTGCTGTTTGGCCTGTGTCAGGATGCTTTGGAACAGGGGCTTGCCCTTCCGGGAGGAAAATAATAAATGGAAAAGAAAACACTTTGGAGAATTCTAGGTATATTCTTTGGAATTATGGCCCTGTTCACGATTCTTTCCCGGGTTGTTTACCAGCGGGGTACGGCGGTGGTACGCACCTGCACGCCCACCAGAGGAACCATTGACCACACGGTGCGGGTGTCAGGTAAAACGACCCGGAATCAGGAGATCGCGGTGACGACCCAGTCGGGTCTTCGTGTTGGGGCAGTGCTGGCCTCCGAGGGACAGCAGGTTAAGGAAGGAGACGTGCTGTTCCGCCTGGACATGGATTATCTGAACGACAAAATCGAGACGCAGAATCAGGAACTGCGTAAGCAGCAGCTCTCTGTGCAGGATGCCTGGAGCCAGAGCAGTGCACAGGCAAAGCGGCGGGAGAACGCAATGGCTCAGGCTGAAGAGAACTACAATGCAGCGGTCTCCAGTGCTGAGCAGGCCCGGAACCGGGCCAAGGCAGCCATGGATCAGGCCCAAAAGGAATTGGATGACTATTATGCCGGGGTCAATGGAGATACGGAGAAGAAGGCAGCCCTGGAGCAGGCCCTCCGGGACGCCGAGGCGAAGCTGACCCAGGCTCAGAGCAGTCTGGACGGCCTGATGCAGCAGCGGCAGAGCGCTATCGATACGGCTATTGCCAAGGCGGATACCGGTGAGGAGCCTCTGACGCAGGAGGAAAAGGATGCCATTGCTGCCCAGGTGGAGGCGGAATATGCCCCTCAAGTTCAGGCCGCACAGGAGGCACTGGCACAAGCCCAGATGGAACGAGATCAGGCCAAACAGGCGCTGGCAGACTTCACCCCCGGGGTGCAGAAGTCGGAACAGGAGTTTCTGGATGCTTTGGCGAAGGCAAAGGAAGCCTATGAGCAGGCCCAAAGCGAGCTTGGAAGCACCTCCCGGACCTACGGGCAGGCACTGGAAACGGCGTCCCTGCCGGATGCCGGCAGCAACAGCGCTGAAATTGGGCAGATCACGTATGCACAGATGAAGGCGCAACTGCAAAAGCTGGAGGCTCTTCGGGATGCCGGAGGTGAGGTGCTGGCCCCGGCGGACGGCGTGGTGACGGCCTGCTATGTGCGCACCGGACAGCTGACCGCGGAGACCACGGCTTATCTTTTGGCGGACAGCGGCCAGGGCTGGAAATTCACGGCGGATGTGACCCGGGACCAGAGCAAATACATCGGAACCGGCGATAAGGTGACCTTGCGGCTGGAAAGCAGCGGCAGGGAATACAGGGACCTTCCCGTTATGGCTTTTGCGGCCAAAGATATGGGCGGCACGCTGACGGTGTCCCTTCCCGCGGCGGATATTCCCCTGGGGGCAGGCATGGAGCTGACCTTTACCCGGAAATCCCAGGCATATACCTGCTGTGTGCCCCTGACGGCCCTGCATATGGACGCCCAGAACCGGGCCTATGTGCTGACGCTGGAAACGGTCAACACGGTGCTGGGCCAGCAGACCAGGGCGGCCAAGGTCATGGTGACGGTGCTGGACAAGAACGAGAAAACCGCTGCTCTGGAAGGATTGCTGACCGATAAGCAGATCATCGTCAGCTCGGACCGGACGGTGGACAGCGGAAGCAGGGTGCGGGCAGAATGAGAAGGCTCTTTCTTATACTGGCGATCTTCCTGTGGGCGGCGGCGCTTGGCTTTGTGAACCTGGCTGAGAAAAACGGCAGCGGCATTTTCCTGCAGCTGGACCGTGCCGTTACCGGGACGGAAGCAGCGGAGATTGCCGCCCGGGAGGCAGAGGAAGAAAGTCCAGCGGGCTTCTGCTTTTATACCGTCCGGGAGGGGGAATGGCTGACCTGTCCGGATAACGGGCAATGGGCAAAGGCAACGGCAGTGCCTCTCCTGGGCAATGGCGTGCTGCTGGGGGCAGAGTCTCTCTCCTGGGTCCGGGGCTGCGTATTGGACAGCGAAACGGCCCGGATCCTACTGGGAACGGACAATGCAGGCGGGCAGCAGGTGTCAGTTGGAGAAAAGACCTGGACGGTCTCCGGTACATCGCGCACCCTTTCCTCCACAGCGCTGGTTTCGTCAGAAGAGTGGGACAGCCTGGATCAGTGCGTGCTTGCGGGCTTTGATGAAAACGGTGCGGAGACTGCCCAGCAGTTTCTTCTTCGCCATGATCTCTCCGGGCAGGTTCTGAATTTCTATCCGCTGTTGGTATTTGCAAAGAATTTATGTTTGCTGCCGCTGTGGGTGCTGCTTTTTTCCCTGTGCCGTCTGGCACAGAAGCGCGCAAAATGGCTGTGCTGGCTGACGGCAGTGATTGGAATTGCGCTTCTTGGCAGCCGAATCAATATTTCCAGCGACGCGGTGCCTTCGGTATGGTCGGATTTCTCCTTCTGGGGGCACTGGCTGCAGGGGCAGAAGGAGAACCTTTTGGGTATTTTCTCCTGGGCGACCGTGGACCGGGCATTGCAAATGGAGCAGAATATGGTAAAATCAATGCTGTGTGCCCTGGCCGGGACCGCTGCGATGGCTGTGGGCGGAAGGAGGTAGCGCGTTGCGTTTGCTGCTTATTGAGGACGATGAAAGTCTGTGCCTGTCTCTGGGCTACCAGCTGCGGCAGGATGGCTTTCAATTGGATATCTGCAACGACGGGGAAGAGGGGCTGCTCTGGGCCAGACAGCAGGCCCATGATCTGATTATTCTGGACAGAATGCTGCCCCGGAGGGACGGTATGGCCCTGCTGCGGCAGCTGCGGCGGGAGGAAATCCAGACCCCGGTGATTTTTCTGACAGCCTTGGGACAGGTCAGCGATAAAACCCAGGGACTGGACGCCGGGGCGGACGATTATCTGGTGAAGCCCTTTGCCTATGACGAGCTTCTGGCCCGGGTCCGCTGCGTGCTGCGCCGTCCTTCCGCCATTGTGGGAGAGCGCCTGCTGCGTTATGGAGATGTGACCTATGACCCGGACAGCCTGACTCTGCGCTGCGGGGAAGCCGCTACGGTGCTTTCCAAACGTCTGGGGGATCTTTTGGAACTTTTTCTCCGAAATCCCGGACAGACCCTGCCCCGGCAGACTATTTTGCTGCGGGTCTGGGGTATGGAAACGGAGGTAGAGGACGGCAATCTGGACAACTATACCTACTTTCTTCGCCGCAGTCTGCGCAAGGTTGGAAGCAGACTCAGCCTGACCACGGTCCGGGGGATTGGCTACCGATTGGAGGCGAAGAAAGGATGAAGTGGCTTCGTGTAAAACTGACGGCTTTTAATACGCTGGTCACCGGGACCGTCCTTTTGTGTATGACCGTCCTCTGCTTTGCCCTTTCCGAAAAAAGCGGAAGGGCCGAGGCTTTTCGAAATTTCGGCAACCAGTTGTCTACTGCCACGACTTATCTGCAAAGCCAGGAAAAACTGAGTATGCATTGGTTCGAACAGCTGGAAGCCTCCGGCAGTTTGCGGGCTTCGGTCACGGATGGGAATATACCTCTGTTCTCCGTAGGACTGGAGCCGGAACGGGGCGGCAGCGCCGCGGAGCAGGCAAAGAGTATTGCGGAAAAGGACTACGGGATGCCGGAGAAAGCAAAGGCATTTTCCTGTGTCTTTCCAATGACTTCGGAGGATGGAAGAGCGTATTATGCGGGGGTCGCCAAGGTCCCCAAGGAAGACGGCGTTCTGGAGTTGACATTGCTGCGGCCGTTGGATGATCTGCAGCGGGGCTTTGCCCGCCAGCGGATCACTGTGGGCATTGGCGCCGCGGTGGCGGTTGGCGTGCTGGGTATTTTCTCCTGGGGGTTTGCGGGCCGGGTGCTGCGGCCTGTGGCCGAGAGTCAACGGCGGCAGACCCAATTTATCGCCGCGGCCTCCCATGAACTGCGCACGCCCCTGACCTCGATTCTCTCAGCTGCTTCCGCCATGGAGCGGGCAGAGGGTGCGGAAAAGAAGACCTTTTCTCAGGTCATCGCCCGGGAAGGGGACCGCATGGGGCGGCTCATTCAGGATATGCTGGACCTTGCCAGTGCCGACAGCGGCGGCTGGCGGATGCGGAAGCGGCCTATAGAGCCGGATATGCTGCTGCTGGAGTGTTTTGAAACCTATGAGCCCCAAGCCCGGGAAAGGGGGCTGGGGCTGCATTTGCAGCTGCCTGAGAATGTTACGGTGATTTCGGCGGACCCGGACAGAATCGGTCAGGCACTGTCAATCCTTGTGGACAATGCTCTGAGCTATACCCCTGCACCCGGCGGCGTTACCATAGGAATTCAAACCTTTGAGAAAAAGCTGCGCTTTTTTGTGTCAGATACAGGACCCGGGGTGCCGGATGGGGAAAAACAGCAGATTTTTCAGCGCTTTCACCGCAGCGAGGCTGCCCGCTCTGACCGGAAGCATTTTGGTCTGGGTCTGAGCATCGCCGCTGAAATCGCGGCGGCCCATCAAGGCAGGCTTTGGGTAGAGGATGCCCCGGGCGGCGGCGCGGTGTTCTTCCTGGAGCTGCCGCGGCCTTAGGGAACTTTAGAGAAATCTTAGAGCCAACATGGAGATGCCTTAGAGAAACCTCTGCTATGCTTATCCCAGCGCCGGCAGGGAAAAGCCGCCGGCGGAAAGGAGTTACTTACAATGCTGCGAAGAATACTTGCAATATCTCTTGTCCTGACTTTGGCAATCATTGGCTTTGCCGGGTGCGGGGAGAAGGAAACGGTGCCGCCTGAGACAACGGTTGCCAGGGGCCGCTATGTGGAGCGGTCCATTGACCTTCCGGCGGAAGGGTATCCCATGGATATGACGATGCTTTCGGACGGGCGCATCCGGGTTGGTCTGATGACCGGGGAGCGGGAATACAGGATCTTCACCCGGACGGCGGAGGGCGGCTGGACGGAAGATGTGGTTCTGCCGGATGATGTGAAGGCCATGGGCAATCTGGACTTTATGCGCTTTTTCCGGGACGGCTCCGTGTTCCTCTCCGGCATCGAAAAGGTTGGGGAGCGGGAATACCGTTATCATTTTGCCATCCTGTCAGCCGATGGCGCGCTGCGGGAGCTGCCCATTACCTATCGGGAGGTCAATGAATCCGATGGCTTCCTGCTGGGCGGCGCGGACGTTACATCGGACGACCGGCTGATGCTCCTGTTTTCTTTTGACGACCTGCGGGAAGCGGACGTGACAGACGGCAGTCTCAGCGCGAATCGTAATGAACTGGGCATTTGGTCAACCGTCGGCGGTCTGGCCTGTGCGGGAGAAGATACCTACCTTCTCAGCGATACGCTTTGCGGACGGGTATCGGAAGGGCAGCAGACGCAGCTGACAGATGCGCTGGGCAAACAGCTGATGGCGTCCGCACAGGCTACCACCGGCGGAGAGAGCAAAATTGTGTTCTGGAAGAACAGGGACGGCTATCTGTTTTTTACCACGGACGAGGGCCTTTACAGCTATGTACCCGGCGGCAGTGTAACAGAGGAGCTGGTCAGTGCCTCCAAGAGCTCTTTCGGGGATCCCAGTTTTGTTCCAAAAGCCCTGGAGGGTACGGAGGACGGCACTTTTTATGTGCTGGGCCAGCAGTCCGGCATCGCTACATTGTGCTGCTTTGTCTATGACGCCGAAGCGCCCGTGCAGGCTACCAATCTGCTGAAAATCTACAGCCTTTATGACGATGACGACCTGCGGCAGATGATCTCCCGGTTTCAGAAGTCCCACCCGGAGACGGAAGTGTCTCTGGAGATCGGCCTTACAGGGGAGGACGGCATGACGGAGGCAGACGCTCTGCGGACGTTGAATACGGAAATCCTGGCAGGCTCCGGCCCGGATATTCTGCGCCTGGACGGCATGTCCTTGGACAGCTACCTGGAAAAGGATATTCTCATGGACCTGTCTGACCTTCTGAAAGAGACGCCCACTCTGGAGCGGATTACGAAGTGCTACGAACGGGAAGGAACGGTCCGCGTCATTCCCGCCGCCTTTGCCATTCCGGCTGTCTACGGCCCACGGGAGCTGGTCTCCCGGATTACGGATCTGGATTCTCTGGTGGACGCGGCGTCCCGGGCTTTGGCGGAGAACAATCAGGCGCACAGTCTTATGAACGGTATGATACCTCAGATGGTGACGGATACACTCTATGACAGCTGTTCCGCCGCATGGAAAAAAGCGGACGGTACTCTGGATGAGGAAGCGCTGGAACGCTTTCTGGAGGCTATGGACAAGCTCTATGCCATGGACGCGCCTCTGCGGGAGCAGTATGCGGATGTACTCAGGGAGTTGGAGGGCCAGGGAGATTTCTATACCCCCGGCGAATACACCGGTATCGGCGGATCCCAGGATATTATCATGAACGGCATGGCGCTGTCCGCGGGTACCCTGGAAGGCATGGAAGACTGGTCCTATGCCCTGGCGGGGGACGACCGGCTGGAGGATTACGCCCTGCTGCCCCTGAATCTGCAGGCCTCCGGCGTGTTCCTGCCCCGGCAGCTCTACGGCGTCCTGACTTCTTCTGAAAGCGGGGAGGCGGCAAAGGACTTTGTGCGCTTCGTGCTGGACGAGGAAGCCCAGGGGAATGCCCTGAGCTTTGGTTTCCCGGTGAATCAGGTGGTCTTTGACCGGCAGATCCAGGAGGATAAAACGGTTCAGACAACCTTTGGGTCTTCGGACGAGAACGGCAATTATATCTCTCTGGCGGCCCGTTACCCAAGCGCCGCCGAACGGCAGCAGCTTGTTAGCTGGGTCAATAATCTGACCACTCCCGCTCTGACAGACCGAACCATCCGCAGCCTGATCACGGCCCAGGCCGCAGCCAGCATGAAGGGCAGCTGTACGGTCCAGCAGGCGGTCAGCCAGGCCCTGCAGAGCTTGAATTTTTATCTGTCTGAGTAATTTTACGCCGCTATCTGGCGGCGAGTGGGTACGACGGTATACGAGTACCTTTTGAACTGCTTTAACTGAAACAAAAGACGCAGGGGCGGATGCAAACATCTGCCCCTGCAATTTCGTAAATGAGAATATTGCAAAAATGTTGCGAAATTATGAAACTGGGACTTGCAAATAAAATGCCAATGCGTTACAATAAAAAACACGGGATTCTTTCCGATTATACACGATAGACTGTGCGTTATTGAAGATGGAGGAAGAATATGAGGAGGATGATCGCGGTACTAGGCTTGGTAGCGGTACTGACATTTGCCGGTTGCAGTGTGGATCCTGTTTCGTTGAAAACGAATGACCAGATGCTGGGTCAGAATTCGGAAACTGAGAATTCCAATCAAAACACAAAAGATGGGGAAGAAGCAAAGGAAGCCTACGAAGCCTATGATTTATTGCTGGAGCCTTATGAAATAAGCAACACGGCACAGGCTCTCATTGAGGACATCGATGGTGATGGAATCCCGGAACTGGTCCTTGTGAGAGACAAGCCGGTTACTGTTATGATTGAGGGACAGGCAGTGGAGACGCTGCGTATGGTATATAGTGTTTATACGTACAATAACGGTATTCAGACACTGATTTCGGACAGAGTTACCCATTCGGCACCAGCAGCTGGCAGCTGGATAAAAATTGGTATAGATCGGGTGGACGGGAGACCTGCTGTGGTTGCGGTGTGCACAGGTGAGACTACAGGGGTCAGTTTCGGAGATGATGGATATGAGGGAGAAATTGAAGTAGAGGCATTAGATCCCTATACCGGCGAAGTGCTGTCAAAGCTTGTGCAGACTGTTCAGGGTGGAAGAATTGTTACACAGCAGCCGGAAAACATTGCCAGCGAGATACGCCGATTTACGGCATTGACCCTTGATGAAAATGGCTTGCTTGGCTTTTCACCCACAGCTGCGAGTGAACGCTTGTTTCGATTTGGCTCAGAGTATAATGTAAAGTGGTTGGAAACTGCTGCGGATCTGGAAGAAATACGCCAGGATCCATATGGAAATTATATTCTATCTAAGGATATAACAGTAGATGAATCGTTTCAGCCTTTTGCAGAGTTTTATGGATTTTTGGATGGACAGGGGCATTGGATTCGGGGATTCCAATCAGATTTAGGAAGCGAAGCAGACTGCGGATTCTTTCGGACATTGTGGGAAGGAGCTATAGTCAGGAACCTGAAATTGTCGGTGTTCGCTAAGGATAATCAGATGGGTAACATCAGTGCTTCCGGGCTGGCGGGCAGCAACAACGGAACAATTTCCAGCTGCCTGGTATTGTCTGATATCACAGGAGGCGTAGTTTATAGCCCAATCGCTTACTTTAACCGTGGTGTAATTAGAAATTGCTCCGTAATAACAATGGCGAGGGAAACTGAAACGCTGTGTGGCTTTGTTGGAGATAATTATGGTTTGCTTCACAGCTGTCAAGCGGACATTTTTGCTGATAGTTGCAATGAAATCATCGGTCTGGCAAACAGAAACTGGGATGAGGTCACTGACTGCAGTGTCTCGGTCAAGGCGGTGGATATATCCTTGTTCCTTTGTACGTCTGTCCAGAATTATGCTCCGGTCACGGAATGTGAATTTACAGCCTGGCTGACATCCCCGTATTGGAAGTCCGCAAGTTGGGAAATTGGAGCGGAGGAATACTTTGACAGTTCCAACAAAGTGGATGTTACAAGTTGGTAATGGATATAACATCGAAAAACAAAAAAAGTGCGCAGTAATGATCGTATAGAACTTGCAAAATCACTATTCAGGCGTTATAATCGCGAAGACGCAAATTTGTGCCGATGACTGATGCGGTGCTTAGCCTGACTAACAAGATTTGTGTGGTTTCTTCCTTTTTCGTATAGGAATATTACCCAGCAGAGGATACATGGGAGGAGCATGAAATGACGGATCTGACATTCAAACAACTGAAAAAGCAGTTCAAGGATTCTACCTTGGCATCACAGTACAGACTTGCTGTTATGGGTGACTGTGCGACGCAGCACCTGTCAACTGCAATTGGCGGGTATGGTGCTGCCATCGGGCTGGGGCTGGAGATATTTGATGCTGATTATAATCAAATCAATGCGCTGGTCTTAGATGAGCACTCTGAGCTGTATGCCTTTAAGCCCGATGCCGTCCTCTTGCAGATGTGTACACAGAAGCTCTATGAACGTTTTTGTGAAAACCCTTTGGAGAGCCGAGCAGCTTTTGCTGAGACTGTTTTTGCGCAGATTAAAACGACGTGGCAGCGGATCGGCGAGAAAATCACGGTTCTGCAATGTAATTTTCCTTTGTTGGATGATGGCGTTTTTGGACAGTTCGGAAACAAAACAGCCGATTCTTTTTTATTCCAGCAGAGAAAGCTGAACTATCTGCTGATGCAGGGCTGCCAGGAGGCCAAGAATGCCTACCTTGTCGATTTGGATGCCCTTCAGTCCCGGCTTGGGCAGGGACAGTTCTTTGATGCCAGACTTTATTACATAGCGAAAATGCCCATCCGCATGGAGGCACTGCCGGAGGCGGCGAAATGCGTGGTGGATATGATCCAGGCTATTCGGGGCAGCGTAAAGAAATGCGTTGTTTTGGATTTGGACAACACCCTCTGGGGAGGCGTTATTGGAGACGATGGCTTGAGCGGCATCCAGATTGGGGAGCTTGGTACGGGCCATGCTTTCTCGGATTTCCAGGAGTGGCTGAAGCAGTTGAAAAACCGGGGTATTCTTTTGACAGTTTGCAGTAAGAATGAAGAAGCAACTGCAAAAGAACCATTCGAGAAGCATCCGGAGATGGTTCTGCGCCCGGAGGACTTTTCCATGTTTGTGGCAAATTGGGAGAACAAGGCGGCCAATATTCGCAGGATTCAGCAAACCCTGAACATTGGCATGGATAGCATGGTTTTCCTGGATGACAACCCTTTTGAGCGGAATTTGGTGCAGGGACTGATCCCGGAGATAACAGTGCCTGCATTGCCGGAGGATCCGGCACTCTATTTGGAGTATCTGCGCGGGCTTGATTTGTTTGAGACGGCATCCTACTCCGCGGAGGATGTCCACCGCACGGATCAGTACCGAACTCAGGCAAATCGAACAGTGTTTGAGAGTTCCTTCCAGTCATATGATGATTACCTCGCAAATCTGCAGATGAAGGCGACTGTCGCGCCTTTTGACAAATTCCACTATCCTCGTATTGCCCAGTTGACGCAGAGATCCAACCAGTTTAATCTTCGGACAGTGCGCTATACGGAGGCAGAGGTGGAGGCCCTGGCAAAGGATGACAGCCATATCGGGCTGTATTTCACACTGAAGGATCGGTTCGGTGACTATGGACTGATCAGCGTGGTGATTCTGGATAAACAGCCGGGAGACGTCTTGTTCATTAGCGAATGGCTGATGAGCTGCCGGGTGCTGAAGCGTGGGATGGAGGAATTTATTGCGGACAAGATCCTTTCGCTTGCGGCGGAACAGGGATTCCGAAAGGTCATCGGCGAGTATCTTGCAACGCCCAAAAACGCCATGGTCAAAGATTTATATGAGCGCATGGGCTTTACTCGGGTCGGGGAGAACCGTTTCGAAGCGGAGCCTATGCATTACCGATATCATAAGAATCATATTACGGAGGAGTAAAAACTATGACCAATCAGGAGATTATTGAAAAATTGAATGGGGTTTTTTCCGATGTTTTTGATGAGGAAATCGTTGTAACCCCTCAGACAACGGCTTCAGACATTGAAGATTGGGATTCTCTGACGCACATTACGCTGATCTCTGAGGTGGAGGATGCGTTCAATGTCAAGTTCTCCATGAAAGAAGTTATGGGCATGCAGAATGTGGGCGAAATGATAGACATCATCCAGAAGAGGATCTGAACGAAAGAGAGAAAGGCAGGGCCTATTATTGGTTTTTTCATCGGCAGTTTTTTTGTTTGTGTTTCTTCCGGCGGCATTGGCGGGATATTACTTTCTGCCAAGGCGATTTCGCAATATTTTTCTGACGCTGGCTTCTCTGCTGTTCTATGCGTGGGGTGAGCCAAAGTTTGTGCTGATTATGTTGCTGTCCATATTCATGAACTATGTCTTTGGACTGCTGGTTGTTCGGCGTGAGGAGGAGGCGTACCGTCGAGGGATTCTCGCGTTGATGGTTTGTGCGAATCTGTCGCTGTTCTTTGTTTTCAAATATCTGAATTTTACCATTGAGAATTTGAATTTTCTGTTTGGCGATGTTATACCTCAAACACATATTCGATTGCCAATCGGTATTTCTTTCTTCACTTTTCAGGCAATGTCCTATGTATTTGACGTTTCACTGGGAAGAGGAGAGGTACAGAAAAATCCGATGGATGTAGCGCTGTATATCGCCCTGTTTCCGCAGCTCATTGCGGGCCCAATTGTGCGTTATGAAACGGTGGCAGAGGAGATACGGCATCGTCATGAGTCCCTTTCGGACTTTGCCAAGGGCTGCCGCAGGTTCATCGTGGGAATGTCCAAAAAGGTGATCCTTTCCAACAGCATTGGAATTCTGGCAGATCAGGCGTTCAGCTTTGAAAAGGCGGCTGATCTCTCTGCGGCCTTTGCTTGGCTGGGGGTGCTTGCCTACGCGTTTCAGATTTATTTTGACTTTGGCGGCTATTCTGATATGGCGATTGGCTTGGGGCTGATGTTCGGTTTCCATTTTGATGAAAACTTCAACTATCCGTATATTTCCAGAACAGTATCGGAATTCTGGCAGCGGTGGCATATTTCACTGGGGAGTTGGTTCCGGGATTATCTGTTCTACCCTGTTTCCCGAAAGCTGGTTCCGTTGGGAAAGAAGGTCAAAAAACGTTGGGGAAAGGCAGCCGGACGATTGGTTCCCAACGTGATCGCTTTGGCGGCGGTTTGGCTTTGTACTGGCGTCTGGCATGGCGCCAGCTGGTGTTATATTTTGTGGGGCGTTTATTATGGCCTTTTGCTGATATCTTCCCTGATTTTCCAACCGACTTTCAAGAAGTGGACGATGCGGCTGCGTGTGAATACTTCGTCTCCAATCTTTGGAATATTCCAGATCGCACGGACATTTCTGCTTGTTTTGCTTGGTTATGTGCTGTTCCGTTCGTCAAGTCTGAGCCGTGCGGCCGAATATTATAGCGCTCTGTTCGGGTTGGCGGGCAATGCTGCCACAGATTCTGAGGCTTGGTTTGCTCTGTGCCAGCACGCATCGATCCTTGCTTTGTGCGCACTTTTTTCCACACCAGTTCTGCGCTGGGCGGGAAAGAAGGTCGGAGGTGTGTTTGCCTCTGAGACAGCGCAGAATACTGTGTGTTTTTTACTGTTGGTTCTTTCCGCGGCGTACATCGTCAGCAGTAGTTACAACCCGTTTATTTATTTCGCGTTTTGAGAAGGTGTTGCAGTGAAGAAAATAGCCATCGTTTTCCTTCTGCTTATGTGCACGGTCATTTCCTATGGATGCGGAGCGAAACAGACTTCTGCCAAGGCCGAGGCAGTGCCAGGGACTGAATTGCCGGTCGTAACAGAACCGGAAGCCGAAACTGAGCCGGAGACCGAAACGGAGCCGGTGATTTTAGAAGGGAACTTATATATAAAAGTGTCCTCAATTACGTTTTCTTTGGTTGGGGAGAGCGATGATGTTTATCTGGGCCTTATTCCACGGGAACTGGTGTGTTGGGAGAGCGAGAATCCCAATGTTGTTTCTGTGAAAAACGGAGTCCTGACGGCAACTGGTGTTGGTACAACGGTTATCCATGCGTCGTACGCTGATCGTGAGGTCAGCTTTGCTGCCGGATGCTTGGCTGAGACGCAGGAGGAGCTTGACGAACTGCCTGCCGAGGTGCTTTCCGCACCGAAGCGGCTTCCGCCGGAGGTGGATCTGGACGAGCCCTGCACCCTCTTTGATGACTCTGCCATTTTGGGCGATTCAATCACATACTTTCTATGGCAGTATGAGAGCGAAAACCATAATCTCGGCGGAATGACCTTTGTATCCCGGCATGGAATCAGCGTCAACAGTCTGGTCAACCGCAGCAAAAATATGTATTTCGAGGGGCATGAAATGTATATTGACGATATTATTGCCAAGCTGGATGCCTCTCAGATTTACATTTTGCTGGGCTGTCTGGATTTTCAGGTGCCGCCTCAGAGAGAGACACTGATGGAGCACTGGAATCAACTGCTGGATCTGATTGCGGAAAAGGCGCCGGAGAAAGAGATTGTTCTTATTTCCAATATTCCAAGCTTTACAAAAAGGCCGGAACTGACGACCTTCAATGAGGCGGTTGCGAAAACCACACCGCAGCTCCGACAGCTTGCGGCGGATAGGGGATATGGTTTTCTGAATTTGGGTTACTATATTCAGGATCATTATGGCAGATTACCGGCTGTGTACTGCAAGGATGAGTTCCATATGAATGATGAGGGAAGCCTTGCTTGGACAAAGATTCTGCGGTTCTACGCACAGTATGAACGTGAAGGCGGGAGTCTGTGCTGAGCGGTAAATGAGACGTGGGGATAAAAACAAAAGGAAACAGAGGATTGGTCTATGGGAAAAACCGGAATGAGGGCATTATCGTTGGCCTTGGCCTGTGTAGTGATACTAGGGCTGGCAGGATGCGGTACTGTGCAGATGGAGAACACGGAGGAGTCAACCTTAGCGATGACTGCGGAGACGCAGACTCAGCCAAATCCTGAAGAGACGACCATAGTTCAGGAAACAGAACCGGAAATTTTGGAGGGTTCTTTGTTCTTGAAAACGCCGTCCATTACATTTTCTGTAGTCGGCGAAAGCGAGGACATTTACTTAGGCGTGATTCCACGGGAGCTGGTGAGTTGGCAGAGTGAGGCTCCGGACGTTGTTGCTGTGGAAAATGGTATCCTGATAGCTGTCGGTGTGGGGACAACGACGATCCGTGCGTCTTACGCTGATCGCGAAGTCAGCTGCATTGCGGGCTGCCTTGCACAAACCCAGGAGGAACTGGAGAAGCTGGATGCTGAGGTTCTCAGTACGCCCAAGTGGCTGCCGCCGGAAATTGACTTGGAACAGCCATGTACTTATTTCGACAACGCTGCGATTGTGGGGGACTCCATTACTTATGTTTTGATGCAGAATGAGAGTATCTCCAACGCTCTGGGCGATGTTACCTTTTTATGTCGGGGCGGCGTTAGTGCTATGGGATTTGTACTTAGATCCAAAAATCTGTACTTTGGGGGCCGTGAGCAGTTCCTGGAGGATGTCGTTGCCCAATCTCAGGTAGAACGCATCTACGTTTTGCTGGGATCCAATGACGTTGGCGCTGGTTACGATATGGATACTTTGATAGGAAACTGCCGTACAATACTGGAACGGATCCGGGAGAAAAGTCCAGAAATTGAGATTGTTTGGATTTCCAGCATTCCACGGTTCAACAGATCAGGCAATTACAACACCCGTACGATAGAGTACAATAGCTGCCTGCGGGACTTTGCGAAAGAGAACAACTGTATGTACCTGGATCTGCATTCTTATGTTCAGGATCATTTGGGAAGACTTCCCAATGGGTACCGTTTTGATGACACACACTTGGACGAGACGGGGTGCAATGTCTGGATGAAAGTTATGCGATATTATGCGCAGTATGAATCTGAAGGAGGTATTTTAAATTGAAAAAGCTAATTTGCGTTCTGATTACAGTTTGTTTGGTGCTGAGTTTGTCAGCCTGCGGAAAGAAGGAAGAAACGGCCAGCCTAGATATCGATGTGCTGTATGAGAGTTTTCAGCAGTATTTGCCGGACATGTTTTTCCCGGATGAGGCTACATTGATGAATTTCCTCGGAATCTCTGTGGATGACTGCGTTCGCTATAAGGTTGCCATTTGTGCGGAAGGTCTGCGGGCGGATGAGGTCTGGCTGATTGAGGCGAAGGATGACACGGCATTGAAGAAATTGGAGGAACTGGCCCAAGTGCGTATCCAGTCTAAGCTGGACGAGACGGAAACCTATGCGCCGGATCAGTATCTGATTGTCCAGAAGGCTGAGGTGCTGACAAATGGCCGCTATCTTGCTTTCTTTATTTCTCCTGATGTTGAGAGCATGAAGGCCGGGTTTGAAGCGGCTTTCCAATAAGGCTTTGGAAATATGAAAAAGCACAATGTCATTATGGCGTCCCTGTTCTTTGGTTTTCTGGGAGTTATGGCAATCGGCTATTTCTTTTCGAGGGATACTTTTTCTCGGATGGAGAAACGTTATCTGGCTGAAGCGCCAAAGCTTAGCTGGTCTAGATTCCTGGATGGATCCTGGGGTAAGCAGACGGATACATATTTGATTGACCATGTTCCTGGCAGAAACCTGTATGTGGGTGTGAATGCCTATTGTGAAATGCTTCTTGGTCGTCAAAAGACGAAATCTATTTGGGTGCTGGACGGTAAGCTGGTTCGCAGCCCGGTTAGTCCGCAGCCGGAGTTCGAAGAGCGTAATGTTGCTGCTGTCAATCGGTTTGCGCAGGAACTTGAAATCCCTGTTTCTATGGCGCTGGTCCCTTCCTGCGGCTTTGCATTGGAAGCACCGGAGTATGACGATGACGCATTGATTGAATCAGTTTATGATAAGACTGCATTGGAAACTGTGGATCTGCGGAACATTTATCGGAATAAACCGGAACTCTACTACTCGACGGATCATCACTGGACAAGTGCTGGCGCTTTCGAGTGTTACAAGGCTTTGATGTATGCCTGGGGAAAAACACCAGAAGAGACATATACGGTGGAGGGGTTTGACCATTTCCGAGGCGCGAACTACGCTGCCAGCGGCTTGTGGCTGACCCCAGAGGAAACACTGGAACTCTGGACAGGTCCGGCCACAATCACGGTTCAGAACAATGAACTGACCCATGAGGGAGTGTTCTACCGTGAAAGGCTGGAGGACTATGATCCCTATATGGTTTTTTTAGACGGCAATCAGCCTTTTGTTCAGCTCCACAATCCAAACGGGACTGGCAGTTTGCTGGTGATTCGGGATTCCTATGCCAGCAGCTTGGCTGGGTTTCTTGCGCAAAGCTATGAGAATGTCATTTTGGTGGACCTGCGCTATTATAGACAGCCTGTATCTCAATTGGCTGCTTCCTGTGACAGAGTCCTGATCCTCTATAGTTTGGAGAACTTTCTGACGGACACGAATATTGTGCTCTTAAAATAAAGTTTTCTTTCAAAGAGGACATCCGAAGAACAGTAGAGTCTGACGTAATATTGTTACGGTGACCGAATAGAATCCCCGGAGCAGCGGCTGAAAGATAAGGATAAGCGCAGAAGCACCTATTATCGGTTCTATACCGGTCAGAAATGGGGAGAACTGCGGGCGTACGATCTGACCCTGAACAGCGGAAAACTGGGAATTGAAAAATGTTCCGAGTTAATTTGCACAATTAATACCTGAAATTATTGTAGAAAATGCCTATTTGCGGAGGCTTCTTCCTTCGTGGTATACTAAATAAAAAGCAAAGGAGTGCTTTCTCTATGAAGGAATATGAAGTTCTGATTGAAACCATTAACCCCTGCGGTGGGGAGGGCCACGCGAAAAAAGAAATCATAGAGGCTGAATGCGAAAGCCCGGAGGCTTATGTCCAGGCAAATGCCCCATATCCTGTGATGGACAGTGTGAAAACCGCAACGGGAGACGCCTTAATCATCACAGGTGACGGCAAGGGCAGTATGGTGCGCTACACGTTTACCGAAATCTAACGTTGCATAGAGGAATACGGAGAAAATCGAAAATAATGCTTGCTTTTTCCAAATAGCTGTGTTAGAATAATCCGGTCTGAAATCAAGGTGTGTCCTCTGCCGCTGTTTTGCGGGTATGAACGCCTAATATTTAAGGAGGACAAGAGAAATGGATTTGGTAAAAGCACTGAACAGCCAGTACATGAAGGAAGAACTGCCCGAGATCCGGGTGGGCGACACCGTTCGTGTGCATGTACGCATCAAGGAAGGCGCTCGTGAGCGTATTCAGGTTTTCGAAGGCACTATCATTGCCCGCAAGCATGGCGGCATTGGTGAGACCATTACCGTCCGCCGCGTCTCCTACGGCGTTGGTTGCGAGAAGGTCTTCCCCCTGCATTCTCCCAATGTGGCTATGATCGAGACCGTCCGTAAGGGTCAGGTTCGCCGCGCGAAGCTGTACTACCTGCGGGATCGTTTCGGTAAGGCTGCCAAGATCAGAGAAAAGGTCTAAATCTGCTTTTCATAAAAAGAGAGGGCGTTGCCCTCTTTTTTTATGCCCTTGAAGAAAAATTTGCATTTTATTTCTGGAAAATACCGGAAAGCTGTGGTACAATAACCCAAAACTGTGCCGGAATGCAGGCGGAAACAGGAGGAAACGAAGTGGCGCTGTTCAAATCAAAAAAACAGAAAGAGGAAAAGCAGCCGGAAAATCAGAGCCTGGAGAAGAGCATCGTACAGTATCTGCACGATGTGGTCGGCATGCTGTCTGTGATTATGATCCTGTTTCTTGTGTTTTTCCGGATCATCGTGGTGTCCGGCCCTTCCATGAAGCAGACCCTTCTGGATGGGGATTACCTGCTGCTGGTCAGCAATCTATTCTACAGAGAGCCCCAGAAAGGGGACATTGTAGTGCTCGGCAAGAAGAGCTATGACGATGGTAAACCGATTGTCAAGCGGGTCATTGCCACCGAGGGCCAGATTGTGGATATGGACTTTGATAATGGACTGGTCTATGTAGACGGTTACCCTCTTGAAGAGGACTACACCAATACCCTGACCAATCTGGATGAGGGGGCGATTTTTCCCCAGATCGTGGAGAAAGGCTGCGTCTTCGTCATGGGTGACAATCGCAATAACTCCAAGGACAGCCGCTCTCTGGAGATCGGGCAAGTGGACAAGCGGGAAATTTTGGGCAAGGTGGCGCTGCTGCTTTACCCGGGGACGGATGGCGGTACTCAGGCAAGGGATATGCAGCGAATCGGAAAGGTAAATTAAATGGAAAATATGAATATTCAGTGGTATCCGGGCCACATGACCAAAACCAGGCGGCAGATTGAGGCGGACCTGAAGCAGGTGGATGCGGTCTGTGAGATCGTGGATGCCCGAATCCCCGTATCCAGCCGGAATCCGGACATTGACGCCATCTGCGGCAGCAAGCCCCGGATGATCGTCCTGAACCGGATGGACCTGGCGGATCCGGCGGCTACGGCCAGGTGGAAGAGCTATTTTGAAAAGCTGGGCGTTGCTGTTATTGCCACAGACTGCAAGACAAAGCGCGGCATCACGGGCTTCACCCCCACCGCACGGAAGGCCTGCGCGGAAAAGCTGCAAAGGGACGCCGCCAAGGGTATGAACCGCCCGCTGCGGGTTATGGTGGTGGGCATTCCCAATGTGGGAAAGTCCACGCTGATCAACCAGATCTCCGGCAGGAAAGGCGCCAAGGCGGAAAACCGTCCGGGCGTTACCCGGGGAAAGCAATGGGTGACGGTTGATTCCGGCTTACAGCTGCTGGACACCCCGGGCATCCTGTGGCCAAAGTTTGAGGATCCGGAGGTTGGCATGATGCTTGCCTTTACCGGGGCGGTCAAAGAGGGCGTTATTGATATCGAGGAGCTGGCATGCCGTCTGCTGGAGCTGCTGCTGGCCTACTACCCGGAGACTCTGAAGGATCGCTATAAGGTGGAAGCCCCTGCCGGGACTCCCGGTTATGCGCTGTTGGAAATGGCTGGCAAAAACAGGGGGTATCTTCTGGCGCGGGGTGAAATTCATACGGAACGCATGGCAAAAGTGCTGCTGGATGAATTCCGCGGCGGAAAACTGGGAAAGTTTACCCTGGAGCAGCCCAAGGAGGCGGAGCAATGAGTGAAATAAACTTCTGGGAAATCGAATCCGAGCTTCCCTATGATCTGATTTGCGGCGTGGACGAAGCTGGCAGGGGACCCCTGGCAGGGCCGGTGTGCGCGGCGGCTGTGATCCTGCCCAAGGGCCTGGTGATTCCGGGGCTGAACGACAGCAAAAAGCTGACAGATAAGCGCCGCCGGGAGCTGTTTCCAATCATTCAGCAGGAGGCGGTGAGCTTTGGCATTGCTTTTGCAAGCCAGGAGGAGATTGATGAGATCAACATCCTTCAAGCGACCTTTTTGGCTATGCGCCGGGCCATTGATCAGCTGGACCCGAAACCGGATTTCGCTTTGATCGACGGCAACCGGGAGACAGACTTTGGTGTGCCGTGTAAGACGGTCATCAAAGGCGACAGCCTCAGCGCCAATATCGCCGCGGCTTCTGTTCTGGCAAAGGTCACCCGGGACAACTGGATGATCGAGGCGGCGGAGAAGTACCCCGGTTATGGCTTTGAAATTCACAAGGGCTATGGCACCAAGGCCCATTACGCGGCTTTGGAAAAGCTTGGCCCCTGTGCGATTCACAGAAGAACCTTTTTGAAGAAGCTTTATGGCTAATCTTCTGGGACCCTGGGGCGAAGCTCAGGCTGCGGACTATCTGCGCCGGAAGGGCTACACTCTGGTAGCCGCCAATTACCGGTGCCGCTTCGGAGAGATCGACTTGATCGTCAGAAACAGGCGCTACCTGGTATTTGTTGAGGTAAAGCTGCGGAAAAGCGCCGGGTTTGCCCAGGCGAGAGAGTTTGTAGATTTCCGGAAGCAGCAGAGGATCCGCGCCACCGCTTCCATGTACTTATCCCGGTATCCCACATCCCTGCAGCCGAGGTTTGACGTGATTGAAATCTATGCGCCCCAGGGAATGGAGACCAAAAAGCTGACCATCAATCATTTGGAGGATGCGTTTGAATGAAGTTTCCGGTATTTGACCTGCACTGCGATACCGCTCTGCGGCTGTTGGGCAAAGATGTGAATCAGGGGGGCAGCCTGAACCAGAATGCTGGACACATCGACCTGACCCGGGCGGAAAAACTGCCCGGCTATTGCCAGTGCTTTGCCTGTTTTACGACCCCTTATATGGAGGACAAAAAGTGGTATGGTCTGTCTCCCGTGGTGGTTTTTGAACGGGAGATCGCCACCATCCAGCGGGAAGTCGACAAAAATAAAAAGAAGATCGGCCTGGTATACAGCGCCGATAACATTCGGGCAAATTACGAAAAGGGCAAAATGTCCGCCCTTCTGACCATTGAGGGGCCGGCGGGCTTTGACTTTGATCCCGAGCTTCTGGAGCCTATGTTCCAGGCGGGCTTCCGCGTTTCCACCCTGGGCTGGAATGAAAGCAATGTTCTCACCGGCTCCAACCAGACCGGGGAAGGGCTGACGGATCTGGGAAGGGAATATGTCCGCAATGCCCAGAACCTGGGCATTCTGGTGGACGTGAGCCATATCAGCGACGCGGGCTTCTGGGATATTATGAAAATCACCCAGGCGCCTGTAATCGCCTCTCACTCCAACAGCCGGGCGGTGTGCGGCCATGCCCGGAACCTGACGGACGATATGTTCCGGGCCATCCGGGATACCGGCGGCGTGGCAGGCATCAACCAATTCGCGGAGTTTTTGGGCGAAAAGCCTACGATGGACACCATTTGCGACCACATTTTCCACTTTTTGGAAATGGATCCGGAATGCCGGCATATTGCTCTGGGCGGTGATCTGGACGGCTGTGACGCGCTTGCTGAGGGCTTTGAAGGTGTGCAGAGCTATCCCGCACTGGCAAACCGTCTGCTGGAGCGGGGACTGACCGAGGAAATGGTCATGAATATTTATTGGAACAACGCGCTGGGAGTGATGGACGCTGCGATACGCAACAACAAGAAGTAAGGAAGTCCTTTTTGACGGGAAAGAGGCATTCTGCGGCGACCGCAGCCCGGACGGCGGGCTGTATGTGCCGGAGACGGTTCCGCGCCTTACGAGGGAAGAAATCACCGATCTTGGAAATCTATCTGAAAACAGCGCTGTGGCGAGGCTGTTGGGGCTGTATCTGGGCGAAGAAATCACGGCGTGGGATCTGGATTTTTCCGTAGGCCGCCGGGCGTTCCGGATCAGGGAGCTGGACCGGAAAACGATCCTGGGGCAGTGCTGGTATAACCCGGAGGGAGAACTGGACTATATTCTGAAGTTCCTTTCGGAACGCCTGGGCGGCGGCTGCGGCTTTTGGGCCAACATCAGCGTTAAAATTGCCGTAATGGGTATGCTGCTCTCCCGCATGGAGCCGGAAGAGACAGATCTGGCGGTGCTGTCCGGGGACTTTTCCGGGGTACTGGCAGGACTGTATCTGAAAGAAATGGGCTTTCCCGTAGGGAAAGTTATCTGCTGCTGCAATGAGAACAACAGCGTCTGGGAGCTGGTGCATTTGGGCCAGCTGCGCACGGACGGGGTCTGTGAGAAGACGAAGACGCCCTTGGCGGATGTGGTGCTTCCTATGGGGTTGGAGCATTTGCTCTACTGCCTGGGCGGGGAGAAGGCTGCGGTGGAATATGCGAAATTTGCCTATATGGGCCTGACCTATGAGCCGGAGCAGAACCTTCTGCGACGGCTTCAGAGCGTTTTATTCGTAGGTGTGACCAGTGAAAGCCGCCTGACGCTGACGCTCACCGGTGTCCTCAGGAACTACGGCTGTCTGCTCTGTACCTATACGGCAATCCTCTATGCCGGAGTGCAGGACTATCGGTCCAAAGCGGGGGAGAACCGGAGAACACTGCTGCTCTCCGAGCGCAGCCCGGAATTGGAAGCGGATGCCATATCTGAGCTTTTGAGCGTTCCAAAGCAGAAGGTGCGGGAATATTTGAGTATGGAGAGGTGAGTGCATGGCTCTGTATGCCATTGGAGATCTGCACCTGTGTCTCGGCGCGCCAAAACCCATGGATGTTTTCGGCGGGGCCTGGGTGGGCTATATGGAAAAGCTCCGGCAGGGAATGGCTGTCATCGGCCCGGAGGATACCACGGTGCTTATGGGTGATCTGAGCTGGGCGCTGGATCTGCCCAGCGCACAGGCGGATTTCGGCTGGATACAGCAGATCCCCGGCAGGAAGATCCTCCTGAAGGGAAACCACGACTATTGGTGGAGCACCGCGGCAAAATTTGAGAAGTTCTGTAAGGAAAATGAATTTAACCACATGGCGTTGCTGAACAACAACTGCTACTTCTATGAGGACTACGCTATCTGCGGCACCCGGGGCTGGTTTTTCGAGGAGGAGAAGTCCGGCACCCATGATGAAAAGGTGTTCCGCCGGGAGCTGATACGGCTGGAGGCATCTCTAAAGGCGGCGGGAGACAGGGAGAAGCTGGTGTTTCTCCATTACCCGCCCCGATATAAGGGCTACACCTGCCAGGAAATTCTGGACCTGCTGGAAAAGTACGGTGTACGGCAGTGCTTTTACGGCCATCTGCACGGCGCAAGCCATAAACTGGCCATGGAAGGCCTGTGGGACGGGGTCTATTATCGGCTTCTGTCTGCCGACTATCTGAATTTCCGGCCCTACATGGTAATAAAATGAAAACTTTTTAAGAAAAGTGTGGACAACGCCCACTTTATTTGATAGAATATATCGGCTATGTAAAAATATAAATAAAGGGTGCGTCCCAAAGCACCCATCAGGAGGTATATTTACATGAATGTTAAGAGCGTAGAAAGAAACGGCAACCAGGCAACCATCGTGGTTGAGATCGACAAGGAACTGATGGAGTCCGGTGTCAACAAGGCTTACATGAAGGCCCGCAAGAGCATCATGATCCCCGGCTTCCGGAAGGGCAAGGCTCCCCGGAAGATGATCGAGGCCATGTACGGCGCTCATGTTTTTTATGAAGACGGTCTGGAAGAAATCTTCCCCGAAATCTACGATTTCGCCGTTGCCAAGCAGGAGGGCTTCAAGGCTATCGGCCGTCCCAGCCTGACCGATATGCAGATCGCTGACGACAACACCGTCACCCTGACCCTGACCACCGATGTGTACCCCGAGGTTACTCTGGGCCAGTACAAGGGCCTGGAGGTCGAGAAGGCCGAGCCTGTTGTTACCGATGCCCAGGTCCAGGCTGAGCTGGACACTATGGCCAAGAACGTTGCTTCTACCGAGAACGTGGACCGTCCCGCTGAGATGGGCGACACCGCCAATATCGACTTCGAGGGCTTTGATAACGGCGTTCCCTTCGAGGGCGGCAAGGGCGAGAACTTCGACCTGACCCTGGGCAGCCATTCCTTTGTCCCCGGCTTTGAGGAGCAGATCGTTGGCATGAGCGCCGGCGAGGAGAAGGACATTGACATCACCTTCCCCGAGGACTACCACAAGGATCTGGCCGGAAAGGCTGTTGTGTTCCACGTGAAAGTCAACAAGCTGACCGTGAACATCGTTCCTGCGCAGGATGACGAGTTTGCCAAGGATGTTTCCGAGTTCGACACGCTGGATGAACTGAAGGCTGATATCCGCGCCAAGGCTCTGGAGAAGGCCACCAAGCAGCTGGATTCCGCTTTTGAGAACGCTGCGATTGAGAAGGCCGCCGAGAATACCACCGTGGATATGCCCAACGCTCTGGTTGAGAAGGAACTGGACATCCAGATGGAGCGCTTTGGCTACCAGCTGCAGATGAGCGGCTACTCCATGGAGCAGTACGCCAAGATGATGGGCGGCGATGTGAACACCATGCGCAGCGCCTTCCGTCCCACTGCCGAGAAGCAGGCCAAGATTTCCGTGACCCTGGAGAAGATCGCCGAGGTGGAGAACATTTCCGTCACCGAGGAGGATATTGCCGAGGAACTGGAGAACATGGCCAAGCAGTACGAGATGGACGTGGAGAAGGTCAAGGAGCTGGTTCCTGCTGAGGAACTGACCGAGTCCCTGAAGACCCGGAAGGCTGTGAAGATCATCGTTGACAGCGCTGTTGCTGTCGCTCCCAAGGCAGAAGAAAAGACCGAGGAATAAGCTTTTCCCCAAATGGTTAGAATGTTTCACGGCATAACCAATACAGCGATTTAAGAGATTTTACCGGGATGGGAAGAAACTTCGGTTTCTTCCCGTCCGGTGGATTTCCTGGGCCGCTATCTGAAAGGAGACATCACCATGAGTTTAGTACCCTATGTTGTTGAGCAGACCAGCCGCGGCGAACGCAGCTATGATATTTTTTCCCGTCTGCTGAACGACCGTATTATTTTCCTGTCTGAGGAAGTCAACGACACCACCGCCAGTCTGGTGGTTGCTCAGCTGCTGTACCTGGAAGCTCAGGACCCGGATAAGGACATTCAGTTCTATATCAATTCCCCCGGTGGCAGTGTAACTGCCGGTATGGCCATTTATGACACCATGCAGTACATCAAGTGCGATGTAGCGACGATTTGCGTGGGCATGGCCGCCTCTATGGGCGCGTTCCTGCTGAGCTCCGGCACCAAAGGCAAGCGTATGGCACTGCCCAATTCCGAGATTATGATTCACCAGCCCTCCGCGGGTACCCAGGGCCAGATCACCGATATGGCTATCCATCTGAAGCGTCTGGAAAGCGTAAAGACCCGGATGAATCGGATCCTTGCCGAGAACACCGGCAAGAGCATTGAAGAGGTCACCGCCGCATGTGAGCGGGATAATTTTCTGAATGCGGAAGAGGCAAAGGCTTTCGGACTGATTGACCGGGTGCTGGAGCATCACTGATATTTTTTTGAGAGAAACGAGGTGCCGGAAAAATGGCAAGAACAAGTGAGCCGCCGGTTCGATGCAGCTTCTGTGGGAAGCGGGAGTCCCAGGCCGGCCGTCTGATTGCCGGTCCCGGCGTGTATATCTGCAGCGACTGCGTGCAGGCCTGCAGCGAGCTGCTGCGGGATGAGATCGATGTTGGCGGAAGCGGTGCGCCTAAGCTCGACAAGCTGCCTACCCCCATGGAGATGAAAGCCTTCATGGATCACTACATCATCGGTCAGGAAGAGGCAAAAGTTGCCCTGTCCGTCGCGGTATACAACCATTATAAGCGCATTACTTTTCCTGATAATTCCGATGTGGATCTGCAGAAGAGCAATATTCTGCTTATCGGCCCTACGGGCTGCGGCAAAACTCTCTTTGCCCAGACCCTTGCCAAGATCCTGAATGTGCCCTTTGCCATTGCGGACGCAACCACGCTGACGGAAGCGGGCTATGTAGGCGATGATGTGGAGAATATTCTGCTTCGTCTGCTGCAGGCCGCGGACTTTGACGTGGAGCTGGCCCAGCGGGGCATCATTTACATCGATGAAATGGATAAGATCGCCCGTAAGAGCGAGAATACCTCCATTACCCGGGATGTGTCCGGTGAGGGTGTCCAGCAGGCTCTTCTGAAGATACTGGAGGGTACCGTTGCCAATGTGCCGCCCCAGGGGGGACGGAAGCATCCCCAGCAGGAAATGATTCAGGTAGACACCACCAATATTCTCTTCATCTGCGGTGGTGCTTTTGACGGCCTGGATAAGATTATTGAGGCCCGGACGGATCGCAGTACCATCGGCTTCGACGCGCCGGTGGAGAGCCGGAAGAAGCGGGACGTGGGCAAGCTGCTGGCCCAGGTGGAGCCTCACGACCTGATGAAGTTCGGCATCATCCCCGAGCTTATCGGCCGTATGCCCATGATTGCCTGCCTGGAAAGCCTGACTCAGGAGGATCTGGTCCGCATTATGGTAGAGCCCAAGAACGCCATTGTCCGACAGTATCAGAAGCTGCTGGAGATGGACGGTGTGCAGCTGGAGATCACCGAGGATGCCATGAAGGCTGTTGCGAAAAAGGCCATTGACAGGCAGATCGGTGCCAGAGGGCTGCGAGCTATTCTGGAAAAAATCATGACGGGCATCATGTTCAAGATCCCCTCGGATCTGACCATCAAGAAGGTCATCCTGACGCCGGAATGCGTGGAGGGCGGCGAGCCGACCATCCTGCGGGATCCTGCCCATCCCAGAGAACCCTTGAACGGGAAAAAATAATGCTTTCAGGGGGTAGAGGAATCTGCCCCCTTTTGTCTTCATAGGCATATCTTTCGGGCAACACCGCACAATTGCGTCTGTGCGTTTCGCCGCAGCTTGTTTGTCAATTCCTCGACTTGAAAAGTGTAAGATACATAGAGCATTCTTTCGCTTTTTATCATTGACTTCACGAGAAACTCCTGCCGAATTGCGCAGTGCTGCCTTAGATTCCAATTTCTCCACAAAGGAGGGAAAATACAATGAGCGAGATCATTTACGCCGGGAATATGCCCATTCTTGCCCTGCGTGGGCTGGCGATCTTCCCGAATCAGACGGTCCATTTTGATGTGGGCCGGCCCAAGTCCGTTGCCGCTTTGGAGGCGGCAATGAAGGATAATCAGGTCCTTTTCCTGACGCCCCAGAAGGACATCATGGTGGACGACCCCAAGATGGCGGACTTGTACCCCATCGGCACCATTGTCCAGGTCAAGCAGGTGCTGCGGGCCCAGGACGAGAACATCCGCGTGCTGGTTACGGGCCTGTCCCGGGGCCGCATTACGGAGATGAAACAGACGGAGCCATACCTTTCCGGACAGGTGGAATCCGTTACCTGCCCGGAAAGCGGAACAGGCAACCGGAGTCTGGCCCTGCGCCGGGAGGCGAACAGCCTGTACGCTTCCTATACGGAGTACACCGAGCATCCGGCACAGTTGATCCAGCTGAAAATGCTGACCAGCGATGACGACGGTTTCCTTGCGGACTCCATTGGTCAGAATTCCGGCCTGGATATTGGGGACAAGGCAGCTCTGCTTGCCCAGCTGAACCCTACGAAGCGTCTGGAAATGGCTGTGGCTATGCTGCGGCGGGAACTGGAGATTCTGAAGCTGGAATCCGAGATTCAGGACAAGACCCGGGCCAATATGGACCAGAACCAGCGGGATTACTATCTGCGGGAGCAGATGCGAGCCATCCGGGAGGAGCTGGGCGAGGAGAACGAAGATGCCGAGCTGGATGAGGATATCGCCAAAATCAAAAAGCTGCATCTGGCGGCGGAGCAGGAAAAGAAACTCATCAAGGACGCGGAGAAGCTGAAAAAGCAGCCCTTCGGCTCCTCTGAGGCCTCTGTCCTGCGCAATTATCTGGATACGGTGCTGGATCTTCCATGGAATGTGAAGACCAGGGAGCGTCTGGACGTAGCCGCTGCCCGGAAGGTTCTGGATAAGGATCATTTCGGCATGGAGAAGGTCAAGGAGCGAATCCTGGAATCCATGGCCGTTAAGCAGATGGCTCCGGAAACCCAGCACCAGATCCTGTGTCTGGTGGGCCCTCCCGGTGTGGGCAAGACTTCCATTGCCTATTCCATCGCCAGAAGCCTGAACAGAAAGATGGTCCGCATCTCTCTGGGCGGCGTCCATGATGAGGCCGATATCCGGGGCCACCGGAAGACCTATGTGGGCGCGATGCCCGGCAGAATCATGACCGCCATGGCCCAGGCCGGAACATCCAATCCGGTAATTCTGCTGGACGAGATTGACAAAATGGGCTCTGACTACCGCGGCGACCCCAGTGCGGCTCTGCTGGAGGTGCTGGACGGCGAGCAGAACGGCACCTACCGGGATCACTATATCGAGATTCCATTTGATCTGTCCGATGTACTGTTCATTACGACTGCAAATACGCTCGACACAGTCCCCAGACCTTTGCTGGACCGCATGGAGATCATTGAACTGAGCTCCTACTCCGACGAGGAGAAGCTCATGATCGCCAAGGACCATCTGATCCCGAAACAGCTGAAGAAACATGGGCTGAAGAAGTCCCAGCTGAAGATCACTGATGACGCCATCCGGGAGATCATCTGCTGCTATACCCGGGAGTCTGGCGTTCGGAATCTGGAACGGGAGATCGGGGCTATTTGCAGGAAGGCGGATATGCAGCTGCTCTCCCAGGAGGAGCAAAAAAAGATAACCGTTACCGGCGGCAATCTGGAACAGTTCCTGGGTATCCGCAAGTTCCTTCCGGACCGCCTGCCCGGCAGCGATCAGGTGGGGTTGGTTACAGGCCTGGCATGGACAAGCGTCGGCGGCGAGACTCTGGAAGTAGAAGTCAACGTTATGGATGGCTCCGGCAAGCTGGAGCTTACCGGAAATCTGGGCGATGTTATGAAGGAATCCGCTCACGCGGCCCTGAGTTATATCCGGGCCAACGCCCAGAAGCTGGGTGTTCCAACGGACTTTTATAAAACCAAAGACATCCATGTTCACTTCCCCGAGGGCGCGGTTCCCAAGGACGGCCCCAGTGCCGGTGTAACGGTCTGCACGGCTATTGTTTCCGCGTTGACCAATACCACCGTCCGCCGTGACGTTGCCATGACCGGCGAGATTTCTCTGCGCGGCAGAGTCCTGGCCATCGGCGGACTGAAAGAAAAAACCATGGCGGCGCTGCGTCACGGCATCCGTACGGTCATCATCCCCAAGGACAATGAGCGTGATCTGGAGGAGATCGACCAGACCGTTCGCAAGCAGTTGAATTTCATCAGCGCTTCTACGGTGGATACGGTGCTGAATGCGGCCCTGAATCGGACCACGGAGATGACACCCACCATTCTGGGCAGTCTGCCGGAGGATGTCTCCGCCAAGGCCAGACGGCCGGAACTGCAGCAGTGAGGAGGCGGCCATGAATTTTCAGAATGTTGAATTCCTGATCTCCGCCGCCTCGCCCAGGGATTTCCCGGGAAAACGTCTGCCGGAGATTGCCTTCGCGGGTAAGTCCAATGTAGGCAAGTCCTCGGTTATCAACCGTCTTTTGCAGCGCAAAAGCATGGCGAAGGTAGGGGATAAGCCGGGAAAAACCGTCCATGTGAATTACTTTCTCCTGGACAAAGCCTGTTACCTGGTGGACCTGCCAGGCTACGGCTTTGCCAAGGTGCCCCAGGCGGAAAAGGATCGCTGGGCCAGGCTCATGGAGGACTACTTTTCGGCAAACCGCATCACGCTGGGTGTGCTCATCGTAGATTACCGCCATCCGCCTACAAATAACGATATCACCATGGCAAAGTGGTTTCTGGATTCCGGTTGCCCCTTTGTGGTGCTTGCCAACAAGAAGGACAAGCTGAAAAAGAGTGAGCTGGAACCGAACCTTGCCGCCATCCGCGCCGACCTGGAGCTGCCGGAGAGCTGCCCCGTGATTCCCTTCTCCGCCGAGAAGGGCGACGGCAGGGATGAGCTGGTAAAGTGTATTCTGAACGCCGTAAAGGCATAAAAGATACCCCCTGTAATAAAATTTCTGTAGGGGCGGCAACCTGCCGCCCGCTATCTTGCGGAATTACGCGTTTATTTAAGCGCCCTGTTCCGAAAGCCAGCGGGCGGCTGGTAGCCGCCCCTACGATTTTTTATATTACAGCGGGTTCGTTTTTTGTACCGGTTTACCGAATAAAATGCGTTGCTACCCGGGGTTCCTTTTCGGGAAGACCATAGGCCTCCTTCCCCAGAGCGATGCTCTTCATGAGAAACACCATGTTTCTGGCCAATGCCCGCATGGTCTGTTTGCCCTCCTCGTCCTGCTCGGCTTCACCGGGAAGACGGCCGTGGATGCTGTTCCAGTATTGGCTGGAGGCAACGGGCATGCCGGAAATGGTAAAGTACTTATTCAGCTCATCAAAGGTGGCCGAGCAGCCGCCCCGGCGGGCACAGACAACACTGGCGCCAACCTTCATGGCCAGATCACAATGGCTGCTATAGAACAGCCGATCCAGAAAGGAGATCAGATTGCCGTTGGCGGAGGCGTAGTATACCGGACTTGCCACCACAACGCCGTCAGCTTTGGCAAGCAACGGTGCCGCTTCATTTACGGCGTCATCGAAAACGCATTTGCCAAGTGTTCCGCATTTCCCGCAGGCGATGCAGCCCCGGATGGCCTTGGAGCCTACGTTCAGTTCCGTGATTTCGATGCTTTCCTGTGCGAAAATCTGCTTCATTTCCTTCAGAGCTACGGCGGTGTTGCCGTTTTCGCGGGGGCTTCCGTTGATTATCAATACGTTCATAATGCATCCTCCTTGTTTGTTACAGCAGCGGGGCAATAACCTTGGCAAGATAACCGGTCAGCTTCACTGTGAAGGGTTCCCGCCGTATGGTTTCCCGGGTGACCATACGGCATTTTCTCATTGTATTCTGAAAATCCTGACGGATGTCTTCCAGACAGTCCACATCCTTGAGATAGGCGGCGCATTCAAAATGGTGATAGAGGCTCCGGTAGTCCAGATTGATGGTACCCACCACGGCCTCCCGCTGGTCACTGAGGAAGACCTTGGCATGGACAAATCCGGGGGCGTATTCGTAGATTTTCACGCCGGAGGACAGGAGTGCCTTGTAGTGGGTCTTTGCCAGAGCATAGGGAATCTTTTTGTCAGGAATTCCGGGAAGAATGATCCGCACATCCACCCCCCGCTGGGCGGTGAACTTTAAAGCCGATTCCATTTCGCCGTCCAGAATCAGATAGGGGGTCATGATGAAAACGTAGTCGTTTGCTCTGTTCAGAATGTCGATATAGACCATTTCGCCAATCTTTTCCTTGTCCAGGGGGCAGTCCCCATAGGGAATCACATACCCTTTCGCGGAAACCGGCGCAGACTCGGCGGGAGAAAGATCTTCCGGGAATTGGGCTTCTTTTTCGTCCACGTTCCACATTTGCCAGAACATCAGACTGAAGCTCTCCACGGCGTCTCCCTCCAGCATAATGGCCGTGTCCTTCCAGTGGCCGAAACGGTTCACATGGTTGATATATTCATCTGCCAGGTTGACGCCGCCGGTAAAAGCGACCTTGCCGTCAATGACCAGGATCTTCCGGTGATCCCGGTAGTTGTAGTGGGAAGAGACGATAGGGGAGATGGGGCAGAACATCTTGCAGCGGATGCCAAGGGCCTCCATTTTCTGGGGATAGCCTTCCGGTAGGGTGGTGAGCTCGCAGGTGCCATCATACAGCAGCCGCACATCCACACCCTGTCTGACCTTCCGTTCCAAAATCTCCAGCACCTTGCCCCACATGAGGCCCTCCCGGAGGATGAAGTATTCCAGGTAGATATAGTGCTTCGCCTTTTCCAGCTCCAGGAGCATCCGCGCCCATTTGTCCTCTCCCTGGGGAAAATAGGTGACCCGCGTGTTGGTATAGACAGGATAATTGCCGCAGGAATGGATGTACCTGGCCAAGCCTGCCGCACCGGGATCCTCCTGCCGCAGATCGTCCAGAACGCTCTGCTTCTGCCGGATCAGGTGATGGGAAAGGACCTCGCTGCGGTCAACCAGGGCCTGCAGGGTCCTACGGCCCCATTCGCTCTGGGTCCAGACATATAGCGCACAGCCGAAGACCGGCAGGACATCGATAATGACAAGCCAGGTGATTTTGGCGGAGGGGTCCATAGAACTGTTTACCAGAATCAGCATGATTGCCACGGTAAACAGTGTGCTTCCGCCCAAAAAGAGGGGCACATTGTCCTCAAACCAGAAATACAGTCCGAACAGGATATATGCCTGCAGCAGCAGGGAAACGATCAGCAGGGTTTTCCGATTGAAGATAATGCGTATCAGGCTCTTTCTGCTTTTATTCAAGAGCTGCCTGCCGTTCTGCTTTATTTCGTTACGATCCATAGACAGTCTCCTTTTGCTTGTTTTTCTCCATTATAATCCCTTTGCCTGAACAAATCAATGGAAATATGGCCGGACACGCTTTTAAGATTTCCTTATTATGCCTTCAGAAGGTTTGCTTTTGGAAGGGGGCTATGCTATAATGCATTCAGGCATCCATCTTTTACCGAAAGGAACACAGTATGATCATCGGCATTTTTACGGATACTTTTTATCCGGAGGTCAACGGCGTGGCAACCTCCTGCCTGAATCTCTATCAGGAACTGCAGCGACGGGGACATACGGTCCATGTCTATGCTCCCAAATGCAAGGGCTGGGAGGAGTTCCAGAGCGACACCGTCCATTATCTGGAATCGAAACAGTTCATCCTCCTGAAGGACCGCAATGTGGCGCTGCCCGGCATGGGCACCATCCGGCAGGCGCTGGATATGCATTTTGATGTGGTACATACCAACAGTGAATTTATTGTTGGCTTTCTGGGCACCTATATTGCCAGACACACGGGCTGTATACGGATCCACACCTACCACACCGTGTGGGAGGACTACACATACTACATTACCCACGGCATAGGGGACAACACGGCCAAAAATTTTGCCAAGCGCTACAGTGAATGGTGGTGCGACCGGTTCGACCGGGTCATCGTTCCCACGGCCAAGACGGAGAATCTGCTGCGGCAGTACGGTGTAGAAACCCCTATTGATATCATTCCAAGCGGTATGGACCTGCGGCGTTTTGCTCCGGAAAAGCACTCCACCGAGGAAAGAGCCGCCACCCGGGCGGAATGCGGCATTCCGGAGGGAAAACGGGTGCTCCTGAACATCGGCCGGCTGGCCAAGGAAAAGAATCTGGAAAAGATTCTGCGGGTTTTCCCGGAATTGCACAGACGGCTTCCGGATGTGCAGCTGGTGATCATTGGAGAGGGCCCCCTGAAGCAAACGCTGCAGGAACAGGCAGAGACCTTGGGCGTGGCGGACAGCGTGTCTATCGTGGGCGCCAAGCCCTGGGAGAAAATCGACCGGTACTATGCCATCGGCGATGTGTTTGTCAGCGCTTCCCATTCCGAGACCCAGGGGCTTACCTATATTGAGGCCGCCGCCTCAGGGCTGTGTGTCTGCGCGGTGGACGATCCCTGCCTGCTGGGTGTCTTCAGGGACGGCGTCAGCGCGGTGCTGTCCGGGGACAGCGACGAGCAGCTGCTGGAAAGCCTGATGCTGTCCTTCAGCCCGGTAGGCGGCCGTATTCGCCGCAACGCTGTGGAGGCTGCCAGACCTTACAGCACGGAACAGTTCGCCCAGCGTGTGGAGTGCTGCTACATGACCGCTCTGTCCGAGAGGCGGAGAGGGCTGGAAGCAGTCGTTTTATAAAGGATGGCCCTGAAACGCCGCCAGCGCTTCAGGGCCATTTCCTATCCATTGGTTTTCAGCACATTGTCAAAGGCACCCTTGATGAATGTATACCGGTGCTCCGGCCGGCCACGCCCCACGCCTTGGGGAACGGGCAGGGGCTTTACAAGGCCCAGGGTATAGAGCCGCTGGAGGATCCTGCGGGCGCTGCGCAGAGTGACGCCCAGCAGGGAAGAGATTTCGGCGGCGGTCAGAATGGTCTCCGGCTTGTTCCGGTACAGGCCCACAAGCCGCAGGAAGTTTGTATTGTCGATGCCCAAACGGTGGGCGAACTGGGCAGAATTCCCGTCCTGATAGCTGTAGCGGACGGCCTGAGCCCGGCTCAGGGGCCCGGTCAGCACTTCCGGCTCGCCGCTGACCAGAAATCCCTCGTTGAGGCCATAGCGGGTGCTTTCCAGCAGGGCACGCTCGGCATGATACTGGCTGGTTTGCTCGCTGGGATGGATGCCGAAGCCTGCGGAGAAGGGAAAGGGCAATTCCTTGCGCAGAATGCCCATGAGTTTTTGCAGGTTCAGCGCCCGACATTCCTCACTGGGCAGGGTGGCATGGGCGGTGAAACGGTCAAAGCCGTGGTCAATGCGGAAGGAAAGAGCATGTTCCTTTCGGAAATCCACCAGAAATTTGTAGAGGGTGGCTGTCCGATATTCCCGCTCCTGCTCGGAAAGACTATCTTCCCCGGGCAGATGAATGATGGCGGTAACCACGCTGCTGTCGTGCAGGCTTTTCAGCCGTTCCCGGTTGACCGCCTCCGTGATCGCGCCGCGGACCATCTGTTCCGTAGGATTGACCGGTTCATAGGGGATGCCCAGCTTTTCCCATTGCTGCAGATTATTGATGCTGCGGCTGACCACATAGTCGATTTTTCCGGCCTGCCACAGTTCATTTCCCCGCTGGGTGATGTGCGCGTAGTCATAGGTGTCTGCCTCAAAGAAATAGGGCAGCTGGTCCGGAGGCAGATAATCCTGAATGTTCAGGTAGCTGTTCTGCGGTGTCAGAAAGTCCAGGTACAACCGGTTCAACGGTACATCCGGATGCCGCAGGTGAAACTGCAGGAGAATGCTCAAAACATCCGCGATGCCGAAAACGGTAAAGAGGCAAGGAATGGGGCAATCCGGGTAATTCTGGTGCATATAATGGTAACCGAGCTCACCAGAGAAAAGAATAATGTCGCATTCCGCCTTGCAGTCGGCGTAGATGCCGTCGATATCTGCCAGACTGTCGTAGGTATAGGAGCGGAAGGAACAGTCAAAGTCATGGTCCGTAATGACCTTTTGAATGGTTTCCTGGAAACGAAATGGGCTTACGATGGCAACAGTAATCATAGGCAATGCTCCTTTGCGGGGGGAGGGATTTTACCAGTATAGCACGAATACAACAGCCCTGCAAATTATTTTTAGGAGAGCTGTACAGCAAAACTTCTGCCGTATAATTTTTACATAACGTTACCTGCTCGCAAAATTATGTGAACTATTTGACAAAACTCCATCCTTTTTGTAAAATATGGGCAAAAACAGTGATTAGGAGTTTGACTTTGAGCAGAAACAGGATATTTTGCTTTTTTACGGCGCTGCTGTGCGCCCTGAGTTTCGCACCCAGGGCGTGTGCCGAGCCGGCGGAGCCGGAGCTTGCCTCAGAGGCGGCTATCCTTATGGATGCCTCTACGGGGCAGATCCTCTACGCAAAAAATGCCTGGGAGCGGCTGTATCCCGCCAGCATCACCAAGGTACTGACGGGGCTGCTGGCCCTGGAAAATCTGGAAAGCACGGATACGCTGACAGTCTCCCAGACGGCTGTCAGTCAGGTGCCCCGGACCTCTTCACATATTTCCCTTCAGCCCGGAGAGACGCTGACCGTAGCGGACGCAATGTACGCCCTCGCCATCAGTTCCGCCAATGACGCGGCGGTGACTTTGGCGGAAGGCGTCTCCGGAAGTGTAGAGGCATTTTCCACGCTGATGAACGAAAAGGCTCGGGAATGCGGCGCGCTGAATTCCAATTTTGTGAACCCCAGCGGTCTACCCTCCCAGCAGCACTATACCACTGCTTATGATATGGCGAAGATTGCGGCGAAAGCTCTGGAAAACCCGGATTTTCTCCTGTATTTCGGCAGCGGGGCCTATGAAATGCCAGCGACAAATCTTTCTCAGGCCCGTTCCCTCATATCGAAAAACCAAATGACAGACGGTACCCGCACCTGCCCGGGACTGCTGTTCAGTAAGACCGGCTGGACCACCAGCGCCCAAGGGACTCTGGTTACGGCGGCAAGACAGTCCGGCGTAACACTGATTGCGGTAACGCTTAAATCCCCCATGCTGGAGGACAAGTATCAGGATACCCAGGCGCTGCTGGAGTATGGCTTTGCGAATTACAGGACTTTCCGCGTTGAGGAGGACTTTGTCCTGACGCAGCTGGAGGCCCAGGGACTGGACCGGACGGCAGAGCTGACGGATTTTGAACCGTTTACCATTCTGATTCCCCAGGATACCCAGGAAGTGCGGGTGATTGTCCCCGGCGGCGTAGACCCGGATTCCGGCGTGACAACTTTGCCGATCTCCGTTGCGGCGCTCCGGGAAGACGGCAGTGAGACCATAATAAGGGATGACTTGCTGCCTCTTATTTATGCGGAAGAAGCGTCGGCTCAGGCGTTCGCTCCGGTGCAGAGCGATGCCGCTGTCAGCGCGGGAATTCATTTCCAACCCTGGTCGCTGGTGTTTGGGGCCCTGCTCCTCGGCGCCGTGGAATGGATCCTTCGAAAAAGACGTCAGAACTGATTTATGCGATTGGAAACTATGGAAAGGGTGATCCTCCGCAGGGGATGGTGTGCGGGCCGTTCCCTGCGGAGAAAGCCGGCAGGTGTATATGCGTTTCGGGCTGTTTGGGACGTTCCTTCCGTTAAAAGAAAAAAGTCAAAAATAGGGATTGACATTTCTGCGCATCTATGCTAATATACCCAAGCTGTCGGGGACAGCAAGTAAATATCCGGGTGTGGCGAAGTTTGGTATCGCGCTTGAATGGGGTTCAAGAGGCCGCTGGTTCGAATCCAGTCACTCGGACCAGAGGATCGTTGAGAAACGGTCCTCTTTTTTTTACAAACAGTGGATTCGAACCCACTCAAATGCGAAATGCCAGTGGCATTCCGCGCCTCATCGGCTGGACGGTGAGGCCACCGCAGTGTCCTGAAATCCAGCGAATCGAACCAGGGAATCGTTAAAAAACGATCCCCTTTTTGTATATGGGGGAAATAAGTATGTCTATTGTTACGTTTTACTGTACCGATCCCCGAAACGCGCCGAAAACCACCCAGGGTGCCCATCTGGGCGGGAACGCCATTCTGCTGTGGCAGGACCGGCTGCTTCTGGAGCGCCGTGTGGATGCGGATGTATGGGGCCTCATCGGCGGCGGCGCGAAGAAGTGGGAGACGGGCCGTCAGGCCGTGGCCCGGGAAGTGTATGAAGAACTGGGGCTGCGGATTCCTGCCGCGGGTTTCACAAAGCTCTCCGTCTATGATAATCCCGGCAGGATCGCGGCATACCGGGACGGCAGTGTCTGGCGGATGGTCATCGCACTGTATGGCTATGTGTTTTCGCAGAAGCCGGAGTTGCGCGTCAGCCGGGAATCCCGAGAGCTGCGTTTTTTTACCCGGGAGGAGGTTCGAACATTGAACCTTGCTGTGACGCACCGGGACATTATTGAGGACTGGTTTTTGAATATGTCCCAAAAGGACTGGCCGGAGACAGGTTTTTAATGGAATATTATGGTGAAAATATACAGAAATACAAATTATGCTTGTATATTCTATGGATTTGTGATAGAATGCATACTGACGGCGCAGTATCCTAGTCAGAGATACCGTTTTCCAGGAAGGGCCTAAAAATCCTTTGAAGGGCACATCGGTGAAGTCCCTGGTGTCTGCTTTTTACGCCCAGTTTGGGGTGGATGCTGGGGGTTAAGGATTCCGGGCGCGTTCCAATGGCATGGAACATACGACCCGTTTTCCGTGGAGACCCGGTCTTGTGCGACGACGAAGAGAACCTCTCGGAGGCCCGCTCGCGTACGAACCGGGATTAGAACCTGCAAGGCAGTGCACAGAATCGTGTTGCTGCGTGCAGCGTAGCCTGCCTTGAGTGAATATGCGGGGAAAGAGGAACAGGCGGCTGTCCGCTATGGCCATAGCGGATGCCGATATCGCTTCTGGAAACCATATTTGCAAAAGAGGCTAAGACTACGGTGTTCTCTGCTGTGGAAATCACCTAGGCTGTCGTAATTGGGCAGGCGGGGGATTGCGGTACGGACTAAGTGGCAATCGGGTATATATGCTGGCGACACATATGCGGCGGGATGAAACGGAAACGGCCTGAACGGCAACGGCAGGTTCCCGCCGGGGAAAACAAACCCGACCTAAGCCGTAAGATTTATCCCGCCTGCTGCCGTCATTTTTATTTGATTTTTTGAGGAGATATTCCTGTGTCAAAACCTGACCCTGACAGTAGCAAACGCCAGCAGCGCGCGGCAGCGCGCTGGGCGCTGACAATTTTTCTGGTGACCATCGTGGTTTCCGCCACGATCAGCTTTGCTTCCGGTGAAGTAATGGCCCGCAGCTCCATGGCAGTGGCATTTTTGATTCTGCTGATTATTGTGGCTGTGGGTATTCTTTTTGATATTGTGGGCGTGGCCGTCACCTCGGCGGACGAGAAGCCTTTCCATTCCATGGCGTCCCGCCGGGTTCCCGGGGCAAAGGAGGCTATCCGGCTTCTGCGCAATGCGGGAAGGGTCAGTTCTATCTGCAATGATGTGATTGGCGATATCTGCGGCGTCGTCTCCGGCGCGGCCTCCGCCACCATCGCGGCCAGAGCCCTGACCTACATTGACTTTTCCTGGCCCCAGGCGGTGAGCCTGGGTATGTCCGCACTGGTCGCTGGCCTGACCGTAGGCGGCAAAGCCGTGGGCAAAACCGTGGCTATCCGCTCCTGTACGGAAATCGTATTTCTGGTAGGCAAGATCATTGCCTCTTTGGATCGCTTCAAAGCAGGGTTCTGCAGAAAAGAAAAAAATAAAGGATGATTATGTAGTGGGAATTTTGCGGGATGTTCATACCCGGGAAGATTTGCTGAAGCTTTCAGAGCCTCAGCGGGCTTGCCTGTGCCGGGAGATCCGGGAATTTCTAATTGAAAATGTTTCCAAAACCGGCGGGCATCTGGCCGGGAATCTGGGCGTTGTAGAGCTTTCCGTAGCGATTGAAACGGTTTATGATACGCGAACCGACCGCCTGGTCTTTGACGTGGGGCATCAGTCCTACGTCCATAAGATTCTGACAGGCCGTCAGGAGACGTTTTCCGGTCTGCGGCAGTTCGGCGGTATTTCCGGCTTCCCGAAGCCGGCTGAGAGCGTGACAGATGCCTTTGTGGCAGGTCACGCTTCCAGTTCCGTTTCCATCGCCCTGGGCATGGCCCGGGCCAGAAGTCTGCTGGGGGAGAACTACGATGTGGTCGCCCTGGTGGGCGACGGCGCCGCCACCGGCGGCATGATTTACGAGGCGTTGAATGATCTGGCAGTCAGCAAGGAACCCATGGTGGTGATCCTGAACGATAATGAGATGTCCATCAGCCGCAGCAACGGCGGCCTGTCCCGGCATCTTTCCAAGGTTCGAAGCAGCCAGAATTATCTGCACGCTAAGCGTTATTACCGGACTGTTCTGAAAAAGATACCCGGTGGTACAGCTATTTACAAGGCTTCCAGCCGCCTGAAAAACCGACTGAAGCAAGTGCTTATGCCGGGAAATATGTTCGAAAACATGGGCATTACGTATTTGGGCCCCGCTGATGGCCACGATCTGCCGGGTATTACGGCCTTGCTGGCCGCCGCGAAAGAAATGCGGGAACCTGTCCTGGTCCACGTAATCACCAGAAAAGGCTGCGGCTATCCTCCCGCGGAGGAGGATCCTACCCGGTTCCACGGCATTGGAAAATTTGACCCCGTTACCGGCAAAAGCCTGGGGATCAAAGCCGCCAGCTTTTCCGATTCTTTTGGCCAGACCATGGTTGATCTGGCTGCCCAGGACAGACGGGTTTGCGCCATTACGGCGGCTATGTCTGCCGGTACGGGGCTGACAGAGTTTGCCTATCGGTATCCGGAGCGGACCTTTGATGTCGGCATTGCGGAAGAGCACGCGGTGTCCATGGCCGGCGGCCTTGCCAAACAGGGCATGGTTCCGGTGGTGGCGCTGTATTCCACGTTTTTACAGCGGTCTTACGATCAGATCATGCAGGACGTGGCCATGCTCCATCTGCATGTGGTGTTCGCCATCGACCGGGCAGGTCTGGTAGGTGACGATGGACCGACCCACCACGGCGTGTTTGATGTGGGCTTCCTGCGTCAGATGCCCGGGATGCTTCTGCTGGCTCCCGCAAGTCTCTCCGAGCAGCAGCGGATGCTGTGCTGGGCGGTGGAAAAGTACAATGGCCCTGTGGCTGTGCGCTATCCCAGAGGCGGCCAGGGAGAATATACGGATTGCGCCTGGAATGACGACGTACCCGGGCTTTGCGTTCACCGGCAAGGGGACGATGTGCTCCTTGTGACCTATGGAACGCTGGTAAATAACCTGCTGACTGCCGCCGAGATGCTCGAAAAAGAGGGCATCCATGCGGGCGTTCTTCGGCTGATGAATTTGGCGCAGTTTCCCACAGAAGCCATTCTGGCTCAGGGCAGCTGTCCTGTGGTTATCATAGAAGAGGCGTGCAGCGGCAGCGGCATTCGGGAGGCTCTGGCCTGGCAGCTCCGGGCAGCGGAGCCGGAGCGCCCGGTGTACGGCATCGATCTGGGGCCGGATTTTGTGCCTCACGGCAGTCAGGAAAAGCTCTATAGACTGTGCGGCCTGGACAGCGGCGCGATTGCGGAATTTGTAAGAGGGGTGATCCCAAGATGAAGGTGAAAAAGAGACTGGATGTGCTCCTGACAGAGCAGGGATATGCGGAAAACCGCACCAAGGCGCAGGCCATCATTATGAGCGGCATTGTATATGTGGACGGCCAAAAGGCGGACAAGCCCGGCACGTCCTACGAAGAGACCGTGGCCATTGAGGTCCGGGGGGCGGCGTGCCCCTATGTGAGCCGGGGCGGATTGAAGCTGGAGAAGGCTCTGCGGGATTTTGGGGTCAAACCGGAGGGCTTCGTGTGCAGCGACTCCGGCGCTTCTACCGGCGGTTTTACAGACTGCCTGCTGCAGCAGGGAGCGAAAAAGGTCTTTGCCATTGATGTGGGTTATGGGCAGCTGGATTGGAAAATCCGTTCGGACCCCAGAGTTGTGGTTATGGAAAAGACCAATATTCGTTATGTGACGCCCGAGCAGCTGGGGGAGCCATTGGATCTGTCGGTGGTGGATGTGAGCTTCATCTCGCTGAAAATCGTTCTGCCCGCCATTCAGAAGCTCCTGAAGCAAACGGGGCAGGTGCTCTGCCTGATCAAGCCCCAGTTTGAGGCCGGGCGGGACAAGGTCGGCAAGAAGGGCGTTGTCCGGGAGAAGAGCACCCACAAAGAGGTATTGGATGATTTTGTGGTGCTGGCGGATTCTCTCGGATTCAAAATTCTGGGCCTGACTTTTTCACCGGTAAAAGGCCCTGAGGGCAATATTGAATTTTTGGGTCACCTGAGCCTGAATGACGTAACGGGCATTCGCCCGGATACCGCACTGGTGGTAGAACAGGCGCATGCCGCTCTGGATAAAGGAGCGGAAGTATGAAAAATGTGATCCTGACCCCCAACCCGTATCGGGATCGGAATTTTTCCACAGTCCGCAGCGCCATGCAGATTCTGAAAGATTCCGGTATGCGGGTGAGCCTTTGCCTGCCCTTTGAGGTAGACCGCGGCTTTGAGCTGCCCAAGGACCTCCGTTTTTCCAGGCTGGACCGGGAACTGCCCAACGCGGACGCGATCGTATGCTTCGGCGGAGACGGGACCATCCTCCATACGGCTAAGGCGGCGACCCGGCGGAATATTCCCATTCTGGGTGTAAACATCGGCACGATGGGCTTTCTGGCAGAGCTGGAGAGTTCGGAGATCGCCAGCCTTTCCCAACTTGCTTCCGGAGCCTATAAACTGGATCCCAGAATGATGCTGGATGTGACCATCCAACGGGATCGGGATATTATTTTTCACGACATCTGTCTGAATGATGTGGCAATCACAAAGGGTGCTGTGGCCCGGATCATATACCTCAGCGTGGAATGCGACGGCGTTCAGGCACTGAGCTGTGGCAGCGATGGAATCATTGTCTCCACACCCAGCGGCTCTACGGCCTATAATCTCTCCGCCGGAGGGCCCATTGTGGAGCCGGACGCGAGGAATATGATCATCACCCCAATTTGCGCCCATGATATGGTCAGCCGCTGCATTGTCACCTCCGATCGTCGGGTGATTACGGTGCGCATGACCCAGAATGCCAGAAGAAATGCCTTTGTCTCCGTGGACGGCGGCAAGGCGGTGCGCTTGAATCTTGGGGATACGGTGACTATTCGCCGCTCAAAGCTGGAAACCAAGCTTATCAAACTCAATGACCGCAGCTTTTACGATGTGGTCAACGCCAAATTTCAGGGAAAGTGAGGCGCTCATATGAAATCTCAGAGACAGGCTAAAATCGTGGAGATCATCTCCAATACGGACGTGGAGACCCAGGAACAGCTTTTGCAGGCGTTGGTAGAGGCGGGCTTTAACAGCACGCAGGCTACTATTTCCCGGGACATCAAAGAAATGCGGATCGTTAAGGAGCTGACGAGCCTCGGGACCTATCGCTACAGTGTGCCGGAAAAGGATGCCGCGCCGACGCTTTCCGACCGGCTGAACAATATTTTCCGGGAGTGTCTGGTCAGCGTGGACTATGCCGAAAACCTGGTCGTGATCCACACCTTGCCCGGCATGGCAAATGCCGCTGCTTCCGCTCTGGACGCCATGCGCAGCAGCGCGGTTCTGGGCACACTGGCAGGGGACGACACTGTGGTGATCGTTATGAGGGAAGGCCATGCTGCCGCCGCTTTCACCGGCGAGATCAAATCTGTGATCCGTAAATAAGGAGCGTGTGCGCGTTGCTGAGCCTTTTGCATATTGAAAACATTGCGGTGATTGAGCAGGCAGATATCTCCTTTGACAAGGGCTTTAATGTGCTCACCGGTGAGACCGGTGCAGGTAAATCCATCGTCATTGATGCCATTTCTGCCATTCTGGGCCAGCGAGCTTATCGGGATATGATCCGTACAGGGGCGAATAAAGCCTCCGTCCGGGCGGTATTCACCCGGGTGCCGATGCTTTCCTGGTTTGCCGAAAACGGTGTGGAATACGATGAAGAGACCGTAATCCAGCGGGATATTTTCATGGACGGGAAGAATGTATGCCGTGTGAATGGTGCCCTTGTGACGGTTGCCATTTTGCATAAGCTGGGTGTGCAGCTCATCAACATCCATGGTCAGCACGACTCTGCCACTTTATTTGACGAGGAAAATCATCTGCGTTTTCTGGATGCCTTTGCGGACAATGGAGATTTGCGGGCGGACTATCAGGAAAAGTTTGCCGCTGTCAGCGCCCTTCGCCGGGAGATCGACCGCATGACCATGGACGAGGGTGAGAAGCTGCGCCGCATGGAGACGCTGAAGTACCAGGTTGCTGAGATAGAGAAGGCAGATCTGAAAAGCGGGGAGGATGAGGAGCTGGAGCAGCGCAGAAAGCTGCTGCAGAACTCTGAGAAACTCTCTCAGGGCCTGGAAGAGGCTACGGAGGCCCTTTTGGGCGGAGACGAGAATGACGGTGCCGCCGCGCTGCTTGCGCAAGCTGCCTATTCACTTTCCAGAATCGCCCGATACAGCGATGATTATACGGCCTTTCAGGAGCGTCTGACGGATCTGAAATACCAGGTTCAGGATATTGCGGACGAGGTCCGGGATTCTCTGGATGAGCTCTGCTATTCTGCCGATGAGCTGGAGCGGATCGAATCACGGCTGGACGTTATCCATCGGCTGCGCCGGAAATATGGCGCGGACTGTGATGAGATTCTAGCTTATCTTGACAAAGCGCAAAAAGAGCTGGACGAGATTGAGTTTGCGGACGACCGGGTGGAGCAGCTGAAAAAGAAGCTGGCCAAACAGGAAAAGGAAGCCTGGGATGCGGCGCTGCTTCTGCGGAAGAACCGGCAGGAGCAGGGGAAGATTCTGGCGGATAAGATTCTTTCTGAGCTGGCGCAGCTGGATATGCCGCGGGTGCAGTTCCAGTGCCGTTTCCGGGAAACAGAGCTTGGAGCTGAGGGCGCCGATGGTGTCGCTTTTTATCTCTCCGCCAATGCCGGTGAGGATCTGAAGCCTCTGAGTAAGGTGGCTTCCGGCGGTGAGTTGGCCAGAATCATGCTGTCCATGAAAAATGTGCTTGCGGAAAAGGACGCTGTGGACACCCTGATTTTTGACGAGGTGGATACCGGCGTTTCCGGGCGAGCGGCGCAGCGCATTGCCGAGAAGCTGCGTTCTCTTGCAAAACATAAGCAGGTGCTCTGTGTGACCCATCTGCCGCAGCTGGCGGCGCTGGCTGATACGCATATGCTGATCGCCAAGTCCGAACGGGACGGCAGAACCTTTACGACTGTTACGCCATTGGACAAGCAGGGCCGCGTCAACGAGCTGGCACGAATCATCGGCGGCACCAATATTACGGAAATTACCCGGAAAAGTGCCGAAGAAATGCTCCTGGCCCGAAAAGAAATCGGTTAATTTGCTGCTTGACTTTCAAAAGGCAGTCTGCTAAAATACGTTACAACGCAGCGATGGGAACAAGTACGCAGGGAGTCCCTTCTTTCAGAGAGCCGCCGGAGGGTGCAAGGCGGCAGAAGTCTTTGCGGAACATACCTCCCGGAGCGGCCTTCCTGAAGAAGCAGTAGGGAAGGACGGGTGCGCCCGATACAGCGTCGCCGCCTGCGGGGCGGCATGAGGGAGACCGTCGTGAGGCGTCTCCAAACTGAGGTGGTACCGCGCTTCACAGCGCCCTCTGTCTGTTCATTTCAGGCAGAGGGCGCTTTTTGCAGCTTCTCTGGCTGAATTCGTAAAAATTCACACAGGAAAGGAAAATGAAACATGAAAGTCTATGACGAGCTGGTTGCCCGTGGGCTGATCGCGCAGGTGACCAATGAGGAAGAAATCCGGGAGATGGTGGACAACGGCAAGGCTACCTTCTACATTGGCTTTGATCCCACTGCCGACTCCCTCCATGTGGGCCATTTTATGGCTCTGTGCCTCATGAAGCGGCTGCAGATGGCGGGCAATAAGCCCATTGCCCTGATCGGCGGCGGAACGGCCATGATCGGAGACCCTTCCGGCCGTACCGATATGCGCTCCATGATGACCAAGGAGACCATCGACCATAACTGCGCTTGCTTCAAAAAACAGATGGAGCGGTTCATTGAGTTTGGCGAGGGCAAGGCCCAGATGGTCAACAACGCCGACTGGCTGCTGAACCTGAACTATATTGATTTCATTCGGGACATTGGCGCCTGCTTCTCCGTGAACAATATGCTGCGGGCGGAGTGTTTCAAGCAGCGTATGGAGAAGGGCCTGAGCTTCCTTGAGTTCAACTACATGCCCATGCAGTCCTACGACTTCTACTACCTGTTCCAGCACTACGGCTGCAATATGCAGTTCGGCGGCAACGACCAGTGGAGCAATATGCTGGGCGGCACCGAACTGATCCGCCGGAAACTGGGGAAGGACGCTCACGCCATGACCATCACCCTGCTCCTGAACTCTGAGGGCAAGAAGATGGGCAAGACCGCCAGGGGCGCGGTGTGGCTGGACCCCAACAAGACCAGTCCCTATGAATTCTACCAGTACTGGCGGAACGTGGACGACGCGGACGTAATGAAGTGCATCCGCATGCTGACCTTCCTGCCTCTGGAGCAGATCGATGAGATGGATTCCTGGAAGGATTCCAAGATCAATGAAGCCAAGGAGATCCTGGCCTATGAGCTGACCAAGCTCGTTCACGGCGAGGAAGAGGCCGATAAGGCTCAGGCTGCCGCCAAGGCTCTGTTTACCGGCGGCGGAGATGACGCCAATATCCCCACTACCGAAATCGCTGAAGACCAGCTGACGGAGGGGAAGATTGGCCTGCTGAGCCTGATGGTGGCCTGTAAGCTGGCCACTTCCAACGGCGATGCCCGGAAGAACGTGGCGGGCGGCGGCGTTTCCGTCAATGATGAGAAGATCACCGATGTGAAGTTTGAAGTCACCCGGGAGATGCTCAGGGACGGTGTGAAGCTGCGCAAGGGCAAGAAGGTCTTCCATAAAGCAATCCTGAAGTAAAAAAGGTATTTATGGAGCAGGGGATGAACGATCAGTGGCTTGCGTTTGCCATCCGTATCCAGAGTATCGCGCAGGCGGGTTTGCAATATGGCAAGGATGAATATGACAGAGAACGGTACGAGGCGCTGCGGCAGATCGCCGCGGAAATGGTTTCCATGAAAACGGATATTCCAACGGGCCGGATCCGGAATTTGTTCTGCAATGAGACAGGCTATCAAACGCCGAAGATCGATACCAGAGCGGCCGTATTTCTGGGGGAGAAAATCCTGCTTGTCCATGAGAATAACGGTACCTGGTCTCTGCCGGGAGGATGGTGCGATGTGGACCAGTCCGTGGCTTCCAATGCGATCAAGGAAGTATTGGAGGAAACCGGCTGTGCGGTGACGGCGCAGCGGCTGATCGCTGTGCAGGACTGGCGGAAGCATAATGTGACAAATTATGCCTATGGAGTCATAAAAATTTTTGTCCTTTGCCGGTATGAGGGCGGAGAATTTCAGCGCAACATCGAAACCACGGAGACGGCCCTTTTCGGCGAAGACGAGCTGCCGGAGAACCTGGCCGTGGAGAAATGCACCCGGGAGCAAATCAGAATGTGTTTTGACGCTCTCCGGAACCCTCAGGCACCAACAGTGTTTGATTAAAAACGCGGGGCATGTCAATTTCGGCATGCCCCGCAGTATGTTTTACAAAAGCGCCTGAAGCCTTGCCCGCGTTGCCTCGCTGACGTTGCCCACCGGGAGGCGGCAGTCGCCGCAGTCGTAGCCGATGAACTCCATTGCCGCTTTGACAGGCGCCGGGTTGACTTCCAGGAACAGAGCCTCGATCAGAGGATACAGCCGCAGCTGCAAATCCGCGGCGGTGTCGAAGTCTCCGTCCAGTGCGGCCCGGACCATGGCCCGGGTCAACTCCGGCTCCACATTGGAGACAACAGAGATAACCCCCAGCGCTCCCAGGGCCATCGCTGGCACAGCCAGATCGTCATTACCGCACCAGACAAAGAAATCCGGGGGACAGACCTGCCGAATTTTTGCAATTTTGCGGATATCGGTGCCGGCCTCCTTTACACCCAGAACATTTGGCAATTCCGATAGCTTCCGGTAAAGAGAAACGGGCATATCCAGTCCTGTACGGCCCGGAACGTTGTAGAGGATCAGCGGAATATGTACGCTGTCCGCAATGGAGGCGTAGTGCCTGTAAAGGCCGTCTTCGGTGCCCTTATTGTAGTATGGACTGACCACCAGTAAGGCATCCGCTCCGCAATCCTCCGCTGCCTGACTCAGGGCAACGGCATGGGCCGTATCGTTGGAGCCCGTTCCGGCCATAAAGGCTACGTTTTCCGGGATGGTATCCCGGGAAACACGGAACAGCTCCAGCTTTTCCGCATCAGAAAGCGCGGCGGATTCTCCTGTGGTGCCGCAAATGACCAGAGCGTCTATTCCGGCGTTGAGCTGCCGCCGGATCAGCTGCCGCAGCATAGGCGTGTTGATTTTTTCCTTAAGAAACGGTGTGACCAGAGCCGTACAGGCTCCCGTGAAAATCGGCTTTTTCATAGAATCCCTCCCGTGCAGTCTATGCCCGGGAGCGCTCTTTTGCCTGTTGCAAAATGGGCGAAAATGGGCTATACTATTAAGAACAACATTTCGGAGGAAATACCATTGAAAACCCATGATTTTTACTATGATCTGCCGGAGGAACTGATTGCTCAGACCCCGCTGGAAAAGCGGGATGCTTCGCGGCTCATGACCCTGGACCGGGTGACCGGGGATGTGGAGCACAGGCATTTTTATGATATTATCGACTACTTAAACCCCGGCGATTGCCTTGTCATGAATGATTCCCGTGTCCTGCCTGCCCGGCTTCTGGGCCACCGCCCCACGGGCGGCGCTGTTGAGGTCCTGCTGCTGCGGGATATGGGGGACAAATGCTGGGAGTGCCTGTGCAAGCCCGGCAAGAGGATGCAGCCCGGCAGCGAGGTGATCTTCGGAAACAGCGAACTGACCGCTACGGTGAAGGAAGTTCAGGAGGACGGCAACCGTGTGGTGGAATTCCACTATGAGGGTATCTTCCTGGAGGTGCTGGAGCGTCTGGGCAAAATGCCATTGCCGCCCTATATCAAAGAGGAGCTTCAGGATCAGGAGCGCTATCAGACCGTCTATTCCCGGGAGCTTGGTTCCGCTGCCGCCCCAACCGCCGGCTTGCATATGACCCAGGAGCTTCTGGAGAAGATTCGGGCGAAGGGTGTGAAAACAGCCTTTGTCACACTGCATGTTGGTCTGGGAACTTTCCGTCCCGTAAAAGCGGAGGATGTTCTGGAACACCACATGCACAGCGAGCTTTGCATGATGAACGAGCAGACCGCGAAGCTTCTCAACGAGACGAAGGCCGCGGGTGGGCGCATTGTTTGCGTCGGCACCACCTCCTGCCGGACGCTGGAATCTCTGGTGAATGACGACGGCAGCTTTGAGGCCAAGTCCCGCTGGACGGATATATTCATCTACCCGGGGTATCAGTTCAAGGCTATGGACGCACTGATTACAAACTTCCATTTGCCGGAAAGCACTCTGGTTATGCTGGTCTCAGCCTTTGCCGGAAGGGAGCACGTGCTGAACGCCTACAAAATTGCCGTGGAGAACCGCTATCGGTTCTTCAGCTTTGGGGATGCCATGTATATCGGGGATATTGAGGGAAAGAGGTAATCTATGTTTGAGCTTCTGAAAACCGAGGGAAAAGCCCGGCGGGGTGTGTTTACCTGCGCCCATGGTACGGTGCAGACCCCGGTGTTTATGAATGTGGGAACGCAGGGGGCCATTAAAGGCGCCATCAGCGCCGAGGACCTGAAGAATATCGGCTGCCAGGTGGAACTGAGCAATACCTACCATCTGCATCTGCGGCCTACGGACCAGGTGGTCCGGCAGATGGGGGGGCTGCACAAATTTATGACCTGGGACGGCCCTATCCTGACGGACTCCGGCGGATTCCAGGTATTCAGCCTGGCATCCCTGCGGAAAATCAAGGAGGAGGGCGTCTACTTTGCCTCTCATATTGACGGCCATAAGATTTTTATGGGACCGGAGGAGAGCATGCAGATCCAGTCCAACCTGGGCAGCGACATCTGTATGGCCTTTGACGAGTGCATTGAAAATCCATCTCCCCGGGATTATGTGCAAAAAAGCGTGGACAGAACCTACCGCTGGCTGGTCCGCTGCAAGGCAGAGAATGCCCGTCTGAACAGCCTGCCCGATACAGTGAATCCTCAACAGATGCTCTGGGGCATCAACCAGGGCGGTACCTATGCCGATATTCGTGTGGAGCATATGAAGCGCATTGCGGAGCTGGACCTGCCGGGCTATGCCATCGGCGGCCTGGCGGTAGGGGAGACGGCCCAGGAGATGTATGACATCATCGATGCCGTAGAGCCGTTTATGCCGGCGGACCGGACCCGGTATCTCATGGGTGTGGGTACCCCTACCAATATTATTGAGGCCGTTGCCCGGGGCGTGGACTTCTTTGACTGCGTGATGCCTGCCCGGAACGCCCGGCATGCCCGGCTTTTTACCTGGGAGGGCGCCATCAACCTGAAAAACGCCAAATACCAGCTGGACGACAGTCCCATCGACCCTCAGTGCGGCTGCCCGGTGTGCAGGCGCTATTCCAGAGCTTATATCCGGCATCTGTTCGTGGCGGAGGAGATGTTGGCTATGCGTCTTTGCGTTATGCATAATCTGTATTTTTATAACAATCTTATGCAGCGAATCCGGGATTCTCTGGATGTCGGTTCCTTCGGCGATTTCCGGGCAGAGTATTCGGAAAAGCTGAACAGAAGAATTTGAGCATAAGGAAAACTTAAACTTTTGGAATCTTAAATTTTTGCAATGCCGGTTGAAAAGGCTGGGACTTCATGGTATAATCACGCTGTTACATGAAAGTTTTCCCGTGCCCGGCTGTGGGCGCTGATTGGAAAAGGGAGGCACTATGGGCATCTTTTCCCATGATTATATCGGACCGCGGATGCCGAGGCTGTTTTCGGTCTTTCTGGCGGCGCTGCTGTTGCTGCAGACGGTTCCTTTTTTTGCGGCGGCAGAGAAAGAAGATACAAAAAGTTACGAAACATCCGGCGAGAGCACGGAGGCGGCAGCCGAGACCGCGGGGGCATCCACTGAGAGTACCGAGGAAGCCAGCGAGGACGCCAGCGAGGACGCGGAGGCGTCCGCCGAGCCGGAGGAAACAGTTTCGGCGGAGGAAAGCCATGAGCATTTCTTCCCGGACTATACTCTGGATGAATACGCGGATGTTATGTACGGTACGGGCACCATCAAGGACAACGGCTGCAGTGTCTGCTGTATGGCAGTGGTAGCGACATATCTGACCGGCCACCAGTACTATCCTGACGAGCTGGCCCGCTGGTTCGGCGGCAAAGCCGAAAACAATGTGGATCGTATCCGCCTTATGGCGAAGGAGCTGCAGCTTCCAATGACGGAAGCGGAAAACTACGACAATGTCAAGGAGGCTCTGCGGGAGGGAAAGATCGTCATTCAGCTGATGAATGGACGTTCGCTCTTCACCAAGGCCCAGCATTTCATTCTGCTGAAGGGGTTTAACAAGGACGGCAAGATTGAGGTATACGATCCTTCCACCTATAACCGCAACAGTTGGCGGCTAAAGGATCGCTTTGAGAATGGCTTCGGCACAGACGAGATTTGCTGGGGCTATGACGGCGCATTTATTTTTGACCCCAGTAAGATGCCGGAGGAACCCTTTGTCTACAAGGAACCCGTTCGGGAGTATGTGGAACCCCGTTATGGTTCTCTGAAGCTGACCGACGAGGAGACCAAGCTCCTGGCGAAGCTTATCTATGTGGAAGCCAGAGGGGAGAGCGAGGAAGGGCAGCAGGCCATTGCTGAGGTCGTACTGAACCGTCTGGTGTCCGGTGACTTCGGAAATTCCATCACGAATATGATCAACGATGAAAGCCAGTTTGTGCCCCATCGGCTGATTCTCACGGCAAAGCCCAGTCAGGCCCAGTATGAGGCCATTGACAGGGCATTGTACGGCCCCTATGTTCTGCCGATAGAAGTGACCTTCTATGGTACGGTGCGCACCACGGACAGCAAATGGGGTACCATTGGCGGGCATATCTTCTGCTACCCGTGGCATTATAAAGATTCCCATCCGGATGCCGTTACCAAATGATTCCATGAGCGCCGCGTTTGCGGCGCTCATTTTCTGTCTTGCAATCGCTGCCGTAAGTGTGTAGAATAAAAGAAAAACGAACGGAGAGGTACTATGGAAAACTGGCTCGAAAGCGTCTATTCTGATGGCTCAGCGGAATTTGTTTCAAATCCGACCCCAAAGATTGGGGAAACTGTCACGGTGCGTCTGCGAATGTATGAGGATGCCCCGGTACAGTATGTTTATCTGCGTTCTGTTCCCAATGGCGGAGAACTGAAAGTCCCTATGCATCGGGAAAAAGAAGCGCATGGTCTTGTTTATTGGGCCTGCGAGCTGCCGATTATCGAGAGCCGGACCCAATACCATTTTTATATTGTCTGTGCGGACTGTATTTATTTCTACACGCAGAAGGAGATTACCACCTATCTGCCGGAGCATACCTATGACTTTGTGCTGCTTACAGACTATGTCCAGCCCACTTGGGTGAAGGATGCCGTGTTTTATCAGATTTTCCCGGAGCGCTTCTGCAACGGGGATCCAAGCAACGACGTAAAGACAGGGGAGTACACGCAGGACGGCTATTCCTCCATTCGCATGGAGCACTGGGACGATACGCCGCTGACCTATGAGCAGGGCCATTGCATGGATTTCTACGGCGGTGACCTCCGGGGCATCCGGGGAAAAATTCCGTACCTGAAAGAACTGGGCGTCACCGCGGTATATCTGAACCCGGTTTTCTACGCACCCTCCTGCCACAAATACGACTGCCTGGATTATTTCCATGTGGACCCCCATTTCGGCGGGGATGAAGCGCTGGCGGAGCTGAGCAAAGCGCTCCATGAAAACGACATGAAACTGATTCTGGATATCTCCATCAACCACACCGGCACGGCCCATCGGTGGTTCAATAAGGATGGTATCTATTTCCCCAAAACGGAAGGCGCCTATAATAACCCGGATTCCGTGGAGCGGGGCTACTATTTCTTTAACAAGGACAACCATTACCATGGCTGGTGGGATCTGCCCTCCATGCCGACATTGAACTATACCTCCGATTCCCTGCGGGAAGTCGTATACCGCGGTCCTGACAGTGTCCTGAAAAAATGGTTGAAGCCGCCCTATAACATTGACGGCTGGCGGTTTGACGTGGCTGATGTGTTCGCACGGAACGGGGAGGTGCAGCTTTCTCATGAGTTGTGGCCGGAAATCCGGAAAAGCATCAAACAGGAGAATCCCCAGGCCTATATCCTGGCGGAGGACTGGGGGGACTGCGCCCAGTATTTGCAGGGCGCGGAGTGGGATTCTCCCATGAATTACTATGGGTGCGGCCGGGTCATCCGCTCCTTTTATGGGGAGCCGGATCTGTTCATGTCCAGAATTCCTGAATTAAAGGCTGTGCGCTGCCATATGACGGCGCAGGACCTACAGGCGCGGGTCATGCAGCATCTGGCCAAGCTGCCGTTTGCCCTGTGGGAGACACAGTTCAACCTGTTCGACAGTCATGATACCCCCCGACTGCACAACAATCCGGAGATCTCGCAGGCGGATTTTAAAGGAGCGGCCTGCTTCCAGTTCCTGCTCACGGGTGCCGCCTCCATTTACTATGGGGACGAGGCGGAAATTGACGGCACTATTGATTCCAATGAGGGCTGCCGCTATCCCATGCCCTGGGGGAAGGACTTCCGGGGATGCGCGCATTATCAGCTGTATCATGCCCTGTGCGCGCTCAAAAAGGAACACCCGGCCCTGCGCCTTGGCGGTATGAAGTTCCTGTATGCCCGGGAAGATACCTTTGCCATTGCCCGATTTACGGGGGAAGACGTGATTGTCGGCGTGATCTCCAAGTCTGATACAGCGCAGATCATTCGCCTGCCTCTTGGGGCGGTAGGAGCGGCTGAACCGGCAGGGGAAAAGGACCTGCTGGGAAGCGTTTTGCATTGGCAGCGTGAAGGACTGAACGCAATCGATCTGCATATGGAACCCCACGCCGTCTATCTGTTTTCCTGCAAATTGAAATGATGAAAACGCCTGCCGCATAAGCAGACGATAATACAGGAATTCATAACATGCCGCACTATGGACAGAATTGCCGATAGTGCGGCATAATTTTTGTAAATTGTTTCCAATTGACAGGCAAAGTAGTTAGCTTGCGCTAATTTTATGAGAGAATTTTCTGTACAGAATCAATGCGCTTTGCACAAAAAAATGTCTGAATCTACAATAACGGCCTCTGTTTGTTGCAAAAAAATGTTTATTCTGATATAATGAGCCTGCCTACATCAAAGGAGGAATAAACTATGCTGGATGAATCCTACTACCGGAAGACGGATGAGATCATTGCCCACTACGGCAGAGAGGCCAAGGCATTGATCCCCATCATGCAGGACGTTCAGGCGGAATATCGCTACCTGCCCGGTGAACTCCTCGCCTACATTGCAAAGCAAATCGGAATTACCGAGACAAAAGCTTACAGTGTTGCTACTTTCTACGAAAACTTTTCTTTTGAAGCCAAGGGTAAATATGTCATTAAGGTATGTGACGGCACGGCTTGCCATGTGCGCCACTCTACCCCGGTTCTGGAGGCCCTTTGGAAAGAACTGGGCCTGAGCAAAAAGAAGCACACCACCGATGACATGATGTTTACGGTTGAAACGGTTTCCTGCCTGGGTGCCTGCGGTTTGGCACCTACCATGATGGTCAACGAGCAGGTCTATCCGGCTATGACACCGGAAAAGGCCCTGGCACTGATTGCGGAATTGAGAGGTAAAGGCTGATGATCCAGAATATTGAAGATCTGTCCCGTGAAAGGGAAAAAGCCGTTGCGGAATTGAACGGCTACGATTGCCGCGTGCTGGTTTGCTCCGGTACCGGCTGTATTGCCACCGGTTCTGATAAGATCCACAAGCTGCTGGAAGATCTGATTGCGGATAACCCTGAAATCGATCTGGTCTTTGCGCCCCATGATGACCATGACCGGCCCAATATCGGCGTGAAAAAGACCGGCTGCCAGGGCTTCTGTGAGCTTGGCCCCCTGGTTCGTATCCAGAAGGGCGACAAGATGGTCCAGTACGTGAAGGTCCAGCCGGAGGACTGCAAGGAAATCTATGAAAAGACCATTCTGGGCGGCGATGTGATCGAGCGGCTGCTGTACCATAAGGGTGAAAAGAAGTACGTCGGCCCTGAGGAGATCCCCTTTATTGCCAAGCAGACCCGCATCGTTCTGGAAAACTGCGGCAAGCTGGACGCCGAGTCTCTGGATGAATATCTGGCCTCCGGCGGATTCAAGGCCCTGGAAAAGGCCATGTTCCAGATGGACCGGGATCAGGTCATTGAAGAAATCGACAAGTCCGGACTCCGTGGCCGTGGCGGCGGCGGCTTCCCCGCCGGCAGGAAGTGGAAACAGGTGGCCCGGCAGAAAGACCCCATCCGCTATGTGGTCTGCAACGGTGACGAGGGTGACCCCGGTGCCTTTATGGACGGCTCCGTTATGGAGGGCGACCCCTTTAAGCTGATCGAGGGCATGATGATCGCCGGTTACGCGGTCCGCTCCTCTGACGGTTATATCTATGTCCGTGCCGAATATCCCATGTCTGTCACCCGTCTGCGCCATGCCATTGCGCTGCTGGAAGAGCGGGGACTGCTGGGTGACAACATCCTTGGCTCTGACTTCTCTTTCCATCTGCACATCAACCGGGGTGCCGGTGCCTTTGTCTGCGGTGAAGGCTCCGCGCTGACCGCATCTATCGAAGGCAACCGTGGCATGCCCCGTGTGAAGCCGCCCAGAACTGTTGAAAAGGGACTGTGGGAGCGTCCTACTGTGCTGAACAACGTAGAAACCTATGCCAACGTGCCCAAGATCATCCTTCAGGGCGCGGACTGGTATCGCTCCATCGGTACTGCCGGAAGCCCCGGCACCAAGACCTTCTCCCTGACCGGTGCCATTGAGAATACGGGCCTGATCGAAGTTCCCATGGGTTCTACCCTCCGGGAAATCATTTTCGACATTGGCGGCGGCCTGAAAAACGGCGCAACCTTTAAGGCGGTCCAGATCGGCGGCCCCTCCGGCGGCTGTCTGACCGAGCAGCACCTGGACGAGCCTCTGGACTTTGACTCCGTGAAAAAGTTCAACGCCATTGTAGGCTCCGGCGGCATGGTGGTCATGGATGAGCATACCTGTATGGTGGAAGTGGCCCGTTTCTTCATGTCCTTTACCCAGCGGGAAAGCTGCGGCAAGTGCGTTCCCTGCCGGGAGGGTACCAAGCGGATGCTGGAGATTCTGGAGAAGATCGTCAACGGCCAGGGTGAACTGGAAGACCTGGACAAGCTGGAAGAACTGGCAACCATGGTCAAGACCATGGCCCTGTGCGGCCTTGGAAAGTCCGCGCCTCTTCCCGTTATTTCTACCCTCAGCACCTTCCGGGATGAGTATATTGAGCATATCGTGGATAAGAAGTGCCGGGCCAAGGTCTGTACCGCTCTGCGCAAATATGTCATCAATCCTGATTTCTGTAAGGGCTGTGGCAAGTGCGCCCGGAACTGTCCTGTGAACGCCATCTCCGGCAAGGTCAAGAATCCTTATCATATCGATCCCACCGTCTGCATCAAGTGCGGCGCCTGTAAGGAAAACTGCGCCTTTGATGCCATCTATGTAGAAGCGTAAGGAGGGGCAGTCATGGGAACCATTACGATTAACGGGAAAAAAGTTGAATTCACCGATGAGAAAAACGTTCTGACTATTATCCGCAAGGCCGGCATTGATATGCCGACGCTGTGCTACCATTCGGAACTGAGCACCTTTGGCGCATGCCGCCTGTGTACCGTGGAGAATGACCGGGGCCAGTGCTTCGCCTCCTGTTCCGAGGAGCCGAGAGACGGTATGGTCATCTATACCCATACGGAGCGTCTGCGCCGCCACCGGAAGCTGATTGTGGAGCTGCTGCTGGCTGCCCACTGCCGGGACTGCACCACCTGCGTCAAGTCCGGCGAGTGCGTCCTGCAGGACCTGGCCCACAAAATGGGCATCCGGGAGGTCCGCTTCCAGGACTACAAGGAACTGAAGCCTGTGGACTACAGCTCTCCCGCCATTGTCCGGGACCCCAATAAGTGCATTCTCTGCGGCAACTGTGTCCGGGTCTGCTCGGAAATTCAGGGTGTCGGCGTTCTGGGCTTTGCCCACCGTGGCACCGAAGCGGAGGTAACGCCTGCCTTTAATAAAAAACTGTCCCAGACCCAGTGCGTCAGCTGCGGCCAGTGCCGTGTATTCTGCCCCACCGGCGCTCTGACCATCCGCACTCACATGGATGAGGTTTACGCCGCTCTGGGTGATCCCAATACCCGGGTCGTTGCCCAGATCGCCCCTGCCGTTCGGGTGGCGGTGGGTGATGCCTTTGGCCTGCCCAACGGTGAAAACGCCATGGGCAAGGTGGTTGCATCGCTCCATGCCATGGGCTTTGACGAGGTGTTTGATACCAGCTATTCCGCGGACCTGACGGTTATGGAAGAATCCGCCGAGTTCCTGAACCGGGTGAAAAACGGCGGGAAGCTGCCGCTTTTGACCTCCTGCTGTCCCGCCTGGGTGAAATTCGTGGACAATGAATTCCCGGAAATGAAGGAAAATGTATCGACCTGCCGGTCTCCCCAGGGAATGTTCTCCGCGGTCATCAAGGATTACTACCGTGACCCCGCCAATTCCGGCGGCAAAAAGACCTTTGTCGTGTCCATTATGCCCTGCACCGCCAAGAAGATGGAGGCCATTCGGCCCAACTCCTTCACCAAGGGCGAGCAGGACACGGACGTGGTTCTGACCACTACGGAACTGACCCGGATGATCAAGAACTTCGGCATTGCCTTTGACAAGATCGAGCCGGAGGCTTGTGATATGCCTTTCGGTCTGAGCTCCGGCGGCGGTGTGATTTTTGGTGTCACCGGTGGTGTTACCGAAGCTGTTCTGCGCCGTCTGGCGGATGACCACAATGCCGCTACCCTGAACGCCATTGCCGCCTGCGGCATCCGCGGCGATGAGGGCATCAAGGAAGCCACCATTCCCTATAATGGGATGGACGTCAAGATTTGCGTGGTCTCGGGCCTTGCCAACGCCCGAAAGGTCATGGAGCAGGTGAAGTCCGGAGAGAAAGAGTACCACCTGATCGAGGTCATGGCTTGCCGCCGGGGCTGCATCATGGGCGGCGGACAGCCCATCCCTGCCGGTCCCAGACACAAGGCTGCCCGGGCCAAGGGCCTCTACAAAGCGGATAAAGACCGTATCCTGCGGAAGTCCGATGAGAACCCCCTGATGGATGTGTTCTACAACGGTTATTTCAAGGGTAAGGCCCACGAACTGCTGCATAATCCCGAATAAACTTCAAAGGGCGTGACCGCTTTGGTCACGCCCTGCTGCTATGTTTATGGTTGAGCTACCAGTCTGGCGCCAGTTGCTTCCGCATAGGGCAGTTCAGGATGATCTCATGGGTAATAGCCCGATATTCATTCACATCCGTGGATTTTTTCAGCCGTTTCCCCAGCTTTTCCGCATTCTCAAAGCGGCAGAGAAGATAGCGCCAGTTTTCCTTCAGGCGAAACATGGCATTTCTTGAGCCGCCGAAGAGACAGGTATACCGCTCCAGCAGTTCGTCATAAAAGGCAAGCAGTGTTTTGGCGTCTGTACCATCAGGCGACAGCATACCGGGGTCGCCAATGAGGCCGCGGCCCAGCATGACGCTGCCCACGGCAGGATGCACAGCGGAGAAGGAATGGATATCCTCCTTTGCGCACAGATTTCCATTGTAACAGATGGGATTTTTGCTTTCCGCCAGGGCTTTTTCAAACTGAACCATATCCACGGTGCCGTTATAAAAGGCCTTTCGTACCCGGGGATGAATGATCAGCAGAGAAACGGGGTAACGGTTGTAAATCTCCAGCAGCGTTTCAAATTCACGGGGATCTTCTACGCCAAGTCGTGTCTTCAGAGAGATGGGCAGGGGAGCGGAGGCGTAGATCTCATCCAGAAACCTTTTCAGACTGTCCGGGTCCCGCAGCATCCCGGAGCCCTTGCCCTTGGAGAACACCGTTCCCGAAGGGCAGCCCAGATTCAGGTTGACTTCTTTATAGCCCCGGTCCGCGCACTGTTGAGCGGCCCAGAGAAAATCCTCCGCGTTTTTGGTCAGCAGCTGGGGTACGGCGGTGAAGCATTCAGTGTCCGCGTAAGGAAGCTCCCGGGATTCCCGTTCTGTCAGGCTGCGGTGGATCGTGGGGGAGATGAAGGGCATATAGTATTTGTCCACACCGGGAAAATACTTATGATGTGCCCGGCGGTAGACGCTGTCCGTCAGCCCCTCCATGGGGGCAAAGTAAATTTCCATAAAACCTCACAAAAATCGGGAGCGGCAGAACTGGCCGCTCCCGAAAAATCAGATTTCCATGATAACAGGCAGGATCATGGGATTGCGCTTGGTGGTCTTAAACAGGTAGCCGCTGATGTCATTTTTAATGGCGGACTTAATGGCAGACCAGTCTCTTACCCGCTTGCGCTGGCAGCGGTCAATGGCCTCCATGGCCACGGTCTTCAGTTCCTCCATCAGATCTTCGGATTCCTTCACATAGATAAAGCCTCTGGTGATGATGTCCGGGCCGGAGACCACGCTGCCATCCTGGCTGCTCAGGTTGACGCAGACAACGATCATGCCGTCCTGGGCCAGGTGCTTCCGATCCCGCAGGACCACGCTGCCAACATCGCCCACACCGGTGCCGTCCACAAAGACTTTGCCCGCGGGCACCGAGCCGTTTTCTTTGCAGGATTTCCCGGTGAACTCAAACACGGTGCCAATTTCACCAATGTGGATGTTCCGGGGGTTCATGCCCATAGACTGGGCCAGCTTGGCGTGGATTTGCAGATGCCGCTGCTCACCATGGAGGGGGATAAAGAACCGGGGCTTGACCAACGCGTGGATAATCTTCAGCTCCTCCTGGCAGGCGTGGCCGGAGACATGGAGTCCTTCGCTCTTTTCATAAACAACATCGGCACCCTTCCGATAAAGCTCGTTGATGATTCGGGAAATGGCCTTTTCGTTTCCGGGAATGGCAGAAGCGGAGATGATGATCCGGTCCCCGGAGGTAACGTCCACCTGTTTGTGGGTGGAGAATGCCATCCGGTACAGTGCGGACATATTCTCACCCTGGGAGCCGGTGGAGACAATGACCAGCTTGTTTTTGGGGATACTCTTGATGGTGTTCAGGTCCACAATGGTGCCCTGCTTGACCTTCAGATAGCCCAACTCCTGGGCGACCTTCAGCATATTCTCCATGCTGCGCCCGGTAACGGCCACCTTGCGGCCGTAGCGCTGCGCGGTGGAGATAACGCTCTGGATGCGGTGCATGTTGGAGGCGAAGGTGGTGATGATGATGCGCTGGTCGCAGTTGCGGAACTGCCGGTCCAGACTTTCGGCCACAACATTTTCGCTGGGGGTATAGCCCTGACGCTCCACATTTGTGGAGTCGGCGAGCAATGCCAGAACGCCCTGATTGCCCAGCTCGCCCAGCCGGGCCAGGTTCATCATGCCGTCAGAGGAGGTGGGGTCGATCTTAAAGTCGCCGGTCATGACCACGGTACCCACAGGGGTTTTGATGGCAAAGGCTACAGCGTCGGCAATGGAGTGGTTTACGTGGATGAATTCCACGCTGAAGCATCCGGCCTTGACCACGTCACCGGGCTTGTGGGTGATCAGCTTTACGGAATCCGCCAGATGGTGCTCCTCCAGCTTCAACTTGATCAGACCATTGGTCATGGCGGTACCGTGGATGGGGCAGTTTACCTGCTTCATACAGTAGGGGATGGAGCCGATGTGGTCCTCATGGCCGTGGGTGATGAACATGCCCCGCAGCTTCTTCTGGTTTGCCACCAGATAGGAAAAGTCGGGAATCACCAGATCCACGCCGTACATGTCCTCATCCGGGAAGCCCACGCCGCAGTCCACGACGATCATATCCTTGCCATATTCCAAAACGGTGATGTTTTTACCGATTTCGTCCAGTCCACCCAGAGGGATAATTTTCAGTTTTTCAGCCAATTTGTATGAAATCTCCTTTCAAAAATAACAAATAGAACACAAGGGGACCCTGAACAATTCAGAGATTCCCATCAAATTACATAGCAAACAAAGCGGCCGAGCCGGGAATCGGAAGCCCTGTAACGCTTCGTTTTTCTCCGGGCAGCGCCCACATATATAACCGAAAAGCAATGTTGTGTTCTGCCTGCCCTCGCCTGTGTGCCCATGGGCGTATGCGGGGCGGAAACGGAACCTCTGCTCTTCACAGCGGCCTTCCAATGCCGGTCTATATTTGTCTGCCGGGTCTGCCTACCCGCGCAATTCGATGCATAGTATAGCACACTCCGGGATAAAAGTATACATTTATTTTCGTAAACATTTTTTTACGGCGAATTTGATCAGAAAAACAGTTGCGCGAGCGTACTCTTTTTGCTATAATAAATGAACCTATGGATTCGGTCAAGCGGCTAGCGGAAAGGAGCAGACTATGGATAAAAAGCTGGAGCGGTTGCTGAAGCCCGGAAAGGGCATCTATTTCTTCATACTTTTCTGCTTCTGCGCTCTGTCCTTCCTGACGGGGCATACCTGGCTGGGCATTGGCGAACTGGCTGTTGCTTTGCTTACCCTGACTTTTTATCTGGTGGAGCGGAATCACCGGAAGCATATGCTTGCTCAGTACCTGCAATCGGATCCCGATACACTGGAAAGTGCCTGCAAGGGGGATGGCCCGCTTCCCGCACTCATGGTGCAGATGGATACCGGCAGCGTTACCTGGGAGAATTTTCGCTTTTCCAAGCTGACCGGTGGCCTGAATGCCATGGTGGATGAAAAACTGGAGGATATTCTGCCGGGCGCGTCCCTGGACTTTCTCACCGAGGGAAAAAATGAAGCACCTCGGGATGTGACCCTGAATGGCCGCCGCTACCGGGTCTACGGCAGCATCCTGCGGGGATCCGGCAACCGCCTGGGTGTGCTGTATTTGAGCGACCTGACGGAGATGTACCAGATTCGGGACGAATACATTCGTTCCCGCCCTGTAGTCGCCATTATTCTGATCGATAATTACGAGGAGATGACCCAGAACCTGACGGAGAGCGCCATTTCCAAGCTCAACGCCAACCTGAACGACACCATTACCCAGTGGACGGAAGAGTACCGGGGACTTCTGCGCCGTCTGGAGCGGAATCGTTTTCTGTTCATTTTTGAAAAGCGGGACCTGGACCGGGCCAAGGCGGACAAGTTCTCCTTGCTGGAGAAGATCCATAAGATTCAAAGTCCTTCCGGTCTGGCTGCCTCTATTTCCATCGGCCTGGGTGTGGACGGCGCGGACTTTGAGGAGGGATACAGCTTTGCGGCCCTGAGTATTGAAATGGCCCTGAGCCGGGGCGGCGATCAGGCAGTTATCAAGGATCGGTTCAATTTTGATTTCTACGGCGGCCGCAGCAAGGAGACGGAGTACCGCAGCAAAGTTCGGTCCCGGGTAACCGCCAATTCCATGATGGAGCTGATCGCGCAGAGCGACCATGTATTCATCATGGGCCATAAAAACGCGGACCTGGATTCCCTTGGCGCGGCGGTGGGCATAAATTGCCTGTGCCGGAAGAAGGGGAAAAAGGCCAGCATTGTTATTGATTTGGAGCACAATGCCTGCCCAAGACTGCTGGACGAGCTGCGGGGCGTACCGGAATATCGGGATATCTTCCTGTCCGGTCAGGACGCACTGCTGGCTTGCGACAATAAGAGCATCCTGATTGTAGTGGATACCAACCGACCGGATCAGGTGGAGTTCCAGCCCCTGTTGGAGGCTATTTCCAAAGTGTGCGTGGTGGATCATCACCGCCGGGCAGCGGATTATATCAATCCCGTGGTGGTCAACCTTCACGAGACCTACGCTTCTTCCGCCTGCGAACTGGTGACGGAACTGGTGAGTTATGCCGTGGAGAGCCGGGATGTGCTGCCCATTGAGGCAAAGAGCCTGATGGCCGGTATCTGCCTGGACACCAAGTTCTTTAACGTCCGAACCGGCGAACGGACCTTTGAGGCCGCCGCGGTCCTGCGCCGCATAGGCGCGGATACCACAGAAGTAAAGCTGCTTCTGCAGAATGATTTCCACGATACTTTGGAGAAATACCAGATCATCAAGGAGGCCAAGCTCTATCGGGACGATCTGGCCATTGCGGCGCTGGAGCAGACCACAAACCGGATCCTTGCCGCCCAGGCAGCCGATGAGCTTTTGAATATTTCCGGCATTACCGCCTCTTTCGTGCTGTATCCCGATGGAGACGTGACCATTATTTCCGCCCGCAGCATCGGCACGGCCAATGTGCAGATGATTCTGGAGCCTCTGGGCGGCGGCGGCAACGCTGCCACAGCCGGAGCGCAAATGCAGGGCGTAACCGTAAAGGATGCACTGGACAAACTGATCGCGTCCATTGACGCTTTCTATGAAGAATAAGGAGAATCAGAAAATGAAAGTTATTTTGTTGCAGGATGTTCGTGGAAAGGGCAAGAAGGGCCAGATGCTGGAGGTTTCCGACGGCTATGCCCGGAACTACATGCTGCCCAGAAAGATCGCCATTGAGGCCACTGCCGATGCTGTCAACACCATGCGCATGAACGATAAAGCCACCCAGGAGCGCATTGCCAAGGAAAAGGCTGAGGCAATGGAGGTTTCCAGGAAGCTGCGGGAGATGACTGTCGTTGTGAACGCCAAGGGCGGCGGAAACGGCCGTCTCTTCGGCTCCGTTACCAATCAGGAAATTGCCGATGCTTTGAAGGCAAAGACCGGTATTGCTCTGGATAAGCGGAAGATTGTGATTAACGACGCCATCAAAAATGTGGGCACCTATACCGTGACCTGCAAGCTTGGCTATGAGATCACCGCGCCTCTGACGGTCAAGATCGAGGAAATCTAAAAGAACCCTACCCGCAAAAAGGAGAGAGACCATGGATGAAGAATTGATGGCCAGACAGCAGCCCCAGTCTCTGGAGGCGGAGCAGGCCGTTCTCGGCTCTATTCTCATCGACAGCCGCTGCATTTCGGATATTATCGGCATTCTGAAGCCGGAGGATTTCTACCAGGAGCAGAACCGGGAGATCTATGAAACGGTCTATACCATGTTCAACTTCTCGGAGACCATCGACCCCATTACCATTCTGGACAAGCTGAAGGAGCTGGGCTACTACCACGAGAATTCTCTGGAATATGTGAAGCAGCTCATGGAAATTACGCCTACCGCCGCGAATGCCGTGCGGTATGCCAATATTGTCCAGGAAAAAGCCATGCTCCGGGGCCTGGGCCAGGCGGCAGGGGATATTACTGAGATGGTCTATGACCAGACCGGTACTGCCGGGGAAATTCTGGAGTCCGCTGAAAAAAAGATCTACGCTCTGCGCAAGGGCGAGCGGGGCGATAGCCTGGAGCATATCGGAACGACCATGCATCGGGTTTTTGACCACCTGAATGAGCTGTCCAAGTCCGACTCCGCCATTGCGGGTATGTCCACAGGTCTGCGGGACCTGGATACCAAAATCAATGGACTGAACAAATCCGATCTTTTGCTGGTCGCAGCCCGTCCCGCTATGGGTAAGTCCGCGTTTGCTCTGAATATCGGGGTGAATGTCGCCAGCAACTATAACAAAACGGTTGCCATTTTCAACCTGGAAATGTCCAGAGAGCAGTTGGCTATGCGTATGCTGGCCAATAAAAGCTATGTGGAAATGCAGAAGCTGGCAACCGGCAAGCTCAGCGAGGATGAGTGGAACAAGATCTGCATGGGCGCTTCGGATCTGAGCCGGATGGATATTCGCATTGATGACAATCCCACCATCACCGTGGCAGACATCAATGCAAAATGCCGCCGGCTGGATAATCTGGGCCTCATCATTATCGACTACCTGCAGCTGATGCAGGGCTCCGGCTACGGAAAGAACAATGAGAACCGTGTTGTTGTTGTCGGCGAAATTTCCCGGTCTTTGAAGATCATGGCAAAGGAACTGAATGTGCCTGTGATCTGCCTGAGCCAGCTGTCCCGTGCGGTGGAAAGCCGGACGGATAAACGGCCTATCCTTTCGGACCTTCGAGAATCCGGCGCTATCGAGCAGGACGCAGACTCCGTTATGTTTTTGTATCGGGACGAGTATTATAATCCAAACACCGAGGAGACGGGTACAGCGGAATGCATTGTTGCAAAAAACCGTCACGGCGAGACCGGTACGGTAAAGCTCCAGTGGGTGGGTCAGTACCAGTCCTTTGCGGATCGGGAGTGGAAGCATGCTGAATAAACTGCGTGCCTTTAACAGGGAATATGCTCTGATCGCGCCGGGGGACCGGGTGACGGCGGCGGTATCCGGCGGCGCGGATTCCATTGCGCTACTGTTTGCCCTGTACCTGTTGAAAGACGAGCTGGAGATCGAGCTGGAGGCTGCCCATTTTAACCATCACCTTCGGGGGGCGGAGTCGGATCGGGATGAGGCTTTTGTCCGAGAATTCTGCGGTCGCTATGATATCCCGCTCCATGTGGGCAGCGGGGTGATTATCCCCGGAAAAAAAGGGCTGGAGGCTGCTGCCCGGGACGCAAGGTATGCATTTTTGCGTGCGCTTCCCGGCAAAGTCGCCACCGCGCATACGGCGGACGACAATGCCGAGACGGTGCTTATGCGTATGATCCGCGGTACCGGCCTGAAAGGACTGGGGGCCATTGCCCCGGTCAGCGGGAATGTGATTCGCCCTATGCTGACAGTCACCCGGGCGGAAGTGGAGAAATTCCTGGCAGAATATGCCTTGCCCCACGTGGAGGATAGCTCCAACGGCTCAGACGCGTTTCTGCGCAACCGTGTGCGCCGGGAGATCATGCCGCTTCTGCGGGCTGAGAACCCCAAAATAGGAGAGAATCTTTCCTCCATGGCACTGCTGCTGCGGCAGGATGAAAGCTGCCTGCAGGCAGACATTCCGGACAGACTTCCAGAGGTTTTGGAGCTGCGGGCCATGGAGCCAGCCCTCCGCAGAAGGGCGCTGGAACGGTTTCTCAAGCATTCCGGCGTTAAAGAGCCGGAACAGTCCCATATTTTACAGGCTGAGCAGCTTGTCTTCCACCAGAAACCGTCGGCAAGAATGCAGTTCCCGGGCGGAGTGACCATCGGACGGGAATATGGCAGGCTGGTCCGTATAGAAGACACGGCGGGGATTCCCGAGACGGCGCTTGCTGTTCCGGGTACAACACAAATCGGGAATCTTCTTTTTTCCTGCGAAGCAGCCGCTGACCTGGACGAAAAGCCAGACAGTTTTTTGGTGAAGCCGGAGGGGACGCTGATTATCCGGAGCCGCCGGACAGGGGACGAAATGCGGCTTTCCGGCGGCACGAAGAGTCTGAAAAAAATGTATATAGACCGTAAGATCCCCGCAGCCCGCCGGGCACAGCTCCCGGTGCTGGCGGATGATCGGGGAGTTCTGGCGGTTTTTGGTCTGGGTGCGGACGTTCGATTCCGCGCCGGAACCCTTCCCGCGGTGCGGGTCACTCTCAAAGAGGAATAAAACGGAGGTCAAATCATGGAAAAAGATATTTTGAAGGTTCTGATCACAGAGGAGCAGATTCGGCAGCGCATTCAGGAGCTGGGCGAGGAGCTGACCCGGGACTATCAGGGCAAGGACCCCATTATTGTTGGTGTCCTTAAGGGCGTTGTCGTCTTCTATGCCGATATGATCCGGCAGATCAAGACTCCCTGTCAGATGGACTTTATGTGGATATCCTCCTATGCGGGTACGACCTCCACCGGCAATATGGTGGTGAAGCGGGATATCGGTTCCGATATCAAGGGCCGCCATGTATTGATTCTGGAGGATATCTACGATACCGGCAGCTCTCTGGATTTTACCTATCGTCATCTGCTTTCCAAGGAACCCGCCTCTCTGAAAATCTGCACCTTCCTGGATAAGCCCGAGCGGCGGAAACCCGGCATTACTTTGAAGGCCGACTATGTTGGCTATACTGTCCCCAATGAGTTTGTGGTGGGCTATGGCCTGGATTATAACGAGCATTACCGAAATCTGCCCTATATCGGCGTTCTGAAACCTGAGGCCTATGGGGCCTGAGCGAGAAATAAGGAGTTTTTGCAGCATTGAATTATCGTAAGTTCATTCCAACCATTCTGTATCTGGTGGTTCTGTTTCTGGTTCTTTCCTGGGCCAGCGGCCTTATGAGCGGGACCACCGACTCCGTGCCCTATTCCAGGGTCGTGGAGCTGTTTCAGCAGGAGCAGGTCAAGAGTTTTGTGGTGAAGGACAACACCATCACCCTGGAACTGCGCAGTCCGGTGAACGGCCGCACGGAGATCAAGACCAATCTGGCCCAGCCGGAGCAGTTCCGCAGCGAGTATGAGAGCCTTTTCCAGCAACAGCATGATAAGGGCATTCTGGAAAGCTATGATTTTATTCCAACAAAGAGTTTTACAGCCTATGATATTGTGTTCCCGCTGCTGATTGTGGGTGCGGTTCTGCTGGTTTTGTGGACCCTGATCATGGGCCGCATGAATGGCAACAATCCTATGGCAAACTTCGGCAGAGCCAGAACTGTTCTGGGCGTGCCGGACGGAAAGAAAGTGACTTTCGCTGACGTTGCCGGTGCGGACGAGGAAAAAGAGGAGCTTGAGGAAATCGTAGACTTCCTTCGTAATCCCCAAAAATTTACCGACATCGGCGCGCGCATTCCCCATGGCATTCTGCTGGTAGGTCCTCCGGGCACCGGCAAGACCCTGCTTGCCCGGGCGGTAGCCGGAGAGGCGGGGGTGCAGTTCCTCTCCATTTCCGGATCTGATTTCGTTGAAATGTATGTGGGCGTGGGCGCCAGCCGTGTCCGCGACCTGTTTGAGCAGGCGAAGAAGCTGGCTCCTTCCATTATTTTCATTGACGAGATCGACGCCGTGGGCCGCAAGCGCGGAACAGGTCTCGGCGGCGGCCACGATGAAAAGGAGCAGACCCTGAACCAGCTGCTGGTGGAGATGGACGGCTTCGGCCATACCGAGGGCATTATCGTCCTTGCCGCCACCAACCGGCCGGACATTTTGGATCCTGCTTTGCTGCGACCCGGACGGTTTGACCGGCAGATTCAGGTCAACGCGCCGGATGTAAAGGGCCGTGAGGAGATTCTGAAGGTCCATTCCAGGGACAAGAAGCTGGATTCCTCTGTCAATCTGCGCACCATTGCCCGGGCAACCTCCGGCTTTACCGGCGCGGATCTGAGCAATCTTCTGAATGAGGCTGCTATTCTGGCGGCCCGGGAGAACCGGCCTGTGCTGAATATGGAGGACATCAACGAGGCGCTGATGAAGATCGTGGCGGGCCCCGCCAAGAAGAGCCATGTGCAGTCCCGCCGGGATCTGAAGACCACTGCCATCCACGAAGCGGGCCACGCCGTGGCCATGTACCGGCTGCCCTCCCACGATCCCGTCCGTCAGATTTCCATTGTGCCCCGCGGCAGAAGTCTGGGAGCTACCTGGTATCTGCCCAAGGACGATTCCTCCAACCTGACCCGAAACGAAATGTATGAGCAGATCGTGGGCCTGCTGGGCGGCCGTGTGGCTGAGGCCCTGTATGTAGGCGACATCTCCGTGGGTGCGTCCAACGACATTGACCGGGCGACCAAGCTCGCAAAGGATATGGTAGCCCGCTACGGTATGTGCGAAAAACTGGGCACAGTCTCCTATCTGGACGACGGCGAGGTCTTCATCGGCCGTGACTACCAGAATACCAAGAGTTACTCCGAGAAAGTGGCCGGAACCATTGATGAGGAGGTCAAATCCCTTATCGACCGGGCCTATGAAGACTGCAAGGCCATTCTCGAAAAGGACGGCGACAAGCTGCGGCAGGTAGTATCCTACCTTATGGAGCATGAGACCATGACCGGGGCGCAGTTTGCGGACATGATGGAGGGCAGAGAGCTTTCCGAGGCATCCTCTACCGCGCTGACCGATGGCTATGGCGAGGAAGACAGCGAATAATTGCATCACCCCGGCAGGACCATCCTGCCGGGGCTTTTCGCGCTTGACAGAAAGTGCTATAATAAAGCTATCAAAAGCAAGGAGAAATATGCATGCGTAAGAATTTCGGAGCAAAGGCATGGACCTATCCCCAGCCTGTATTTATCATCGCCGCCTATGACGAGAACGGCACCCCGGACGCAATGAACGCCGCCTGGGGTGGCATCAGCGACAGCGAAGAGATTTCTATCTGCCTCAGTGCCGGCCACAAAACCGTAAAGAATATTCTGACGAGAAAAGCGTTTACCATCAGCATGGCGACAGCCGCGCAGGCGGCGGCCTGCGACTATGTGGGTATTGTAAGTGCCAATCAGGTGCCGGACAAGTTCCAGCGGGCGGGCTTCCATGCCGAAAAGGCCAGCCAGGTGGACGCACCTCTGATTCGGGAGCTGCCTATGGCGCTGGAGTGTGAGCTGGTGCGCTATGACCCCGGCACCGGACGGATGGTGGGCCGGATCGTCAATGTCTGTGCCGATGAAGCCGTGCTGGATGAAACCGGCAAGATCGATCCTGAGAAGCTGGAGCCAATCGTCTTTGACCCTGTACACAATACCTACCGCAAGCTGGGCGAAATCGCCGGTCATGCTTTTCGGGACGGCATGCAGCTGAAGTGATTTTTTACAAGGCGGGAAGTAAAAATCCTGCCGAAACTGGGCGAGTATACAAAACCCCTGCCGAAAACGCATTTTCTCCGAAAGAAACTTGCATTTTCAGCAGGGGTATGCTATAGTTACCCCAACGAAAACTGAATATCGTGCGATAGGAAGCTGACGGAAAACAGGGCGTTTGCCCGACCGAAGGAGTAACACTCTCAGGTGCCGCGTTTGCGCGGCAGGACCGCCGGTGGATCGCACTCTGGAGACATCTGAATTTTTCAGAGGCCGAAGGTGCAAGGGGTGTTTCTCACCGAATCTCTCAGGCAAAAGGACAGAGTATTTTGATTCCGCAGTGGCATATTGACTGCGGCGTATCTGAACTTTTTTGACAGGAGTACCCCTTGCGGGTATTCCTGTTTTTTCATAGAAAAGGGAGGATTGTTTATGAACGGACTGCGGGATCTTATAGCCACGGTCAATGGGAAAGTGAATGACTTTGTTTGGGGCCTGCCCATGCTGGTGCTGCTGGTGGGTACCGGCATTTTGATGACGGTGCTGACGAAGGGCTTTCAGCTGATTCACTTCAAGTACTGGATGGACAATACCGTCGGTGCCATTTTTAAGAACAAGCATGTTACTGCCCACACCGGCAAGGAGGATCGTTCCATCAGCCAGTTTCAGAGCCTTTGTACGGCTCTGGCGGCGACCATCGGTACCGGCAATATCGCGGGTGTTGCCGCGGCCATTGCGGCAGGCGGCCCCGGATCCATTTTCTGGATGTGGATCGTGGCGATTTTCGGTATGATGACCAACTATTCCGAAAACGTTCTGGGCATCTATTACCGCAGGAAAAACGAGGCAGGGGAGTGGTCAGGCGGGGCCATGTACTACCTGCGGGATGGCCTGGGCAGCTTCAGGGGCTGCAGACAGGTGGGTAAGATCCTGGCGCTGCTGTTCAGCGTATTCTGTATTTTGGCGAGCTTTGGCATCGGCAATATGGGACAGATCAATTCCATCGCCACCAACATGCGGGCGGTTTTTTCCATTCCCAACTGGGTCACAGGTCTTTTCCTGATGGTCGTTGCGGCGCTGGTGGTGGTCGGCGGCCTGAAACGGATCGCGGCGGTTACGGAAAAGCTCGTGCCGTTCATGGCGCTGCTGTATGTGCTTGGGGCGCTGGTCATCGTTGCCTGGAACTATCAAAGCATCCTTCCGGCGTTTGCCTCTATCTTCAAGGGTGCCTTTGCTATGAAGGCAGTTGGGGGCGGCATCGTCGGCAGCGGTGTGAAGGCGGCGGTGACCTGGGGCATGAAGCGGGGCGTCTTCTCCAATGAGGCGGGCCTGGGCTCCAGCGTTATGGTCCATTCCAGTTCCAATGTAAAGGAACCTGTGGCTCAGGGAATGTGGGGCATTTTTGAGGTCTTTGCCGATACCCTTGTGGTCTGCACGCTGACGGCACTGGTGGTGCTCACCAGCGGATTGGTGGACCTGAATACCGGTGCTGTGCTGACTTCCATGGAAAAGACCGCCATGGTGGCTGAGGCGTTCAGTCTGCATTTCGGAAGCTTCGGCAGTGCCTTTATTGCCATTGCCATTCTGCTTTTCGCTTTCTCTACGGTCCTCGGCTGGAGCCACTACGGAACCAAAGCGTTTGAGTATCTTTTCGGCACCAGAGCAGCCATGGGCTACAAGGTTTTCTTTGTACTCTTTGTTATTGTCGGCGCGACCATGCAGTTGGACCTTGCCTGGGACCTCAGCGATACCTTTAACGGCCTTATGGCCATTCCCAACCTGATTGGCGTGGTAGCCCTCAGCGGTATGGTTCGGAGAATTACCCGAAATTACATAGACCGCAGCCTTCACGGCAGAGACATTGAACCTATGTACTCCGCTTTTCCGGAAGTGCAGAAAGAGCAGGAGAAAACAGTCAACCCGTAAATTCGGAACAGGGCCTGCGGGCCCTGTTTTTTTAGTTGCGTATGGCATCGAAATTTGATATGATATGGAAAAAGTCGGCGTCCCGACAAAAAGCGAGGAAAGACCATGCGAAAGGTAATTGCATTCATGCTGACGCTGCTGCTTCTGACGGTCCCCGTCTGGGCGGACGAAACGGAGAAAGCACGGAATGTTCGGGAAATTTATACGGTAGAGGATTTGTACGCGGTCAAGGAAGCCCCATCCGAAAGCTATATTCTGATGGAAGATCTGGATATGAAGGGGCAGACCTGGACTCCGTTTGCTTTTTCCGGCCACTTTGACGGTCAGGGACACAGCATTCTGAATCTGGAGCTTTCCGAACCGGGGGCGGAAATGTTCACGGTGGTGGACGGTACCCAGCAGACGTTTGACGCTGTTTTCTGCGGCCTTTTTTCGGCGCTCACGAATGCGGAAGTTAAAAATCTGAACCTGCTGAATGTTCATGGTGTGATCCAGTCAGCCCAGCCCTGTCTGGCGGGCCCCATTGCGGGCTACAGCATGGACAGCACCATTACGGATTGCTCCGTTACCGGGCGGCTGGAACTGCGGGCTTATAACAGTATGTATGGGCTTGGGGGCCTGGCGGGCTATGGCGTAGGCGATATCGTAGGGTGCAAAACCGATGTGACCCTGATCTGCGTAGATACAGACGACTCTACCATGGATTTCCAATTTATGGGCGGCGCCTATGCCGCGGGCTTTATGACCGTTGAGAATTGTGATATCAAGCTGGATGGCTATATTTCCGAGCATGGCTATGTCCACAGCGGCGGCGTAGTGGGGATGCTGATGCAGTACCCCATTGCCATGGGACGCAGCGGACTGATCACGGACAATACTGTTTCCGGAAAAGTGAGTTTTTTTGAACACAGCGACAGATACCACGGCTATTGCGGAAAGGTCTATGGCGATCTGAAGACAAATGTCAACTTTAACTACCGTATCGACGACAACGACGCCTTTGTGGAAAGAAACGAAACCAGAGACTACTCCAGAGAACTGCGGCCGGAAACCTGTGAGAAGCCGGACTATGAGAAGACAGTGGTCCCGGCGGACTGCACCCATTTTGGCTACACAAAATACACCTGCAAGGGCTGCGGATATACTTTCCTTTCGGATTATCAGCTGCACACCTCCCACAGCATTTCCGAGTGGAAGGTGATCAAGCCCGCCACCCGGGAGGAGACCGGGGAAAGCGTCGGAAAATGCGACGTGTGCGGGGCAGAGGAGACCCGGATCGACCCGGTACTGACGGAGCCAGAACCTGAAACTGTGCCGGACACAGAACCGGAGACCCGGCCGGAGACAACCGCGGCCACGGAGGCCGTCACGGAGCCTGAGACCATCCCGGTAACGGAACCGGAAACCGTTCCGGAGACGGTCCTGCCGGAGAAAGTGCCCTCCGGCAAGAGGCCATCTTTTCACTTGCTGTGGATATTGGCACTGATTGCCGTAATCCTTGTGGCTATGATCTGGCGGATGCTGGCCTATAAACCCCAGCACGCGAAGAAACGGAAGAAAAGAGAACAGTAAAAAACAGGGACGGCCATCGGTCGTCCCTGTAATGCTGCCAAAATTTATTTTGCCTCTGCCAGCGCCTGCTTCAGGGCGGTGGCCAGCTGATCGGGGCAGGAGGTGCTCTTCATACCGCACTGGATGCCGGCCACCCGGTCAATCACATCCTCGGCCTTCATGCCTTCTACCAGGGCGCCGATGCCCTTCAGGTTGCCGTTGCAGCCGCCGATGAACTGCACATTGTGAATTTTTCCGTCTTCCAGGTCAAAGAAAATGGTCCGGGAGCAGGTGCCCTTGGTGGTGTACTCGTAATGCATAATGCGTTTTTCCTTTCTGATCTTTGAATTTCTTATTTGGTAAGGTCTGCCAGTTTGGCGTCCAGCAGCGCCGCAATGGGCAGCGGGGGGACGATCATCTGATGGCCCCGCTCTCCGGCGGACAGGGCAATGGCGTCCGATAGCTGGCAGAGCTCGTCGATATAGGTGGGGTATTTCTTTTTCATCCCCACAGGGCTGCAGCCGCCCCGGATATAGCCGGTCAGCCCCAGCAGTTCCTTTACATGGATCAGCTCCATGTTTTTGTCTCCGGCCGCCTTGGCGGCTTTTTTCAGGTCCAGTTCGCAGCACACGGGGATGCAAAACACATTGATGCCGGTTCGCTCACCCCGGGCCACCAGAGTTTTGAAGACCTGTTCCTCCGGCATGCCCAGAACCTGGGCCGCGTGGATGCCGCTGAGGTCACTTTCATCATATTCGTAAAATTTTTCTTCATAGGGAATGCCGGCCTTTTCCACAAGGCGGATAGCATTTGTTTTTGCAGACATTCTGAATCACCGCCCCCTATTATAGCCGCCTTTTCTCCTTTTTGCAATAGGGAATTGAATCTCCGCTTTTGGGATATCCTATGTAAAAAAGGAGGACGAACATGGAAACGGAGAAAAACGCGGATATCAAAAAAGAGGAGCGGAACCAGATTGTGGAGCTGGGTTCCGACATGACCCGTTCGGAAAAGGGCAATATTTACACGCTGACCATTATAGGCCAGATCGAGGGCCACCAGGTGGCCCCGGAGACGGTGAAGACCACGAAATACGAGCACATCCTGCCCCTGCTTGCGGGAATCGAGGAGAGCGACGATGTGGATGGCTTGCTTCTTTTGCTCAATACGGTGGGCGGCGACATTGAGGCAGGGCTTGCCATAGCGGAAATGATTGCGGGGATGCGAAAGCCTACAGTGTCTCTGGTGCTGGGGGGCGGGCACTCCATCGGCATCCCTCTGGCGGTGTGCACAAAGCGTTCCTTCATTACTCCCACGGCCAGCATGACCGTGCATCCTGTCCGCATGACAGGACTGGTGGTGGGTGCGCCCCAGACCTTCCGGTACTTTCAGCGGATCCAGGAGCAGATCGCGGAATTCGTTACCGCCAACTCCCGGATATCCAAGAGGGAATTCGAAAAGTATATGATGGCAACGGGGGAGATGGCCACAGATGTGGGCACCATTCTCTATGGCAAGGAGGCGGTGGCCTCCGGCCTTATCGACCGCCTGGGCGGCCTGAACGATGCGCTGACCTGTCTGCATAAAATGATTGATAAGCGCAAAGCGGAAAAGAAATCATAATGAATGCCCGGCGGGAATGAACCGCCGGGTGTTTCCACATTTGCGGAAACAGAGAAAAAAACATTGTATTTTTCTGGATTTGTGATACAATAATCAAAACTGTGGAAAGCAGCAAGCAATGCAGTGATTTAGGAGGTTATTTTTATGGCTGAATATAGGCAGTACATCACCCAGACTGAAGAGAATGGGCGTGTTTTAATTTCTGAAGATGTTGTGTCGGTTATCGCGGAGCATGCGGTTTCCGAGGTGGAGGGCGCCGCCGGAATCTATGCCAAGCCCGGCAACGAGGTCGCGGACCTGATCGGCAAGAACTGGGGCCGGGGTCTGAAGATCCAAATCGCAGAGGATAATTCCGTAACCATTGACATGGATATCCTGATCCATTATGGCTACAGTGTTGTAGACGTAGCCGGCAATGTGCAGACCGCTGTTGCCTCCGCTGTGGAATCCACGACCGGCGTCAAGGTGACCGCGGTGAATGTGAATGTCAGCGGCATTTCCCGAAAGTAAGAGGTTTGGAATGACAAGAGCAGATGCGAGAGAACTGGCCGTTCATTTGATTTATGCCCGGGAGTTTACGGGCGAGGAGCCGGAGCAGGTGGTTGCCACCCGTCTGAATAAGGAATACTATCCCTCTCTTTCTCAGGAGAATGCCGTCTATACAGACCGTCCCAGCAATTCTCAGCTGCGGTATATTGATTCCGTGGTGTCCGGCGTAGCCAACCGCAGCGACGAGCTGAACGAGGTTATCAAGCGCTTCTCCATCGGTTGGGATATCAGCCGTATTTCCCGGCTGACCCGGTGTGTAATGGAGCTGGCCATTTATGAGATTCTGTACGTAGACGATGTGCCCACCGGCGTCGCCATTTCCGAGGCGGTCCGTCTGGCAAAGCTCTACGACGGTGACGACACCGGCGCGTTCACCAACGGTATTCTGGGTGCGTTTGCCCGGAGCCTGACCGGGAACAAAGAGGGAAACTGACATGGGCGTGATTGGTATTGATACCAGCAATTACACCACCTCCATCGCCTTTTTGAATGGCCAGTGGGGGGAGAATTGCGGAAAGCTCTTGCCTGTGAAACAGGGAGAGTTGGGACTGCGCCAATCCGATGCCGTTTTCGCACACATTAAAAGCCTGCCGGAGCTGTCCGGCAGGCTGTTTTCCCATACTCAGGGGGAAACGATCACGGCGGTAGGCGTCAGCACCCGTCCAAGGGCAGTGGAGGGCAGCTATATGCCCTGCTTTTTGGTAGGGTACTCTCACGCAAAGCTTTTAAGCGAAGCATTCCATGTGCCCCTGGTGGAGGTCTCCCACCAGCAGGGACATATCGCGGCGGCCCTGTGGAGCGTGGGACGGCTGGAGCTTATGGACGCTCCCTTTCTGTCCTGGCATCTCTCTGGCGGAACCACAGAGCTTCTGCTGGCAGAGCCGGAGGGCAGAAATGTAAAATGTACGAAAATCGGCGGCACGACGGATATTTCCGCCGGTCAGCTGATTGACCGGACGGGCCAGCTTCTGGGTCTCCCGTTCCCGTCGGGCAAGCATCTGGATGCCCTGAGCGGGGAGGCGGAGAAAAAGGACAAATTCCGGGTCAAGTGCGAAAACAGCAGCTTTTCCCTCTCCGGTATGCAGAACAAGGTGACCCAGTATTTTGAGCAGGGGAACAGTCCCGCGGATACGGCGGCCTTTGCCCTGCGCTGTGTCGCCGGGGCGGTATACCAGGCCACGGAACAGGCACTGAAAGCCTATCCCGGGCTGCCGGTGCTGTTTTCCGGCGGCGTGGCGTCCAATTCCATGCTGCGGCAGTGGATGGCACCGTTGAATCCCATATTTGCCCAGCCCCAGTATTCTACAGACAATGCCATGGGCGTGGCGGTGCTTGCCGGGCGGCTGACGGAGGTGTGATATGCCCCAGATACTCTCCATTACCCAAATCAATGAATACATTCAGGGGAAGATGAACGCGGACCCTATGCTCACCCAAGTGGCGGTACGTGGCGAGATCAGCAACTACAAATGCTACCCATCCGGGCACCATTACTTTACCCTGAAGGACGAAGCATCGGCCTTGAAATGCGTCATGTTCAAAGGAAACGCCATGGGCCTGCGCTTCCGGCCTGCCAACGGCATGAAGGTCATCGCTCTGGGCAGAATTTCCGTATACCCCAGAGACGGCGCTTACCAGCTCTATTGCACAGCTATGAGCGTGGACGGTGTAGGGGACCTGTATGCGGCCTTTGAGCAGCTGAAGGCGAAGCTGGCGTCCAAGGGCCTGTTTGACCCCGAAAAGAAAAAGAAGCTGCCGAAATATCCGGGAACCATCGGCGTGGTCACCAGCTCTGCCGGGGCGGCGGTCCATGATATTCTGCGCATTCTGCGTAAGCGCTATCCGCTGGCGCAGGTAAAGCTCTTGCCGGTCCGGGTTCAGGGCGCGGAGGCCCCTGACGAGATTGCGGCTGCCATCCGCTATGCCAACGCGCACCGTCTGGCGGATCTGCTGATTGTGGGCCGGGGCGGCGGTTCGCTGGAGGACCTCTGGGCTTTCAATGACGAACGGGTGGCCTACGCCATCTATGAATCGGAAATCCCCATTATCTCCGCTGTTGGCCACGAACCGGATGTGACCATTGCGGACTATGTGGCGGATCTGCGGGCAGCGACACCCTCCAATGGCGCGGAGCTGGCGGTGCCGGATCAGGAAGCTCTGCTGCAAAATCTGGACGCGCTGAACGGCGCAATGGCGGCAGCTCTGAGTCGGCAGCTGAAGCTGGCCGCGCAGCGGCTGGACGCCTTGGCGGCAAGCCCTGCTTTGCGCGGCCCCACGGCTTACCTCGAACGAAAAGAGAAAGATCTGCGGCTTCTGAAAAACAGGATGATCTCCGCTCAGGAGCGGATGATCTCGGCCAGCAATGCCCGATTTGTAAGCTGTGTTGCCAAGCTGGATGCCATGAGTCCCTTGAAGGTCCTGAGCCGAGGCTATGCCATGGCTCAGACAGGAAACGGAGAACTGCTCAGGTCTATCTATCAGGTGAACCCGGGGGACAGTATTCTTGTCAATATCAGCGACGGTACGATAACCGCTTCGGTTTTGAATACAAAGGAGACGGAACATGAATCAGCAGAATCAGACGTTTGAACAGAATATGCTTCGCTTAGAGCAGATTGTCCGTGCCATGGAGCGGGGGGACGTGGCACTGGAGGAATCCCTGAAGCTCTTCCAGGAGGGCACCGAGCTGGTGCGCGCGTGCGGCAAGCTCCTGGAGGACGCCAAACTCCAGGTCAGTAAGATCACCGCCGGACCGGACGGCGAGCCTGCGGAGGAGCCTTTCGATGAACAGCCTTGAGGAGCGCACCGGGCTATACCGGGAGAAGATTGAGGCATACCTGAAAGAAGTTTACGCCCCCTTTCTGGAAGAACCTCAGAAACTGATCTTTGAGGCCGCGAACTACAGCCTTTTGGCCGGAGGAAAGCGTCTGCGGCCCATTTTCACCCTGGATTTCTGCCGGATGTGCGGCAGACCCTATGAAAAGGCCATGCCCTTCGCGGCGGCTATGGAGATGGTCCATACCTACAGCCTGATCCATGATGATCTGCCCTGTATGGACAACGACGATTACCGCCGGGGCAGGCTGACCAACCACAAGGTTTACGGCGAGGGAATCGCCGTTCTGGCGGGAGACGCCCTGTTAACGGATGCCTTTGCCATGGCTGCCCGGGCGGAACTCCCTGATCCTGCCGACATGGCTCTGGCCATTGGTGTACTCAGCGAATGCGCCGGTTCCCTCGGTATGATTGGCGGACAGGTGCTGGATATTCTCAGCGAGCAGCGGCAGTGTACCGAGCAGGAGGTTCTGGATATCCAGAGCAGGAAGACCGGGGCACTGATCAATGCTGCCTGCGTTTTGGGCGTTATCGCCGGAGGCGGCAGCGAGAAACAGCGCCAGGCCGCCGCAGAGTTCGCCGGGCTTCTGGGGCTTGCTTTCCAGATTCGGGATGATATTCTGGACGTGATCGGTGACGCCAAGGAGCTTGGCAAGGCCGTGGGCATGGACAGTGATAAGAACACCTTTGTACGGCTGTACGGCGTTGAGGAATGCGAAAAGCGGGTGGAGAAATATACGAACCTGGCAATCGAACGACTGAATGCCTTTGAGGATAGCGGCTATATGCGCGCGCTGGCTCTGAGTCTGACCCAGAGACGCAGCTAAGGAAGGAGAAAACCAAATGGTTAAATTTCGGGAAAACTTCTATGCGGATGTCCGTATCGAGGACCGCAGCCGGACGGTGATCCAGTACCAGGACGGCAATCTGCAGGAGTTCAAGACCCCTGTGGAGGTCCGGGCATTCCTGCGGGTGTATGACGGTAAGATGTGGTACTACGCCTCCGTCACAGATGTGGCCCATGTTCAAAAGACCCTGGACCGGCTCTATGACGCGGCGTCTCCCAACCCCGACATCGAAAAGGATCCCATCGTCTCCAAGCTGGAGCGAAACAGGGACAGGAAGTTTGTTTTTGAGGACCACTCTGTGCGGAATATCCCCGTGGAGGAAAAGCAGGCCCTTCTGCAGAGCTATCTGCCCCTGCTCAGCGAGGACAGTGCCTGCGCCATGCCCATTGGCATTTATCTGGACCGGAACAGTGTGTTTACCTTCCAGTCCTCTCTGGGTGCGGACATTACATACGACTATCAGACCTGCGGCCTGTCCCTGCGGTGCAGCATGGCAGAGGGGGAGAAGAAGTTCTCCGCCGCCTGGCAGCGGGGCTGCACCCGGTTTGAAGAACTGAAGGACCTGACGGACGAGATCCGGGCCTCCATGCGGGAACAGGCGGCATTCATGCGGGAGTCCGTGCCGGTGGTGCCCGGAAAGTACCCGGTGGTGCTGTCTCCTGAGGCGGCGGGCGTCTTTGCCCACGAGTCCTTCGGCCACAAGTCCGAGTCCGACTTTATGCTCTCTGACGAAGCCATGCGTGAGGAGTGGCAGCTGGGCAAGGCCGTGGGTTCTCCAATTCTGTCCATTGCCGAGTGCGGCGAGTACCCCGGCAGCGGCTATGTGCCCTATGACGATGAGGGTACAAAAGCCAGAAAGAACTATCTGATCAAAAATGGCATTCTGGCAGGACGGCTTCACAGCGGCCAGACCGCCGCGGCCCTGGGCGAAAACCTCACCGGCAACGCCCGGGCCATTGACTGCACCTTTGAGCCTATCGTTCGCATGACCACAACTTATATCGAGCCGGGTGACCAGACCTTCGAGCAGCTGTTTGCCCCCATCCAGAAGGGCTACTACATCAAGACCATTTCCCACGGCAGCGGCATGAGCACCTTCACCATTGCCCCGCGTCTGGCCTATGAGATTGAAAACGGCCATCTGGGCAAGCCTACCCAGATCAGCGTCATTACAGGCAGCGTCTTTGAGACCCTTGGACTGATCGACGGATTGTCTAATGAACTGACGCTGCTGTCCTTCGTGACCGGCGGCTGCGGCAAGATGGAGCAGCAGGGCCTGCCTGTTGGCTTCGGCGGTCCCTGCGTCCGGGTATCCGAAATGAACGTGCAGTGAGGTGGGAAAGATGGATAAGGAATTTTTGAAGAACAGCAGCCGTTCCGTAACCCTGAACATCACTGGCGGCAAGATCGACAGCTACCGGGAAAAAGAGCAGACCACCGGCACCGTCCGGGTCTATGCCAACGGCAAGATCGGCGTGGCGGGCTGTCTGGGTGAGCCGGATGAGGAAAAGCTCACCGCTCAGGCGAAAAAAGCCCTGGCGCTGGGCATACCCTATGTCAGCGCCCTGGACGGCGCGCTGGAGCGAACCCAGGACAACAGCGCGGAGATTGTCTCCGAAAAGGAACTGATCCCCGCAATGCAGGCAATGTTGGATAAGGTCGGGGAAGCGTGCCCTGGCTTTGCTGTCAGCAATAAGATCAGCCTGAGCTGGGAATCCGGCGAATATCGGAACTCCAACGGACGGAACCTGAAGAGCAGCGGCAGCGCTCTGGATATCAGTCTGCTGTTTCAGAGCAGAGGCTCCGGCAATCTGATGGATGCGTTCTATCAGTACAGCGGCAGAACCTTCGACCCGGAGAAGGTCGTCGCTGGCTGCAAGAAAGTGTACGATGCCTACAATACCCCGGCGGAGCTGGAAGAAGGAGAGTGGCCCGTGATCATCTCCCCGGCAGAGCTGCTGGTCCAGGCTATCAGCCATTTTGTGGGTGAAATGTATGTCGCCGGTGCGTCCCTGCTCAGCGGAAAACTGGGGGAGAAGTGCTTCTCCGAAAAGCTGAGCTTCGGCGACGACCGGAATGCCGCCACAAACCTTGGCAGCATCTTCTTTGATGATGAGGGCAGTGTGCTGCCCGAGGACTGCGGCCTGTTGATCCGTCAGGGCAAGCTGGAATCACTGCTGACGACGAAGAACTCCGCTGCCCAGTTGGGACTCCCCGTTGCCGGCACGGCGGGTGCATCCTATGACGGTGTGCCTACTCTGACCATACAGGGACTGTATGTGGCCCGAACCGCCGAAGATATCCGGGAAATCGTTCCCGGAAAAGCCGTCTATGTCATGTCTGCCAGCGGCGGCGATTATACCCCCAGCGGCCATTTCGCGACTCCTGTCCAGATGGCCTATCTGGTGGAGGACGGCAAGCTGGTCGGCCGCCTGCCGGAGCTGAACATCAGCGGTGATTTCTTCGATATTCTGGGCAAGAACTACCTGGGTGCCATTCCCAACACTCTGGTTAATTGCTGCCCCGACAGCCTGATGGTCACAAAACTGCAGGTGACAAAGTAAAAATCGACGCGATATATATCGCATCGAATAAAAAACAGTAGGGGACGATGCCCTCACCGTCCCGAGGCTTCGGAAACAGAGCGGTACGTTCCAACGTGACCTCCTGAAAACCGGGCCTCGGGACAATGTAGGCATCGTCCCCTTGGTCTCGAAATAAGGAAATTATGGAATTTTTTAGGGATTCTCAGAGCCTGCAGGTAATTCGTGAATCCGGAACAGAGGTCTGGCCACCCGCTTATACAGCAGCATGGTCAGCAGGGAAACCACCGTGCCCTTCAGCAGATTCAGCGGAGCGACGCACAGGGCGGCGAAGGAATAGACCCCGGAAACGCCGCTGTGGATCTTGGCGCCCATGCCAATGATAACGTCCAGAGGAATGCCGTAGAGCTGGGCAAATTTGGGCAGCAGATACCAGGCATTGAACAGGCTGCCGATGACTGTCATGGTCAGGGTACCGATGACCAGGCCGACAATGGCGCCGGTCTTGTTCTTATGCAGATGATACCAGACGGTTGCGGGCAGTACAAAGCAGCAGCCCACGAAGAAATTGGCAAAGTCGCCAACAAAGGCGGTGGAGGTACTCTTCAGCAGCAGTTTCAGAAGGATCTTGATGCCTTCAATGGCCACAGCGGCGCTGGGTCCAAGAAAGAAGCCGCCCAGCAGAACGGGCACTTCGGAAAAGTCCAGCTTGTAGAATTCCGGAGCCAGGAATACCAGAGGAAAGTCCAGAATGTGCAGCACAACGGCAATGGCGGAGCAGATGCCGATAATGCTGACCCGCCGGGCGGGACTTACATGGCGCAGATGGTCAAATTTCCGTTCCGTCAGCCGGGCAAGCAGACCGATCACAACGATAATGGCAGCGGTGATCAGCAGAAAACTTCCGTTTTTCTGGATCTGAGAGAGTAGTTCGTTCATTTTTTGTCACCTCAACGTAAAAATGCGCCCTGAGCATACACTCAGGGCGCGAAAAAACGCAGTAATTGCGTATCTTCTTCCATCCAGACTATACTGTCGGTATCGGAATCACACCGATTCGGCGCCGAAGCGTTTGCGGACTTTACCGCCGGTGGGGAATTTCGCCCCGCCCTGAAGACACAGTATTCAGTTGACGCAAGCATAGCACAGGGATGCTTTCTTGTCAAGCCTCATTTTTTGTGGTATACTTTTGTCAGAATTCCGCTTGGGTAGTCTCGGTCGGTGTTTCCGTCGGCACGGTGGTCGCCGAAGGGGCGCTCTTCGGCATCTGGAAGCCCTGAACCTTACCGCCTGGCGCGGTATTGGTTATGTCCCCGCCGATGACCTTATTCTTGTGCACCAGCAGCGTCGCGTATACCGGCTCCGTAGCCCCGGGGTAGTTCTTGACCTCATAGACATAGCGCATGACCTTTTTTCCGGCGAATTTGCTGAGGTCGTAGTTCTGGCATTTTTGCAGCGCGTTGTATCGGTCGAAGACCTCATTCCCCTGGGCTGGGATCTGCACCTGTCCGGACTCTTTTGGGGAGCCGACCACATCCCAGCCGAAGCTCTTCAGAAACGCCACCCGCTGGTCATTCCCGGAGGCGTCCTGCTGCCCGAAGGTCTGCTTGCTGCCGCCGAAGAACAGGATCACCGCCAGCAGCAGAGCTGCCGCGGCCCCCAGTATCAGCATGATCTTTTTGAAATCGACCTTTGCGGTCAATACAACCATAAGAATTCCCTCCCGAAAGCTGTTTTTCAATGCAGTCTATGGCTTCGGCAGGGACATTAGAACGGAGGAGTTCCATGGAACGTTTGGATAAATTTCTGAGTGACAGCGGCGCGGGTACCAGAAGCCAGGTCAAGCTGCTGTTGAAGGCCGGAAGGGTCAGCGTGGACGGAAAGCCGGAGAAGGACCCTGGCAGAAAAATCGAACCGGGGAAAAATCTCGTTTTTCTGGACGGCGCGCCTATGGGCGGCTATCAGAGACGGGTCGTCATTATGAACAAGCCTGCCGGATTCGTAACGGCTACTGAGGATTCCGTGGAAAAGACGGTTATGGAACTTCTGCCGGAGCAGATGCGGCATTGGGACCTGAAGCCTGTGGGCCGTCTGGACAAGCAGACGGAAGGGCTGCTGCTCTTTACCAATGACGGCGATTTGCTGCACCGGCTGATTTCCCCTAAAAAAGAAGTACCGAAAATCTACTACGCCCGCCATGAGGGGACTGCCTCGCCGGAGGATGTGCGGTCCTTTGCCGCCGGGCTGACGCTGCGGGACGGAACGGAGTGCCTCCCGGCGCTTTTGGAACCCATTGGCCCCGGGGAAAGCCGCGTCACGGTGCGGGAAGGGAAGTACCACCAGGTCCGTCGGATGATGGCCTCCCGGAACATGACGGTCCTCTATCTGGAACGGATCCAGGAGGGGAACCTGACGCTTTCGGGCCTCCCCAGAGGCCAGGTGCGGGAACTGACGGAAAAAGAGCTATTGAGCATCGAACCGTGAAAATGCCCGGAAGCGGCCATAGAAAAGAAATCGGCAAATTGCCGGAATAAACGACCCCCTTTTTTACATATTTGACAACTCTCTGGGAAGAATACCTAAAAAGTGAGCGGGAATTTGCAATAAAATGTCAAAAGGTACTTGCAATATGTGCAAATCTTGTGTATAATAAGACTGCAATTTTGTGGAATGCGTATTTATGCAACATTCTAAGGAGGGGCTCCACATGTCCAACAGTGTATTTCAAAGCGTGATCGTTCAATTAAAGGATATTTCCGACAGAACCTTCGGTGTGATCGATACCGAGGGCTGCGTTGTGTCCTGCACCGATGTCTCTTTGCTGGGAGAGCGTTGGCCGGACGCCGCGCTGCGGATCGGTGGTGGCGTTGACGGCATTACGGTTTTTGCCCAGAAGTGCTTCAAGGCCATTGTCGGCAGCTCCAACCTGTTTGAATATGCCGTGTTCTGCTCTGGCGATGATGAAATGGCAAAGAGCTTCTGCTCCATGGCCTACATTGCCCTGAATGATGCCAAAATCTTCTATGAAGAGAAGCACGACCGGGGCACCTTTGTGAAGAATATCATCATGGACAATATTCTCCCCGGCGATATTTACATCCGCGCGAAAGAACTGCACTTTGCCACGGATGCCCCTCGGGCGGTGTTTCTGATTCGGCAGGTGGGCCGCAGCGATGTGGCGACTGTGGATGTTCTGTCCGGCATGTTCCCGGACAAGATGCAGGATTTTGTCCTCAGCATCAACGAAAGCGATGTTGCCGTCATCAAGCAGATCACTGCCAATACGCCCAGCGAGGAGCTTGAGAAGATCGCGCAGAATATTGAGAATACGCTGAAAAATGAGCTGCGGGTCAAAACATCCATCGGCATCGGCACAGTTTCCGAGCATCTGCGGGAGCTGGCGGATTCCTACAAGGAGGCCCAGACCGCTATTGAGGTCGGAAAGGTCTTTGATACCGAGAAGAGCATCATGCGCTATGAAAATCTGGGCATCGGCCGTCTGATCTATCAGCTGCCTACCACTCTGTGCGAGATTTTCCTCAGCGAAATCTTCAAGAAGAGTTCTATCGACTGCCTGGACCAGGAGACCCTGTTCACCATCAACAAGTTCTTTGAGAATAACCTGAACGTATCCGAGACCTCCCGGAAGCTGTTCGTCCACCGGAACACGCTGGTGTACCGTCTGGAGAAGATCAAGAAGCTCACCGGTCTGGATTTGCGGCAGTTCGACCATGCCATTGTATTCAAGGTTGCTTTGATGGTTCGTAAGTACCTGGCCTCCCGGGAGGCCCGATAAGTTCGCTGCTCCTGAAATTGGATATTACAGCCATCCCGATGCGGGATGGCTGTTTTTATGTATACCATGCGGATAGACTGAATTGTGTGTGCCTCTTCGGAAAACCACAACATCTTGTGGTTGAACAGGAAAAACTGTGACCGAAATCGGAATATTTTGTTAAAAAATCCGGAATACGACCCGCTTTTCTGGCACGTCATTGACTTTTCGGACGTTTTGTGTTACAATTCGTATACATTGTGTGCGGACCGGTGCGGCGTGTCCTGAAAAGGGTGCCCTCGGGGATGCGGATATTTCAACTGGAGATAAATGCAAATGATCGAATTTACAGATGTCGTAAAATGCTATGAGCAGGGGAATAAAGCGCTGAACGGCGTGACCATGCAGATCGATGACGGCGAATTCTGCTTTCTGGTCGGCCCCTCCGGGTCCGGAAAATCCACCATTATCAAGCTGATCACCGGCGAGCTGCGGCCCACCTCCGGAACCGTGAAGGTCAACGGCTATGCTCTGGAGCGGATCCGCAAGCGGGAGATTCCCCTGCTGCGCCGTACCGTCGGTGTTGTGTTTCAGGACTTCCGCCTGATCCCCAATATGACCGTTTATGACAATGTGGCATTTGCCATGCGGGTCATCGGTGCCCGGGAGCGGGAAATCCGGGACCGGGTCCCTTATGTGCTGGAGCTGGTCGGTCTGGAAAATAAGGCAAACCGGCATCCGGGCGAGATGTCCGGCGGTGAGCAGCAGCGTCTGGCAATTGCCCGCGCGCTGGTCAATAACCCCTCTACCATTATCGCTGACGAGCCTACCGGCAACCTGGACCCCGCCCGTTCCTTCGAGATTATGGCCCTGCTGCAGGAGATCAACAATCTGGGCACTACCGTTCTGGTCGTTACCCACGAAAAGAACCTGGTGGAGCTGTTTGCCAAGCGGGTCATTGCCATTGACGACGGCTATGTGGTCAGCGACGGAAGAGAGAGGTAAGTCACCATGAAATTCAGCAATATCGGATATCTTTTGAAGGAGGGCTTCAAGGGCATTTTCCTCCACGGCTTTATGTCCTTCGCCGCCGTGTGCGTTACGGTGGCTTGCCTGATCATCGTGGGCAGCTTCTCCATTCTGGCATACAACCTGGATGTTATGGTCCAGGATCTGAACCAGACCAGCGAAATCCTTGTGTATGTGGACAGCGACCTGTCTGACGCCGAGGCAAGAAGCATCGGCACGAAGATCAATGCGCTGAATAACGTTCTGCAGTCCACCTTTGTGTCCCGGGAACAGGCACTGCAGGATTTCGTTGAGGACCACAATGGCGACTCCGCCTTTAATGGCGTTCAGCCCACCGATCTGCGGCACCGCTATGTGGTGACTCTGGAAGACAACACGCTGATGGAGCAGACCGATGCTCAGCTGCGGCAGATCCCCGGCGTGGCCGATACCAAGGCTGCCTACGCTCTTGCCCAGGGCTTTAGCACCATTCAGCAGGTGCTGCACATCGCCTCTGTGGCGCTGATTGCGGTGCTGCTGGTCATCTCTCTTCTGATCATTTCCAATACGGTCAAGCTGGCCATGTATGATCGGCGGGATGAGATTGCCATTATGAAGATGGTGGGCGCAACCAACGGCTTTATCCGGCTGCCCTTTATGGTCGAGGGCTTCACTTTGGGTATGATGGGTGCCGTTCTGGCCTTCGGTCTGGAATGGATCGGCTATGATGCCCTGGTGGAAAAGATCTCCACAGTGGATGCCCTGAAGCTCTTTACCTTCGTGCCTTTTGAGACACTGCTGGTGCCCATGATTCTTGTGTTTGCCGCCGCGGGCCTGTTTGTCGGCATCGTCGGCAGCTGGACCTCTATCCGAAAGTTCATGGATGTCTGATTCCAAATGACCTTCGGTGTCCAAACCAATTTGCGCTTTGGCGTATTCCGCGCCGAAGCCTGTGCCGGACCAACGGCATACATCGGATGATATCCAAAGGAGGCTTTATGAAAAATCGTAAGAAATTTGTTTCTGTTCTGGCAGCCGTTATGGCTGCGATCATGGTACTGACGCTGGTTCTCAGTCTGGTGCCCACAAAGGCCTATGCCGCCTCCTCCAGCGAGATCCGCAAGCAGATCAACGGTCTGCAGGAGAAGCGGACGGAAATGAAGAGCCAGATGAAAGAACTGCAGGATCAGTACAAGGCCAATGAAGACGAAATTTCGGATATCGTAGCCAGGAAAAACCTGATCGATCAGGAGATCGGTCTGCTGCATGCCCAGGTAGACAATATCAACGAGCAGATCACAGCCTACGGCGTTCTGATTGCGGACAAGCAGGACGAACTGGACGCGGCTCAGGAAAACTACGACAATCTGAACGAAGAATACAAGACACGAATTCGCACCATGGAGGAAGAGGGAACCCTGAGCTATTGGGAGGTCCTCTTCAAGGCCAATAGCTTCTCTGACCTGCTGGACAGAATGAGTATGATTGAAGAAATCGCCGCCTCGGATAACCGCCGTCTGGAGGCTCTGGACGAGGCTACAAAGGCCGTGGCCACAGCGCAGGAAGAGTTGGCAACGGAAAAGGCGGATCTGGAGCAGACAAAGGAAGAACTCAACTCTACCCAGGCCGAGCTGGACGCCAAGCGGGAAGAGGCTGACGGCGTTATTGCTGAGCTGGTCGCCAAGGGGCAGGAGATTGAGGGATTGCAGGATGAATTGGAATCCGAAGATCAGGATCTGCTGAAGCAGATCGCCCAGATGGAAAAGGAATACAACGCCGCCAAGCATCAGGAGTGGCTGGCCTATATGGCAACCTACACCACCGTCGCTCCCGCGACAACCGCTCCATCCGGCGGCAACAGCGGCGGCAGCGGCAACAACGGCAGTTCCACGCCTTCCTCCGGCGGCAGCTGGCTCCGGCCCTGCAGTTACACCTATATGTCCAGCCCCTTTGGTTTCCGGACCTCCCCTACGGCGGGCGCGTCCAGCTACCATCAGGGTGTTGACCTGGCGGCCCCCGCAAATACGCCTGTTTACGCGTCCCGTTCCGGCATTGTCACGACGACGACCTATTCCAACTCTGCCGGATATTACGTGACCATCAACCACGGTGATGGTTTTTCCTCCATTTACATGCACTTGAACAATTATGTGGTCAGCGCCGGACAGGCGGTTTCCGCCGGGCAGCTGATCGGCTATGTGGGCCGTACCGGAATTGCCACCGGATACCACCTGCACTTCGGCATTGCCTACAATGGCGCTTATGTGAATCCCTGCGCCTACGTTTCTCTGTAATGCCTGTACTTCCCACATTTCCGAGCTGAAATGTGGGAAGTATTCTATAGAAAACCAAGAGGAGTGAAGGAAATGAAAAAGAAGATTCTGATCGTGCTTTCCTATGTGCTGGTTGCGGCACTGGCCTGCGGGGCGACTCTGGCATTTGTCTACTCCGGAACAGAGAGCAGCAAGCTGCTGGACCTGGAAGACCTGATTCTGACTCGATTTGCCGGGGACCCGGATCAGACGGCAATTGAAGACGCAGCGGCTGATGCCATGGTGCAAGCCATGGGGGACCGCTGGAGCTACTATATCCCCGCGTCCGAATATGACGACTTTGCGGACAATTCCGCCAATGCCTATGTGGGCATCGGCGTCACGGTCCAGGCCACGGAAGACGGCACAGGACTGGAGGTCGTTGCGGTGCAGGCAGGCGGCCCGGCGGCTGAGGCGGGCATGGAACTGGGGGACATCATCGTTCAGGTAGACGGAACCAGCGTGGAGGGTATGACCATCTCTGAGGTTTCCGCTATGATCAAGGGCGAAGAGGGAACCTCCGTAACGGTGACCGTCCTGCGCAGCGGCGATGGCATCAGCCTTTATATGACCCGGAAGCGGATGGAAACAGTCGTTGCCTCGGCCAGGCTGCTGAACGAGCATGTAGGCCTTGTGACCATCCGCAACTTTGACGAGCGCTGTGCCCAGGAGACCATTGCGGCCATAGAGGATGTATTGGAACAGGGGGCGGATATGCTCCTGTTTGACGTTCGGAATAATCCCGGCGGCTATGCGGAGGAGCTGGTCAAGGTTCTGGACTACCTGCTGCCTGCGGGTGACCTGATGCGCACCGTTGGTACGGACGGCAGTGATGAGACCATGACCTCCGATGAAAAATGCCTGAATGTTCCCATGGCTGTGCTCATCAACGAAAACTCCTATTCCGCCGCTGAACTGTTTGCCGCGGATCTCAGCGAGTACGGTGCCGCGAAAACCTTTGGGCAGCCTACCAGCGGTAAGGGCTTTTATCAGAATGTCTTCCGCTTTACGGACGGCTCCGCTGTGGGCCTGTCCATTGGCCGCTACTACACCGGCCACGGCAACAACCTGGAGGGCGTCGGCCTGACTCCGGATGTGGAGGTCAGACTGGATGAGGAATCTGAGGCGCTGCTCTACAACGGCATGCTGGAGCCGGAAAACGATACCCAACTCCAGGCGGCCCTGGAATACCTGATGGACAAGGTCGTAAGACCGTGATATAAAAAATGCGCCCCGAACGATCGGGACGCATTTTTTGTGAGATTTATGCCAGCAGCGGTTTCAAAGCCCCGGCCAGCTGTTCCTTTTGGGCCTCGGCCTGAGTAAGATCTTTGCCCAGAGTGGTGAAATAGGTCTTGATCTTGGGTTCTGTACCGGAGGGACGAACGACTACAGTTGCGCCGCCTTCCAAGGCGTAAATCAGAACGTTGGCCTTAGGCAGGCCGGTCTTTTCGGAATCCTGATAGTCCGTGACGCTGACAACATTATAACCGCCAATCTCGGCAGGCGGGTTCTTCCGCAGGCTGTCCATGATGCCGGACATCTTCTCCATACCGGATAGACCTGGGAACTCATAGGAATCCACCTTGTTCAGATACCGGCCAAACTTGGCGTAGATGGCCTCCAGCCGCTCCTTGATGGAGGAGCCGATGGAGCGGTAGTAGGCGGCCATTTCACAGATCAGCATGGAGCCGATGATCGCGTCCTTGTCCCGGACATAGGGGCCTGCCAGGTAGCCGTAACTCTCCTCAAAGCCGAAGATGAACCGGTCTACCTGACCGGCGGCCTCCAACCGGGCAATCTGGTCGCCGATCCACTTGAAGCCCGTCAGAACACTGCGCATTTCCACACCGTAGCTCTTGGCAACCGCGTCAGCCAAAGGCGTGGAGACAATGGACTTGACGGCTACGGGATTTTCTGGCATGGTGCCTTTTTCAATGCGGCCCTGACAAATGTAGTCCAGCAGCAGAACGCCAACCTCGTTGCCGGAAACCAGCTCATAGCTGCCGTCCGGGCAGCGGATGGCGATGCCCACCCGATCCGCGTCCGGATCTGTTGCCAGCATCAGGTCCGCACCGCTCTTTTCTGCCAGCTCCAGACCCAGCCTCAGCGCCTCAAAGATCTCGGGATTCGGGTAGGGACAGGTGGGGAAGTTGCCGTCGGGGTACTGCTGCTCGGGGACGATGGTGATATCGTCAATACCGATGTCGTGAAGGACCCGGGTCACAGGTACCAGCCCGGAACCGTTCAGGGGGGAATAGACCAGCTTCAACCCGGCAGTCTTGCACAGGCCGGGCCGGACGGAGCGGGCCTTGATGGCATCGTACAGAGCTTCCTTGCAGTCCTCACCCACATACTGAATGAGGCCGGAAGCCAGCCCTTCCTCAAAGGAAATCAGCCTGGCGCCGGTAAGTACATCGGTCTTCTGAATTTCGGCGTAGACAATAGCGGCGGCGTCATCGGTCATCTGACAGCCGTCGGGGCCGTAGGCCTTATAGCCGTTGTATTTGGCTGGATTATGAGAGGCTGTAATCATAATGCCGGCGTTGGCCTTATAATACCGGGTGGCAAAACTCAGGGCGGGAACGGGCATCAGCGCATCGTAAATGCGGACATGGATACCGTTGGCGGCCAGCACACAGGCGGCGGTTCTGGCAAAGACATCGGAATTGATGCGGCTGTCGTAGGAAATGGCAACCAGCTGGCTTCCGCTCTGGGTTTTTACCCAGTTGGCCAGGCCCTGGGTCGCCTGCCGGACCACATAGATATTCATTCGATTGGTGCCTGCGCCCAGAACGCCACGCAGACCGGCAGTGCCGAACTTCAGAGCAACGGCAAACCGATCCCTGATCTGCTCATCGTTGCCGGAGATTTCTTCCAGTTCCCGGGACAGCGCGGGATCCTCCAATTCCGCGGCGGACCAGCGCTTGTAATCGTCTAAATACATTCTTTTCACCTTTCCTAATTAAAAATGCAGGGTGATATTACCGATACAACTATAATTCATTTTTGGTGCATTGTCAATCTTCCTGGGCAAAAGAAAACTGCCCCGGATTCTTCCGGGGCAGAGAGAGGTTCGCTTATTCGGCAACGAAAGCGTAGGTGGTATCGGCTTCCACAGGGGTGGAGTCCACGCCGGTCGTGGCATACTCGCCGTTGATGTAGAAGGCCCAGTACTTGCCGTCCTTGTTGTAGTCCAGCGTGATGCCATTGACGGTATCGACCATCAGGCCGTACTCACTGTCAGAGCCGGAAACCAGGCCAAGTTTCACCAGAGCGGCGCCGACAGTTTCTTCGTCGGTCTTAATGGTAACAGTGGTGGTGTTCTTGTCCAGGTCAGTGACAGTGAAAGTGAAAGCGGTAGCGCCCTCGCCGTAGGTCTGGCCCTCCACCATGGCAGCAACGGTAGCTTCTGTGGCTTCAGGGGCCTTTTTGCCGCAGGCGACCATGCCGAAGCACAGCGTCAGCACAAGAACCATGCACAGAATAGCAGAGAATACTTTTTTCATAGTATAAAACTCCTTATAAAAAATTTGCTTTCCGAAGTCTCCTCTAAAAAGCAGCCGTATTATACCATATCCGGGCAAAAAAGGCAATGCTTTTTTGCGGATACACGGTAGTTGCATTGCCCATTGCTTTTCCAACGGAATTTTGGTATAATTGTGCCAATTTGAAAGAAGGATGTGAACCCATGTCGCAGGATCCCTTTTCCAGATGCCATCCGGCTGTAAACTTCCTTTATTTTGTGACAGTGATCGGCTTCGGTGTGGTCATTCAGCATCCGGCCTACGCGATTGCCGGTTTTCTGGGGGCCTCGCTCTATTACCTGCTTTTGAAGGGAAGGCAGGGGCTTTCCTTTATCGGCTCCATGGCCGGTATGTTGGTGCTCATTACGCTGCTGAATCCACTGATCAATACATCCGGAGAGCATATCCTGTTCCGCCTTTTTGGAAGACCTTATACCCTGGAGGCCATGGCCTACGGCGCGGCTCTGGGCGTTATTTTTGCCCTGACGATGATCTGGTTCGGCTGCTACAGCGAGGTTTTGACCAGCGATAAATTCACGGCGCTCTTTGGAAATCTGATCCCGGCGCTGTCGCTGCTGCTGGTGATGGTGCTGCGCTTGATTCCGGCCTTTACCAGAAAAACCAAACAGATCATTGTGGCCCGCAGCGCCATCGGTAAGGGTGCGGACGCTACAGAGTCCCGGAAGGACCAGATCAAAAGCGGGATCAGTATTGTTTCCGCCTTGACAGACTGGGCATTAGAGGGGAGCATCGTGACGGCAGACTCCATGCGGGCCCGGGGCTATGGCTGCGCCAAACGTACCAATTTCCACATCTACTGTTTCCGAAAAAGTGACGCCTTTCTGGTTGGTCTTATTGCGTTGCTCGCTGCTCTTGTGTTGGCCCTTGGGGGCACGGAGGCGGGCTTTACCCCTTATTTTTACTGCGACTATGTTACCTTGGGATTTCCGGCCTACTGTGCGCTGCTGCTGGTCCCTTCGATCATGTATCTTCGGGAGGCAATTGTATGGAACAACTTGAAATTCGAAACCTGAGCTTTTCCTATCCGGATGCGGTCAGGGAAACCATTGCGGACGTGTCTTTTTCCATCAGCAAAGGTGAGTATGTGCTGCTCTGCGGCAACAGCGGCTGCGGAAAGACCACGCTTTTGCGGCATCTAAAATCCGTCCTGACCCCGACCGGAAGCCGCCGGGGAGAAATTCTCTACAACGGCGTCCCTTTGGAGCAGGTGGATGGGGCAAAGCAGGCCTCGGCCATCGGCTATGTTATGCAGAATCCCGATGATCAGATCGTCACCGATAAAGTCTGGCATGAGCTGGCCTTCGGTCTGGAAAATCTGGGTGTCTCCCGTGAGACCATCGGTCTGCGGGTAGCGGAAATGGCCAGTTTTTTCGGCATTCAAAGCTGGTACCATCGGGACATTTCTCAGCTTTCCGGCGGCCAGAAGCAACTGCTGAATTTGGCTTCTATTATGGCCATGCAGCCGGAAATCCTGATCCTGGATGAACCGACAGCCCAGCTGGATCCAATTGCCGCGTCGGATTTCCTGAACACCCTGAAAAAGATCAATCAGGAATTGGGAATTACCGTCCTGATCACAGAGCATCGGGCAGAGGACATTTTCCCGGTAGCGGACAGAGTCCTTGTGATGGAGAGAGGGCATCTGGCGGCAAACGCCGGCCCCAGGGAGATCGGACACAGTCTGTTTGACGCCCGAAGTCCGCTGTTCCCCATGCTCCCGGCGCCCATGCGTTCGTTTTACCAGTGCGGCGGCACCGGGACAGCGCCGTTGACCGTCCGGGAAGGGCGGAATTGGCTTACGGATGTCTTCGGCGAAAAAAAGCCCGCGGTTCGCACCCTGCCGCCTTTGCCGGAGCTGCCGAAAACCGAACCGGCTTTGCACATTGAGAATGTATGGCTGCGCTACGAAAAGCAGTCTCCGGATGTTCTGAAGGGCCTGACCATGACGGTTCCCTCCGGATGCCTGTATACCATTGTTGGCGGCAACGGAGTGGGAAAATCCACCACCCTGCGGACAATCTGCGGAGCCAGCAAGCCCTACCGCGGGAAAATTCAGGTCTTTGGAAAAGAGACTAAGAAATACCCACGGGGCGAGTTGTTCCGGAACTGCCTTTCCATGCTGCCGCAGGACCCCACCAATCTGTTTGTGAAGCAGAATGTTCGGGAGGAGCTGGAGGAGATGAACCCGGACAAGCAGGCGCAAATTCATGCTGCGGAGCTGTGTGAGATCACCCACTTGCTGGATGCCCACCCCTATGACCTCTCCGGCGGCGAGCAGCAGCGGGTGGCGCTGGCCAAGGTGCTGCTGACGAATCCCAGGCTCCTTCTGTTGGACGAGCCTACGAAAGGCCTGGACTGCGGCTTTAAGGCCCGGTTCGCCAGAACATTGAAGCGGTTGACAGGTGAGGGGATGACCATCGTCATGGTCTCCCACGATATTGAGTTCTGCGCGGAGCATGCGGACATTGCCGCCATGTTCTTTGACGGGCAGATCATTGCCTCCGGCCGCCCCAGAGAATTCTTCGGCTCCAACAGCTTCTATACCACGTCCTCTAACCGCATGAGCCGCTGTATTTTTGAAAATGCCGTCACCGCGGAGGATGTAACAGCGTTGTACAAAGAGAATCTGGGGGATGGGCAATGAAAAAATCCACCCTGTTTTCCATCCTGACCATTTTCCTGCTGATTCCGGCGACGCTCTATTTCGGCAGTCATATCAAAGGGCGCTGGTACTACCTGACCAGCACGCTGGTGATTATCGAAATTATGCTGCCCTTCTTTGCCTCCTTTGAATCCAGAAAGCCCCAATCCCGGGAGCTTGTGACCTTGGCGGTCATGGCGGCGCTGGCGACGGCTTCCCGGGTGGCCTTTGTGTTTATTCCCTATTTCAAAGCAATCACCGCCGTTATTATGATTACGGGCATCGCCTTTGGCCCACAGGCGGGCTTTTTGACCGGGGCCATCTCCGCTTTTGCCAGCAACTTCTTCTTCAGCCAGGGCCCTTGGACCCCATGGCAGATGTTTGCCTATGGCTTTGCCGGCTTCTGGGCAGGGCTGGTTTTCTATGGCCGCCAGAAGTGGTGCAAGCCCTGGCTGCTGGGTATTTTCGGATTTCTGTCCATTCTGCTGATCGTGGGCCCCTTGCTGGACTGCTGTACTGTGTTCACGGTACTCAGCAAGCTGACCTGGGCCAATGCGCTGGTCATTTTCGGCCGGGGTGTGCCGGTGAACCTGATCCACGGCCTGGGCTGCGGTGTGACGCTGATGGTGCTGACCAAACCCCTGCTGTATAAGCTGAACCGCATCCAGAAAAAATACGGCATGATGCAGAAAGAAGAGGGCAATTTATGAAACGGGAACAGCTCTTTCTTTCCACGATAGATTCAAAGGCCGGGGCAGCCGCCCGGGAGCTTGGGGTGGGCATAGAAATTGCGGATTACTGCACGGCCATGAATATGGATATGCTTCTGTCGGGAACAAAGCCGAAAGTGGACGCACAGGTCCGGAATGTTTCCAATCGGATCTTTCATGGCCCCTTTAACGAGCTTTTCCCCTGTGCCATTGACCCGCTTGCCCGAGACCTTGCGGCAAAGCGCTATTTGCAGGCTGTTCAGATGTCCGTGGTATACGGTGCGAAAAGAATGGTTTTTCACGGCGGCTATCTGCCGCACGTCTATTATCCTTGCTGGTATACGGAGCAGTCCATCCTTTTCTGGAAGGATTTTCTGAAAAAGATTCCGGAGAATGTGACCCTCTACATCGAAAATGTCATGGAATCTGACCCGCAGTGGATGGCAGACATTGCTGCCGGGGTGGATGACCCACGGTTCCGGCTCTGCCTGGATGTGGGCCATGCCCATATCTGTTCCGAAATCCTGGTGGAGCAGTGGCTGGATACGCTGGCTCCCTGGCTTGGTCATTTCCATCTCCACAACAATGACCGTAATTCTGACACCCACAGCCCCCTGAATCAGGGGACCATCCCAATGAAAGAATTTTTGACCCGGGCGGAGGCCCTGTGCCCCGACGCCAGCTACACACTGGAAGTGATAGACGGCAGACAAGGCGCCCAGTGGCTGCTTCAGCAGGGAATATTGGAGGAATAAAAAATGACGCTGGAAAACTTACTTGCATCCATTCAGCCTCTCTCTCAGGAGGCTATGGCCGCCGCGAAACTTCGGCAGGCAGCGCTTGCCAAACCCCCCGAGAGTCTGGGGCGGCTGGAGGAACTGTCCATTCAGCTGGCAGGCATCACCGGAGAGGTCCATAATTCCATGAACAAGACCCATCTTCTTGTGTTTGCCGCGGACAACGGCGTTGTGGAAGAGGGCGTTTCCAGTGCCCCCCAGTCTGTGACCTTGATGCAGACCATCAATCTGACACGGGCGAAGACCGGGGCTTCCGTGCTGGCGAAGCACTTCGGTTCCGGCATTACGGTGTGTGATGTGGGTGTCAATGCCGTCATTCATGAACCGAAGGTCCTGAATAAGAAAATTGCCTTCGGAACCCAGAATATCGTCAGAGGACCCGCCATGACCCGGGAGCAAGCCATCCAGGCCATTCTGACCGGTGCGGAGCTTGCCATGCAGACGGACGCCGATGCCATGGGCGTTGGCGAAATGGGCATCGGCAATACGACCACCTCCTCGGCAGTCCTGGCTGTTCTGCTGGGTGTCGGCGTGGAGACCGTAACGGGCCGGGGCGGCGGCATTACGGACGAATCCTTCCGGAAGAAAAAGCAGGTTATCGCTGACGCCATCGCGCTGAACAAGCCTGATCCCGCGGATCCCGTGGATGTGCTGCGGAAGGTTGGCGGCTTTGATCTGGCCGCCATGTGCGGCGCGTTCCTGGGCGGCGCGGCGAGCCATCGGCCTATGGTCATTGATGGCTTTATCTCCGTGGTGGCGGCCCTGTGCGCTGTGCGGCTGTGCCCCACAGTCAGGGATTACCTGGTGCCCAGCCACGCCTCTTATGAAATCGGTTACAAGCTCGCCATGGAGGCCATGGGCCTGCAGCCTATCTTCCTGCTGGGGATGCGACTGGGCGAAGGCAGCGGCTGCCCGTTGGCGTTTCAGGTTCTGGACGCCGCCTGCGCCGTTATCAACGACATGGCGACCTTTGACCAGGCGGGCATTGACGATGGCTACCTGGACGAGATTCGGGAAGGGGACAAGTTCACAGTGGAGGCCCCAAAATGATCGTCTTCATTACGGGCGGAGCCAAAAACGGCAAATCCTCCTACGCCCAGGACCTGGCGGTGAAGCTGGCGAATGGTGGAAAGCACTATTACCTTGCCACCATGATTCCCTGCGATGAAGAGGACCGGGACCGCATCCGGCATCATTTGGTCGACCGGGCCGGGCTGGGCTTTGAGACGCTGGAGCAGGGAAGGGACATTGCCAAATGCCTGGAGTACGCCGATAAGGAGGGAACCTTCCTGCTGGACAGCGTCACAGCCTTGCTGCTGAATGAGCTTTATCCGGACCCGACGACATGGAAGCTGGATCCGGCGGCCCCGGACCGGTGCCAGGCAGGGCTGGAAGCGCTTTGCGGTCAGGTTAAAAATATAGTGCTGGTCAGTGATTATATCTATTCCGACGCTATGAAATACGGCGAGGAAACGGAGATTTACCGGCGGGGCCTTGCTCAGATGGATCGGTTTCTGGCAGGGATTGCGGATACGGTCATTGAAGTCAGCGCCGGAAGCCATATTTTTCACAAAGGGGGCATCGGGCTATGAAGCAGTTCCTGCACGCCTTTTTCATGTGCCAGTCTATGTTCTGCGCCATTCCCTGTCCCTGTAAAATCTGGGATGAGGATGCCCGGGATAAGCTCCTGTGGTGCCTGCCTCTGGTAGGGTTGGAGATTGGGTTATTCTGGTGGGCTTTGGGGCTGCTGTGCGGCCTGCTGGGCCTTCCTCAGGCGGTGACCGGCATTGCTCTGTGCGCGATACCCTTTTTCGCGACAGGCTTCATACATCTGGATGGCTTTATGGATGTGACCGATGCCGTAAGATCCTACCGGGATCTGGCACGGCGCAGAGAGATTCTGAAGGATTCTCATGTAGGTTCCTTCGCCGTTATCGGCGTTGTGCTGCTGATCCTGTGCCAATTTGCTTTCTGCGCATCGTTTGATAGGGAAACGGAGCTTCGGGTGCTGATCGTCATTCCGGTAGTCAGCCGCTGCGGCAGCGCGTTGGCTGTTTCCGTACTGCCGAAGATGTCCACCAGCCAGTATGTAGAGAAGCGGGCGAAACCGGTGGATGTGCTGATTCCCTGCGCTTTTCTGGCGGCGGCCCTGACCTTTGCGTTTTGCCTGGGGCTTCGCGTCGGGCTTGTGCCGCTTGTTCAGATGGCGGGGTACGCTCTGGCCCTTCGAAGAGCCTACCGGTCGCTGGAGGGGATGAACGGGGATATTTCCGGTTACGCACTGACCATTTCTGAGCTGGCGGCCCTGGGGGCCCTGGCCATTCTGTAAGGAGGCTTCTATGAAACTGATCATCGGCGGCGCCTATCAGGGCAAACACGCCTTTGCAAAAGAGAAATTTGGGTTCTCTGAGGAACAGATTTTCCTCTGCACCGATACGGCCATTGATTTTTCCAGGCCCTGTATCGACAGATTGGAGGAGTATGTTCTTGCCTGCGTTCAGGCAGGTATCGATCCTCTGGAAAAGCTGAAGCAGCAGGATCTTTCGGATAAGGTCATTATCTGCATGGATATTTTCTGCGGTGTTGTGCCCATCGACGCGACGATGCGGCTGTGGCGGCACACTACAGGACTTGTATGCCAGTACCTGGCCAAAAACGCGGACAACGTGTACCGGATATACTGCGGATTGGAGCAAAAGCTGAAATGAGCAGACTTTACCTCATTCGCCATGGCAAGACGGAGGCGAATCTCCGGCACCGCTACTGCGGGTCCACAGATCTGCCCCTTTCAGAAGCTGGGCGGGAAGAATTGAAGGGACTGCATTATGAGATCGCCAATGTCCGTTTCCTGACCTCCGGCATGCTGCGCGCGGAACAGACCCTCGCCGCGCTCTTCGGGGATGTGCCTCACGAAAAAAGGCCAGCCTTTCGGGAAGTGGATTTCGGTGTTTTCGAAATGCATACCTATGAGGAATTGAAAAATGATCCGGCCTATTTGGCCTGGATCACCGGGGACAATATGGCGAATATCCCGCCGGAAGGGGAGAGCGGGAACCAGATGCTTGCCCGGGTTCTGGCGGCTCTGCCGGAATTGATGCGGGAGGATACCGTGCTTGTGACCCACGGCGGCGTGATTGCCGCCATCATGGAGCATCTTTTCTCGGAAGAGAATAAGAGCCGCTATCAGTGGCAGCCCGACCCCGGGCATGGGTATTTGATCGAGGGAAATTCCTACCGGGCGATTCCCGGAAAAAAGGATTGACAAAACAGAAAATCTACGGTATAATACACAGGCACTTGCGAGAGTGTTGGAATGGTAGACAAGCACGTTTGAGGTGCGTGTGGTTATGCCGTGGGGGTTCGAGTCCCCTCTCTCGCACCAAGAGCAGGTCATTCTGGAGAATGACCTGCTCTTTTTGTTACGGAAACTCTGAATAAATCGTCGGCGGCTGGACAGCGGGTCTTTTGCCCCCGGTCTGCGGTACGAAAACAAAATCTCCTGCTGCCCTGCAATTAAGGAAAAACGATGAACTGCTTTCTTGAGAAGACCAAACGTGCGGTTGGATTTCCGGCGCTTGCGCATCCGGGGAAGGTATGCTATACTGGGAAAAAACAAAAGTGAGGCCCGAGTATGATTCGTTTTTTTGTAACGCCGGAGGCGCTTTCCGGTCCCTCCTGTCAGCTGACCGGAGAAAACGCCAAACACGCCAGGGTATTGCGGCTGAAAGCCGGTGAGGAAGTCCTGCTCTGTGATGGCCAGGGCAGGGAGTGCCTGTGCCGGGTAGAGGACCCGGATACACTGACCCTTACCTGTGGAGAATGCCGCCCTTCGGAGAGCGAGGCCACGGTCCAGGTCAGTGTGTATATGGCTTTTCCCAAGGCGGACAAGCTGGAGCATGTGATCCAGAAAGCCACGGAGCTGGGAGCCGCGGAGATTGTGGCTTTCCCTTCGGAGCGCTGCGTGTCCCGGCCGGATGAAAAGAGCCTGAAAAAGAAGCTGGAGCGCTGGCAGAAGATCGCCGCCTCCGCCGCCGAGCAGTCCGGCCGGGGGCTGATCCCGGAGGTGCTGGTGCTGGGATCCTATGCTGAAGCGCTGCACCGGGCGGCACAGGCAGATAAGGCGCTGCTTTTTTACGAGCATGAGGATACCGTCACCCTGCACGACGCTCTGGATAGCGGCCACTGGAAGACCGTCAGCCTGTTGACCGGCCCGGAGGGCGGTCTGGAGGAGCGGGAAGTCTCTCAGGCGCTGGACGCCGGTCTGACGGTCTGCACCCTTGGCAAGCGCATACTGCGCTGTGAGACGGCCCCGCTGTGCGCCCTCTCCGCCGTCATGTACGCGGCAGGGGAGTACTAAAATACAAACGGCGTACCGCAGCTCAGGCGGTACGCCGTAAATTCATTTCTGCCGGATGTTTACATTTCCGGAAACCGTATCGGCACTGATGGCACAGCTGCCGTCACCGGATACATAGCGGCTTTCGGAAGGACAGGTATAGTCAAAATCCGAGCGGAATTTGCCGCTGACGGTGTCCTGTCTCAGGGTGAAGCCCGCTGTTTTTGGCAGGAACAGCTCCAAATCCCCGGAGACGGAATCCAGGTCGATTTTCTCGGGGCGTTCCGTCAGCTCCAGAGCGCAGTTCCCGGAGGTGGTTTCCAGGGAAATCTCATGGGCCGCGCCGGAGCAGGTGATCTTTGCGGAAATGGTGGAAAGGCTCAGCTTGTCGGACCGGATGTCCTTCAATTCCATCACACCGGATACGGTGTCCACGTCCAATTCCGTTCCCGTCAGGTTTTCAATCTGAATGGGAGCGGAAATACTCTCTACGGAAAGCTCCTTTGGCGTCCAACCCTTTGGAACCAGCACCGTCAGGTCCGCACCTCTGTGGCTGCCAAAATTCAGAACGCTGCTTTCCATGGCGCTGATGGAGAGCTTCCCATCCTTCAGGGAATACGCGGTACGGTCTGCGTCACCGCCGGAGACGGTATAGCGCAGGGTGTCCCCGGTGTCCTGCCGGATGGAGACCGAGCCGTCCACCCAGTCAATTTCCAGGGACCGCACCTGGGAGGCGTCAAAGCTCTGGCTCGCGGATTCCGTGCCGCGGTTTGCGGAATTGCTGATGGAGAGCGCGCCAACGGTCAGGCGCTTTACGGGGATGCTGAAAAGGAAGGCACAAAGAACCACAGTCAGCAGGACGCTGAGGGCTGCCTTGCGCAGGGAATGCTTTCCCAGCAGCGCAAACACCAGTTTTGTCAGGGAATCCGCAATGGGGAAGAGAATCCAGGTGATCCACCAGGCATGGGTGCGGAAGCTGACGAGAAAGTATACCCCAAGGGTCAGCAGCCACAGCAGGGAACGGACACTCTTTTGTACTTCGCTTTGTAGGCCTTCTTCAGCTTTCATTGGCTGCCCGGTGCTTTTTCCGGCAATGAGCTGCATGGCCACACCCAGCGCTACCATGGAGAGCAAACAGCACAGCCCAAATTCATCCTGCAGAAGAAACAGGGGTACCGGGCAGAGAATATAAAAGAAAATGGCGATAACGGTCAAGGCGACCCGTGTCCCTCCGGAGATGGGGTTGTATGTCTCCAGAGAATCCATCAGCTTTCCGGCGAGAATCTGAATCACCACACCGCAGGCAACCATCGTCAGCAGACAGCACAGTCCAATTTCGTTCTGAAAAATGAATAGGGGAATGGGGCAGGTAATGTACAGGAAAACAGCCACGGCATTGCAAATCCGCTTTCCCAGGGGAACATAGCCGGAGGCCTCTTCCCGTTCCGGGGAGGCGGCCTTTCCCAGAAGAGCATCGATATCCCCAATGCCGGAGACCGCGTTCCGGTAGGCATCCTCCTCGGAGAAGCCTCTGGAAACCCAGTCGTCAAACCGGTCCAATGTATTCTGCAAAATCTCCTGCTCCATATCCTCTTTGCCCACGGTTCCGGCAAAGAGCAGGTGAACGTATTCTTTCAGCTTTTCTCTCATAAGGAATCCTTCCCTTCCAACAGATGATCCATGATTTGCCGTGTCTCCAGCCATTCCAGCTGCAGCCGGTGGCAGGCTTCCCGGCCTTCCGGGGTGATGGAGTAGTACCGCCGCCGGGCGCCGCTGCCCTGGTCGCCCCAATAGGAGCGAATATAGTCCTGCTCCTCTAAGCGCTTGAAGGCCGTGTAGAGCGTGGCCTCTTTCAGCTCAAATTTGCCGCCGGTCATGGTGGAGATGGTTTTGTTGATTTCGTAGCCGTAGCTGTCGGATTGCAGCAGACGGGCCAGTATGATTGCGTCCGTGTGCCCACGGATCAAATCTCCGGCAATTGACATGGCCAGCACCACCTTTCTGAAACCCATACTATCATGAGATACCTCGCCTGTCAAGGTATCTCGCAAGAAAAAAGCAGCGGCAGGAATATCCCGCCGCCGAATACGTCACTTATGATACCGGCTGCCCGCCTGGATGGCTTCCGCCCGGTACAGCTGCTCCAGTACCATGATCCGGGCCAGATGGTGGGGGAAGGTCATCGGCCCCATGGAGAGCTTAAAATCCGCTTTCTCCTTGACTCTTGGGGCCATGCCGAAGGATGAGCCGATGAGAAAACAGGCGCTGCTCTTGCCCGACAGCTTGACGGAAGCCAGCTTTTCCGCGAAGGTCTCGCTGCTGATGACTTTTCCTTCCGGCGTAAAAACACAGAACCAGGCGCCCTTTGGGATGCGGGAGAGAATATCCTCCGCCTCTTTTTCCAGCCCCGCCGCGATCTCCGCCGGGCTGGGATTTTCCGGCAGCCGGTACTCCGGCAATTCCAGAAGGGTAAACCGGCAGTAGCCGGAAAGCCGCTTGGCATATTCCTGAGCAGCGGAAATATAGAATTTCTCCTTCAGCTTGCCCATGGTGATCAAAGTGATTTCGAACATCGTTCCGACCTCCTTGCGTCCATAGCATACCATAGGAGAAAAAAGAACGCAATAGGGTATCTTTCTCCGGCAACTGCGCAGACTGGCAGGGGAGGGATAACCATGAAAAGCAAACGTAAGCTGCCGCCTTTGTTTCTGCCCCCGGAGGGCGGCATCTCCGGCAGCATTCAGACAGATCCCCAGGGAAGCTATACGGGCCGTCCGGAGGAAATTCTGGAAGAACCCGTCCAGGATGTGGACGATCTGTAGCAAATGCGGCAGCCCAATTCGGCTGCCGCACGATCATTTCCCTTTGTATTTTCGCCTGGTGGCGAGACCGCCCCGGATATGGCGCTGCTGCTTGTTCCGATCCAGGACTTCCCGGACCTGCTCAGAAAGTCCGGGGTGGGTCTTTGGCAGCCGCTGGGTCAGGTCCTTGTGCACCGTAGATTTGGAAATGCCGAATTTCCGGGCGGCGGCGCGCACGGTGGCGCCGGTTTCGATCACATAGGCAGCCAGTTCACAGGTCCTTCGCTCCATCTCGTCGTTCATCGGGCGTCCCCTCCGATGCTGATAGATTCCGCACTACCATGGGTATTCTTCCGGAAAGGATCTTATGACAGCTTGACAAAAAACGGCAGGGGCACTAAAATGGGAATACAGAGAAACGAGGTGCCGAAATGATCTATTTCAACAACGACTATTCCGAGGGCTGCCACCCCAAGGTGCTGGAGGCCCTGACAAAGACCAATATGGAGCAGACGCCGGGTTACGGCATGGATGCCCACTGTGCCCGGGCCGCTCAGTTGATCAGGGGGCTGTGCCGGGACGAAAGCCTGGACGTTCACTTTCTGGTGGGCGGTACCCAGACCAACCTGACGGTGATTGCCGCAGCCCTGCGGCCTCACCAGGGCGTACTCGGCGCGGATACCGCCCATATCAATGTCCATGAGACCGGGGCCATCGAGGCAACGGGCCACAAGGTACTCTGGCTGCCGAACGCGGACGGAAAGATTACGGCGGAGCAGGTGCGCAACTGCGTCCTGGCCCATCGGGCTGACGAGAGCTTTGAGCACACGGTCCAGCCGAAAATGGTCTACATATCCAATCCTACAGAACTGGGTACGCTGTATACCCGCAGGGAACTGGAGGCGCTGCATCGGGTTTGCGGCGAGTTGGAACTGTATCTTTTCCTGGACGGCGCCCGGTTGGGTTACGGTCTGGCAGCAAACGGCAATGATGTGACGATGCCGGATCTGGCAAAATTCTGTGATGTCTTCTACATCGGCGGCACAAAGGTTGGGGCCATGTTCGGTGAAGCCGTTGTGATTTCCAACCCGGCTTTGAAGGAGGATTTCCGCTATCTGATCAAACAGCACGGCGGTATGCTTGCAAAAGGGCGGCTGCTGGGGGTGCAGTTTGAGGCACTGCTGGAGGATGGACTTTACTTCGAAATTTCCGGCCACGCAGACGCTATGGCGGACAGAATACGGTCATGCCTTGCAGAAAACCATGTACCTCTGCTGGTGCGGAATGAGACAAACCAGATTTTTCCCATTCTCCCGGACGACGTTCTGGCAGGACTGAAAAAGAAATTTGTGTTTTCCGAACAGTGCCGGGTGGATGACGGCCATCGGGCTGTTCGCTTCTGTACCAGCTGGGCGACAAAGCCGGAAAACGTGGATGCCCTTTGCCGGGAGCTGGAAAAGCTATTGGCACGGCAGGCGTAAAAAGGAGAGACACCATGACAGACAAAGAGCTGCGCCGCCTTGGCCGCGGAGAACTGATTGAGATCATTTATGAGCTGAAAAAGAGGGAAGAGACATTGGAGGCGGAGAAGGAGGCACTGCGGCAGAAGCTGGCGGACCGGCAGATCCGGATGGATTCCACCGGCTCCATTGCCGAAGCGGCTTTGGCTCTGAACGATGTATTTACGGCAGCCCAGAATGCCGCGGACGACTACCTCCGCTCCGTCCGGGCGGGCTGCGCGGACGCAGAAACCATGTCCCGGCATATTCTGGAGGATGCAAACCGTCAGGCGGCGGAAATTGTGGCAAAGGCCCAGCAGCAGGCAGACGGAATCAACGCCGCCGCGCAGCAGCAGCTTGCGCAGGTCAACCGGCAGTGTGAGGAGCTTATGCGCAAGGCAGAAATGGAAAACCGTGCCCGCTGGGATGCTTTTCAGAATAGGGTCGGGGAACTCTTTGTCTCCTACCGCGCCTGTGAGTCGGACGAAAAATCGGATCCGAGAGAATGATAAAAAGGAAGGGCCGCAAACCGTTTTCGGAATGCGATCCTTCCTTTTTGTTACGCGTTGTTTTCCAGCACCAGCTTCAGGGCTTCCCGGCAAGCGTTTTGCCGGACAGCCTCCCGGTCACCGTGGAAGAGGAAGCGGCGGGAGAGGGTTTTGCGGCAATCGCTGTAGCCGATAAAGACCAGCCCAACGGGGTTGCCGAACTCGTCTCCGCCGGGACCGGCAAGGCCCGTAACGGATACGGCAATATCGGCCCGCAATACCTTTCGGGCTCCCTCTGCCATAGCCTCGGCCACGGGGGCGGAAACGGCGCCCAAAGTATCCAGCAGTTTCTGATCCACCCCCAGAAGGTTGTGCTTGACCCAGTTTGTATAGCTGATGATGCCGCCCTTGTAGACGTCGGAGCTTCCGGGAACGGCGGTCAGGGCCGCGCCGATGCCGCCGCCGGTGCAGCTTTCCGCAGTTACGAGGGTTTTGCCCCGCAACGCTTCCAGAACCTTACAGCAGAGGCTCGTCATGGTATGCCACCTTGATTTTCTCAACGCTTTCCAGTGCCCGGGTAATCAGGGCCTCCCGGTCCAGATTCCGCTCCGCATGGATGACCTGGCCCAGAGTTGGCTTTGTCTTGGGATGCTTGGGGGTAAAGACGGTGCAGCAGTCCTCGTAGGGGAGAATGGAAGTCTCCAAAGTGCCGATTTTCCGGGCGATGGTGACGATCTCTTCCTTGTCCATGCCAACCAGGGGCATGAAAATGGGCATATTCACCACGGCGCCGGTAACGGTCATGGCCTCCATGGTCTGGGATGCCACCTGCCCAAGATTCTCGCCGGTGACCAGCGCGCCGCAGCCGTCCTCCCGAGCCAGCCGCTGGGAGATCTCCATCATGAACCGGCGCATGATCAGAGTAAAGTATTCCTCCGGACAGTTGTCCCGGATGGCCTCCTGGATTTCCGTGAAAGAGACGATGTTCACGGTCATTTTCCCGCTGTAGCGGGTGACCAGTCTTGCCAGCTCCAGAACCTTGTCCTTGGCAAGCTGGGAGGTATAGGGGTAGGAGAAAAAGTGGACAGACTCAATTTCCACACCCCGTTTGGCCATCATGTAGGCGGAAACGGGGGAGTCGATGCCGCCGGAGAGCAGACACATGGCTCTGCCGCCCACACCGGTGGGCAATCCGCCCGCGCCGGGCAGGGCCGGACCATGGACATAGGCGGACAGATCCCGGACCTCCACATAGACCGTGTAGGCGGGGTGGTGCACGTCAACAGCCACATTCGGGTGGGCCTCTGCCAGACGACCGCCGATTTCCTGAGAAATGGCAATGGAACTCATGGGGAACTGCTTGTCGGAGCGCTTGGATTCCACCTTGAAGGAGGCAGCGCAGTCCAGCTCATCGCCAAGGTAGGCTTCCACAGCCTCGAAGATGGCGTCCATATTCTTTTCGCAAGGGCGGCACCGGCAGATGCTGTTGACGCCGAAGATGCTCTTGCAGGCCTCCCAGGCCCCTTCCACATCCGCTTCCTCATCCTGGGGCTCTACATAGACCGTGGACTGCAGGATGTATACGTCAAAATTTCCGTAGGGCTTCATCCGACGGCGAATGTTCTGCCGCAGCTTGTTTTCAAACTGGCGCTTGTTGGAGCCTTTGAGAATGATCTCGCCCAGCTTCAAAAGAAAAATTTCGTTCATAGGGATTCCTTTCTACCGGGGGTTCCAAAAGGGGAACTCCGCAAATTCTGATACATTATATCGGATACGCCCGGGAAAAGCAAGGGCAAAGTCTTTCTTTAACCGCCGCTGCCCAGCCGCACGGCCCGGTACTGTATGGCCTCGGCGATGTGGGGGACCTGAATGTCCTCGCTGCCGTCAAGATCCGCGATGGTGCGGGCGACTCGCAGGATCCGGTCATAGCTCCGGGCCGTCAGCCCCATGGATTCAAAGGCGTCCTTCATAAGACCGGCGCACTCGTCGGTGAGCGCGCAGTGCTGCCGCATCTCCCCCGGACCCATGCGGGCGTTGCACATACCGGAGTCTTCCCCGAACCGACTGATCTGGATCTGGCGTGCGCCGTTGACCCGCTGCTTGATGGCAGAGGATGGCTCCGCCTGGGCCCGCTCCCGCAGATCCTCAAAGGGCACGGCATTGACCTCCACAATAATGTCGATCCGGTCCAGCATTGGGCCGGAAATACGACTCTGGTAATTCTCCACGGACTGCTGACTGCACCGGCACCGGCCGCTGGGATCGCCGTACCACCCGCATTTGCAGGGATTCATGGCGCAGACCATCATGAACTCGGCAGGGTAGGTGAAGGAACCGGAAACCCGGGAAATGGTCACTTTGCCATCCTCCAGGGGCTGACGCATCAGGTCCAGAGAATCTTTCCGGAATTCCGGCAGCTCATCCAGAAAGAGTACGCCCTTGTGGGCAAGAGAGATCTCTCCCGGCTTCGGATTGCTGCCGCCGCCTACAAGTCCCGCGTTGGACACCGTATGGTGGGGCGCCCGGAAGGGGCGGCGGGTTACCAGAGGCTGCCTGGCGGTCAAAAGGCCCATGACGGAATAGATCTGGCTGACCTCCAGACTCTCTGCCCAGGTCATATCCGGCAGGATGGAGGGCAGACGCTTGGAGAGCATACTTTTTCCGGAACCCGGAGGACCGATAAGCAGCACATTGTGACTTCCTGCCGCCGCGACCTCCAGGGCACGCTTGACATTTTCCTGCCCCAGCACATCCTGAAAGTCGGGCATGGGCTCGGTGTCTGCCTCCGGAACCCAAAGCGGTTCGCTGGGCAGCTCCCGCAGACCGTTCAGCCCGTCTGCCAACTCCCGGACGTTATGCACCGGGATGATCTCCGGGCCCCGGGAGAGGGTAGCCTCCGCGGCGTTTTCCGCGGGGACGAAGAGAAAACGCAGTCCGTTCTGCTTGGCGGCCAGAGCCATGGGCAGCACACCGGAAACAGGCCGGATTTGTCCGTCCAGGCTCAGCTCCCCCAGAAAAGCGCAGTCCGAGGCCGGGCGGCGGATCTCGCCGGAGGCACAGAGGATGCTCAGAAGGATGGGCAGATCATAATGGGTCCCCGCCTTTTTCAGATTGGCGGGAGCCAGATTGACGGTGATCCGGCTGATGGGGAATTTCAGCCCCGAGCTTTTGGCCGCGGCCCGGACCCGCTCCCGGGCCTCCTTTACGGCGGCATCCGGCAGACCCACGATATCAAATCCGGGCAGTCCGCCGGAAATATAGCTCTCTGCCATGACGACGGAGCCCTGAATTCCGGAAACGCCCAGTGTACGCACACTGCAGATCATTGGCATGCGCTCCTTTCAGAGTATGGCAAAATGCACAGCATTCCGCCAAAAGAATCAGAATATTTCTATCATATAGCATTTTTGTTGAAAAGACAATCCCTATTTCAAATTTCGATACCCCTATTTACAAATATATATAGCAAAATCCGCCCGGGAATTTGGCGGATTCGTAAAATTTCAGTTTTTTGTCTCCAATTGGCTTTACAACCGCCTTGTTTCGTGGTAATATATACACGCAAAACTTGAATCCTTTAGGAGGTATTTCATTTTGGCAAGAAAATTCAAAACCATGGACGGCAATACCGCTGCCGCCCACGTCAGCTACGCCTTTACTGAGGTCGCTGGCATCTACCCCATCACCCCCTCCAGCCCCATGGCCGACAACGTTGACCAGTGGTCCGCTGCTGGCCGCAAGAACATCTTTGGCAACACCGTAAAGGTCGTTGAGATGCAGTCTGAGGCAGGTGCTGCCGGTACCGTTCACGGCTCTCTGGCCGCCGGTGCTCTGACCACCACCTACACTGCTTCTCAGGGCCTGCTGCTGATGATCCCCAACATGTACAAGATTGCCGGCGAACTGCTGCCCTGCGTGTTCCATGTTTCCGCACGTACCGTAGCTGCTCAGGCTCTGAACATCTTTGGCGATCACTCCGACGTTTACGCCTGCCGTCAGACCGGCTTCGCCATGCTGTGCGAGACCAACGTTCAGGAAGTTATGGACCTGGGCGCTGTGGCACACCTGGCTGCCATTGAGGGCCGCGTACCCTTCATCAACTTCTTCGATGGTTTCCGTACCTCCCATGAGATCCAGAAGATCGCCATCTGGGACTACGAGGACCTGAAGGACATGGTGGATATGGACGCCGTTGCCGCTTTCCGCGCCCACTCCCTGAACCCCGAGCGTCCCGCTATGCGTGGTTCCCACGAGAACGACGATATCTTCTTCCAGCACCGTGAGGCTTCCAACAAGTACTACAACGCCCTGCCCGCAGTGGTCGAGAAGTACATGGCCAAGGTCAACGAGAAGCTGGGCACCAACTATCAGCTGTTCAACTACTACGGCGCTCCCGATGCCGACCGCGTGATTGTGGCCATGGGCTCCATCAACGACGTGGCTGAGGAAGTTATCGACTACCTGAATGCCCATGGCGAGAAGGTCGGTTTGGTCAAGGTTCGTCTGTTCCGTCCCTTCTGCGCTGAGAAGCTGCTGGCTGCTATCCCCGCTTCCGCCAAGAAGATCGCTGTTCTGGACCGTACCAAGGAGCCCGGCTCTCAGGGCGAGCCTCTGTATCAGGATGTCGTTATGGCTCTGGCTCAGGCCGGCCGTCATGATGTCACCGTGATCGGCGGCCGTTATGGTCTGGGTTCCAAGGATACCCATCCCGCTTCCGTCTTTGCCGTCTACGAAGAGCTGGCTAAGGACGCTCCCAAGCATGAGTTCACCATCGGCATCGTTGACGATGTGACCCACCTGTCCCTGGACGAGAAGGTTTCCCCCAACACCGCTGCTGAGGGCACCATCGAGTGCAAGTTCTGGGGCCTGGGCGGCGACGGCACCGTTGGCGCCAACAAGAACTCCATCAAGATCATCGGCGACCACACCGACAAGTACGTACAGGCTTACTTCCAGTACGACTCCAAGAAGACCGGCGGCGTGACCGTTTCTCACCTGCGCTTCGGCGACAAGCCCATCAAGTCCCCCTACTACATCAACAAGGCTGACTTCGTGGCCTGCCACAACCCCTCCTACATCACCAAGGGCTTCAAGATCGTCCAGGACGTCAAGCCCGGCGGCGTGTTCCTGATCAACTGCCAGTGGGATATGGCTGAGCTGGAGCATCACCTGGATGCCTCCGCAAAGCGCTACATTGCCAAGAACAACATCCAGCTGTACACCATCGACGCCATCGACCTGGCCATCAAGGTCGGCATGGGCAAGCGCACCAACACCATCCTGCAGTCCGCTTTCTTCTCCCTGGCAAAGGTTATGCCTGCTGAGGAAGCCATCAAGTACATGAAGGATGCCGCTGAGCACTCCTACGCCAAGAAGGGCATGGACGTTGTCGAGAAGAACTGGAACGCCATCGATGTGGGCGCCAACGCTTACAAGAAGATTGATGTTCCCGCTTCCTGGGCTGACGCTGAGGACAACAAGGCTGAGGCTCACCTGGAAGGCCGTGCCGACACCGTTAAGGTCGTTAAGAGCATCCTGAACCCCATCGGCAAGATGGATGGTTACAGCCTGCCTGTTTCCGCTTTCGAGGATCTGCCCGACGGTCAGTTCCCCCTGGGTGCTTCCGCTTACGAGAAGCGCGGCGTTGCCGTTACCGTTCCTCACTGGGACGAGACCAAGTGCATCCAGTGCAACAACTGTGCTTATGTCTGCCCCCACGCCACCATCCGTCCCTTCGCGCTGACTGAGGAAGAGGTCAAGGCCGCTCCCGCCGGTGCCCGTCTGGTGGACGTCAAGGCCGGCAAGGGCAAGGGCGTTTACAAGTACATGATGGCTGTTTCTCCTCTGGACTGCATGGGTTGCGGTGTCTGTGTCGGCGTTTGCCCCACTCAGGCCATCACCATGGTTCCTCAGGAGCAGGAGCTGCCTGAGCAGGAAGTCTGGAACTACATGGTTGACCACGTGTCCGAGAAGAAGGACATGCAGGACAACACCGTGAAGGGTTCTCAGTTCCACAAGCCTCTGCTGGAGTTCTCCGGTTCCTGCGCCGGCTGTGCCGAAACCTCTTACGCTCGTCTGGTGACCCAGCTGTTCGGCGATCGGATGTACATCTCCAACGCCACCGGCTGTTCCTCCATCTGGGGCGGCCCCGCTGCTACCGCTCCCTACACTGTCAATGCTGAGGGCCACGGTCCCGCATGGGCAAACTCCCTGTTCGAAGACAACGCCGAGCATGGTCTGGGTATGTACACCGCTCAGTCCGTGATCCGTGAGTCCCTGGCCAACAAGATCCGCTCCGTCATCGAGAACACCGCTGACGAGGCCCGGAAGGCTGCTTGCCAGGCTTGGCTGGATACCTACAACGACGGCAACGCCAACAAGGAAGCTACCAAGGCTCTGGTTGCCAACCTGGAAGCCAATGTTTGCTGCGACACCGTGAAGGATATCCTGTCCAAGAAGGAATATCTGTCCAAGAAGTCCGTGTGGATCTTCGGCGGCGACGGCTGGGCTTATGATATCGGCTTCGGCGGCGTTGACCATGTGCTGGCTTCCAACAAGGACGTCAATGTCTTCGTCTTCGATACCGAGGTTTACTCCAACACCGGCGGACAGGCCTCCAAGGCTTCCAACATCGGCCAGGTCGCTCAGTTCGCTGCCTCCGGTAAGGAAACCAAGAAGAAGTCCCTGGCTGAGATTGCTATGAGCTACGGCTATGTTTACGTTGCTCAGGTCGCTATGGGCGCCAACCAGGCTCAGACCCTGAAGGCTATCACTGAGGCTGAGGCCTACAATGGTCCTTCTCTGGTCATTGGTTACGCTCCCTGCGAGATGCACTCCATCAAGGGCGGCATGACCAACTGCCAGGCCGAGATGAAGAAGGCTGTCGAGTGCGGCTACTGGAACCTGTTCCGGTTTGATCCCTCCAAGGAGACCGGCAAGTTCACTCTGGACTCCAAGGCTCCTAAGGGCGGCTATCAGGAGTTCCTGATGAACGAGGCCCGCTACAGCCGTCTGACCCGTGAGTTCCCCGAGCGTGCTGCTGAGCTGTTCCCCAAGAACGAGGAAGCCGCCAAGGAGCGTTACGAGCACCTGCTGAAGCTGGTTGAGATGTACAAGGGCTAATCCCCGAGACATTTTTCCCGCGTAAATGAAATTGCCCGCCCCTGGAAACAGGGGCGGGTTTTCTTGAAAGGAACTTTTATGATCGGTACTGTAATCGATATTGACGGCGATTATGCCGTTATCCGCTACGATGTCACCGGAACGGAGTCCCATGTGGCCCTGGCCATTCTGGGGGATGCGCAGATCGGCGATAAGGTTAAATTTGAGGATTTTTCCTACGAGCTGCTTAAGCAATAACAGAAAACGATCAGAGCTTTGTACGCTTCCCGCGTATCGAGCTCTGATCGTTTTGTTGCAGCGATTTTTTATTTTGTTAAAATGTTCTCGATCGCTTCAATTTCCTGATTTTCAAAGAGAAAGTGTTCCGTCAGCAAATGCGTAACCATCAGCTTCTGCTGCAATTGGGCAGAGGGCAGATTATAGCTCAGATGTCCGCAGGGGATATAGTCGGCAGCTTCTTCGGAAACCAAACGGGCGAACACGGCGCTGACCGCCTCGGACAGAAACCCTCTGCGCCGCAACATTTTTTGACCTTATTCCTTCACCGTCGGGTCGTAGTTCACCAGAATGTCGTGCTCGGTCAGTGCGGAGACATCGGGAATCTCGTTGCCGTAGACGTTGACCTGCACCAGATGGAAGCAGTCAGCCAGGGCGTCTACACTGGTCAGCTTGTTGTAATCCATGTAGATGTAGGAGATATCCGCCATCTTCGCAATGCTGTCAATGGATTCCAGCGCGTTATAGGAGCCGTCAATGACCTGCATGGCGCTGTTGGTGCCGAAGTCCGGCAGGGAAGATACGCTGTTGTAAGAGAAGTCCAGACGTTCCAGAGTATTCATTCCGGACAGAGCATCGATACTGCTCAGCTGGTTGTTGGAAACGGTCAGTGTTTTCAGGCTTGCACAGCTGGACAGTCCGGAGATATCGGTCAGGCTGTTGTAGTCAAGGTTCAGCTCGGCCAGCATGGGCAGGGAAGCAGCGGCGCTTACATCGCCAATCTGATTGTTGGCTGCGTTCAGCTTGGTCAGCCGTACATTGCCGGTCAGAGGAGCGATGCTTGTCAGCGCGTTGTAAGAGACATCCAATACAGTCAGCTCAGGCAGCCCGCCAACGACTGTCAGATTTGCAACGGCGTTGTGCTGCAGATACAGCTCAGACAGCGCGGACATATTGGAAAGGGGCTCCAGATTCCGGATGGTATTGTTGCTGATGTCCAGGATCTCCAGAGATTCGGCATTCTCCAGACCGGAAAGGGTGCTGAGGGAGCAGTTGGAAAGGTTCAGTTCCTTCAGATGGGGCAGGGAAGCGATGGTTTTCAGACTGTCCGCCGGGAAACGGCAGCCGGAGAGATTCAGTTTTTTCAGATGGTTCAGTCCGGCAAAATCCTGCAGGTTGCTCATGTTCCGGCCGTTGACCGTCAGATTTTCCAGATAAGTCAGGTAAATCAGGTCCTCCAGAGTCATGGCATCGGAGGGTACCTCCAGCTCTGTGATCTGCCACAGGTCGTTGGTGTAGAGAACGTGAGACTGATCGTACCCGAGAGCTGCTCGGATTGCTTGCTCCATGGATGCGTCCATAAAGATGACCGGTTCAATGACGCCGCCGATGGTGTAGCCCAGAATGGTCACAGGGCTCACCAGTCCGTTGTCCGCGACACTGACGGCGTAAACCTGACTTTCGCCCAGAGGCAGCTCAATGGGGGCGGAATAGGGTTCGTCCGCAATGGAGGGGTAATCGCCGTCTGTGGTGTAATAAAGTGTGGTGCCTTCCGTGGAGGACAGGGTCACGGAGATATACTGGCTGTAGTACCCGGATGGATAGTCAGCCTGGGGTGCCGCAGGCCGCATGGCTTCCAACTCTGCCTTAATGGAGGCATTGGGAATGTTGGCCAGCATGGATACGGCGTCCAGAATCTTATCCTGCTCCACATAGGTCTTGCACAGGGCGATATACAATTCCTTGGTGGCCCCATCCCGGATGGCTTTGGAGAGTGTAACCTCCGCTTTTGTATAGTTGCCGGAGGCCTTGTACTGGTTGGCAAGCTCAATGGCTACGTTCTCGTCCTGACCGGAAAAGCCATAGGCAAGGTTGTAGAACCAGGAGGAAAGGCTGGTGTTTCCCTTCAGATCGTTATCACGGGCCTGCTGCAGCAGCAGATCCCGGGTAAAGGCGCGGTCATAGACAAACAGGTACCAGCCAATGCTGGCAATGACCAGAACGATCATCAGCAGCGGCACCAGAAAATGAATCAACTTTTTCATTATAAAAGCTCCAATCTAAGGGATTGTTCCGTCAATTATACAATATTTCGAGAAACCTGTCAAGTATGCCGCATTTTGGGGGCAAAGGCCTTACTTTTGCTGGTTCTTCGCCTGCTTCATGCTCAGGCTGATGCGGTGGCGCTTTTCGTCTACGCTCAGGACTACCACATCTACAACGTCGCCCACCTGGACCGCTTCACTGGGGTGCTTCAAACGGCGATTGCAAACCTCGGAGATGTGCACAAGGCCGTCCTGATGGACGCCGATATCCACAAATACGCCGAAATCAATGACGTTCCGCACGGTGCCGGTCAGCACCATGCCTGGCTTCAGGTCCTTCATTTCCAGCACATCCTTGCGCAGAATGGGCTTGGGCAACTCGTCCCGGGGATCCCGGCCGGGCTTTGCCAGTTCTTTGGCGATATCCGCCAGAGTAGGCTCCCCAACGCCGCAGTTCTCGGCGGCTTTTTTCAGGCCGTAGTTCTCCAACAGCTTTGGCAGCTGCGTCCGGTCATCACTGGGGAGCAGCTTCAAAAGTGCCTTGGCGGCGGGGTAGGATTCCGGGTGAACGCCGGTATTGTCCAGAACCTCCTTGCTCTCGGGAATCCGCAGGAAGCCAGCGCACTGCTCAAATGCCTTGGGGCCGAGCTTGGGCACTTTCTTCAGCTGGCTGCGGGAAGTGAAGGGGCCGTTTTCCTCCCGATAGGCTACGATGTTTTTCGCGGTAGCTGCCGTCAGGCCGGAGACCTGCTGCAGAAGGCTCCGGGAGGCAGTATTGGCGTCCACGCCTACAGCGTTGACGCAGTCCTCTACCACAGCGCCCAGAGCTTCGTCCAGCTCCTTCTGGGGGCAATCGTGCTGATACTGCCCTACGCCAATGGCTTTGGGATCGATCTTTACCAGCTCTGCCAGAGGATCCTGGAGCCGCCGGGCTATGGATACGGCAGAACGCAGATTCACGTCATATTCCGGGAATTCCTCGGCGGCCAAAGGGGAGGCGGAGTACACGGAAGCGCCTGCCTCGTTGACGATCATATAGCTGGCTTCCGGGAAGGACCGCAGCAGCTCTACGGTCATGGCTTCCGTCTCCCGGGAGGCGGTTCCGTTGCCGATGGCGATGTGTTTTACCTCATGTTTCCGCATGAGCTGGGACAGGATAGAGATGGCCTCCTGCTTTTTTCGTTCGGAGAAGGTGGGGTAGACCACGGCGGTATCCAGCACCTTGCCTGTGGGGTCGATGACGGCCACCTTACAGCCGTTCCGGTATCCGGGGTCCAGGCCCATGGTCACAAAGCCCTTTACAGGGGGCTGCATCAGCAGCGGCTTCAGATTCAGGGCAAAGTTGACAATGGCCCCCTGACTGGCCCGGTCTGTCAGCTCATTTCGGATTTCCCGCTGCACGGAGGGGAAGATCAGCCGGTCAAAAGCGTCCTCTGCCGCGGCCTTGACCAGCTGGGATACCTGCATGGTGGGCTTCAACGCGGCACGGCACACCAGAGCGGGACCTTCGTTTCCGGGCAGCGTAATGCTGACCTTCAGAATGCCCTCTTTTTCGCCTCGGTTGATGGCCAGAATCTGGTGGTCCAGAAGACGGGCGATGCTCTGGTTAAAGTCATAGTAGAGTTTATAGACTGTATCTGCCTCGGGATCGTCTGCCTTGCTTACGAGACTGCCCCGGCGGGCGATCAGACCGCGCAGATTTTTGCGAATCTCCGCATCATCGGAAAGGTTTTCGGCGATGATATCGCAGGCTCCCGCAATGGCATCCTCTGCAGAGACAACGCCCTTTTCCTCGTCCAGAAAGGTCTTTGCCAGGGCTTCGATATCCTGCCCATCCTGGGCAAAAATAGCCTGGGCCAGAGGATCCAGTCCCTTTTCCCGGGCAATGGAGCCACGGGTGCGGCGCTTTTGCCTGTAGGGGCGGTAAAGGTCTTCCACTTCCGTCATAGTCGCCGCGTTGTCAATTGCGGCCGACAGTTCTTCCGTCAATTTTCCCTGATTTTCAATGGATTTTTTGACCTCGTCCCGGCGCTGCTGCAGATTGCGCAGATAAGTGAGTCTGGTCTCCAGATTACGCAGGGTGGTGTCGTCCATGGCGCCGTGCATTTCCTTCCGGTAGCGGGCGATAAACGGAATGGTATTGCCCTCATCAATGAGGTTTATCACATTTTCAATATACTGCTGCTTCTGGCCCAGCTCCCGGGCCAAAATCTCTACAATGGACTGCATGGGTATTCTCCTTTTCGCAAAATCGTATCCATTCTATCACAAATTATTGAAAATGCAAAGAAGAAATGGGGGAAGCCTTGCAAATTTCCAAAAAGAATGATAGAATACCTCTGATTATGAAAAAGGAATGAACGTTTATGGAAGAAAGCAATATTACATTTGAAAGTCTCGGTCTGTCGGAAGCCATGCTGAAGGCTCTGGAAAAAAAGGGCTATGGCTATCCCACCACCATTCAGGCGGAGGCGATTCCTTATTTCCTGCAATGGCGGGATGTGATTGCCAAGGCTCCTACGGGCACCGGCAAGACTTTTGCCTTTGGCATCCCCATGATCGAGCACATAGATGCCGAGTGCGAGGATGTGCAGGGGTTGATTCTGGCGCCCACCCGGGAGCTGGCCATCCAAATTGGCGATGAGCTGCGGGGGCTGCTGACTTATTTCCACAATGTCCGGGTAGCCGTACTCTATGGCGGCGCGGGCATCGGCAGCCAGATTAAGGCCCTGGAAAAGAAGCCCCAGATCGTTGTGGCGACCCCCGGCCGCCTGATGGACCACTACAACCGAAAGACCATTCGTCTGGATAAAATTCAGACCGTTGTTCTGGATGAGGCTGACCGGATGCTGGACATGGGCTTTTTCAAGGATGTGACCCGCATCATTGAGAAGGTCAGGAATCGGAAGAATCTGGGCCTGTTTTCCGCCACCATTTCTCAGGAGGTCATGACCGTCTCCTGGATGTACCAGCGGGACGAGGTGGAGATCACCGTGGAGCCCAAGCAGGAGGACCGGCCGGATATCGACCAGTACAGCCTGACCTGTACGCCTCTTGAAAAGGCGGCTACCACTCTGCGGCTCATCAGGAGCCAGGGCTATGAGCGGGTTATGATTTTCTGCAACACCAAGCATATGTGCCAGCGGCTGTGTGACGATTTCCAGCGGGCAGGTCTGGATTGCGAGTGTCTCCACGGCGATATCCGCCAGCAGCAGCGGGAGAAGACCATGCAGCGCTATCGCAGCGGCAAGCTGCCTGTGCTGGTGGCTACGGACGTGGCCTCCCGGGGCATTGACGTGGACGATGTGGATTGCGTTATCAATTTCGACGTGCCGGAAGAGAACGAATACTATGTCCACCGCATCGGGCGGACCGGCCGGGCCAAGCGGAAGGGCATTGCCTGGAGCATCATCGGCAACTTCCCGGAAAAGGCCAAGCTGGACGAGATCGCGAAGTACTCCAACTATACCATTCAGCCCATGCTTCTGTCTGAGGACGGCCAGCTTACCAGGGAAGAGGTCAAAGCGCCCCCCGCACCCAAGCGGAGATTCCGCTGATGGATAATTACGGCTTTCTGCTGCTGACCAGCCATCTGGGCAATCCGGAGCGGAAGCCCCTTACCCCGGCCCAGCTGCGGACTCTTTCGCAACGGGTTCTGAGCCATGGGGCTTTTGAACCCGGGGAACTTACGGAAAAACAGCTGCACACCCTTGGCTGCGGCAATGCGCTCTCTTCACAGATATTGGGACTGCTGGCAGATACGGAGCTGCTGGAACGGTATTTGCAAAAGGCAAAAATTCGAAAGTGCGTTCCCATCCAGCGGACGGACGCGCGTTACCCGGTATCCGTCCGGAAAAAGCTGGGGCTGGACAGCCCCGGCTGCCTGTGGGTCAAGGGGGACCTGTCTCTGCTGGATAAACCGAAGATATCCGTCGTGGGCAGCAGAAAGCCAAAGCCGGAAAGCCGGACATTCGCCTACGAGGCAGGCCGTCAGGCGGCGAGGCAGGGCTTTGTACTGGTTTCCGGCAATGCGGCAGGCGCCGATCAGGCCGCCCAGCAGGGATGCCTGGATGCCGGGGGGCAGGTAATCAGCGTGGTGCCGGATGCTCTGCACAGCTATCTGGAAACCCAAAACGTGCTCTACCTCAGCGAGGAAGACTATGACGCGCCTTTCTCGTCCCAGCGGGCACTGCGGCGCAACCGGGTAATTCACACACTGGGACAGCTGGTTCTGGCTGTCCAGAGCCGGGCAGGGATTGGCGGCACCTGGAGCGGCACTGCGCAGAATCTGCAAAGCCGCTGGACCCCCGTCTGCGTATTCCATGACGGCAGCGAGGGGGAAGCCGCCCTGCGGGGCCTTGGCGCGGAGGCTATTGGCATGGAAGCCCTGCGGGATTTGGCCGCTCTTTGCCTGCGGGAGCCGGACCTATTCGAAATCTGATATTTTCCGCAGCGGATTCGCTGCGGGATTTTGTCGGAAATTGGAAATGTTCTGTGAATTTTGTGCTTACTCTGGATTTTTAATTGACTTTGTGCTATACTAATAAAGTATGCGTAAAGCAAGGACGGCAAAAGCTGCCCTTGGGAAATTCTTTTGGAAGGTGTTATTTATGACAAAGGTTGATATTTATTCCGGCTTCCTGGGCGCTGGTAAAACCACGCTGATCAAGAAGATGATCGCGGAAGGCTACAAGGGACAGAAGCTGGTGCTGATTGAGAATGAGTTTGGCGAGATCGGCATTGACGGCGGCTTTTTGCAGGACGCCGGCATCAACATTACGGAGATGAATTCCGGCTGCATCTGCTGCTCTCTGGTGGGCGACTTTGGCAAGGCTCTGACGAAGGTCATTAACGAGTACCACCCCGACCGGATTATCATCGAACCCTCCGGCGTGGGCAAGCTGTCCGACGTAATCGGCGCTGTGAACAAGGTCACCGGCCCTGACGTAACCCTGGGCTACACCGTTGCCGTTGTGGACGCCGGAAAAGTCAAGGTCTACACCAAGAACTTCGGCGAGTTCTACAACAACCAGGTGGAGACCGCTTCCACCATCATCCTGTCCCGGACCGATTCTATCCCCCAGGCCAAGCTGGATGCCGCCGTGGAAATTCTGCGGCAGCACAACTCTGTGGCCACCGTTATCACCACACCCTGGGGCGAGCTGACCGGCGAACAGCTGATCTCCGCCATGGAGGGCAAGGCATCCCTTGCCGCTGAACTGGCCCGGCTGGAATCCGAGCGCCTGGAAGCTGAGGAAGACGAGCATGAGCACCATCATCACCACCATGACGACGAGGATGACGATGACGAGGATGAGCATGCGCACCACCATCACCACCATGACGAGGACGATGAGGACGAACACGAGCATCATCACCATCATCACGACGATGACGATCACTGCTGCTGCCACGATCATGACCACGAGGAGCATGAGCATCATCATCACGACCATGAGCATGATGAGAACTGCACCTGCGGCTGCCATGACCACCATCATCACCACCATCATGCCGACGAGGTCTTCACCTCCTGGGGCACCGAGACTGCCCGGAAGTTTGAGAAGCAGACCATTGAGAATGCTTTGAAGGCTCTGGATTCCGGCGATTACGGCGCGATTCTTCGGGCCAAGGGCATCCTGCCCGCCGTGGACGGCACTTGGATTCACTTCGACTATGTGCCTGAGGAGCACAATGTCCGCTCCGGCAGCGCCGACGTCACCGGCAAGCTCTGTGTCATCGGCTCCAAGCTGGACGAAAAGGGCATTGCCGAGCTGTTTGGGGTGTAAGCCATGGTCATGCAGCAAATCCCTGTCTATGCTTTTACGGGCTTTCTGGATTCCGGCAAGACCAAGTTCATTCAGGAGACTCTGGAGGACCCCCGGTTCAACGCCGGAGAGCGGACGCTGGTTCTGATCTTTGAGGAAGGGGAGGAGGAGTACGACCTCTCCACCTATCCCAAGAAGAACGTCTATCTGGAGGTTCTGGACCAGCAGACCGTGACCACCGAGGAGCTGAAAGCCCTGCAAAAGAAATACAAGGCCGAGCGCGTGGTGTCCGAGCTCAATGGTATGCAGCAGGTGGGCGATCTCTATATGCGTTTCCCCGACAACTGGGCCATTGCCCAGGAGGTCATGTTTGCCGACGCCACTACCTTTATGACCTACAATGCCAATATGCGCAATCTGGTCATGGACAAGCTCATGGGGGCGCAGATGGTTGTTTTCAACCGCATGACGCCCGGTCAGGATGTCATGCCCTTCCACAAGCTGGCCAGAGCTGCCAATCGCCGCATTGATATCCTCTATGACTATACCGACGGCACCACGAAGTTCGATGAGATCGAAGACCCGCTGCCCTTTGACATCAACGCGCCTGTGATTGAGGTCAAGGACGAGGATTATGCCCTCTGGTACCGGGATGTTTCCGAGGAGCCGGAGAAGTACGATGGGAAAACCGTTCACTTCAAGGGCCAGGTGGCCATGCTCCGCCGGGACAAGAACGGTATGTTTGCCCCGGGGCGGTTTGTCATGACCTGCTGCGTGGAGGACATCCAGTTCTGCGGCATTCCCTGCCGGTATACAGGAGCCGGAAGTCTGGAGTCCCGCTCCTGGGTCTGGGTCACCGCCAAAATCAGCGCGGAGAAGCATCCTCTGTACAAGGGAGACATTGGCCCTGTGCTGACCGCCATCTCTGTGGAAACCGGCGCGGAAGCCGCCGACCCGGATGTGGCAACGTTCTGAACAAGTCAGGGGCGGCAAAATTGCCGCCCCTGCGCAATACCTGAAAGGAGGGGGCGTATGTACCAACCCCTGGCCGACCTTTTGCGGCCCGAAACCCTGGATGACGTGGTGGGGCAGGAACATATTCTGGGTAAGGGCGCTGTGCTGCGTCGCCTGATTGAATCCGGGAAGATCCCCAATATGGTCTTCTACGGCCCCAGCGGCACGGGAAAAACCACCGTTGCCAATATCATCGCCAAGCAGACCAACCGGACCCTCTATAAGCTCAACGCCACAACCGCCTCCACGGCGGATATCCGGGAGATCACCGCCCAGCTGGATACCTTCATGGCTCCCAACGGCGTGCTGCTTTATCTGGACGAGATCCAGTCCTTCAATAAAAAACAGCAGCAGTCCCTTTTGGAGTACATCGAAAACGGAAAAATCACCCTGATTGCATCCACCACGGAGAACCCCTACTTTTATGTGTTCAATGCTATTTTAAGCCGCTCCACGGTGTTTGAGTTCAAGCAGATTACCAGGGAAGCGGCGAGAAAGGCAGTGGACAGAGCGGTAACCTTTATGGAAAAGCGTACCGGCCTGACGGCTCAGCCGGAAGATGGGGTCCTTGACTACATTGCCGGGGCCAGCGGCGGCGATTTGCGCAAATCCATGAACGCCATTGAGGTTCTGTTTTCCGCGGCGGTGCCGCAGGAAGACAAGCTGCCTCTGACTATGGCGGACGCCACCGCCGTGACGCAGAAAAGCGCCATGCGGGCCGACCGGGACGGGGATAATCACTACGATCTGCTGTCTGCCCTGCAAAAATCCATCCGGGGTTCTGACCCGGACGCGGCCTGCCACTATCTGGCGCGCCTTCTGGAGGCAGGACAGATGCAGTCCGCCTGCCGCCGGCTTATGGTTATTGCCGCGGAGGATGTGGGCCTTGCTTACCCTCAGATCATTCCCATTGTCAAGTCCTGCGTGGATATGGCCCTGATGCTGGGAATGCCGGAAGCAAGAATCCCCTTGGGGGATGCCGCCGTACTGATGGCAACTTCACCCAAGTCTAATTCCGGCCATCTGGCTTTGGATGCCGCTCTGGCGGATGTGCAGAAGGGAAAGGCGGGACCTTTTCCGCGGCATTTGCAGAATGTCCATGCCGATACCTTCACCCAGGAGCGCAGCCAAGGCTATCTCTATCCCCACGACTACCCCAACCATTGGGTGGCCCAGCAATATCTTCCCGATGAGCTGGTGGGGACGCATTATTACGAGTATGGCCCGAATAAGCTGGAACAGGCGGCAAAGCACTACTGGGAAGCCGTCAAGAAGGAGGTCTGAACATGGATATTCGTGTCGGAGACGTTCTGACGATGAAAAAGGCCCATCCCTGCGGAGAAAAACGCTGGCAGGTTCTGCGCACTGGGGCGGATTTCCGCCTGAAATGTCTGGGCTGCGGCCACGAGCTGATGACGCCCCGCTTCAAAGCGGAGAAGAACATCCGCAGTGTGGAGCGGAAGACAGAAGAATAGTTTCGAGGCGCTGCGATTCGCGGCGCCCTTTTCATACCCTTGAGAACGGTGGGCTTTTGCGGCCTCTCCGGAACAATGCCCGAAAGCGGGGGAGACTTTGCGGAACTTGCGCCGGACAGCCTACGCTGCTGCGACGGCATTCTTGTCCCCCGGCGGGCTATACTGACCCCAGGCAGCAGGGAAGGAGGGCCGCAATGTACTGGGATCTGACTGTACTATTCAATTTTCTGGTAGATTATCTGCTTTTGTATGCCTCCGCAAGGATCTCCGGCAACGCGGCGCGGCAGGGATCCCTGCTGGGGGCAGCGGCGCTGGGCGGAGCTTATGCCGGAGCATGCCTGTTTCCGGGATTCACCTTTCTTGGAGGAACGCTGTGGAGACTGGTATTCCTGGGTCTGATGGCGCTTACAGCCTTCGGCCCGCGAAGAAGCGCCTGGCAGCAGGGCGGGCTGTTCCTTCTGCTGAGCCTTTCGCTTGGGGGCATGGCCCAGCTGGCAGCGCAGAATAGTCCCGGCAGGCTGCTGCTCTGCGCGGGGCTGCTGTGGGCGTCCTGCACCTTCCTTCTGCGGGGCCGGGCGGGGTGCGGACAGTTTGTTCCGTTGGAGATATCCAGAAACGGCGCGACCGTCCATCTGACAGCCCTCCGAGACACAGGAAACACACTGACGGACCCCATTACCGGAGAACGGGTTCTGGTCATCGACCGGGACGCCAGCCGCGTCCTGACAGGGCTGACGCCGGAACAGCTGGAAAAGCCCATGGAGGCACTGACAGAAAGACGTATTCCGGGCCTGCGGCTGATTCCATATCGCGGCGTGGGACAGGCAGAGGGGTTTTTGCTGGGTATGAAGGTTACAGACGTAATTCTGGGCGGCAAACGGCGGCCAAGCGTGGTGGCCTTTGCGCCCAATTCGGTAGGCGGCACGGCATATCAGGCTCTGATAGGAGGCAGCGTATGAATTTTCTCCGGAAAATCGCAAGGCTTTTCACCCGGCAGGATCAGGTTCTCTATTACATCGGCGGCAGCGATGTGCTGCCCGCCCCGCTGAAGGGGGAGGACGAGCGCGGCGCCATTGAAGCACTGGCTCGGGGCGAGGAAAGCGCCCGGCAGACTCTGGTGGAACATAATCTGCGGCTTGTGGTCTACATCGCCCGGCGGTTTGAGAATACCGGTACGAATCTGGAGGATTTAATCTCCATCGGTACCATCGGGCTTATGAAAGCCATCGGGACCTACCGGGCAGACCGGAATATCAAGCTGGCTACCTATGCCTCCCGGTGCATTGAGAACGAGATACTCATGCACATCCGGAAGATATCCAATCAGAAGGCGGAAGTTTCTCTGGATGAACCCATCAATCAGGACGGAGATGGCAACGAGCTGCTTCTGTCGGACATTCTGGGTACCGGGGAGGATGAGATCTTCGCGTCTCTGGAGGCTGACGCGGACATGGGTGCTCTGCGGCATGCCCTCACGGAGTTGAACGACCGGGAACGGCAGCTCATCGGCATGCGCTTCGGCTTGAATGGCCAGAAGGAGCTTACCCAGAAGGAGATCGCCCAACTCCTGGGCATCTCCCAATCCTACATTTCCCGGCTGGAAAAGCGAATCCTTGGCAAGCTGCGCCGGGAATTCCAGAAGCAGATGAGCTGCGCCTGACGCGGCAGATGAATCACAAAAAAATACTTATAAATGTATCGATAAATTTAATAGGATTTGCTCCTTGCAAAATACTGCCTGAGATGGTATAATCGATAAAAAATTATATCGATAAAAAAGGAGCGAAGATTCCTATGGAACAGAATACGAAGGTTTCCAAAGCCGTTCTGAAGAGGCTTCCCGGTTATCTCGCCTATCTGAAGAGTATGCCGGATACAGCCCCTGCCAATATTTCCGCCACAGCCCTGGCCAACGCCCTGGATATGGGCGAGGTGCAGGTGCGCAAGGATCTGGCCATCGTCTCTGACGGCGGACGCCCCAAGGTCGGCTACCAGCGGGAGGCACTGATTGATGATATTGAGCAGTTTTTGGGCTATGACAACACCACCGACGCCGTGCTGATCGGCGCGGGTAAGCTGGGCCTTGCGCTGATGGCTTACTCCGGCTTCGAGGCCTATGGCCTGAACATTCAGGCGGCTTTCGATGTGGCCCCCACCATGGAGAAAACCGAGGACGGACAGCCCATTTACCCCATCACCAAGCTGGAGCACTACTGCAAGCTCCATAAGGTGCTTATGGGCATCATCACCGTGCCCGCCTCCGCCGCCCAGGAGGTTGCCAATATGCTGATTGCCGGCGGCGTCAAGGCCATCTGGAACTTCGCCCCCACCCATCTGGATGTTCCGGCCAATATTCTGGTCCAAAACGAAAATATGGCCACCTCTCTGGCCGTCCTGTCCGTCCACCTGCGGGCAGCCATCAAAGAAGAGAAAAAGTAACGTTGAAAAGACCGCTGCGGTCCCGAAAATCTCCTCGGGACCGCAGCGGGTTTTCTTTATCTGATTTTTCTCCATTTCAGGCACAACGCGCGGATAAAACTGCCGTCATAGGATTCGTCCGGTTTTTTCAGGCTGGCATCGGCCCAGAATACGGTTTCATTTTCAAGAATAAGCGAGGCATCTGAAATATTTCTGAAGCAGACCAGTGCCGGGGACTTTATTCTCATCATCTGCACGCCCTCAAAGCACAGCTCCGTAGCGCCGGACCGCTCGCAGTTCTCAAAAACCGCATAGGCTGCGGCTGAGTGACCGTCTTCGCAATAGCGGACTGCCTCAAGAATGCTGTCATGAAATCCGGAAAACTGCTTCATAAAGGCATCGGCATCCGCCTGCGTGAGAATGTAGTTCCACTGGACTGCATCCGGAAATGTCTTTTCGGGTATTCCGCAAGTTTCAAGGGGAACGCATTTGCCAGCAAAGATGTCGGCAAGAAATTCACTGTTTTCAAGGACTTCGGGGTAGCCTTTCAGGTCCCGAATATCCGCAAATTCATATCCGTTGATTTTGCAAAAATGCTTATATTTCAGCATCTGCGCACCGTGATAAGTCAGAAAACCGCTGCATTCAGACTGGATCACATCAACAAGGGCTCTCGGAGACTGGGACTGATTGTCCAGATAGTCCGCCAATTCGAAGCAATGCGTATGCGGATCCAGAACGATATATTGCTGCTCCAGGCCACTTCCGAGAACGGCATAGGCCATGGATCTGTAGTATGTATTTCTTTTCTGGTCAAAAACTCTGACAAACATCTGCTCTTCCGCCTCCTGTTCAAAGGATCTGTTTCAAATATTTTCTAATATAACATAGATACATATCCATTGCAAGGTCAGACAGGGTAGAAAAATCCCTCACAGCGTCCTTTGAGGTGCTGTGAGGGATCCATTTTACTTCGCAGGCTTGAAGCTGTCCTTCAGGCTGACGGAGCGGTTGAAGACCAGGTGGTCCGGAGCAGAATCCTTGCTGTCGGGGCAGAAGTAGCCCAGACGCATGAACTGATAGGATTCGGGGGCCTTTGCGTTTCTCAGAGAGGCCTCTGCCTTGCAGCCGGTCAGCACCTCCAGAGAATGGGGGTTCAGGCAGGCCAGGAAGTCCTTTCCGGCGGCATCGGGATCGGGATCGTCAAAGAGATTGCTGTACTGGCGGACCTCGCAGTCCACGCAGTTGTTGGCATCCACCCAGTGGATGGTCGCGCCCTTGATCTTCCGGCCGTCGGCGGGGTCGCCGCCCTTGCTGTCGGGATCGTAGGTTGCCAGAACCTCGGTGACCTTGCCGTTTTCATCCGTGACGCAGCCGGTGCACTTGATGACATAGGCACCCTTCAGGCGGCACTCGGGGCCATCGGGATACAGACGCTTGTACTTGGGGATAGGCTGGGCCAGGAAGTCATCCCGCTCGATCCAGAGGCTCCGGGAGAAGGTGATTTCCCGGGTGCCTGCCCCGGCGTCGTTGGGGTTATTCTCCACCTGGAAGGTTTCGCTCTGGCCCTCGGGGTAGTTGGTGATGGTCAGCTTTACGGGATCCAGCACGGTCATGACCCGCTTAGCGGTCTCGTTCAGGTCCTCCCGCAGGCAGTGCTCCAGGAAGGCATACTCAATGGTGTTGGGGGACTTGGCCACGCCGACCCGGTCACAGAAGTTGCGGATGGAGGCGGGGGTGTAGCCACGGCGGCGCAGGCCGCAGAGGGTAGGCATCCGGGGATCGTCCCAGCCGGAGACATAGCCGTTCTCCACCAGAGCACGGAGCTTCCGCTTGGATAGCACCGTATGGTCGATGCCCAGCCGGGCGAACTCGATCTGCCGGGGATGGTTGGGCACGGACACATGCTCTACGACCCAGTTGTACAGGGGACGGTGGTTCTCAAATTCCAGAGAGCACAGGGAGTGGGTAATGCCCTCCAGCGCGTCCTGAATGGGGTGGGCGAAGTCGTACATGGGGTAGATGCACCACTTGTCGCCCTGACGGTGGTGGTGCATATGGCGGATGCGGTAAATGACCGGGTCACGCATGTTGAAGTTGCCGGAGGCCAGGTCGATCTTGGCCCGGAGGGTGTACTTGTTGTCCTCAAACTCACCGGCCCGCATCCGGGCAAACAGATCCAGGCTCTCCTCAATGGGACGGTCCCGGTAGGGGGAGACGGCGGGGGTATTCAGGTCGCCCCGGTACTCCTTGAACTGCTCGGGGGTCAGCTCACAGACATAGGCCAGGCCCTTCTTAATGAGCTCCACGGCGTACTCGTAGTCCTTTTCGAAGTAATCGGAGCCATAGAAGAACCGGTCGCCCCAGTCAAAGCCCAGCCAGTGGATATCGTCCTGAATGGCCTGAACGAACTCCACATCCTCTTTGGTGGGATTGGTGTCATCCATACGCAGGTTGCACAGACCGCCAAACTTCTCGGCAGTGCCGAAGTCAATAATCAGGGCCTTGCAGTGGCCGATGTGCAGATAGCCGTTGGGCTCCGGCGGGAAACGGGTATGCACGGTCTTCCCGGCAAACTGGCCGCCGGGAGCAATATCCTCCTCAATAAAGGCATGAATGAAATTCTTGCTTTCCGTAATCTCTGCCATATTGAAAACTTCCTCTCTAAAGCTATATAATGGGGTATTATAACCGATTTATGTACCGATTGCAACAATAGATTTTGAAAATACGGCCGTCCTTAAGAACATCTTTTGGAAAAAATAAAGAATTCACAAAATAGTGGTTGTCAATTTGCCCTTTGTACGTTAAAATAGAGTCGATACCGTGCGGGGGTGTGCCTCGGTGCGGACGCAAGAGAAGGAGTGATCGGATTTGTCTCAAATCAAATACAAGCGTATCCTGCTGAAGCTCAGCGGTGAGGCTCTGGCGGGCGAACAGCACCGGGGCCTGGACTATAGTGTGATTCATCCCGTGTGTGAAGCCATCAGGCAGTGCCATGAAAATGGCGTGCAGATTGGCCTGGTCATCGGCGGCGGCAATTTCTGGCGGGGCGTGAAGGACGGCGCGGATAAAATGCAGCGCTCCCACGGCGACGCCATGGGCATGCTGGCCACCGTTATGAACTGCATCGCCATGGCCGACGCACTGGAGCAGCACGGGGTGCCTGCCCGGGTGCTGTCTGCTGTGGAAATGAATAAGTTTGCTGAGTATTTCACCCGGGATACCGCTGACCGCTACCTGAACGAGGGAAAAGTGGTCCTCTTCGCCGCCGGAACGGGCAATCCCTATTTCTCTACCGATACCGGTGCCGTGCTCCGGGGCGTGGAGATTGAGGCGGACGCCATCCTCATGGCAAAGAACGTGGATGGCATTTACTCCGCTGACCCCAACACAGATCCCACTGCCGTCAAGTTTGACGAGCTGACCTATGACGAGGTTCTGGCCCGCCATCTGAAGGCTACGGATACTACCGCAATGACCCTGGCCATGGACAACCATATGACCCTGGTTTGCTTTGCCCTGGCTGACCCCAGCAACATTCTCCGCGTTGTATGCGGAGAGAAGATCGGAACCATCGTTAAGGAGGACTAAACAATGAGCGTAGATTTCACCGAATTTTCCAGAAAAATGGAACGTACCCTGGTACATCTGGGGGAGGACTTTGATGCCGTCCGCGCAGGCCGCGCCAATGCCAAGGTTCTCGACCGCATTACCATTGAGTATTACGGCAGCGAGACCCCGCTGAACGGCGTTGCCACCATTTCTTCTCCCGATGCCCGTACCCTGGTTATCTCTCCCTGGGATACCAAGCTCCTGAAGGAGATTCAGAAGGCAATCCAGACTTCCGACCTGGGCATCAACCCTCAGAATGACGGTAAGGTGATCCGTCTGATCTTCCCCCAGCTGACGGAAGAGCGCCGGAAAGACCTCTCCAAGCAGGTCAAGAAGTATGCTGAGGACGCTAAGGTAGCCATGCGGAACATCCGCCGGGACGGCATGGATTACGTCAAGAAGCTGAAAAAGAACAGCGAGATCACGGAAGATGACCAGAAAAAGGCAGAGAAGGACCTGCAGGATATGCTGGATAAGTATATTAAGAAGGTAGACGCCGCTCTGGCCGCCAAGGACAAGGAACTGATGTCCATTTGATCAAGCGCGTAGCCGCTTGAAGCTCCTCGTTCGTAGGGGCCGATGCCCACATCGGCCCGAACCCCTACGGAAAAGAGTTGTTCATTTTTTATGTGACCGTTCTGTCAACGTACCAGCGGGGCGATGTGGGCATCGCCCCCTACGGTAACATTTTTGGCAGATGACAATGGAGGAGCCGTCCTTTTGGACGGCAAAATTACTGGAAATCGAGGGAACGCACATGGCGCTTGAAAACGAGAATCTCCCGGCACCGCCCAGGCATATTGCCATCATTATGGACGGCAACGGACGCTGGGCGAAAAAACGCGGCCTGCCCCGAACTGCCGGACACAGTGCCGGAGCGGAGGCTTTTCGGCGGATTGCCAACTACTGCCGCAGTCTGGGTGTGGAATACCTGACGGTCTATGCCTTTTCTACGGAAAACTGGAAGCGTTCCCAGGAGGAAGTAGGCAGCATTATGCTGCTGCTTCGGAAATATCTGGAGGAAGCTCTGCTGGACATGGAGAAAAACCGGGTCCGGTTCCGCTTCTTCGGGGACCTGAGCCGGTTGTCTCCCCAGCTGCAGAAGCTGTGCCATGACGCGGAGAACCGGTCGGTCAGCTATGATGTGCAGGTGAATTTCTGCCTGAATTACGGCGGACGGGACGAGATCGTCCGGGCTGCCCGGGCCTTTGCCCAGGAGGTGGCGGAGGGAAAACGCCGCCCCGAGGATTTAACGGAAGGCCTTTTTTCCAATTACCTGTATTCTGCCGGAGTACCGGACCCGGAGCTTATCATCCGGCCCTCCGGGGAAATGCGTACCAGCAATTTCCTGCTCTGGCAGTCCGCTTACGCCGAATACGTCTTCATGGATGTGCTGTGGCCTGACTTCGGGCCGGAGGACCTGGATAAGGCCATTGCGGAATATCACCGGCGCAACCGCCGGTTTGGAGGCGTGTAACAAATGAAAACGAGAATTATCACAGCGGCAATCGCCATTCCGGTGCTGCTGATTATCCTTCTGGTCGCCCCGGAGATCGTGGCGGCCCTGGTATTCGGGGCACTGCTGGCGGTGGGTGCCTATGAGTTTCTGTACCGTACCGGCCTGGTTCGCCGGGTGCGCATGGTCATCTACAGTGCCGTCATGGCCTTCGCCATGGCCATCTGGAGCTATTACGGCGGCCTGCAGGCTTATCTGATGATCGGCTCCATAGTGTTCTTTATGCTGCTGTTTTCCGAGGTCATGATGGATCATGTAAAGGTGAGTGTGGATTCCATCGGCCTTTGTACATTGGGCGGTTACCTGATCCCTCTGCTGCTGAGCGCGTTGATCCGCATTCAGGTAGGGGCGAATGGCCGCTATTTTGTCCTGATTCCCTTTACCATTGCGTTTCTTTCCGATGCCGGCGCCTATTTTATCGGCATGAAGTTTGGCCACCACAAGCTGGCTCCTGTGGTCAGTCCCAACAAGACCATTGAAGGTGTTCTGGGCGGTGTGGGCTTTGCGCTGGTCGGCATGATCGTTTATGCTGTAATTCTGGGGCCTGTGCTGAAATTCCGGGTAAACTATGGTGCGGCAGTACTCTATGCTCTGCTGGGCGCCGGTGTGGATGTGATGGGTGACCTTTGCTTCTCCGTGGTCAAGCGGCAGACCGGCATCAAAGATTACGGCAATCTGCTCCCCGGCCACGGCGGTTTCCTGGATCGGTTTGATTCCCTTGTTCTGGTCGCTCCCCTTGTTGAAGCGCTGCTTCTGATTCTACCTTTGGCGGTGTAAGCATATGATCAAGTGTGTCTGTATTTTGGGCTCCACCGGCTCCATCGGACGGCAGAGCCTGGACGTAGTCCGGATGTATCCCCAGATCCGCGTAGGGGCATTGACGGCAGGCTCCAGCATAGCGCGGCTTGCGGAGCAGTGCCGGGAGTTCCGTCCGGAGTTGGCGGTAGTGGCCACGAAAGAAGGCGCGGACGAACTGAAGCAGGCTATCCGTGACCTTCCGACCAGGGTTCTCTGGGGGGAGGAGGGACTTCTCGCCGCCGCGACATTGGAGGAGGCAGACTGCGTTATTACGGCTGTAGTCGGTATGCTGGGGTTGAAGCCTACATTGGCGGCCATCCGTGCCGGGAAGCGCATCGGCCTTGCCAATAAGGAGACACTGGTCTGCGCCGGTGAACTTGTCATGGCCCAGGCAAAGCAGTGGGGAGCGGAAATTGTCCCTGTGGATTCCGAGCACTCTGCCATTTTTCAGTGCCTCATGGGCTGCGGCGACAGAAGGGAAGTACGCAGACTCCTGCTGACCTGCTCCGGCGGCCCCTTTTTCGGCATGGACCGGGAGGCGCTCAGCACCGTGACAAAGGCGGATGCTCTGAAACATCCAAATTGGAAAATGGGGCCCAAAATCACCATAGACTGCGCTACCCTTATGAATAAAGGTCTGGAGGTCATCGAGGCCATGCGGCTGTATGACCTGCCGTTGGAGCAGGTGGATGTGCTGATTCACCGGCAGAGCATTGTTCACAGTCTGGTGGAGTTCAATGACGGTGCCATCATGGCCCAGTTGGGTACACCGGACATGCGTCTGCCCATTCAGCTTGCCATGACCTATCCGGAGCGTCTGCCCAGCCCTGTGGACCGGCTGGACCTGACCCAGTGCGCGGCGCTGACCTTTGTCAAGCCCGATTTGGAGGCTTTCCCGTGTCTGGCTCTGGCCCGGGACTGTGCCAGACGGGGGGGAAACCTCTGCGCTGCCATGAACGGGGCAAATGAAGAGGCCGTCGCCATGTTCCTCCGGGACGAAATCGGCTTCTATGACATCTACCGGCTGGTCCAAAAGGCGGTGGAAGAGACGCCCTTCCTGCGCGCGCCTGCGCTTGAGGAAATTCTGGAAACGGATCGTCTTGCCAGACTTTCCGTAAAAAACAACATTTGAGGCATTCTATGAGTTATCTTTTCGCAATACTTCTGTTCAGTTTTCTGATTTTCATCCATGAGCTGGGGCACTTTATCGCCGCCAAGGTCTTTGGTGTCCAGGTCAACGAATTTTCCCTGTTTATGGGGCCCGCCATCTTCAAAAAACAGATTGGCCAGACCCTCTATTCCATCCGCTGCATCCCCATCGGCGGTTTCTGCGCCATGGAAGGGGAGGACGAGTCCAGCGATAATCCCCACGCCTTTCCCAATGCGGCCTGGTGGAAGCGGATCATCATTCTCGCCGCGGGCGCGGCTATGAATTTCCTGACCGGTGTTGTTTTGCTCGTCTGCTTCTTCGCCCCGGATAAGCAGTTCATCCTGCCCACCATCAGCGAGGTGGATCCCCGGTGCAGTTTCGCGGAGAGCATCCAGCCGGGGGACCGCATCGTCTCTGTGGACGGGGAGAAGATCTATGTCTATAGTGACTTTTCTCTGATTCTCTCCCTGAACCCCGGCGATGTGCACGACCTGGTTCTGGAGCGGGACGGGGAGAAAATCATACTGAATGATCTGAACATGGCCAAGCAGGCGTTTGAGAACGAGGACGGCACCACATCCCGGCGATTCGGCTTCAGCTTTACGCTGGTGGACGCGAACTTTGGGGAAACCATGAAATATACCTGGGCAAGTACCCGGGATACCGTACGCATGGTACGTCTGTCCCTGCAAATGCTCTTTACGGGCAGGGCAAGTGTTGAGGATGTGTCCGGCCCTGTGGGCATCGTAACCCAGATGGCCCAGGTAGCGGACAATTCCGGCTCCCGGTATTACGCCTTCCTGAATCTGCTGTATTTCGGCGGCTTTATCGCCATCAATCTGGCGGTCATGAACCTGCTGCCGATTCCGGCTCTGGACGGCGGACGGCTGGTGGGTGTTCTGCTGACCGCTGCCATTGAAGCTGTGACCCGGAAGAAGCTGAATCCGAAAATTGAAGGCTATGTCCACGGTGTGGGCATGATCCTGCTGCTGATCCTTATGGGCCTTATTATGTTCAAGGACATTATTTTTGCGATAAAGGGGTAAAGAGAAATGACCAGACAGATAATGGTGGGCAATGTCCCCATCGGCGGCGGCGCCGACGTGGTCATTCAGTCCATGCTCAATACCAGGACCACCGATGTAGAGGGGTCCCTGGCGCAAATTCGCGCTCTGGCCGCGGCCGGGTGCCAAATTGCCCGGCTGGCTGTGCCGAATATGGAGGCCGCCCGGGGCTTTGCGGAAATCTGTAGGGAAAGCGTCCTTCCTCTAGTGGCGGATATCCACTTTGATTACAGATTGGCCATTGCCGCGGCGGAGGGCGGGGCCAGCAAAATCCGTATCAACCCCGGCAATATCGGCGGGGAAGACCGGGTAAAGGCCGTGGTAGACGTGTGCAAAGACAGGCACATTCCCATCCGCATCGGCGTCAACGGCGGCAGCCTTGAAAAGGAGCTGCTGGAAAAGTTCGGCCATCCCACGGCGGAAGCTCTGGTGGAAAGTGCTTTCGGCCACCTGGAGCTGCTGGAAAAAAATGGCTTCTACGACACCTGCGTGTCTATGAAGTCCTCCCATGTGCCCACTATGGTGGCCGCTGCCCGGCTGTTCCGCAGCAAGTGTGACTACCCCCTGCATATCGGCGTCACAGAGACCGGCCCTGTGCGGCAGGGCCTGATCAAATCCGCCATGGGTATTGGCGCGCTGCTTCTGGACGGCATCGGCGATACTCTGCGGGTGAGCCTGACGGATGACCCAGTAGAGGAGGTCTATGCCGCCAAGGACATTCTGAAGGCCGCCGGGCTGCGAAAAGACGGCGTGGACATCATTTCCTGCCCCACCTGCGGCAGAACCCGCATTGACCTGATCGGTCTGGTCAATCAGGTGGACGCCGCTCTGAAGGACTGCAAAAAGCCCATTACGGTGGCCGTTATGGGCTGCGTTGTCAACGGACCCGGTGAAGCCCGGGAGGCCGACATCGGCATTGCCGGCGGCGACGGCTGCGGCATGATTTTCGAAAAGGGCCGGCAGGTGGCAAAGCTCCCCTATGACGAGCTGCTGCCGGAGCTGCTGCGCCGCATTGAACTGCTATGAAAGAAACAGTCTACTTACTGAATATGTTTCCGGACTATGAGCCGCCTGAGGAGATCCGCGAGGCCCTTTCTCAGGCGGCCCTTGTGGCCGTGGATATTCGGCCGGAAAACCGCAGTGTAGAGGTGTCCGCCCATACGGAGCGCTATGTGCCCCGGCGGCTGACCCGGCAGGCAGAGCGGGATATTCTGTCCCTGTACGGTCTGCGGGCTCTGGAGATCACCCTGACCCACCCGGCAGAGGAACTGCCCAAAATGGAGCCGGAGGAGCTGCGGGATCTGTTCGTAGATCTGGATCCCATGACCCGGGGCTCCCTGGCCGGGGCAAAATGGGACTGGGAAGGGAACCATCTGACGGTATCCCTGGTCGCCAACGGCAAAGCCGGGGTGGAGGCCCAGATCCCCGGCGTTATAAAAGCCCTGCGGGAGCGGTTCGCCGCGGACGTTACCGTCTCGGTAAACGCCAGCCATGACCTGACCGGGGAAGAGTTGACCAAAGCCATGGAAAAGCTCCGGGAAGAGGCCCTCAGCGCGGCCCCTGTGAAGCAGACCAGACAGGAAAAGGAGGAGCGGAAGCCCCAGGATAGCGAGACCTTCTACGGCAAGCCCTTCCGCGGCACCGCCGTTCCCATGAAGGACCTGAATCTGGATATGGGCACCATCATTGTAGAGGGTAAGGTCTTTGCCATCGAGCACAAGGAGCTGACCAAGCGGAACGCATGGGTGGTGAAGTTCGATATGACGGACAACACCAATTCCATCCGTGTCACCCGTTTTCTGGAGGCCAAGGAGGCCAAGCCCATTCTGGACAATGTGCAGATGGGCAGCGTTCTGCGGGTCCAGGGCAAGCTCATTGAGGACCGGTTTGAAAACGATATGGTACTGAAGCCCTATGCCATGATGCCCGGCTCCATGCCCAAACGGAAGGATACGGCCCCCAACGGAAAGCGTGTGGAACTGCATCTGCATACCACCATGAGCAATATGGACGCCCTGACCGATACCGCCGCCGCCGTCAAACAGGCCGCTGCCTGGGGCCACAAGGCCATTGCCATTACGGACCACGGCGTGGCCCAATCCTTCCCGGACGCCATGAAGGCCGCCGCAAAGGCAAAGGTTGCCGGTACGGACGAGAATATCAAGGTCCTCTACGGTGTGGAGGGGTACTATGTCAACGACGTAGACGACCGCATTGTTGTCCATGGACAGCAGGACATCCGCTTTGATGAAGAATACGTGGCATTCGACCTGGAAACCACGGGTCTCAGCTCCGCCAATGACCGGATCATCGAAATCGGCGCGGTCATCATGAAAAACGGGGAAGAGCTGGACCGGTTCCAGACCTTTGTAGATCCCCAGCGTCCTCTGGAAAAAAAGATTGTGGAGCTCACCGGAATTACGGACGAAATGCTCCGGGGCGCGCCCGGAATTGAAGAGGTGCTGCCAAAGTTCCTGGGATTCATCGGCGGACGGGTGCTGGTAGCCCACAATTCCGACTTCGATACGGGCTTTATCCGCGCCGAGTGCGGCCGTCAGGGGCTGCCCTATGCATATACAGCGGCCGATACCCTGATTTTGTCCCAGAATATGCTGCCCCAGCTGAACAAATTCAAACTGGATATTGTCTCCAACGCCCTGAGTCTGCCGGACTTCAACCACCACCGGGCGGCAGACGATGCCGTTACCTGCGGTCTCATTATGCATCGGCTCATGGGGAAGATGGAAGAGGAGCTGGATATCCATACCTTGCAGGAAATCAACCCCCGCATGACCTCCCTCCGCGCCAAGGGCCGTATTACGGACCGGCACGCCCGGCATATCATCATTCTGGCGAAAAACCAGGTGGGTCTGCGGAACCTCTATCACCTGATATCGGATTCCAACCTCAAATACTTCAAGCGTGTGCCCCGGATTCCCAAATCTGAGCTGCTGGAACTGCGGGAGGGCCTGATCATCGGCTCCGCCTGCGAGGCTGGCGAGCTGTTCCAGGCAATTCTGGACGGCAAGAGTGAGGACGAACTGAAGCGTATCGCCTCTTTCTATGACTATCTGGAGATTCAGCCTCTGGCAAATAATATGTTTATGCTTGCCAAGGGCATCGCCAGGGATGTAGAACAGCTGCGGGAGTATAACCGGACCGTGGTCCGGCTGGGCGAGGCTCTGGGCAAAATGGTGGTCGCCACAGGCGACGTGCACTTCCTGAACCCGGAGGACGAGATATTCCGGCACATCCTGCTTGCCACCAAGGGCTTTGACGACGCGGATAAGCCCAATCCTCTTTATTTCCGTACCACCGACAATATGCTGGAGGAATTCAGCTATCTTGGCGAGGAGAAGGCCTATGAGGTGGTGGTCACAAACCCCAATCTCATTGCCGATATGTGCGAGAGCCTGCGGCCTGTACCCCACAATCTGTTCGCGCCCAAAATTGAGAACTCCGTGGAGGACCTGAAGGCGCTGGTTTACGGCAAGCTCCACAGGCTCTACGGTGAAAATCCCCCGGAACTGATCAGCAAGCGCGTAGAGACGGAGCTGCATGACATCATTTCCTGCCACTACGATGTGATCTATATGTCCGCCCAGAAGCTGGTGCAGAACTCTCTGGAGCATGGCTATCTGGTGGGCTCCCGTGGTTCCGTTGGATCTTCTATCGTGGCCTATATGTCCGGTATTACGGAGGTCAATTCCTTTCCGCCTCACTACCGCTGCCCAAATCCCGAATGCAAGTACACCACCTTTGATGTGCCCAAGGGCTACGGCTGCGGCGCGGACCTGCCGGACGCCATCTGCCCCAAGTGCGGCACGAAGTTCGACAAGGATGGCTTCAACATCCCCTTCGAGACCTTCCTGGGCTTCGGCGGCGACAAGGTCCCCGATATTGACCTGAACTTCTCCGGTGAGTACCAGTCCAAGGCCCACGCCTATTGCGTGGAGATGTTCGGAAAGTCCCATGTGTTCCGGGCCGGCACCATCGGCACGGTGGCGGAAAAGACCGCCTTCGGCTATGTGAAAAAGTACCTGGCCGAACGGGGAAAAACCGCCAATCGGGCGGAGGAAGCACGGCTGGCCGCTGGCTGCGTCGGTGTCCGCCGGACCACAGGCCAGCACCCCGGCGGTCTGGTTGTCATCCCCCAGGAGAATGAGATCTGGGATTTCTGCCCGGTGCAGCATCCCGCCGATGACCCCAACGCCGACCAGATCACCACCCATTTTGAATACCACTCCATGGAAGAGAACCTGCTGAAGCTGGACATGCTGGGTCACGACGACCCCACCATGATCCGCATGATGGAGGATTTGACCGGCGTGGACGCAAAGACCATTCCTCTGGATGACAAACGAACGATGTCCATTTTTACCTCATCCAAGGAGCTGGGCTATGAAAATGACAAGCTCTTGGGCCCCACAGGCGCTGTGGCAATCCCGGAATTCAATACCAAGTTTACCCGGGGCATGCTTATGGACACCATGCCGGAGCGATTTGACACCCTGCTGCGGCTTTCCGGTTTCTCCCACGGTACGGACGTATGGCTGGGCAACGCCAAGGATCTGATCACATCCAAGACCGCCACGGTCGACCAGGCCATCGGCTGCCGTGACGACATCATGCTGTACCTGATTTCCTGCGGTATGCCGGAAAAGCGATCCTTCAAGATCATGGAGGCCGTCCGAAAGGGCAGAGGCCTGCCCGACGGTGCGGAGCAGGAGATGATCGACGCCGGTGTGCCGGACTGGTATATCGGCTCCTGCAAGAAGATCAAATACCTGTTCCCCAAGGCCCACGCCGTAGCCTACGTCATGATGGCCTTCCGGATTGCCTGGTTCAAGGTTTATCATCCTCTGGCATTCTATGCCGCCTATTTCTACCGCCGCAGTCAGAAGGGCGGATTTGACGCGGTGCTTATGACCCAGGGTATGGAGGCCATCAAAGCCAACATCGAAGCCATCGAGACCAACGAAAACGCCACGGACAAGGATGAGGATCTGCTGACCACCATGGAGGTCGTCTATGAGTATTACCTCCGGGGCTTTGATTTCCTGCCCATCGACATTTACAAAAGTCATGCCACGAAATTCCTGGTCATTGACGGCAAAATCCTGCCGCCCTTTGTGTCCATCTCCGGCCTGGGCGAAAACGCGGCCTGGGACCTGATGCGGGGCAGGGAAGGGAAGACCTTCCTTTCCATTGAGGAAGTGGCGGCAGCCTGCCCCAAGGTTTCCAAGACCCACATCCAAATGCTGAAGGACGCCGGAGCTTTTGGTTCCCTTCCGGATACCAGCCAGATCAGTTTGTTCTAGTCCTTGCAAAAAGCGAAGCTGTATGCTATAATCTTTGTACAATTTACACAAAGGAGAATCTGCTATGCAGAAAACGGAAAAGCAGTATCATATTCACTGCGCCGAGGGCGATGTGGGCCGCTATGTGTTCCTTCCCGGGGACCCGGGCCGGTGTGAGGCGATCGCCGCGTATTTTGACAATCCTGTCCACATTGGCATGAACCGGGAGTATAATGTCTATACCGGCACCATTCTGGGCGAAAAGGTCTCCGTCTGCTCTACAGGTATCGGCGGTCCCTCTGCCGCTATCGCCATGGAAGAGCTTGCCAACATCGGCGCGGATACATTCCTCCGCGTGGGTACCTGCGGCGGTATCGATTTGGAGGTCTGCCCGGGAGATATCGTGGTCGCCAGCGGTGCCGTACGCTATGAGCATACCTCTCTGGAGTACGCCCCCATTGAGTACCCAAGCGTGGCGGATTTCGATGTAACTCTGGCTCTGCGGGAAGCGAGCCGGGAGTTGGGCTTCCGCACCCATGTAGGTGTTGTCCAGTGCAAGGATTCCTTCTATGGTCAGCACAGCCCGGAGAAAAGCCCGGTTTCCTACGATCTTCTGCAAAAGTGGGAGAGCTGGAAGCGGCTTGGCGTAAAGGCCAGCGAAATGGAGTCCGCAGCCCTGTTTGTGGTAGCCGCCGCCAGAGGTGTGCGCTGCGGCAGCTGCTTCCACGTTGTATGGAATCAGGAACGGGAAAAGGCCGGTATGTTCATGCCCATGACCGAGGACACCAGCGGGGCAATCCGCGTTGGCATTGAGGCAGTCAAAAAGTTGATTCTCGCAGACAGGAAGTAAAAACGGGCCGACACCTTTTATGGGTGTCGGCCCGATTGCAATGCAGATTACGCCTGATACAGATAGGCCACAAATCCCAGAGTCATGTAATCCAGGCAGACGGTCTTGTCCGGCGTGGAACCCATGGTGACCCGGTGGCAGTGGACCTTCCAGACATCGGAACCGTTCAGCTTGTCCCTGCGGATGTCGAACACATGGTTCCAGCTGCGGCCCTCCATATACTGCTCATCCTTCACAAACCGGATCAGCTCCAGCCGCCGGAAATGGGAGGTGGGAAACGCGTTTTCCACGCAGGCCTCAAACAGCGCCTCCGCGTCCCGCACGCTGCCCAGCTCAAAGGTATTGCGAATCATTGCACCGTAGTCTTCCATGGTAAGCCCTCCTTATAGCTTTTGATAGGTTTTCTCCAGGAATCGTTCACTGTTTACCAGAACTCTGGTGTGGGTCGCTTTGCCGATCTCTCCGGCCTCATCAAAGGCGGTGATGGCAAAGCTGATTTTTTTGCCCTCCACGGCGGTAACTTCCGCCTCGGCCCGGACCTCCAGGCCCACGGGGGTGGCGCTGGTATGCTCCAGATTCAGCGCCGTGCCTACGCTGGTCTGGTTCTGGGGCAAAGCTTCTTCAATGGCCGCGCAGGCTGCGCCTTCCATCAATGCCGCCATGCAGGGGGTTGCGTAGACCAGCAGACTGCCGGAACCGACAGCTTGGGCCGTGTCCTCTTTTTCGACAAGGGTGGTGGCTTCGCCTTTCATTCCAACTGTAATTTCCATGGGTAACACCTTCCATTTCCGGTTTCTTTTTACCAATATATCGCAAATGCCGGGAAATGTCAATGGAATGGCCTTGTAATCCAAGTGGATTTTTCGTATAATCGTCTCAAAAAGCCGAAAGGAGAGTGCTTTCTTGCAAAATGCGTCAACTTCTGCCAAAGCTGTGGCTCTTGGCGGTGTTCTGGCGGCGCTGGCGGTATGCGTCATGTGCCTGGGAAGCCTGATTCCCGTCAATACCTATGTCAGTCCCATGTTCTGCGCCCTGCTTTTACAGGTGGTCCTGAATGCCTGCGGCAGGCGGATCGCCTGGGCCTGGTTCTTCGCTGTGGCGATCCTGTCGCTGCTGCTCTGCCCGGATCGTGAGGCGGCGGGGGTGCTGCTGGCATTGGGCTATTACCCCATTCTGAAGCGGTTCCTGGACACAAAGAAGCTGCGGCCGCTCTGGAAAGGACTGTATTTCAACCTGACTGTTTTTGTGCTCTACTGGGCGCTTCTGTTTGTCTTTGGCCTTCCGGCGCTGAATGAGGAATTTCAGGAACTTGGCACAGTGATGCTTATTGTATTGCTGATTCTTGGCAATGTGACCTTTTTCCTGCTGGATAAGGTGCTGGACAAACCCTTTTTCCGAAAGCTGGGCAGATATGGAAAGCGCTGAGTGGGAACTGTATATCCTGCGCTGCGGTGACGGAACACTCTACACCGGCATCGCCCGGGACGCGGAAAAGCGCCTTGCCATGCACCGCGGCGGCAAAGGCGCGAAATACACCCGGGGCCGCGGGCCGCTGGAAATGGTCTACCGGGAGAAATGCGCCGACCACAGCGAAGCCCTCCGCCGGGAATACGCCGTCAAACAGCTGACCAGAGAAGAAAAGGAGCGGCTGATTTTGGAATACAAACCGTAGGGCCAATGTGGGTATTGGCCCTACGGGAAAAACGCGCGATTTCTGCTGTGCAAAATTGATTCCTCACAAAAATAAGTAAATCAGCATTGTCACCAGTGCTGTGTTCGGCGTATCCCGGCAGTTTTCGGACATGAGGAGCAGAAGAAGGATCACGATCAGATCCTCTGTATCCAGTCCCCTGGGCAGCAGATTGTTAAAAAAGCCGGGAATGCTCTCCGGATGTTCCGGCGGTCTGGGCGGACTTGACGACCCGGGCGGCGGAGCAGGAGGCAAAGGGGCAGGGGATTTGGCAGCCTCCGGCAATACCTGCCGCCGAAAGCTGCCGTCTTCCGTTGGAATATAGCGGTTATACATAGGCCTACACCCCTGTTAATTTCTTCAGCGCTCCGGACTCCATAAGGCCGGTCGCCTGCTGGGCCAGCTTTGCCGCCCGCATGGCACGCTCCAGCTTGGCGGTTTTCTCACGGCTGACATAGGGGGACAGAGCCTTCAGAAGCGCGCGCTGATCCTTATCAATCTCCGTTCCACGGGCGAATCCCGTAAAAGCCTTGACCATTTCCAGGTCTCCCGCACTGACGCCGGAGGGCGTGGAAGGCGGCGAAGCTCCCTTTTGGGGTGCTTCCGCCTGCTTTGGCGGCTCCTCCGGCTGGCCAAGGCTCCGGGCCAGAGACTGGATCTTCGCCATCATCTCCGGGTCGGAAAGGATAGCCCCCAGCTGATCCTCCATACCGCTCATGGATTTTTCCGCAGCTGCCCCAGCAGTTCCGCTGCCTCCGGTGTGGATAGAAATGCCTCAATGCTTTTCCGGGCGGCATCCATATTCCCTTGGGCCGCCTGATCCATAGCCTGGCGCAGGCCATGGGCATTGGACTGCCGCAAAAGCGCCTTTAATTGCCGCCCCGCGGGGGTATCCGCGAAAAGCCGAGCCTGTTCCAGCTTTTCCGGTGAAATATCCGATTGGTTCATAGCGTTGCCTCCTTTTACAATTCTCTATCATTCTATGCGCGGCAGCGCAGCAGCTTGCCTGGAAAAGAAAAAATAGGAAACAGTAGCATTCTTTCCCTATGTATGGTATAATACACGAATGAAAAACTAGGGAAGAACAACGCTTCCCGTAAGGATGGACTACATGCGTTTACTGATCTTATCCGATTCCCACCACTATTTGCGTTTCATGGAGCAGTACGTTGAAAAATATCGGCCGGACTGTGTAATCCACCTGGGGGATTACTACCCGGATGGCCAGGAGCTGCGGTCTCTTTGCCCGGGGATTCCTTTCTATCAGGTGCCCGGCAACTGCGACGAGTATTCCTGCGATCCCTTTCTGCCGCGTGTTATGAGTCCGGTCATCGGCGGCATCCGATTCTTCCTGACCCACGGGCACCAGCACCATGTGAAAAGTACGCGCTATTCTCTTCTGGAGGACGCCCGGCGCAATAAAGCTCAGGTGGTCCTCTATGGGCACACCCATATTCAGGATCTGCACCGGGAGGAAGATGGGCTTCTCGTTATGAATCCCGGCGCGGCCGGGATTGCCGGAGAGGCTGGGCTGCTGGAAATCGAGAACGGTATCGTCACTGTCAGCCGCCTTTTGCGCGGACGCGATCTGGAGGAAACGCAATGATTTTAGCCGTGCATATCGGAAACACCAATATTACCATCGGTGCCGTTAAGGGTACGGAGATCATCTTTCAGGCAAGGCTCCGGACGGACGTCACCAAGACCTCAGATGAATACGCCATTGATCTGAAAATGCTGCTGGCGATCCACAGCGTAGCTGCATCGGAAATTGAGGGGGCTATCATTGCCTCCGTTGTTCCCCAGGTGCTGAACCAGATGAAAACAGGCCTGAAAAAGCTCTTTGGAAAGCCCATTCTGGTGGTGGGCCCCGGAATCAAAACAGGTCTGAATATCCGCATAGACAACCCCGCGCAGACAGGCTCCGATCTGGTAGTGGGCTGCGTGGCGGCGCTGAAGCTGCGAACGCCGCCCTTGATCGTTGTGGGTATGGGTACGGCTACCACACTCATGGTTCTGGACAAGAACGGCGCCATGATTGGAGGCAGCATCAGCCCCGGTGTGCGCATTTCCATGGAAGCACTGACCGAGCGGGCGGCTTTGCTGCCGGGCCTGCAGCTGGACCAGCCCAGACGTGCCATCGGGCGGAATACCATAGAGTGTATGCGCAGCGGCATCCTGAACGGTGCTGCCGCCATGCTGGACGGCATGATCGCGCGGATGGAGGAAGAGCTGGGGGAGAAGGCCACAGTGGTGGTCACGGGCCGGATTGGGCAGTACGTGGTGCCCCTGTGCAGGACTCCCATGCTCTATGACCGGGATCTCATCATCAAGGGCCTGGCTGCCCTTTACACGGAAAATACCAGGCAGAAAAGCGAATCAGGAGGAACCCTATGAAAAAGAACGCACAGGCCGCCCCGGCATCCTCAGCTGCCTTGAGCGGCTATAACAAGTTCAAGCATGTGGTAGGTGTCATCGTTACCTGGATCTACCGGCTGCGTAAGATTATTCTGGCCGCGCCGGTTGTGTACTTCACTCTGCGGCTGGCGGCCTACAATATGGTCAATCTTCCCATGTCCGTTGGCCTGTGGCTTCAGTCCAACGGTGAATTCTCCATGCACATTGCCCGGCAGCTGGCGGTGGTCGGACCTCTGGCCCTGACCGGCGGGTGTCTTGTGATGATGTTCCTGTCGAGAAAGGCACTGTATGCCTGGGCGATCAGCGTGTTCACTCTGGCGGTGCCCATTTTACTGGTCATCAGCAACAACTATCCGGCATAATTTCTTTTCCAAACGTTCAAGGATTCTTCACCTTTCTCCGCCGCGGCTATGGTATACTGTAGCTACAGAAGACGGGAGACGGTGAAGGCAGCCGATGCCGCGGAAGTATTCGCGGATAAGCCGACGGCGCGTCTTGTGACACACCGGCCCCGGAGGACGAAAATGAATACCGGCGGCAGCGATTCAAGCGAATCGCTGCCGCCTTCTTCATGCCTTGACCGGCAGATTGGTTGCCATAGGAAATTGCAAAGCCAGATGCTTCCAGGTATGGCGGTCCAGTTTTCCGGTCATAGGCAGGCCGGAGAGCCGCTGGAAAGCTGCCAGAGAATCCCGGGTCGGTTCATCCAGAATTCCTGTAATGGCGGGCGCGTCCACGCAGTGAAAGCTTTCCGAAAGAACCATCAGGATGACCTGAGCAAGGTATACAGCGGCATTCTTTTCCCCAAGTGAAATACTCTGCCCCGGATTCAGCAGAACCGCCAGCACTTGGGGCGGCACAATCTCCACCAGAGCCAGAGCATATTCCTCGACAATATAATTCCATGTTTCCATATCCGTTACCCCGGTCACCGGCAAACGGCTGCGGCGCTGGAAGACACGCACCGCCTCCATGGTATCCGGCCCATAGATTCCATCCGGAATCAGCATTTTATACTCGTCATTGTTCTCCGCCAGTACCCGCAGCATGGTCTGCAGGGCCCGGATGGGCTGGCCCAGAAAGCTCTCCTTAGGTTTCATCGCACGACCTCCTGTCTTGCAGCGTCCTGATTGTTCATGGACAGATCATAGCCCGGGAATTGGGTCATGGCAGACGTTCTTGAATATCGGTTTCTGGGCAGTGTCTGATTGATAACGGCGCTGGTATAGGGGAACCTCTCCAAATCCCGGAGGCTGGCGTTTTCAATGCCTGCGAACTGGTCGTATATCTCATCCCAGGTGACGAGATCCACCGTGCCGGTCTGAGGCAGCCTGAAAAAGCCCTGAGCCGCCAGCACCGCGCTGCGGGTTGCGCTGCCGTAAACGCCGTCCACTGTGACGCTGGGAATCTGGGAAATATAGGCAGAGAGGACACGAATCATGTATTGGAGATGCTCTACCCGGATGCCGCGGTCGCCCGGGCTGATAGGCTGGCCCTGATTCCAGGCGATGGTATAGAACTTCTGGCCCTGGCTGCGCAGTTCTGAGAGAGAAGTGACGGCGGTATAGAGCCGCACCAGAGCGTACCAGGTGGCGGGGCCGACTACGCCGTCCGGGTTCAGGTCGAAAATCCGCTGGAAGGCCATCAGGGCGTTCTCCGTCTGGGCCCCGAAGATGCCATCGACTGCGGCAACCTTCGGAATTGCGGGGTAATTCTGGGAAATGCGGTTCAGCTCTGTCTGCACGATGACCACATTCGGCCCTACGCTGCCCCGGCGCAGAGGGGTACCCGGGTAGGAAGACACATAGTCCCGCACCGGGGCATTGGATACGATTTCTACGTCCCCGTAATAGCTGCGCAATATTTGCGTAGAGTTATAGCCCTGCTGAGCAAGCCCCTGGCTGCCCCATTGGCTCAGGCCTTCACAGGTGACGGTGGTGCCGTTGCAGAATTTCGCCGCCAGAGGCTCCACAAAACCAGGGCGGCGCAGATAACTGTTGAACAGCTCATCTACCAGCCTGGAGACGTTGGAAAAGAAGCTCCGGCCCCGGACGAAGAACTGGTCATAGGCCGTGGAGCTGGTGATGTCAAAATCATAGCCCCGGCTGCGGTAAAATTCCGTATAGACCCGGTTCAGGGCAAAGGAGACGATTGCCAGAATATTTGCCCGAAGAGCGCCTTCCTCCCAGGTCGGATATATCTCGCTGCAGGCCACATTTTTGACGTAGTCCACAAAGCTGACCGTTACGTTCTCGGCATTGGCGCTCGGCGCCCCCAGGTGGACTGTGATCCGCTGAGGTACATAGGGGATAACAGTGGGCATGGCTCCTCCTTACAGATTCTGAGGCGGCGTATTGAACAGCATGCTTTCGTCAAAGGCATCCGGCAGCTCCGACAAAGGGATCATTTCCAGATCCTGCACCGTGGTGATGCCCGGAAAGATCTGGACGTTTCTGGCACTGATCTGTTCAAAGTCTGTTTTGTAGGCGTAGAGCATCACATCCGTAAAGGGACGCTTGCCATTATCCTCCGGACTTTCACTCTCCGCCCGGTCCGGTGTGGGAATGGGGATAGGCTCTGTCAGTCCGCTGCGGTTGGTCAGGCGCATGGCAATGGCCGTGCCGTCCTGTGCCGTGACCACCACAGCCACGTCCTCCAAAGGAATCTGGGCGTAGCTCATATAGGCTCTGGCGGTTATGTAGCCGTTTGAAGACATGGGTTTCCCTCCTTGAAAGGTTTCTCGTACAGTATATGCGGAAGGGGCAAAAAGGGTGCAAAAACCTTCCACCGGGGCTGTCATCAACTTAAGCGCGGCGTCAGCTTTGGTGCGCCGGAGGCGATGCCCACATCGCCCCGCCGGTGCGACAATAGGGTGGTGCGTTTGATTTTACCGATGCAAAACCTTCAAATCTCGGGCCGATGAGGGCATCGGCCCCTACGGTGAAAACCTTTAAGTTGATGACAATGCCCCTGAGAGAAGTCTTTTTACAGAAAGGGCCGCATCTGGCGGATGTTGTTGGTCTGTGTGTCGATGAGCTTCTGGGTAAGGGTGTCTACCCGGTTGTCTTTGCCTTCGCAGTGATGCTGGCCCCGCAGGCATTTGACCAGGCCCCTGGTGTTTCCCTGAATCATCATTTCGGAAATCTTTGACGTTGCGTCCGCTCCGGTGAGCCGCATCCTTACGGTCATGTTGGAGAGGAAGCGAACGGCGCTGTCCAGCTCCTGCAGCTCCCAGCCGCGCTGGGAGGCAATGGCGTGGGCTTCCGTCTCGATGCCGTCGTATTCCTTCAGCTGCTGCGTCAGTGCCCGACGCAGCTCCGGTTCCAGCGTAGTGTCCAGCACGCTGCGGATACCCGTCTGGCCCATTTGTGTGGTTTTCATAATCGAGGAAAGTAACTCCTGGCTGGTTTTCATATGCGTCACCTCCCGGGTAGTATTTGCGCCCGGAAGAAAAACATGCATCCTTTGAAAGGAATCGGCATAGGATAGACCCGGGAGCGTGATCTTATGTGTGCCATATCCGGCTGTATCGGACTGCCGATGGAAGAAGCAACAATAGAAGCCATGCTGCAAACCATGTCCCGCCGTGGGCCGGACGGCCGGGGCTGCTACAAAACCGGAGCCTGCACTCTGCTGCATACCCGTCTGGCCATTATCGACCCGCAGGGCGGCGTCCAGCCTATGAAATGCGGCTGGGCAGGAGAGAATTACGCCATTACCTATAACGGAGAGCTGTACAACACGGCGGAAATGCGAAATGCTCTGGAAAAATTGGGGCACTGTTTTGAGACACACTCCGATACGGAGGTGGTCCTGCACAGCTATGCCCAGTGGGGGGAAAGCTGTCTTCAAAAGCTGAACGGCATCTTTGCCTTTGGCATCTGGGAAGAAAAGCGGCAAAGACTGTTTCTGGCCAGGGACCGCATCGGCGTAAAGCCCCTTTTCTATCAGGTCCTCGGAAACGAACTGCTGTTTGCCTCAGAGCTTAAAACCATTCTGGCCCATCCCCGAAGCAGCGCAGTGCTGGACAGAGAAGGTGCCGCTGAAATCTTACTGCTGGGCCCAGGGCGGAGGCCCGGCAGCGGCGTATTTGCAGGCGTCCGGGAATTGGAACCGGGGCATTATGCCTATTATACAGACGGAAAGCTGGCGGTGAGCCGCTATTGGTTCCTCCGGGATCGGGAGCATCGGGAGAATTTTCAGCAGACCGCGGAACATACCCGCAGTCTGGTGCTGGATTCCATCCGGCGGCAGATGGTCTCCGATGTGCCCATTGGGTGCTTTCTCTCCGGAGGGCTGGATTCCAGCCTGATCAGCGCCGTCTGCGCGGGCATTCTGGAGCAGAAAGGGGAGCGACTGTCCACCTTCTCTGTGGGCTATCCCGGCAACCAGCGTTATTTTCAGGCGGGAAAGTTCCAGCCCACCGCCGACAGCGACTACATTGACCTCATGGCGGACTTCCTGCATTCAGACCAGCATTTAACGGAGCTGCCGCCGGAGATATTGGCAGGCAGTCTGGAGGAGGCAACCATTGCCCGGGATCTGCCGGGGATGGCGGACGTGGATTTTTCTCTGCTGGCCTTCTGCAAAGAGATCCGAAAGCATGTGAAGGTCGCCCTGTCCGGAGAATGCGCCGATGAGATCTTCGGAGGATACCCATGGTACCGCGACCCGGAGGTCCGGGCGCGGGAAGGGTTCCCCTGGGCACAGAACACCTCGGATCGCTGTGCCCTGCTGAACCCGGACCTTGCGAAATGGCTGGACGGCCGGGAGTATGTCATGGAAGCCTACCGGCAGACCTGCCGGGAAAGCGACATTCTCCCGGGGCAGAGTCCCCGGGAAATTCGGATGAAGGAAATGGTGAATCTGAATTTCCGCTGGTTCATGCAGACGCTTTTGGACCGAAAGGACCGCATGAGCATGTACAGCGGCCTGGAAGTCCGGGTGCCTTTCTGCGACTATCGGATCGCGGAATACCTCTACGGCGTTCCATGGGAATATAAGGACTACCGGAGTGAGGAAAAGGGCCTGCTGCGTTATGCCTGCGGCGATCTGCTGCCGAAGGCGGTAGCCCACCGGAAGAAGAGTCCTTATCCCAAAACCTTTGACCCGGGATATGAAGCGCTGCTTACGGAAAAAATGAACAGCCTTCTGAAAAGGGATGCTCCGCTGTTTGCTCTGGTGGACCGTGCTGCCCTGCGAACCTTTTTGGAGCGCGACACGCAATGGCCCTGGTACGGTCAGCTGATGGGGAGACCCCAGAAAAAAGCCTATTTCCTGCAAATTAATTTCTGGCTTGAACACTATGGGATAAATTTTCATTTTTAGAGATAGAAAAAGCTGCTGTTTTCTACGACAGCAGCTTTTTTGTGAATATTGCGAAAGATTTTCGGTAAAAATTTGTGAAAAACACCATTTGTTTTTTGTATCAAAATTATGATATCATATCACTATAGATAAATTTTGTCAAGAGGAGGTTTTTCCAATGTTTCAGGTGGACGAACTGGTCGTCTACGGTGTCCATGGCGTGTGCCGGGTGAAGGAAATGCAGGAACAGGTGGTCAATAAGGTGAGGCAGCAGTATCTTGTGCTGGAATCCACCGGGAAGAGCGGCAGTCAATTCATGGTTCCGATCCAGAACACCGCCGCCATGTCCCGGCTTACGGCACTGATTTCTAAAGAAGAGTGGGAAAACCTGCTGGCCTCCCCGGCAGTGCATACCAGCAACTGGATTGCGGATGAAAATAAGCGAAAGCAGTCCTATCGGGAGCTGGCCGGTTCCGGCTGCCGGGAAACGCTGCTGCAGACGATTTATTCCATCTACGCCCACCGCACAGCGCAAAAGGCCCTTGGCAAACGGCTGCATATGTGTGACGAAAACTTCCTGCGTGACGCTGAGAAGATGCTTTCCAGCGAAATTGAGGCCGTCCTGGGTCTGTCGGCTCCGGAGGCCCTCGATTATCTGCGGACAAGCCTGAGCGCGTAAATATGCAAGCAGAGATTTACCCCTCCCAGGCAAGGCGCACAAGCAGATTCATCAGATTCAATTCTCGGAAAGTTCCAAAAACTATTTTCAGAGAGATGGATGATATATTTGACTATGAAAATCCCTCACACCAACTGAAAAGTGTGAGGGATTCTCTGCGTAATTCATAACTGCTTTCATTCACCACAAATAAGCCGCCGTCATGATGTAATACCTGGTGGAAACCACCCTTTATAAATTACATCATGAGACGGCCCCTGAAGTTTTTACAGTCCCAGGAAGAAGTTTCTCCGGGCAAGCGCCTCTTCACAGCGCCGGCAGAGATAGTCGCCGGTAAAGATGGTATCACCTGCCTGGCCGGGGTCGCCGCAGCGGGTGCACAGGGGAGAGGTGGTCTGCTTTTTCTCATAGATCAGGTAGCAGGTACTGTTTTCCGTGATGTCGCTCCAGGCGTGACGGTCCTGCTGGTGGGCAGGCAGACGCTTGTAGTTGTAGACATTGGAGTCGCGAACCTGTACACCGTCCTCATCGATGCTTTCCAGCACGATATAGTGACCGCCCCTTGTCCAGTAGCCCTTGGTTTGAGAGGAAACAACAACGTAACCATCTTCCAATGCCTGCTTGGCTTCCTTGGGATCAAAGGTCTGCTTTTTCAGATAAAAACCCAGCACCGGGGGCTCGTTCCAGAACATCGTGCGATCTGTACCGTTGCTGAGGCAGTATCTGCCGTAGCGGGCACAGAGGGTGGGGGGCGTCAGCTCCGTATCCGTCATGTAGGTGGAGAGCATGGCAAGGCTTGTAATGCCGCAGCCGTGGGAACGAAGCTTGTAGTTGCCGTACATGGTTTCGCCGAAATCCTGCTGCAAATAGATGGGAATCTCCGGGTACCGCTCATGGGCAATGTCGGGGTACAGAATGGAATCGTAAGTAGTGGTCTGGGTCGGGTCCTGTAGGACAATAGCGGAATAGGATACGCTCAGCGCGTTCCCGTCCAGGCATTCCTTCACAAAGTCCGCCAGTTTCTGCTGCTTTGCTGCCGCTTGGCTTTCGGCCTCATCGGCGGAATAGACCCGGGAGATATAGAGCATATGGATGCCGCTGTCCGTCTGGATGACGGTGGTATCTCCGGCAGCCCGCTCAGGATCAAAGCACCAGTCGTCCAGCTCCTGGGGCAGATGTCCCTTATGGAGCTGGTAGTAGAAGCCGCCCTCTTTGCGGGTAGCCTCTTCCCTGGACTCATTGTAGGCAAGCTCGGCAAAGCTGCCCTCACCGCGGCGGAAGCTGGATTTCCAGGAGGCCAGCAGCCGTTCCGCTCTGCGTTCGCAATCCGTCCAGCTGCGTTCACTGGAAGGATCCTCGGGCTGCAGAAGCACATGACGGATATCCACATAGGTTTCGCCGCCTGTCCGGGTCGCGGCTGCCAGTTCTTCCTCCGTCGGCTCCAGATAGTAACCCATGGTGGTCAGATACATATAGGCAAGATTGATGTCCTCCGCCGCCCGCAAAGTCTGGCCCTGGAGCGTCTCGGACAGGGAATCCAGGTAGGCCTGGTGCATGGTGTTCGGAACATAATATTTCTGTTCCCCATAAAGGAATTTGATGGCGGGAATGTTGACCATGCATTCCTCGTGCAGCTCCTCGTTCGGGGCAAAGGCCTCATCCAGAGGCATGGGCTTTTCCTCGGAGGCGATGATCAAAGCCTGCACATGATACCACCGGTCAATGGCCTTTTTCAGAAAATACTGCTGCCAGCTGTTGACGGAGCCGTCCATGGGACAACTCTGGGTATCCAGGCTCTGGGTCAGGTCGGGGGCCGTTTCCGGATCACCGGCCATGTAGCTGGCAACCTCCAGCTCATAATAGACCTGCAGCATGTCGTTGGTCAGCTGCTTGCCACCCACGGCGGCTACAAGGCTGCTGTTGGTGGCATCCGCCCGGTAGGAGCCCTTGCAGGTCACATCGTTGGGGTTCCCATCGGCCGGGACTGTAGTCTCAGGCACCGTTTCGGTTGTTTCCGCGGCGGTGGATTCCGCCTGCCGGGCATCCGTGTGAGAGGCAGTCTGCTTGCCGCAGCCCGCAAAACTCAGGGCCAGCAGCAGACATAACAGTAAAATCCATTTTTGCTTCATTGCAATCACCTTATCTGATTTTCTTTGTGCCGCATCCGGCAGAAAAAGCATAGGTATTTCCTGCTTTTTCCGATCAGGGATAGTTTACCACAGGGAAGGGCAGAACGCAAGGGCAAAAAAAGTACCGCAGATTCCTGCGGTACTCTTGTGAAAATCAATCCTGATCCCAGTTGTGCCAGGTGTTCTGAACGTCGTCGTCGTCGTCGAACAGCTCCAGCATCTTCTCCATCTTCTCGGCGTCCTCAGGGGACAGCTTGACATAGTTCTGGGGAACCATTTCAATCTGTGCGGAGACGAAGGAATACTTCTTTGCGGTCAGCGCGTCTGCCACGGCGTTGAAGTCATCGGGGGTGGTGTAGACGGTGAACACATCATCGTCAGCCTCAAAGTCATCCGCGCCGCAGTCCATGGCGTCCATCATGACCTGGTCTTCCTCGTAGTCGCCGTCTTCGTTGTCAATGATCAGCACGCCCTTCTTATCGAAGCTCCAGCTCACGCAGCCGTTGGCGCCCAGATTTCCGCCATACTTGTCGAAGTGGTGGCGAACAGAACCGGCGGTACGGTTTCGGTTGTCGGTCATGGTTTCCACGATGACGGCAACGCCGCCGGGACCGTAGCCTTCGTAAGTAATGGATTCGTAGTTCTCGCCGGAACCGGCAGAGCTGGCCTTTTCCAGGACACGCTTGATGTTGTCGTTGGGCATATTGGCGGCCTTGGCCTTGGTGATGACGGTAGCCAGGCGGGAGTTGTAAGTGGGATCGGCAGAGCCGCCGCCCTCCTTCACAGCTACAATCATTTCCTTCGCGATCTTCGTAAAGGAAGCGGCGCGCTTTGCGTCCTGTGCGCCCTTGGTTTTCTGAATGTTATGCCATTTGGAATGTCCGGACATATTGGTTATCTTCCCTTTCTGGAATGGTTTTCAAAAATGCTCATCTTATTATAACGCCATTTTTCGGAAAAATCAACGGCTTATCAGAAGAATTTCATGCAATCCTTATGGTTTTGGGAAATTTGCACCGTCAATTCCGGAAAACGCCCCCGGATTTTTTCTGCCAGATAGGTACAAACCGGGTTTTCCGTGTGGAAATGCCCGGCATCGATGAGATTCAGGCCCAGATCAAAGGCGTCCCAGAACCGGTTGTATTTGACGTCGGAGGTCACGAAGGTGTCGCACCCGGCGCCGACGGCATCCGGGATCGCGTCCGCGCAGGCGCCGCCGCCCACGGCGATTCTCCGGCAGGGCTTCCCGGCGTCTGCATACCGAAGACCCGGACAGCCAAGTTTTGTTTTTACGGCTTCCAGAAATTCCGCCAGAGGCTGCTCCGGGATAATGCCCCGGCGCAGGAGATTTTCACTGCCAAAGGTCTCGATGCTTTCAAGCCCCAAAGCCCGGGCCAGGCAGTCGTTGACGCCGCCGGGGGCAATGTCCAGGTCCGTATGGCAGCTGTAGAGGCTGATGCCGCCGCGAATCAACAGGGATGCGGCCCGGCCCACGGCAGTCTCGTCTGTCACAGCCCTGATGGGATCGAAGAACAGAGGGTGGTGGGTAACGACCAGCTCCGCGCCAACCGCGATTGCCTCCCGGCATACATCCTCAAAGGGATCCAGGGCGACCAGGACCTTGCTGACGGCCAAATTCCGGGAACCGATCTGCAGGCCGCAGTTGTCCCAGTCCATGGCCAGTTCCTGTGGAGCCAGAGTGTCCAGAAAATCGTAAATTTCCGATGAAAGCGTCATACCATTTCCTCCCGCAAACGTTTCAGTTCCCCGTAGGCGTCTTTTTCCCACTGGGAGATGTCCGCCTGATTGCGGACGGAAAGCTCCAAATGGTCCGTGACCCGGCAAATGTAATCAGCAAGCAGAGCGTCTTTGGCTGCCAGCAGGGCGGGGGAGACATAGCACTGTCCCGGTGTCAACACTGTACTGGGGGACCAGACAGCTTCTATAACGGTATAGAGAAACCGTCCGTCCTTCAAGACCCGCTCCCGGCGAATCTGCCAGCCGGTTTCACTCAAATATTTCCGCAGCAGGGGCGTTTTGGACTGGCACTGTAAAATGAGCTTGCAGCGGTTGCTCCGCAGCCAGGGAGCCGCCTCCAGAATGGAGATCATCACGTCCGCGCCCATTCCGGCACAGACCAGCGTATCAAAATCTCTGGGAACATCCCGCACGCCGTCAGATAAAAAATAGGCGATTTTTTCAGAAACGCCGAATTTTTCGCCGTTCCGCCGGGCGCTGTCCAGAGGCCCTGGGCGGATATCCGAGGCATAGACCCGGGAGGCAAGCCCGGATTGCAGCAGATGGATGGCCAGATACCCGTGATCGCAGCCCACATCCGCCACCCGTGCCCCGGGGTCAATATATCCGCAGCAGGCCAGCAGCCGCTGGGAAATAGGGAGTTTCATAGGTGGCCCTCCTTTTCTGTTTTACGGCCCCAAAAACAGAAACACCCTTGTCTGCGTTGGGGCTGACGGTATGGACGTGTCCGTTTTTCTGACCGCTCTGACGCCGTACCCGGCGGGGCCACGTGGGCATCGCCCTCTACGTTTTTGATGGAAGATTTGTGCGGGCAAACCAGTAGGGGCGGCAAAAGCAGCCGCCCCTACAAAAGTTCTTCAGGAATCAGGCGTTCTCGCCGTTCTGGGCCTCGTATGCCTCCAGGAAGTGGTTCAGCTGGGCCAGGAAGGGCTCGCAGTCCACACCGTGAACCATGCAGGCTTCCTCAACGGTCTCGCCCCGGGAGGAGGGGCAGCCCAGGCAATGCATGCCGATGGCGAAGAACAGGGGAGCAGCCTGAGGCGCTACGTCCAGAATGTCGCCGATGATGGTTTCTTTTTCAATTTTAACAGCCATGAAAATGACCTCCTGTATTCTTTGTGTGGTCTATTATAACCGCTGCATGGAAAAAATACAAGAGGGAATTTCGAAACAGCGTCCCGTTAGATATATTCCGCACAGTCTGCATAGGGACCGATGCCCACATCGCCCCGAGACCTTACCCGATAGAGTCGCCGGGTGTATGAGACAACCTGAATTTCAGTGATTTCTCTGTTTCTGACTGCTCAATTGACTGACCTGCGGGCCGACAGAGGGCAACGGCCCCTACGCATTTACAGGTCACCGATGGTACGATCGCTGTGCCGGAAAACCCCAAAGGTTGACTTTGCGGCAAAATCCGGGTATAATAGGCAGGATATAATAGGCTAAGTGTGGCAGGTAAATGAATTATGGCTAAGAAACAACAGGAAGTATACGGGAATAACAGTATTTCGTCCCTGAAGGACGAAGAGCGGGTGCGCAAGCGCCCGGCGGTTATCTTTGGGTCGGATGATCTGGAGGGCTGCAAGCACGCGGTGTTTGAGATTCTCTCCAACGCCATTGATGAGGCCAGAGAGGGCTATGGCGATACCATCATCGTCACCCGCTACGAGGACCTCAGCGTGGAGGTGGAGGATTTCGGCCGTGGCTGTCCCGTGGATTATAACGAGCGGGAGAAGCGCTATAACTGGGAGCTGGTGTTCTGTGAGATGTACGCCGGCGGCAAGTACGGCGAAAACGGCGAGAACTATGAGTATTCTCTGGGCCTCAACGGTCTGGGCTCCTGCGCCACCCAGTACGCCTCGGAGTATTTCGACGCCACCATCCGCCGGGATGGCTTCCGGTATGACCTCCATTTTGAGAAGGGCCGGAACATCGGCGGCCTGAAAAAGGCCCCCGCGGACCGGAAAAAGACCGGCTCCCTTTTCCACTGGAAGCCGGACAAAGAGGTCTTTACGGAGATTGACATTCCCGTGGAATACTTCCGGGATGTGCTGCGCCGTCAGGCGGTGGTCAACAAGGGCATTACCTTCCGGTTCCGCAACCAGGTGGGCGGCAAGTTCGAGACCGAGGAGTTCTGCTATGCCGACGGCATCCGGCAGTATGTGGAGGAGCTGGTGGGGGACAATGCCTTTACCATGCCCGTGTACTGGGAAACCGAGCGCCGGGGCCGTGACGCGGACAACCGGCCGGAGATGAAGCTGAAAATCACGGCCTCCTTCTGCTTCAGCAAGCAGATTTCCCACATCGAGTTCTATCACAACTCCTCCTGGCTGGAATACGGCGGCAGTCCGGACAAGGCGCTGCGCAGCGGCTTTACGGCGGCCTTCGACAAGTATCTGAAGGACAACAACAAATACACCAAGAGTGAGAGCAAGATCATCTTCCAGGACATTCAGGATAGTCTGGTGCTGGTGACCAACTGCTTCTCCACCATCGGCTGCTTTGAAAACCAGACCAAGAAGTCTGTGAACTCCAGATTTACCCAGGAGGCCATGACCGCCTTCTTCAAGGAGCAGCTGCAGGTCTGGTTTATTGAAAACAAGCAGGAGGCCGACCGGGCGGCGGATCAGATTCTGGTCAATAAACGAGCCCGGGAATCTGCCGAAAAGACCAAGTCCAGCGTGAAAAAAAAGCTCTCCGGCAGCGTGGACATCTCCAACCGGGTTCAGAAGTTCGTGGACTGCCGCAGCAAGGACCCCAGTGTCCGGGAGCTATACATCGTGGAGGGCGACTCCGCATTGGGTTCCGTCAAAATGGGCCGTGACGCGGAGTTCCAGGGCATTATGCCTGTCCGGGGCAAGATTCTGAACTGTCTGAAAGCGGATTACAGCAAGATTTTCGCCTCGCCCATCATTACGGATCTCATTAAGGTCCTGGGCTGCGGCGTGGAGGTTCAGGGCAAGCGGGCCAAGGATCTGAGCAATTTTGACCTCTCCGCCCTGCGGTGGAACAAGGTGGTCATCTGCACCGATGCGGATGTGGACGGCTTCCAGATCCGCACCCTGATTTTGACCATGCTCTACAGGCTCTGCCCGACCCTGATCCGGGACGGCTATGTTTATATCGCTGAATCCCCGCTCTTTGAGATTGGCTGCAAGGATAAGACCTGGTTTGCCTACAACGAGCAGGAGAAGGTAAAGATTCTCAAGGAGCTGGAGGGAAAGAAGGTCACCATCCAGCGCTCCAAGGGTCTTGGCGAAAACGACCCCGCCATGATGTGGATGACCACCATGAACCCGGAGACCCGGCGTCTTATTAAGGTTATGCCTGAGGATGCGGAACGGACAGCCCACTACTTTAACGTTCTGCTGGGCGACGGTCTCCAGGAGCGGAAGAATTTTATTGCGGAAAACGGTTCCAGATATCTGGAGCTGGCGGATATTTCCTGATAGGAGTCCAGTATGGCAAAGAAGAAGCAAGAAAAAGAAGAAAAGAAAGTGAATTTGGACGGCGTAGTGGGTCTGGTGGGTTCCACTACGGAACAGGCGGTTTCGGAGACGCTGGAAGTCAATTACATGCCCTACGCCATGTCCGTCATTGTCTCCCGGGCCATTCCGGAGATTGACGGCTTTAAGCCCTCTCACCGGAAGCTCCTGTATACCATGTACAAAATGGGTCTGCTTACCGGCGGCAGAACGAAATCCGCCAACATCGTAGGCCAGACCATGCGCTTAAATCCCCATGGTGACGCGGCTATTTATGAGACCATGGTCCGTCTGGCCCGGGGCAACGAGACCCTTCTGCATCCCTTTGTGGATTCCAAGGGCAACTTCGGTAAAGTCTATTCCCGGGATATGGCCTATGCCGCCTCCCGGTATACGGAGGCCAAGCTGGACCCCATCTGCGCCGAACTGTTCCGGGACATCGACGCCGATACCGTAGACATGGTGGACAACTACGATGCCACCATGAAGGAGCCCAGTCTGCTGCCCACCACCTTCCCCAATGTGCTTGTGTCCGCCAATCAGGGCATTGCCGTGGGTATGGCCAGTAATATCTGCTCTTTCAATCTGAAGGAAGTTTGCGAGACTGCCATTGCTCTGATGAAAAACCCGGACCATGACATTCTGGAGACCCTTCCCGGGCCGGACTTCTCCACCGGCGCGCAGCTGCTGTATGATGAGGCGGCTACCCGGGAGATCTACTCCACGGGCCGGGGCAGCTTCCGTCTGCGCTCCAAGTGGCGCTATGTGAAGGAAGGAAATCTCATTGAGATCACGGAGATCCCCTACAGCACGGCTACCGAGGTCATCATGGACAAGGTGGCGGAACTGATCAAAGCGGGGAAAATTCGGGAAATTGCCGACATGCGTGACGAAACGGATCTGGGCGGCCTGAAGCTGACCATCGACCTGAAACGGGGCGTGGACCCGGACAAGCTCATGCAGAAGCTCTTCCGCATGACCCCATTGCAGGATAGCTTTCCCTGTAACTTCAATATCCTGATCGCGGGTATGCCCCGGGTTATGGGCATCGGCGAAATTCTGGACGAGTGGACTGCCTGGCGAATGGACTGCGTAAAGCGCCGCCTGTACTTTCAGGTCCAGAAGAAGCAGGAGCGGCTGCATCTGCTCAAGGGGCTGGAACGGATTTTGTTGGATATCGACAAGGCCATTACCATTATTCGGGAAACCGAGCTGGACAGCGAGGTTGTTCCGAACCTGATGATCGGCTTCGGCATTGACGAAATTCAGGCCAATTTTGTGGCCGAGATCAAGCTGCGCAACATCAACAAGGAATACATCCTCAAGCAGACCAAGGCTGCCTCTCAGCTGGAGCAGGAGATTGCCGAGCTGCAGGACACCCTGAACAGCCAGCGGAAGCTGAAAAACGTCATCATCAAGGAACTGCAGCAGGTCGCTGAGAAATACGGCCAGCCCAGAAAAACGGAGATTCTCTATAACGTAGAGGAGGTCGAGCCGGACAGCGATGAGGATGAAACACCGGACTATCCTGTCACGGTCTTTGTTTCCAGGGAAGGATATCTGAAAAAAATCACGGCGCAGTCCCTGCGCATGAGCGGCGAGCAGAAGTTCAAGGAAGGCGATACGCTGGCCTATAGCGTGGAAGCCACCAACAAGGCCGAAATGCTGGTTTTCACGGATAAATTCCAGTGCTATAAGACGAGACTCAGCGACTTTGAGGACGGGAAGGCGTCCCTTTTGGGCGACTATCTGCCCCAGAAGCTGGGTATGGACGCCGGAGAAAATGTGCTGCAAGTCATCTTCCCGGGAGATGGGAAGGGCTTTGTGCTGTTCTTCTTTGAAAACGGCAAGGTGGCCAAGGTGCCCCTCAGCGCCTATGAGACCAAGACCAACCGGAAAAAGCTGACCGGTGCGTTCTCGGACAAGAGTCCCGCCGTGAAGATTCTCTCTCTGGCGGCAGATACCCAGATTGCCATGTATTCCTCCGACGGACGGGCCATGATCTTCTCCACGGCGGATCTGCTGCCCAAGACCACCCGGAACACCATTGGCGTGGCGGTCATGAGCCTGAAGAAAAAAGCAGTGCTGCAAAACGCCCTGCTTTTGGAGGAAAGCGGCATCGAGAACCAGTCCAGGTATCGCATGAAGACCATTCCGGCAGCGGGCGCGCTGCTGCGTGAGGAAGATTCCCGGGAAAAACAGGCAGCCTTTGAGATATAAAAAACGGGAGGAAACACCATGAAAAAGCTCTGGCAGAAAATCGACTGGATCGTAGAGACGATTCTGGGCAGCGCGGCTTTCGCGCTGGGCTTTGCCCTGTTTCTGGATCCCAACGACATCAATACCGGCGGCGTTTCCGGCCTTGCCATGGTGGTTCGGGAGCTTCTGGGCTTCGGCAGCGTGGGCACGTTGACCATGCTGATCAATATCCCGCTGTTTCTGATTGGCGGGGCCAAGATCGGAAAAAAGTTTTTCGTGGGTTCTTTTATTGGCATGGTGCTCAGCTCCGTTCTGATCGATGTCTTTGCGCTGATTCCGTGGAATGCCCCGGAACCTCTGGTCAGCGCTCTTTACGGCGGCGTGCTCTGCGGCGCGGGGCTTGGCATGGTCTTCGTAGCGGGAGCTTCCACCGGCGGTTCGGACATTCTGGTGCGGCTGCTGAAAAAGCGTTACCGCAATGTGCCCATCGGCCGAATCTCCATTTTCTTTGACACCACCGTTGTGCTGCTCACCGGCATTGTTTTCAAGGACATCAGTAAGGCGCTGTACAGCGGCGTGGTCGTGTTCGTCTGCGGTCAGGTCATTGACGCGGTGGTCTACCGCTTCGACTACTCCCGGGTGGCCATGATCATCTCCCCGGAGCATGAGGCAATTGCCCAGGCCATCGGTGAAAAGCTGGACCGGGGCGCGACCTATCTGCACGGAGCGGGCTCTTATTCCAAAAAAAACATGGAGGTCGTTCTGGCTGTGGTTCGTAAGGGCCAGCTGGCAGAGCTGAAGGAGCTGGTCATGAACATTGATGAAAACGCCTTCGTCATCGTTCAGGAGGCGCATCAGGTGCTGGGAGACGGATTCTCCCACTATTCGCCGGATGCGTTGTAAGGGAGGGCCCATGAAAAAGGCTGGTTTTTGCGCCGTGCTTCTGTCCGCCGTGATGCTGCTTTCGGGCTGCAGCGTGTTTGACGGGCAATATGTCCGGGTAACGCCTCACGAAATACAGTCTGCCCAGAGCCAACAGGAGTCCACGGCTGTCCGCAGCTATGTGGAACTGCGGGAGACCCTGACAGAGATGGTAGCCGCGGGCCGGGAGAGCATGGTCATTCTGACCCAGGATTACCCGGAAACGCTGCTGGAAGAGAATATGAAAAGCGCCCGGCGCTACGTCTGCGGCTATGACCCTATCGGTGCCTATGCCGTGGAGGACATGACCTATGAGATCGGCGCCAAGGGCGGTATGACGGCGGTAGCAGTCACGGTCTCCTACCGCCACAGCCAGTCGGATATCCGGGGCATTGTGCGCCTGGCCAATTCCGAACAGCTGGAGCAGACGGTTCTGACAGCTCTGGAAGAAATTGAGTTCCGCCAGGTGATTCTGGTCGAGGATTATACAAAGACGGACTTCGGCCAGATGGTTCAGAATCTGGCCCAGGCCAACCCGCGGAACATTATGGAGTGTCCACAGGTGAGCGTGGACGTCTACGGTCAGGGCGCGGCACGGCTCATTGAACTGTCCTTTACCTATGAGAACGGACGGGATGTACTGCGGCAAATGCGGCTGCAGGTCAGCAAGGTTTTTGACTCCGCTTCTCTTTACGTCAGCGGTGACGGATCGGACCGGCAGAAGCTGAACCAGCTCTATTCCTTCCTGATGGACCGCTTTTCTTACACCATGGATACCTCTATCACCCCTGCCTACAGTCTTTTGCGCCATGGGGTAGGGGACAGCCGTGCCTTTGCCATGGTGTTCGCCGCCATGTGCCGGGACGCGGGACTGGAGTGCCTGATGGTCACCGGCACAAAGAACGCGGAACCCTGGACCTGGAACATCGTTCAGGACGCCGGGCAGTATTACCATCTGGATCTGACCCAGTGCAAGGAGGACGGCTTTTTCCACGAACGGACGGACGACGCCATGGGCGGCTACGTCTGGGATTATTCCGCTTTCCCGGCCTGCGGAACAGCCGCAAGAGAAATTTCCGAGGAGCCGTAAAAAAGGCTTGACATTTTGGAAAACTCTGCTATAATAAGTCCTGTTCCGCGGGTGTAGCTCATCCGGTAGAGCGCCACCTTGCCAAGGTGGAGGTAGCGAGTTCGAGCCTCGTCACCCGCTCCATAATAAAAAGAGATCTGCTTTTGCAGGTCTCTTTTTTCGTATGCGGGTAAGCGCAGGGGATAGATAATGCGTACTGAACAACGCAAAACGCCTTGAACGTCAAGACGTTCAGGCGTTTTTTGCGTTGTTCTGGTGCAAGGGTTTTGCGCTAAAAAGTGCAAAACCCTTGCACCTGCCGAATTGCATGGAACGCCATGCAATTCGGATACGCATTGATTTCTGTCTGAATTCCATAAAAACGGTTTCAAAGAGCCGTTTTTATGGAATTGCGCACCTGACGGTGGGTGAATAAGCCGCAAAGCGGCTTATTCAGCAGACATTAGATAGGGGGGCTGTCGCAAAAGCCCGCAACAGCCCCCTTGAGAATGTTATCCCAGAAGTTTTTGAATGTCTGTTTTCTGCTGTCCCAGAAGGAAGGTCACCGTGGTGCCGTCGTGGGTCAGTGTGTAGCGGTCGCTGATCCCGCCCTCCGCAAGCAGCTGCTCCGGCTGGAAGGAGGAAGACGCGCCATTGGTCTTGAAGACGATTTTTTCTACGCCCTGAGCTTGGAGTACGGCGATCCCGTGCAGCGTGCCGGTCAGAATGGCGAAATCCTGTTCAGCCGCAATGGTCAGGGTGCTGCCCTCCCGGGCCTGGGTGTAGGGAATGTCCCGCCCGTCGGCATCCGTAACACGGAACAGCGCTTCTGTGCGGGCAGCCTCAGAGGCTTCCTTGGAGGCGGAGTCAGGGATGATAAGCTCAAATTCGAAGTCAATGGTCTTATCCTGGCTCAGCCGCAGTACGCATTTGACGGTGTAGCGGCCGGGGGCAGAGGGTGCCTGACTGCTGCCGTTGTAAAGGACCTGCTCCAGGGTTCCCTGGCCGCTGGTCTCAACGGAATAGACGCCGTTTTCCTGCCGGACAGCCAGCATCGTCAGATTTTCCGGCTCCCCGTCGTGGTTTTCTCCGCTGAGGAGCAGGTTGATGTACTGTTTCAGGCTTTCGGTATCGCTGCCCTTGAGGCCGTTGATGGATACATCCGGGCCGAGAATATAAAACCCGTCCGTGCTGTAGTGATGATTGGATTGACCGTCGCCGATGACACCCACCGCGCTTTCATCCAGCGTGTAGATGATTTGCTTTGTGTCATAATCAAAGTAGATGTCGTCTTCAACGCCGGTGGTGACGCTGGCGTTGCCCAGAATCAGAATGGAACCGGACAAATCACGGGCGGCATCGGTTCCGATGGCAGCGGCGCGATCTCCTCCGATGGCGGTAACGTTCGCGTTGTCGCGGATGAGAATCATGCCTCTCATTTCGGCGTCTTCACCGCCGCCAATGCCGCAGCCTTCATCCTCGCCGATGGCGATGACCTCCGCGTTGCCGCAGATAATGATCTTTCCGTCTTTCAGAATATGACCGTCTTCGTCGCCGCCGCCGCCGATTCCGGCGCCGTCACAGGCGGAGCCCGCCGTTACCGAGGCCTTGCCGCCAATCCAGATCGTCCCGGAGACGCCGCCATTCTCTCCGGATCCGATACCGGCCCCCTGCTTTTCGCTCCAGGCCGTTACCTTGGCGTTGCCGTCAATGGTAATTGTACCGGACATTTTGCGGTCTTCGCCACTTCCGATGCCCGCGCCATCGTAGCCGCTGGTGCTTACGACCTCTGCGTTATCTGTAATGGTGATATTGCCGCTCATTTCGCCATCTTCACCGGAGCCGATGCCTGCGCCGCATTCACTGCTGGATACGGTGACGTTGGCATTTTCGTCTATGACAATGTCGCCGGACATATCGCCATTGTAACCGGAACCGATGGCCGCGCCGTCTCCGTAGCCGGCATCGTGCCGGTCGTCGCCGGTTGTCACCTGGGCATTCCCGGTGATATGGATGCTGCCGGACATTTCCTCGTAGTGGTTGCTGCCGATTTTTGCGTGATCGCTGCCAGGGTCATTGTCGGCATAGAGGGTTCCGTCGCCGGTAATGGTTACGTCGCCTTCGGAAACATGAATGACCGAGGCGTCATCGGTTTCCAGTTTATTGTCGCCCTTCAGCGTGATTTCTGCCTCTGAGGAGCCCTTCACATCGATGGCGGAGGTGTTGCCGGAGCTGACGTTGAGGTCCTCAATGGTCAGCTCGGCCTTTGCGCCGTCGGAGGTCTCGACGGTGATGGTATTTCCTGTGGCAGCGGTATTGTCTGCCTGCTTTATAACGGTTTCGGTTGTCTGCTTTTCGTTGGTCACGCCGCCCTCCTGAGAGACGTACTGGCCGGAGTTGTCGGCCGACACGGTGATATTTCCGTTGGCCAGAACATATTCCTCCGCCAGAGCGGCCATGGGAATTCCTGCCGCGAGCAGCAGGGCCAGGGCTGCGGAGACGATTCTCTTTCCGTTCATGGTAATCATTCCTCCCTTTTTGAATCGAACATGTCTTACTCTCAATTGAAAGTAGAACCGGTTCTTAATAGAATATTAGCATATACATCGGACGCGGTCAAGATAAACTTGGAAGAAAAGAAAAAAATTTCGGGAATTACAAAAACATCTTGACATTCTGAAAATATCTGCTATAATACAACACGTTCCGCGGGTGTAGCTCATCCGGTAGAGCGCCACCTTGCCAAGGTGGAGGTAGCGAGTTCGAGCCTCGTCACCCGCTCCATAAAAAGAGATCTGCTTTTGCAGGTCTCTTTTTTCATGCCGCGGCAGATGCAACAGCCCCAAATCCGGCGTATTCCGTGTGGGCATCGCCCCTACGATACATGCGTTCTGGATCCATAAAACGTAGGGGCCGATGCCTTCATCGGCCCGGAGGCTGACGGTACGGACGTGTCCGTTTAACCTGACCGCTCCGGCATCGTACCCCGCGGGGCGATGTGGGCATCGCCCCCTACGCTGAAAACGCACGTTGTTGCTTGTAGGGGCCGATGCCCACATCGGCCCGGGTACCGACGGTATAGCCGTGTTCGTTTTTTCTGATTGCTTCGATGTTGTACCCCGCGGGACAGGGGTAACCTGCGTTTTACAGAATTCAGAACGCATATGTTTCGTGCCCCGGAATTGACATTTGAAACGCTTTATTATATAGTATTCACAGACCCCCCAATTACAAAAGGAGGCTGCTTTTATGGAAAGATTCAAGGCGTTGGATGTCTATTCCAAAATCGTTCTGATCCTCATGCTTGTTCTGCCTGTGGTGTTTCTTCCGTTTTACATCAAAACCATTTCCCGGGACGGCTTTTCTTATAGGGACGCCATTCTGACCGTGCATCAGGAACATGGGGCAACGGTTTATTCCGGAAAAATAGACGGCGAGGCGGCAGAGTTTACGGTATCGGAGGATGGGGAAGTCCTCTTCCGGCATGGCAGTAAGACCTATGGCCCCTATACGGTTCGTGGGCAGGAAAATGGGGACGGGGTGGACATTTACGATGGAAACACCCTTTTGTTCCGCGGACGGTACGAATTCGACGGAGAAATGTACTGGCTGTATAACGAGGATGGCACTGTACACAGTTTCGGCGGGTATTGGTACGGAGATGGACAGGAATGGAATTCGGACGGCACGCCCTATGACCCCGTGAAGCCTACGGTTTACGATATCCTGAGTCTGGCAAAGGGGCCAAAGCTGACGCATAAGGGCATCTGGCTCAGCTGGTTTGCGGGCCTGTTCTTCTGCGCGGTCAACGCGGGTTCCGTTTTGTTTGCGGATGAGCTGTTTTATCTGCGGCTGTCCTTCCGGGTCAGCAATGCCTATGACGCGGAGCCATCCGAACTGGAGTTGGTCGGAAGACGCTTCGGCTGGGCAGCGATGGCCCTCTGGGCCTTGATTGTTTTTGCGGTTGGGCTGCGGTGAAGCAGTTCTTCCGGTAAGGTCTATACAGGAGGGCGGCGAGGTTGCTGCCCTCCTGTTTTGCAAAAAAACGCCCTGCCGCCAAATTATTTCTGATTATATGCACATATGCAAAATAAAAATGAATCTTCACATTTTGAAAATTTCATATTGCATTCTGAATTGTCTAGTGCTATGATAGGGAAAATCGTCAGCGCCGGCGAAAAATGCCGGCGTGGGAAGGGAGAGAGTACATCTTGAAATACGTTGTCATTTTGGGAGACGGCATGGCGGATGAGCCCATTGCCTCTCTTGGCGGCAAGACCCCCCTGGACTATGCCAATACGCCCTGTATGGATGCATTGGCCGGAATGGGACACATGGGCCTGACCCAGAACGTGCCGGAAGGCATGGCCCCCGGCTCTGACGTCGCCAATCTTTCTGTGCTGGGATATGACCCGGCGGAGTGTTATTCAGGACGATCTCCCCTGGAGGCTCTGAGTGTGGGCGTCTCCATGGAGCCGGAGGATGTGATTTTCCGCTGCAACATCGTCACGGTAACGGAAGAGGAGCCCTATGCGGAAAAGACCATTCTGGACCACAGCTCCGGCGAAATCGCCACGGCAGACGCGGACATTCTGATGGACGCCATTCGGGAGAAGTTCGATTCCGATACCGTGCGTTTCTACACCGGCACCAGCTACCGGCATATTATGGTATGGAAGCAGGGAAAGGTTGTGCCCCTGGAGCCGCCCCACGACCATCTGGGGGATAGAATTGGCCAGTGGCTGCCCAAGGAGCCCATGCTGCGGGAAATGATGGAAGCAAGCTGCTCCATTCTGAACGACCATCCCCTGAATCTGGCCCGGGCGGCGGCAGGGAAGCGCAAGGCAAACTCTCTCTGGTTCTGGGGCGCGGGCACCAAGCCCAGTCTGCGTTCCTTCCGGGAGAAGACCGGCCTGAAGGGCGCCATGATCTCGGCGGTGGACCTTCTGAAGGGCATCGCCGTGGGAGCCGGGATGCAGGTCTATCAGGTGCCCGGCGCTACCGGTTCCATTGACACCAATTATGAGGGTAAAGCCGCCGCGGCTGCCAAGGCGCTGCTGGAGGACGGCAATGACTTTGTCTATGTCCATGTGGAGGCCCCGGACGAAATGGGGCACCAGGGTTTGGTGGACGCCAAGGTCAAGTCCATTGAGTATCTGGACAGCCGTCTGATCGCCCCGCTGAAAAAGGCCCTGGACGATTCCGGGGAGGAATACCGGATGCTGATTCTGCCGGATCATCCCACCCCCATCCGCCTGCGGACCCATACCGGAGAGCCGGTTCCGTTCCTGCTGTATGATTCCACCCGGCAGGAGAAAAAGAGAGCAAAATTTACCGAGGCCGAGGCGGCACTGACCGGGGACTTTGAACCCCGCGGCTGCCGCCTGATGGACCGCCTGCTGAAATAAAGGAGTATGCTGTATGGCAAGAGTCTATAATTTTTCCGCCGGTCCCGGCGTGCTGCCGGAGCCCGTTTTGCAGGAAGCTGCCGCCGAAATGATGGACTACCGGGGCACCGGCATGTCCGTTATGGAGATGAGCCACCGTTCCAAGCCCTATCAGAAGATTATTGACGAGGCAGAGGCGGATTTGCGCAGCCTCATGGACATTCCCGATAACTACAAGGTCCTGTTTTTACAGGGCGGCGCCAGTCAGCAGTTTGCCATGGTACCCATGAACCTGATGCAGAACCGTGTGGCGGACTATATCGTCACCGGTCAGTTTGCAAAAAAGGCATGGAAAGAGGCAAAGCTGTTCGGCACGGCCAACGCCGTTGCGTCCTCCGAGGATAAGAATTTCACCTACATTCCCGACTGTTCGGATCTGCCCATTGCGGACAACAGCGACTATGTGTACATCTGCGAGAACAACACCATTTACGGCACCAAGTTCAAGACCCTGCCCAATACCAAGGGGAAGCCCCTGGTTGCGGACGTCTCCTCCTGCTTTCTCAGTGAGCCGGTTACGGTAACGGATTACGGCATGCTCTACGGCGGAGCGCAGAAAAATGTAGGCCCCGCGGGCGTGGTCATTGCCATTATTCGGGAAGACTTGATCCGGGAGGATGTGCTGCCCGGCACCCCCACCATGCTGCGCTACAAGACCCACGCCGACGCCGGGTCCATGTACAATACACCCCCTGCCTACGGCATCTATATCTGCGGCAAGGTCTTCAAGTGGCTGCTGGGAATCGGCGGTCTGGAGGCCATGGGGAAACGAAATCAGGAGAAAGCGGCCATTCTCTACAACTATCTGGATTCCAGCAGAGTCTTCCACAATCAGGTGGTCAAAAAGGACCGCTCTGTGATGAACGTGACCTTTGTCACCGGAAATCCGGAGCTGGACGCCCGATTTGTGGCAGAAGCGGCCCAGGCGGGCTTTGTGAATCTGAAGGGCCACCGCAGCGTCGGCGGTATGCGGGCCAGCATTTACAATGCCATGCCCATTGAGGGCGTCAGGAAGCTGACGGAATTCATGGCGGATTTTGAGGAGAAACTCTGAGAGGGAGAAGGATATGTTTCAGGTCAACTATTTGAATAAGATATCCCCCAAGGGAACGGCTCTCTGGACGGAGAACTACCGGGTCTCCGAAAGAACCGAGGATGCGGACGCGCTGCTGGTCAGAAGCGCCGCCATGCACGACATGGTTTTTTCTCCCAATCTTCTGGCCGTTGCAAGAGCGGGAGCGGGGGTCAATAATATTCCTCTGGACCGGTGCGCCGAGCAGGGCATTGTGGTGTTCAACACCCCCGGAGCCAATGCCCGCAGCGTCATGGAGCTGACTCTCTGCGGTCTGCTGCTGGGCTGCCGGGACATTGTGGGCGGCATCGAGTGGGTGAAGGCCATTGCCGGTACGGCTGATATCGCCAAGCAGGTGGAGAAGGGCAAGTCCCAGTTCGCCGGTCACGAGATTTTGGGTCAGAAGCTGGGCGTTGTGGGTCTGGGTGCGGTAGGCGGCCCCTTTGCCAACGCCGCCCGGAAACTGGGAATGCAGGTCTACGGCTGCGACCCCTTTATCTCCATTGACGCCGCCTGGCACCTGGACAGCCAGATCCACCGGGTCAACAGCCGGGAGGAAATCTTCGCCACCTGTGACGTGATCTCTCTGCACACGCCCCTGCTGGAGGACACCAAAAAGATGATCAACAGAGAGACCATCGGCAAAATGAAGGACGGCGTGATTATCCTGAACTTCGCCCGGGATCTGCTGGTGGATGACGACGCCATGGCCGAGGCTTTGGCCTCCGGAAAGGTCAAGCGTTACATTACGGATTTCCCCAACGAGAAGACGGCGAAAATGCCGGGGTGTATCGCCATACCTCATCTGGGGGCCTCTACGGAGGAATCCGAGGACAACTGTGCCAAAATGGCCGTGACCCAGATAATGAATTATCTGGAAAACGGCAATATCGTGAATTCCGTAAATTTCCCCAACTGCGATATGGGCGTCTGCGCCAGCCAGGGGCGGATTACCATTCTGCATAAAAACATCCCCAACTCTCTGGGCCGGTTCACCACCGCCATGGCCGGGGAGAATGTGAACATCGCCGGACTGATGAACAAGAGCCGGGGAGAATACGCCTACACCATGCTGGACCTGGATCACAAGCCATCGGAAAGCGTGGTGGAGGGCCTGCGGAATATCGAAGGCGTCCTGCGGGTGCGGGTGATCAAGTAGAGAAAATGCGAGGGACGATTCCTGTATCGTCCCGAAACCCGGTCAGCAGAGCCGCGCAGCCTGAAAGTGCGGCTCTTATCCACCGGGCCTCGGGGCGATGTGGGAATCGTCCCTTTTTTGTTGAACTGTACGTTTACCCCTCAAACTCCCGGGCCACACGCTTCATCATATCCCGGATGGGCAGGTGATAGGGGCAGCGGCTTTCGCAGGCGCCGCATTCCACACAATCGGACGCTTTGCCCTCTGTGGGATAGCGGCCCTTGGCCCAGTCGGCCAGTCCGTAGCGGGTCAGATAGCCCTCCAGCACAAACAGTTGGGGGATCTGGATACCAACCGTGCAGGGAGCGCAGTAGTTGCACCGGCGGCAAAATTGGGTGCCCAGAGAATCCCGCAGCGCCTGGATTTTCGCAAGTTCGGCATCCGAAAGGGGCGCGGTATTGCTGACGGCGGCCAGATTCTGCTCCAGTTCCTTCGGCTCTGCCATGCCGGGGATGACCACGGTGACGGCGGGATTCTGAACAATATAGCGCAGGGCCAGAGTGGCGTCATCGATGGCGCCCCCCGCCAGGGGCTTCATGCAGATAAAGCCGATGCCCTTTTCCATGCATTTCTCCATCAGCGCCGCGCCCTGATTTTCCACGATGTTGTAGGGGAACATGACGGTCTCCACCCAGTCCAGAGTCAGGGCTTTTTCAAAAACCTCCGCGGAGTGAGCGGTCAGGCCGATGTGGCGGACGGTCCCGGCAGCTTTTGCGGCCTGCAGCGCCTCCAATGCGCCGCCGGGGGCGGTGATCTTCTCCAGATTTTCCATGGAGGGGTTGTGAAACTGGTAAAGGTCAATGTAGTCTGTGCGCAGGTTCCGCAGGCTGGTGGCCACGTCCGCCTCCATAGCCTCCCGGGTCAGCCCCCGGCCCTTGGTAGCCAGGATGAATTTGTCCCGAACGCCCTCCAGGGCATAGCCCAGATATTCCTCACTGACGGTGTAGCCCCGGGCGGTATCGATGTAGTTAACGCCCGCTTCCATGAGTTTGCGGATCAGCGATTTTGTCCCCTCCGCGTCAATGCGCTGAATGGGGATACCGCCGAAGCCCAGCCGGGAAATACGCATCCCGGTTTTGCCCAATTCTCTGTATTCCATATGCCTCGCTCCTTTGTTGGAAGGTTTCGTTTATTATACTGCGCTCTGCCGTAAAAAGATAGAGGGAAACAGTAATATTTTGGTAAACACAGGCCCTTTCTGCTGTGCTATAATGAAAAAGTAAAAATGAGGAGGCGAGCCTATGGGAAACCGAATTGTGATTATCGAGGACGATGCCGCCATTGCTCAGGCGGTACAGCTGAATCTGGAGTGCGCGGAATATGAAGTCACGGTCTTTGACAACGGACAGACCGCATGGGACGCTCTGCGGGAAAACCACGACTATGACCTGGCGCTGCTGGACATGATGCTGCCGGGGATCGACGGCTTTGCGCTGCTGCCGAAGCTGCGGGAATACGGCATTCCCGTAATCTGCCTGACCGCCATGGGGGATCCGGGGCATGAAGTTCAGGGCCTGCGGGGCGGTGCGGAGGACTACATCGCCAAGCCCTTTGACATGCTGGCCCTGATGGTACGTATGGAAAAGGTCCTCAGCCGCAGGGGGAAGCTCCATGAGATCTACCATTTCCGGGACCTGACTCTGGACAAGGGCAACCGCCGCCTGACCCGGAAGGGGGAAGAAATCTGTTTGCCGCCATTGGAATTTGATGTTCTGGCGGTGCTGATGAAGAACAAGAACCGCACGGTATCCCGGGAGCGCATTCTGAATGAGATCTGGGGGCAGGATTACTTCGGGGATATCCGCACGGTGGACGTCCGTGTCGCCAATCTGCGGAAAAAGCTGAATCTTTCCGAGGCAATCCGTACCATTTCCAAGGCCGGATACCGGTTGGAGGAACGATGAGACTGAGAACAAAACTGACGGCTCTCTGCGCGGCGCTGCTGCTTCTGGTGGCGGTGAGCCTGACGGCGGCCATGCTCTGGCAGGTCCGGGCGCAGTCTTACGACATGCTCCTGGAGAGTACGGAAAAGACGTTAGCGGAGCTTACTTCCGAATTTCAACAATCCACCTACCGGGATCATCCGGAGAGTGGGACCGCTTTGGAAGTTTTTTTGACCTATAATTTCCGCAGCTGCGGTGTTCCCGGGAGTGCCCTGTTCGTAGATGGGAAATGCCTGTACGCTTCCACGCCCATTGCGCCGGAGGAATACCTGGACGTTTCCAATTGGACGACCACATCGGCCAGGGCCTATGTTCAGGGAAAGCATTTCCTGATTCTGGGCAAGGCCCTGGACATCCGGGAAAAAACGTGCAGGATATACCTGGTGGAGGACGCAGACCATATCTATGCCCAGCTCTGGCAGCTCAGCGGGCGGTTCGCGCTGCTGGCCCTGGCCATCGGGCTGCTGGGCCTGGGGGCCGTCTGGCTTAGTATCTCCCGGGCGCTTCGGCCTCTTTCCGAACTGACCCAGGCAGCGGAGCGTATTGCCGGCGGCAGCTACAGCCAGCGGGTCAGCGTCCGATCCTCGGACGAGGTGGGCAGGCTGGCCGGAAATTTTAACCGCATGGCCGCGGCGGTGGAGACCCACGTGGACACTCTGCGGGAGCAGAACCAGCGGCAGAAGCTCTTTATCGGGGCCGTGACCCATGAGCTGAAAACGCCCCTGACGTCTCTGCTTCTGAATGTGAATACACTGGAAACGGTCTATCTGCCGGAGGAGAAGCAGGAGGCACTGCTTGCCAGCATGGATACCCAGCTCCATTGGCTGGAAACCATGGTGAAAAAGCTGCTGACCCTGCTCTCCATGCAGAAAAACGCCAGGCTTTCGGAATGCTCCGCGCCGGAGCTTCTGGAACGGGTACAAACCCTCACGGGGCCGGTTTGCGCGAAATACGGCGTTTCTCTGAAAACGGTGTGCCATGCGGGTACCTTCTCCATGGACAGTGACCTTATGTGCAGCGCTCTGGTGAATCTGATTGAAAACAGCGCCAAGGCATCCTGCCCCGGTGACGTGATCGAAGTTCTTGCAGACCAAAAGGGGTTCGCGGTCATGGACCATGGCCGGGGAATTCCGGAGAAGGACCTTGCCCGGGTCACGGATCCCTTCTACATGGGCGACCCCTCCCGCAGCAAGCAGTCCGGCGGCTTTGGCCTGGGGCTGGCTCTGGTGAAGGAAATCGCCGCCGTTCACGGCGGCAGGCTGGAAATCGAGAGCCAGCCGGGCGTGGGGACTACTGCAAGAATTATTTTATGATAGGCTTGGCAGTGTGTCATAAAAGCACAGAGGATAGGACATTCCGAACCAGTCCTCAGACTGGTGTGGGAATCCCCCGGTTAGACGCAAAATCTGTCGGTTTAGGAGCAAAAATGTTTGAAAATCCGGGGGATTGTGCCCGAAGGAAATACCCTTGGGGTACCACGGCAGTGTGCGCACTGCCTCGCAATGACATGGTTCGTTGACAGTCTGGCAATCCTTCTATTTGTAACCAAACGGTAATGTGCCGGTAAACTCTTTCTTTTGTGCCTGTGGTATTCTGGAACCATCCCAAGAACAAGAAAGGATGTGCTTTTATGAAAAAGAAACCCATGCGTCTGCTGACCGCCGCTCTGGCGCTGACAATGCTGTCTGGCTGCGGCGCGGCCCGGACGAACACAGAGAACACAGCGGCAGAAACCAGCATCAACCAGGCTATGCTCATTGAAAAGAGCAGCCAGCCTCAGGCAGAGGATTACACCTTCCCGGAGAAATTCACCGGGGACTGGACGGCCCAGGATGGGCGGCTCACCATCCACGCGGACGCGGAGGTTGTGGCAGACCTGGGAACCGTGCTGCCCACCGCCACCGTCACCCCCAGAGAATTTACCCAGGAGGACGTGGACAAGCTGTTTTCGGTGCTGCTGAAGGGCAATCCGCTCCATGGCTATGTGCTGACAAAGCAGGAGTGCCAGGATCAGATCGACCGCGTAAGCTCCCCGGATTGGCAGACAGACCCGGACGGCCCGGAACTGACCCCGGAGCAGCTGGAGCAGCGCCGTCAGGAAATTATTGCCTATTATACGGAGCTTCTGGCAACCGCGCCGGAGGAAGAGCCCATCGTCCATGGCTTTGCCGATTCCGGGAAGCCGAACGAAGTCAGCGGCACTGCCATGGTGGATGGAAAGGAATATGAGGTTTCCATTCACAATGAAGTGGGCAGTTTTTGGACAGCGGCGTATATCCAGCGGCATGAATACAAGTATCGTTATCCCGAAGAAAAATACGACTGGGGCGAAATATCCAGGGAGGATGCCATTGCTCTGGGAAATTCTCTGATGGAAGAGCTGGGGCTTGACCATATGGCGCTGGATGATGTACAGCCCGGCACCAAACGGGATCATCCCGAAGGAACCTGGCAGCTTTCCTATGTGCCCACCGTGGACGGAATTCCCCTTCCCGGAATCCGTGAGGACCGTGTATACAACGGCCCCGACGAACAGGACGGCCCTGTGACAGACTATGGATATTGGCTCTACAACGGCTCGGAGGAGAGCAACGCGGACACCGTTTCCTGGGAAATGGAACGGGTCATTCTGGTTGTGGGGCAGGAAGGGCTTCTGTCCTTCTTCTGGAATTCTCCCAGCAGCGAGCCTGTCGTTCAGGAGACCCGGACGGCGCTGATGCCCTTTGACGAAATCGCCGCCATAGCGGACGCCATGCTGCCCGTGGTCGTCACCGGCCCTTCCGATGCCAGAAGTCTGGTGGAGATCGATGAGATCAACGGGGACAAGAGCTATATGGACCTGGATATTACGAAGGTGTCTCTGTCTCTCATGCGCGTCCGGGACAAGGGCTCCCTGCAGGGCACCATCGTCCCGGTATGGGATTTCTGGGGCACCTACGACTGGTACTGGCAGGAGGAGGACGGCACCCAGGCCTATATGAACAAGGGCGCAGTTCTCACTACAGCGCCCATGCTGACCCTGAACGCCATCGATGGAAACGTGGTCAGCCGGTTGTTTGGATATTAAAATTCCTTTTCTAAGAAAAAGTCAAAAAAAGCCTCGCAGAGTTTGCCGACGATAGTCGGCAAATAAAGTCAAATCATTTTCTGCCGGGGCGTGTACCTGGCAGAAAATACTTCTCAGGCCGTTAGTGTGCGAGTTGTCCGCTGAAAGCGGACAAGGAGTGCATGCGACGGACTGCAAAAGTCTGGCGGAAAACCCCAAATGGGGTTTTTCGACAAGCTCACAGAGCCCATCCCCGAAACAAGGGGATGGGCTCCGTCCTTTAGTACCCGCATCCGGACCGCTGGGGGCCCTTCATGGCTGTGGTGTATGCAGTCCGGAAGGACATGGTGATCTCCGTCAGCTCCCGCTTGCCGTAAATATAATCGTCGTACATATCCGCCAGACCGCCCATGCAGTCGTCACAGGACCCAAGCATCCCCAGAGATTCCTCCACAATGGCGCGGCGCTGGGCCTCGGTGGTATCTTTGATCAGAAGGCTTTTCATCTTCGTGCTCCTTTGTGTTTTTCCTCCATTTTATATCAGAAGGCGGCGGTTTTCAATAGGCGATTCCGCAGAAAAGAACCGGTAACCGCCCCGGCAGGAAAGCAGTTCTCCGGATGGATAACGAAAACCGGGGCAGGGGAGACGGTCAGGGCCCTGGTACTCCGGCCGGACGAAAACGGAAATGCATCCCTGCCCGCAGGCAATAGGCTGGAGCCCATGACATTGCTGCCGTTGTTTGAGCAGGACGAGAGCGAGCTATATAATGTCTGTTTGTTGTGAATAGGGTCACCGTTTTTCCTAATGGCAAGCATCCTTCGATTCATTCTTGAACAGATAGTTTCCTATTGACTTCCTATTCGATAATCGCATATAATATCTATGAAGAAATCTTTTATGTAATATAGGCTTTGAGGAGATAATCAATGATTCTATACCATGGAAGTAATTTAACAGTATCCGAACCGAGGCTTATCGTTCAGAACCGTTTCCTTGATTTCGGTTTTGGTTTTTACACGACAACGAACAGGGTGCAGGCAATCAGCTTTGCCAAGAAAGTTACCAATCGCCGCAAAGAGGGAATACCTACCGTCAATATTTATGAAATCGACGAAGAAAAGGCCTTCAAAGAGTGTTCAGTCCTGCGGTTTGATGAACCGAATGAAGCATGGCTGGATTTTGTTTCAGACAACAGAGCAGGTAAATCCATGGAAAAGACCTATGATTATATTTTCGGACCGGTTGCGGATGATAATGTCTACACAACGTTCATGCTTTACACTACGGGGGTATTGACGAAAGAGCAGACGGTAGATGCGTTAAAGATTCGGAAACTATACAACCAGTTGGCAATTGCATCCCAGAAGGGGCTGTCCTTTTTGAAATTCGTTGGAACAGTTCCAAAGGAGGAATACTGATGGATCAAAAGAAGTTTGAGGCAATGCTGGTATTGCTTGTCCCGCAGGTCATTGGACTCATTGTTAAAAACTACGGATGTGACGAAGTAACTGCTACGAAAGAATTCTATGAATCCCAGGTATATTCTGTCTTGGAAGAGGAGGATACAAAGCTATGGCATTTCAGCCCTTTGACACTCTTCAATATGTATGATGAGGAACGAAAGACAGGGACGATCACATTTCCGGAGGAAGCGTTATGAGCAGACAGGGCGATTTTATGGTATACTGCACGGAATTGTATAAATCGGCAAAGAATATGACAGGCAAACAGGTGTCCGATTTATTCACCAAATACCATGTTTGGGACTACATTTATTCTTGCTTTGAGGCGCTGCATACCACAGGCGCAAACTATATTGTAAACGATATTGATGAATATATCACAGCACGGCAGCCGTCAATGGCGTAAGGGGCACGGCCGCTTGAATGTTGAGAGGAGCCGCTTGCCTGCCAGAGTAGGTAAGCGGCTCCTTTTTTCAAACGGATATTTTGCCAATGAATAGAAAGAGACTGGAGGGAATCACATGGCGAGCAATCCATGGAAGAATATGTTTCCACCGCATATCTGGCAGCGAGGTGTGGATTATTATCGTGATGGGCGTGTTTTAGATTTACACTGCCGGAATAGTGAGGTTACAGCACAGGTAGAGGGCAGTGAAACCTACACAGTGTCTGTGACATTGAACAAGGATAGGAACCGCATTACAGACTACTTTTGTGATTGTCCTTACGGAGAGGATGGGACACCGTGCAAGCACCTTGCCGCTGTATTGTGCGCCGTGCAGGACGAGCCCCAAAATCCTATTCCGAAAGAAAAGAACGGGTACACGGTAGAAGCGCTGGTGGAGTTATTGTCGGAGTCGCAGATGCGGAACTTGCTGATTCGGTTTGCGGAAGGCGATTCCCATATAAGAGAGGTGATTCAGCTCACAGCAACCAACGAACTACCGCAAACGCAGAAAGATCAGTGGGAAGCGGATTTGGAGGAGATGACGGATTCCGTGTCAGATAGGCATGGATTTATTGATTACGAAGACGCATCAGAATACTGTCATGCTCTGGTGGAGTATATGAATGATCGACTTCCTGATCTGCTGTTTGCCGGTAAGACGATGGATGCCTTTCAATTGACCTGGCTGACATTCCGAACAGGAGTGGAACAGGATATGGACGATTCTGATGGTGGCCTGTCGCTACTGGCCAGCTTCTGCATGGATGCCTGGTCACAGATTCTGGAACAGGCCGATTTAGAGGAACAACGGGAGATACTCCACTGGTTCACTGCGCATTATGCGTCACTAGATCTTGGCAAAATGTTTCTGGACGAGTATCTTTATGACGCTCCCTGGAAAGACGGGATTGGGCCGGAATTACTGTCGTTTCTGGATCGACAGATACAAGAGTGCTTAAAGAATGAAAACAGACAATACCATCTGGAAGATTTGGTCGTCTACAGAGCGAAATGGATGGAGCGGATTGGGAGGAGCAAAGAGGAACAGGAACAATATTTTGCACAGTACCACTATCTCCCCAGGATTCGTGAAATAAAAATTACTCAGGCGAAACAAAGCGGTGATTGGGCTACCGCACTTGCACTGCTGGAGGAAAGCCGGGAGATTGACAAGGACCTGCCGGGGCTGGTGGCAAAGTATAGCACTCAAATGATTGAGATTTATGAACGGACAGACAACCGGGAGTCACTGTTGAAGGAATTGAGAGACTACCTTTATGCGTTCAGACAGGATGATTTGGTTTATGTGTTAAAGCTCAAAGCAATGCTGACACCAGAAGAATGGACAGCTGAACGGGATCGTCTATTGAATAGTACAACAATGCGCTCTCAAGTATATTCGCTTCTGGAGCAAGAGCAAATGTACGAGGAACTGATGCAAACAATTGAGAAGAATACTGACATCCACGCTTTGGAGAGATATGAGCGTTTACTGAAGAAATCATATGGGCAACGTTGTCTGAATGTTTATGTTACGCATCTGCAAGATGCAATGGGACGAGCTAACAATCGGAAGGCCTATTGGTCAGTCATTCAAACATTGAAAAAAGTTCGGAAATACCCTGATGGAAAAGTGGTTGCGAAAGGCTTGGCTGATTGCTGGAGAGCGAAATACCCCAGACGAACCAGTATGCTGGATGAGTTAAGCAAAGCCGGATTTTGAAGGTTATATAATGAAATCATAGCTGAAATATTGCGTATTTTTGTGAAAGGCAAATTGAGTGACCGACCCAGTGGAGCATCTAAAATGGGCCAGAATCCAATAGAGAGGGACAAGCCCGCCCACCTTGGGCTGCTAATACATACCATAATAACCCAAGATAATACAAATATTCTTACATAGCCGTCTGCCCAACCGCACACCGGCCTATCCGGAAATAAAAAATATCTGATACGTCTGGGAAAGGAAAGAATTGCAGAATTTACTCTTGTGAATCAAAGTCAGGAAACCGCCCAGACAGATATTCCGGATTGGGAGCTGGGCACTGTCACCTTCCTGCTGAAGCAGCAGGCCTGCAGCTATTTTTTTCAGAATACAGACGGGCATACGGTCTATGTAAACGGTGCGCCCTTGGACGACAGCACTATCATGGAGATTCATGTACCCAGGGCGGAAAGCTATCTTCCCGTGGGTGTATCCGGCATCCGTACCTGCATCCAGGAAATCACCGGTCTGGCAGCCGCCCCGGAGGTCAAAATCCTGGATGGAAATGGAAACGCTGTGGAAGTGACCTATGACGAGGCTTCCCGAACCTTTACAGAGCACACGAAAGCCAACGCCATAGGTGAACAGGAAAGGGAGGTTGCGCTCAGTACCTTGAAAACGTATGCCCTGTATATGATGAAGCAGGCCAGCCGGGCGGATATCGCAAAATGCTTTCTGAAGAACTCGGACGCTTATAGTGCCATTACCGACACGGAGCTTGGCTTTGTCCAAGAGGCTGTCAGCTTCGACTTTACCAACGAAACCGTCTCTGACTTCTGCCGCTATTCTGATACGCTGTTTTCCGCCCGGGTGTCTGTTACCCTGAACCAGCACCGGAAGGACGGCACTGTCAAGGAAAGCGTAATTGAGCAGAGCCTGTTCTTCGAGAAACAACCCTCCGGCGGCTGGCTCTGCTACGCCATGACCGCAGAGAATGTCGCTAAGGAAAGCACACTCGTCCGTCTGACGTTCCGGAACGGGGACACGATCCTGCAATCTGATTTCTTTGACGCTTCCGCTAACGAGATCCAGTGCCCTGTTGTAACCGCCCCGGCAGGAAAGCAGTTCTCCGGATGGATAACGGAAATAGAAAACGGGGCAGGGGAGACGGTCAGGGCCCTGGTACTCCAGCCGGACGAAACCGGAAAAGCATCCCTGCCCGCAGGAAATAGGTTAGAACCCATGACATTGCTGCCGTTGTTTGAGCAGGACGAAGCAAGCTGCGAAATGTCTATTAATCGTGAAAAATCACGAACGCAACCGAAAGTTGCTAAATTTATAGATCTATAGATGGATTCATAAAGTACACATTTCTCTGGTCCAGCTTCTCCCGCAGTCTTTGCAGGCCCTCGCCGAAGCGTTGGAAGTGGACGATTTCCCGCTCCCGCAGAAAGCGGATAACGTCGTTTACGTCCGGGTCATCACTGAGGCGGAGAATGTTGTCATAGGTCACCCGGGCTTTTTGCTCAGCCGCAAGATCTTCCGTCAGATCGGCGATGGGGTCGCCCTTGACGGCCATAGACGCGGCATTCCAGGGGAAGCCCGCCGCCGCCGCGGGATAAACCCCTACGGTGTGGTCCACAAAATAGGGCGCAAAGGCCGGGTCACGGAATTGATTGTCCTTCAGATTCCGGGTCAGCTGATGGACGATGGCCCCGATCATTTCCAGGTGCCCCAGCTCTTCGGTCCCGATATCCGTCAAAAGTCCTTTCAGCTCGTCAAAGGGCATGGAGTAGCGCTGGGAGAGGTAGCGGAGGCTGGCGCCAAGCTCGCCGTCGGGGCCGCCGTACTGGGAGATGATGATGCTCGCCAGCCGGGGATTGGGGCGTTGGATTCGGACCGGGTATTGGAGCTTCTTTTCATATTGAAACATGGCTTATTCCCCCTTATTCGCGGCAAATTCCCAGGGCCAGGGATCGTCCAGCCAGGCGTATTCATCGTCCCGGCCCGGCGTAGTGTGGTTCAGCGGGCGTCTGTCCGCCTGATAGGCCTGGGCGCATTTCCGGTAAAGCTCCTGATATTGCCGGTACAGCTCCAGGGCCTCCAAGTCCTCCGGGTGGGTGTCCAGATACAGCGCCAGTTCCTGGACGGCAAAGGCTAAAACCTGCACCTCGGACAGGGGCGTTACCGGCAGATTGTTCTGATTTGCCATACCCATAAAGGGCAGGTCCAGCCCGGGGTACAGTGTGCCCCGGACCATAGCCTTCCGGGGCTCATAACGTACCGGCCCTTCAATCTGGAAGGGCACATAGGGATTGGCCAGAGGGGCCATGGCCGGCAGGCGGCCTTCCCCAAAGTTCACGCGGTTTTTGTTGGCATTCAATGGAATTCCCCCTCGAATTCTATTTGGAAAAGTGATTCCGGGTCATACTATGCGTTTTTCTTCCGCGTGTGCATAGAGCGGCGGCCCGGGCGTATGGTATTGAGGGGTGGTTTCCATGGGAAAATTGCTTGTGGCGGCGCGGTTGGCATTGTGCGCCTGCCTGATTCTGGGGCTTCTGGCGGCGGGAATATGGGGCGGAGAGCAGGCTGTTTCCGCCATTTCGGACCGTGTGCCCATAAAACGCGCCCGCACCATAATCGTCGATGCCGGGCACGGCGGCGAGGACGGCGGGGCTACCTCCTGTACCGGCCGTCTGGAAAGCGGCTACAATCTGGAAATTGCCCTGCGGCTGGAGGATATGCTGCATTTTCTTGGCTGCAAAACCCTTATGGTCCGCCGCACGGATACGGCGATTTATAAGAAAGGGGAGACCATCGCCCAGAAAAAGGTGGACGATCTGAAAAACCGGGTACGGCTGGTCAACGAGACGGAAGGCGGCGTCCTTGTGAGCATTCACCAGAACTATTTCAGCCAATCCCAGTACAGCGGGGCACAGGTGTTCTATGGGGCCGCGGATGGAAGCAAGCTATTGGCGGACGCCGTACAGGCGGCGCTGGTTTCCACACTGAATCCCGGCAGCCATCGGAAGACGAAGGCCGCCAGGGGAATTTATCTCATGGAAAAAAGCCGGAAGCAGGCCATTCTTGTTGAGTGCGGTTTTCTCTCCAATCCCGAAGAGGAAAGGCATCTGGCAAGCCCGGACTATCAGAAGGCACTGGCGGCGGTCATCGGCGCGGCGATATGCGCAAATCCGGGTTGACCCATGGCGTCTGCTTTGGTATAATAGCGGAAACGCTGAGGAAACTCTGAGTAAATCGTCGGCGGCAGGACAGCGGATTTTTTCTCCCCGGTCTGCGGTACGAAAGCAGAATCTCCCGCTGCCAGCTCCTGCCGGTTTCATTAGAGCTTCCCTGAGAATCGGAGACAGATACCATGGCAAAGGCAAAAACCGTATTTTTCTGCACAAACTGCGGAAACGAAAGCCCCAAATGGCAGGGCAGATGTCCGGCCTGCGGGGCCTGGAACACCTTTGAAGAACATATTGAAAAGCCTGCGGCTCCGGGCAAGGCAAAGTCCAGCCCTGTGGGCCAGAGCCGGAGGCCCCAGCGCATTCAGGACGTGACCACCGACGGGGAGATTCGCTTCTCCACGGGTATGGGGGAGCTGGACCGGGTTCTGGGCGGCGGCGCGGTAGCGGGGTCACTGGTTCTGGTGGGCGGCGCACCCGGCATCGGCAAATCTACGCTGCTGCTGCAGATCTGCAACAGTCTCTGTGCCGGGCGCAGCGTGCTCTATGTCTCCGGCGAGGAAAGCGAGCGGCAGCTGAAGCTCCGGGCCAAGCGGCTGGGAGTCGCCCCGGAATCCCTGTACATTCTCTCCGAGACCCGGCTTTCGGACATTCTGGAGGCTGTGGAGGAGCTGAAGCCGGATATTCTCATGATCGACTCCATCCAGACCCTCTACCGGGAGGAAAATGAATCCTCTCCCGGCAGCGTCTCTCAGGTGAAGGACTGCACCATGACCATGATGCAGCTGAGCAAATCCCAGGGCATTACGGTGTTCGTGGTGGGCCACATCAACAAGGACGGCAATATCGCGGGGCCAAAGGTTCTGGAGCACATGGTGGACTGCGTGCTGTATTTTGAGGGCGACCCCAATTCCTCTTACCGTCTTTTGCGGGCCGCCAAAAATCGGTTTGGCTCTACCAATGAGATCGGCGTATTTGAAATGATGGAAAGCGGCCTGGAGGAGGTCCCGAACCCTTCCCAGATGCTTCTGGACGGCCGGCCGGAGGGCGCCAGCGGCACCTGCGTGGCCTGCGTCATGGAGGGCACCCGCCCCGTACTGGCGGAGGTTCAGGCGCTGGTCGCCAAGACCATGGCCAATGTGCCAAGGCGGGCCTCCGACGGCTTCGACTTCAACCGCATGATGCTTCTTCTGGCTGTGGCGGAGAAGCGGGCGGGGCTGCGGATGGGGGCATTTGACGCCTATATCAATGTCATCGGCGGCCTGCGGCTGGATGAGCCCGGGGCGGACCTGCCTGTGGTGCTGGCGGTGGCTTCTTCCTACAGGGACGCGCCCATCGCCGACGATCTGACCGCCATCGGTGAAGTGGGCCTGACAGGGGAGATCCGGTCGGTTTCCCACCTGAACCAGCGTCTGGGGGAAGTTGCCCGGCTGGGCTTCAAAAAGTGCGTCATCCCCAAAGGCGGCTCCGAAAAGCTGGATATTCCGGAAGGATTGACGGTCTACCGCGTCCGCAATCTGCGGGAGGCTATTGAGGTAGCGCTGTAACCTTCGGGCAGCAGATTTATTATGCATCGGGAGGACACAAACGCAATGGATACAATGTTTTACCATGGCACCGCTATTCCCGGACTGGATACAATCAAAGCAAACGCAAAATCTCACGCTACCGGCATGCCGGTGGCATACTTCACTGAGGATCGGTGCTACGCTTTGGTATGCTGCCGAAACAGAAATGAGAACTTTGTGACTATGGGCATTCGCACAGATGGGAAGCAGCATTATTTTGAGCGCTTTCCAAACCAGCTGGAAATTCTCTACAAGGGAAAGCGGGGTTATCTTTACTGCCTTGAATCCACAGATGGGTTGACGCACACGAAGGGGCACACCTGGGAAAGTGCTCAGGATGTCCCTGTTGCACAGTGTGAGGTCGTTGCGGACGTATACGAGGAAATTCTGCGGGAAGAGGCCAAAGGCAATCTGGTGATCCATAGATATTCCGAGATTGACCCAGCCGAGCAGAAAATGCACGCAAACCACATCCGGGATCATATCCTGGAGGAAGGAACCGAAATGGCACAATTCTATTATGCTCATTTTTCGTCCCTATGGGATTCGGAAGATTCCTGAATCATACGCCTGCAAAATGCGGGGCTGTGTGGGAAATGTCTGAACGGACATTTCCGGGCAGCCCTGTTTTTTTATGCCCGGAAGCAATTCCGACAGGAAGTGCGCAGCTGTGCCGCTATACTGAAAGCAGCAAATACAAAGGAGGACTTTACCATGCATTTTACCAGTTTCCAGGAAGGGGACAAGCTGACCATTGCCCTGACCGGGGAAATCGACCACCACTGCGCCAAAGCCTACATTCAGGTCATCGCCGCCAAAATCGAGACTTATATGCCGGAGATCTGCGTACTGGACTTCCGGGACGTGACCTTTGTGGATTCTTCCGGCATTGCCGTTGTGATCAACGCCCTGCGCAGCATGAGCCAGATCGAGGGGAAGCTGCTGCTCACCGGCATTTCCCCCCAGCCCATGCGGGTATTCCGGGCGTCGGGGCTTGACAAGCTCGTGGAGATTCGGGAGGCGGTATCATGAAATTCGGAAACTATATGATTTTGGAATTCCCCAGCAAATCCTGCAACGAGGCTTTTGCCCGCAGCGCCGTGGCCTGCTTCGCGGCCCAGATGGACCCGACTCTTGAGGAACTGGGGGATATCCGCACGGCGGTCTCCGAGGCCGTTACCAATTGCATTGTCCACGCCTATCCTGACAAACTGGGCACCATCACCCTGCGCTGCCGGATTCTCAAGGACAACGTGCTGGACATCGTCATCAAAGACAAGGGCGTGGGCATCCCGGATGTGGAGCAGGCCCGGCGGCCCAGCTTCACCACCGGCGGGGCCGAGCGCAGCGGCATGGGCTTTACCATAATGGAGAGCTTCATGACCAGTCTGGAAATCACCTCCGCGGAGGGGCGGGGGACCAGCGTACATATGCGCCGGAAGCTGCAGCGCCGCCAATGAGCGTCCCCGAGGAGCTGATTGCCCGGGCCCAGGCCGGGGATGCCCAGGCAGGGGAGCAGCTGGTCACGGAAAACGCGGGGCTCATCTGGGCGGTGGCCCGCCGGTTTCAGGGCCGTGGCACGGAATTGGAGGACCTTTACCAGCTGGGCTGTCTGGGCTTCCTGAAGGCCGTGGAGGGCTTCGACCCGTCCTTCGGCACCCAGTTCTCCACCTATGCCGTGCCGAAAATCGCCGGGGAGATCCGGCGGTTTCTCCGGGACGACGGCACGGTAAAGGTCTCCCGTGGGCTCAAGGAGCAGTCCGCCTCCGTTAAAGCGGCCCGCGGCCGGCTGACTGCCCGCCTGAACCGGGAGCCGACCCTTTCGGAGCTCTCCGCGGAGACGGGGCTATCCCCGGAGGAAATCGCCATGGCCGAAACCGCCACCGCCGCCACGGAGTCCATCTACCGGGAGACCGGCGAGGAGGGCTTCACACTGGAAAGCGTCCTGACCGACACAGAGTCCGAAGAGCGCATGGTGGAAAAAATTGCGCTGCGGCAGGCGGTAAAAGCCCTGCCGGAGCGGGAAAGGCAGGTCATCGCCCTGCGGTATTTCCACGGCCTGACCCAGCAGCGCGCAGCGTCCATCCTGGGCATCAGTCAGGTTCAGGTCTCCCGGGTGGAACGAAAAGCGCTTGAAATGCTGCGGGAGAAGCTTGGGTAAGGCAAGTTGCGCCTTGCTTTTTGAGGGTGTTTGCGGTAAAATAAGAGGCATCGACAAGACAAACAGAAATGACAGGTGCTTCTATGAATAATGAACTGGATTCCCGATTTTTGGCCGCCCGGCGGAATTACATTGCTTCCCGTTTTTCCATGCTCAACGACATGCAGCGGGAGGCGGTGCTGACCACCGAGGGGCCTCTTTTGCTGCTGGCGGGCGCGGGCAGCGGCAAGACTACGGTGCTCATCAACCGGATCGCCAACATTCTGCGCTATGGCCGTGGCTCCGAGGGGACCGAGATTCCGGATTTTGTCCGGGATGAGGATGTGGCCTTTCTGGAAAATCTCCACGCGGACCCCACGCAGGAGCAGGTAGACCGGGCGGACTGGCTCTGCGCGCTGGAGCCTGCCAACCCCTGGAACGTTATTGCCATTACCTTTACCAACAAGGCCGCCGGAGAGATGAAGGAGCGGCTTTCCAATATGCTGGGGGCCAGCGCCGAGGATATCTGGGCCATGACCTTCCATGCCGCCTGCTGCCGCATTCTGCGCCGGTATATTGACCGCTGCGGCTATACCTCCAGCTTTACCATCTACGATACCTCGGACTCCGAGCGGCTCATGAAGGAAATTCTCCGGGACATGAACCTGGATGACAAGACCTATCCGCCCCGGTATGTACTGAGCATCATCGGCCGGCAGAAGGACCGGCTGATTTCCCCGGAGCAGATGGAGGAGGACAGCCGCAGCGCCTCGGACTACCGCATTGTCCAAATCGCCAAGGCCTACGCCGTCTATCAGAAGCGCCTGAAGGACAACAACGCCCTGGATTTTGACGACATTCTCTATGTCACCGTGAAGCTCTTGCAGCAGGACCGGGAGGTAAGGGAATACTACCAGCGGAAATTCCATTATGTTCTGGTGGACGAGTACCAGGACACCAACCATGTCCAGTACCTTTTGACGGAGCTGTTGGCAGGAGACAGACGGAACATCTGTGTAGTCGGTGATGACGACCAGAGCATTTACCGCTTCCGGGGCGCTACCATTGAGAATATTCTCTCCTTTGAAGAGCAGTACCCCGGCGCCCGGGTCATTCGGCTGGAGCAGAACTACCGCTCCACCCAGTCCATTCTGGACGCGGCCAACGCCGTCATTGCCCACAACGAGGGCCGGAAGGGCAAGCACCTTTGGACGGACAACGGCACAGGAGAACCGATTCTGGTATACGAGGCGGAAAACGAAGGGGCCGAGGGCAATTTCGTGGCCAGCCAGATCCTCTCCAAGTCCAAGGGCCATGACTTCAAGAATTATGCCATTCTGTACCGGACCAACGCCCAGTCCAACTCTCTGGAATATGCCCTGAAGCGCAACGGCATTCCCTACCGGGTCATCGGCGGCATGCGCTTCTTCGAGCGGGCGGAAATCAAGGACATGCTGTCCTATCTGTGCGTCATCAACAACCGGGCGGACGATCTGCGCCTGAATCGGATCATCAACAATCCCCCCAGAGGGCTGGGGGCCAAGACCATTGAGACCGTTCAGAAGCTGGCCGAGGCCGAGGGAAAGAGCATCTACGAGGTGGTCTGCGACCCCTATAATTACGGCCCTCTGGAAAAGGCGGCCCAGAAGCTGCTGCAATTCTCCGCGCTGATCGAGGAGCTGGCGGGCCTTCTGGCAAACGGCATGAGTCTGCCGGAATTCTATGACGAACTGCTGCTCCGCACGGGCTATGCCGATATGCTCCTGTCCAAGCCCACGGAGGAGAACAAGACCAAACTGGAAAACGTAAAGGAACTGAAATCCAGCATTCAGTCCTACCTTGCCAACACCACGGAGCCGACCCTGTCGGGCTTTCTGGAAGAGATCTCCCTGTACACCGACCTGGAGCAGTACAACGAGGGGGACGACGCCGTGGTCATGATGACCATCCACTCCGCCAAGGGTCTGGAATTCCCCCATGTGTTCCTGGTGGGCTTTGAGGACGGTCTTTTCCCCGGTATGCGGGCCATCGGTGACCGGGATGAGATGGAGGAAGAACGGCGGCTGTGCTACGTAGCCATTACCCGGGCCAAGAAGTCTTTGACCATCAGCCACGCCAGAATGCGTATGATCTATGGCCGCACGGCCTCGGCGCTGCCCTCCCGGTTTCTGCAGGAAATTCCCGAAAACTGCATTGTAAAACGGGGCGGCTACCATCATCAGGCACAGGAGAAGAGCCGAGAGAGCTACGAAAAGCGGATCGCGAAAAGCCATGGATATCTCTCCTCCACCATCCGGGCTCAGGCGGCCCCCAGCGCCCCAATGCCGGAATTCAGCAAGGGTGACATGGTCATGCACGCGGCCTTCGGCAAGGGCATGGTGATCTCCGTCACGAAAATGGGCGGCGACGCTCTGCTGGAAGTGACCTTTGACGACATCGGCACCAAAAAGCTCATGGCAAAGGCCGCCGGGGCGCATATGAAGAAGCTGTAACGCATACCCTTGCCCCAGGGGGTGCGAGGCTTGCGGCGTTTTCTGATTCGTTGGTTGGCGCGTCTGCTGCTGATTCTTGCGGCGGCGCTGGGACTTTTTCTGATATTTCGCAGCCACTACCGTCCTTTGTTGCGGGAACTGGCCCAGACCCAGATTAAAAACGCCACCTCCGATCTGACCAACGATGCCCTGACCGAGCAGCTGAGCCGGGACAGCGTGGCCTATGACCGCATCGTCTACTTTGAAAAGGATTTGAACGGCCGGATCACGGCCATGAAGACCAATATTCTGGAAGTCAACCGGATGAAGACGGAGATTCTGGACCTTATTAACCAGGAGATCCTGTCCTGGGACACGGCCAAGATCGGGATACCCATCGGCAATCTAATTTTTCCGGAGCTTTTCGCCGGGAAGGGCTTTTCCATCCCGGTGCACGTTCTGTCCATCCGCAATTCGGACGCCACCTTTGAAAGCCGCTTCCAGCAGGCGGGCATCAACCAGACGCTGCACAGGCTCGTTATGGAGGTTCACGTGGACGCCAGCATTCTGGTGCTGGGCCAGACGGAGAGCTTTTCCATCACCAGCGAGGTTGTTGTGGCGGAGACCGTGATTGTCGGGGAGGTCCCCGGTACGTTTTTGAACACAGGAGGCATTTATGGAACCCAAACAGAGAATTGAGGAGCTGACCAGGCTCTTAAACGAAGCGGGCTACCGGTACTATGTGCTGGACGACCCCACCATGCCCGACTTTGAATATGACCGTCTGCTGCGGGAGCTGGAGGATCTGGAAAAGGCCAATCCGGAGCTGGCCCTGCCGGATTCTCCCACAAAACGGGTGGGCGGTCAGGCGGTGAATACCTTCGGCGAGGTGACCCACGCGGTGCCTCTTATGAGCCTGCAGGATGTGTTCAGCATGGAAGAGCTGGACGATTTTCTGGCCCGCACCCAGGAAGCCGTGCCCGGCGCGTCCTTCTCCGTGGAGCCGAAAATCGACGGCCTGTCCGTGGCTCTGGAATATGAAAATGGGCAGTTTGTAAGAGGGGCCACCCGGGGAGACGGCGTTGTGGGCGAGGATGTGACGGAGAACCTGAAGACCATCCGCTCCATTCCCATGGCATTGGAAGGGGCTCCCGCCCGGCTCATCGTCCGGGGTGAGGTATTCATGCCCAAGAAGACCTTCCATGCACTGAATGAAGCATTGGAGGAAAACGGGGAGAAGACCTTTGCCAACCCCAGAAACGCCGCGGCAGGCTCCCTGCGGCAGAAGGACCCCAAGGTGACCGCCAAACGGAAGCTGGATATTCTGGTGTTCAATGTCCAGCTGGCGGAGGGGAAGACCTTCCGAAGCCATGTTGAGACTCTGGAATATCTCAAATCCCTGCGCTTCAAGGTCATTCCCTACAAATGCCTTTCCGACAGAGAAAAAATTCACGCTGAGGTCACCCGTATCAATGAGGAGCGGGAAAAACTTCCGTGCGATATAGACGGCGCCGTCATCAAGCTGGATGATCTGGCCGCCCGGGAGTCTCTGGGGGCCACCGCCAAATTTCCCCGGTGGGCCGTGGCCTACAAATACCCGCCTGAGGAGAAGGAAACCCTTGTGGAGGACATTGTGGTGCAGGTGGGCCGCACGGGCGTGCTGACGCCCAAGGCGGTGGTCGCTCCCGTGCGTCTGGCGGGAACCACCGTCACCAACGCCACATTGCACAATCAGGACTTTATCTCCCGGCTGGATATCCGGGTGGGGGACACGGTGCGCATCCGCAAGGCCGGGGAAATCATCCCGGAAATTCTGGAAGTGAACCTTTCCAAACGGCCGGAGGGGGCGCAGCCCTATTTTCTGCCGAAAAAATGCCCCGTCTGCGGCGCTGCCGTAGAGCGGGACGAGGACGGGGCTTTCCTGCGCTGCACCGGCGCGGAGTGCCCCGCCCAGCTGAGCCGGAACATCGCCCACTTTGTCAGCCGGGACGCCATGGACATTGAGGGGCTGGGCAGCGCCATTGTGGACAGCCTAATTGAAAGAGGGGCCATTCACTCCCCGGCGGATATCTACTATCTGACGTTGGATGCGCTTGCGGGGCTCTGGAAGTCCGGCACGAAAGCCGCCCAGAAGCTGCTCAGCGCCATTGAAGCCAGCAAACAGCAGGACGTTTCCCGGCTGATTTTCGCCCTGGGCATCCGGCAGGTGGGGGCCAAGACCGGAAAAAGTCTGGCATCCTATTTCGGCAGCCTGGAAACGCTTATGGAAGCCAGCCTGGAAGAGCTGACCCAGGTGCCGGATATCGGTGAAGTGACCGCGCGGAGCATTTACGAGTGGTTCGCCCAGCCCCAGTCCCGGCATATGCTCCGGCGGCTGAAGGAGGCCGGGGTGAACTTTGAGAGCAAGCGCGTTGTGACCGATACCCGGTTCGCCGGGAAGACCATTGTGCTCACCGGCGCTCTGAGCCGCTTCACCCGGGAAGAGGCCACGGAGAAAATCGAGCTTTTCGGCGGCAAGGCATCCGGCTCTGTCTCGAAAAAGACCAGCTTTGTGGTGGCGGGAGAAAACGCCGGCTCCAAGGAGCGCAAAGCCCGGGAGCTTGGCATCCCGGTGCTGACGGAGGATGAATTTTTGGAGATGCTTTCGTAACGAAAGGCTCATACGCCTGATTAAAAAATGTAGGGGACGATGCCTTCATCGTCCCGAGGCCAGATCAGCAGAAACGCACGTTGGAACGTACCGCTCTGTTGTGGAAGCTCCGGGACGATGTGGGCATCGTCCCCTACAGATTTTGTTTGAACTTGTAATTACAGCTCCAGCCGCATTTCTACAAGCGTCTGGTAACCGGAGAACCGGGAAAGGAAGCCTTTGGGGTTCCTGCCGAACTCCACAAAACCGATTTTTTGATACATGGACACGGCTCGTTCATTGTCCGCGACCACGCTGAGCTCCAGCTGGGTGTAGTGGGCCAGCTTTGCGCATGCAATGACCGCCTCCATCAGCATCTTTCCAATGCCCAGCCCCCAGAAGGCTTCGTCAACGCTGATGCCAAATTCCGCCCGGTGGCGGACCTTGTATCTGCCGCCTATGGCGTTGAGGCCCAGACAGCCGCAGAGCGTGCCGTCAATTTCCGCCAGAAGCATGATCTCACGGTCGCTTTCCAGCATTCCCTTCAGGTATTCCGCTTCCTGCTCCGGGGTGAACCGGCGCTCGTCCGGGTAGGCCAGCAGATAATCCGTCTGGCTGTGGGTCAGAACGATCAGGTCAAGAAGGGGCTGGGCATCCGCAGGCTCCGCATTCCGGATACGCAGAGCGCGGCCGTCCCGCAAAGGCAGCGTTTTCTCATATCGCATAATTTCTCTCTCCTTTACAGGGAAAAATCGTCCTCGTTGTACCGGCTGAAATCCATGGCCTTGGGTTTGGACGGAATACGCTTGAAGGGGTCATATTGGAACCGGCGGCAGAAGCTGTCCGGCGCGCGGACCCCCTTCTTGACACAGAGAATCTGATCATCGCACAGGGCCACGCCGTGCTTGCAGTAGGCGCAGGCTCTGTCTATTTTCTTTCGGAAAAGCATAATTTCCTCCCGGATGGATGTTTGAGGCCATTATACACCCTGCCGCTCCAAAAAGCTACCTTCCGGGGAAGAAAAATCAGGACCGCTATGGCAATCCCCATGAAAAAGAGGGCTTTCCGCAGAATCAGCCACCCCAGAAGCAGGGAAAAGAACGTCTGAAATAGCTTTCCGAGCCAATAGTACCGCAGACCAAGCCCCGGACAGACGAAGGCGGTCTGCATTCCGACGCATACCCCGCCGAAGGACACCATCCCCGCGGCCAGCAGAAAACGGGCGCTTTCCGAAGGAACGCTTCGCAGCGCGCAGCAGCCGTTGGTCAGCTCCAGAAAGCCCGCCTCCGCCGTCTGTAAAGGGCCGTCCAGACGGAGATAGGTATCGGGAAAGCTCAGCATGGTCCGGAAAAGGATTACCGTCACGCAGATTTTTCCCATAGCTGCCCCGGCCTGACCAAGGGGGTCCGTGGCGGTTGCGCCCGTCGTTTCCGCGGAATCGGCTCTTTTGGGCAGAAGCCGGGAGGCAGCCCAGGCGCCGAACAGGGCGCAGAACCACAGCATGGCTCCGGCAAAGGGATCCGCAAATTGCCGGGCCACAATGCCGAACAAAAAAGCCGGCCCCGGCAGATTGCAGAAACCCAGCAGGATTTCCCCGTCCCGCCGCTTCAGCTGTCCCCGGTGTACCGCCTGGGCAACGCAGGCGGCCCCGGCGGGGTATCCCCCCAGCAGCGCGGGGATCAGCAGCGATTCCGCCCCCCTCGGCAGGCCGAACAGCTTTCCAATGGGGGATAATATCCGCAGCTTTCGCCCCATGAGCCGGGCGGTCAGCAGCATGGAAAGGCACAGGAAGGGCAGCAGAGAAGGGATCACCGCCGTCAGGCACAGCTCCACCCCCTGGCTGGCCCCCTGCATGGCTGTTTTTCCGTCCAGGATCATGCCCAGCATCCCCAGCGCCAGCAGCACGCCCACAAAGCATCACCTCGGAAGAATCTATGCAAGTCGGGCGCTTTCCATACATACCCTTGCACAAAGGGGGGCGGATGCGGTGAAGCGGGGAAAGGAAAAATTTATGGACCTTCTGGCGGGGGACCTGCCGGGAGAGCCGCTGCCGGGCCAGAGCCTGCTGGAGCTCACCGGAGACCGGCAGGTTTTGATTGAGAATCACCGGGGCGTGACCCAGTACAGCCGGGAGCGCATCGGCGTGAAGGTGAGCTACGGGGAACTGCTGGTCTGCGGCCGTTGTCTGGAGCTTGCCCGCATGAGTCAGGGGCAGCTGGTGGTCTCCGGCGCCGTGGACAGCATCCAGCTGTGCAGGAGGCGGCCATGAAGCTGTGGCGCTCGCTGGAAGGCTGTCTGGAGGCGGAACTGCTTACCGCCGACGGCCCCGGGGCCATGGACGCCATTGCCGGGGCAGGCATCGTCCTGTGGGATGTCCTGCCGGAGGATACCCTCCGGCTCCGGTTCCGGGTGTCCGCCGGTAGCTTCCGGAGGCTGAAAAGCCTGACGGACAAGCGGGGAGAGAAGCTGACGGTTTTGCGTCGGCAGGGGGTATACTGGCGCTTTCGCGCCCTGGCCCGCAGGCCGGTTTTGCTGCTGGGGCTGCTGTTTTTGTTCTGTGCCCAACTGTTTCTACCCACAAGGGTTCTTTTTATCCGGGTCAGCGGCAACGAGACCGTACCCGCCCGGCAGATTCTGGCGGCGGCGGAGGACTGCGGCCTTTCCTTCGGCGCTGACCGCCGGGCCATCCGCAGCGAAAAGATCAAAAACGCCCTGCTCGGCGCCATTCCGGAACTCAAATGGGCGGGGGTCAATACCAGCGGCTGCGTGGCGGTGATCTCCGTGGCGGAAAAGCAGCCCGCCCCTGCCATGGAGCCGGAGGAAGCCGGCATCGCAAGCCTTGCGGCTTCCCGGGACGGGGTCCTCAAAAGTCTTCTGGTCACCCGGGGCACGGCGCTTTGCGCGCCCGGACAGGCGGTGGAGCGGGGGCAGGTTCTGATCTCCGGCTACACGGACTGCGGAAATGTGGTGCTGGCCCAGTGGGCAAAAGGGGAAGCCATGGCCTATACGGCCCGGGAAATTCAGGCCATTCTGCCCCAAACCAGTCTCCAAAGGGTACGTCTGCTGAAAACAGAGCGGCGCGTCAGCATTCTTTTCGGAAAAAAACGGATAAAATTGTGGTTTGGTAGTGGAATTTCAGGTATGGAATGTGGTAGAATGTATCGGGAGTATCCGCTGACCCTGCCGGGCGGCTTTCAGCTGCCGGTGCGTCTGGCAGTGGATACCTGTTCGGTCTGGGAGACTGCCCGGAACACGCTGCCGGAAGACGTCGTCCGCGGCCATCTTCAGACCTTTTCCAGGGACTACCTGCGCTCTGCCATGATCGCGGGCAGCATCCTGAATGCTTCGGAAACCATGACCCGCCAGAAGAATGCCTATGTGTTCTCCGGCCGCTACAGCTGCCTGGAGTCCATCGGCGTCACTGTGCGGGAACAGACAGGAGAGACCAATGAGCAAGGAAGTTGAGAGAATCGTAAACGCCGACCGGGTGGAGGATCTGATCACCGTGTTCGGCTCCTTCGATGAAAACGTGCGCCGGATCGAAGAGGCTCTGGGCGTGCGCATTGTCAGCCGGGGCGACGACCTGAAGGTCACCGGCGACGAGGAAATGGCGGACAAGGCCGTCCGCACACTGGAAGCCCTTTTGCAGCTGGCCGCCAAGGGGGAAACCATTGACGAGCAGCGGGTGCGCTACCTCATCACTCTGGTCAGCGAGGGCAATGAAGATCAGATCGCCAAAATCGCCAGGGATGTGGTCTGCATCACCGCCAAGGGAAAGCCCATTAAGGCCAAGACCGTGGGCCAGCAGAACTACATGAAGGCCATCCAGAAAAACACCATTACCGTCGGCGTAGGCCCTGCGGGTACCGGCAAGACCTACCTGGCCGTTGCCGCCGCCGTTGCCGCCTTCCGGGAGCGGACCGTGAACCGGATCATCCTGACCCGGCCCGCCGTGGAGGCAGGGGAGCGGCTGGGCTTCCTGCCCGGGGATTTGCAGAACAAGGTGGACCCCTACCTGCGGCCGCTGTACGACGCCCTGTACGATATGCTGGGGGCGGAGACCTTCCAGAAATACCAGGAGCGGGGCTCCATTGAAGTGGCCCCGCTGGCCTATATGCGGGGCAGGACCCTGGACGACAGCTTTATCATTCTGGACGAGGCCCAGAACACCACCCGGGAGCAGATGAAAATGTTCCTGACCCGCCTGGGCTTCGGCTCCAAGATCGTCATCACCGGCGACGTGACCCAGATCGACCTGCCCGCCGACAAGGTTTCCGGTCTGAAGGACGCGGTGCGGGTGCTGGATGGGGTAGAGGACATCGCCATCTGCCGCCTGACCTCCGCCGATGTGGTCCGCCACGCTCTGGTGCAGAGGATCATCAACGCTTACGAAAAGGCCGCAAAGCCTGAAAATAACCCGCCCCGCACCTTCCAGGGACGGTATCAAAGGAAGAGAACCAATGAGAAATAAGATCAATCTGGTATTCCAGCAGGGCGGCGTGCAGCGTCTGGTGATCGCCGCCAATATCCGCACCTGCATCAACGCCGTCCTGAAAGCCGAAGGCGTACCGGTCAAGTGCGAGATCAATGTCCTTGTGACCGACGACGCGAGCATCCGGGAAATCAACAAAACCTCCCGGCATATCGACAGCGCCACGGATGTGCTGAGCTTCCCCATGTTTGAGCTTGCTCCCGGGGAACTGCCCGCCGACTGGACGGAATACGAGGATCCGGACACGGGTATGGTGCCCCTTGGGGATATGTGCATCTCCCTGGAGCGGGCCATGGCCCAGGCAAAAGAGTTCGGCCACACCACCCGCCGGGAGGTGGGCTATCTGACCATTCACTCCATGCTGCATTTGCTGGGCTACGACCATATGGACGAGGGTCCCCAGAAGCGGCAGATGCGCGCGAGAGAAGAGGCCATCGCTTCGGAGATTCCGGGCATGAGCCGGGACTGATAAGAATAGGAGAGACTATGAAGACAAAAACCGCTATGATCACCATCTGCGGGCGGCCCAATGTGGGCAAGTCCACACTGACAAACTATCTGGTAGGCGAGAAGATCGCCATTGTTTCCAACAAGCCCCAGACCACCCGGAACCGCATCTGCGGCATTGTCACAAGGGGCGACACCCAGTATGTGTTTGTAGACACCCCGGGCTTTCACAAGGCCAGGACCAAGCTGGGCGACTATATGGTAAACGTGGCTCAGGAGTCCATCGCCGATGTGGACCTGACGCTGCTGGTGGTGGAGCCTATCGCCTCCATCGGCCCTCAGGAGGAGAGCCTGATTCAGAAAATCCAGGCAAGCCATTGCCCCGCCATTCTGGTCATCAATAAGATCGATACCGTGGAGAAGGACACGCTGCTGGAGGTCATCGCCCGGTATTCCCAGGCCGCCAAGTTCGACGACATCGTCCCCATCTCCGCCAAAACCGGCGACGGGGTGGAGGAGCTGCTGCGCCTGTGCGGCAAGTACGCCCAGGAGGGCCCCTTCCTGTTCCCGGAGGACGTGACCACCGACCAGCCCGAGCGGCAGGTTATGGCGGAGATCATCCGGGAAAAGCTGCTGTGGTGTCTGGATAAGGAGATCCCCCACGGCACCGCCGTGGAGATCACAAAGTTCTCCGAACGGGACAGCGGCGTCATCGATCTGGACGCCACCATCTACTGCGAAAAGGCCAGCCACAAGGGCATTATCATCGGCAAGCAGGGCCAGATGCTGAAAAAAATCTCCACTCTGGCCCGCCAGGACTGCGAAAAGTTCATGGGCACCAAGGTCTACCTGACCACCTGGGTCAAGGTCAAGGAAAACTGGCGGGACAGCGATTTCCTTGTGAAGAATTTCGGCTATCGGGAGTAAGCGCCTTCCCTCGGGGGAAGGTGGCAGGGCGAAGCCCTGACGGATGAGGGGCGGCAGACAGAACCGGGCATGAGAAATCTACGCAATGAAGTTCATGAAAACAGAACTTTTCTGCTTAGGTACTACCATACTTTACCGTGTACCGCCCCTCATCAGTCTCGGCGTTCCGCCGAGCCAGCTTCCCTTTTTATGGTATAGCTGCCACTGGCAGCTATGTTCTATTAGATTCGCTGCGCGACGCACCGCCCGGGGGAAGCCAGAATTTCCCAGACTACGGCACCCGCATCCCGCAAAAGCTACCTGCGGGAGGGATGACCATGCTGTCTTCGGACTACTGGAAGCTTTTTCTGGAAACCGGCGCGCCGGAAGCCTATCTGCTCTATACCCAGAGCCTGCGTCAGGAGGAACACCATGTATCTGACGGTTCGGGCCATCGTCCTGCGGGTGACGGACTTCAATGACCGTGACGCCCTCTTGACGGTTCTGACCCAGAATTACGGCAAGCTGACCATCAAAGCCCGGGGCCTGCGGCGGAAAAACAGTCCGCTGGTCGCCCCCTGCCAGCTGCTTGCCTACGGGGAATTCACCCTGTTTGAGTACAGAGGAAAATACACCATCAACGAGGCCCACGCCCTGGAGCTTTTCCAGGGCCTCCGGCGGGAGCTGACGAAGCTGTCCCTGGGCAGCTATTTCGCCCAGGTGACGGAGCTGCTCTCTCAGGAGGACATGCCGAATCCGGAGCTTCAGGCTCTGCTTCTGAACAGTCTCTACGCGCTTTCCCGGTTGAATCTGCCGGAGAGCCAGGTGAAGGCTGTGTTTGAACTGCGCGCCGCCTGTCTGGCGGGCTATACGCCGGAGCTCTTCGGCTGCCACGTCTGCGGCAGCCAGACCCCGGACCGGTTTGACCTTTCCCAGGGCCAGCTGGAATGCCGGACCTGCCGGGATCCGGAATCCTCCGGCATCCGGGTGCCGGTAGCGCCGGAGATGCTGGAGGCCATGCGTTACATCTGCCTGTGCGGCCCAAAACGGCTGTTTGCCTTCCGGCTGGGGGACGGGGCCATGGCGGCTCTGAGTTCTCTCACCGAGGGGTACTTACAGACCCAGCTGGAGCACGGGTTTTCCGCGTTGGATTTTTATAAGTCCCTGTTTGCGGGACCTTACGACCTAGGAGAAAAAACATGACGGAATTATATGAAAAATCCCTGTCCAAGCTGGAGCTGGGACAGGTGCTTACCATGCTTTCCCAGTGCGCCGGAAGCGAGGGCGGCAAGGCGGCCTGTCTGGCGCTGACGCCGGATTCCGACCTGGACACGGTGCGGGAGCTGCTGGCGGAGACCACCGCGGCCTCGGACCTCTGCGCCCGGAAGGGAAACCCCACCTTTGCCGACGTTATGGACGTATCCGCCAGCCTGGAGCGGGCGGACCGCGGCGGCAGCTTGCAGCCTGTTGAACTGCTGCGGATCGCCGGGGTGCTGCGCTGCGCCAGAACCATCAAGGGCTATGTGTCCGAGGACGACCCCAAAACGGTGCTGGACCCTCTGTTTGATGCCCTGACGCCCAACAAGTACCTGGAGGACAAGATCTTCGGGGCCATTCTCTCCGAAGAGGAGATCGCGGATACGGCGTCCTCCGCGCTGGCGGATATCCGCCGCCACATGCGCATTCAGTCCGGCAAGATCCGGGACAGCCTGCAAAAGGTGATTTCCTCACCTGCCTACGCAAAATTCCTGCGGGAGCCAATCATCACCATCCGGCAGGGCCGGTATGTGGTGCCTGTGAAGTCCGAGTGTAAAAATGATGTACCCGGTATGGTTCACGACGTGTCCGCCACGGGGTCTACTTACTTCGTGGAGCCCATGTCCGCCGTCAACGCCAACAACGCCCTGCGGGAACTGGAAATCAAGGAGAAGAAGGAGATCGAGCGCATTCTGGCCGAGCTGTCCGCCGAGGCGGCGGGCTATGCCGAGAACATCCGGCTGGATGTGGAAATGCTCATCCGGCTGGACGTGATCTTCGCCAAGGCAAAACTGGCCTACCGGATGCGGGCCTGGGCGCCCATTATGAACGACCAGGGCAGGGTAGAGCTGCGCAACGCTCGGCACCCGCTGATCGACCCCAAAAAGGTGGTGCCCATCTCCCTGCGACTGGGCTCCGATTTTGACACCATGATTATCACCGGCCCCAACACCGGCGGCAAGACCGTGACCCTGAAAACCATCGGTCTGCTGACGCTCATGGCCGAGTGCGGCCTCCATGTGCCCGCGGGGGACGGAAGCACGCTCTCTACCTTTGACGCCATTCTGGCGGACATCGGCGACGAGCAGTCCATTGCCCAGAGCCTGTCCACCTTCTCCGGCCATATGCGCACCATCGTAGACGTGGTGGCCCAGTGCGACAGCAGAACTCTGGTCCTCTACGATGAGCTGGGCGCGGGCACAGATCCCGCCGAGGGCGCGGCTCTGGCCATTGCCCTGATCGAATTCAGCCGGAAAATGGGCTCCCGGGTGGTGGCGACCACCCATTACGCCGAGCTGAAACTCTACGCCATGCGCACCAGAGGCGTCATCAACGCCAGCTGCGAGTTCGATGTTGAAACTCTGCAGCCCACCTACCGGCTGCTTATCGGCATCCCCGGCAAATCCAACGCCTTTGCCATCTGCCGCAAGCTGGGGCTTTCGGAGGACATCATCAAGGAGGCCAACGACCTGGTAGGCAAGAGCGACAAGGATTTTGAGGACGTGATCTCCCAGCTGGAGCAGCAGCGGCAGCAGATGGAAGCCGCCAGACTGGAGGCCGAACGCCTGAAGCAGGAGACGGCAAAGATCAAGCGGCAGAGCGAGGAATACAACCTCCAGCTCCAGAAGGAGAAGGACAAGGCCATGGAGTCCGCCCGCCGGGAGGCCCAGGGCATCATCGAAGAGGCCAGAGCCGCCGCCAATGCCGCTTCCGAAGAGCTGAAGGCCCTGCGCAAGCAGCTGGAAAGCAGCGCCGATACCACCGGGATCAACCAGCGTCAGGCTGAGCTGCGCCGGGTGTTGAATGAAACCGAGGATAAGATCCGCGCCCAGGCCCCCCAGAAGGAGCGGCCAAAGGCCAGCCGTGGCATCCTGGTTGGGGATACCGTGGAGCTGCTAAAGCTGGGCACCAGAGCCAGCGTTCTGGCCATCAACAAGGACGGCACCTACCAGCTCCAGGCAGGCATCCTGAAAATGACCGCCAAGCCGGAGGAAGTTTACCTGCTGGAAAACGAGAATCCCTATGTGGAAAAGGGCGGCCGCCCCAAGCACTCCGGCCGGGAGATGAAGATGACCGCCATGCCGACGGAAATCGATCTGCGGGGCATGGACTGCGTGGAGGCCATCTGCGTGCTGGACCGGTATCTGGACGAGGCCATGCGGGCAAAGCTAAGCTCCGTGCGCATTATCCACGGCAAGGGCACCGGCGCTCTGCGGGCCGCGGTGCAGCAGGACCTCAAGAAAAACAAATTCGTGAAAAAGTTCCGTCTTGGACAGTATGGCGAAGGCGAAGACGGAGTTACCATTGCGGAATTTGCATAATTATCCAAATTTATGCTGTTTCCCCCTGGGACTTTTTCAGGAATTGGTTGACATTCACAGGAAAAAAAGGTATTATATTTCCAGACCCATCGTGCTCCTGACCGGCACGATGAAAAGGAGTGTTTGTTATGTATAGCAAGGAAGTTGTTGTTCGCTGCGAATCCGGTCTGCACAACAAGCAGGCTACATACTTCGTTCAGAAGGCGAACGAATTTGAAAGCAGCATCTGGCTGGAATCCGGCAATCGGAAGATGAACGCCAAGAGCCTGCTGGGTATCATGTCCCTGGGTATTATCTCCGGCTCCACCGTCACCCTCAGCGCCGTTGGCACGGATGAGGAAGCCGCTGTGACCGCTCTGGACGCTCTGCTCCAGCGGGACGTTTATTGATCCTTTCGCGTAACACATCACCGGCCGCCTCTGTCCGATTGCGCAGAGGCGGCTCTTCTTTGGGAGAAGCCAATGACATTTGACGAATTGAAGGAAAAAGCCCTGTCCCTGCCCTACGCCCCCGGCGTATACATCATGCGGGACAAAACGGACAAGGTCATCTATGTGGGCAAGGCCAAGAAGCTGAAAAACCGGGTGAGCCAGTATTTTCAGGACACGGCGTCCCACACCCCCAAGACAAAAATGATGGTGAGCAAAATCCACCATTTCGATACCATTGTGGCGGCCAGCGAATTTGAGGCGCTGGTGCTGGAATGCTCCCTGATCAAGCGCTATATGCCAAAATACAATATCCTTCTGAAGGACGACAAGGGCTATCCCTATTTAAGGCTCAACAGGAAGGATATCTACCCCACCATCACCATTGTCAGCAAGATCGCTGATGACGGCGCGGAGTATTTCGGCCCCTATGGCAGCCGGGGCGTGACCCACAATCTGCTGGAGGCCATCCGGCTGACCCTGAAGCTGCCGGGATGCGGCAAGGTCTTTCCCAGAGACATCGGCAAGGACCGGCCCTGCCTGAACTACCACATGAACCAGTGCGAGGGCTGGTGCCAGACGTCCGTCAGCGCCATTGCCTACCGGCAGCGCATGGAACAGGCCCGGCAGCTGCTGAAGGGGAACTACAGAAGCGTGGCGGAGGAGATCAAAGCCAGTATGCTCTCCGCCGCGGACAATCTGGAATTTGAGGTAGCGGCGGCCCTGCGGGACCGGCTGAACGCCGTAGAATCCCTGGGGCAGAAGCAGCTGGTCACTGCCGGCTCCCTGGCGGATACGGATGTGGTGGGCTACGGCGAGACCGAGGCCAAGGCCTGCTTCGCCGTGCTGCATTTCAGCGGCGGCAACCTGCTGGACAAGGACTACGATGTGTTCCCGGTGCCGGAGGACAGGCAGGAGGCCGTCTCCAGCCTGATGAAGCAATACTACCTCAGCCGGGGTCTGGCACCGAAAATCGTGCTGCTGCCCTTTGAATTGGAGGACAGCGAGCTTTTCTCCCAGCTCATGGAGCAGCAGTATGGCCGCCGCAGCAAGATCCGCGTCCCCCAGAAGGGGGACAATATGCGCCTGGTGGAGCTGGCCAACAAAAACGCCTTTGAAGAGGCCCAGCGGCTGACGGACAAGGAGGAGCGGCTGAACGCGACTCTGGTAACGCTTGGCAAAATGCTCTCCATCCCCACCCCCGGCCGCATGGAGTCCTTCGATATCTCCAATATCTCAGGCACGGACATCGTGGCCAGCATGGTGGTCTTTCAGGACGGCCGCCCCCGGAAAAGCGACTACAAGCGCTTCAAGGTAGAGGGCCTGACGGATCAGGACGACTACGCCTCCATGCACCAGGTTGTGAAACGCCGCTTCGCCCACTACAAGGAAGGGGACAAGGGCTTTGACGTGCCGCCGGATCTGCTGCTCATCGACGGCGGCGTGAACCATGCCAACGTGGCGGTGGCGGCCCTGACGGAGTTGGGGCTCAGCTTTCCCGTATTCGGCATGGTCAAGGACGACCGGCACCGCACCCGGGCGCTGGTGACGCCCCAGGGGCAGGAAATCCGCATCGACAACAATCAGGCGATTTTTTCCCTCATCGGAAATATCCAGGAGGAAACCCACCGCTTCGCCATCACCTATCACCGGCAGCTGCGCAGCAAGCGGCTGCACTATTCCGAGCTGGACGGCATTCCGGGCATCGGCCCCAAGCGGAAGCAGGAGCTGCTGCGGCAGTTCAAATCCCTGACCGCCATATCTCAGGCCACGCTGCCGGAACTGGAGCGGCTGCTGCCGAAGGACGCGGCCAACGCGGTCTACCGGCATTTCCGGGACAAGGAGCAGGAACAGGTATAAAACCTGTCATTCAGGAAATCATTAGGAGAAAAGCATATGCGTGTAATCACAGGAAAGGCCCGGGGCATTCAACTGAAAACGCCCCAGGGCATGCTGACCCGGCCCACGGCGGACCGGGTGAAGGAAGCGCTGTTCAGCATTATCCGCTTTGACGTGGCGGGGGCCCGGGTGCTGGATCTGTTCGGCGGCACCGGGCAGCTGGGCATCGAGGCCCTGAGCCAGGGGGCGGAACGGGCGGTATTTGTGGACGCCCGGGAGGATGCCTGCGCCCTCATCCGGGAGAATCTGAAGCGCACCCGGCTTTCGGAGCAGGGGAGCGTGGTCCGCTGCGACTATCTGGACTACCTGAACCGGTGCCGGGAGCAATTTGATATCATTTTTCTGGACCCGCCCTACGCGGAGGTTTTTCTGGAAACAGCCCTAAAACGCATCACGGAAATTGACATTTTGCGTTCCGGTGGTATAATAGTCACGGAACGGCCTCTGGGAAAGGAGCTTCTTGCCGAATTCCCCGGCTATAGCCGCTCCAAAGACTATAAATACGGAAAGACCCTCCTTGCGATCTACCGCAAAGAGAACGGTGAATTATGAAAACAGCCATTTATCCGGGCAGCTTTGACCCTGTCACCAACGGCCATCTGGATATTATCCGGCGGGCTGCCAATATATTCGACAAGCTGATCGTCTGCGTTATGGTCAACGCGGGCAAGCACCCCATGTTCTCTCTGGAAGAGCGGGTGGCGCTGATTCGCCGGGTAACGGAGGATCTGCCCAATGTGGAGGTGGACGGCTCCTCCGAGCTGCTGGCGGAATACGCCCGGCGCAGAGGCAGCTGCGTGGTGGTCAAGGGCCTGCGGGCCGGTTCAGACTTTGAAAACGAATTCCAGATGGCCCTCATCAATCGGAAGATCAACCCGGACCTGGACACCATGTTTCTGACGTCAGCCAGCCAGTATATGTTCCTCAGCTCCAGCATTGTCAAGGAACTGGGCTCTTACGGCGCGGAACTGACCGACTTCATCCCCCAGGCCATTATCCCGGATTTCCGGCGGCGTCTGGAAGAACGAACCAGGCAAACACCATAAACAGGAGGAATATACATGAGCAGCAGCAACATTGAAGACATCATCGGCTCTCTTTACGATATGGTTCAGGATGCCCGTACCATGCCCCTGGCGGCAGACAAGTGCATTCTGGAGCGGGATCGGGTGCTGGATATGCTGGACGAGGTCATCGCCCAGATGCCCGGGGAGCTGAAGCAGGCACGGACCATTGTGGAATCCCGGAACGACCTGATTAACCAGGCCCGCCGGGAGGCGGAGGGCGTCCTACGGCAGGCCCAGGAGCAGGCGGCCCAGCTGGTCACCAAGGAGGCCATCTATGAGGAGGCCAGGAAGCGCAGCGAGGAGCTGGTGGCCCAGACCCAGAACCGCATCGATCAGCTGCGCAAGGCGGGCAACGAATATATGGACGCCCAGCTGAAGGAGACCGAGGAGACCATCGCCAAGGCCCTGAACGAGGTCCGGGACACCCGGGTCAAGTTCCGCACCGTCACCGAGGCTCAGGAGCAGCAGCGCAAGGCCGCCCCCAACGTTGACGTGGAGATGTAAGTTGATATTGCGTGATCACCGCCGTGGTTTTTCCGCGGCGGTGATTTTTTTGCCTTGCGGTGAATAGGCTGACAGGGAAGGGGGAGAGGAGAATGCGTGTTGATCGAAAACCATCCGGCCTGGCGGCCAGCTTTCCAAAGGGGCTGGCCATAGGCACTCTGGCAGCTATGGCGTCCACGCTGGCGCTGTCCGCACTGCTGGCGGGGCTGATCGTCAGCGGAACAGTCCGTGAAGGAAGCCTTGGCTACGGCGTCATGGCTCTGGTGTTCCTGTCCGCGGCGCTGGGAGGATCAGTGGCCTACGGACGCATCAAACACAGAAGAGCTCTGGTATTTTTGGGTGCGGCGGTGTGCTATCTCGTCACTCTGACAGCCCTGACGGCGCTGTTCTTCGGCGGACAATTGGACGGGTTTTTCCCTACGGCAATGCTGATAATCGGGGGCAGCGGCACCGCGTTTCTCCTGTCCGCCAGAACGGGAAAGGGGAGGAAGGGCCCGAAAAAATATAGGTAGATTCGTTAAATTGCACAAAAACCCATAATAGGTAAATATAATTTACCTTCCGCAACTTTCTGCAAGAAAAAGTGCAATGTGAAATTTTACCCTATTTCCGTGGGCTTTCTTCAAGAAAATGGCGTAATAGTCGAAAACGGTAAAAACTTTTGTTCGGTTATCAGATTCGTTGACATAACAATATTAACATAAAAATTGTCAGAATCTACAAAAAAACGTATTTCGGTGAATGATACTTGAATTTTTGGTAAAAACGGAGTATAGTATGTCTGTATCAAAAGCGGGTGAATTCTGTCTCTTTTCTAGATGGTTTTGGAAATCGCCGGAGGGAACGCCATGAATGGTTCCCCGCAGAGAACAGATCTCTCCCGGCGGGCGCGTCTGGCAGTCCTGAAAGCCGCCTGGGTCTCCGGTCTGCTGGCCGGATGCATTGCCGCCCGGGTGCTTGGAACCCGTTTTCACCCCGGGTTTTCGAATGCCGGGCTCCGGTGCTGCTCGGGCCGTCTGCTTGGGCAGGTGCTGTGTTCCGCGGCACTGCAGTGGGCATTTCCCGGGAGCATCCCTGCCGCCGCTTTCTTCGGCGGCGCAGCCCTTGCCTATGGGGCGCGGGGCGTAAGCGCCGGGTTTGGCAGCGCGGGATGGCTGCTGTGGCCGGTGTTCCTCTTTTCGGAACTGGCGCTTTGCCCGTTTCTCTTTTTCGCCTGGCTTCAGCCCGCCGGCAGGAGGGGCAGGAATGCATACCTGCTGGCCGCCGCCGCGGCGATCGTTATCGGACTGGCGGATCATCGTTTGGTCATGCCCTTCGGGGCATTTCTGATAGAATTAGAATAAGGATAGGTACTTCGGTTCATGCTGGATATTATCAGGGCTTATGAGAACTATCTCATCAAAGTCAAGCAGGCATCCGAGAATACCGTTTCTTCGTACATGCGTGACATTCGGCAGTTTTCCGAATGGCTGTCAGAGAACGGTGTTCCTGAGCTTGTAAGCGCGACACAAGTGAATATCCGGGACTACCTTGCGTATTTGCAGGATCAGGGAAAGTCCGGTGCTACGGCTTCCCGTTCCTTGGCGAGTCTGAAGAATTTTTATGCCTATGCCGTGTCCGGCGGCTTTTTGGAGGCCTCTCCCATCAGCGGCGAGATCCATGTAGAGCGGGGAGAGAAGAAGCTCCCCCAGATTCTGACCGGCAAGGAAGTGGAGCTTCTGCTGGCCCAGCCTGCCTGTGTGGACCACAAGGGCTACCGGGACAAGGCCATGCTGGAGGTCATGTATGCCACGGGTATGCGTGTCACAGAGCTTATCAGTCTGAACGTAGAGGACGTGAATCTGGAGCTGGCTCTGGTAAAGTGCCACAGCGGAAAAAAATCCCGGGTGATTCCTCTGTATCCCGCGGCCCAGAAGGCGCTGGCGGTGTATCTGAAGGACGTGCGTTCCGCCATGGTTCTGGATGCCAACGAGCAGGCCCTGTTCGTCAACATCGGCGGTACCCGCATGAGCCGTCAGGGATTCTGGAAAATCCTGAAATACTATCAGGGTAAGGCGGGCATCGAGAAGGAAATCACGCCCCACACCCTGCGCCACAGCTTTGCGGTGCATCTGCTGGAAAACGGCGCGGATCTTGGCTCCCTGCAGGAGCTCATGGGCCACAGCGATATCTCCTCCACCCAGATGTATGCCCATCTGATCAATCAGAAAATTAAAAACGTCTATCAAAAGTGCCATCCAAAGGCATAAAAAGAGCTTACGGAAAAACCGTAAGCTCTTTTCTGATTTTATGATTCTGTTCAGATGCCTGTCATGGCCGCCAGAACGTCCACTTCCATCTGCTGGATGCTCTTCTTCATAGCCAGACCCTCGTCAATGTCCACATCGGTGAAGCCGCCCTCGTGGGTGCAGACAATTCGGTTGGTCTTGCCCTGAAGCAGCAGCTCAACAGCCAGATAGCCCATCTTGGTGGCGTTGACTCTGTCTCTGCCGGAGGGGGAGCCGCCCCGCTGGATGTGGCCCAGAACGGTGACCCGGGGATCCAGGTCGATGGCTTCCTTGATTCTGGCCGCGATCTCCGTGGCCTTGCCGGCGCCCTCGGCCACCACGATCATGTAGTGGGTAAAGCCGTTGAACCGGGCCTGACGAATCTTCTCGATGACGTCCTTTTCGAAATCAATGGGCTCCTCGGGGACCAGAACGGCGGTAGCGCCGCAGGCCAGACCCACATACATGGCAAGGTAGCCCGCGTTGCGGCCCATGACCTCCACAACGGAGCAGCGCTCGTGGGACTGCATGGTGTCCCGCAGCTTATCGATGCACTCGATGGCCGTGTTGGCGGCGGTGTCGAAACCGATGCAGTAGTTGGTGCAGCTGATGTCGTTATCGATGGTGCCGGGAATGCCGATGACGTTGATGCCGTACTTGCTCAGGGCCAGAGCGCCCCGGAAGGTGCCGTCGCCGCCGATGGCGATGATGCTGTCCAGTCCAAGGAATTTGCAGGTGGAGACAGCCTTGCGCTGGCCCTCCTCGGTCATGAATTCCGAGCTGCGGGCGGTATAGAGGATGGTGCCGCCACGATTGATGGTGTGGGCCACGCTCTTCTCGTCCAGACGGACGATGTCGCCGTTGATCAGGCCGTTCCAGCCCCGGCGGATGCCGTAGCACTCCACTCCGTGGTACAGTGCGGTACGTACAACCGCGCGGACGCAGGGGTTCATGCCGGGGGCATCGCCGCCGCTGGTCAGCACGCCGATTCTTCTAACGCTCATAATAGAACCTCCTAATTATGGGTTAATAGCCATAATCTTATTTTACCGGAAAACGAAGTCAATGTAAAGATAAAAATCAGCAAAATATCGTGTTTTTTTGTATCAATTTCGCTTCTTTGATGAAATTGCGGTTTTTGCTTGCTTTTGAGCGGTGGAAGGATATAATAAAGGTATCACAAAAACGGGAGGGGCGCCAAATGTATTTTGAAGCACTGTGCGCCGCGCTGCGGGGGCTGCCGGAAATCGAAGCCCTCGTTCTGGGCGGATCGAGAGCAGGGGAAGGGTACGACCGGAAATCGGACTACGATCTCTATGTCTACTGTACGGAAATTCCGTCCGCGGAGGCCCGCCGGGAGATCCTTGGCCGGGTCTGCGGTCATATGGAGCTGGGCAATGACTTCTGGGAACTGGAGGACGACTGCGTCCTGCTCAATGGCATCCCCATTGACATTCTCTACCGGAATCTGGATTCCTTCGCCCGGGACGTTGCCTCTGTGGCAGAGCTGCATTACGCGCGTAACGGCTACACCACCTGTATGTGGCACAATCTGCTGCACAGCCGCATCCTCTATGACCGGGACGGCCGCTACGCCGCCCTGCGGCAGCGCTTCGATGTGCCATACCCGGAGGCGCTGCGGCAGAATATTATCCGGCGCAATCTGCGTCTGCTCACCGGAAATCTGCCCTCCTATGACGCGCAGCTGCGCAAGGCGGTCAGCAGGGAAGACAGGCCCAGCGTCAACCATCGGATGGCGGCGTTTCTGGAATCCTATTTCGACATTCTCTTCGCCCTGAACCGCATGACCCACCCGGGGGAAAAGCGCATGGCCAGCACATTGAAAGCAAGGGCAAAGATTCTGCCGAAGGACTTCGGGGAAAATCTGGACCAGGCCTTTGCCTGTATGTTCGCAAATCCGGAACGTTTCCTGGAGGTGCTGGACGCGATGGTCGGGAATCTTCAGGAATTGGTGGAGACGGAGACAGAAGCAGATGGAAAAGCTATATGATCGCGCGGATATTTATGACCTGCTGGAAAACGACAGCAGATACGAAATCACAAAAGGGCACTGGCAGTATCTCCTGAAAGGAAAGCCCGTCCGCTCGCTTTTGGATGTAAGCATCGGCAGTGGGAATATGACGCTGCCAGTTCTGGACTTAGGCATTGACCTGTACGGCTCGGATCTTAGCGAGGCCATGCTGAGCAGATGTGACAAAAAAGCAACTGCAAAGGGGTACTCTGTCCATTTGCAATGCAGTGACTTCCGGGAAGTCTCGAAGCATTTTACACGTCAGTTCGATTGCGTTGCCAGCACCGGAAACAGCCTTGCCTATGTAACGAACGAAGAGGTCATCACAGCGCTGCACCAAATGGATGCTCTGGTTGCTCCCGGCGGTTATCTGTATTTTGACCTTCGGAACTGGGACAAGATTTGCGGAACAAAGCAGCGATTTTATACCTACAACCCATCTTTTCACGGAAACACCCGTGTCAACCTTGTACAGGTCTGGGACCACAATTCGGATGGGACCATTGATTTCAATCTGCTTTTTACATTTGAGAAAGAAAACCGCATCTTTCAAAAGGAGCATTTCATTGAACATTACAATCCCGTGTCTCAGCGGCCGCTTCTGGAAGAACTGCGCGCTATGGGGTATACGGATGTGGAAATACGCCTGGTTCCGGCGCAGTGGGGCGCATACACAGACGCGGATGACTGGTACTGTGTAATGGCAAGGAAGCCAAAAGAAAGGGAAGCGCTATGATAAAGCCCGTCGGCAGTTATGCGGACTGCCGGGAATTCGCTGAGAGCTTTCAGGGGGACCCGGATTTTTCGGACCCCATGCTCAGCACCGAGGAACAGATCCGGTGCAATCTGAAAAAGGCTTTTACGCGGCAAAATCGTCGGATTCTTGGCGCATGTTGGCATCGGCCCCTTGGTAAATGCTTTCATGTCGATCAACATATCCGCGCCGGTGGTGCGCCGGCGCGGATAACCGAAACAATTGATTGACATTTGAGAAAGAATCGGCTATTCTAGAGAAAACTTTGGAAAGGAAAACCCAAAAGCGGAAAACGGTCCGGAAGGGCCTGAAAAAGCGTCTGGAGCCACGGTTCGTGAGAACCGCTTTGAAAATGCGCTTCGAACGCAACAAAATTTTTATTTTGTTGCGTTCGTCCCAAAGCTGGCTCCGCCGTAACACAAGGCCCTCTCCCGCCTTTTTTCCTCTTTGGAGTCAAATACGCCCTATGCAGCAATACCGTGACTGTCCGCAGATTCTGCGGAACTTCTTAACTTACCATGAAAATATCAAAGGCCAATCGCCGCTGACCATTCATGAATACTATCTGGATCTGCGGATGTTCCTGCGGTTCCTGAAGCTCATGCGCAATGAAATGCCCGTGGACACCGATCTGGACACCATCGACATCCGGGACATTGACGCGGCCTTTCTGGGCACCGTCACCCAGTCTGAGATTTTCGACTTCCTCTCCTATCTTGCCAATGACCGGGTGGCCCGGCCGGATGAGGCTGTGCCGGAACGCGGCATTGAGGCCCCCAGCCGGGCCCGGAAACTCTCCGCCATCAAATCCTTCTATAAGTATCTCACTGTGCGAACCAAACAATTGAGCGAAAATCCCGTGGCAGACCTGGAATATCCCAAGCTGCGCAAAAGTCTGCCCAAATATCTGACCATGGAGGAATCCGCCGCTCTGCTGAAAGCGGTCTCCGGACCCAATGAAAAGCGGGACTACGCCATATTGATGCTCTTTCTGAACTGCGGCATCCGGCGCAGCGAGCTGGTGGGGCTGAATCTGACGGATGTCTATGAGGACCGCATCCGGGTCATCGGTAAGGGCAACAAGGAGCGATTCGTCTATTTCGGCACCGCCTGCCGGAAAGCCATTGACGCCTATCTGGAGGAACGGAACCAGATCGAGCTGTCCGACAACCGTGCCCTTTTCGGCTCACGGGACAAAAACCGCATCAGTGTCACGGCAGTCCATCGGCTGGTGAAAAAAGCCCTTCTGCAGGCGGGGCTGGATTCCACACAGTTCTCCGCCCACAAGCTACGGCACACGGCGGCAACCATGATGCTCTCCGGCGGCGTGGATGTGAAAACCGTTCAGGAGGTGCTGGGTCATGAGAACCTGAACACCACCCAGATCTACACCCACATAGAAAACACCGAGCTGAAAATCGCCAGCGAGGCCAATCCCCTTTCCAAACTTGATTTTTCGAAATAATCAGATATAATAGGAATAGCAACCGATAGTTGCCGGATATTCGTCACTTTAAGGAGGTGTTTTCCATATCCATCGGAGAGCGAATCATAGAATTGCGCAGAGCCGCTTCCCTCTCCCAGGGGCAACTGGCGGAGCGCATGGGCGTCACCCGGCAGGCGGTGAGCAAATGGGAAAACGACATCTCCACCCCGGACCCCCTGCGCCTCATTCAGCTGGCGGACGCCCTGGATACGGACAGCGAGTATCTGGCCTCCGGAAAACACGCCACCATCCCCTCCCCTCCCGTGATCGTCCATTCCGTGGAGGAGAAGCCGGTTTACATTGAAAAAGTCGTTGAGAAACCGGTCTATATTGAGAAAACCGTAGAAAAGCCCGTCTATATTGAAAAGAAAGCACCTCCCCGGGAACCAAAGGTCGTGGTCCGGGAGGTGCCGGTGGATCGGGTCGTGGAACGGGTGGTGGAGAAGCCCGTGGTCAAAAAGGTCCTGCGCTACCGCTACCGGGCTGACCCCATTGCCCTGGCATTGGCAGCCCTTGGGGGACTGGTGCTGGGAATCGTGATCGGGCTGCTGCTCTGAAAATGCAGGGAACGCACGTTTTTTCGTAGGGGCCGATGCCTTCATCGGCCCGGGGGCTGACGGTACAGGCGTGTCCGTTTTTTCTGACCGCTCCGGAGACGCACCTCACGGGGCGATGTGGGCATCGCCCCCTACGCTGAAAACGCACGTTATTTTTCGTAGGGGCCGATGCCCTCATCGGCCCGGATGCTGACGGTATGGACGTGTCCGTTCTTTCTGACCGCTCCGGAAACGCACCCCACGGGGCGATGAGGGCATCGCCCACTACGCTGAAGACGCACGTTGTTTTTCGTAGGGGCCGATGCCTTCATCGGCCCGTGGTGCTGACGGTACGGGCGTGTCCGTTTTTTTCGCCCGCTCAGGCGACATACCCCACGGGGCGATGTGGGCATCGCCCCCTACGCTGAAGACGCACGTTTTTTCGTAGGGGCCGATGCCTTCATCGGCCCGGAAGCTGACGGTATGGGCGTGTCCGTTTTTTCTGACCGCTCCGGAGACGCACCCCTCGGGACGATGTGGGCATCGTCCCCTACTGTTGTTTGCGCGTATTTATTCCGCTTCTGCCTGAATCCTTGCCGCCAGCTCGAAGGCCAGCAGGGCGATCTTGCTTTTGTCATCCAGCCGGACGTGGCCGGAAATACTTCTGGGGTCCCAATTGGCGTGGTCCAGATTGTCCCCAGCATAGAAGAACTGGAAGAAATCCACGCCCCGGAAGTTTGCCGCGGCCTGCATGCCCGCGCACTCCATCTCCACGCAGATGGCCCCCTGGGCTTTTCGGCGGGCTACCTTTTCCCGTGTCTCCCGGTAAGGGGCATCCGTGGTCCAGGTGGTGCCCTCCACACAGGGGTAACCGCAGTCCGCAAGAACCTGACGGAACAGCTCCCGATATTTGGGATTCACATCGATGCAGTCCTCCGCCGGGGCATAATGATAGCTGCATCCCTCATCCCGGATGGCACGGGTGGGGATAATGATACCGCAGTCTTCAATTCCCCTATCCAGCACCCCGCAGTTGCCGAAAAGGACCAGCTTTTTCAGACCCATGGCAATCAGATCCTCAAAGTCGCCGATGCAGGCAGGCTCCCCTACCCGGGATTCAAAGAAGGCGATGCGCTGTCCCTGGTATTCCACGGCGTAAACCGGCGCTTTCCCGTTGGCGCCCCCTACTCCGCAGACCCGCTCCGGCTGAAAAAAGGAAAGAACTTCCTCAAAAAGATGGCGGGAAAAGCAGGAAACAGCGATCTCCGGCAGGTTTTCCACGGGATGGACGCACATGGAAGCGTCGATGACAGCATGGAAACTTGGGTCGAATTCCTCTAAAAGCATGGTGGGCTCCCTTATTTTGTTTTACTTTAGGGGCTGCTGCAAGATAGGGTGTTCTGTAGGGGCGGCAACCTGCCGCCCGCTATCTCACGGAATTGTGCGCTTTATTCCAGCGTTCTGTTCCGAAAGGCAGCGGGCGGCTGGTAGCCGCCCCTACAAGTTTCCTATTTTCGCAGGCCCCTTGTGCCTATTCTTACGGCCTTACAGCGCCTTCAGCGCTTCCAGGCTCTCTTCCAGAGCCGCGATCAGATCGGCGGCCTTTTTGGCCTTTTCCCGTTCGGCGTTGACCACGGCCTCAGGGGCACGGGAGACAAAATTCTCGTTGGAGAGCTTGCCGTTCAGGCTGGCCAGGTTCTTTCTGGCCTTTTCCAGCTCCTTGCCGATGCGCTCCTGCTCCTTGGCGATGTCCACCAGTTGGCCCATGGGGATATAGAGCTTGGCGTCAGCGGTGGCGCAGGTCACCAGACCGTTCAGGTTCTCCGGCTCCTTGTCCAGCAGCTCCACCTTGTCGGCGTAGGCAAGTCTTTGGATGAAGCCCTCGCCCTCGGTGAAGACCTGAGGTGCGGCGGTGAGCACATACAGCGTTGCCTTCTTGGAGGGGGGCACGTTCATCTCGGCTCTGCGGTTGCGGATGGCCCGGATGGCGTTCATAACGGACTCCATGTGGGCCTCCTCGGTCTTGAAGCTCAGCGCTTCCCTGGCCTCGGGCCACTTGGCCACGATCAGGGCGCTCTCCCGCATGGGCAGGCTCTGCCAGATTTCCTCGGTGATGAAGGGCATGAAGGGGTGCAGCAGCCGCAGCGTCTGATCCAGCACGTATACCAGCACCTGCAGAGCGGTGTTCTTCCGGGAAGCATCCTCGCTGTACAGTCTGGCCTTGGTCAGCTCAATATACCAGTCGCAGTAGGTATCCCAGATGAAGTCGTAGATTTTCTGGACGGCAATGCCCAGCTCATAGCGCTCCATGTTGTCGGTGACCTCGGCAATGAGGGTGTTCAGCTTGGAGAGCACCCACTTGTCGGCAATCTCCAATTCCGTGGGCAGCTGGGGCTTAAAGTCCTCGCCCAGGTTCATGAGCACGTACCGGGAGGCGTTCCAGAGCTTGTTGGCGAAGTTCCGCATGGCCTCGCAGCGCTCCACATAGAAACGCGTGTCATTTCCGGGAGAGTTGCCGGTGACCATATTCATACGCAGGGCATCGCAGCCGTATTTAGAAATCATTTCCAGGGGGTCAATGCCGTTGCCCAAAGACTTAGACATTTTCCGCCCCTTATCGTCCCGCACCAGGCCATGGATCAATACGGTGTGGAAAGGCGTTTTGCCGGTATGCTCGCAGCCGGAGAAGATCATCCGGGCAACCCAGAAGAAGATAATGTCGTAGCCCGTGACCAGCACGTCCGTGGGGTAGAAATAGTCCAGGTCCGGGGTCTTCTCAGGCCAGCCCAGAGTCTCGAAGGGCCACAGGGCGGAGGAGAACCAGGTATCCAGCACATCGGGGTCACGCTCAATGCGGGTAGAGCCGCACTTCTCGCACTTGCAGGCATCCTCCCGGGACACGGTGATGTGGCCGCAGTCGGCGCAGGTCCATGCGGGAATCTGATGGCCCCACCACAGCTGCCGGGAGATGCACCAGTCGCGGACGTTCTCCATCCAGTTGAGGTAGGTCTTGGTGAAGCGATCGGGGACGAATTTGGTCTCCCCTTCCTTCACCACTTCAATGGCCTTTTCGGCCAGGGGCTTCATCTTCACGAACCACTGGGCGGAGATGATGGGCTCCACATCGTTGTGGCAGCGGGAGCAGGTGCCCACGTTGTGGGCGTAGTCCTCCACCTTCACCAGATACCCCTGCTCCTCCAGATCGGCCACAATGGCCTTCCGGGCTTCATACCGGTCCATGCCCTCGTATTTGCCGCCGAGACTATTCACCTTGCCCTCGTCATCCAGCACCCGGATGACTTCCAGATTGTGCCGCAGGCCCACCTCGAAGTCGTTGGGGTCGTGGGCGGGGGTCATCTTCACGCAGCCGGTGCCGAATTCCATTTCGGCATAGTCATCGGCCACCACGGGGATGGGCTTGTTCAGCAGGGGCAGGATCACGTTCTTGCCCACAATGGACTTATAGCGCTCGTCATTGGGGTTCACGCAGACGCCGGAGTCGCCCAGCATGGTCTCGGGACGGGTGGTCGCCACAATGACCTCCCCGGAACCGTCTTCCAGAGGATAGCGGATGTGCCACAGATGGCCGGGCTTATCCACATATTCCACTTCCGCATCACTAAGGGCGGTAACACAGCGGGGGCACCAGTTGACGATCCGGCTGCCCTTGTAGATCAGGCCCTTTTCGTACAGGGACACAAAGACCTCACGGACGGCCTTGGAGCAGCCCTCGTCCATGGTGAATCTGGCCCGGTCCCAGTCGCAGCTGGAGCCCAGCTTCTTCTGCTGCTCCACGATCCGGTTGCCGAACCGGTTTTTCCAGTCCCACACCCGCTCCAGGAACTTCTCCCGGCCCAGGTCGTAACGGGTCAGGCCCTCTTTGCGCAGCTCTTCCTCCACCTTGATCTGGGTGGCGATGCCGGCATGGTCCACGCCGGGGATCCAGAGGGCGTTGTAGCCCTGCATCCGCTTGAAGCGGATAATGCTGTCCTGGAGCGTCGCGTCCATGGCGTGGCCCATGTGGAGCTGACCGGTGACGTTGGGGGGCGGCATGACGATGGTGAAGGGCTTCCTGTGCTCGTCCCGCTCGGCGTGGAAATAGCCGCCCTCCTGCCACATTTTGTAGATCTCGGCCTCCACAGCCTGGGGCTCATAGACCTTGTTCAGTTCTTTTGCCATTGTGAATCTCCTTTCGAAACATAGGCTTTCCCGTCCGGAAAGTCTGTACCGCCCCTCATCAGTCACGGCCCGCAGGGCCGCGACAGCTTCCTCCGGGGGAAGCCAAAAAACGCCCCGGGTGAAGCAACACCCAGGGCGAAAAATCTTTCCGCGGTACCACCTGAATTCCCGATTTACGGGCACTCGAACGCTGTAACGGGCTGACCCGTACTGCCCTACTCCCCTTCAGGCAGTCCGCTCCCGGGCGACCATTCCCCTGCCGGCCTGAGCGCTCGCACCACCCGCGCCCTCTCTGCTGGCCTTCTTCAAGGGAAACCTCCCGTTCCATGCGTTTGCATTTGGTTGTATTTTAGCCGTCCGGGGGGAGAATGTCAAGGCTTTTTTCGAAAAACACCGCTTTTCCTTGACGCAAGCCCGGAACATGGCTATAATGAACATGATTTTGGCACTTGGAGTGTATTTCTATGGTAAAGCTATCTCTGGTAGTCCCCTGCTATAACGAGGGGGAAAATGTCATTCCCTTTCACGAAGCCGCGCTGGCGGCTTTCCGGGACTGCGGATATGAAATCGAAATCGTCTACATCGACGACGGCAGTCAGGACGCCACGCTGCACAATCTGAAAAAAATCTACGCCCGGGGCGACTGCAAGGTGAAGATCGTCTCCTTCTCCCGGAACTTCGGCAAGGAGGCGGGTATTTACGCCGGCCTGCGGCACGCCTCCGGGGAATATGTCAGCCTCATTGACGCGGATTTGCAGCAGCGGCCGGAAATCGTCCGGGATATGGTGAAGATTCTGGACGAGCAGCCGGAATATGACATTGTGGCGGCTTATCAGGACCGGCGCGGCGAGGGCAAGGTCCTCTCCTTCTTCAAAAAGAGCTTCTATGCCGTCATCAATAAGCTCTCCAAGGTCCGTTTGCACCCCGACGCCAGCGATTTCCGCACCTTCCGCCGCAGCGTCCGGGACAGTCTGCTGCTGCTGGGCGAAAACCACCGGTTCTCCAAGGGCCTCTTCGCCTGGGTGGGCTACGCCACCTGCTTCATCCCCTACACCGCGGATAAGCGGGCCAGCGGCACCACCAAATGGAACTTCTGGAAGCTCCTGAACTACGCCATCGAGGGCATCATCGGCTTCTCCACGGCCCCTTTGCGTCTGGCTACCCTCTTCGGCACGGTCAGCGGCATCGCGGCCATCCTCTACCTGATCTGTGTCGTTGTGGAAAAGCTGACCCGGGGCATTGCCGTTCCCGGCTACGCAACCATCATTGTGCTTCTGCTGCTGTTTTCCAGCATCCAGCTGTTCTGCATCGGCATCATCGGAGAGTACGTCGGCCGGAATTTCGAGCAGAGCAAAGGCCGGCCGATCTATATCGCGAAGGAAGTGATTGGGGAAGAAGAAATTGACAATTGACAATGGACAATTGTCAATTAATTCCGCCCTTTTACTCTGGAGAACACCTCATCCGATGTGTACCGCAGATCTGTTTCAGCCGCAAGGCGGTCTGCTTCGTCCAGCTTTTGCTCTACCACAGACGGGTCCTACGCTGCGGGGGCGCTGATCTCAAAAGGTATTTTCCGCTCCCGCAGAGCCTTTGTGGGCATCGGCCCCTACAAAAAACGGTTCGTTACCTCACTGTAGGGGGCGATGCCCTCATCGCCCCGTGGGGTACGTTGACAGAGCAGTCAGAAAAAACGGACACGCCCATACCGTCGGCATCCGGGCCGATGTGGGCATCGGCCCCTACAAAAACAACGTGCGTTTTCAGCGTAAGGGGCGATGCCCTCATCGCCCCGTGGGGTACGACGCCTGAGCGGTCAGAAAGAACGGACACGTCCGTACCGTCGGCATCCGGGCCGATGTGGGCATCGGCCCCTGCGAAAAACAACGTGCGTTTTCAGCGTAGGGGGCGATGCCCACATCGCCCCGTAGGGTATGTCGCCTGAGCGGTCAGAAAAACGGACACGTCCGTACCGTCGGCATCCGGGCCGATGTGGGCATCGGCCCCTACAAAAACAACGTGCGTTTTCAGCGTAGGGGGCGATGCCCTCATCGCCCCGCCGGGTGCGTTGACAGCGCGCTCAGACAGAACGTACACGCCTGTTCCGTCGGCATCCGGGCCGATGTGGGCATCGGCCCCTACGAAAAACAACGTACGTTTTCAGCGTAGGGGGCGATGCCCTCATCGCCCCGCTGGGTATGTCACCAGAGCGGTCAGGAAAAACGGACACGCCCGTACCGTCGGCATCCGGGCCGATGTGGGCATCGGCCCCTACAAAAACAACGTGCGTTTTCAGCGTAGGGGGCGATGCCCTCATCGCCCCGTGGGGTGCGACGCCTGAGCGGTCAGAAAGAACGGACACGTCCGTACCGTCGGCATCCGGGCCGATGTGGGCATCGGCCCCTGCGAAAAACAACGTGCGTTTTCAGCGTAGGGGGCGATGCCCTCATCGCCCCGTGGGGTATGTCGCCTGAGCGGTCAGAAAGAACGAACACGTCCGTACCGTCGGCATCCGGGCCGATGTGGGCATCGGCCCCTACAAAAACAACGTGCGTTTTCAGCGTAGGGGGCGATGCCCTCATCGCCCCGTGGGGTACGACGCCTGAGCGGTCAGAGAAAACGGACACGTCCGTACCGTCGGCCTCCGGGCCGATGTGGGCATCGGCCCCTGCGAAAAACAACGTGCGTTTTCAGCGTAGGGGGCGATGCCCACATCGCCCCGTAGGGTATGTCGCCTGAGCGGTCAGAAAAACGGACACGCCCATACCGTCGGCATCCGGGCCGATGTGGGCATCGGCCCCTACAAAAAACAACGTGCGTTTTCAGCGTAGGGGGCGATGCCCTCATCGCCCCGTGGGGTATGTCGTCAGAGTGGGCGGAAAAAACGGACACGCCCATACCGTCGGCATCCGGGCCGATGTGGGCATCGGCCCCTACGAAAAACAACGTGCGTTTTCAGCGTAGGGGGCGATGCCCTCATCGCCCCGTAGGGTACGACGCCTGAGCGGTCAGAAAGAACGAACACGTCCGTACCGTCGGCATCCGGGCCGATGTGGGCATCGGCCACTACAAAAAAGGCAGATTGCCGCCCTTACGGGATCGCTGTTTTTACAGCGGTCATTTTTTATTTCCCCTCTTCCCAGGTCCGCTCGCTGATGATGTAGCGGGGGCGGTGCTTGGTTTCCATGTAGATCTTGCCGATGTACTCGCCGATGACGCCCAGGCAGATGAGCTGGACGCCGCCCATGAAGCAGACGATGCACACGGTGGAGGCCCAGCCGCTGCCCGTGTTGCCTGCCAGATGGGCGATGAACGCCCAGATCACGGCGATGAAGCTCAGAATGGACACGACCACGCCGAAGCCCGTGATCATCCGGATGGGCTTTACGGAGAGACTGGTAATGCCGTCAAAGGCAAGGGCCAGCATTTTTTTCAGGGGGTAATGGCTCTCCCCCGCAATGCGCTCGGCCCGCTCATAGTAGACGCTGGTGCTCTTGAAGCCAACCAGCGGGAACATGCCCCGCAGGAAGATGTTGACCTCCTTGAAGTTTGCGAACTCCTGCAGCACCCGGCTGGAAACCAGACGGTAGTCCGCGTGGTTGAACACCACCTCGGCTCCCATCCAGTTCATGAGCTTGTAAAAGCCCTCGGCGGTGAAGCGCTTGAAGAAGGTATCCGTATCCCGCTTGCTGCGGACGCCGTAGACCACCTCGCAGCCGTCCAGATAGGCGTCCACCATGGCGTCCATGGCATTGATATCGTCCTGCCCGTCGCAGTCGATGGAGATGGTAATGTCGCAGCGGTCCTTTGCCTCCATAAGCCCCGCCAGCACGGCGTTCTGGTGGCCCCGGTTCCGGCTCTGGCAGATGCCGATATAGTGGGCATCGGACGCGGAAAGCTCCCGGATGATGTTCCAGGTGTTGTCTCTGGAGCCGTCGTTAACGAAGAGCACCCGGCTGTCCGGAGAGATTTTTCCGGCGGCGGACAGATCCGTGATCTTCTTCAGAAACATGGGGGCGGTGATGGGCAGGACCTTTTCCTCATTGTAGCAGGGAATGACGATGTAGAGAACAGGCTGCATGGTGTTTGCTCCTTTCAGTTGGCCCGGGGGGAAACATAGACGTCCCCGCAGGCATATTCCCGGCAGCGATAGCCGTTTTGTTCCATATAGTCCCAGAGCCAGCCGCTCCGGGTGTTTTCGTTGGGGGCAGGCGCCCCGGGATAGTCACCGATGTCATCCCCCAGCACAACGACAATGGCGGGGATGGAATCCGGGTGGGCCGCATAGTAGTCCGGCAGTCTCTGACTGTCCAGCGCCGTGCGCCAGGCCGTAGGCGCGCCGCAGGGGAAGTCCGCTGCCAGATAGCCCCAGGGCAGGAGCTTCGTGAAGAAGATGGGGTTTTCACTGCCGTACTCCCCTTCCAGCTCCTCCAGCATGGCGAGAATCTGCTGATATTGCCCGGCGTGGGCCTGGGTGGTGCGGATGCCCGCGGCGGGGCCGGAGGCCATGGTTTCCGTCAGGGTGTTCAGAGGGCCGTCCCGGAAAACGGAGGTGATCCGGGTGCCGTAGGTCACGCACAGCACCGCGCAGGCCAGCACCGCGCCGAATATCCGAATCGGCGTCTCCCCCTCCCCGGAAAGACCGTCCAGCTGCATCAGCACACCCATGGCATACACCGGCAGGCCCACCGTAAAGGTGATGGCCTCCGTATTGGAGCTGAGGCCCATGGCCAGCGCCATCAGGATGCCCAGAACCCGCAGCAGCAGTGCGGGCCCTTTGATCTCCCGGCGCACCCAGCACAGCAGCATGGCGGGCAGACAGAACAGGGCGAACTGGTAAAAGGCGAAGCCCGTCTCCCCGGGCCAATAGCGCCGCAAAGACACCGCCGCCCCGCAGGCCGCGATCAGCAGCCCAGGCAAAGCACCGAACCGCTTTGGCAGCAGCTTCACGCCCAGCAGAAGCACCGCCCCCGCGAAAAGGGACAGCAGCGCCTCATAAAAATACAGCAGCTTCACGTCCCGGATGGCCGCCAGCAGGCAGGTCAGCGGCCCGCCGGTATGCTCCGGGTCGGAGAGGATCTCCTTCAGGTTGGCAAGCACCGCCGGAATGTCCTTGGGCAGGAAGAAAATCAGGAACACCGCCGCCAGCAGACAGACGCCCAGCGCGTTCCAGAGGGCGTTTTTGCGGGTCTTCCGGACGCACAGCCCGGCAATCAGCCCCGGCACGACAAACAGGGCGAAATAGGGCACGCACAGCACCGCCCCGGCCAGGCACACGCCGGCAAGCAGGTTCGGCTTTTTCTCCCCTTCCCTGCCCCGGGCCGTCAGGCACGCAAAGAGCAGACACAGGGTCAAAAACAGATTGTAATAGCTGACGCCCCAGATATTTCCCCGGGAATAGCTGAGATACAGCCCGGAGCACAGGAACGCCGTCAGGGGCTTACAGCCGCGGCAGAGGGTGAAAAACAGAAACAGCGCCGTGGCCAGAGCCGCCGCGACATACACTTCCCTTGCGAAGAGATAGATGCCCGTGGTGCCGAAAAGGGCTCTGTACAGGCTGAGAATGGGGTAAAACAGCACGGAGTAGAACTGCACCGGATGCCACTCGTCCAGAATGAGCTTCTGCCCGTTCCAGAGCCGCTGGGCAAAGGTCAGGTAAAAGCTCTCGTCCGACCAGCAGAAGCCGTACAGCGCCCGCACCGCCAGCACCGCCCCCATGGCCGCCAGCGCCAGGGCATACCAAAGCCTGGAATCCCGCTTTTTCAAGGCATTTCCTCCAAAAAACTCTTTTTGTTTATTTCGTTAATTATACACCCCTTTGCGGGATTATGCAAGCACGGGATTATGTACGGCCACAGTACCCTTGCATCACCCCGTTGCGACGCGGACACCCGCTGTTTTTCATATGGGCCGATGCCCTCATCGGCCCGGAAGCTGACGGTATGGGCGTGTCCGTCTTTTCTGACCGCTCTGGAGACGCACCCCACGGGGCGATGTGGGCATCGCCCCCTACGCTGAAAACGCACGTTGTTTTTTGTAGGGGCCGATGCCCTCATCGGCCCGTGGCCGACGGTACAGGCGTGTCCGCTTTTTTCTGACCGCTCTGGAGACGCACCCCACGGGGCGATGTGGGCATCGCCCCCTACGCTGAAAACGCACGTTTTTTTGTAGGGGCCGATGCCCTCATCGGCCCGGGAGGCTGATGGGACTGGGGGTGTTCGTTTTTGTAACCATTCGTTCTTCCCTTTGAAGGGCAGCCCTGTCCGTGCATCGGCTGGGTGCCTCCGGCGGGGAGCTTCTTGTCCCGCCAAGAAGCTCCGCAAGAATGCGGCCTAAGGGAGGCGCTGTCGGCAAAGCCGCCCTCCCTTAGGAATCCCTCCCGGCCTCAGAACTAATATAATCTCTGCGCCGCCTTCCGGCGAGTACGGGGTGCAATCCCTAAATTTTTCCTGGTTCGATTCTTTTTAACTAAGCAACTCACTTTCGATACTTTCCAATCAGCTTAAGCCATTCGCTTAAATTTTCTGCAATCTTCGATGAATGGTAGCTAGCAAGCCCCGTAAGCTACGCAAGTACAACCCCCGTTGGTTCTGAGGCCGGAAAGGATTCTTAAGGGAGGGCGGCTTTCTGGCAGCGCCTCCCTTAAGCCGCATTCTTTCCCCCTTTCTTGGCGGGACAAGAAAGGGGCCCCCGGAGGGACCAAGCTGAAATGCGGACAGGGCTAGCGACAAAGGCTTCTTTGCCTCCGTGCGGTAAAGTGCTTGGCCGTGTCTCATTATATGCGTTCTGAATTTTGAACTCCCCACCTTGACAATTACGAACATATGTGTTACTATCTGGGTACACTAAATTCAACGCAGGAGGAAATCAAATGAGAACTAGCTTTATTCTTTACACGGACATGTGCGCCCTGATCTGCAAGCTGCGGGACGCCGAAGCTGGGCGGGTTTTCAAGGCGATCATCCATTACGCCTTTGATGGAGAGGTCCCCGCCAATCTTCGGGGTGCGTCGGAGGTCTGCTTTGAGATCGTCCGGAAGTCTCTGGACCGGGACTGGGAGCGCTATGACGAGGTACGCAGACGCCGGGCGGAAGCGGGCCGGGCCGGAGGCATCCGTACCCGGGAACTCTACCAACAAAAGGAAGCAAATGCCGGTTTTGCTGGGGCAAACGCAGCTGATAATGAGAATGTTAATGGAAATGTAAATGAGAATGGGAGTGAGAATGAGAATGTGCCTGTCCCCGGGCCCCCTGCGGCGGGGGCGGACAGCACCCCCACCCCCATTCTCTACGGGAAATACAGGAATCTAGCTTTCACCCCGGAGGAATACGAAGCCCTCCGGACGGAATTCCCGGAGGACTTTGAGGCACGGCTGGAATGGCTCAGCGAATACACAGCCTCCAGCGGCAAAAAATACGCATCGGCTCTGGCGACCATAAGGGCCTGGGCAAGAAAGGAGGCGCAGGATGGAAACCTGGAAGGAAATCATGACGAATGGTCCCTTGGCAACGTTCTCTGAGACCGGCTGCGGCGAGACGCTGGAGGACATGAAGCTGCGCAGCATCAACGCCCTCTCCCGGCCCGCCAACGGCTACGACTGCCCTCTCTGCCGGAACAAGGGTGTGGTCTTCAGCTATGAGGGGCCGGAGAAGCGGCTGCTGGCCCGGGACTGCAAATGCGTGCCCATGCGGCGGGCCATCCGCAAAATGCGGGAAAGCGGCCTGGGCGACACTCTGGACAGGTTCACTTTTCAGAACTTCCAGGCAGAAGAGCCCTGGCAGCAGGCTCTGCTGCGCTGCGCGGAAAGCTATGCCGAAGCCCCGAAAGGCTGGCTGGTGCTGCTGGGGCAGCCGGGCTGCGGCAAAACCCACCTGTGCACGGCGGTCTGCGGGGAGCTTCTGCGCCGGGGCGAGGAACTGCTCTATTTCTCCTGGCGGCTGGAATCCGCCCGGATCAAATCCGCCCTGCCGGAGGCCCGGGAGGAGCTGCTGCGCCAGTACCTGAACGCCCCCTATCTCTATATCGACGACCTGTTCAAAACCGGCCGGGGGCCGGACGGCACCGTCGCCCCTTCCGCCGCGGACCTGAACCTTGCCTTTACCCTGCTCTCCGCCCGCTATGCCCGGCAGGCCCCCACCATTCTCTCCAGCGAGCTGTCCGCCGACGCCCTTCTGCGCCTGGACGAGGCCATCGGCAGCCGGATCGTGGAAATGGCGGGCAAAAACCTCTGCGCCGTCCGCAACGACAAAAAGCGGAATTACCGGCTCAAGGGCATCCGGGAACTGTGAGTTTCCTCCGCCGTCCACTGGTAGGCAACCCGGGGAGCGCCGTTGGCCAGATAGATGGTGCCGCATTTGACGAAGCCGTTCTGTCCGATGACCCGCTGCATGGTCCGGTTGTCCGCGTGGGTATCAATGCGGATGTTGCGGGCGCGGGCCTTGCAATAGTCCGCGGCGCAGCGGAACACCCCGTGGACCTGACCGTCCCCCGCCACCCGGTGGATGGTCAGGTAAGGCGCGTCGTTCAGCCATCTGCCGCCGTCAATGCGGGCGTAGGTGGGGTCCGCTGTGTCAAACACCGCAAATACGCCGTGGATGCCGGTTCCGTCGCAGACTGCCTTGCAGACGTTCTGACGGATATCCTCCAGCACCCGCTCCGGCGGCGGGTTAAAGCGCCCCCACTGGTTCGGGTTCCCGGACCGGATCATATAGTCCTGGGCGGAGCGGTAAATCTCCATGATCCGCGCAAAATCCTTTTCTTCCGCGTCTCGAATGGTCAGCATGGGATATGTGCCTCCTTGATGTGTTTTTGCGTTCGTAGGGGACGATCCCCACATCGTCCCGCCGGGTACGACACCGGAGCGGCCAGAAAAGACGTGCGCGGCTATACCGTCGGCTCCCGGGCCGATGTGGGCATCGGCCCCTACGGAAAAACGGTTCGTTTCCCCACTGTAGGGGACGATCCCCAGATCGTCCCGCTGGGTACGAC